>Ga0209979_1000061_pt1 | contig 191823 bp, 172 predicted proteins | sample AnhtaG_FD_183114 | JGI IMG/M metagenome (GOLD analysis project Ga0209979, IMG submission 183114) | Deep subsurface microbial communities from Anholt, Denmark to uncover new lineages of life (NeLLi) - Anholt_01485 metaG (SPAdes) (version 2) | ecosystem: Environmental > Aquatic > Marine >...
TGGATCAAACAACACCTCAAGATCAAAACGTTTCTGGGCACCTCCTTGAATGCAGTGATGACTCAAATCTGCATCGCCATGATCGCTTTTCTTCTCATCGCTCTCATCAAACGGCGATCCCAATCTTTGTTGTCCATGCTGCAAATCCAACGCAAAGTCAAAAGCACCCTGTTCCATCGCCTCGACCTCAACACCGTCATCCACGGACCGCCAACTCAACCATCTGCTCTCTGTGAAAACCAACTCCTTCTCAACCTGAATTAAACCGCACAGCAATGATCTCTTTAAGGTTGCCCGCCAAGCCGGTAGAAGCGTTTCGGAAGGGCCGGGTTCTCACGGTGGGTGTCGGTTATTGGTTTACTGGTGAGACCAAATATTTCGCTAAGTCTTCGAGCTCTTCTTTCTTTTTCCTCATTCTGAGAAGCAATCTTTGATAGTCCCTTATTTTCTTTACCTCTTTCACTTCAGTTACTTCTATGTCTTTAGCAAGTTTAGGGACTATATCGTGATATGCTCCCATGAAGAGGAGACCCGTTTCACCATCACTTAAGGTCTCGTCTATTCTCTTAGCTATATAATTGTCTCTCTTGTTTAGCAGCTTCCTTTTCGTTAATCGGTATTTCAGATAAGCGATTAACCTTTCAGTGCGAGTCTTGGCGTTCGTAAGCTTAACGATACGGTTTCTTTCTTCTTTGACAAGAGAAAAAGCCTCCGTTTGAACTAAAACCGCACCTCTGTTTACTAAATCAGCGATGAGTTCGTAATTCTTGCTCCCAGCCTTGGCTCCCTCCTCTATAATGCTGTTGCCTATGTGGCCACCAGCAACCAAAGCATCCTGGTAGATCTTAACATCCTTTACCTCCAAACTGGAAAAATACTTGATTACCGAATCCCAAAATCCAGAGACAGTGTCCCTATGTCTCCTCCAGAACTCCTCCCCGAAGGCTGCAACGCCTCTCTTATCCAAATGCTCAGCTACAGTGCCCAAATCAGCACTCATGTGTATCACCGGCACGTATATAAGTTTTCTCATAAGGCCTCTCCTCCTCGGCAGCTAAGCCTTGTTCTACCCCTCTTAGGTTAGCTCCGACAATGGATATCACATCTTGGAATGGACCAGCCCCCCTTGGCTGCTACCTCTCCAAAGCACGGCCTCTTTTCTGCCCGGAGCCAACGCTGGTCAATTTCCTTAAAGCCAGAAGCGACCCTCAGATCTCGCTATCCCCTCGTACCTCCTGAAGGGGACTACCAGAGGCACATGAGAGGGCTTCTTTGATAATGGACTTAACATAATCAATATCGAATGGCTTTGTGATGTACTCATAAGCCCCCAATCTCATTGCCGTCTTAGCGGTATTCATTGCCCCGTATCCGGTGATCATAATGACTTCTATGTTCTTTTCATCGATTCTTTCGATTTCGCGAAGAACCTTGAGCCCGCTCATATCGCACAGCTTCAAATCCAGAATGACCAAATCCGGCTTTCTCGTCCTAACTAGCGATAATCCGTCTTGCCCGTTATTAGCGGTAAGAACCGTATATTCTTCTTCCTTCAATATCTCGTCAAACAATTCGAGTACCGATTGCTCATCATCTACTATTAAAACGATGCGCTTTCTTTTCATCTGCAATTCTCTCTGTGAAAAAGGCATTCAGAAGCCCCTTCTGTTCCTTCTACGTTTTGTGCTTTCCTTCCTTTTGGGAAGCGTTATCTCCAAAATCCCGTTCTTAAAATGTTCCTCAGTTTTCTCAATATCAACATCTGGAGGCAGGTCTATTTCCTCTCTGAATGTCTGTTCTCCGTGTTTGGCGAAGATAATGTATTTCTCGGGTCTTATATCAATCTCCACTTCACCCCTTGAAAAACTACCCAAGTCTATTATGATCCTCACCTCTTTCGCTTCCTTAAAAACGTCCACCAACGGTTCTCGTATTTTTTTAAAAAAGGGCTTGGTCTCATAAATCCACGTCCGCGGTCTCCTCCGAACCTTATGCTTAGCTCTTTCCAGTTCCTGTCGCCTGCCTGAACGAGTTGTCCTCCTATGCGAACCCAAACTTGTTATCGGGGGTATGCTTCTGACCATAGCTATTCGCCTCTATAACCGGCCGATCTCTATCCACAGCTCTGCAATTTCCCCAGCCAGTGTTGCTGCTGTTCTGCACCCTTGCGGTCTTCGCAGGTGTCCTCGTATTCCTCTCAGGCTGGTGTCACCTCTACCTTTTCCTTGACACGAGCGGCACTTCACCCGTCGCCCAGGTCTCCCCTCGCCTCGTCTATCCTCCCCGTAAGTCCTTAATTGGCCATTTTGGCCTTAGAAACAGCGAACACGTCAGTTGATCCCGAATCTAGCAATCTTTAAACGCCGCCGATGGAGCTTTTTTCAATCTTATCTCGAAGACATTGTTATTAAGCCTGGTGCTCACATCGACGTTCTCTACTTCGGCAGGTAAATCAATCTCTTGATGAAATGTTCTACCTACGGACGACGCCGAGACTGCTAATCTCCTATTTTCTACTTCCAGGAGAAGATCCTCTGCCTTGACACCGGGCAACTCCATAATTATAGTCAGATAACCATACTCGTCAAAAATGTCAAAGGACACTCGATTCTGCTCGCCTTTTTCCCTTCGACCAAGAATCCACCAACTGAATAATACTTTCTGGCCGGTCTCCGGGTCGAATCTTGCTTTCTCAAAAGACAATATGGAATTACCTATCACTTTTTCGGCGGTCGCGTTTATATGCTCCTTTATTCTAAGGAGTACGTCCGTATGAGTCGGGGCCCTTATCAACTCAGCTAACTCCTCAATTCGGGCATGCCTGTTTTCCCAGAGATAAGTAAGTATTGCTCGGCTGTCGGAATCTAATTCCTCAGCTATTCTATCTAACGCTTCCTCACTAATTCTCAACAGAGACCTTTCATATATCTTTTTCTTCCAATTATCAACTGGGTCGATCGCGATCCACGCCTTGAACAATCCATTTCGATTATGCCCGCTGGCTGAGTTCGGACAGCGTTTTCTATAGGCTATCAATAACACGTTTTTGCTTCTTAGAATCACCGCTTTCTTCTCAAGAGATAAACCAACAATATCATCGAGGGGGACCTGGAATGTAGCCCTGGGGGGCTGAAATAGGAGAAGACGTCTCGTGGTAAGGTAAAAACGGCCTGACTTCCACCCAGACCGAAGGTTTTCTTTTAGAAGTCCGTGACCAGATAACAGGATGTCTTCGTCTTTCTCTAAGAACGGTACTTGGCCAACCTTATTCATTTAGAGGTCCATTTCTTAAGTCTTTCCTCCGGGGTCAGTTGCGCGTGCGAAGCGAGCGCTGCCACGCCTTGTCCTGTGTTCTTTACGTCAGGGAAGTTATCGTCCTCTCGATTCTGCGCCACTTGTGCCGACATCCATCTCCTGTATTTTTCTGTTGGGGATTCGGGTGCGGTTTCTTGCGAATCGAGGGAACCTCCACCGGGAGCCTTTCCTAACGCGCTCCAGCCTTTAGCTGCAACCCTAACCTTCCCATTTGCGGAGGCATCAACCAGATCTCTTCTGCCCATGGAACTCAGGATTGATCTTATATAATCCAACCGCAAGCCCATATACCTGGATATCTTTACTTCATGTAGTTCTCCACGCTCTCCGCCTTCTTCCTCAAGTATCTTCAGGACATTCTTTTCATCGGTGGTTGGCATTGTTTCTCCCTATTATTCCTCTCCCATTCCGTGGATTCTTTTCTTCTTCATCGACTTATGAAATTCTTCCAAGTAAGCGTCAGGCTCCGTCTTAGTCTTGGAGCGAACCTTAGAACGAAGACCGGACAATTCAGTAGCTTCTTCTTCCTCTAATTGCTTGCTCAAGACCTTATAATCGAATTCAGTGCCTGTTGCATGTTTTATGGTCGAGGCTTCTCCGGTAGAATGTCTTATAGGATCGTATTTCTTCTTTGCCTTCTCCAGGTCTTTCCATTGCATAGCGGTGGAGTGTCGCACCCTGGTTCCTCTACCTGTTGAGTATTTTATTCCCATTTTGCCCCTCTATTTGCGTACTTATTTTCCGGCTTTCCTTTTGCCGGCTGGCCCCTGGCTAAAACGTCAACTGGTAAACTCACCTTTTTCATCCTCCCCAAGGAGTTTCTCGTAGCTTACCTTGTAATCAAACTCCTTACCGGTAGCATGCCCTAAGCGCGACTGCTCGCCCGTGGAATGCCCAAGTGCCCTCTTCCTCCTCTTTAACTCAGCCAGCTTTTTCATATTCAAGCCCGTGGCATGCTTCATTTTCGTTCCTTTACCTGTAGAGAACTTCATAACGATCGCCTCCCTCTCCCATCCTCTAATATTCAACCGTTACTGTCTTCCACCGTTTTTCGCCCTTTCTCTGGCGTCCGAGCCTCTGCTGAAGCGTGGTATCCCTCCATGGTCCACGATTATGAACCACTACCCAGTGCTGTCCTCTGGCGCCATGGATCTTGAATTGAACCAAGTATCCAGGCTCGAGTCGTAACTCCTCCATTATCTCATTGGAGAGAGTTAGTCCTCATTGCTCATCAACCCGCCCCAGAGCTCTTTTCATTATCAATTCCAACATAGAGACATACGGAATATTGTCCGGTCTATGGATTACCAAATGAGGAAAACGCCCCGTTCCTTTAATTCTTAACACTATCAGATAGACCCTCTGGCCCGGATAGATTCCCGAGAATTTTGCAATATCGTCGGGGATCGTGATTCTACCTTCTTCATCTACCTTACTGAAGCCGCGCATTAAAGCCATGGCACCAAGCCCTTCTTTTCTAACTCCTTCTCGCCCTTGGGCGCAATCTTGCATTTCCCGTTCGTGATTATGTCTATGTAGTCAGCTCTTCCCAGAGACAGGCAAAGAAGTCGGGCATAACTGTATTCAATCCCCATCTTTCGGCTAACTACTCCGAAGTTGGTGCTGCCACCCTCCTCAGCAATTATTTGGAGAACCTTCATTTCACTGGAATGAGCACTAAGACCACCCCCGCTTCTCCCCATTAAGTCATCGGTTTCTTTCTTCTTCCAGCCAAAGTCAAATTCCTTCGATTGCTCGGCCCGAAGTCTTTTTGCTAAAATCTCCTTCTTTCTGGCGATTTCAGAATAGTCCGCTTTCAAAGAAGCCAAAAATTTCTTTTCAGATCTTAGTTCCGCGCCTGGTCTTAACTTAGGGATAACCCAATCTACGTGAAAAGCGATCTGTTTGTCTAAGGTCTCTTTTTCGTTACTCACGGTCCGAAACTCTTCTTCTAATTGCTTCAGCTTTTCACTCGAATCCATTACCTAATATCCTTGAATTTACCCATCATCCAGTAGGCGAATCTGAGATTGACTCGTGCTTGTTTGCAGTTTGGGTCTATATTTAGGGCTTCCCTATACTCCTCGATCGCCTCTTCATATTTGCCCTGAACAGCTAAAATCCTACCTCGGTCGAGATGTGTCTTTTTGTCCTCCATCTTAATCGCTAATCAACCCACGACAGACGCTGATGCCGACGACGGCAGCCCCCCCGGGCTGCGCTCCATGAAACAGGATCAGATCACTTTATCTTACCTGTCCCGCGACACTTCAGGCAGTACTTCCTTAGCCCTATTGAGCCTGTCTTTCCAGAGCCACCACATTCCGGACAGACCTTCATGCCTGCTCCGATGTGAAGCACTCCTTTACCACCACAAGCCAGGCAGGTCAGTCTTGTGTTTCGCTGGACACCTGTCCCTTGACAAACGGGACATTCTTCAAATGGCTTTTCGATCAGAACTGTCCCTTTCCCCTTACACACCTGACAGTCAGACAATACCGACATAAGTCCCCAGCGATCTTTGCCTCTCCCCTGGCAGTAGGCGCACTTAACCTCCGCCTTAAGTCTTGAAGCAGTCGCTGTTTTTCTGGTAGCTGTCTTAGGCATAATTCCCTCCTCAAAAGAGCTTATTTCCGTTTTCCCTTAATCTTGTAAAGAGGCCATCTGCCAGGAGTGACCACCTTAAGAAACCCTGTCTCCACCAGTCTCTTGCAAAGAGTCTGGGCGTAATCTATGGAAAGAGCCATCTCCTTGCTCAGAGTTATAGCACTGGCCTGCTCTGCCTCTTTAAACTTCTCTAACAACTCCTTTTCATTCGGCGTCATTTTCTCTCACCTCCTATCAGTTTCCTCAACTGGTACATGGGATACCTGGCCAGGGTATCCACTTTAAGATAACGCTCTTCATGCAATCTGCTGCACAATGTCTGGATGTACCCTATGGGAAAAGGCAGCCTCTTGGATAAGACTTCAGCATTTGCCCTTTTTAGCTTCCTAAATTCCTCCAACACCTTCTCCTCATCAGATGTCATGTTTCCAGCCTCGTTCTTCCGGCAATGCCCTTTCGCCCTTTGGCGTTAACACGACTTTTCCTGAAAGCAACACATCCACCAGGTTTTCCTTGCCCATAGAGTTACAGAGTTTAGTTACATATCTGACATCTTTTATGCTCATCTTATCAGCGATTTCCTTTGGTGTGGTATCTCCACTATGGCTAAGAATGTTCAAAATCGCTTTTTGCTCGGGGGTTACCCTTTCTAAGTCGCTGACTTCTTTCCGCTCCATAGCTCTCTCACATTCAGGCGTAAGAGCGTACATTGTTCTGCCGAGCCTTTCTAAATAGCCTGTGCTCGCCATAGATTTGCACACATATTCGGTGTACGATGACGATACCCTTATCCTGGGAGCAATCTCCGCGACCGCCGCCTCTCCTCCTAATTGATAGATAGCCTCAGCGACATCTCTTTCGCTACCTCCCGGACTTCGCAAGAATCTACTTTCTTCCCCTACATCTCCCCCCATTCTTCTTCCTATACTAACTACCCCTTTACCCTTGCATCTGCCGCAGGCAAGAGCATGACTGGCAGATGAACGACCCGAGCCATTGCACTGCGAGCATACCTCTATGGGTTCAACAATTGAGACAATGCCCTTATCTTTACAGGCCAGGCAGGTGATCATACTTCGAGGTTGTGCCTCGCCTCTGCCTCTGCAAAAAGCACATCTTACGGCTGGAGGATTGATGGCAATCTCTCCCCTGCCTTTACAGGCAGGGCAGGTTGACCCCAAGGGCCTCTGCCCCGTGCCGCTGCAAAATCCACACTTATGAAACGGCTCTCTGATTATCTTGCCGACCACATCCTCTATGGCTATCCCTCCTCTCGCTTCAGATGAACCTCTCAACAGGCGCCTTTTGCCTTCATGGGGCTCCATGGGATGTCCTGGTATCCTCCTTTAGACCTCCTGGCTCGCCTTCTCGCTCTTGCCGGACTCGTCGGCCTCCAATTCCAATCCCTGTCCAAGTGCTCCACCTCTACTTAGTTTGCAGGGTCCACGAGGGGCCAGAAGACATTAAACCTTCTTCACAGCCTCTTCTCCGATGTTCGCTTCTCTTAGCGTAAGGGTATCCCCTTCTTGCTCATATACGATAAGCTCTTTTTCCACTAAGACGTCCAGATTCTTCCTCAGCTCTTCTCTTGCCCTAATAATACGTGGCTCAGGTATTCTTGCCACTCTTATGAGCTCGTCTTCTCGAGCTCTAACCGGTTTGCCGCCAGCACGTCTCACCTCAGCATAGATATTCTGCGCATAACTCGAGAACCTATCAGCGGCTCTCCCGAAGAATTCCTCATCTGATTCATCTTGAACGCCGAGGGCAGCATTCACTTCTCTTACCAGGGACACGCCGCCTCTTACTTGTTCGGCAAGCTCTATTTCTGTGGCGACCTCAGCTCTTTTAAATTCCATTGCCTCTTTCATACTTAGATCCTTGCCATCATCCGTCCGAACAAGCCCATTTTCAGTGGTGGATATCTTTCTCTTTAGTTCCCGCATCTCCGTAAGCATGCGATTTATCTTTCCCACACTCTTCGCCGCCGCATTGAACAGCTTGTTCACAGCTCGATTGATCTGATCCGCCTTTTTCCTTTCTTCTCGGTAAAAAGCGGCCAACTCTTTATCAACCTTCTCCAGTTTCTCCTGCCACTGTGATTCCCTCAAAGCCTTCTCTACTTCGGCTATCTCTTCTTGTTTTTGTTGCAACCGCGCCTTCAGATTATTTTCCGTCTCGGCCAGCTCCTCTCTCTTCTGCTCCAGTTCCCTCTCTATGTCTTTAACCGTTGCAACCGCTCCAGACATCTCTACCTCCTTCTCAGAATAGCAAGTGAATCCTAAACACGGCTTAGTTCCTCTGCAAGTTCCTCTTTCATGTGCCTAAAGTAGTATTCATAACGAATCCGTCGGTATAACTCGATTAGTTCGTCATCATGGATATTCGGTAACCTAATAACACTCTCCGCCGGATGGAAATAGTTAAACTGCTCCCAGTCATCTGTCTTCAAAAGACCTTGGTCCCTGCAATAGTTATGCAATTTACACCCGGGAAAAGGCGTCACTATCGAAAAGGAGCAGGTTTCCAAGTCCAAACTTAGCGCTAGCTTGATCGTATCCTCGATAGTCTCCTTCGTCTCAGTGGGGTATCCGAGCATGAAATTCCCTGTAGGCGATATCCCTACTTTTTTGCTCAAGTCTATAGCCTTGTAAATCTGTTCTATCTTGATTCCCTTGCCACAATCGTCCAGAATGTTCTGATTTCCGAACTCAATGCCATAGAATATGACCTTGCAACCAGCCTGGCTCATCTTCTGTAGGATCGCTTCATCAACCAAATCAACTCTGGCATCACAGGACCAGACTATGTTTTCGTTCAAATCGGAGTCTATCATTCTCTGGCAGAACTCATTCACCCACTTCGTGTTTAAGACAAAGACCTCGTCCGTAAACCTCATATATTCAATCCCGAACTTAGAATAGACCTCTCTCATCTCCGCTATCACATCATCTACCGATCTCCTTCTGCTGCAACGCCAGAACCGGGGAACAGAGCAAAAGTCACAACTGAAAGGGCATCCTCTCGATGCGCTTATGAGAGTAAAGAGAGACCGCTCCCCATGTCCAATCGCTCCTCTATAAACATGGTTCGGGAGTAAGTCACGGGCAGGAAACGGCAACGCGTTGAGGTTTTCTATGAACGGTCTATCTGGATTTACTATCACCTTGTCCCCCGCCCTGAAAGGTATCCCCGGTATATCACCGAAATCTGACCCATCGGCAATCGCGTGCACCACCTCTGCCATCGTGATCTCGCCTTCAAGCCTAACACATATATCAATGACTTTCTTTTCCTTAATCAGTTCCTCATATTGAGCATGAACGTGCGGCCCGCCCACCGCAATCTTAACACCTGGTAGGTTCTCCTTTATTTCTCTGGCAGTTATCAATGCGCTTCGGAGCTGTGATGTGAAAACGGTTATTCCTACCACACCGGGGGCTTCAACCAGCACAGCGTCACATGTCTCCTTGTGGCTCATATTCAACGACTTGGCGTCTATAATCTTTACCTCAACGTCGTCTTCTCGGAGAACCGCTGCTATATGGGCCAGGCCTATGGGAGGAGAGCATGCGAGGCGTTCCTTGGTCTCCTTCAGGCCATCCTCATCGGAGATGTTGACCTCCAGGCTTGGAGGGTCAATTAGGACGCATTTGACTTTCTTCATGCTCCTTTGCCCTTATCCTTCACTTGATCACCTACTGCAGGGCAATACGAAGGTTAACAAAGCTATAAGGTGCTAATGGCCCTGTATAGATGAATTTAATATCACTACCATATCTTTCGTCCAACTCGCCCACTGCCTTGTCAAATTCTTCCTCCCTGGCTCTATTCACAAGAAATGCCGCATTAAAGATCATGAGAGGGCTGTAGACCTTTTTGAGCGTTTTATCCACCGCTCGCTTTTCCAACGTTTCCAAAAGAATCCGTGTCTGCCGTTCCTTAATCTTCTCTATAGTCGAAATCAGCCTACTGCCAACCTCGGTGGAAGATACAATCACCTGGCTTAGGTCCATTTTGCCAGCAGCCATAATCTTATTGAGGCGTCCTTGAATCCTCGGGTCGCTCTTCAATATTTGCTCGCATATTATCCCCTTATCCTTCCAAATGGCCTTCAAGGCCATCTCTACCTTTCCGTCCATCTGGTTTAAGAGCTCCTCAGGCTCCTCAAAGTGTCTCTTCAGGACCTTCTCCCTCAGTTGATCCGCGCCCTCCGTGACACACCCGAAGCCCACGGGAAGGACAGTGAACTCCTTCAATACCGTCTCAATTACTGCTTCATGGCGGCTGGCGTTTTCCTTGTTTATCCTGTAGTCTGTCACCGTGCCCGAGTCACTTACTACGGCCGCTAAGTCCAAATAATTTACAGTGTAAACGCGACTGCCCGCGCCTCCAATAGCATCCACAGCAAAGTCTCTTTCGTCCGGACACTTTATCAAACAGTATAGGTATTTATTGGCACTCCTCATTTCTTCCGACCAGGGCATACGCTTCGGCATGCACCTGCTTCAAATAGCCCTTTTCTGCCAGGGAACCACATAACAGGCGTGCGTAAGCCGGGGTAATCTTCATCTTACACACGATCCGACCTATGGGCGCCCACCCATACTCTCTGGCTAACCTTAGGAGCTTGGTTGCATCCTTCTCTGTTGGCGCATATCTTCCTTTCGATGTCTCAAATATAAAGTAATCATCCATAAGAGACTTGCAGAGGACTTTGACATATCCGTTAGCCAGGCCCAGATGATTAGCAATCCCCTCTGCCGTAACAGTCTTTGATCTTCGTATCATCTGAAGGACCCTGTCCCTATCCTCTTTGAGCATGTATCCCTCTCGGGGAGTTCTATGGAGATAGCCTTCTTTGAGCAAACTCTCACAGAGATACGAAGCCAACTCAGGAGATATTGCCATTCTCTTGCTAATCTCTTCAATATAAGCTACTCGCAAATCTTTAATCAGCTCCAACAGCTCGTTCCTTGCTTGGCCTTTAAGGGTGAAACCATCTCTATTCGGAGCTCTTATTATGAGCCCCTGCTTCAACAGCGACTGACAAACGTCTTCGATATACTTGGAGGGAACAATCATTATAGAAGCAAGCTCCTCGGTCCTGATCCCCTTTAATATACCTATGATTGTGAGCACGTGCTTTCGAGTTCCGTCCATATTCCCTCAGCTCGCTATTTCGCCGGCACGACACCTTTTCCCTGACAAGTCCAACAGTAGAGATGGCTCCGAAAATAGAGGCCCGTGCCTTCGCAACGTTGGCATTGCTCATAAGGCTCTCGTACTCTCACAACTCCTCTTCCATTGCAAACGGGGCAATTGGAAAGCGGTGATAGAACGGGAAAGCGGTCCCGCCCCGTACCCCGGCAAAAGGCACATCTTACTTATGCATAGTCACACTCTTCAATAATCGTTCTTCTTCTGCGCGCCATATCTTACCTCCTCCTGTCACCTAATCCGGACTATACCGGACCTTATTCTTGCAATATTTGCACAGCATAAGCCTTCCTGTTGTGGGCAGGATTATTTCGCCGCCACAATATGGGCAGATCTCTTTACTGCGGCCATTCTCCAGTGGTATGCCCTTCGTTTTGCTGCTTCTGCCACCACTTTTGGGAACGTACGGCTTTATGGGCTTCGGTGTGTAGGGCTTTATCGGAACAGGCGTATAGTCTTTAAGCGGCTTTGGTCTGTACGGCTTCAAGGGCACTCTTTCATACTTAACCGGTTTTGGCGTATATGCCTTCAACGGTACCGGCGTATACGGTTTCAATGGTTTTGGCTGGTAGTCCTTCACAGGTACCGGCGTGTAGTCCTTGAGAGGCTTAGGGGTATATTCCTTCAGGGGGACCGGTCTATACGCCTTTAGCGGTTTCGGCGTATACGCCTTCGTCGGCACAGGCCGATAGGCCTTATAACTGGCCCTGGACTTTCGTTTGTATCCCCTGCCATAGTGATAGGTGGGATAGTTAGGAACGTACTTATATGTCATGTCCCGACGTTTTGCGGACCTTGTTACCGGCATCTTAACCTCCAATCCTCACAGTTGCGTTATCTCATATTCAGAAGCTCAGATTCTGACCTCTTAGCATGGATATTGCTCCACGATCGTCTCAGTCTTTAGCCCCTGATCGCTAATGCACCACCACAAACCTTCCCTCGCAGTATCTCTGACCACCCGGGATGGTTGAGGTAAATTTAAAACTAACATCTCCATTAATTGCCTGAGCTATCCTACTTAGCTGCGCAGCACAAATGCGGCAGCATTCTACCCAACCGGCATCACTGTCTAATCCCATGTTCCTGATGACACTGTACTCCCAACAGGCAGAGAGCTGAATGCTGGCGGATTTCTCATCTTTCTCCACCACTCTGACCTTGGGACTCCCGCTAATTGCACACATTGCTCCGTATGTGGCCGCTATTGCCGCAGGGCCATTTCCCTTGATTCCCAGCTTCTCCTTCGACCATACATACTTCGGCCCAACGGAACTCAGGCTCTTTCTTCTGATATCCGTCAGGAACTCCCAGGAAACTCCTCTCCTCACATAGTCCTTTTCCTTCTGGTAATTGTTCCTCAGGGATTTAACCAGATAAATGAGTCTTATCCAATCCTGGGAAGCTATGGCAAATTTCACCCTGGTAGGAAGCTTCTTTATAACCTCCTCTATCGAAACAAAATCCATATCCCGTAGTTCAGGCACGGATTTTTCGAATGCCTGTCGCGCCTTGATCATGCAATCAACCGCCTTCTTGTGTTCACCTTTAGCCTGATAAAGCTGCCCAAGCGTAACGTAGGAAACCGCTTCCTCCGGTGAGTCCTCCACCGCCTCTTCTGCGAAAGTCATAGCCTTGTCAAAGTCACCGACATTCATGTATGCGTCTGCCATGTTATTGTAGATAAGCGTCCCATTTCCCCCTTCTCTTAAGGCGTCTTCGTAATACCTAATCGCGCTTGGATAATCACCACTCGAGGCGCATTTATGCGCCATTCTCAGTGTATGGCTCCAACCTACTTTGTCACTGCTGCATACAGCCATTCATCGCCTCGTAAGAACGAAGCGCCCATTACTTTTCACGCAAATTGTCTCAGTTGTTCCCGGAATTGAAACTCATAGAGGGCTCTCTCGTATAGCGCCTGCAGTTCATCGTCCGTGATGTGCTCTAATCTAATAGTGCCCTTTCCCAGTTGGTATGAATATCGACTCCAGTCTGTAGATTTCAGCATGTTATGCTTCTTGCAGTATTCATAGAGCCCGGTTCCAGGAAAAGGAGTCACTATGGAGAACCCGGCGCTGTCCATGCCGTGATCCAACGCCAGTTCCTTGGCAAGGCTGATTGTATCCTCGACTGTTTCTACCGTCTCTGTAGGATAGCCCAGCATAAAGTAGCCATATGAAGAAATGCCTGCCTTCGAAGTCATCGCTATGGTCTCGCGGACTTGCTCGACCGTGAATCCCTTCTCTGAAAAGTCCAGTATCCTCTGGTTTCCAAATTCGATGCCGTAGAAAAGAACCTGGCAATTTGCCATCTTCAGCTCTTCCAACAATTCTTGTGACATAAGGCCCACCCTGCCATCACACGCCCAGGCAAGCTCATCCAGCCCTCGCTCACGGATACCCCTACATAGCTCCAGCGCCCATTTCTTGTTTGCCACCAAAAGATCATCAACGAATCTGACGTATCTCACACCGAATTCATTATAAATCTGCTCCAGTTCATCCAGGACATTCCCTACCGACCTTCTCCTGTGAACTCTCCCCCACATGGCAGGGGCGGCGCAGAATTGACAACGGTAAGGACATCCCCTCGTTGCTATTATAGGGCTAAAGGTTCTACCCTCAGTCCATTGCCCTGTGTAAACTGGGTTATTCAGAAGCTCCCTCGCCGGAAACGGCAGTGTATCGAGATCCCGAACAAAGGGCCTATGAGCAGTAACAATAACTCGGTCACCTTCTCTAAACGTTATGCCCTTTACCGCTCGGAGGTCGCCTCCTTCTGCAAGTGTCTTAATAAGTTCAACTGTCGTTATCTCACCCTCGCCCCTTACGCAGAAATCAACTGCGTCTTGATCGATTATTACTTCATGCTCAAAATGTATATGCGGTCCACCCAGGACCACCTTTATATCGCTATTTATCTCCTTAATCTTCGCGGCTAAATATAAAGCGCTCTTGATCCTCGCGGTAATCGCGGTTATCCCCACGAAGTCGGGTACCTCTTCTTCGATTCTCTTCAGCACCTGATCATGCGAAAGACCGCTCGTCCTGGCCTCGATGACCACCGCATCAATGCCTTCTTTTCTCAGCGTTGCTGCTATATACAAAAGTCCGAGCGGGGGGTAGGCTTCGTGCATTTCGGTGGCACTGTGCTCGTCCTCTTTGCGGCACGGGTCAAACTTCTGGGCCTATCCTTCAGCGTGGACGCGATTATCATCAGGCAGGTCAATCAGAACGCACTTTGCTTCTTTCTTACAATTGACCATCTCACTTCCTTATCGTTGGGGCCCGATATTCGTCTCTCGAGAGTGCATCGAGTGCGCCGCACCTACATGTTCTCTTCTGCTTTCCTTGACAGTCTTATCGAGCGAACGAATGTGTGTTTCTAACTCGCCAGTCTTGGATTTAATCTCGTCGATCCTGCCACTTGCCAAAGCAGTTTTTAACTCTAAGATCCCCTTTTCCACCTCCTCGATCAGGCAAGGACTTACGGCTTCCCCGGCCTCTCCAATAATCTGCTCGCCAGCCTGAATCATATTACGTGCTTTCATTCCTACTTCTATCTCTTCTCGCTCTTGTTGATCTCGCACGGCGTATGCTTTGCCCTCCTTGATCATACGATTCAATTCCTTTCTCGGCAGACCATAAAAACGGGGGCTAATCCTTAGCGTTTTCGAGTCGCCTGTGTGTAAGTTCTTGGCAGACACATGGAGAATGCCATCCGCGTTAATATCGAAGCTCACCTCTACCCATGCCTCTCCACGGGGCAACGGCGAGATCCCGGTCATCTCGAAGTTGTCGAGTGTCATATTGTATTTTGCCAGGAGGCGTTCGCCCTGAAGAACATGGATATCCATGGATGTCTGATTATCTGCGGCATTGGTGAAAAGGTGACTTTCCGATGTCGGGATAGTTGTATTCCTGTCAATAATTTTGGTAAAGATTCCACCCTGTGTCTCAATGCCCAAGGATATGGGATTAACATCTATCAATACCTTCCCTTCTATTTGGCCTGTTAGAATCCCGGCCTGAACAGCCGCTCCCATAGCCACCACCTCATCCGGATGTATTTCGATATATGGTTCCTTGCCCATAAGGTCTTTGAAAAGTCTGCGCACAGCAGGCATTCTGGTTGACCCCCCTACGAGGATTATCCGGTCAATGTCTTCCGCTTCAAGATTGGCGTCATTCAGTGCCTGTTTTGTTGGCTCAACCATCTTTTGAAGTAAATCGTCTGTTAGCTCCTCAAATTTGCCCCTGGTCAAAATTGTCTCCCAGTGTTCGCAACCACCCTCGCCTACATCAAGAAAAGCTATCTTAATACGCGTAACCTCCGCATCCGTCAGGTCAATCTTGGCTCTTTCTGCCACCTCTTTCAGCCTTATCATCGCGACCCTATTCTTCCGCAGGTCAATGCCATGCTCCTTGTCAAACTCAGAGGCCAGATGACCGACGATTCGATAGTCATAGTCGTCTCCCCCCAGCCAGGTATTGCCGTTGACCGCTTTGACCTCAAATACGCCTCGACCTAACTCGAGGACAGACACATCAAAGGTTCCACCGCCTAAGTCCCAGACAAGGATGGTGTGAATATCCTCCATATCCAAACCGTAGGCGAGGGCCGCCGCGGTTGGTTCATCAATAATTCTCAGTGCCTCAATGCCGGCAATCTTAGCAGCATCCATAGTAGCCTGACGCTGGCTTATGTTGAAGTAAGCGGGGACGCTAATAACCGCACTTTCTATTTTCTCCCCGAGATAATTCTCTGCGTCGCCCTTTATCTTTTTCAGGATCATTGCTGAAATCTCTTCCGGAGCATACTCCTTGTCCTGGAGCATGACCCAAGAATCAGAACCCATGTGTCTCTTAATCTGCCGGATGATCTCCTTATCATCGCTAATACTATCAAGGTCAATATAGGACCTGCGTCCCATACGTCTTTTTACGGAAAACACGGTTCCATCGGGATTTCCCACGGCCTGCAGTTTGGCGAATTCGCCCACGAGTCGTTTCCCGTCTTTCAGAATGGCCACCACAGACGGCGTCACACGCTCCCCTTCTCCGTTGGGTATGATCCTGGGGCGACCAGCCTCTAAATAGGCTGCCACCGAAAATGTCGTTCCTAAGTCTATACCGATGACTGCAGGCATCCCTCAACCGCCTCTTTCCACTGTTCTGGTTTTCTCGCCCACACATAGAGCTTTGTCTTCCTATCTGCCAAGTTCTTGATGATGCAAAGCTGCTTGACTAATCTGCCCGGGATCCAGTCCCTTTCAAGTACGCTCACACCATCTATGCAGTCTAAAGGGATGTCAAACAACCTGTTGTTCCCCTGAAAGAACACGAGTTTCTTCTCCGTAAGATATAGCGAGCCCATCTTCCATGTTGAGTGCGCGGCGCTCCCTCCATCGAAAGCCGCCTGGCCGCGTTTTATGACTTCTTCTCCGTCTATCACAGAAGGTGCATTTCGATCCCTTAACTGATCTATGGCACTCATGATCTTACTGTCTTCTGCAAGATTGAAACGTCCCTGGTTCATCCCATCTCGCTAATGGCTGCTGCGTCATTACGGCCACTTGAGGCTCCGCCGGATCCTGTTCTGTTTCCTTTTCATACAAGACGTTAGCGAAATCCACCAATCTCCTCACACCTCTGATCTCATGAGGAAAAAGAGGCGCCTCGACCACTTCAAACGATGGAAATCTTTTATACATTTCAGCAATGTATCTGCGCTGTTCACTTCTTTTCGACCTGCAAAACGGACAGTTACTGGACGGCAGCAGCTTATTGGTTATAATATACCGCGAAGCGAGCTGTAACTGCTTTAAATCTCGAACGAGTCTTTCGGTCTCGTATATGCCCATGAATTCAGCGATGTTCACCACCACGAACTGCGTTTGGCTATCGTCCGTAAATACCTTGTGCGTCCTCATGATTTCCTTTCTCGCCTTAAGAAGTTCCATTGTCACGTCACAAGTAGTGCTCATCATCCCGCTGTATGTTCTCAGCCCCTCGATGATCTTGGTGAACCACCTCAACACCATGTCTGGCCTCTGCAATAACTTGACCAAATGACCGGTCGGGGCAGTGTCAATTATTACGACATCATAGTCAGACGAATTGTGCGCAACGACATCGGAAAGTGCCATAATCTCGTCCAATCCGAGGGGAGCCATTGTTACAAGATTAAGAACGGTTACCTCGTCGTACGGATGGGAGACTCCAGATTGAGAACCTGTTAATCCTACCCCGCCGCCGCCTTCCGCCTTGGAAGCGAATGCTTTCTTGACTTTTTTCCTGTATTGAATCTTGAAATCCTCCAACCTTTTTTCTGGATCAATCTGAAGCCCGTACAGATTCTCAAAGCCCCTGATGAGTGAGATTCCATCGGTTACGGGCAGGTCAAAGGAATCGGCTAAGGAGTGAGCGGGGTCGGTTGAAAAAACCAGGACCCTCTTATCCGGGTTATCTATTGCAATATGGACCGCTGTCGCCGCGGCGCAAGTAGTTTTTCCGACGCCCCCCTTACCTCCAAACAATAGAAAAAATCTGTCCTCCCGAGTTAGGAGACTATCCATCTTGACACTCGGCACACCATCGCTGTCGGAACCATGATCCCCCGTCTCTGTTAGCGAGAGTGACACTTTTTCTATCTCAAACGGGCCTTTCCCCTGCAGGAAGTCAGCATATTCGCTCAACTTTTCTCCCCTTATCTCATAAGGAAATAGCGGCATCCTGATAATATTGTGTCCCGGGAATTCCTGGGCGATCTCTGTGAGATATCTCTCCTCCTCTTTCTTTCTTGAGGCGCAGAGCGAGCACAACGTAGATTGGCTGAGACCGTTGACGATAATGTGCCTATTGGGAATTTGATATTCTCTTTTCCTTAATGCCCGAAGAAGCCTTTTGGTCTCCCATATCGCCATCTCTTCTGCTATGGTCACCGCGACAAATTCTGTCCGATTACCCGTTAGGACATCTCGAAGTCTCGCAACTTCGCCTTTCAGCATATCCAGGAATTTGTCCACTCTATCCTTCTTATACCGACCGTAGTATCTTGTCATCATATATCTATGCTTCGCTTGAGACCTTTCGATGGCATTAAACTGTTCGGAAATTCCTGATAAAAGTTCGAGAAGTACAAGGGTATGCCCGGTCGGCGCCGTATCTATTACTATCAGGTCATATTCCTTTGACTTGCTAAGTTCTATCAATTTCAGCATCACCATGAATTCAAAGGAGGTAGGATAGCTCAGTGTGGCAGAAGCGTTCGACATATGCTTTATACGAAAGTAAGACGACCTCTCGGCTAACTCGATTAGTTCAAATTCGTACTCTCTTACAAAGGCCTCATAACTCTTTTGAAAACTCATTTCCATAGAGAAAAGATTGGCGAATCCCTTTATAGGGGTAGGCTCATCATTGATAGGCTGGGCAAAAGAATCCGCTAAAGAATGTGCGGGATCGGTAGAGAAGACCAGAATGCTCTTCTCCGGCCGGGTCCCGGCAAGATATATCGCCGTGGCTGTGGAGGAAGTGGTCTTTCCTACGCCACCTTTTCCTCCAAAAAGGATGAACTTGAGGTTTTCCTTGGTTAGAAAACTTGGCAGCCCCTTGGTTTCTGCATCCTGCACAACATCTTTCTCCATTTTGGTCCTCATCTAAAATAGCCAATAATAGGCGGAATGATTGTGGTCTTTCTCGGAGCTTTATGCTCCCTCAGGGCCCTAATATAGCCTCGCTTTGCCAGTTGTCTGCGCAAAATGCGCCTCACTGCAGCTCTTACGTAGCCTCTTTTTTGCAATTCTCGAGCCATACTTTCTATCGCTTCCTGGCTCAAGGTGTACTTATCCAGCTTGGTCTTGGATAGGAATCTTTCATCATGAAGGGTGTGCAGCAGCTCGCTCGCATACTCAGGCGAAACTAATATCTTGCGCCTTATAGCACCTACGCCTTCGTCTTCATCCACACCCAACTTCCCGGCCAGCCGGAGCGCCCTCCTTGAAATCCTCTTGCGTCTGTAATAGGCTATTTTTACGTCCTCAGCATCCTTGACTACATCGAGAAGCTTTTTCTTAAATCCGCTCAGTTTCCCGACTTGAACTTTAGCCATCGCATCGGTTCCTTATGCCTTTAAGACGTTAGGTATTCTCTTCTTTAACCGTGGGCTGACCCACCCACACTTCGCGCAGCCGTCTTTCAATAGCGTTCCTTCCAGCTCCTCCCTTCCGCATCGAGGGCAGGTTTCCGTTTTCTCCTCTGCGTTAATACTGCCCTCCCTGGCAATCGCTTTATTGAGGGCGTCCTGCCATTCCTGGGTCTCCTTAGCGGAGAAACTGGCCACCTCTTTCGAGCCGTTCTTGCTATAGATAACGTCCAGCACCTGCTTCTGCTTCAATACACGGCTCAAATCCCTTATCTCGGCAACCGAAGCATTTATCCGCTCGAGCGGCGACTCGAAAAGAACCCTCCGCTCAAACTCGTACCACCAGCACAACCTCTTGTTCGTAAGGTACAAATAACCCGGTTTCCACGTATCTCCTAAGACAGACTTATCTCTTACGAGGTGCCACATCTTCCCTCGGCACTTTACGGTTTCATCCTTTTCCAGGAAAGTGATCGCCCTTTCTTCATAGTCATCTATTATCCTTCCATCCTCGAGCTGCGCGCCTCTTCCGTTCATCGTGTCTACTATTCTTTCCTTAAGCTCGCCGGTGTCCAGCACCGCCAACCGAGCGATGCTCCCTCCTTGCAACAAAAGATACAATATCTCTCTATCTTTGCCGGTAAAGCTCCTCTCAACCCTGACATCAAGCGCTCTTATCTTATCCAATGGAGTCTCAAACAGGGACTCTCCAAAATCGCGATGGTAAAGGAACATCCTATTCTTGGTTAGGTAAAGCCAGCCTGACCTCCATGCAGTATAGATGCCCTCTGAATAGTAATAAGACCCAAATACCTTAAGTACAACCTCTTCGCCCTCTTCTAAAGGCACAGCGAGGCTTTTTCTGTGTTCAGTCTCCCACGACCTGCTTCTTTGATCCCAATCTTTCAGTAGACCATACTCAAGCATTGTCTCCATCCCCGCCAGGGCGGCCCTCAGATTAACCCCGATCAGAGGAATCCCAGCAACTGAGATAATTATGTCGGCATGGATCACCAGCCCTTTATCCAGTAACCTATCTAATAAATCAACTAAAGTAGCGTGAGGTTCTCTTGTTGGTTCCATTCATTACCTCTATGCACCTACAAAACTGTACGGGGGCCATGGCCCGGTAAATCTGACGCAAACACCTTCTCGGCTATCAAGGCCATCCAGTACCTCCCCCAGTCCCTTAGCCTCTTCCTTAATCACCAAGCACGAAAGGTTCATAATCATCTGTAGGTTGTTATCCGTCTTTTTGGCCCTATCAACCTTCATGTCATCAACTTCGGACCTGATCTCCCTGTAGAATTGTTTGAAATAATTGTCGGCGCGCTTTTCCATTTCTTTTCTCACCAAGCTCTTGAGCTTCTCCTCATATAAGTACGCGGCGCCTGCCGGTTTTGACTTCATCTCATCGTGTAGCTTTTTTATCTCTGGCACATCTTCAACAATCTTATCTGCCATAATCTTGGGATCCCAGAAAATCTGGACGCCATACTCTGCCCTTCCCCGCACTTTATCGAGAGCCTCTTTGAGTCTGCCATAATCGGTCTCCAGCCACTTGATCAGATTCTGCTCGGCGGTGATGCTTTCCTCTCCTCTTATAATAGTATCGAAACTGAATGGGACAACCGTGCCTGATCTTTCCCAGACATGCTCTACCACCCCTTGATGGGCCATGACCCACTTTTTCACAAGTTCCCGGTCTTTCGAATCATACGCGGCTGCTGGACAATCGTGAACCACTGCCACCAGGTCTTTGTAGCCAATGGTATATACCCTATTATCGTCTACTCCCATGTTGCTGAGGTCCAGCTTCTCAAAGGCTTCCGTGATGCAATACAGGTAAAGGCCCTTTTGGGTCATACTATCGCCTTGTGAGGTTATTACTCTTTTATGCTCTTCCATTTGTGACCTCGGCAGCTTCTTCCCACCTTTCTGGACTGATCAGCTTATCTATAACATCATCCACCAAATTATCTAATCCATCTCTCACTGAGCGAACGGCTTCTGTAACCCCCTGATCCTCTTTGATCTGCTCAATCGCAATATCCAGTTCCTTGAGTGCCTTGCCTAATCTCTCAATTTCCTCGTCACTCAAGCTGCCCCCCTCCATTCTCCTGACTGCTTGGTGTTTAAGGGCGTCTCTGATTATTTCGACCAATGCAATGACTAACCCCAGGACACCTTGTTTTAGATTGTCTTCGTCAATATCAATAGGCATCTGGCCACTCGGTCGAATGAGGAATCAAAAATGAAGAATCTAATGTTGTTTCTTTATTGTAAGTTCCAAAACTCCATTCCTATATGATTTCTCAACTTCCCCTTTAGGTTCACAGGGCAATTTCAACTGCTGGCCATACTTTTGGCCCTGCGAATCAACTGATATGGTGAGACTATCGTTTTCTAAGTCAATTCTTATATCGTTTTCTTCCACGCCCGGGATTTCAGCAATTACCTTGATATGGTCCTTTTCATCAAAAATGTCTGCTGCCTGCTCCTTAGGCTTGGGCGGCTGTCGTTTTTGTGGCCCTGACCTCTCTTTAACAAAACGCCTCCTCCTTGTAACCCTGCCCCGCGCCCCCGGGGGAATGCCCATCGTCACAACGGAGCTTCTTGCCTGAGTGCTTCCTGAAGGAGCTTCTCTTAATCTCCGCTCCATCTCCTTTTCGGCCTCTTCAAGCCTCTGTTTGACTGCCGGAGATCTTCCCAGGCTCTTAAGCAAACCTTCAAGCCCGGGAATCATCTTTCCAACTCCCCCAAGAATTCCGCCTACTATGCCCTTGGCTTCTTCCTCATTTCCCTTCGCGCTTGCTTCTTCAAGTTCCTTTAGCTTCTCCTTTAGCTTTCTTATTTCTTCTTCCTTATCATCCATTTTCTTTCTATCGGCCATAATGCCATCCCTATATCGCGGGCTTCCATCCGCAGAGAAAACAACCCTTTTCGTTTAGCTCTCTCGCTACTACCTGTCTTCTGCAGTTCGGACAGTTCATCCAATATGGTGACGCTTTATTAGTCCCCTCCTTCCAGCCACATGTGTAACATCCCGCCTTTCTTAGTTGCTTCTTCATTACACGCTTACCGCAGGAAGGGCACTTCACCCAATAGCCAGACGCTGTATCCTTCTTGTCCTCATCTCTGGCTCGCTGAGCTATTGCGCCCCAAAGTGATTCTGATACAGGATCAAAGACCATCTGATCGCACGATTCCCTTTACTCGGCTACGGCCCTGGCTTTGGCGCTAATCCACCCACACCAGGGGCAGCCGCTACTTATCAGTTCTTCTATCGGCACTCGCTTAGCACATTGGGGGCAATCTTCCCTAGCCACCACCGCCTCTTTCCACGCGGCAGTCTCCACATTCGTACCGCTGGGAAATTCCAACCCATATTTGGCAGCCGTTTCGAACGAGGCCAACGCGGCTCTTATTCTGATGCCCAACAGCTCAACGCCAGCGACCGACACTGTAATATCTGCGTTAATTATCAGTCCTTTGTCCAAAATCCTATCAATTACATCTACTAACGTACCACCTGATCTCTCCTTCGTAGCTTCCATTGCCCTATTTATCCTTCTCCAAACAACTTCTTATTGTACTCATGCCTTAATGCTTCAAGGTCTCTAATCGCTTTCTCCAGAACTGCCTTCTTATCTCGCATGCGGCGCGCTGTAGACTTAATCTCGTCAGCTGAATTTTCTTCCTTAGCCTTTGCTTTGATCGCGTTTAGCGATTCAACCTCCACCTGAATATCTTTGAGTGCAGTTTCGACTACGGTTCTCCTTTCTCGCATTCTATCCTGCATCTCATTAACTGCTTCAACTACCGCCCTGACATCGCTAACATCGCCCATTGCTTTCATCAATTCTTCTGGTGATTTGGCTGATTCTACTTGGAGCTCACTGTGCATCTTGTGCATCGCCGCCGTCTTGTCTCTTGTTCCATCTTCTCCAAAGCTTCAGCGTCTATCTTGTCCTCTGCCATCTTAGAGATCCTTTTCGACTCGTTGGTTTCATGTGCTACGCATCATGTCTAATGATTGCGTACAGTGAGCTTTCAACATCAAACAGATTTAGCTCTTCCCCTTCTTCTTCCCTCTCTTGGGTTGCTTCTTTTTCCTTTTCTCCGGCAGCTTTTCGGTAATATTCGTTTCACGGCCGTCCCGTATATCCTTCAATCTTCTGTGAAGCCTGGTCTCGCGTATCTTATACTGATCTTCTGTTTGCTCACCGAGCTCATACCGCATTTTGAGCTCAAGTAGTTCATCCTTAATCCTGTTCTCAGGGCTCATGACCATGTCTTCTTCCGCCTGGCCCCGAAGGTTATTGGAGAGCTTAACAAGGCCGTTCACGATATGCGTCGGTATAGTCATTGGTGCCCCGACGACAGTCACCAATGTTGCAAAGAGCCCTACCTCTGTGGGGCGCAGCGCCCTTATCATTCGTGTCACGGGAATGTTGGTCCCCCCCCACGCCCTGCTCCGCATGATTCCCCAATATCTGGGAATCGTAATAGGAGGTTTCGCACTGACCAGCCCTGCCTCCGGCACAACTGACACCTGCGGCAGTTGACTCGTAACTAACGGCAGTACCCCCCTCGGAAGAACCTTTACGATTTCAGACCGCCTCTCGGCTTCAACCGCCATCAACTCAGAAAACCTTCTTCTGACAGGGTGAACTGGCTTCTGTTCCTTTCGCCGCGCTTTTCTCTTCGCAGCCATTCCGACCTCCTCTTCTAATTCCCAAATAGAGCCGTGGATAGTTCCGCCAGGTCGTCCATGCCTTTGATCTTGTGCGGAAGTTGGGGCACTTCGCTCATGCAATAGTGAGAATAGCGATTTGCCTTGACCTCGCGAACATACTTTTCCTGCTCTTTCATTCTTAAATCGCAAAATGCACATTTCGTGGGCGGCACTATCATATTGATGACCACATCTTGGCAGAGAATCCCAAGGTCTTTCAGGCTTCTCAGAAGCCTATCTGTCTCCAGTAAGGCCATTTCCTCCGGGATCGTTACAGCCACGAATTGTGTTCTTTTTGAATCCGTGAGTAGCTCTTGGATCATTCGCACCTTTCTTGAAGACTCCAACATCTGCTCTGCTGTCTTCGTCAGTTTTACTGCGCCTCTATATTTTAGCAGTAGTTTAAATATTGCTTTTTGCCATTCCCTTAGAAGATGGGGAAGCTCAAGGAAACGAACAAGGTGACCCGTGGCCGCTGAATCCAACACATATAGGTCGAATTTCTCCTCTTTCAAAAAGTCCGTGATCTCTCCTAATGCCATAATCTCGTCAAGACCTGGAGGACTGATAGAGACCAACTCGGTCATTATCTCTCGGTCAAACTTTATATCTAATCTTGGGCCGAGAAACTTCTGAAAGACTGCTTCTATATTCTCTCTATTGCTCTCTTGCCAATCATGGAGTCGCTTAACAGCATTTATCTCGAAACCAAACAAGTTGTCTATCCCTTTAATGGGCGTTACCCTATCTCCTATCTCCAGGCCAAAGCAATCAGCTAAAGCATGTGCAGGGTCGGTTGAAAACACCAGTATTCTCTTCTTTGGGTACATTTTCGCCGTTCTCAGCGCCGTGGCAGAAGCTATCGAAGTCTTGCCAACCCCGCCTTTCCCACCGATAAGAATAAGCTTTAACTCCCTTTTCAGGAGGTCTAATAGGCAAGACCGAGTCCGCGAGGATGCCCTTGTAAACCGGAATCTCTTTGGCGCAGCCTTGTACTGGTACTCCTTGCCAAACAGAACCTCGCCATACTCCTTGAGCCTCTTTATGCCTCTCATTTCATAAGGGAAAAGCGGCACCTTATATAGCCTGTAGTTAGAGAATTGCGTTTCAATCTCATCCAATTTCTCCTTCTGATCCATGGCGCGTGAGGCACAGAAACCACATCTGTTCTGCTCGAGGGCAATACGGTTAACAATAATACCGTTTGAGGTAATTCTAAGCTCCCTTAGGCGAGACAGTAGCCTACTTGTCTCGTCAATAGACATCGGCTCAGGAATCGTAACAGGGACAAATTCTGTTGTCCGCTCATTCGACAGAAGCATCTTGACTCTTCCTATATCCCCACGCATCATCTCTATAAACTGATCGGCATCGTCTCTCCTGTATCTCCCTGCAAATTGTCTTGCCAGGAATCTATGCTTAGACTGCATCATGTCCATAAGCCGTATCCACTTCTCCATCTCCTGGGGCAACGAAAGGAGACGAATGGTATGACCCGTAGGTGCTGTATCAAGGATAATCAAATCGTACTGCTCCTGCTTCAGAATCTTGGCGATTCTTATGATAGCCATCACCTCATCGAGCCCCGGCAGGGTGAGAGAGAAGAAGTTTTCGATATCTTCCCTGTCGAAATAGGTGCCCCTGTCTGCTATCAGTTTCATTATAGCGTTGTATTTCTCACTGAAGTCCCTGTTCACTTCCCCCGCGTCTATCTCCAAGGCCCAAAGATTACCCACACCTTCTACATGGGTGATGCTGTTTCCAATTTCACATTCAAAACTATCCCCAACCGAATGCGCCGGGTCGGTAGAGACGATCAATATCCTCTTCTTTCCATCAACCGCCGCCAAATGTATGGCCGCAGCACAGGCTGACGTGGTCTTACCACTTCCTCCTTTTCCACCAAATAGCACTAAGCGGAGGTTGTCATTCTCCAAGAAGGAAGGCAATCCGGTGCTCCTTCATAGGTCCGACTTAACTTCCATCGTATCGTGGTGCTAATAATTCTCGCGTTGGCCCTACAGCAACAGACTTTCGCTTAGATTTCTTTCTTACCTCTTCTCCCGAGCAGCCTAATTGTCCCTGAAATTCCACGGCGAATGTAGACAGGTCAAGCAGCTTAGCTCATTTCGCGAGGCGCTTACTTATTCAATCTCCTCGCCTTCCGTATCCACGCGCTTGCGAAGCTTCCTGCGATTGAACTCTACCAGTTTCCCATTATCATCCAAGATCACATCATAGGTTGCCAGAATATCCATCTGGTCAGGAATAGAGTGTTTCTCGATCATCTCCATGGATATCCGCCAGCCTCTTTCGTCCTTGGACGCTGCTAAGGTCGTCGAAAGCTCCAGACCAGTAACTCTACTGATCTCTTCTCTGGCACTCTCGATCAATTGGTGTACATCCTTCGCCATTTTCTAATCCCTCCTTTTCCTTGTTATTTGCATCATACCTTTCCCACCGCCTGCCCCGTCTTTGCCCCGCAGGAGGGGCAGTAGGCGTATTCATAAAAATGGCGCCATGTAGCCCCGCACGATGGGCATTCCACATAAAGGTTCTGCCCACATTGCTGACAATAGTTGAGGTCTCCCCAGGTCGCCGCTCCGCACCTCGGACATCTAAACGGACCCTTTGCTTCTCCTGACATTTTCCTTCATCTCCTTTCCTCTTTGTACTTCCTGACAGCCTCTAACTCCTCCATGAGCTGTTCCTCGCGTCTGTCGTACTCCTCTTCAGTTATTTCATCCATCTCAAACCGCATCTGAAGATCCAAAAGCTGCTCCTGTATCTTGCTCTCGTCAGTTATTTCCTCCTCCGCCATCCCCTTAAGCTTTGACCCAACCCAGATCATCCCTTTTACAGGGATCAAGAAAGGAAAAAGTATATCAAGCAAGCCGAACTGCAATCCCTGGTCACGTTCTTTTCTATCTTCCATTGCCCTCAGCTTTCCCAACGGATGACGATGTCTACGAAATTACACGGCGGAACGGGCCCCACGTACTTAAAGGTTATTCCCTCTCCAAGCCTCTCGCTCAACGCATTTACTCGCGCGTCGAACTCGGCGATTCGATTCTTTTCCACCAGGAACGCCGAATTCACAATCATACGATCACCAAAGATTTTATTGGTCCGAACATCAACCGAGCAGCTTCTCAACAGGCCCACGATCTGCCCCGCCAGGTTCGCTCTCTTTGCATCTAACGCCTTCTTAACCATCTCTCCCAGGCGGACTCTATCGCTCTGAGTCACGCCTGGAGACTTAGAGTTTATCTTATCTCTTAGCCTGCCAATCTGGCTGTTCTCAGAGACGATCTGTCGAAACACTGCGTTCATATCGCGCCATAAGGCCTTTATTCCCAGCTCCGCTTTGTCCTTCATCTTAAGGAAAAGCTCATGGAACTCTCGCCGTCTTTCCTCCAAAACCTTTTCTTTTATTTTCTCCTCCGCGCTAAGCCCATCTTTACCCTCGGCTATCGTGCTAAATCTGACCGGCAGCACCGCATTGGTTTTCATTGCTTCTTCCAATACTTTCTGATGGGCGATCGTATGCCTTCTCGTGATTGGGTACTTCATTATCCGAGACCTACTTACCACTGCCGCAATCCCTTCATGGCAGAGCGTGTACACCTCATCACCATTGCCGCCGATGCCTGTACAATCGAAATTTCTCGCGGTATCTGCGTCTATAATGCAGTAGATATAGATGCCGGCCGTTCCCAGTTCGTCTGTCATGAGCCCTTTTCCTCAGCGGTCTTTCGGTCTCGTGCTTTCACGTCTTCTCTTCATGTGGTTAACCCTTCACGAAATCAACCAAGATAAAGTTCTTTGCTCCATTCCCTCTAGGTACACACCTGCCGCCTCCGCCCACCTGCTGACAGTAATTGCTCAACAATTTATATGCCTTGGCTATATTCTCAAATCGCTTCTCGCGATCAGGATCATCCGGATTATTATCAGGATGCCATTTCCGAGCCAGCTCGCGATAGCGTTCCTTAATCCCATCTATCGTCACGGGCTCACTTAGTCCGAGCGCTTGCCTGGCTGCATCAAGCTCTTCGTACCCAACCCTCTTTATTTCAATCGTACTAAAACTATAGGGCGGTAAGGGCCCTACGCACTTGAAGTCTACTTCTTCCTTGTACTTCTTGTTTAACTCATCCAGCGCGTGGTCAAAATCCGTTTCTCTATCCTTAGGCAACAAGAAGGCGCAATTTAAGATCATCTTTTCATCCATTAACTCGTGTTTTTGGCAGTCAGCTACGATCTCCCGTAAGACCTCTAACATTTGAGCACAAAGCCTCGTCTTTTCCTCATCCAATGCATCCTTGAGCATAGAGCCTATTTTTATCCGATCCTGTAATGTTTGCTGAGGCGGCCTTTTTGCGATCTCATTTTTAAGGCTTCTAATCTGGTCGTTCTCCTCGCCGATTCTTCTTATGACGCTATTCATGTCGTTCCATAACGCTGCAAGGTCCAACTCTATATTCTTATCCATTTTCTCAAGCTTGGCCTTGAAGGCCGTATATCCGCTCTGCAAGATTCTGTTCACTTCGTCTGGCCCCTCAGCTATAGTACCGAATTTAAAAGGTATGATAGTGTGCTCCTTCATCACCCTCTCAATGACCATTTGGTGTTCCACCAAGTGCCGGCCAAGTGCTTCCTTCGGCATGGAACTAAATGAATCCATATGAGTATTCTTAACCACGCAAGCGATATCCTCATGTGGAATTGTATAGACCTCGCTGACTTCGGAAACTTCTCGAATCGGTCCAGATGCCTTCCCTTCCAGGCCGTGTGTGTGGCCGAAATGCTCTACCTGATTGGTTCCTATAACGCCATAGACATAAACGCAGAGACCCATAACAGTTCACCTTGAGAATCTATTTCTTGATTGCCTTTATGGCCTCCTCAAAATGCTTTTTCTTTATGGTAAAGGTCTTCATGTTCTCCGGCGTAAGCCTGCCTTTTTCTCTTTCCAGGAACTCCCTGATTGCCCATATGGAAGCACGGCGGGTTAAGGAGGCTATGTCTGCACCTGTAAATTGTTCAGTTTTGCCTACCAATTCCTTAAGCTCAACGTCCTTAGCCAAGGGCTTGCCTTTAGTGTGTATCTGAACGATCGCCCGCCTTGCTTTCTTGTCGGGGACGGGGAGTTCCAGGAGTAGGTCGAATCTGCCCGGTCGAAGCACTGCTGGATCAACGATATCTAATCTATTGGTGGCTCCCAGGACCACCACGCCTTTCAGCTCCTCAATACCATCCATCTCTGTCAAGAATTGACTGATGACGCGTTCCGTTACATGAGTTGTGTCGCCCCCACTCCTTTTCGGAACGACGGAGTCTAATTCATCAAAAAAGAGTATGCAGGGAGAGGCTTGCTTTGCCTTGCGAAATACTTCACGGATACCCCTCTCAGATTCGCCGATGAACTTACTGATTAACTGTGGTCCCTTTACAGAAATGAAATTGACCTCGCTCTCATTAGCCACGGCTTTAGCTACCAGGGTCTTTCCGGTGCCCGGGGGGCCGTAAAGCAAGATGCCTTTGGGTGGGTCGATGTCAGCTTTCTTAAGAAGTTCTTGATACTGAAGAGGCCACTCCACAGCCTCCACTAACCTTTCTTTTACATCTTCAAGCCCCCCTACATCCTCCCATTTAACATCAGGAATCTCGACGAAGACCTCTCGTATGGCCGAGGGCTCTATCTCTTTTAAGGCCTCCATGAAGTTATCCATGGTAACTTCCAACTTCAAAAGCAGCTCATAAGGTATGTCTGCCAATTCAAAGTCCACCTTCGGTAAAATCTTGCGCAAACACACCATAGCAGCTTCCCTGGCTAACGCCTCCAAGTCTGCGCCCACAAACCCATGAGTAATTGAAGCGAGCTTCTCCAGGTCAATATCTTCGGCCAGGGGCATACCTCTTGTGTGAATCTGAAGTATGTCGAATCTTCCGTTTTTGTCCGGGATAGGTATCTCAAGCTCCCTATCAAAGCGCCCGGGACGCCTTAAGGCAGGATCTACAATGTTCGGAAGATTGGTTGCGCCAATTACGACAATCTGCCCGCGAGCCTGCAATCCATCCATCAAGGCCAAAAGCTGCGCCACCACCCTGCGCTCAACCTGCTTCTCGGCCCCCATCTCTTCTCTTTTTGGTGCAATGGATTCGATCTCATCCAAGAATATTATGGCCGGGGCATTGGCCTGAGCATCTTCAAATATGGAGCGGAGGCGGGCCTCGGACTCTCCGTAAAACTTTCCCATGATCTCCGGGCCGCTTATACTGCTAAAGTACGCATCTGTCTCATTGGCGACAGCACGCGCTATCAATGTCTTCCCACATCCCGGAGGCCCGTGAAGGAAAATCCCTTTCGGTGCCTCAATGCCTAACCTTTCGAAAACCTCCGGATATTTCAAAGGCAACTCTATCAACTCCCTCACCCTCTGGATCTGTTTATTCAATCCCCCAATGTCTTCGTAGGATATCTTCAGGCCGATTCGCCTCTCGGCTACACCCTCTGCTTTTATCCGTATCAGCGTAGTCGGCTGAATTAAGACCCCATCCTTAGGATGGGTGTCTAAAACCTTAAAATCGCAAGAACGGGTACCGAACAAATTCGCTCGAACCCGGTCTCCAACAACCAATGGAAGACCTTCAAGCAGCCTCCCTATATACCTTGTGTCCCTATCTCCCCGCAGCGTGCTGAGTGTTAACGGCGATAAGGTTATCTTCGTTGCGCTCCTGGCCTCCACTTTTTGAACCTTCACCTTTTCGTCAATGCCTATCTCCGCATTCTCTCGAACAATGCCGTCTATCTGGATAATCTTCTTACCGCGGTCTTCCATGTATGCCGGCATAACCTTGGCGACTGTTTTCTTCTTGCCCTCGAGCTGGACTATATCTCCTACAGAGGCTCCCATCCTCTCCATATCCTTGGGGTCTAACCTTGCTATGCCTCTTCCCACATCGCGGCTTCTCGCTTCAGCTACTTTCAGACTTATTCCCTCAGCCACAGTACAATAGCCCTCACTCAAAAATGGTTTTCTTTAATAGGGAAGCTAATATTACAATCACTCTTTCTTCTCCTTTCTGGTACTTGTTCAGTAAAGACCGGTGCTTCCTTTGTCTTTCGAGAACGTCTTCGGCAACGCCCAGGTGCTTGCTAATGAATAAGTGTAGTAATTCGTGTACAATAGTTTCTTCCAGGTCCTCGTTTATCTTTTTTCTATTAAATACTATCGTCGCTGTCCTCTTGGGGTGCTCGTAGTTTATCTCCGCATATTCTGAAGAAGCTCTGTCGTCCACATAGCTCTTTATCCTATACGATGCTAACATCAAGTGCCGCTGCGCCTTTTTCACCATATGGTCTATTCTCTCCAATTCCCTGTCCATAGCCACGCTTGCCTTCTGTTTAACAACGTCTTACCTCCTCCCGGCCTCTTGAGCCGAACAGCCTATAGCGAGATCACCGGAAAAATGATACGTTTCACAACAAAAAAGGGAAGTCAGGGAAGCGTAAGAAACTATCAATCATTCTCCCTCGCCTACCTTCCCCTACTTCCCTTCATTCTCCCCGCCTGATGCAGCACCTTCTCCGCTAATTTTCTTGATCCTGATTTCTAATATTCCATTCTTGTACGTCGAGCTGAGGCTTTTCTCATCAACCTTAGAAGGAAGTAACACCTCCTTGTTGTACTTTTTCTCTCCTCTCTCGCCGGATAAGGTGAGAATATCCCCCTTTGCCTCGACATTGACATCTGATTCCTCAACGCCGGGTAACTCAGCTACGATCAACAGTTCGTCTTTCTCATCAAAGACATCAACGATCGGCTCTCTGACTTCTTCAACCACGGGCCCCTTTGGAGTCTTTCTTATATTGCCAAAGGACTCCACCTTAGCCTCGCCTCCCGCCAGGGTCCTTATGGTAAAGCCATATACACCTTTGACTTTATCACCCAGGCCCTTTATTTCGCCTGTTTCAGAAACCACAGACTTAGCTTCCCCTGCTATTTTGCTGACAGAATCTATCAGCTTGCCGATCCCGTCAAAAACGCCTCCTAATCCTCCCAAAGAGATCTTTCCTATGCCGAAATCTATCTCCGCCTTCTTGCTCTGTTCTTCCGGCTTATCCTTCTTTCTTTCCTCTGGCATTTAACATACACCTCCTTTCCTGGTGCAGATCAGTGGTCCTTTTCTTTTTCCTGGGATTGGATCAACGCGACACTGGATCAGTAGCGAAACGGTGCCGCCTCCACCGATTCTCGAAAAAATGGGCAGTAGTTAGAAGCGTTGCAAATGCACTCTTCGTACTGCCCATCTTGCGTCCTTTCGCTATCGTCTTGGTCTAATTTCCAGTCCGGCTGTGCCCCTTCGGCCCTGGAGGCCCTTATGCCACCGCCGGACCTCGGAAGCAAAACTCGGATGGCCCCTTTTTCGCAGGCCTACACCTCACCTCCTCCAACTAAGGACCCGTACCACGGCCCCTCCCTGTCACTCTGGCCTGCACTCGGGGTGTTCATGTATCCTACGCCGAGCGCTGCTTCGGGTCATCTCCTCCAGATCGAGTCCACACGAAGCTACTTGCTCAGATCAATCCTCCGAAAGAGACTTCTTACCGAGAGAACTCGATTAATACTTAATCTTCCTGACCGCCTACCGGTTGTCATCAAACTTGCCCAGCGTCTTCGCTGAAAGACAATATCTATATAGCTTATCTTGCTCCGCACCTCCGTTCATCTTGGACCGGTCTCGTCTAACTCTTCTTCTTTCTTTTCAGCTCGTCCATCCCCTTCTGTGTCATCCTATACCGTCCAGAGGCCAATAGATCGAGGTAATCCTTCTTGGCAAGGGACGTCAACACCAACCGTGCATAGTTTGGTTCTATGTTCAACTTGCGGCTCACCGCATGAGCCGTGACCTCTGCCTTTGATTCTTCCACTATTCTTAGTGCCTCTAACTCAGTTCCGCTTACGCCCATTGTTGACTTACTCGATGCAAAAGTGAAGAATTAGAAGTGAAAGGGTTCTCTGTTTTTTAGTTGCTTTCTATGTTATTCCACCCCTCAGAACAGGAATGATACCTTTTACCTTAACCCCGCTAACCGATCGCTCTCCTTCAGCACTAAGCTTATAACCTTTCGGCGTTTTCAAAAGGTAGCCGTCTTGAACCAGGCCGCCGCAGATTTCACGTACATACTTCTTTGAAACAGCCATCCTCCGGCTTATTGCCTCCTCGCCTGCCACCTTTAATTCTTTCACAACCTTAAGCACCTGATGTTCGGCTCCAAACATACTCTCCTCCTGGTTCGGCCTATACGGTGGCCTTGCTGCCTCTGAGTTCCTCTATCCTTCTCCCGACCCTCTTTTCCTGCTGTTCTGCCTTGTACATCTTTGCCTGTAACTGGCGCTGAATGTAATAAAGTGCGGCCAAGAGCTCATCTATCCCCTTCTCAGTTATATAAAAGCTCCCTGCAACCTTCTGCAAGGAACCTCGACCGGCCAACACTCGGAGAAGAAGCCCAGCATAATCCTCAGACATCCCCATCGCCGCGGCCATGGCCCTTTTCGTTGGATTGCCCCGTTCCTTGACTATCCTTAGTATCTTTAGTTCATTAGGAGTAGACATCCCACTGTCTTTCCTTTGTTCGACAGCATAAACCTGCGGGGAGAGCAAAAGATCATTCGCTACGGCCCGGCTGTTCTAAGTTTTTGAACCGGTCCTCCCCAAGCAGCTTGGCCAACTCCGATCTTGGCGGAGCTGCTCCGCGTAGTCCCAGGATATCCACATTTCTCCACGCACATCTCTTGGAGTCAGCTTTATACTCCTACGCCGAGCTCACTCTCCCTTCGAAAGTACCGGCGCCAAAGTATTGCTGGACCAAATTGGATACCGTCTTCCTTAAGTCTTTTATGCTGCTTTTACCTTCCAGCCTTCCGCGTCCATCGGACTCCAGAATATCTATACAGGCCTGCTCAAAAGCCCTTCCGGACTGGTCCGCCTTGCACAACCGTAGAACCCGGGCAAGCATTATCGAAGCGCGGATCGCTGGGCCGGCTCCATTGCCGCTCCCATCTCGCAAGGCCCTTACCATATCCACAACGGCTGCGGCGTCAGATTCTGACACGCCTGATTTAGTCCTCGCGATTGCTATCTCCGTCTCTCTGTCGTAATGGGTTAATTTTACATTGATCATTCGGTCCATTAATGCGTCCTGAGCCTTATACACGCCGGCATATTCCTCCGGGTTGCTGGTAAAGATCGCATGAAAGGTCGGATGCACTTCAAGGTAGGCCCCTTGGCCCCTGGCGGCCGGCAAATCTAAAATCCCCTCCTCTAAGACCGAAAGCAACACATTGTTCGCTTCAGGCCGGGACCTCGTAAACTCATCATAAACAAGTGTAAACCCGCGCTTGCAGGCGACAGTCAAACGGTTGTCTATCCACGTCCCCGCGACCTTCTCATCAGTCTTCAAGACGGAGTGGATGAAATTATCCACGGTCTTCTTTCTTCGATAGCCGTGCTCTCCCCCCACCAAATCAGACGTAACGAACTCGTCGTCACCATGAATGAGGATTACCGGCTGTTCAAGCTGAGCTGCGACATACATAGCTAAGGTTGTCTTCCCCATACCTGACGGACTCGAAAGGTTAATAGGGAAACCAGCTCTAAGGTATAACAACGCACGCCCAATGATGTCCTTTACGTGGGGGGTAATAACGACATTTGGCTGTTCCTTCGCTATCCGTATGGCCTGGACCTCTGCTATCGTGTCAACTGGCATCTTTCCCTCCTACCCTTTGCTGGTGTGTGTCAATTCACGTTCGGTTTCTTCTGTTCTCTTCGATGATTCAGTTTCTCTAACAGGAGCCGTGATGATTGTTCCATCAACTACCTTAACAAGAATGCACTCGGTCTTAACCGGCCCCTTGCCTTTCCTTTGAATATTGCGTACCCTCATCTCCTCCCAGGGCTCAAGAACGACAAGCCATCCATTGCCATTCCACTTCTTCATATCCACTAAGCGTCCTAAGGCATCCACCTTCTTCTCAACCGCATCCGTGATCTCCCCGTCGTCCGTTCCCAGGGGTTCGTCGTTCAGGCCTCGGGCAAGCCGCTTGCCTAAGATCTCCGTTTTCAGCGCACGCCTTATCTCCTCATCATCAACTAACTCATAAGAGGTCATCTCCAGCTCGCCGTTTATTTCTATCTTATATACGGTTGGCAGTTGACCATCCCGACGGGACCGCATCTCCTCCCAGGGCTCGATCCAGATATCACATCCATCCGGTTTCCATTGGACGTCATATACCTCGCCAACCTCCTGCATAGCATCTTCAACTAAGGCCGCGGCTCCGTCAGAAGTCAGATTGTCTTTGTGTTCAAGTATCCTCTGTCCGATTATGGCGAGCGCTTCATCCAACTTTCGCTTCTGTTCCTCAAACCTTCTCCTGGCCTCTTGTTGTCTTATCCTTTCGGCCTCCTTCTTCTCTCTCCATAGCGAAGCTTCACGCTCCAAATGCTCTACGCGAGGATCTCTCTTTTCTATTCCCCGAGCCCTTCGCCATTCTCTGGCAATCATCTTCTTTGCCGCACACCAGATGGTCGCCGTATTGATCTTTCTTGGCTTCTTCTCTGCTCCATCTTTTTCCCAAGGCCTGAACTGCACCCAACCCGACGAAGAATCGTCTCCCCCTCTGTCTTCGACAACAAGCTGCTCGGGCGAAGCCTGCTGAAAGGCTATCCCTTCTTCCTGGGGCAGCTCCCTCCGTTTTCCCTCTGGAGCAGGTATGCTCTTTTCTTTTCTCGCCTCTTCCGGCGAGGGCTTTCGTGGAATCCTCCCGCCCAGCCAGGCCTTCTCCCTGGCTATCTCTCTTAGGGCTTCTCTCCTTATTCCTGTTCCGGACACGGTTCCTCCTCGCCTACGGTATCTTGTATTCCATGCATTCCTTTACACCGACTTCTTCCTTGTGTGCCGGTTCTGCTTTCTCTATTTCTCTCGCCTTCGGTTTCTCTGCTTCGATGTTCTCAAATATCTTTTTTCCACCTTCAGTTAGAACGAACACATCTCCGTTCGATCTTTCTATGAGGCCCTTGTTTAACAAGGACCTGCATACATAATCCGCATAGGCAGGGCCCACGTGCATCCTGCCTCCTACACCGTGCCTGCCCGCCTTTCCCAGCTCATGTATGATCTCCAGCGCTTCCCATTCGCTGCCGCTGGGGCGCCCTATAGCCGCGGAACCATCGCCGCCTTTATCAGTCCTTACTGTGACTACGCCTTTACCCTTACAGCCCATACAATATAGGCTGCTTCCTATTCGCCTCCCCCTACCTTTACAGGCAGGGCAAATCTTGATGGGCTCCTGAACCGAAACCACCCCTTTTCCCCTACATGCCGTACAGGTAATAATTGACCGTGGCTTTTCTTCTCCCCTACCTTTGCAGAAGGCGCATATCACCGCTGGTGGCTGCACAACGACCTTCTCCTGCCCCTTACACACGGGGCACGTTGATCCCATCGGCCGCTGGCCCGTTCCTCTACAGAAACCACAATCATAGGCCTCTTCATAAAGCAGCTTGCCGAGCTTGCCGCTGCTGCCGTACGATCTCCCCAAACTGTCTAAGGCCACGGGTTCCCAATCCCATCCTTTACCCTGTTTTGATAAGGCCATCGAATTCTCTCCTGATTAGAAGATCCTCAGTAGGACCAATCCACGGTTTTGACGTTACGGGGCAGCGTTTTCTCCTCCTTCTTTACCTCCCTCTTTTCTCGTCGGGTCTCCTTTCTCTCAGCATGTTCGGGGAGCTTTGAGATCGTCCTTTTTTGCTCTTTGGTCATATCTCTCCAACTATCGGCCGCTATCTCCTGAGACTTACCCAAACTTTTGCCATATTTCTCCAATCTATCCTTTTCTTTCGCCAACAAGTACATATCAAGATATTCCTGCCCTGCCCCCCTGGGTCTGGAACGGATTTTAGCGCGCAAGCTCGTCTTCGGAGGTATGCCGGCGCCTCTTTGAGGCTTCCTTTTCTCTTTTTCGTCATCCCAGGGGAATAATTCTCTGGCTTTCTCTTTCGAGCTCATTATTTCTTCTCTCTGTGGCTTTCCACATGGTTAAGCGCTCGGTCTGTCAACAGACCATGGCACCTTCGACCATTCGGGCGCTTTTATCTGGCGGATTTCCGGGGTTTGATCACCAGATACTGAGCCATATTTGGCCCGTGCAGCTTGATCTCTACCAACTGTCCTGGCTTCAGCTCGGTTTCCCTGGCCATGTTCTTGGGAATGGGAATCCGACCCTGCTCATCAACTTTTGAGTACCCTCTAATCAGCGTCATCTCTATCCCTCCTCGATATTCTGCTTGGACTGATAGACTCGAAGTCACGAGCGACGAGTCCTTCGACTGCCTTGGCAGATCGCCTTCCTGACTTCTCGATGTCACAACAGTATCCTATCTGTTATCTCATTAATCAGTTCTACAGTCTTTTCCTTCTCTTTCCTACTCCCCGTCCTTGAGGTTTCTGATGAGAGTATGTCTATCGCCGTTTCTCTGAATATATGATCATCTCTGGCTACAATGCCGCCCCTTATCATCAAAGTCTTGGCTATCATTATGCAGCCTCGAACCGTGGGCTGATATTCACACTTACCCGATTCCCTCAATGCCCTGACAACGTCAACTATCTTTTCTACCTGGTCTTCTGGCAGTCCTGTCTTGGCGCAGGTTATGGCGATTTCCGTCTCTCTGTCGAAATAGTCCAGGTCAATGGTCACCATCCGATCTCTGAGAGCATCCTGACTTCTGTACACGCCGGCATATTCTTCCGGGTTGGACGTGAATATAGCCGTGAAGTTCGGGTCTACCCTGAGATAGCTTTCTCGACTCTGCCGTGCGGCGGGAAGGTCCAGCATTTTCTCCTGCAAAACGGACAGAAGAGTATTGTTTGCCTCCGGCCTGGACCTGGTGAACTCGTCGTAGATCAGCGTGAACCCGTACTTGCAGGCTACGGTCAGCCGGTTATCCACCCACGTTCTCCGCATGTCCTCTTCTGTCTTCAATACGGAGCGGATGAAGTTATCTACCGTCTTTCGGAGCCTGTACCCATACTCGCCACCAACCAAGTCCGAGGTAGAGAACTCCTCATCTCCGTGGATCATAATCACCGGCCGCCCTATCTTTGACGCTACGTGCATAGCCAATGTGGTCTTTCCGGAGCCCGAGATTCCCCTGAAGTGGACCGGGAAACCTCCTTCGATATAGGCTAATGCCCTCCCGGTCGTGTTTTCTATTTGAGGTGTCTCGACAAAGTTCGGTAATGGCCGCGGCTCCAGTACCGTGGTCATCTCATCAACACTCGGTGCTATCATGGCTACCCCATTTCCTTAATGCTCTTTTCAATAGACATCCTCTACCTGATTTGTTCATTCCTCCGACGATACGGTGTAGCACTACCATTCTTCTCGCCTCTACGGGAGGGTAGAGTGCCCTTCGACATCAACCCCCGAGGAGGCTGAGGCTGGACCTAACCCTCGATTACGCCTTTACCCTTGCATCTAATGCACCAAAGGCCTGGCGTGCTTGTGCTTTCCCCGGTGCCCTCACAATCAGGGCACGTGTTCGGATTCTGCACGGCCTTCACCACACCTTTCCCCATGCAGGCGGTGCAGGTGAGTCTTCTGTCGGGAAAAATGCCGGTCCCGCCGCAGAAGGTGCACTTTATGGTCGGCTTCTCAACGGATACCTTGCCGCTTCCACCGCACACCTGGCACGTGGAGAGTTCAGAGAGAATTCCAAAGGGGTCTATGCCAGCTCCGTGGCAGTAGGCGCAGGTGGCAGAGCTGGTCCGAGGCTTGGTGACAGTCTTTCCTTGGGGCATTTCTCATTTCCTCAACTCTGGGTTTGTCTTGAACTTGATTTCTCTTCTGGCTTACCGTGCCTTAGCCGAAGATTAGCCTTTCTTTTTCGCCGTGGTCTTCCTTTTCGGCTTAGACCTTGGCTTGGACTTTGACTTGGGTGCTGCCTTCACTTCTTTTGGCATAGCCTCTGCCTTTGCTTCCGCTTCAACCGGGGCTTCCTCTTCTTCCGCTACTTCGATCGGTTCTGGCGCTGCCTCAGCAACTGGCTCGGCGACCCTTGCTGGCTTTCCCTCCTTTGCCGCCTGAACCGTTCTCAGGAAGTCTCTCCATCCCGCAGCTCTCTCAGCCGACTCCTTTCTGAAACCGCTTACAACCTCTCCGGCGCTAGCTCTAAGGCCTGCCACGTCTGTAGCTCTGGCTTTGTCCTCTGAGTCAAAACCCGCCATGAGGTTAGCGATTTCAGATGCCCTCTCTCTGTCTTCGGCGGCGAAATCCTTTAAGAGCTTAGCGGCCTCCGCTGAGAGCCTGCCAACGTCCTCAGCCCTCGCCCTGTCCTGAGTAGCCAGCTCCTTCATTAGCGTGGCAATTTCCTTCCGTCTCTCCCCGCTTTCATTGGCAAAGTCGCCCATCAGTTTCGCAGTTATGTCCCGCAAAATCTTCACTTCGCCCGCCCTGGCCGTGTCTTCCTTGTCGTATTCGCCGAGAAGGTTGGTAACTGCCTTGCGGATCTCCGCATTTTCACTGGCAATGCTCTGCACGAGCTTCTTGGTTTCTTCGATGAGTGCGGCATTGCTCTCCTGTCTCCGGGCGTCTTCGCTGGCGAAGTCACCTATCAGCTTGGCAACGTCGCCTTTAACAGCCTCAACCTCGGCTGCTCTGGCCCTGTCTTCTCTCTTGAATCCGGCCATCAAGTTCGAGCATTCTGTCGCCACATTCGAAACGAGCGCTCTCCGGTCGTTCCGCATGCTAACGACATCTTCCGCTAAGCCTCTGTAACCGTCCATTTCCTCCTCCTCTCACGTTTCTCGCGTTATACGTAGCCTTCTAAGACTTTTTGCCAGCGCAACTTCACCTCATCCTGAACGTTTCCCAGAGTGTTCAGGAGTTGCCCAACCTCGCCTCCTCTCTCGAGCCGCCGGAGCTTTAGACTTTCTATCACCGCCTTGAAATCCCTGGTCCTTACCTGATCACCTTTTTCCACAAGTTTCCGTAAACTCGCGGCAACCTCTTCTTGCTCTATGTGAAAACTCCTTAATAGGTCACTGATTTCTTTTTCTCTTTTGTCCAGCAGCCCTAAGATTTTCTTGCTTAACACTCTAAAATCGCTCAACTTGATCTTCTCATTGCCCGTGAGTATGTTCCGAAACCTGGCGATCACATCCCCTTGCTCCTTTTGGTAACTTTCCAGGACTTCATTTACCTCTTTTTCTTTATCCGAGTTCTGAGCCACTACGTCCGTCAGGAGCGAATCAAAATCTTTCTTCCTCAAGGATTCCTTCTTCGCCAGAAGATCGCGTAGGTGAGAGGCCATCTGTGTCTGCTCTTCGCTCAGGCGCCGTAAAAGTGCGGTGGTCTCCTTCATCACTTGCCCGACCACCTTCACCCTCGCCTCATAGGAATCGAGGATGTGGTCAACTATATATCTGTATCCGTCGCCCTGGATTATCTTGTCTTCCTTCACTTTTTCTCTCACTTCCACCGCAAAAGAGATTCAAGATATGCTCAGGGAGCGCTTCGAAACAGAGGGGCAGCTTGGCTGTAACCTGCGAAGCCACGCCTCTATGCCTTGAGGATATCCTGAGAACCTCTTAGCCTCCTGAGACCTTACGCCGCAGCCTCGGCCAGCAAGCCCACCGCCTCGGCATACTTCAGGAAGGTCTCAACAGACGCGATCACGACTCTGGCCTCGATCGCCAACAGCTCGATACCAACGAGTGAAGCTCTCACCCAGGCATCAATGACGACGCCCTTGTCCAGAATCCGGTCTACCACTTCCACCAAGCTGGAAGAAGCAATCGCCTTCTCTACTGCCATCTCTTACACCTCCTTTCCTCTTTGGATTCCGCTTTTTTCCGTGAGGAGCGGTGAACCTCAACTATCTATTTCTCAGTGGTGATGCCTACGAACTTCCCAGCAAGGAGCGTGTCCAGGAAATCCTTTCCATCCCACCTTGACCAGAGGGCTCAGTGCCAAGGCCATTTTGTGGGAAACGGCGATCAAACGTAGCCCCTTGCCAGACCTCCGGGCCACTTCCTGCCACTGAAAAGCTATCCCCCAGGCACGCTCCTATAAAACTTGAACCATGCCACTCCGGGGGAGTAGCCTACGTTAACGACCCCATACAAAAAGGGTGCCCTCCGCAAGCACTTCACACTTGGAGAGCACCCCCTGCTTGATAATTTCAGGGACTCGATCGTCCCGGCAGGTTTTTCTGAATTGGATGGACTTGGGAAACAGTTCCAAAAGGGCTACCAACAAGCTAACTGAAACAGACCAAATGTTTCCCCCAAACTTGCTTTAGCCCCCCGGCACTGTTGACTGCCCCTTCATCCGTCGGGCATCCGGGTCACGCCTCTAAGAAATAGTCAGGAAATCTGTGTGAGCAACAAGTGTGCCGCAAGCCAACGGAACCGAACAATGATGTGGCAAGTCTCCCATTATTTTCATTAGCAAGAGGTTAGGAAACGAAAAGTGCGGGCAGAATCTCTCAGGTTCCGTTGTCAGCCAGAAAAGACGTTTCAAAGGATGGGTCAGATTTGGGACACGGGACAGAACTGTCACAACCCCACGCGTTTTATCTTACGGTAGAGGGTCTTCCTATTCAGATGCAGGATTTTCGCTGCCCTTGTCTTACTTCCGCCAGCCTGCTCAAGGGCCTTCTTAATCAACTCTCTTTGAACCCTCTTGGTCGCCTCCTCAAATGGCAATCCCTTTGTAAAAGCCACGTCCACATCAATTTCGCCCCGTGCCTTAGTTATATCGGTAGGCACAGCGGAAGGCATAACATGCCCGGATTCGGTTAATAATACCGCTCTTCTAATAACGTTCTTTAACTCTCTCACATTCCCTGGCCAATGATAGCCAAGGAAATACTTCATCACCTCCGTAGAAAACCCTTCTATCTTCTTTCTGAATTCCTCCTTTGCCTCGCGCAAGAAGTAATTGGCTAATATCGGAATGTCTTCTTTTCTCTTCCTAAGCGCCGGCAGGTCAATATGAAATTCATCTAATCTATGAAAAAGGTCATGTCTGAATTTGCCCGCCTTCACAGCCTCAAGAAGACCGATGTTTGTTGCAACAATGATTCTGACATCTACTCCTATTTCCCTCTTACCTCCTAAATGCTGCAATTTCCTCTCTTGAATGACGCGCAATAGCTTGGCCTGTGCGGCCGTGGGTAGATTCGTAATCTCGTCCAGAAATAATGTGCCCCCGTTAGCCCGTTCAAACTGGCCTTCTTTCCGACCATTTGCGCCTGTGAAAGCTCCTTTTTCATAACCGAATAACTCGCTTTCAACTAACGTGTCAGGAATGGCCCCGCAGTCTATAGCAATAAAAGGTCTATTCTTTCGCATGCTCTCCTGGTGAATCATCCGAGCAATCAGTTCCTTTCCTACCCCACTTTCGCCCTGAAGGATCACGGTCATATTGGTTGGGGCAATTATTTTGACCTGGCTTATGACTTGCCTTATTTGAGGGCTTTGTCCCATCAGCTCTTCTATAGCTGTTTTTTCACCCAGTCTCTTCCGTAGCTCGTCTACTTCCTTGCTTAAATATTGGGCTTCAAGGGCCCTTCTTATCGTAAGAACGAGCTCCTCATTATCAAAAGGTTTGGTGATGTAGTCGAAGGCCCCCAATTTCATCGCTCTGACCGCCCCTCTTACATCACCATATCCAGTAATCATTATGATGATCAAATCCCTATCAATTCCTTTCATCTCCTCCAACAGCTTCATCCCATCCATTTTGGGAAGCCTAATGTCTAATAGGGCCAAACTGGGAGACCGCCTTATGAGTTCTCTGAGTGCCCGCCTTCCACTTCCTGCAGCTATTGGTCTATAACCCTCATTTCTTAGAAGATCGGAAAGAAGCGTCCGCACATTTTCATCATCATCAACTATTAGGATCGTCTCCATTTTCAACAACCTTGTCTTGCTTTAGTTACGCTCTGTCCCTCGAAAAAGGAAGACTGACCGTCGGCTCTGCTCCCTGAGCACGGCCACTTTCCACATGACCGAGTCTTAAGGTTCAGAGGGAGCAAGAGGTTTCTGCTCCCGGGTTATGAGCTCACTTGCCTCTTCTTGCAGCCAGTTCGCCGAGATTCTCCACAAGATCAATAAGCCCCTTGGGTGCGCCGCCCAAACTGGCCCCAAAATTAAGCTTGACTGCGTTTTCTTGTTTAGAATCTCTACCTTTCTCCTTTCTGACGCTTACCTGCCTTTGCTGCAATCCCGTATTTCTTTGTCTTGGTGTGGATCGTCTTGTAGTCGATCTTGAGCAACCTGGCCGCTTTGGCATTGTTCCCGCCTGTATAGTTAAGGGCTTGGACGAGAGCTTCCCTTTCAACGGCGGCTGTGTTTCGCTGAACAATCTCATTGAGCGAAAGGCCACTGCTGCGGGTCCATAGAGCTTTCGGGCTGAACGCCGATCCTGCCGCAGGAGCCGTGTTAATGGCAAGGTGCTTTTCGGTAATCATGTCGTCAGCGAGAAGCACCGCCCGGCGGATGGTGGATCGAAGCTGCTGAACGTTCCCAGGCCAGGCGTAAGCGAGCAGAGCGTCCACGGCAGATTCCAAAAATCCCTTCACGCTCTTGCCCAGTTCCATGTTTGTGGTGTCAAGAAACCGTTTTGCCAGAGAGGGAATGTCATCCTTGCGTTCACGGAGTGGTGGAACCGTTATGCTGAACCCGCTCAAGTGGAAGAAGAGGTCACGGCGGAATGAGCCTGATACACTTAAGCGTCGGAGATCCTCGCTGCTGGCGACCAGGACGCGAACGTCAACGTCCACCGGCTTGGTCCCCCCTACGCGGTACACTTTCTTCTCCCGGAGCAGGCGAAGGAGCTTGGCTTGAGAACCCAGAGGCATGTTTGAGATATCGTCCAGGAAAAGTGTGCCTCCTTGGGCCACCTCGAGTTTTCCGGAGTTCTGAATCTCTGCTCCTGTGAAAGCTCCCTTTTCATGACCAAATAGTTCGCTCTCCAACAGCGTCTCCGAAATCGCGACGCAATCAACAGGAAGAAAAGGGGCTGCTGACCGCCGACTGGCCTGGTGGATGGCATGGGCCACAAGCTCCTTTCCTGCCCCCGTTTCCCCCAAGATGAGCACGGTAGAATCTGACTTTGCCGCGCGGTTGACTTCGGAAATGAGCCAGCCAACGCTCTGGCTTGGACCCATCATTTCCCTAAGACGACGGCCTTGTTGGATTTGACTGAATAGTCCCTTGATCTTTCGCCTGAGCTCGCGTTCGGCCAGAGCCCGACGCACTACGCTGACCACCTCATGATTATTAAAAGGTTTGGCAAGGTAATCGTGAGCGCCTGCCCTCATTGCCTCGATAGCCGCATCACGAGCAGCATGGTACGTGATCGTCACAACCGGAAGGTCTGCGTCCAGCTTCTTAGCCCGCCTCATCACCTCCACTCCGTCCAGACCCCACACCTTGATGCCTACTAACATCACATCGGACGATCGGGGGCGGATCATCTTCAGGGCCGCCTCCGCATCGTGAGCCACCAGAGCCTTAAGCCCCTCTCTTTTCATGAGACGGGAAAGGATCGCACAGATGTCTTCCTCATCGTCTACGATCAAAACCCTGCCGCCGTTTTCGGTCATGTCCCTTGACTCCGTGATCGAGTGGTTTATTGATTGGATAGATTACCCGGATGTCTTCGTCGAGGAGGTTCTCCAACGAATGGAGCATTCCCAGGAACAGGATTCCGGTCTCGCCAAAGTGAAGAGTGCGGTTTATGCGATTGGCGATGTACTGATCACGCTTTTTGAGTAACGAATCGCCCAAGGTTTTCAGGTGAGTCTCAACCTCTTCTCCTTCCTCGTCATCCTGTGCATCCAATAACTGCTTGACCAGCTCGTATTCTTCCACGAGAAGCTCTGAAGATTCTGTTCCCATGATCCTTGCACCCCTTTCCATCAAGCGCAGCAGGAGCTGATGATTCCGGCTTCCTGCCTCTGCCAAATCTCTGACGATGTCTTCCTCGCGGCCACAAACGGGCAACCCGTCCTGGTAAAGACGGACTTTTTCATTAGAAAGGTCGAGGCCCCCAATCACCCCTTCCATCTGCGTCCACATTTTCTCTACGGCATTCACCTTGAGCTTCCAGCCCTTTTCGCCAAGCTTCCGAACTGTCACCCGCCGAAGCGAGTCGCTGAGAGCGCCCATGTCTGTCTGGGTGTGGATGATAGGGAAGTAGATCAGCGTCCTCACAATATGTTCCGGTTTAGTCCGTCCGCTCATCTTCCTCACACCTGATATCAGAAGCCTGAGACTCCAGCTCGAGATGCCTCAAGTTGCCCTTTTCCGCGTGAGCCCTGTTTGTTTGCTCGTCGCCACGCATCTATGGAAGAAATTCCATCGCGATGAATCCATAAACTTATGGTCGGCGGTCTACTAAAGGGCTGTCGTTGCCCACCCCACGTCCCCCTTGTCAAGAGAGGGCATAACACGGCAACCTGTACGGTTTGAAAAGGTTACCTCCCAGCAAAGCCACTTGCTCTGATAGGTGGCCCCACTGAACTCCTTCGCAAGATACTTGCCACCGTTCGAGCTGCCCGGACGCCTTCGAGTCCTTAACGCCTCCAGGCCTTCCATGGGTTGGCTATGCTCCAGGCGGTGCGCGGTGTGTCAAAGGACCGCGTAATCGGAGTCACTGGAAATGTCCGAGAGCAAGCCCGAGCCGATCAGAATGGATAAAGTGGCGTTAGCTGGAGGGGTACCTCCGGCAAACGAAGGAAGGCAATACGGGATGATCAGGCAGAAGATCCAAGGAGACTATTCCAAGCTTCTCCGTTCTTATCTGAGAAAGAGTTTAGGCAAGTAAAGGGCCCAAGTCAAGGCTTTTCGTCAGGAGTTTCGCCAGACACTGCTGCCGGTGCCTGGCTCCTCTTTTGGTGGCTTCGTCCTGCCTTCTGAGGACGGTTGTGAGCTATACATCTTGGACAACACGGGGAGACATTGGGGCACCGTGAACGCCCTTATCGGCGCGACAGCCCGCGAGTTCGTTTACGATAGCGACGGTCTGCTCATTCAGATAGAAGACGACTATGGCAAGGCACGTCTCGTGCCCGAGAAAAAAGCAGCCCCATACGAAAAGAGGTGCTTTCTAACCGGTGAAATCAGTTTTCCTGATTTTGCGCAACCGCCTTTGCCACAACTCCCAGTACGGTCGATACATACAAGCCCACACCCACCAAAAACGCCATTGTACTCGACGAGGCCCTGCCAACGCACCTCGTTCAGCTCACGACGTGGCTCCTCGGTGGCCGTAATCTTTCCATAGTTGCGAAAGGGCGTGAAACAGAAGTCATCTCCGCGACGGCTTACAAAGCGCGTGATGGTTGTTGACTAAAGCTTCCGTATCTGAAATGCTCAGGACACTACCTGTCCACAGAACCTATCCTTTCCTCGCCTGAGCACTCCAAGTACAACGCTATTCCTTATTTCTCAAGTCCTTGTTTGGTAATGTACTTCAACTGGTGGTTTGCAAGCAATTCCGTACTTCTGGATAGATCGCCCGCCCCCATATTCGGAGTCAGTCGTTGCATGAAAGTGGAGCGCGTGCTATCGTTCTCATTCCAAAATGAACCCGTACTTGTCCGTTTCATTCATGGAGTGATTGATCCCGTGTCCATAGGCCAGTCCAAGAGTAAGAAAGTCCCCAGTGACGCCGATCGGGACGGAATGGGGTCAACGGGAGCAACCCTAAACCTGATGCCTCAAGATATGGCAGCTGTCCCTTTTTGGGCCAGGCTGGGTGCGAAAGCGCTCGTCAAGTCCATTTTTCTTATCGCGATCGTCTTTGGCATCGTCTTCGACTGCTCCCTTCCCGTTTTGGCAAAGAAGCATCTTGATCACATAGTCGCAGAATCGGGCGAGGTCAAGACCGTTTCGAGCAATAGTAAGGGGCGAATCGAAGTAGCATCCCTCGCGGGCACCACCATCACCAAAGAAGGAAAACTCGCAGCAGTCGTCGCCTTTCGCAGTGCGGGCAAGAGCATCCGCAGCAAGGCCCGCTTGGATACAGATGCAGTGGAAAAGACATTCACTGATGGCGTTGTGCCCAACACTGATCGATGTTCTTCTCAATACAACGCAGGCATGCCCGACCCGGGTGAGGCTTCTGCTATCGTTCTGACTGCCTCTCGAGAGACGAGCGGCAGCGATTCTGTTCTCCAGTTAGAGGCTATGATCAGCGGGAACGTCTACCAGCCAGGCGGAACAGTTCCGATCAGTGGTGCTTATGTTTGGGCTATTGATGCGGCGACCGCTGAGTCGGTGGCAGGGGATGATACGGACGAGACGGGCCTCTATTCCATCTCTGCCCCGAGCGGTAGCTATAAACTCTGGGCGGAGGCGGACGGTTGGGTAGGCCAATACTACCCGGGCACTCAGGAATTTGAACAAGCCTTGACCATCACAGTAACGGCGGCAGAACAGAGAACCGGGATAGACTTCATTCTGGCCGGCGCCGGCAGCATCACAGGACACGTTTATGAAGATGACGGCGTCACGCCGTTGCAGGGGGCGGAAGTTTTGCTCTGGGGCTTCGGGACATGGAACTGGGTGACCTCTGCGCCGACGCTCCCTGACGGCAGCTACACGCTGTCGGTCGCTTCAGGAACTTATAGAGTGCAGGTGTATGACGTTGAGGGATGGCAAGACCAGTTCTACTTCAATGCCGCTCACTGGATGCAAGCCTCCCCCGTGGTAGTGTCGGCACCGGATGAAACCCGTGGAATTGATTTCGTTCTGGCTCGCGCCGGGAGCATAACAGGGCATGTTTACGAAGATGACGCGATGACGCCGATGGAGGGGGCGAGCGTTGACGCCTTCCAGTTCGGGACATGGAACTGGGTGGCCTCTGCGGAGACGCTCCCCAACGGTGGTTATACGCTGTGGGTCCCCTCGGATGTTTATATGGTAGCGGTGTACAGAGGTGATGGCTGGGTGGGGCAGTACTACCTCGACACCCTCGATTGGGAGCAATCCTCGCCGGTGATCGTGACGGCGCCGGATGAGACAAGCGGAGTTGATTTTGTCCTGGCCCGCGCGGGTCGCATAGCGGGACACGTCTACGAGGATGACGGTGTGACGCCAGTGGCGGGAGCGAGTGTTGACGTTGAAGACTTCGAGACAGAGAACTGGGTTGCCTACACGGAAACACTCCCAGACGGCAGTTACATGGTGTGGGTGCCATCAGGGACGTATACTGTGCACGTCTGCGACGTTGAGGGAAGGCTGGAGCAGTACTACTTCAGCACTCTCGATTCGGAGGAAGCCTTGCCGGTCACGGTGACAGCACCGGACGAAATCAGTGGAATTGATTTCCTTCTGGAGCAGGCCGCCACGATAACCGGGCATGTTTACCAGGCCGGCGGGATGGTTCCACTGGGTGGCGCATGGGTTTCGGCTCTGGACCCTACAACTGGTGAGTGGGTGGCGGGGGATGATACGGACGCCGAAGGTTTCTACTCCATCGCCGTGCCCGGCGGCAATTTCAAAGTTGAGGTGTATGCCGACAGGTGGGTGGGACAATACTACCCCGGTACTTCCGAGTTCGGTGAAGCCTCGATTGTCACCGTTAATGTACCGGAAGAGAGGTCTGGGATAGACGTCGTTCTCGCTCGTGCCGGCAGCATAACAGGACATGTTTACGAAGACGATGGCGTTACACCGGTGCGGGCGGCCTGGATTGAGGTGTACGAAGTCGGAACATGGAACTGGGTCGCCGACACGCAGAGCCTCCCGAATGGTAGCTATGGGATATGGGTGCCATCAGGGGCTTTCACTGTGCACGTGTACAATGCCGAGGGTTGGCAGGAGCAGTATTACCTGAACACCCCGTACTGGGAAGAAGCCTCCCAGGTGGCTGTTTCGGCACCGGGTGAAACCGGCGGGATTGATTTCATCTTGGATCGTGCAGGGAGCATCACGGGCCACGTTTACGAGAATGATGGGGTAACGCCTGTGCCGAGAGCAGAGGTTGAGGTTTATGAGTTCGGAACATGGAACTGGGTCGCCGATACCGAAGTACTCTCCGACGGCAGCTATACTATCTGGGTGCCTTCGGGGACATACACTGTGCACGTGTACAGTATTGAGGGTTGGCAGGCACAGTATTACTTTGGCACTCCGTACTGGGAGGAAGCCTCACCAGTGGCTGTGTCAGCCCCGGATGAGACCAGTGGAATTGATTTCATCCTGGTTCGCGCCGGTAGCATTACCGGGCACGTCTACGAAGATGATGGTGTGACACCGGCAGCCGGAGCATGGATTGACGTTTACAATTTCAGGACCGGGAACTGGATCGCCGGTGCGGAGACCCTCGCTGACGGCGGCTACAGTCTCTGGGTCATGACAGGAACCTACAGGGTCGCGGTCAGCGGAGTCGAGAGGTATCTGGAGCAATACTACCTCAACACGCTGGATTGGGACGAGGCCTCGCCAGTAGTTGTGTCAGCGCCGGATGAGACCGGCGGAATTGATTTTGCTCTGGTTCGCCCCGGCAGCATAACAGGACACGTGTACGAAGATGATGGGGTAACGCCTGTGCCGGGAGTGTGGGTTGACGTTGAGGTGTTTGATACGTGGAACTGGGTCGCCGGTACGCAGACGCTTTCCGACGGGAGCTACACGGTGTTGGTGCCTTCAGGTACGTACACGGTGCATGTGTACGAGCCTGAGGGATGGCAGGAGCAGTATTACCTCAACACGCCGAACTGGCACGAGGCCTCGCCAGTAGTTGTGTCAGCGCCGGATGAGACCAGAGGAATTGATTTTGCACTGGTTCCCGCAGGTCGCATAGCAGGACATGTTTACGAGGACGATGGGGTGACGCCGGTGGCGGGAGCGAGCGTTGACGTTTACAAGTTCGGGACCGAGAACTGGGTCGCGTCTACAGAAACGCTCCCGAGCGGGAGCTATACAGTGTCTGTGCCGTCAGGGACGTACACCGTGCATGTGTACGACGTAGAAGGATGGCTGGATCAATACTACTTTAACGTGCCCGTCCAGGAGGAGGCCTCACCGGTAGTTGTGGCGGCTCCAGAAGAAACCAGCGGAATCGATTTCGTTCTGGTTCCCGCAGGAAGCATAACGGGGCACGTTTATGAAGATGATGGAGTGACGCCGGTGGCGGGAGCGAGCGTTGACGTGGAGGAGTTCGAGACAGGGAACTGGATCACCTCTGCAGAGACACTCCTCGACGGCAGCTACACGGTCTGGGTCCCTTCGGGCGCGTACAGAGTCCAGGTGTTTGGAGGCGAGGGGTGGTTGGGGCAGTACTACCCTGAAACCTTCTACTGGGAGAATGCCTCGCCGGTGGCAGTGTTAACCCCCGAAGAGATAAGCGGAATTGACTTCGTCCTTCAGCGAGCCGGGACGATAAGTGGGTATGTCTACCAGACCGACGGCACGGTCCGCCTCGCTGGAGCATGGGTTGAAGCTATAAATGCCACAACGGGCGATTCTGTGGCCGGGGACGATACCGATGAGGCTGGCTTTTACTCCGTCGCCGTTCCCACCGGTAGCTACAAGGTTGAGGCGTGTCTTGACGGATGGGAGTGTCAGTACTATCCAGGCACGCCAGAGTTCGATGAAGCATCAACCATTTCTGTCACAGCGCCTGAAGACAGAACCGGCGTGGACTTCGCTCTCATCGAAGCTCCGGCAGCCCTCAGGGACTCGTTGTACATGCAGGCTGAAGTGAAGAAGGCTGAGCGAAAGCACCTCGACGGTTGTGCTCCTTCTGGCTTTTACTTTCCCGGGGGTGAGTACGAGATGCCGATCAGAATTGAGTATCTGGGCAGGCTCACAGTCATAGCGGTGGAGGATACACCTCCGCCAGGTTGGGCCTTCGTATCGGTTGGAGGCCCCAGCCCACCGGACGTCACGCCGAGCGCGGGCGACACTGGCACGATGTCCTTTGGCTGGACTACGCCGCCTGCAAGCCCCGTTTCTTTCACCTACACAGTGCATGTGCCGGCAGCCGAGCAAGGAGATAGGGACTTTTCTGGCGGGAAAGTGCTGTATCGCGGGACAGGCAGCGGTCAAGTCCAGCGCGGGATCGTGCTCGATGCATTCACTGAGCATGAGATCACACCCCTTCGCATGAGCGTTCAGCAGTGGAGTCCGCACGGTGTGCTGAGCGTGCTTGTGCTAAATCAGAACGATCCCTCGGGGTCTCCTTCGGGAAGCAGCATAACGATCTCCCCCCTGGTCGGCACCATAGCCAACTGGACCTATTCTTTCCTCCTCCCCGAAGGCACGTACACCGTCGGCGCGTCGGCGACAAATTTCTCGCCGGAACATCGAACAGCCGAAATCACAGCGCTATCACCGACCGCGGAGGTTTTTTATCTGACACCGGACCCCGGCTCGGTTTCCGGAAGGGTGACAAGCACAGACTCCTCTGCGAATATCAGGCGCGCGGGAGTGCAACTGGAAGTCACCTCTGGAAGCTATCTCGGAAGAACTTATGACGCTCTCACCGATACAGATGGCAGATTCAGTCTCAGCGATCTGCCCGCAGCCGTCAATTATCGGATCACCGTTTCAAAGAATTTCCACAACACATATCAGGCGCCCTTGACCCTGAGCGCCGGTAAGGCAAAAGACCTCGGCACCATTTCCCTGGACCTGGCGGACAATGATGGCGACGGGCTGCCCGACGAGTGGGAGCTCCATTGGTTCGGCCACCTTCGCGAAGACGGTGCCAGTGACCCTGACGCGGATGGGCGGACGAATCGCCACGAATACCTTGCCAGAACCAATCCCACATCCGGCTCTTCGTGTCTGAGAATCACAAGCATCGTCAGAAACACCTCTGAGATGTTCACCATCACCTGGGCAAGTGCCGCCGACAAGCTCTACAGGATCTACTACGCCGACACGATCGGGACGTGGTCTCTCGCGGTTTCGAACATTCCCGCCTCCGGGATGGGAGAGAATTCGTGGACCGACAGTAGCACATCGAGTACAGTGCCCCAACCAGCCGAGGCAACGATTCGCTTCTATAGAGTTGAGGCGTACTGAGCCTCCCACAACCGTGGCGCCGTCCTCCAAAAACCAAGTTCAAACTGTCGCACCACGAGCACGAAAGCTCACGCTTCCCAAACGATAAAACGCGTCGTCTTACGGCAGAAAACAAATTCCGAGCTTTTGCGCAGCTATCCTCTCTGTAACTCCCGGCATAGCCGCTGGCTACAAGCCATCAGCCACCAAATACGCCATTCATCTCGACCACAACTGCGGAACCTACCTTGCTGATCCCTACCTTCGATCGACTGCCTCCCACTCTTAGAATTCAGGCGCCGACTGTTGCGAAGGCGGGCGATCTTGGACTTAAGGGCGATACTATTGCCTAAATCCCAGATCGTAGACAGTCCATAGGGTTACTGTCGAAACGATCCACTGGAGCATCTGTCTCTCCTTCTCGCTTAGGAAGATCCGTGCCGTTGAGGATATGACCTTTGTCTGCCTTTTTCTGTTCTGTCGTTGCACGCAGAGCGGGCCGCGCGTTATGGTCTGAGCAAGTTCGTGATGAACGAGTCCGCGCTTTGTCGCTTGAGTAGTTTGGCGGCAGACTCGCTGGTACTCTCATTTGAGACGAAAATCGAGCAATGTTCACCCAAGAGGAGAAGGCACCGTGACCTTCAAAGCCGTCTTTCTTCTCTCCTCAGCTCTTCTTCTCATTCTACCTTCCCCCGTGCTCCTTGCCGGTGAGTGGTATGTAGATTCCTCGGTGGCAGAATCGGGCAGTGGGCAATCCTGGGAGACCGCGTTCAAAGCGATTCAGCAAGGGATCAACGCGGCATTGGATGGTGATCAGGTCATCGTCGCCCCCGGGACCTACATGGAAAGGATTCATTTCAAGGGCAAGAGTATCGTGCTCATGAGCACCGGCCCGCTCGATCAGCATATCGTTTCCACTACCATCATTGACGGGACACACAAAGTCGGAGGCTCGGTCGTTACTTTTGCCGGCAACGAGAACGAAAGCTGCATCCTGTCTGGCTTCACGATCCAGAATGGGAAGGCTGATAATGGTGGCGGCATCCTCGGTGGGGACCCGTATGGGGACCACACCCGTGCAACGATCAAGAACAATGTCATCACTGGAAATGTGGCTGATGGAGTCGAGTATGGGGATGGCGGCGGGGGGATCGCTCACTGCGACGGCATAATCCAGAGCAATGTAATCATAGGCAACTCCTCGACAGGACCGGGGGGCGGACTGGCGAGGTGCCACGGCATCATCCACAGCAACGAGATCATTAACAACTCCGCTGGAGGTCTCGTCGGTGGCGGTGGAGTGTACGACTGTGACGGTACCATCCAAAACAACCTGATCAGCGGAAACTCAAGTGCTGAGTATGGCGGTGGTATCTGCCAGTGCGGCGGCCTGATTCTGAACAACACGATCACGCGAAACTCGTCTGGTCGTCCAGGAGGTGGCTTCGACGGGTGCAGTGCGACGATTGGCAACTGTATCATCTGGGGAAACACGCCGGACCAGGTTTTCGACTCAACGAATCCGTTCTTCAGTTGCATCCAGGACTGGCCAGGTGGAGGGAATGGAAACATCAGCGAGACCCCACTATTTGCCAACCTCAAGTACGGCGATTACCACCTTCAGGCCGACTCTCCTTGCGTAGATGCCGGAGCGAACGGCTACTGGTTCGGGTGGTCCCAGCACGACGAAGACGGCAACTGTCGGCTCACGGGCCAGCGAGTTGACATGGGATGCTACGAATACGGTTCTTCTTCCGACTCGGACGGTGACGTGCTGTCAGCCACGGCGGAGTCAAAAACCGGAACAGACCCTCTCAGCCAGGACACGGACGGCGATGGTCTTCGCGATGGTCTGGAAGTCCTACGTGGAAGCAACCCGCTCGTCCCCACGAATCCCGCAGCGCTCAGTGTCCCTTCAGACCTTCACACAATCCAGCTGGCCCTATGCGTGGCTTTCAGGGGTGAGGAGATCATCGTTTCCTCTGGGACGTACCACGAAAGCATCCGGTTTTTCGGGACCGATGTCATCCTCCGTAGCTCAAACCCCGAAAACGGGGATACAGTCGCCTCGACCATAATCGATGGCGGTACCTCGGGGCCCGCGGTTTAGTTTGAGGGGAGTGAGAGCGAGGCGTGCGTCCTTTCGGGGTTCACTATACAGAACGGGAGGAGTAATGCGCCTGGGTCAAATGGTGGTGGAATCCGTGGTGACTATACTCACGCGACGATCCAGAACAACATCATCAGGGAAAACACGGCTACGGCGTTTGGCGGTGGGTTAGCTTATTGCGATGGTCCGATCAGGAACAACACGATGCAGGAAAACTCGGTCGGTGAACACGGCGGGGGGTACGGCGGGGGGCTGATCCACTGCAACGGCAGCATTCTCAATAACATAATCGCTGCAAACTCGGCTGAGAATGGCGGTGGAGGACTATCGGGATGCAACGGGAGCATCCACAACAACGTGATCACAGGAAACTCTGCCGGAGACGGCGGCGGCGGGGGCTGCGTTACTGCGAGGGAGCTATCCAGAACTGCATCATCTGGGGAAATTCGGCTCCGCGGGACCCTCAGGTCATGGCTTCGGCTCCGTCGTACTCCTGCATCCAGGGCTGGACCGGAGGAGGGACAGGCAATATCACACAGGATCCACGATTTGTAAACACGAAGGCAGGTGATTACCGCCTGCAAGCGGCCTCACCCTGTATCGACAAAGGCCGGAACGAGGACTGGATGGCAGACGCCGTCGACCTGAACGGCAATCCTCGCGTCTGGCGTGGTAAGTCATCGTGGACGGTAGACATAGGAGCTTATGAGTACGGTTCGTTCCCGCTTAAGTGTGTGGGCGTTGCCGAAGCACTCGGTGGTGCGGCTGACCTGACCTGGAACAGCCCGCCTGGTGACACATACATCGTCCAGTCCTGTGCTGACCTCTCTGCCAGCGAATGGAATGATGAGGAGACGATCGAGTCGCAGGGTGAATTGACAACTTGGACTGATAGTGACTCGACATCCACCCGAAAGTTCTACCGAATCGGGATCAGGTGATCCCTTTCTTCAAGTAGTCTCCACCACAATCCCGTGGCTTCGCCCTCTGGCTTCTGCCTCGGACCGGGCTGCCTCCCACTTCTCGAATTCAGGCGCCGAATAGTAGAGTTTTTGATCTTTTTAGGACTGTAAGAATTTTACAACCCGTTTTTCGGGCCCGCGGAGCTGAGCAGCCGACTGCTCCTGGCGAAATGAAGCCACCCAAGCATAGGCACGGTTCCCGTTGTGTTCTACTTCAGCGACGTGACTTAGAGCACGTCCTGGGCAAGCTCTCGCCCTACTAATTTCTTAAAAAAGTACCTGACGGGAACATTATCGTGGAGTAAGGTGTCTAATAAATTAGTAATTGATAAAGCACCAGACTATGGATAAGGAGCTCAACCATGGCTCGACCCTCATCACGATATCCAACTGAGTTGGAACTCGAAATCCTCAAGGTCTTGTGGCGGGATGGGCCCGCACCAGTGCGCCACGTCCGCGGTGCCCTGGCCGGGTTCCGTGAATTGGCCTACACCTCGGTCATGACCATCATGAATATTATGACCCGGAAAGGATATTTGAGGCGGACCAAGCAGGGCGGCAGATACGTGTACAGCACCAAGATTACGGAGAAGTCCATCAGCCGAAAGATGCTCCGCGACCTGGTGGATCGGGTCTTCGATGGTTCGGCAGTGGCGGTCATGCTCAACCTGCTCGAGACCGCCGACGTAGATGAGGTCGAGCTGAAGCAACTTCGTGAGATAATCAAACGCAAAACCCGGGAGGGATCACAATGAACCTTTTTGCGTACCTCTAGCCAGCCTTTTGTGTCCGGCTAATAAAGGCGCTGGTGCATTTCCTCTGGCAGGGGACGTTCATCGCATTGCTCGCGGTGCTTGCGGCGGCACTGCTTCGACGGGCGTCCTCGCGTGCTCGCTATGGCGCATATGTCGCCGCCCTGTTGCTGATGGCGGCGAGCCCGCCGGTGACATGCTGGGTCGTGGGCAATGTTTCGTTGCCTGGAGCTTCCCGGCAACCTATGCTCCCTGAAGCTATGGTGACTGTGCCTCCGCGCGCACCCAACGTGGAACTTGAACCACATGAATCCCGGAAGCCACCTGTCGCGCACTCGCAGCCCGTCGTTCTCGCCGCCAAGAGGCGGTCGACTTTTGACTGGCAGCGCTACGCTGCCCACGCGGCGGCGTGCTACCTCTTTGGAGTCGTCCTCATGGTGGGTCGCTTGCTTCTCGCAGTGCAGGCAGGTCAACAGCTTGGCCGCCGTGCGCAGCCGGTGGACGATCCCGCCATCTTAGCAGCCGCGGTGCGCTGGGCAAAGGCTCTGGGGCTATCCCTTACGCCGGCTGTCGCCTATTGCCGCCGGATAGCGGTCCCGACAGTCGTCGGCGTGCTCCGGCCAACAGTCCTGTTGCCGCTGTCGCTGGCCAGCGGGCTCAGCCCGGAACAGGTCGAGATGTCTCTTCTTGCATGAGTTAGCCCACATCCGCCGCTACGATCACCTCGTCAACCTCGCACAGGGGTTGATCGAGGCCATTCTGTTCTTCCACCCTGCTGTGTGGTTCGTTTCTCGCCGCATTCGCATCGAGCGCGAAAACTGCTGCGACGACATGGTTGTTGCCGTTGGGGGCAAACCAGTGGTGTATGCCTCCTCCCTGGTCGAGGCCGCGGCACTCAGTCGGTCAACCCACCTCCGGGGGTTCGCCACCGCCACCTTAAGCGCTAGCGGGCAGCCTTCACAGCTTCGATTCCGTGTTCTTCGCCTGCTCGGGCTCCCCATTCACGAGCCGGTACGCCTGAGGCGGGGCTGGAGTATTGCATTAGCCACCGCGGCTGTGGTAGCGCTCGGCGCCGCCGCGTGCCTCCAGAGTGAGGAAAAGATAACGAAAACCGTCACAACAGGTGCCGGAACAGAACCTTATTCTATAGAAGGCAAGTTTGATCTCAATAAAGACATCCCCGTCGGGCTAAAGGTCGGCAAACGGGTCATCGGAAATGCGGAGTACTTCGCGGTCGAGGTCGAATCGGTCAGGTTCGTCAAGAGCGACAGCCAGGTTGAAGCAAGCCTGCGTATTAAGACCACGACGATCTTAGATGCCAAGTGGCGAGCAAGGGTGAAGTTGTTAACTGCTGATGGACGGGTACTCGCTCACAGCGAGGCCGTTTTGGCCACGACTCTGCGGATTCTCGGCCGACCCGGTCTTGCTGGGGGTTACCTGCATTTTTCCCTCGGCCGCTGGAGCGAGGTGTCTGAAGGCACGAAATTCAGAATCTCTATCCAACGGGCGCCCGACGATGCAAAAGTCACCACACACCTGGCGCGCGAAGGCTAACGAGCGAAAAACAGTTCCCTGGACTTGTAACAAGAGCTGCGTTCATAACGACCGCCCTGCTCGTTAGCTGCGAAGACGCCAGAGGTGATTTCGCCATTAATCTCGACTCCCCTGGACAATGCCTCCTTTCTGAGAACACGCCCTCGGCGTTATTTCCGTCGTTCGCACGTTTACGAGCGTTTCTGGGCTTTCGTTGAGAGTACCTGGCATATCTGGTCTTTTAGTGGATCCTGAGTGACGCAGGCATTGTGCATCCCACGACCGAAAGCAGAATGGGAACCGGCGAGCTTCGCCCCGGGACTGTGCACGAAACCTGTGCGGCGAGACCTCGCTGTCATAGCCCACAGACTGTCGCACAAGACCGACAGGGCTCGTCCAATAGATTCCGCTCAACCCGACACTACCGCAGTGCCTTACTGTTCGACGACACGATAAAAAGCTTCGTTAAGGCCAGTCCATCCTGGGGCGGGTCTGCCTGATTGCTCGTCGCCGTAGTCCGTCCAGAAGGTCTTGGTATCCGTTGCCATGATGTCGGGAGATATATCCGTCCACTCCTGCGTGAGTAGACTTTCCCGGCGCTGGACGCGATACGTTTTGCCAACAGTGCAAGACCAGGCAATCGTGAAGCTCTGGATGGTGTCCACGATGGCGAGGCGAATCGTTATCGTCAGATAGTCGTAATCGGCAAGGGCCGGGGTGGTCGTTCCTATGCTCCCGTTCTCACCCATGAATCCTGCTGACGCAGTTTCGACAGGGTTCGTGAAAGCATCGAGCAGAATGTAATTCTCACCGTCAGAGCTGTAGTATCCGGCATAGGTGTCGCCGACACGCTCGATGCGGAGATACACCTGGTCGAGTGTAGCGGCAGCGTTTGTGTACGCAGTATCAGGACCGTTCTGGGAGTAAAACTGGAAGAAACGAGGTTGCGGAAGCCCTCGATTGATCGCTGAGACCAACTTAATGAAATGGTCATCATCCTGATAGACCACCAGCCCCGCCTGATGGTATTCCTCTGTCGGGTGAAATTCCAGAAATGTATCAACAATGAAGTCTTTGTCTGGGCAGACAGCCAAAAGAATGTTCTCGGTTGAAGGCTCGGTCTGAGGATAACTGTTGAGGGATTGCTTCTGCGTCTTGAGACGGAAGAAGCCAGGACGTTCGGTCAAGCTGTAATATGAGGGGTTCTCACGGACAAGAGTAAGACCGGGGTCCAGAGTATCGGAGTCAAATCCCGTGTGAAAGAAAACCTGATGCTCTGCCGCACGTGGTGCCGTCGGACAGAAAAACGCACAGATCATGACCGACAAAACCAGACCTGTCGAAGCGGTTGAAGCAGGGCGACGCCTCTGGAGACAAGTACCGCTCGTTTTCATCTGCGCTTCCTTTCGTTGCTGGATGTTAAAAGGGGAACGTCCCCACATACCCAGCGGCTCAATTGGCTGATGAGCCTTTCTGCACATGTGGTTGCTGCTTCGCCCATGCTATATGTACCCCGCCGGATAGTCAAGTCCGACGGCTACTGGAACTATCTGTGACCATCTCGGCACGGTCTGTGTACTGTTTGCCAGCGGTTGAGTTTGGCCCCGCCACGCCGATAACAACATCATTCCTACACCCCCCAGCTTCACCAACCAAGGCGGTCACCGTCTTCGACTATTTCCTGTTTCCGCGCATCCCAGGAAACCAGCTCTACGTGCACGCACTTTGACCATGGTGAGCAAAGATGCGCTCTGCCGGTGACATCGGTGGCCCTGTGAGTGGCCCGCACGAAGAGCACGCTGCAAGCGAGTCCCGGGAAACCATCCGGTGTTTCAGCTCACCGTCTTGGATTTCGTTAAGAGTCGCGCCGTACAGTGGCAGAAGTGCGCGATACGCCATTATCCATAGGTTAAGTCCGGCATGTTTATCTCAGGCGCCCTCCTTCCTATCTCCATCCGTAGAGTTATGGCCCACCATGAAGGTCATGTGCTTGGCTTTCTGAAGATCAGACATTGCGAATGGTTCTGTGGCGCGTTATGGTCTTTCCAATTGAATGAAGGGTTGTTGAAGATACAAAGAAGCTGCAAATGGTAACAAGGAGGTTGGCTATGTGTCATTCACATCGCGACGGGGCGAGCGGCGGGTGTCATCACGCCATTAGCAGGCGCGACTTCATCAAGGGCGCCGGCACGGCCCTGGCAGCCGCTGGTGGTTTGGCTTCAGCGACGGCCATCGCCGGGGAGTCAAAAGACCGACCAGTTCGCGTTGGCCTGGTGTTTCTCTCGAAGAAAGGCTCGAGCTGGCCCTACCCGGAGTACGATGTTGAGGCCCGCGAGAAGCAGATTCTGGGGCTGTTGAAGGAGGGCTGTCCCGGAATCGAATTCGTGGCGGTCGCCATTCGCAAGCCGGACGACGTGCAGGAGGCCGTAGCGATGAAGGACCGCGTTGACGCCTACCTTGTCTATTGCGTCACGCTGACCTGGCCTCTCCTGGGTTCCATCGCGACCATCGGGAAACTGGGCAAGCCGATGGTCTTGGCCGACGAATTCCTCGGCGGATCGGGCGTATTTCTGTTGGGTTACACTCGTCTCTGCCAGCAGGGCATTTCGGCTTGCGGTGTTGCCACGAGGCGGGGGAGCGACCTGGTCGCCGTCGCGCGCGTGTTCGCCGACCTGAAGCCAGGCACCACGCCCGAGTCGTTCGCCGCGCAGTGCCAGAAGGCCTATCGGAAGACCTTTCCCACGGTCGGCGAGCCCAAGTGCCTGGATGATCCGATCGCACTGACCGACATCTACAAGTGCCTCGAGCGGTTCAGAAAGTCGCGCTTCCTGATCGTCGGTCAAGGCAGGTCGGGCCAGGAGCGAGACTTCCTGGGCGCCAAAGGTATCTATGTCGGGTTTGACGAGCTCCAGGCGATCTACGACAAGGTTGACCGCGACAAGGCTGCCGAATGGGCCGACCGCTGGGTGAGGGAGGCCGACAAAGTGGTTGAGGCAACGTTAGAGTGGATTCGCAAAGCCGGCGCAGTCTACCTGGCGACGCTCGATTTGCTTCGGCGCCACGGGACCGACACGGTCACCATGAACTGCTTGGGAGGGTTCGCACAAGGACGGCTGCCCGCCTATCCTTGCCTCGGGTTCATGCAGTTGCTGAACGACGGTGGCCACGGAATCTGCGAGGCCATGCCGGACGATACGCTGAGCATGCTGATGGGCCGCATCCTGACCGGCCGACCCGGCTACGTCTCCGACCCGGTGCTGGATACATCGAAGAACGAGATCGTATACGCGCATTGTGTGGCGACGACAAAGGCCTTTGGCACCGACGGTAAATCAAACATGTTTCGCATCCGAACGCTTCACGACCACGACCCCCGCGGAACCTGTGCCCAGTCGTTTCTGCCCCAAGGGTACATGACGACATCGTTTCAGACCGATTTCGCCCGCAATCAGATGGTCATCCATCAGGCCAAGGCGGTCGGCAATCTCGACAGCGAGCGCGGGTGTCGCACGCAACTCATCGGCGAGGTCCGGGGCGACATCGGCAAGCTGTTCCGGTACTGGGACCATTGGCATCGCGTGACGGTCTACGGCGACGTGAAAGAACCGCTCGCTGAGTTCGCCAGGGGCCTCGGATTGAAGGTCATCGAAGAGGCGTGACGGATGGTGGAGCGGAGAGGATCCAAGCTTGCGTGGAGCTCTCTCTCTGGTCACGTGATCACTATACTGTAATATGCAGAAGTGGTCGACATTGAGCCTGAGTTGAGGTCGTGCGGGAAATGCCGGCGCAAAGCCCGGGCAGATGAGTAGGCATGGTAAGAGGTTGGGCAACCGCAGTGAGAAAGGTGACTGTGATGAAAGAAGCCATTAGTCGAAGAGAGTTTATGAGACTGGCAGCGGCAGGAGGCGGCTTGTACATTGGTGGTTCGAGCGTGTTTGGATACGGCGCTCGCAGGAAAAAGTCAAGGCTGATAAGCCCGGGTTGCAGAACATCCAAGGTCAAAGTCGGCCGGATTTACCTTGGAATCCCTGAGGCACATTATCCAAACCCGGCGTTGGACCTGAAAAAAGAGGTGACAGTCTATCAGTCCAAGTTTGCGGAATTGCAGAAGGAATTGTCCGACGTAGAATTTGTGGTGGACGAGTTGGTCACTTCCGTGGATCAGGTTCGACGACTCACAAAACGGTTGAAAAAGGCTGACGGTATCCTGGTTATTCATCTCACGCTATGGGTTATGCCTATGCTGAAGGAAATACTGTCGCTGGGACGCCCCACAATGATCTTCTCCGCTCCCTATTCCGGCCACGAATGGTATGAGCTCAGTTTCATCCGCAGACAAGAACTCGGCAAGAAAATGGAGTGCATACTGTCCACGGATTACAATCAACTTGCAGCCGCCATAAGGCCATTTCGCGCGATTCACCATCTGAGAGAAGCCAAGATTCTCAACCTGACGACTGGCTCATTCGCCGAATATGCCGATGCGATAGAAGGGAAGTTCGGAACAACGATCAAGAAGACTCAACTCCAGCGAGTGCGGGATGTTTACAACTCCGTGACCGACGAAGAAGCAAAGGCAGAAACTGATCGCTGGATCAAAGGGGCCGAAGAGGTCGTAGAACCGTCCCGGGAGGAGATTTTCAGGTCGTGCAAGTTGGCGCTGGCTTTCGAAAGGCTGCTGGATGAAGAAGACGCAACGGTGATGACCGTTGATTGCTACGGAAGCATGTGGCGCAAGACCCCAGCCTACCCGTGTATTGGCTTTACTCGCCTGAACGACATCGGATTGGGCGGGATCTGTCAATCGGATCTTCCCTGCGCCATTATACACGTTCTGTTCCAGGGGCTGGTAGGAAAACCCGGATTTGTGAACAATCCCACCTTTGATTTTTCCACCAATACGGCGACTCTGATCCATTGCCTTGGGACCAGAAAAATGGATGGTCTCGACGGACCTGCGGTCCCATATAAGCTACGCAGTGTCATGGAACGTCGAGAGGGTGCCGTGCCACAGGTGAAGATGCGGGTCGGACAGAGGGTGACGCAGGCAATACTGGATGGGACATCTTTGCTGCGATTCTTCACGGGAGAGATTATTGATACTCCGGAGACGGACAGAGGCTGTCGCACCAAAATCACCGTGAAGATCGATGGTGACGCTGAGAAACTGTGGAGAAACTGGGCAAGTGGAATACACCGCGTGACTTGCTACGGAGACATCAGCAAGGAGCTTGAATATTTCTGCAGATTCAAACAGATCGAAATGGTCAATGAGGCTGTATAGATGTTGGTCAGAAGACAGAACGTTTCCAAGGGAAGTCAACCATCTTCACGTAATCGTGCTTGGTTGACCTGCCGATGGGGCAAGGTGCCTACAAAGGTTTTGACTACCAGTTTGCAGGGCTGCTGTCGTCGGTGACACTATTTTAAAACATCGTGTTCGCAACGTGAGTGAACTCTCGGAGCATCCGGGACATTTGTGCGAGACCAGCGACGGATGGCTGTCACCCTGTCCGTCACCGCAACGGTTGCGAAGACCCAGGCACTCGGACGGAGAGACGGGAAGGCACCCGCACAATATGGTTCACTATCGCGCCGTACTATTGCCAAAGCGCGCGATTAAGGCCTTAACAAAGCTTATCCTCCAAATGTTGGGCAGGAAATGGTGCGGCACCGAAGTCTGAACCTGGCGTAGAAGGCAAAAATGCTGGACGCAAGCACACGGCGGAGCTATCCTACGTTTTGAAACATCTCTTCACAGCAACCACGAGAGGAGGGGATTCTTGTGCCGGAAGCTCTATCCTCATTTTCCAGAACGAGCCTGCGTTCCTCGCTAAATTGGACAAGTTGATCGATAACAATGGCGACGCATAAAGAATGTCCCATTGGGGACAGGAGCATCTGCACATGAGTGATTCGAATCTGGCAGAAGCTCTCACCAATCGAATTCGAAGAGGGCTCCTGGTCGCGTGCATCCTGACAGCGACGACCGCCTCGTTCAACTCCCCAAGCCAGTCGGAGCCCACAATGCTTCGTGCCCACGATTTTCGACTGACCCGAAGAACACTGAAGCCCTCAGAAAGGCAGGCGATCTACCTGGAACTGATCGAGAATTTCATCGGCTACGCCGAGCATACCGGCCGGTTCACGATCAGCAACACGCTTGAGCCCGGCGGCGGCTACTTCGACGCCGCAGGCTCCGGGGTGACGTGGTTCCGCGGCAATAGCAATCTGTGCATTGCGTATGCAGTTTTGCTGAGTAACTGCGCTGACCGCAAAGAATTCACCAAACACAGGATTCCTCGCTCAGTCTTGCTGGGCCATCTGCGCAAGACCATTCGTTCCCTGTGCCTTTCGAACAAGAACTGCTCGAAACATGTGCCAGAATCTCATTCCTGGGGCGGTCCCAGTTGACAGGCGGCTTTTGGAATTCTTGGAGCCGCCTGGGCAGCGCATCTGATGGAACCGTCTCTCGATGAGGATACCCCGGCTCTTGTCGCAGAAGTGCTCGCGAAGGAGGCCGATCATCTCGACAAACCTATTCCCTCGGCCGCACCCGGCAACACGGCTGCAGAGGACTGTTGTTGGAACGCGCCGCTGCTCGCGTTTGCCGCCAACAAACTGTCGCACGACCCGCGTGCGAAGAAATGGGACGAACTGTCAAAGCGCTGGGCCATTAACGCTACGAGTGGCCCTGCCGACAGCGAATCGGACAGGGTTGTGGACGGACGACCGTTGCGTGAGTGGGTCGCTTCCACCAACGTGTTTCCTGACCTAACGCTGGAGAATCACGGTTTCTGGAGCGTCCCGTATCAGTTCGAATACCAATTGCTGGGGGAGGCTGAGATCGCCTACAAGGCTTTTGGGAATCCGGTGCCGGAAGCGTTTGCGTTCCGCGCCGATGCCATGTGGAAGAACGTCAATGGGGTACTGAGCTTGTGGGACGGTGACACTCTGTTCCCGCATGGTCTGGATTGGTCGTGGAAAGATTACCAGCACCTGGAGTACTTCTGTCGCCTTTCCACTTGCCTGAATAATGCCGCGGCGGGTGCCTTTGAGAGCAGAGCGCTCCAGATGACGCTGAAACGACAACTCGCCGTTGGCGACGGGAATCTGGACGCAGCCGATTTCGGCTACCAGACCCATTTGGTCAAGAAGTGGGCTTTCGCCTACCTCATGCACAACTACTTCATAACCAATGAGGTCGTCGCGTTTTCTGAAGCCGAAAAGGAGTTGCTCGGTATTCACATCTTTCCTTATGTCAAAACCGCGATCCATCGGACCCCGCAAAAACTGGTCAGCGTTTCCTGGCACCCCTATAGCCAGGCGATTTTTGTTCTTCCGGAAGGTGACAGCACGTTTGCCAGCCCGCCGTTTTTTATTCGCTACGACCGGACAACCGTTTGTCCGTCCGTGAAGGTGACGCTGCAGGAGTCAGATTGGCTGACCGCAAGTTCGTGTGAACAGGGTCATCCGATCATTCACGCTCTGGACGGCAATGATTCGACTTTCTGGGTTTCCGGCGGCGAGAAACCGGGCGACGGGCCAACACCCATCCGTCCAGAGTGGATCCAATATGATTTTGGGAAGCCGCGTGCCGTCACTGGAGTCACGATCCAGCCGCGCGTCAGTTATGGGCCCCACGAATGTGAACTCCAAGGCTCACCCGACGGAAGCCACTTCGAAACCGTCTGTCGCTTCACGTTGAGCGACGCCCCACGGCAGGCGCTCAAGTTCGATCGGGCGCAAGCTCGGATTTTCCGGCTACTGATACGATCGGCGTACGATCCTAAGCATCCTGATTCGACCCGTAATGTACAGGTCAGTGAATTCAACCTTCTGGACGAGATGGGCAGGAAACTGATCACACCGGTGAGGCCGATTGGGATTATGCACGTTGAGAATGCCTCAGTAGTTCGGGAGGGGCGGACGATGCGCGTATGTTAAGAGCGTGTGTGGGGTGATGCGGTAAGGCAATACGTGACCCTTGTCTCATTAGACGATAGTGCCACGATTTACCTGACCGCATTCCGCGCTCACAAAAGGGCGCATGTGAACGTCGGACCTCTGTTTGCCATGGGCACAGATGCGCCGCCCGGGTTCACGAAACCTGTGTGCCAGTATCGAGGAACGCGGTGGCTGAACATGTCCGACCATCTTGCGTTTATCTCCGCTGATCCGCTGCCGAGCAACATCCCGGCCGACCGATTCTTCATGACCACCAAACGTACGTTCCAGGTGCGTCGGGGTGAATGGTTCAGCCCGGCAGGGCTGGTGATCTACACGCGTCAGGACTATGCAACGACCGAAGCGCTGGCCCCCTCCGTCAAATGGCGTAGCCAGCCTCGAAACGGTCGGGTTGAGCTAACCTTAATCGGAGATGATGGAACGAGAACGATTGTGGCTGATTTTGCAGAAGAATGACGGTCTGATATCTCCGCCTACATGGCGGAAGTGCAAGATCGTTGACTGTCGCCACCCTATCAGGCAAAAGCGCAAGAATCGCTTTTCCGGACATGTTACATTCTATTACCGACCGTGTTTCAATGGCGGACCGTAAGAGCGAACCGGCAGCCAGTTATGGTGTTTGGCTCGCCAAAAGCCCTGAAAAGGATCGAACACATGTTGCTTCCCGTCCTCGACGGTTTCCCCCCATTCTAGAGCCGTTATTCCGGTAACGCGCTACGTACGAAATGAGGAACGGAAGATGAGATTCTCAAGCATACCAGCTGTCATCGCCGCCCTGATTGTTGTCATTGTTCCTTGCGCTGGGGCCGAACGTCAGTGGCACCGTAAGCTGACGCCGGTCCCGTACGGAGACGTTCGCATGCAAGACGGTTTCTGGAAACACTGGCAGGAAACGAGCCAGAGGAAGCTGATACCATACGTCTTCAAACGAATGGAAGAGACTGGTCACGTCGATAACTTCTTGAAGGCTGCTGGCCAGATGGATGGCCAGTTCCGTGGCGAGGTATATTTCGACTCCGACGTCTATAAATTGATCGAGGGTGCGGCCTATTGCCTCAAGCTCCAGCCGGACCAGCACCTCGAAGAATATATCAATGGAGTCATTGGCAAAATCTGCTCGGCCCAGCAACCGGATGGGTACCTCCACACCTACACCATTCTGAGGCGATCGCAAGACAGGTGGAAGAATCCTTACCTCCATGAGCTTTATTGTGCCGGTCATTTGCTGGAAGCGGGTGTAGCGCATTACGAGGCAACTGGCAAGAAGACGTTGCTGAAGGTGGCAGTGAGCCTGGCGGACAACATTGATGCCGCGTTTGGTGCAGGACCAGGAAGATTGAACTTGCCACCCGAGCATCAGGAGGTGGAACTGGGACTGTTGCGCCTGTATGGCGCGACGGGAGACTCCCGCTACCTTCGTCTGGCCAGGTTCTTCCTCGACCAGCGCGGTCATTGCCAGGGCCGAAAGAGTTACGGTGCTTACGCCCAAGACCACCTGCCGATCCTCCGACAAACAGAGGCGGTGGGACACTCGGTCCGGGCTGCCTACATGTACGCCGCCATGGCGGACGTTGTTGGGTACACAGGCAAACGGGACTATCTCGTCGTTCTGAAGAGGATCTTTCAGGATCTTGTCCGCGGAAAAATGTTCATTTCCGGGGGGGTGGGGCTTCTCCAAAGGGGCAACATGTACGAAAGCTTCACGGAGGCGTACTCTCTGCCCAATGACAAACCGGACGTCGACACCTGTTCGGTGATTGGCTTGGTTTTTTGGCTGCACCGAATGAACCTGCTCGAACCCGACGGGCGATACGGGGACATTATCGAGAGAATTTTATACAATCGGTTGCTGGTTGGTTTGTCTTTGGACGGCACCCGGTTTTTCTACGGTTGCCCACTGGCCAGCCGGCGTCCTGAGACCTTTGACCGGGGGCCAGGCGCTGAATGTGATGATAAGCACTGTCGACCGAAATGGTTCCGCTGTATCTGCTGCCCCACTAATCTGCCGCGGTTACTCGCTACCGTTGGCGGATATATCTATGCCCGGAACGAGCATGGACTGTATATAAGTCAGTACATCGCAAGCCGGGCCAAGATTCCGATCAGAGACTCTCCCTATGAGATTGGCATCACGACTGACTATCCTTGGTCTGGCAAGATCAGAATCGCCGTTCAGCCGCCCGAGCCGATGATGCTTGCCATCCATTTGAGAATTCCGGGCTGGGCCATTGGCCAGGAGTACCCGGGAGGTTTGTATCGCGCTACCAACACGGTTGAGGAAGTCACCCTGCGAATCAATGGTCGGCCGGTGGCGATGCCCAAGCTTCACAGAGGATACGCCCGCGTTCATCGCCGCTGGGAGCCCGGGGACATTATTGAGCTGCAATTGCCTATGCAAATCCGACGCGTCAAGGCAGACCCCCGAGTTGAGGCCGCCAGAAATCGGGTGGCGCTCATGCGCGGACCGATCCTCTACTGTGCTGAAGGCGTAGACCACGGTGGCCAAGTGAGTCACTTGGTGCTGCCGTCTGACGCAAAGCTGAATGCAGAGCATCGTCCCCATTTGCTGGGCGGCATAACCATTCTCAGGGGCAGGGTCCTGGCACGGCTCGGCGGACCAGATGGGAAATCCTATGTCGGGCCGCTGGATCTCAAGCCGGTTGACTTCATCGCGGTGCCGTTCTATGCCTGGGACAACCGTAGCCCGGGCGAGATGGGGGTCTGGATTCCGGAGAGGCCTGAACTGGCGGAGCCAACGTGCGAAAAGGAGTTGAAACTATGAAAAGCTCAATGTTTGTGCTGATGGTGGTCGGATTGCTTTTCATGGGCAACAGTGCCGGAGCAGATGAACCGACCCGTGGGGAAAGAAAGCCAACGAGCCGATCCTTTCACCTGGGTTTCACTCAGGTGATATTAGGAGAATCTCCAGAGGCAATTGAACGATTGTATAAGGCCCTTGCTGAGCACGCGGACATGATAACCCTTCATTATGACGGCGGCATTCCCTGGCCTGAGGCGTTGGCGGAAAAGCCTTACCCCAAGAAAGTCGAGGAAGAGATCGCCTTCCGGAAGAGCCGATTGCGGAACGACCCAAAAGTCTATTTGGCGGTCACGCCGATTGCCTTAATGCGCAACGCGCTGGCGCCCTACTGGGGAAATCAAAGGCAAGAGGGTTTAGCCGGAAGTGAAAGACCCGGCGACTGGAAAAACAAGGACTTTGATAACCCGGAAGTCATCGCTGCGTACACCAATCACTGCCGCCGGATGATCCGAGAATTTAAGCCGGATTACATGGCCTACGGCATCGAAGTGAATATGTTGGCCATGTCGAACCGGGCCGGATTCCGCAAGTACCTTGTGTTCATGAAAGAAGTGTATGAGGCCCTCAAGAAAGAGAATCCCAACCTGCCCATCTTTCTGACTTCCCAGATCGACCATTACTACAAAGATAAAGAGAATCAAAGGGAGGCTGTTCGTCAGTTGTTGCCGTACACGGACTATATCGCGGTGAGCTGCTATCCCTATATGGAAGGTCATACTCCTGACAATTTGCCTGAGGACTGGTTCTCCCAGGTCGCGGAACTGGACCCCTCCAAGCCGTTTGCCATAGCGGAAACCGGCTACGCCGCGGAGGATGTCGTCATTCTGGACTGGAATGTCAATGTGCCGGGGAGCGAGGAATGGCAGGCCTGGTACACGCGTTTCATCCTCGGGGAATCAAACCGACTGAATGGAAGATTCGTGGTTTGGTTTTTTGCCCATGACTTTGATGCGTTTTTCAACCAATTTGAGGGGGAGGAGTTGGGAGCTATGGAATTTGCCAGGTGGTGGCGGGATACGGGATTGCTGGATGGAAACGGAAACCCCCGCGAGTCTCTCCATATTTGGGATGAATGGCTGAAACTGCCTCGCAAGAATCTTCCAAAGCTATGAGCCGGTTTCATACTGAATCAAGTTGGCTGGGTTATGGTTCGAGAAGGAACCGTCAACACTAAGCAAGTTCTTTTCAACGCCCTATCAAGGGCTTATGCTCCCCAAAGCTGAGCCGTGGCGGTCCAATACATGGCTCATAAGGGATAGAGACACAGTCCAGGTAGCTGTCCTGAGGACAGCAGAGCAAGCTCAGAAGCGGACACCGTCTACTTCACAGATGGAGAACGCAATCATGCAAGGGAAAAAGGCGAAGATCTCAAGACGCAGTTTTCTCAAGGGGGCAGCCGCCATGACCGCGGCGACGGGCACGGGTTGGGCACAGATCGTGCCCCGCCACGTAGCGGGCGGTAAAGGGCATACCCCCCCGAGTGAGACGGTCTACGTAGCTGGCATCGGCGCAGGCGGCATGGGCGGGGTAGACATCCAAGAGGCTTACCGTGCCGGGGCGAAGGTGGTAGCCCTGTGTGATGTTGACGACAGAAGGGCTGCGAAGACTTACCGCAACTTGCCCGACGCAACCAAATACAAAGACTTCAGGAGACTGCTCGATAAAGAGAAGAGCATTGACGCCGTCATCGTGGGGACACCCGATCATACCCACGCTGTAATCACGATGGCCGCTATGGAGCGAGGCAAACATGTATACTGCGAGAAGCCACTCGCGCATACCTTGCACGAAGTCCGGACCGTTACCGAGGCGGCCCGGAAGTACAACGTCGCCACGCAGATGGGGAACCAAGGCCATTCATTTGATGCCATCCGTGCGTTCTGTGAATGCATCTGGGCCGGCGCCATAGGCGATGTCCGGGAAGTGCACGTGGTGGAAGGCGGCCACACCAATAGCCATATCGACAAACTCGGGAGAATCAACGAAGACCACAAGATTCCGAAGACGCTTGACTGGAATCTCTGGCTCGGTCCCGCCCCCTATCGGAAGTACAACCCCATGTATCTGCCGGGAAGTTGGCGCGGATGGACGCAGTTCGGCACGGGCATGATGGGGGACTGGATGTGCCACCTTGTCGATCCGGTGTTCTGGGCACTGGACCTGGGGGCGCCGTCGTCTGTTGTCGCCAAAGCAGAGGGATACGATCCCAAAAAGCACGGTGAGACATTCCCACGGTCCACCTTCGCGCGTTTCGAATTCCCTGCAAAGGACGACCGGTCACCTGTCACGCTGTTCTGGTATGACGGCGACAAATATGAACCGCCGCGTCCCGAGGAGATCAAAAAGGGTAAAGAGTTCATTCCTGTTCCACCCGCGTTGTGGGCTATGGGTCGCCCGTTCGGGGCCATGGTAGTCGGGGACAAAGGGAAGATCCTATACGGCTCACATGGAGCCGCGGGATGGCGAATCATACCCGAGTCCAAGATGAAAGAGTACATGGAAGAACACAAGAAAAAGTACGAGCCTCAGCTGAACGACCTGCCGAGTGGGTTGAAGCACCATAAGGATTGGCTCGATGCTTGCAAAGATGGCAAACGCGCAGGTTCGAATTTCGACTATGGTGGGCCGTTGTCAGAAATTGCGATGTTGGGCAATATAGCCCTACGCATGCTGGGGACTGAGCTGCAGTGGGACGCTGAGCGCATGAAGTTCCCCAACTGCACGGAGGCGAACCAATATATCCACTTCCCGTACCGCGAGGGATGGAGGCTCTAAGAGGTCACGGGATCCGCCCCTATCCGGGAATGGCGCTGCAAAATGAAAGTAGCTCCATAATGACCGCCGATCCTCACCCGACGGTGGCGAGCGGGTCCATATGGGAAATCTCGGCTGATACACGAATACGGAGGGTTATATCGTGCCTAACGGTAAGCGGCTACCTGGTTGGGTTTGGGGATGCGGTATGGGGTGTCTGCGCATCATGCTGCTGAGATTGTCCGTTCTAAGCGCCGGCGTGTTTTTTGCCGGGATGGTCGGAGTTTTCATGGCCCCACCGGTCTCCGGACAGCCGCCTGGGCCTCCTCCGGCAAGAATCGAGGTCGATTGTTCTCAGCGTGTCGGCACGATTCGCCCCATGCTCGGAGTGAACAATGGGCCGCGGGGGATCTCCGGCAAAGACCTGACGAAGGCGTACAGGGAGATGGGTGTAGATTTCATCCGGACGCATGACTTCTACGGTCCAACCGACCTCCACGAGATATTTCCCGACTGGAAAGCAGATCCGGCCAATCCGAAAAGCTACCGCTTCGAGTCTTCCGACCAGAAGATCAAGGCGATCGTGGATGGCGGGTTCAAAGTCCTGTTCAGGCTCGGTGAAAGCTGGGGAGGACCGCGTAAACCGCCGCCTGATTTCGAGAAATGCGCGGAAGTCTGCCGACGGATTGTCATGCACTACAACGAGGGATGGGCGGATGGTTTCCGATTCGGGATCAAGTACTGGGAAATCTGGAACGAGCCGGACATACGCTTGTTTTGGACGGGCACGCCTGAGCAGTTCTATAAGCTCTACGAGCTGGTGGCGAAGAGGCTCAAGAAGCACGACCCGACGCTCAAGGTGGGGGGGCCGGCTTCGACCGGCAGCCGACGATATCTCGGAGATTTCTTGAAATACCTTAGGGAACACAACGTGCCGCTGGACTTCTATTCGTGGCATTTCTATGGGGGATTCATAGTCATCTATGGGGGAGATGCGCGGACCCCTCAGAGGATAGACAAGAGAGTGCGGTCGGCTCTAAAACAGGCCGGATTCGAGAAAGCAGAGAGCATCTGCGACGAGTGGAACTGGACCGTTCTCGGTCCGAACCTTCGCGGAGCGGGCAACGCAGCATTCACGGCGGCGGCGCTGATCGCTTTCCAGGACACGAGCGTTTCGATCCAGACGCGATACCGCGGTGATGATCACCTTATGGGGATGTTCCTCCGCGGGGGCAAAATGGATAAGCCAGCTTACGCCTATAAAGCCATGCGGATGATGCTCGACGTGCCCCAGCGTGTGCGGGTCACACCGTCGTATGGAGGATCTTTCGCAGCACTTGCCGGGCTTTCCGAGGATGGCAAGAAACTGTCGCTTCTGCTTGCGGACCATTCCCAACGAGCAGGGAAGCTTTCCATTGTGATAGACAACTTCGGCGAGGAGAAACAGAAGGCAACTATGGCCATTTGGGTGTTGGATTCCAAACGCGACCTGGTCAAAGTCGTGTGTCCCTCTGTTTCTGTGAGGCCGAGCATAAAGCTGGAACAGGAGTTTCACTGCCCGACCGTGCAGCTTCTCCAGTTCGAGCTTGATGCTGCCTGCGGGCCGGTGATGCAGTTGACTTTCAGTGACGCCAATGACGAGGACGGGGCCTTTGCTATTGCAGATGACGGAACGGTCTACTTCGCCTGGATCTCCGATCGAGCTGGTAACACCGATGTTTGGATGAAGTCGTCAAGGGATGGAGTAAACTGGAATGATCCCTGGCCGGTTGTCCAGACCCCGGTCGACGATCTCATGAACAACATGGTGCGGACGAGCGACGGTCGCTTCCACTTGACAGGCCGCCGCGGGCAGTGGCACACGGGGCAGTTTGCTACCTGGGACGCCAACTCGGTGGATCTGATCAACTGGTCGCAGCCGGTCCAGTGGACCGATCTCGGCGCGGCGGGAATGTTTCAAGAAAGCCCCGACGGGGATTACTGGCTGGTGTTCCTCTCTGGCCGCTCCGGCAACTACGATCTGTACATCCAACGTTCTAAGGACAAAGGAGCCACTTGGACCGATCCGGTTGCAATCACAAGCGATCCTCTCGAGGATTTTGTCTTTTCCTTTCGGATCGCTCCTGATGGGACCTGTATCCTCGTGTGGGAGCAACACGACGCCTCGGTCTCCGGGGGATTACTCGGGAAGTCTGCCGACATCTACCTGTCAACTTCCACTAACGGCGTAAACTGGACGCCACCGAGGCTCCTGACACCGGAGTCGGATAAGCCAGAGACTGACACCATCCCCTCTCTGATCGAAGGCCCAGGTGGTCAGATTTACGCTGTCTGGATAACGACGCGACTGTCAAGGAAACCTACCGTGGTTGGGGTACCTGTTTGGCTCAACGGGGATCTGTCAGATATTCGCCGCCTGCCGGCGGAGGGCTATTCAGTGCGCGGCCAGGCCCTGGGCGACGGACGTTACCTGCTTGCGTGGGTTGAAACGGTCTCCGGCTCCAATCACGACTACTTCTACCGGATTCTCGACGACTTCGATTTCGAGGATTTCGAGCCGGTATCACCGTGATCCCTTAGGCAGCTTCGCGACAACTGGATTTATCCTCATCGTCCGCCCAAAGCGCGCGTGCCTTTCACACACTTTGCGAGACGTTTCACACGCGTCCCAACTTCGGCTCCGCTGGTCAGTCTATCGAGAACCTTCCCGATTCGAGAATCCTCGATAAAGAAATATAACCCTTTTCAACACATATGCCATTGGGGGACAGAACAGTGTTGAACCGCCGGCTAATTCATTGGGTACTGCTGCTTGGTGTTGTCCTATCTAGCCAACGGCCCCTCAACCACTCAGGACAGGCAAGACGTATGCAGTTTACTTCCCCAGCGACGTGATGGCTTGGGAACTTGCAGACGGGAATATCATCTCAGCGGGTGACGGCACAAGTTCCTGAACCTACAACGGCTCGAAAACTGGTGTCCCACCATCGCTTGTCCACAACCGCTTCTGTAGGATTATAGAACCACTGGAGGTGTGTGGGATGGACCAGGGGAACAAGCAACGGTTAGCCTGTAGGTCGGGAAAGGACTGTATGAACCGTGGCGAAAGATGAGGAAATCGGATCGCATTTCCTGCTTGAGAACCACGAATTCTTGGGCGATAAAACGTGTCATCTAATGACCAAAAATCGGATCCCCGGATCCGTAACACCATGTGCGTTCGTAACAGCCGCTCACATCGTTTGTTACGAGCCTGCAAAACGTGTTTCCTCCACTATGCTCGACGACGATGCCGTAACCTACCCCGCTGACTCCCACCTTGGAGCGGACTACTTTCCACTTTTCGAATTCACGCGCCGTACTGTGGCGAAAGCGCGCGATACGCCACTATCCACAGGTATAAATGCGTATCGCCCAAAAATGGTGCCGAGCACAGCTGCTCATCGAAACCAAGGTCGTTCGGTTCCGAAGGGTCGCAGGGCTGGTGAGAAACGCGCTTGCGTTTCGCAACCCACGCAGGAAATTGACCTTGCCCTCGAAAACTGGGCCAGGTTTTAAGTTAGAATCTGGACGGTATGATGAAAGAAAGGCGGCAAGGTCACACACCCGTACACACCCAGGCCTTGATTGATTTGGGCTTTTTCCATTACCATAATGTTAGCGAGAATTCTCAGAAATGGAGAAATCCCAACGAGCGAAAGGAGTGCATCACCATGAACCGACGCCAATTCCTCAAATCCGCAGCAGCTGGATCAAGCATGCTCATTCTACCACGCGGCGCGCTTGCAGGGCCTAACGCTCCCAGCAACAAGTTGAATGTCGCCCTGATCGGCGTGTGGGGCCGCAGTCGGGCGCACCAAGGCGAGATCTCGAGGGAGAACGTGGTGGCCCTGTGCGATGTTGACGAGAAATACCTGGCAGGCGCCGCGAGGAGGTTCCCGAATGCCAAGACCTACGTTGACTGGCGCAAGTGTCTCGATCAAAAAGACCTGGATGCCGTGATCTGTTGTACCACGGATCACACGCACGCGTTCGTCGCCAACTGGGCGATGAATCGCGGTCTCCATGTATTCTGCGAAAAGCCGCTGGGCAACAGCGTTGAAGAAACACGTGTCGTCCGCGCGACCTATCTGAAGAACAAAGACAAGCTGGCCACCCAGGTTGGCACGCAACGTCATGCGAACGTGAATTTCAACCGCGTGCGTGAGCTGGTGAAAGACGGCGCCGTTGGCAAGTTGAAACAGGTGTGTGCCTGGGGCGATCGCCAGATTCGCAGGTCCGGATACCTGCCCGCAAAGGGCGAACCGCCGAAGCACCTCCACTACGACCTGTGGATCGGGCCGTCGCCGTTCCATCCCTACAATCCGGGGTACTTCTCAGGTAGCCCCGGCCTCAATTGCCTGAACTGGAACATGTACTGGGACTTCGGCAGCGGCCAGGTTGGCGACATGGGCAGCCATACCATGGACCTCGCCTGGAACGCGATCGACGCCGGTCTGCCGACCTCCGCTGAGGCCAAGGGGGACAAATTCGACCCCGAAGTTACACCGGTCGAACTGGAGGCCCATTTTGAGCATCCCGCGAATGACTGGCGCCCCGCCATCCGCGTGAGCTGGTACCAGGGCGGCGCCATGCCGGAATCGCCCAGGGAGTACGTGGACCTGAAAAGAATCGGACACGGGGCCATGTTCGAGGGCAGCAAGGGCGTCCTGATTTCCGATTTCGGATCCCGCATACTGCTTCCTTCCGGCGACGCAGCCGATATGACCTATTACACGCCGCGCCCCAAAGAGAAGCTCATCCCGCCCATGGGTTCCTTCCTGGGGGAATGGGTCAATGCGTGCAAGAGCGATCTCAAGACATCCTGCGACTTCGATTACGGCGGCACGCTGATCGAGATGATGCTCCTGGGCCTGGTCGCCTACCGGGTCGGAAAGAAACTCGACTATGACAGCGCCACCGGCCAGGTCACCAACAGCGCCGAAGGCAACGACCTGCTCAGGCGCAAGTACCGCCCCGGCTGGACCCTCAACGGCTAAAGCCAGACCGCCCCGCCCTCAGGCGGCGGATAGGCCAACATCACAGTCGAGCGCATCGGGTCCCCTGGCCGCATAGCAGTCTCGGGCCTGAGCACGCGGGCGGGCTTCCGGGCAGGCGAGCACTCGGCGTCGAAGAACTTGCTGCGGGCAGGTGCCCCGCAGGGCACTTAGGCGGGATCTCCCTTGACACCGTCCCGTGGTTTGCCATAATGACATCAGAACCGCTCAGGAGTTGCTGGGGCATAAGGGCGTGAAAAGCGCCGTGATTTGCACCCATGTGTTGAGTCAGGGCCCGAAAGGCGTGTGGAGCCCGATGGACGAGGCCGCGACTAGGTCTTATGCTGACCAGCATAGGACTCGGCTCGTCCGGAGCGACAACACTCAAGGCGTTGGAGGCTGACGGGTCAGTGAAACTCTCCTGGCAGGTTTTTCGGCGTGTTAGGAAACCGAGAGCACAGCCTACAGGCTCCCCAAGATGGTCCCATTCAGAGGGTCTGCGGGTTGTGGCAAGAAGCACATCTGAAGTCAGGTTCACAACCTATCTCGGCGGGAAAGGAAAACCATGGCAAAAACGTTGTCCTTCCAGGAAGTTTTGGAAACCGTTGAGCAATTGTCTCTGGGAGACCAAGAGGCACTAATGGATGTTGTCCGACGACGCATTATCGAGCAGCGGCGAGCGGAACTTGCTAAGGACATCCAGGAGGCTCAAGAGGAGTTCAAAGCGGGGAATGTACGTCGCGCGACACCGGATGAACTGAGGCGAGAGATATTGTCATGAGACGGCCCTTGCTTCGCTCAAATGCGTTTGTACGCGCGGCGAAACGGAGAGTCCGAAAAGATCCGCGAGCGGCAGAGGACATTCGAGCGGCCTTGGAGTCATTGGCAGGCGACGCATTTCATCCACAATTGCATACGCACAAGCTGACGGGAAAGTTGAGGGGATCGTGGGCGTGCAGTGCAAGCTACGACTTGAGAATCGTTTTCAAGTTCGTGGAGCATGAAGGCAAAGAGTCGATCCTGTTGGAGAGTGTTGGGACGCACGAGGAAGTTTACTAACGGCTGTCCGCACGCCGGCAGACGGACGGTTGTGTAAGCATGCAGGGATCGCGTAACACGCGCACGGAGCGGAGCAGAGTGATCGCAGCTTTTCACGAGGTTTAAGGGTGGCTGCCAGCCTAACATGTAGCGGAAACGGGACGCTGCATCCGTGCGGCAGTTCATCCGCACGCCATTGGATGCCTGGAAAAAGAAATTGACGAAAAAACGTGCGTCGTGCTACATTGTATTACACCATGAAAACACTCACAGTCAGAATACCGGACAAATTGAGGGCTGACCTGAAGGCAATCAGCAGGCAGCAGAACAAGCCCGTGAGTGACGTCGTCCGTGACTCGGTGCGGCGATACGTCGCAATCGAGAAGTTCCGTGCCCTCAGGAAAAAGGTCCTCCCCTTTGCTGAGGCACAGGGGTTTGTCACGGACGAGGACGTCTTCAAGGCCATTTCATGAAGATCGTCCTCGACACAAATGTCGTGGTGGCTGCGTTCGCGTCGCGCGGACTGTGCGAGGCCATATTTGAGCTCTGCCTCGACAGCCACGATATCGTTGTGTCGGAACATCTCCTTCGAGAGATTCACACAGCCCTTGCCAAGAAAGTGAACGTCCCCAAGAAGGGAGCAGACGGAATCATCAGCCTCCTTCGGGACAACGCGATTCTTGTTCAACCCGAGAAACTCCCGGCAGACATATGCCGAGACCCGAAAGACGTCCCCATCCTCGGCCTTGCGCTCGCAGCAGGCGCCGATTGCATCGTCACCGGAGACAAGGATCTGCTCGTTCTGAAGAGGTTCCGGTCCATTCCCATCCTGACGCCCCGTGACTTTTCGAGAGTGATTCATGCTGTGTAAGTTCCGAGAACACGGCCTCGAAGAACTTGCGGCGGGCACGCGCCCGGCACGGCACTTCGATCACATCGCGCTTGACACCCCTGCGGGGTCTGGCATAATCATAGCCGCATACAGGGACACAGCGCTTTCGGAAGAAGCAGTCAAACGTTTGGGGGACGTTGAAGTGGCCGAGACGTCACCCTTGTTCCGACACCTCAGGCAAACGGGCCGCCATCACGTCGATGAATCCATCCTGCAAAAGGCGCTGGCCTGCGCCGTCACAAAGGCTGGTCTTACCAAACGCCCTAATCGCCGCACGTTCGGTCGCTGTCCAGGCAGGCATTCCTTCGCCACGCATTTGCCCCAAGCCGGTTATGACATCCGGACGATACAGGAACTCTTGGGGCATAAAGACGTCAGCACGACGATGATTTGTACCTATGTGCTCAACAAGCGAGGTCACGGCGTGCGGAGCCCGGTCGATAGGCTGTGACCCGGCTGATACAGCCTGTATAATCATTGCTGGCTTTTGGAACGAATAGGAGCAACGCGATTTGCGAAGCATTGATGAGGAGAGAACACATGACGAACTTGACATGTCCAAACTGTCGAACGGAGATGAAGAAAGACGACGAAGGGGACATTACCACAGATGCGTGTCCGAAGTGCGGCGCAGTTTTCCTCGACAAGGGAGAGCTGGGCGCACTAGCAACCGGCATGGCGGGAGATATTGAGTATTGCTCAATAGATCAAGATTTCCATCAAGATCAGTTTCAACAGCGATCTTGCCCGAAGTGCTCGGGGCGGCAGATGAGAAAGGTGAATCTGCTGCGCCTGTCTGATCTGATCTTCGACTACTGTTCCAGCTGTGGTGGCTTCTTCCTGGATAAGGGAGAGGTCCAGAAGATGAATCAAGAACTCAGGTCGTTAACCCCAAACAAGAAAGCGGAGGAGTACAGAGCGAGGCACGGAGAGCATCTCGTGCGTGTGGATCAGACGAGTGACGTTGTGCAGGTTGAGTACGTCGCGGTGTCTCGGCTGGCCAATGCGAGGTATATCCGAGTCTCTGTGTTCTTTAGCAAAGAGATGCCACCTGGTATCCGCCTGTTCGAGGAAGCATGGCCAATGAGACTCGCGAAGGGCCTCGGCCTCTTCTGGGGGCAAGACATCAAGACAGGGGATGAACAGTTTGATTCGTTGTTTCGAGTGCAGGGACAGGATGAAGAAACTATCGCAAGGCACCTAGACACCAGAGCTCGCCAATCACTCCTGTCCTTCGCAAAGAGTGGAACCAGCGTGTTCGGACGAACCGGATCTTTGGAGATCACCTCCTCCGGTGTGGTGTATGTCGAAGGGCCGTATGTCCCCAGTAGCATTGGAGATGTTGTAGAGAGGGCAAAGCCTGTCATAGAGGCACTGGTTAACATAGCCGACGACGTGGAGGCAGTCCCGAAATAGGAAAGCCCACGACGGAGTCCATTCGACGCACGTAACCGGGCGCGAGTGACTCCCCAGGTTAACCTGTCGCCTTTTCTCGGCTGATACCTCTGCAGAAATCCCTCGACGAACCGGCAGGCGGCCTGGGGGTCCGCTTCGGCGTGGCGCATTCGGAGGGGCCCGACAAGAAAAGAAAGGGGGTTCGCAAAGCGACGACAACGGAAAGGAGGGTTCCCAGGGCGTTGGGATGCGCTCCCGAGCGGGAGCGGGCACCGAGGATGTCACCGAGGTCCGCTCCCACCACGACGCACGCAGCCTCTACTTCTCGAGCAATTCGATCATGCTCTCGGCGAAGGCTTTGCCCATCTTGTAGTAGATGCGGGCGCTTCCGAGGTAGTGATAGCCGCGGTCGGAGCCGACGTTGTAGAATTTCACCCAATCCGGGCCTCTCCATACGCCCTTATTCACCATCTCCTCGACGTCGGGCTCCCAGAACTCACAGGTCCTGACGAACTTGACGTGCCCTTGAGCTCGGGCAGCTCCGCCACCGGCGAGGATGTCGCCAGAGACCGCTTCCACTACGACGCACGCGGCCCGGCACGCCGGCGAGCGAAGGCAAGCGTCCTACCGGTCCTGCCAGGGGGCGACCTGTGATTTTCGCCTTGCATGCAAACATAATTCCGGTATAATTATACTATATGGCTGATGTGCGGTTCGAATGGACTGCCGCCAAGAATGCGGCCAATCAGGACAAGCATGGCGTCTCCTTCGAGGAGGCACAGTCTGTCTTCCTTGACGGGAATGCGATTCAGTTCTTCGATCAACCCCACTCCGGAAAAGAGGATAGATTCCTCATGTTGGGACTGAGCTGTCATCTCAGGATTTTACTGGTCAGTCACACCTATCGTGAGGAGGATTCTGTCATTCGAATCATATCGGCGAGGGACGCGACCGCACGGGAGCGCCAACACTACACCAGGAAGAAGCCATGAAGAAGGAATATGACCTTTCCAAGCTGAAGTCTCGAAAGAACCCCTACGCCAAGCTCCTCAAGAAACAGGTGACAATGCGCCTGAGTGCTCATGTCATCGAGTACTTCAAGAAGTTGAGTGAGGAAACGGGAATTCCTTACCAGAACCTGATCGACTTCTACCTGCAGGAATGCGTCGAGAGCCAGCGGCGACCTTCCATAAAATGGGTCTCATAGGGTTCTGCCCAACCTGGGTCAACCGCACGGCGCACGCTGGCGGCAGTCTAAAGGCGAATGGCATAGGCGACAGGTTGTGCGCCAAAGCCCCCGCCGGCCACCGGCATCGCCCCTCCAAATCTCTTGCGCTGAGACCTGATCAGGGGGCCCCTCCACGAAGCGGCAGGCCGCCTGCCGGTCCGAGCAGAAAAACACCGGCATGCCGAAGTCCCGCCAAGGCGGGATGGAAAGCACAGCCTCTACTTCTCGAGCAATTCCAACATGCCTTCGGCGAAGGCTTTGCCCATCTTGTAGTAGATGCGGGCGCTGCCGAGGTAGTGATAGCCGCGGTCGGAGCCGACGTTGTAGAATTTCACCCAATCCGGGCCTCTCCATACGCCCTTATTCACCATCTCCTCGACGTCGGGCTCCCAGAACTCACAGGTCCTGACGAACTTGACCGTGCCCTTGAGCTCGGGCAGCTCCGCCACCGCGGCCTGGGCTTTCTGGAACTCGCCTCGCTTGCCCCCGGCCCCGAGCTCCCCGATGACCACCGGCAGGTTGGGGGCCTTGAGGTCCTTGCGCACGTCCTTGATCAGCGTCGCCAGGCGTGGTGTGTAGTTGACGTATTTCTCAGCGCGCTGGGATCCGTCAACCATGTCGTTCCAGCCCTGGAAAAAGACGAACCCGGCCAGCTCGTAGCCCCGCTTCTCATCGTACATGGGGAAGAGCTGCTTGAGGTTGCTTAGCACGTCGTTGACGTGGGCGATCATGTCCCTGTACGCCTTCCCGTAGCGCTCCTTCACTTCCTCCAACGTAGCGTTGGGATTCCTCTTTTTGGCATTCTCCAGCTCCTTCTGGAGCTGCTCGTCCGAGGGCATGTCGGCGCTCGGTGGCAGGAAGTCGCGCTTGACGCTCCGGCCGCCCCAGCAGGTCTTGATCAACAGCACTTGCTCAGGCAAGTGCTCACCGATCACCCACCCGAACCCCAGCTCCGGACCCATCTTGATATCATTGACGCCGAAGCCCGGCTTGAGGTTGCCGCTGCGCTCGCCGTCGGACGTCCACACCCACACGTCGCGGCGTTCGGCCCATCGGCCGTCGCGGTCCTTCCATTGCTGGTACTCGGCGGCGGTCTCCTTGTTGTAGATCAGATATTCCAGGGTGCGCAAGGCGGCCTGGCCCTGCATGTTGGACTGACCGGCCAGGATGAACACCTTCACTGGTCCTTCCTTGGCCATGGGCCACGGGTCCTTGTTGAAGGCGGATTCAGGGACCTGGGCCGAACCAACACCGGCGAAAGCACACAACGCCACCAAGGTTACGATCCATTGAATACGTGTCATGAGGTCGTTCCTTTCTTACGCATGAGATTCACAATGACCAGCCCTCCCGATACTTCGGGCGCAACAGGGCATCGGCCTGCGTGTTGTTGACGATCTTGCAGGCCACGGGGTCGAATTCAAGCGTCTTGCCGACCAGGGTCGCTACGTTGCCCAACTGCAGCAGCTCCGTCGCAGGGCCGGCGTGATCGAAATTGGCGAGAGTGCCCCCTTTGCCCTTGCAAGCTTGGAACCACTCTTGTTGGTGGCTCTGCACATGCGGCAGTTTGCGAGGCCGCCCGCCAGAACCAGGGAAGTCGCGCTCGGGCAGCAAGGCGCAACTCGAATTGTGCGCGTTCGTGTGAACCACGCCTTTGCTGCCTACGAGTAACGTGCCAGAGCGGGGCGTCCAGCTTCCGTCCTTCCATTCCAGCGACCGGCCGGCGATTTTTTCCAGCCGCCGCCAGACGCCCTTCCGTCGGAGCTCCGCTTCCGGGCCGTCGTACCAATGCATCCGCACCGGTGGAAGTGGGCCGCGGGCCGGAAGGTCGAAGCGGAGAATTTCCCAGCGGGGAAAGGACTCGATGCACCGTTCCGAAATCTCTACCTCGACGCGGATGTTGGCTTTGCGTTCGCCGCTGGCCTCCCACAAGGCACCCAGCTTCAGGGCCTTGAAGGCCAGGTTGATCGAGTGCGAGCCGCCACCCCCCAGGGGCCCTGTGCCGAAATCCCGCCAACCATATGCGCTCTTCACCCAAAGCGGGTGGTAGGGACGGAAGCGAGCGGGGCCAAGCCAGACGTCCCAATCAAGATACTCGGACACCGGCACGCTCCCCTTGGGCACCTGGCGCGGACCGGATCCCCCGAACACGAACCACAGGTGCACCTCGCGGATCTCACCGACGGCCCCTTCCTGAATCAGCTCCAGAGTGCGGCGGAACGAGTCGCTGGCCATGCCCTGACTGCCCACTTGCGTGGCCACTTTCTGCTGTCTGGCGATCTGGCGCAGGACGCGTGCCTCGCGGACGTCGTGCGCAAGCGGTTTCTCGCAAAAAACGTGTTTGCCCCGTTTCATGGCTGCTGCGCTGACGACGGCGTGGTTATGGTCCGTTGTGGCCACGAGGACCGCGTCAATCCGACCGTCCATATCATCGAGCATTTTGCGGAAGTCCTGGTACCTGGATACCTCGGGCGGAATCTTGGACAACTCTGCCGGGCGGTTTCGGTCCGCATCGCAAATCGCCACCAGGTTCTGGCTGCCCCTGAGGATGGTTCTCGCATGATACGTCCCTCGATTGCCAACACCCACGATGGCGATGTTGAGCTTCTCGCTTGCCTCGTTGCTCGCTGCCGAACGGCTGTGGCCGAGCACCAGAAGCGAGGTTCCGGCACACGTTGCGGCTCGCAGGAATTCACGGCGATTCATCCGTGAAGTCATGGTACAGCACCTCGTATGGTTGAGTTGTGTGCTGAGTGTTCTTGCTGCTCTCGGGTGATTGACTGAATCGTATCATACTGTACCGCGAGGAAACCAACTCGATGGAGCCACACCCCCATACGAAACATCTTGTTGGCGCTATGCGTGTTTTGATATTCTTCACAAGATAAGAATGGATGAGCCCCTACGAGTCCGGCAGCAAGGACACTCGGAAAGGATGCATTTCTATAACCTATTGCAAGAAAGAGACTAAGTATCTCTTGGGCCAGTAGCTCAGTTGGTCAGAGCGGCGGACTCATAATCCGTTGGTCGCAGGTTCGAGTCCTGCCTGGCCCATTTCCTTTCTCCCCCAGTTCAGTGTGTTACAGAGCCGAACACCTTCCCAACGGAGCCCAGCAAGGGCATCGTGAGACGCTTTTGAGATGGTTTTTTCCTGACTTTGCCCTCTTTTGCAGAAAACTGTACTTTGCGCAGATTGCGGGAGTTAGCAGTTCCGCTCCCTGAGGGAACGGAAAGAACAGTGTCTTTGTCAATCTAATTCTTGCCCAAACGGAGTGCCTGCTCTGGAACCAAGGAGAAGTAACCCGACAGCTCATCACCGGGCATAACCCAAACGTCGTCCACGACGCCCACTTTTGCTCTCTGGATCACAAGCTTCCAGAAACCTGCTTCTCTTGGGCCAACGGCGATTTCCTTTCGATCTACGGGCTTGACGGAGCAATCAAACCGGGCTGCGTTCCGACCATCAGGCGAGTAGAGAGTCCCCGTCGCTGTTTCGCCCGGCGGCGTTGCCTCGAGTTGCAGATGGAACGACTTGATACCGTCGGGCACCTGGAAATAGACGGGCGTCATGCGGCCCAATAGGTGAAGGCCCCTGTCCGCGAAGCGACCATTGACCGCCCAGTTCGCACCAGATACCGTGAGCCGGAAGCTCCCTCGCCCGCCAGCCGAAATCAGAAGGTGATAGTACGGGGAAGGAATGTCGTCGAGTACTACCGGCTTTCTTTCACTGAGCACGCCCGCAGAGATTTCATTGCCGCTTTCATCGTAAGTGGCATACGTCACCAGCTTCCCTCTCCTCGCTACGTCGCTGAAGTGAACTGTTACCGGACTCCCACCGGTCGGCTGAAGAAGGATGTGCTGGTCCCCGCGGAGACGGAATTCCCGCACAGCCTCGGCGTTCTTTATTTGTTCCGCAGCCGAAACACTGAGCCTGGCTCGCACGACCCTTGGTCTTCTCGCCTCGAAAGGTCGAGTCAGCGCCAACGACTCGCGATTGTCGGTGATCAACGAGAAGAAATCATCATCGGTCAGATGAAATGAGGAGGTCTTTGGCTTTTCCAATAGTCCGAGCTGGCACAGATTCCAATGGAGTACCTTCAGATTCGCTCCAAGCATTTCGAGCCGCGATCTGGCGTCGGGGTCCTCGATCTTCGACTGCGCGGTCCGGTATAGGCGTTCCAACGCGGCGAAGTTCCTGGCGTACACACCTCGCATTCGGCCTTCGGACAGAGCCCCGTGCTCGTTTGGATTCGCAAGGAAGTAACGCTCGGTTTCCCTATCGAGCAACAGGTAGAACTCCTTCATCTCTTCTGCGCCGCGTCCATAGGCTTTCTCACAGAATTCATCGAAGAGCGCGTCCACATCCGCCAGCGGATTCCATGCAAGCTTCGCCAGAAGATAGTTCATCAGAGCACTATGCCCCCAGGCCGGATTGCCGTACACATAGACACCCTTCATTCCGGCATGCTTCAGGCGAGGGTAGAGGAATTGGAGGATTTTCAAACCGGGCGGGTTCGGCGCCCCGACCTCGTTGTGCACACAGTTGGGTAGATCATAATAGGCAATGTTGTCCGTAATCTGAGTCCACTCATTCGCGAGCTCTTCCCACTGCCGCCGCAACTCGGGTCTGAACAACCTGAAGCCGTAGTCAAAGCTGGGGGCCCAGACGAGGAAAACATTCGGTTCCAGTTTTACGCGCTGCCTCGGAGGGAATACGTATGCGGAATAGACGTAGCCGGCCAGGAGCTTGTCCGGGTGCTTCTTGGCAACCAACCTCGCTACATCGTTGTAGAATTTCAGTATTGCTGGTGTCACGGAGCGATTGCCATGCGGATCTTTTTCGTAAAGCGCGCTGCACTCTGAGCACTCACACCAGCCCCCGCTGTCGGACGGTGACAGGGAGAAACAGGAACTCTGAGGATTCGCGTCGAAATGGCGGATAGCCGCTTCGGCAAATGCTCGGACAAGCCCGTCATTCGTCGTGCAAAGCTTATACCTGCCACTCGGCCGAACACGTTCACCGCCCCTCTCCGCGAACCACTCCGGGTGCTCATCGAACAGATCGGCCCGTACAGACTGTTGCCAGTTGTGGCTGTGATGGAGATACAGGCTCCAGCCAAGTCTCTGACGTGCCCACCATTTCTTCACTTCTGGACGCCCTTGCTGCGTGTATGGCACACGCCGGTTCAAGAAGAAAGGAGCATCCATCATGTCAGTCTGTGGTATGGTTATATCGGTCGCCTTCGGCACATAATCCCCCGAATCTCCCGGCATCAGCCAACGTACCCCGAGACACTTCTCGAGGAAAGCATAGGCGCCGTTGCGCGTGCCTGTAGTGGTGCCACCTCCCGGAGTCCGCTGACCCTCTGTTGTGTCTGGACCCAAAATGTAGACATTCTTTCCTCGGGTCGCGATACGGAAGCCCTCAAGCGGGACATCTCGCACTGAGAAACCGGCTGCCCGTGCGGCATCGTTTTGGCCAAGGCAGATCATCGGCTCTCGAGGTTCACGAATGATCGGTAGCTCTGCGCCCGTTGCTTCCTTGAAATAACGCTGAAGGTCAACGGCTGCCATTGCGACGGACTGAGGTGCACTCGCTTCGTGGTAAATCACGTAGCTCGTTTTGCCATCCTGTACCAGTTCAAGTGGACTCGCGAGCGCCACACCGCTAAAGATCAACACGAACGGTTTTGAGAGCTTCTTCATATTCCCTCCCGCGCCCAGGGTTAACCCCGTGACCGAAACCGCTAAGCCCTGAAAGGGCGCAATAGGCCAAAGCGACGGGCATGTTTCATGGCGGATGCGAGAGCTTCGCCACGCACCTATCCAAACCCAGCCACATTCCTTAGCTCAACTCCTTCTTCACGGCGGCCACGAGCGCTTTCGCAATGCTCTCTTTTCCTTTCAAGGGGCCACGAAAGTCTCCATCCCGATCGAGCAGGTAGCCGGTGTGTCGGGTTTTCTGCACGGTTCGCAGATCGTTCGCAAGGACGAAGTCCGCTTTTGATGACCTCATCATCTTTTTCGCGGCTTCCGCTAACTGAGCTCTGGTGGCATCAACCTCCAACTTGAAGGCGACAAGGACTGTTTCCGGCGAAAGCTGTTTAATGAGGTTGATGACTTTGGGAGTTCGCACGAGACGGATGGTGAGACTTTCCTTGCCTGACCTGATTTTGCCTTTGAGCCCCTTCTGCGGGACATAGTCGAGAACAGCCATGGCGTGGAAGAAGACGTCGTAACGGTCTTTTCGCAACCTTGCCTTCAAAGCGCTCAGAAGATCATCCACGGTTTCGATCTCGATGATTTCCAGAGCAGCCCGGCGACGGGGGAAGAGGCTGCCCGGTCCGTGGAAGAAAGTAACTTTCGCCCCTTCCTGGAGGCAGTGCTCGGCGATGGCCACACCGAGCCCTCCGGTCGAGCGGTTGGAGATGAACCGAACCGCATCAATCGGGGCACGCGTCGGCCCTGATGTTATAGTGATTCTCCTTCCTTTCAGAGATCGTTTCATTATACACCATTTGCCGCCGTGACGCTTCCGCGTTCTTCACCAAGCACTGAAAGAACAGCCTTAGACCCCGGTCCCGGCCTCACTCCGCTCTGACGCGGTAGTAGCGACGCGGGATGCCGGAAATGGCGTCGGTATAGATCGTCTCGGTGGTGGGGCTGCCGGCGGCCACAATCCAGGTGGCGAGGTCATCGGAATATTCTACGACATAGCTTCCGCTCGCCCCGAAAGGCGACCAGACCATGATTAAATAGCCGCCGAAAATCTGCCACTGTACCTCGCGAAAGACCAGGACGAACTTCTGGACTCGGTTGAGCTTCGCATCGGTGACGTAAACGCTGCCGTTGGGGGCGACCGCAATCCCTCTGGGCGACCCGAATTCGCCGTCACCTTCGCCTCTCACTCCCCATTTGCCGAGGAACGTTCCATCGGGATCGAACTTCTGAACGCGGTGATTCCCAGTATCCGCCACGTAGATATTGCCTTCGGCATCCGCTGCAATGCCCATGTTGCCATTGAACTGTCCATCGGCATTGCCCCAATTACCCCAATTCTTGATATAGTTCCCGTCAAGGTCGAATTTCTGAATCTGGCAATTCTCTGTGTCAGCGACGTAGATGAATCCTGTCGCTGCAAGGGTTATGGCCGTTGGGTTCCATCCGTCTCCAAGCTGGTCACCTTCGGAGCCCCACTTCTTCAAGAAGGCGCCGGAGGAATCGAATTTCTGAACGCGGCGGTTTCCGCTGTCTGCGACATAGACCCTGCCTGCGCCGTCTACTGCGATACCGAGCGGCTGAGAAAGCTGCCCGTCGGCGTCTCCCTGTTCACCCCATTGCGACAGAAGGTCTCCTTCCGCGTCGAACTCCTGGACGCGATTGTTGCCGGTATCAGCTACGAAAACATCGCCCGATGGACCAACACAGAGGGCGGAGGGCTTGTTGAACTCGCTCGCGGCGTTTCCAGGACTTCCCCACATTTTCAGGAACGTTCCATCGCTGTCAAACTTCTGGATGCGATGGTTTTCGGTATCGGCGACATACAGGTCGCCGGAAAGCCCAACGGCTACGCCGAGGGGATGGTGGAATTCGCCTTGGCCATCTCCGGAGCTCTGCCAGGCAGACATGAAGGTACCGTCGGGTTCGAACTTCTGTATCCGGTCGTTCCCGACGTCCGCCACATAGACGGCGCCTGTTGAGTCACCGGCAATTCCTTCGGCGTCCTTGAACGCCTTCGGCCCGCCGCCGAGCTGCCCCCAGACTCCCTGGAAACCGCCATTGCCGTCGAAAATGCAGACGTGGCTGAGAGCAGTATCCACCACAAGAACCTGCCCCGAGGGGCTAACCGAGACCCCTGTTGGCCGGATAAGGGGGGCCTGCGGAAAGCCCAGATTGTCCCAACTCGTGAGGAATCCGCCGCTGGAATCGAGTTTCTGGATTCGCCGGTTTCCCGCGTCGGCGACGTACACGTCTTCGGCATCGTTCACTGCAACATCAAATGGAGAGTCGAATTCTCCGGCTGCTGTGCCGGGGCTTCCCCACTGCTTGACAAATACGCCGCCGCCGTTGAACACCTGGATGCGGTTGTTGTCCGTGTCCGCGACATAGACGTTTCCGGAAGGACCGATGGCCACTCCGCGTGGGCTCTGGAACAAGCCTTCTGCGGTGCCAGTTGCACCCCAGCCCGTCAAGAAATTCCCGCTTGGATCGAACTTCTGAATCCTGTCGTTGCCCGTATCGGCGACGTACATGTTCCCCGAATCGTCAACCGCGACTCTGGATGGGTTTGAGAACTGGCCCTCACCGCTGCCCTCGCTGCCCCATTTGTCGAGGAGGACACCGGTTGAATCAAACTTCAGAATCCGGTGATTCCCTGTGTCTACAACGTAAATGTTGTCATCGCCGTCCGTCGCCACCCCTCTCGGGTTGTCGAAATACCAGCTTTGCGCCAATTGCGGCCACATTCTCTCAAAGCGGTAATCTTGACCCGAACTTCTGCTCGCACAGAGCACGGTGCACAGGACAAGGGCAACGAAAGCTCTCAGGCAGTTCATGTGTGTGGTCCCTCCTTCCTCTCCTGGGTGGTCTTGTTGGGCGGACAAGTTTGCAGAAAAAGCGGTTGGGCCTCCCGGCGCGGCAGCAAAATGATACCACCTCTTACTTCATACCGCAATTGCGTTCCACGGCAGGGTGCGGCTGCGTCTCCGTGGCGTGTCGGTTGGCTTTCACTGTTTCTCCTCACTGTTCTCGCCCCTCCACTATTGGTGGGCTGGAGCGGCGCCGTTGGCGCCGCCTCAGCCGAATTGTCGCTCACAAATAAGGCCCCACAGTTTCTCGGGTTCTTGCGGGCGACGCGGACGGTGCCATTTATAGCCTTTTCATGCACGAAAAGTGGCCTTTTTCGCGTCGCAACCCATTGCGAATGAACGGGAAGCGCATGCCCCTTTTAAACCCGAAAACGGGCGAAAATTCCAGTAGTTTCCAGTACTTTCTCGACGAGAGGGCATACTGGAATGCCCTCATTATTCCGCGAACCGCGGAGAACGCGGAGAAAGAGGAAGTGCCGGTGCTGGACCAGCTCACGGAGCCTGCTTCTCCACGTTTGTGGCAAGATTATGGCACATTTGCTGTCATTTGTCAAGAAAAGCGTTTGAGGGGTGCGGCTGCATGTGAAGGGCATGCTGGATTTATTGCGCCCCTCAGGGGCTTGTCATCCATTTCCGCGGCTTTGGCGAAGGCGCAGGGGAAAGCCCATCCCCCGTGAGAGAATCCGAAGCGCGGCGAGGGCGGGATAGAAAGGCGCCGTTCCTTTCCCCGTGGAGCGGGCCTGTGCCACGGAAATACAGCCGCACCCTGGAAAAACATGCTGAGGTGGGAACGGAGAGCGCAATGAGGCAAGACTCAGGGATCGAGACTGTCAATTCCGGCGAGCTCATCGAGCGTTGTGCGGAGGATGACGCGTTTGTGCTCTTTTTCAAAGACTGGGTAGCCGATCACATCACAAGAAGGGAAGTATCGTCGCTGGACCTTCCCCGTGCGAAGCACTTCCGCGACGAGCTGTTTTTCCTCATCCGAGAGCTTCTTCGGGACGTAGAAGGGGTAGCTCGACTTCCTTCTGGTCACGTGGCCGTTGTCCACGATGGTGATGACGGCCTCGGAAAAGTTCAGCGTCCTCAGTGAGATCGCTTCCCACGATGCCGTGGAGAAAACCTTCTTCAGTTTTGCGATGTCAAAGCCGGTTTTGAAGCATTCTTCCCTAAACCAGGGGGTGGGCATCAGAAGAAATGATGCGCCGAGGTTCGCCCAGCGATGGGATTCCCTGTGGTCTTCGAGGACCTTTTTCAGCTCCAGCTCCACAATCTCGTGAGCGAGGGCGAAGTTTTTTCTTTCCGGCCTGTCCTTACGATGGATCTCCACGTGCTGGCGTCCGTACCGCCGAAAGCTCTGACCTCGCCTCCCCTCCAGCTCTGTTTCGTCGTAGACAAGACCGAGGGTATCGGCGATTTTCCTCGGCTCGACGGGGGGCCGGTCAATCTCACAAGTCGCCAGCAAATCTTCGACTATCCTATTGAGCAGTTCGGAAGCCTCTTCGAAATCGTCGGGCATTTGGAGTGTGTCCCGAAGCGGTCAAAAATATTGACCGCAGAGGACGCGGAGAGCGCAGAAGCTAAACCTGAATGGAGTGCCTCCGATCCTGCGCCCGCCGTGGGCCTTGCGGCTTAGATGCGAGACTCAGCGTTTTTTCAACTGATCGAGGGCGACGGCGATGATTATTACGCCACCAACGGCGACGTATTCCCACTCGGCGGGGAACCGGAACAGAATCAATCCGCAAGGAATAATGCCCAGGATGGCGGCTCCGATGACTGTTCCAAGCACACTCCCTTCGCCACCCATAAGGCTTGTGCCCCCGACGATCACCGCGGCGATAACACTCAGTTCTGAACCCACGCCAGCCGTCGGTTGAGCCGATCCGGAGCGGGCGGCAACAATCATTCCTGCGAGAGCCGCCAGAAATCCGGTAAGGGAGTACACCGCAAGTTTGACCCGGTCCACCTTGATCCCAGAAAGCCTGGCTGCTTCCTCGTTCCCGCCGATTGCGTAGATGTACCGACCGGTGGTCGTGTGGCGAAGCAAGATAGAACCGCCCACGGCCACCGCCGCCATAATCCACACCGGCACCGGCACTCGGAGCGCCTCACCCTCTCCGAGAAACTTCACGAAGTGTTGGGGTAGGTTTTTGTACCAACCCTTGGTGATAACATATGTCATTCCCCTGGCCATTCCCATCATACCGAGGGTAGCAATGAAAGGAGGAATCCGCAGCTTTGTTACCGCCAGGCCGTTCAGCAAGCCGCAAGCCGCGCCGACGACCAGTCCCAAGCCCACGGCCGCCCACACTGGGTACACCAGAAGCAGGAAGCCGCAGGCTCCGCCAATCAGCACTCCCGCCGCCACAGCCCAGAACGCCTTTATCCTGTACCTCACGAGCAAGAAGCCGCAGACGGGACCGATGGCGATGGCCATGGCCACACCAACCGACATGTTCACCATTGTTCCCAGCTCAACAATCTTCCCCATGGAGCAAGCTGCGAGGGCCAGAACCGATCCTACGGAAAGGTCTATCCCCGCGGTGATGATGACCATGGTCATTCCCACGGCAGTGATGGCGATCCATGAGAACTGCCGGACCACCATGAGCTGCTTGTCCGGGTCTCTGAACTGGGGTTTTAGAATGAACAGGAGAAGGTAGACTGCCAGAAGAAAGAGGAAAATCGCGAACTCTCTGGCTCGGCTAACGCGGCGTATGGCTGGTAGGAGTTTCATGCCAAATCCGTGAGGCATCATCTGTCTGTTTTGGCTGATCGGTTACCCTCCGGTGGCGGCCATCATGATTCTGTCCTGCGTGGCCTCCTCTCTGGTGAGCCTGGCGGTGATGCGCCCTTCATGGAGAACGATGATTCTATCGCTCATGGCCATGATCTCGGGGAGTTCCGAGGAGATCATGACGATGCCCACGCCATTGGCTGCCAGCTTGCACATGAGCGAGTGGATGGCAGCCTTTGCTCCCACGTCAATTCCCCTGGTCGGCTCATCGAGGATGAGGACCTTCGGTTTCACTCCGAGCCACTTTGCGATGACAACCTTTTGCTGATTGCCACCGCTGAGGTTGGCGACTTTCTGCTCGATGGTGGGTGTTCGTATATCCAGCTCTTGGACGTGCTGGCTGGCATCCTTTCTCTCTTTAGCCTTGCTGACGATACCACTTTTGGCGAAGTCGCTGAGATGCGCCAGAGTGATGTTCTCTCTGACAGCCATGGACAGAACCAGCGCCTGCAACTTCCTGTCCTCGGGAACCAGTCCGAGTCCGCTGCGGATGGCATCAATCGGAGTGTTGATCGAGACCTTTTGCCCACCAATGAAGACGTCGCCCGAGTCCTTAAGGTCTACGCCGAAAATGGCCCGGGCGATCTCTGACCGCCCCGCGCCCATAAGCCCCGCCACTCCAAGAATCTCGCCTTCCTTCACTGAGAAAGAAATATCGGAGAAAGCGCCTTTTCGCGAAAAGTTCTCCACTCTCATGACCTCTTCACCGATGGGAGCAGGCTCTTTAGGGAAGAGGTTGAGGGAGCGTCCCACCATCATCTGCACGATCTTTTCCTTGGTCGCCTCACTGATGGGCAGGTCACCGACGTGCTTGCCGTCCCGAAGGACGGTTATTCGGTCGGCAACCTGAGAGACCTCTTCAAGACGGTGCGTGATGTAGATGACAGCCACGCCCCTTTCCTTCAGTGTGGCAATGATCTCGAAGAGAGTTTCAACTTCATGTTCGGAGAGGGCGGAGGTGGGTTCGTCCATGACCATGACTCTGGCGTCGGAGGAAGCGGCTCTCGCTATCTCAACCATCTGCTGTCCGGCAACGCTGAGGTCTCCGAGGCGAACCGAAGGATCAAAAGGAGCACCTATGGTGTCCAGGGCATGTCGGGCCTCCCGCCGCAGGCGGGACCAGTTGACCGTCGGAAGGCGCTGCCGCTTGGGAAGGCGGCTAATCAAGATATTCTCGGCGACGCTCATATTGGGGAAAAGGCTCAGCTCCTGGTAGATGGCGACGATGCCCAGGGCGCGCGCATCTTGAGGGGAACGGATGGTTACTTTCTGCCCTCGAATGTAGATTTCCCCCTCATCGGCGTGATACGCCCCGCACAGTATCTTGATCAGCGTGGACTTTCCGGCGCCGTTCTCGCCGACAAGGGCTAAAACCTCCCCTGGCCAGATTTTCAAATCCACCCCGTCCAGCGCCTGCACGCCGGGAAAGGCTTTGCTTATGTTCCTCATCTCCGCCGCTGGAGCAGTTCCGTCCTGCTTGAGCTCTGGAGACATCTTTTCGGCGTCTGGTGTGTGCATCACGCAGCCTTACACCTTTTCTGGACTGTTCTGCCTGTGGCTGCGGGTCACTGGCCCACGGTCAGCATGCCGATGAACCTCTGCACCACAAGGTTCCGGTCAGCAATCGTTATCTCCCGCCGCGCTCATTCGTATTTCTGCTCGGTCTCTTTGAGGTTTTTTTTGGTGATGACCAAGACGCCTGTGTCCATGATTGTCTTTTCCGGCAACTTCCCGTTGTGGGCGTCCACGAGAACCTTGATCGCCTTATATCCCATGTCGTAGGGACGCTGGGCGATGGTGGCCTGAATGACACCTTCATCGATGAGCTGTCTGCACTCCGGCGTATCATCAAATCCAACGATTTTCACCTTTCCGACCTTGTTGGCGGCTTTGACAGCCCGAGCGGCGCCCGGCGCTCCCGGGGCAGAAACACCGAAGAAACCACGCAGGTTCGAATGAGCCAGGAGGAGGTTCTCAGCGATGGCCCGCGCTTTTTCCGAATCGTCGTCATCTGGTTTTAAGGCCACCTCTTTCATGTCCGGGTACTTCGCCACGGCTGATCTGAACCCTTTGATCCTCTGGTTGAGGTTTAAGGCGCCCAGCCCGCCCGTGAGAATAGCGAACTCTCCCTTTGCCTCCATCAGTTCGGCAAGCTTTTCACCGGCGACTGTTCCGGCAGCCTCATTATCGGTACCGATGTAAGCGAGGCGCTTGCTGTCCGGGGAGTCCGAATCGAACGTGACCACGGGCACACCCTGGTCAACGGCGCGGTTAATGACCTGAATGACCGCCGTGGGATCATTGGGCGAAATAGCTATCCCCGCCACACCCTGGAGGAGAAGGTTCTCAATAATATCAATCTGCTTTGCGATATCGGTTGTCGGAGGGCCTTGGAAAAGATGTCCGACCTTTTCCTCGTCCGCTGCCTTTTCCATGCCGCGTCGGCAAGCGGTCCAATAGATCTGACCGATAGACTTGGGAACGAGAGCGTATACCTCTTCCTTCTCCTTTTCCTTTTGTCTACACCCGCTGGTAGAAAGGCCGAACAAGATAAGCAGGCCGCAAAGCAGGGCCATGCTTCCTTTGTGTTTTTGGGAAACCAGTGCAACGCTCATGTTGAGTACCTCCCGCATCAATAACGTTTTTGATCCAAGTGCGCCAAGGGTGGCGCTCCAAACAAAAGCAGTGTGCCTTGTTTTTCTCTCCGAAAAGACTCTCCAAGTGCTCAGTGCACTCCTTTCGCGGCCGACTCGCATGGTAACAGAAACGATTTCCGGAGAAAACCAATTTCGTCATCACGCCATAAGCAAGCTGCTGAACGAAGGGCTCGCTGAGAACCCAATATTCCCCGGACTCGCCCTCGTAGTTATCTTCCCTGCCGGATCGTTGCGGAAAACATTACACTCGCGCGGACCTCCTATTCGTCGGTGTTTCTCAGGAGAAGCCGGCGGATGGAAAAGATCTCCGGGTCTATGGGGACGTTTTGAAGCCAGCCGCTGGTCAGCCCGAGCTTCTTCATCAGGTCTTGAGCCGAGGTATATTCCGCCCTCTTTACTCTCCGGTTCAGCTCCGGAAATTCATCCGCCCGATACTGGGGAAAGTACTGGCTCATGAGGCTGATGTAGCTTTTGCGAGAGACTTTTTCCGCGAGGAATCTCAGCACGCCCTCGCTTCCCGCGATGTTGTTGGGAAGCACTAAATGGCGGATCAGCAAACCTCGCAAGGCTATCCCGCGGTCATCCATCTGGAGGTCTCCGACCTGACGGTGCATTTCCAAGATCGCTTCCTGATTGATTCGTGGGTAGTCGGGGGCAGAGGAGTATTTCCTGGCATGTTCCTCGATTCCGTATTTCATGTCCGGCATGTAGATTTCAATGACACCGTCCCACAACTTCAGCATTTCGAGGGACTCATAGCCGCCGCAGTTATAGACTATGGGGAGAGTAAGGCCGTTTTCATACGCTTTCAGAAGCGCTTCCATGATCTGAGAGCCGAAATGCGTCGGGGTCACCAGGTTGATGTTGTGGGCGTCCCTTTTTTGCAGCGCCAGCATCTCGGCAGCCAGTTCTTCCACAGAGACGACATATCCTTGCTTGTGTTGGCTGATGCTGTAGTTCTGGCAGAAGACGCATCTCAGGTTGCAGGAGGAGAAGAAGATTGTGCCCGAGCCGCGGTAGCCTGAAATCGGCGGTTCCTCGCCATGATGCAGGGATGCGGTGGAGATCAGAATCTCTTTCCCGACGCGGCAGGCGCCCGTTTCTCCCTCGAGTCGGTTCACACCGCAATTTCTGGGGCAGATGGAACACTTTTCCAGAAGGGAGAGAGCCTGCCCGACCCTCTCTTTCAATAATCTGATTTTTTTGTCGACATCGTTCATGCCTGTTTTCTTTCTTCCCCACTAACGAGGGTCAATACCCTGACCTCCGGTGGGCAGAGGAACCGCAACGGAAAAGCACACGTCCCGATACCGCTGCTGACGCAAAGAATCGAGTTCCCTTCTCTAATAATTCCGCGGCAGTAGCGGCGGGAGACCATCGTTTTGACCACCGGTGCTCCAAGAAGCGGCAGCCTCAGTTGCCCGCCGTGGGTATCGCCGCAGAGTATCAGAGCGTAGCCGAGCGCGCGAGCCAAAGGCGTGACATCCGGGGTGTGGGACAGAAGAATCTTGAAACTTGGGTCCGGCATTTCTGAAGTAACGGACATCAAAGCTCGGGTGGTTTTCTCAAGGCTGAGACCGTCAATGCCGGCTACCCCAATGGCGTCCTTTCCGATGGTCAGGCGCTTGGTTTTATTTGAGAGGACTTCGATGCCCGCTCTCTCAATCGCCTCGATCATACCGCGGTTGTCCTTATTGCCCAGGACGCCAAGCACTCCAAAAGGAGACCTAATGCACCGGACGATTTGCTCCAGAGCTCTTACGACACCGACCTCCTTCGTCTTCTTGCGGCTCTTGTAGTCACCGGTGAAAACGACGAGGTCGCCGTCTACGTTTCGCAGCAACTCACAGAGGCGCTCCTCCCTGGGGCCAAAATAGGCGGAATGAAGGTCGGAGATGTGAACGATCCTCAATCCATCGAACGCAGGAGGAAGTCCATCCACAGCGATGCGATCACGCCGCAGCTTGATGGATTGAGCCTCAAAGTAGCTGTATAGCACGACCAGCAAAGCGAGCCATAGCATGATTCCTTCTCAACCTTCTTCTGAGTTCATAGGTCCAGCCGACAATTTCGATCAAAGAATCTCACTTCTTCCCGACATATTACCTCTTTTGTTCAGGTGCCGCCTGTCGCAGTTAATGCATGTTCAAAACCTCTATGGGGTCCAATGATGCAGCGTGTTTGGCCGGCAATATGCTTGAGACAATTCCCACGACGACGGAGAGACCAGCGGCGATGAGAATAGCGGAGAGAGAAAAGGCAACCTCCCAGCGGAGGATGGTTGCCTCCACCACTTTCGCCATGACGATTCCCAGCCCGATTCCCATCAATCCCCCGGTGGCGCAGAGGGAAATGCCCTCCAAGCCGAATTGAAGCCCGATGGCTCCCTTCGTAGCCCCTTCGGTCCTCCGAATGGCTATTTCTCTATACCTTTCTCTTACGGAGAGGAGGCTGATGGTCTTAATCATGACTGCCGCCACGGCAACCATGATGATCCAGATGATATTGCCGTAGCCAGTGAAATCATAGACGGATCGGAAGGTCTCGAGAATCCATTCTTTCTGTGACAGTACGGCGATATACTGCTCCTCTGGAGGGAAAAGCCTGTCCAGCTTCGCCATGGCCGCCTCAACACGGTCGGCGTTCCGCGTCTTGACCAGGATGGTGCCGATGTTGTCTCCTTCTTTCCAGACCAGGCCCAAGGGAACGTAGATGTTCTTGAACTCCAGCCGACTGGCGAAGATATTGCGGGACATGGCTACCGTGTCCAACTGGCCGCGTGGTTTCCTCAGTTTGTACGGGTCCTCGAGAACGCCGATCACCTCCAGCCGCAGCCTCGACTTCCCGCGAACCATCTCCACTTCTTTGCCTACGGCGTCCTCGTTACCGAAGATCTCGTTCTTTATGGCCAGGTCCATCACGCACACGGGGTGTTGCCGGAGTACGTTTTCTTCGCCCAGAAATCGTCCGCCTTTCAGTTTGAGATTGAGCATTCCACCGAATTCGGCGGTGGTGCCGATAACCGTGGTCGTCGTCCAGTTGTCGCCTGGCGAAGAAGAGACAGAGTACCGCCTGTAGACCGCGGGTGCGACAGCCTCAGCGTCACCCCGCAGTTCGTCTCGAACCTGCTCGGCGTGGGACATGGTCAGCAGCTTCGACTTCAGCACCGGACCGAAGCTGGGCATGATGTTCTGCACCACGATAATGTCCAGGCCCAGCTTCGACAGGTCCTCCCTTATCCGGCGCCTGCCCCCTTTCAGGATAGCCATGGAGGCCACAACAGAAGCGATCGCTATGGAGGCCGTCAATACCGTAAGCAGCGACCTTAGGGGACGCTGAAGCACGCCGGATAAAGCGATACCAAAGTGAGATTGAGCGGTTTTCATAAAAAAGCCTTGCGGTGTTCCGCCAGTCTCTTATCTGCCAGCACTCCACAAACGGCGTTGGCTGGCCACATCAGAGCATAGCTCACAGAAGCCTATTATTCAAGACGATGCCGAGCTGCTCTGAGCTACCACCCTGTAGCTCTCGACGAGGAAAATATTTCTTGAAGCCCCTTTGAAGCTCTGTAGTATAGTAAGCCAACTTCGCTGCACATTCCCCGAAAAAAGAGAACCGGGACTTCCACCTATCAATCTCGTAATGCTTTTACAACCGAGCGCAAGGATGTGCGTTCGAAAGATCGCCATGATCGTTGTTGTTTCCGCTGCTTGCCTGACTGGCTGCGCAAAAGAGGATGGGCCAGATGGTTACTTTGCCTTGCAGCCGTTGGGGAAGGTTGAGGAGAGGCTACTCAATCTTATGTGCCGGTTCGTGGAGATTACCTATGGTTCTCCGTGCAAGGTGATGAAGCCGCTCGATCTTCCCTCAAAAGCCTACAATGCCAGGAGAAAACAGTACCGGGCAAGCGAACTGCTCTCCTACCTGAAAAATAACGCGCCAAAAGGAGCACGAAAGGTCGCGGGCATTACGGAGAAGGACATTTACACTCGCCAGATGAACTTTATCTTCGGGCTTGCTAATTCGCCAGGGAAGTTCTGTGTGGCTTCCACATGCCGTCTGCACGAATCGTTCTGGGGGAATCGGGAAAACGAAATTCTACTTTACCGAAGGGCTCTCAAAATCCTCTACCACGAACTGGGGCACACTTTTGGCATGAGACACTGCAACAAGATTCAGTGTGCCATGTGCTATCATAATAGCCTGCCGGAGCTGGACGCGGGATATGTCTGGTTTTGCCCAGATTGTACGCGAAAACTGGAAAAGAAAGTCGGCCGCTTTCCGGAGCATAGGGAGGCGAAGCTGGCGGAATTCTTAGTCGAGGTAGGTCTCGTTAGAGACGCAAAACTCTACAGAAAGGAGAAGGGCACGAGGCAATAATGCTGATCCACGAATATCAGGCGAAGGAGATTTTCAGAGAGCACAGCGTTCCGGTTTCACCGGGCAAGGCGGCGTTTACGGCGGATGAAGCCGTGGAAGCCGCAAAAGAAATCGGGGGCAATTTTTGGGCAGTGAAAGCTCAGGTCCACGCCGGAGGTAGAGGGAAAGGAGGCGGCATCAAGCTGGCCAAAAGCATTGACGAGGTGCGAGAATTCGCCTCCCAGATGCTGGGGATGAAGTTGGTCACCCATCAGACCGGCCCGGAAGGGAAGATCGTTCGCCGACTGCTGATCGAGAAAGCCGCGGAGATTCAGAAGGAATACTACGTGGGCATGGTTGTGGACCGAAAGCTCGCTCGGCCGGTGGTCATGGTCAGCGCTGAAGGCGGGGTGGACATCGAAGAGGTCGCGGCGAAAAGCCCGGAGAAGATTTTCAAGGAAGCGATTGATCCGGCCGTAGGGCTTCAGGCGTACCAGGCAAGGAAGCTCGCATTTGCCCTGGGGTTGGATAAGAAACTTGTGAGGAGTTTTTGCTCGATCCTCGACTCGCTCTATCGGTTTTTCGTGGAGAAGGATTGCTCGCTTGTCGAGATCAACCCGCTCATTTTGAATGGCGAGGGCGAGTTGCAGGCTCTCGATGCGAAGGTCAATTTCGATGACAACGCCCTGTATCGCCATCCGGACATCGTTGAGCTTCGTGACATCGAGGAGGAAGACCCCATCGAGGCCAGAGCCAAGAAGAGCAGCTTGAGCTATGTGCGGCTCGATGGGAATATCGGCTGCATGGTAAACGGCGCGGGATTGGCCATGTCCACTCTCGACATCATCCAGCACTACGGGGCCATGCCCGCCAACTTCCTCGACGTCGGCGGCGGGGCGTCAACCGAAGCGGTGACGGAGGCTTTCAAGCTCATCCTTGCCGACGAAAGGGTCAAGGCCGTCCTCGTCAACATCTTCGGCGGGATCATGAAGTGCGATGTCATCGCCAATGGAATTTTAGAGGCTGTCAGGGAAGTCAGCATGAATGTCCCCCTGGTCGTTCGGCTGGAGGGGACGAATGTCGAGCTTGGAAGAAGAATCTTGGAGGAATCCGGGCTTTCTCTGATCACGGCAGACGGAATGGCTGACGCGGCGCAGAAGGTCGTGGAAGCTTCTCGATCGTGACGGGCAGCTTTGATAGATGATTTGTGGCGTCTCGTATAGATTGTGACAAAGGGGTTGAGGAAACGCGATGAGCATTCTGATTGATAAGGACACGCGAGTTATTTGCCAGGGAATTACTGGCAGTGCCGGGGCATTTCACACCCGGCAGATGGTTGAATATGGAACGAAAATGGTCGGGGGCGTGACCCCTGGGAAGGGAGGGCAGGATTTCGACGGCATCCCTGTCTTCGATACGGTCGAGCAAGCTGTGAAGGAGACGGGCGCGAACGCATCGGTCATTTACGTTCCAGCGCCGTTTGCCGCCGATGCGATTATCGAGGCGGTGGATGCGGGCCTTGAGCTGATCGTCTGTATCACCGAAGGCATCCCCACGCTTGACATGGTGAGAGTGAAGCGGTACATGGAGGGGAAGCCGAGCCGGTTGGTCGGTCCGAACTGTCCGGGAGTCATCACGCCGGGGGAATGCAAGATCGGCATCATGCCGGGCTATATTCATAAGCCGGGTCCGATTGGCGTGGTCTCCCGGAGCGGGACGTTGACTTACGAGGTGGTCTGGCAGTGCACGACGCTCGACCTCGGGCAGTCAACGTGTATCGGCATCGGAGGTGATCCGGTACTGGGCACCGGGTTTGTGGAGCTTCTCGATCTTTTCGAGAAAGACCCCCAAACTGAAACCATTGTGCTCATTGGCGAGATCGGCGGTACCGCAGAGGAGGAAGCAGCCGAATTCGTGAAGAAGAACGTGACGAAACCGGTAGTTGGTTTCATCTGCGGCAAAACCGCGCCGAAGGGAAAGAGGATGGGGCACGCCGGCGCCATCATCTCCGGCGGGAAAGGGACAGCTCAGGAGAAGATTGAGTCATTCCTCTCCGCCGGAATCACCGTTGCCGAAACCCCCGCTGTCATCGGCCAAACTGTGGCGAGCGCCATGGGGAAGTGAGGACATGGGTTCGCAAGCAGGATCGTGTCTGGGACACCGAGCGTTTTTTCGACGGGATTTACAGGATCAATGGGATTTGAGGTGAGGGTGCGAAGGGTCGCCGACGCGAGACCCGACTGAATCACCTACGCGACATCCCCTCATCCTGTTATCTTGTCTTAGCTGTATGTCACTGAACCCGCGAAGGACGGCGAATGGAGATCAACCCGCAAATCCTGAGGGGGAACTGGAGAGCAGGTTGGGCGCTCGACTTGCATACCGTCTCCAGCAGGGCTGTCGGGGACGGCGTCTTCGACACAGAATATACCGAGGTCGGAGAGTCGTTACACCTGCTAAAATATCGGTATCATAAGGACAAGATTAAACCCCTTGCCCGGGCGGCGGTTAGTTTCATAGAGGCGAAGCCAGAGCTGCGGAATCTGGATGCAATTATCCCCGTGCCGCCTTCGGACGAGAATCGTCCGTTTCAGCCGGTTCATAAACTCGCTGGCGCCATTGCGAGGAAACTGGACCTGGCTGTTCACCTGGGCTACTTGATGAAAATCAGGCCAACAGAACCGCTGAAGGACGTGCCCAACTATCGCAGTAGGAAGGAGGAACTTGTGGGCGCTTTCATAGTGAAAGATAGACGTTTTGCCGGGAAGGACGTTCTGCTCTTCGATGACCTGTTTCGCTCCGGTGAGACCTTGAGGGAAATCACCCATGTTCTTCAAACGCAGGGCAAAGTGGCGAACGTGTTTGTGTTGACCTTGACGAAGACGAGGACGAAGAAGTGAGCGATAACGACGCATTTTCATGGTATAAACTACTCCGGGCGGAGAGATTCGGCCCGAAAGCGAGACAGGTGATCTGGGAGGCTGTCCGGGAGGGCGATTTTTCGCTGGAAGATCTCTTCACGATAGATCGTTCGGAGTTTGAAGTGAGGTTTCCGACGCTCGGAAAGGGGAGGCTGAAGGGAGCCAGTTTTGACGCACTTCAAGCACTGGATGAGGATGCGCTTTATGAAGAGTATCAGGATTTGAGGGATCAGGAGATTGAAGTCGTTCATCCGGGGCATCAGCTCTATCCTGAAGGTGTCGCGCGGCTTGAGGGTGGCGATGCTCTACCTGTTCTCTTTTGCAGGGGTGTGCTATCATTATTGAAGTCGCCAGGCGTCGCCATCGTTGGTTCGAGGAACGCTTCCGACGAAGGAATTGCCATAGCCAGGCAGTTTGGAGCTGATTTAGCCTTGCAGGGCGAGAACGTCATCTCCGGCTACGCCAAAGGGATTGACATGGCCGCCCATTCGGGCGCGCTCGAAAAAGAAGGGACCACAACGATCGTTCTGAGTCATGGGATTCTTCACTTCTCACGGAAGAAAACGTTTGAGGATGTGGACTTGGAAGGAAATGCCCTTGTTGTTTCTCAATTCGATCCGAAGGCACGATGGAGTCCGGGAAACGCGATGATAAGAAACAAGCTCGTCTGTGCCTTATCAAAAGCAGTCATAGTGGTTGAATCCGGCTCGGAAATGAGCGAAGATGGAGGGATGAGCGGGACGTTCGATGCTGGGAAAAGTGCTCTGGAAATAGGCGTGCCGCTGTTTGTCGTCAGCCGGGCTTCTTTCAAAAAAGCGCCGGCCGGAAACAAGATGCTGCTCAACCGCGGCGGAATCGAAATCCAGCCGAAAGCCGGCACCCGGACAGTTCTGGAACGGCTTGAGGCGGAAAAAACACAGCAAGAAGATGGAGTTGCGACCGGCGAGCAGTTGATGCTGTTTTAGTGCTCCGAAATCGAGCCAGCCGGAACTTGGAAATGGTATGATGAAGCCACTTGACGTGTTCATCCGCGGGAGAACCGCCTCGCTCCCATTCGCCAAACCCCGGCGAGCGCCCTTAGGAAACGAAGGAATAGGCGAATCGAGGCCATTGGGAAGCTCGAATTTCAGGAGGCACCTTTTCGAATCGATGGGGAGACAAGGAGATGATTACAAGACTTTACCTTGAGAACTTCAGGGCCATCTTCAACAATGAGCTGGAATTAGGAAGAATCACGGTCCTGACAGGTCCGAACAACGCCGGTAAGTCGAGCATACTTTACGGTTTGCTCGCTCTAAAAAACGTCGTTTTGAACTCTAATCAAAGCCTGGACGGCTTCTTGAATCTCGGCTTTCTCAATCTTGGTGGGTTCAGCCAGACAGTGCACCTCAAGGACGAGAATTCGAACATTGTGGTTGGGATCGAGGGGTCAAGGGATGGCGCAAGTTCGCGGTACTGGGCGTCGCTGGGCAAAAAGGCATCTGAATTACGCCTCTCCACTTCGCAGCCTTTTCCCGTTTCGCTGAAGCTTGAAGTAACGTTTCCATACCCTGCGAACCAGAGTACGGGGTGCGAAGTAAAGGGAGAGTTCGGTATCGCCAAGATAAGCTGGAACGGCATAACGCCGACAATAAGCATCGAGAAAGGCCCCCGACCCGAGGGCACCGAGACGAGCGAATCGGCCGAGCAGAAAGATGAGCAAATCGAAAAGAGCGAAACACCGGAGAACGGTCAGTCGAGCGCGTCGGCGGAACAAAAAGGCGAACAAGATGTCATCGCAGACATTTCTAGTAGCCTTAACGCTCCCATAGAAGAATTAAGGGCGGTTGAGTTTATTCCTTTAAGGAGAGGGTTTATAAAACCCAATTATTCATCGGTTCCTATGCAGCAACAGTTGCTCACGGACGAAGAGTTGGCCACGTTACTCGCGACGGATAGGGATTTGGAGGGCAGGGTCGCTTTCTACCTTGAGAAAATAGTAGACAGAACGTTTAACGTCAGGTCAACACTTGGAACCGCGAACTTTTATTTACAGTCACGCGACCGCTGTACAGGGTTGGTCGCTGACCTGGTGAATGAAGGTTTCGGCACCAATCAGCTCGTTACCATTCTCACAAAAGCATTGAGAAAGGACATGCGTACTATCTGCATTGAGGAGCCCGAAATTCATCTGCATCCCGAACTAATGGACAAATTGGTGAACGTGCTTATTGAAACGGTAAGAAACGAGGATAAGAGTTACGTAATAACGTCGCACAGCGAGCACATAGTAATATCCCTTTTGAATAAGGTGGCAAAGGGGCAACTTAGGCCGGATGATTTGGCGGTATATTATCTCTCGAAGGACGGAAGAAGAGCAAAGATAGAGCGTCAGCAAATTAACGAAAAAGGTCAAATGAAAGGCGGACTTAAAGGATTTTACGAAACGGAGTTGAGGCAGACCAGAGAGTTTTTCAAGATTCCCGCGGAGGAATGAGTGGACATCGTTGTCAACGAGTGGTTATTGGACTACATGCGTCCCGACGCAGAGCATCCGCAAAAGGTCTTAGCTTCTAAATTCGTAAATGCCTGGGTGGAAAGATGCCATAAGATATTGATAAGAAGACCTTCTCCATTCGTATCAAAGTTTTATAAATACCACAAACTTTTTGGTTGGGACCAGGATTTCAAGGAGCGGTTCAAAAAAATAAATCTCCTGCTTTTCCACAACCCGGACAAAACCAAGATTCTTGATGATAACGACGTGACTGCACTACCAAAGGAACTTCGGTCGAAAACCCATCATAAAGATATATATCTGATTGAATTGGCGTACTGTTCGGCGGACAGAATAGTTGTCACCACGGATGAAGACCTGAAGAAGTCACTCAAGGACGAGGGGGAGCTAAGGATTTATCTGCCCGATGAATTTCTCGCCGAGTTTTCACGCCAGGACTGATGCACCACGGCGGCCGGCCCCCAGGAGCATAGCGCGGCCTCTATGGTTGGCTTCACCCGGCGTAGCCGCGGTGGCGATTCGCATTCTCTTGAACGGTTCCTTTTTGACCATTTCGGAGGGAGGAAGTGGGTTGTTACGTAGGAAGTGATATTGGGACGACGGGAACAAAGGCGGTTGTGATTGATGAGAAGGGGAGGTTGTTGGGGCGGAGTACGATTGAGCATCCGCTTTCGACGCCGAAGCGAGCGTGGGCAAACCGGGGTCGGCGGTTGAATTAAACGCGGGCTGTCGCGAAGCAAGTCGCCAGAAGGCATCGAGAATGAGGGACAAGCGAGTTTAAGGAGGAGGTAGGCCAAATGGCAGGAATCAGGACCAAGGAAAGTCCCTTTACACCTGGAAAGCCTGTTCCAATTGAGTATTTCGTGGCTCGCGGGAAGGAAATAGAAAGGCTGGAGAGGGCGATCCGGCAAACGGCTTCCGGGAGGAACGAGAACGTCTTCATCACGGGGGAGCGCGGCATCGGAAAGAGTTCTCTCGCTTCATTCGTTCGGTATCTGGGGGAGAAGGAATTCAGCTTCGTCGGCGCACACTGTTTCTTGGGTGGAGTAGCAGACCTCGAGGGGATGATGCGGGTCATTTTTCAGAGGCTTCTGCAGGAGGTTACGGACCGGTCCGTATTCGAGAAACTGAAGGGCATTTTTGACAGATATATCAAGGGACTCACGCTGTTCGGGGTGGGGGTGGAGTTCACAAAGGACCGTTCTGAACTAAGGACATTGGTCGAAAACTTCCTGCCCGCGCTTAGGAGGATACAGGAGAGCATAAAAGACCAAAAAAGTGGGCTACTCCTTGTACTCGACGACCTGAACGGTATTACCGGGGTTCGTGAGTTCGCGCTGTTCCTGAAGAGCTTCGTTGATGAACTGGCAACGTCCGGCGATTCACTCCGGCTTCTTCTCATGCTCGTCGGAATTCCGGAGAGAAGAGATGACTTAACCAGGCATCAGCCTTCCGTGGCCAGGATCTTTGACGTCGTACACTTACGGCCGATGGCCGAAAGCGAATCCACGGAGTTCTTTGGGAGGACGTTCGGCGGGCAGAATATCAAGGTCTCACCAGACGCGCTTTCGTTAATGGTTGAGTTCTCAGGCGGCCTGCCTATGCTCATGCACGAAGTGGGGGATGCAGTCTTCTGGCAGGATACCGACAACTCCATTGATGGAGGCGACGCAGCGAGAGGCATTTTTGACACGGCGGAAAATGTCGGCAAGAAGTACCTGGATCCCCGGGTGTATCGGGCGCTAAGGGGTCAATCCTATCGTTCGATTTTGAGAAGAATAGGGAAGTTGCCATTGGGAAGCAGCTTTCACCGTCAGGACGTTCTGGGGATGCTCCCGGACAAGGAACGCAAGACCTTTGACAATTTCCTCCGCAGAATAAAAGGGATGGGGGTTATCGCTGAAGGAGAGGTCAGGGGGGAATACAGATTCGTAAACGATCTTTTCCATCTTTACATACAGCTGGAAGCGCACCGGGCCGAAAAGGAAAGCAGGTCGCCGAACAAGGCATAGGCTTCTTGTCCAGCTCCTTGTGTAAGGAAATCAGTCTTGGCGGCTATGGAGGAATGAGATGGGTTGTTACGTAGGAAGTGATATAGGGACGACAGGAACGAAGACGGTTGTGATTGATGAGAAGGGGACGTTGTTGGGGCGGAGCACTATTGAGCATCCGCTTTCGACGCCAAAGCCGGGGTGGGCGGAGCAGGCCCCCGCGGACTGGTGGAGGTCGGCGGTGGAGTCCATCAGGGCGGCGGTGAACGAGGCTGGGGTCAACAAGAATGACATCAAGGGGATCGGGCTATCGGGACAGATGCACGGGACGGTGTTCTTAGACGAGGCGAACAACGTTCTGCGACCAGCGATTCTCTGGTGCGATCAGCGGACGGCGGCGGAATGCGGTTACATCACCGAGAAGATCGGAAAGGACCGGGTCATTCGTCTGACGTGCAATCCGGTGCTGACGGGCTTCAGCGCACCGAAGATTATCTGGCTGCGGAATCACGAGCCGGAGGTCTATGCGAAGGTGAAGAAGGTTCTGCTGCCGAAGGACTATATCCGGTTTCTGATGACAGGGGAGTTTGCGGGTGAAGTTTCGGATGCTTCGGGGACATCTCTTTTCGACGTTACGAACCGAAAATGGTCGGATGAGGTGCTTGAGGAGCTGGAGATACCGAAGGAGTGGCTGCCAGAGATTTATGAGTCTCCGGTGCCTGCGACGAAGCTGACTGGAGCGGCTGCGGAGGAGCTGGGTCTCAATCCCGGAACTCCCGTTGTTGGCGGAGGTGGGGATCAGGCTGCCGGCGGCGTGGGGAACGGGATCGTCAAGGAAGGCCTCATCTCCAGCACCATCGGAACCTCCGGCGTCGTCTTCGCCTCGACTGATTCTCCGAAATTGGACGAGTCTGCCCGCGTCCACACCTTCTGCCACGCCGCTCCGGACACGTGGCACATCATGGGCGTAATGCTGTCGGCGGGCGGCTCGTTCCAGTGGTTCAGGAACGTTCTGGGCACGGAGGAGATGGCTGAGGCGAAGGAGAAGGGTGTTGATCCCTACGAAATTCTCACCGCCAAAGCGGAGAAAGCTCCCGTCGGGAGCGAAGGGCTGATTTTCCTGCCATATCTGACCGGCGAGCGAACGCCCTACCCCGACCCGTACGCGAAAGGGGTTTTCTTCGGATTGACGCCGAGGCACGAGAAGGAGTATCTTATCCGCGCAGTCATGGAAGGTGTGACGTATGGGTTGAGGGATTCGTTGGAGATCATCCGAGGCATGGGGGTCGAGGCGAAGGAGATACGCGCATCCGGCGGAGGCGGCAGAAGCAAGCTCTGGCGACAGATGCAGGCGGACATGTTCAACTCGCCGGTGGTGACGATAGATAAGGACGAAGGGCCGGCATTTGGCGTGGCGCTTCTGGCCGCGGTAGGGACAGGAGCGTATTCGTCGGTCGCTGAAGCCTGCGAGGCGACGATTTCGATCTCCTCGCGGGTCGAGCCGATCCCCGAAAACGTCGCCATATACGAGTCGTTCTACCCTATGTATCGAAAACTTTACTCGGACCTGAAAGATACCTTTGCAAAGACATCGGAGATTGTGCGTAGGTTGGCGGGGTAGTTTTTGTGGTAGTGGAGCAAAAGCGAAAACGTTCGATTATTAAGGGGGGCAAAGCATGGAGCAAGAGCCAAAAAGGATCACAGTGGATAAAAGAGAAAATCGGACGATCATAGGTTTCCGGGATAAGGACATCCTCGATCAGGTGAATATTCACGAGATGGGGCAGGAGCTGTACGCCGTGGTTGAGAGTACAGCCGGTATCAAGCTGATCGTGGATTTCGATGGAGTGCTGTATCTTTCAAGCAGCGCCCTGGGAAAGTTGATCTCTTTAAAGAGGAAGGTCGAGGACAAGGCCGGGACGCTGAAGATGTGCCGCATCAAGCCGGAGATCATGGAGGTTTTCCGGATCACCAAGCTGGATATGATCTTCGACATTTACCCGGACCTCGATTCGGCGTTGGCATAGCCAGAAACCAAAGCAGCCAGTTCGCTCCCGGCCAGGCACAATCGCATTGTCCCGTCACATGCTGGTTAGCCGTGACAGAGCAAAAACACAAACGCAAACAGGGAAGCCTTTCCATTTCCGAGAAGAGGGAAGTTCCCGCCGTCAGGGACGAGATCGTCAATTCCCTGGTAGAGCTGGGTTACCATCAGCAAGACGTGTTTGCCGTGCGCCTGTCCTCGAACGAAGCCATCCTCAACGCCATCCAACACGGCAACAAATGCGATAAGAGTAAGAGAGTTACGATTACCTATGTGGTAGACCGGGAGAAAGCCGAAATCACTGTGGCCGACGAGGGAGCGGGCTTCGACCCGAGCGCTGTTCCCGATTGCACTGCCGATGAGAACCTGTGTAAGACCTGGGGTAGAGGGATCACCCTGATGCGAGGCTTCATGGACGTCGTTGAGTTCGGAGGCAGGGGGAACAGGGTCAAACTGATCAAGTCCAATAGCAGCGCGCGCCCGGCGCCGGCTGATCAAGCGCAAACGCCCCTTGAATAATAAGTGCGACTTTGCCATGAGGGGAAGTGGGCTGGCAGATGTGGAGCCGCGAAGCGGGCCGAGAGGGAATGACCACATGAAGACGCTTCTGATCGTCCCCATTTACAACGAGGACCTATACCTTTCGGGGGTCATCGAGGAAATCAAGAAGAATGTGACCCCCGCGACGGGGATTCTGGCCATCAACGATGGCTCAACAGACCAAAGCGAAAAAGTGTTGGAGAAAATCCCAGGCATTCGAGTGCTCACGCATCCCGAAAATCTGGGATACGGGCAGACACTTATTGATGGTTTCCGCTATGCAGTAGACGGGGGCTTTGAAACCGCGATCACCATTGACTGCGACTGGCAGCACGAGCCGCAGTTTATCCGGGAGTTCCAGAGGGAGATCAGATTTTGGGACATTGTCTCCGGCAGCCGGTACCTCAGGCCGAGCAACGAGACTCCTCCGGCTGAGAGAGCCGAGATCAACCGGAAGATCACCCGAATCATTAACGAGAAGACAGGGTTGAGCCTCACCGATGCTTTTTGCGGGTTTAAAGCGTATCGGGTCGAGGCGTTGAAGAAGCTCGATCTGGCCGAGCCCGATTACGGGATGCCGCTCCAGCTTTGGATTCAAGCGGCGGTTCACAGGCTGCGAATCAAAGAGATTCCCGTGGGATTGGTGTATTTTGACCGCAGCCGAAACTTTGCCGGAAAGCTGAGGAATCCCACCCAGCGACTCCGCTACTACCTCTCCATTATTGAAAATGAAATCGCCCGCTACGGGCACCTTCTGCCTGCGAGAACGGCCTGAACGGAAGGTGCAGCGGAAGCTCAGTCCATTGTTTCGCAGATGCGGTCACGTGCCACGCTCTGCAAGAAGGGCCACTCTGAGACAATAACAACCTGCCGGGCCAGGGGATCAACTGGATCGCTGCGAAGGGCCGGAGTTGTTCAGTTGATCGTCGCCTCGCCTGGAGCAAAACTCCAAAGGACGAAGGATGAGAGTTGACAGGGGGGACGTTGGCTGCAATCGGATGTCAGGCGGTATTCGTGCCTTGAATCAAGGACTTGATCGCCTCAAGAAAACCCTGCGCCGCCTGAATGGATTGTTCTGCCCGTTCAAGATTCGCAGCGATTTCCTCAGCATGCTGGGACGTCACACAAGCACCCCCTCCCGCTTCGCATTCCGATACAATTGGAGACTACCATTCTCAAACTCATCCCAGGGCGCAGGCTTCGCGGAAATAAGCCAGTCAGATTCCAACTGGATAGGATAAAGGAGTTCAACGAGCCGACGGAGTTCGTGGAAGTAGTCGACCGGTTCGTCAAGCAAAACGAGCAAATCAATGTCGCTGAACGAGCTGACTTCGTTGCGCGCCGCAGACCCATACATAACCAAGCCCTTGAGCTGCGCGCCATAATAGCTTTGAAGGACTGTCTTACATCTCTCTGCTATTTCCGTAGCTGTCATTGCAGTCTCCCGATTTTCCACGTGACGGTGCGCGGCCCAAGGTCATGCTGCTCACCTCCCGCGGCATGTTAAACGCCTTCATCCTTCAGACGGCCGGAAACGTACTTGTGGAGGATGCTCGAGATCAGCGTCTGGTAGGGAATCCCTTCAATCAGAGCACGCTTCCGGAGTGCATCGAGATCCTTACTTGAAATCCGGATATTGACCCGGCGGTCCTTCTTGAATGTTGCCCGCGCGTATTCCCTATATCTTTCCAATTCAGAACGCTTTTTTGCGACAGGCCTCCATTCGCCAGATTCCACTGACTCAAGCAACTCTCTCTCAGATTTCTCGATCTTGGCCATTACCTACCTCCGAGATATTTCTTGGTTAGCTTGCGACTCAGGATAATGGTTTTCAAAAAAACCTCGTCTTCCGATTCCTCGAATGGAACAAGGTAAGCGTACTGATTAACAATGACAACGAAAACACGCTGACCCGGGTAACATACCTGGTTGGGATGCTCGAGGAGATCTGCGACATCTCCCCTCTCAATATGGAAGACGATCTCCTCGAAAGAAATGCCGCGATCCTTTTTTAAGACGTCATTCTTTTCGTGACTCCACGTGAAGTACTTCATAATTCGGATTATAGGACAACGTGTGCCTTATGGCAACACATCACTTGTGCGTCTAACGACCAAGCTCGCTGGCGCAGCTTCTCCGCGTCGCCGCAGAGTTGTGCACAACCAGGCCCTCCAACTGCACGCCATAACGCCTTTCAAGGACTGTCTTGCATCTTTTTTGCCGCTTCTTTGACCGTCATTGCGGTCCGCTGATCGTTCGACGCCCAGCGCGCGGCATAGCGCTCAGAGTGCCGCGCCAGGATACCGCGTCGCCTGCGTGAGTGTGTTCCATGAGTTATCCCATTTGGGAATCCGTAGAACCGCCCGAGGGCCTTTGAGAGAACGTTGGACGCCACGGTTGTTGTCACATTCCAAATTCCCTGCGCGGATTTGGAGATCATTTTCCCAATCCAAGCGGCCACTTTCTTGCCAAATCCGGTCGGTGACGCCTTCGGCTCCTCCCTTACGGCCACCTTGAGTTCACTGATGTCGGAGTCATCGACACCAAGCGACCTCAAGTACCTCTCCAAACCATCCCAGTCACCCAGATTGATTCTCAGAGTAGCTTCTTGGCTGATCTGTGAGCCGCCCGACGCAATGTTACCGATGTCGCCCAGATTCTGAAGCGCGCTAATCCCATCATGGAACTCGACGGTCGACACCAAGTTGCGAAATTGCTCCGGGATGCACATCAAAGGAATCGGAGCATTCCTGATCCCGCTTCCGAATGGCCCGGCGAAGTGCCCAAATGACTGGCAATGCAGTTTTCGGTAATCGGGAAGCGTTGCATCGGATGGGTAACCGTCAAGTTCGTGCTGCACCCATTTTTTGAAATCCTCATTCTTCAGACGGGCGGCGAGAATGCGGCACTTGCGCAGCAGGGTCGGCAGGTCGGTGTTTGCGTCGACCGCACCAGCTTGGATTTCTTCGAGAAGCGTCATGTCTAATCCCCTTTCGTCAGGCTACTCATTATATGCCTTGAGTATGAGTCGGACATCATCCAACAGGGACGACAAGATTATAGCAACATCCGCGGAGTCGTCAAGGGTGGCTTCAGCGGAAGATCCCGAAGGAGCCTGCCTATTGGGGGACGGCGTGGGCTCGCTTCGCCTTGGCTCTCAGGACGAAGAACATGATCAGGGAGGTTGGCAGGAGCAGGAGACTGACTCCCTGCGACACGGTGAAGGTGTTCAGAAGAACCGGCTGATTATCTCCCCTCAGAAATTCGATCAAGAACCGCGTGACAGCGTAGGCGGCGCAGAAAAGCCAGAACATCTGCCCGTCAAACTTCCTCCGCCGATAGAGGAGCGAAAAGGCCACAAAAAGAATCACCGCGTTGATCGAAGAAATGAATTGCGTGGGGTAAACAGGGAGGTTCGCTTCCCTGTAGAAATCTGCCGGATAACTTCCCTCCGGAAAAGCCGCGTGGAAAGGAAACTCCACCGAACATTGCTTGCCCCAGCAGCAGCCGTTCAGATAGCAACCGATTCTTGCGAATGCGATTCCCAGGGCGATGGAGGGGGCGGCGATGTCGGCGTACTTCCAGATGTTCAGCTTCTTGACTACGAGGTAAATGATGCCCACCGGGATCGCGAGCAAGAGGCCCCCGTAAAACACCAGGCCTCCTCCCCGAAATTGGAGGAAAACCTTGATCACGCCGAGCAGCGATTTGCTTTCGCCAGTCCAATCCATATCGGAGATCAAATAGAAGATCCTCGCTCCAATTAGCCCAGCGATCAGGACCCAGAGGGCGAGGTCCAGCACATTGGCAGTGTTCTCTCCCGACCGTCTCGCCCGGACAACGCCTGTCAGCACGGCAAAAAACGCCCCGATGGCCATGAAGACGCCGTAGGAAGCGATGTCGAAATGCCCTGGAGGGAAAGGAAGCGGAATGCGAAACAGTATGCGATGCATCGGGCAGGTTCCTTTTTTATCCACTCCGTGGGTTCTTGCAGGGAATGGAACTTTCTCCGGGGGGAGGAAGCTCCTCAGCTCTCTTGCTGCGAGGAAGGAGTCTCCACGCTCTGCGCCGCCTTCGAGGAGGACTTCCTATCCTTTTCTTCTTTCAACACCCCTGCAATCAATACCACAACCCCCGCGCAGATGGCAAGGTCGCCCACTACGGGTAGCTCTTGACCGCGAAAACGGCCTGAGCCGAAGACCCTGAGGAAGCCCGCCTATTCAGGATTAGCATCCGCGCGCTTCGCCTTTCCTCTGAGAGCGAGGTACATGATGATAGATGTGGGCAAGAGGAGGAGACTGACCCCTTGTGAGACCGTGAAGGTGTTGAAGAAGACTGGCTGATTGTCCCCCCTGATAAACTCGATGAGAAACCTTGTCACGGCGTAGGCGGCGCAGAAAAGCCAGAACATCTGTCCATCAAACTTCTTTCGCGGGTAGAAGAGTGAGAAACCTATGAAGAGAATGAGCGCGTTGATGGAGGAGATCAACTGAGTGGGGTAGAGAGGTATCCCGGCTGCTCCGTAGTCTGCTGCAAAGCTATCCTTGGGAAAAACAACGTGAAAGGGAAAGTTGATCGAGCACTGCTTTCCCCAACAGTCCCCGACGAGATAGCAGCCGACCCTGGCAAAAGCTATTCCGATAGCGATGGAGGGGGCGGCGATGTCGGCGTACTTCCAGATGTTCAGCTTCTTGACTACGAGGTAAATGATGCCCACCGGGATCGCGAGCAAGAGGCCCCCGTAAAACACCAGGCCTCCTCCCCGAAATTGGAGGAAAACCTTGATCACGCCGAGCAGCGATTTGCTTTCGCCAGTCCAATCCATATCGGAGATCAAATAGAAGATCCTCGCTCCAATTAGCCCAGCGATCAGGACCCAGAGGGCGAGGTCCAGCACATTGGCAGTGTTCTCTCCCGACCGTCTCGCCCGGACAACGCCTGTCAGCACGGCAAAAAACGCCCCGATGGCCATGAAGACGCCGTAGGAAGCGATGTCGAAATGCCCTGGAGGGAAAGGAAGCGGAATGCGAAACAGTATGCGATGCATCGGGCAGGTTCCTTTTTTATCCACTCCGTGGGTTCTTGCAGGGAATGGAACTTTCTCCGGGGGGAGGAAGCTCCTCAGCTCTCTTGCTGCGAGGAAGGAGTCTCCACGCTCTGCGCCGCCTTCGAGGAGGACTTCCTATCCTTTTCTTCTTTCAACATCCCTGCAATCAATACCACAACCCCCGCGCAGATGGCAAGGTCGGCGCCGTTGAACGTCGGCCAGAACCTGAAATCAATGAAATCCCGGACATGACCGAACATGAATCTATCACCGAGATTGCTGATTGCTCCGCCCACGATCAAGCCGAGGGAGATTCTGGCCCACAACCGGGTTCGGCAGTAGCGTGCGAATAATGTTAGCAAGGCCCCCACGATGGCCAGCGAAAGAAAAACAAAGAAGTACTTCCCCAGCGCTGTTGACTCGATATTTCCTCCGATTCCGAAAGCCACGCCCTTGTTGGTGACCTGTGAAAGCTTGAGGAAGCCGAAGACGACAGTTGGACTCTCCAGGAAATTGAACGCGGCAAACTTGAGAATCTGGTCCGCCAGGATAACAATCAATGCAGAGATGAGAAGTGACATTTACCTCTTGGCTTCCTCTTTCTCCTGGCACTTGACGCACAGTTTGGCAAAGGGGACGGCGCGCAAGCGTGATTCTTTGATCGTCTGGCCGCATTCCTGGCACTTTCCGTAAGTGCCCTCTTCGATCATCTGGAGTGCTTCGTCAATCTTGTAAAGCATTTCGTGCTCCCTTGTTACCAGTCCGAGGTCGAGGTCCCGCTGGAAGGTGTCCGTGCCCACATCAGCCATGTGCATGGAATATCCCGAAAGGTCTCCGGACGAATCCCGCTGGGAGTTGCTCAGGGTGTCCTCCGAATGACGGACAATTTCCCCGGTTATTTCCGCCCTCATCCGGACCAACAACTTTTTGAACTTCTCGCGTGTCCTCTTGTCCATGTAAGTCTCGCCTCCTCACTCAAGTTTGCATCAAGGCCCAATCCAAATGCGGCTGAGAAGGCCGAAGCTCAAACCTTCTCGCCGAAAAAGTTCGCCAAAACCGCCTCACAGTCCCCGCAGAGACTTGGATGTCGCTCGGATTGCCCTACTGTTTCGCTATATTTCCAACACCGCTGGCACTTTTGCCCAGGTGCCTTGTCTATCGCGATAGATAAGCCCTCAATCTCCGAGGGCATCGCCTCTTCAGGAAGCCCTTCCTGACCCGCATCTATCACGTCCACTGAGGAAACGATGAAGATCGTCGTCAGGTTCCTTCCAAAACTTCTCAAGAAACCCAATGTGTCCGCGTCCTGGCTGTACAGCGAGATTTTCGCCTCCAGAGAATTGCCGATCCTTCCCTGCTCTCTTTTTCCCTCGATGACCTTTGCCACTTCGGACCGCACTTTGAGGAGCCGCTCCCATCTTTGCTCAAGCTGCTTATCCCGCATGGTCTCATCCACTTCCGGCCAGGGGGCAAGGTGGACGCTGGGCGGATCCTCAACGTTCTTTATGTTTCGCCACGCTTCATCCGCCGTGAAAGAGAGAATCGGCGCCAGCATCAGGTCGAGCAGACGCACAATCTTCGCTAAGGCTGTCTGACTTGACCTTCTCTCCTTCGACGATGGCCCGAAGGTATATAGTCTATCTTTGAGGACGTCGAGGTAGAAAGAACTGAGGTCAACGGTGCAAAAGTTATAGATGCGACGATAGGCCCTGTAAAACCCGAAGTTGTCGAAGGCTTTTGTCACATCTTCCAGAAGTCCCTGCGCCTTGGACAGCGCCCACCTATCAACTTCGGTCATCTCCTCCAGGGGCACGGAGTCGGTCTCTTCCTCAAAGTCATAAATGTTGCCCAAAAGAAACCTCAGCGTGTTGCGGATTTTCCGGTAGGCGTCTGCCATCTGCTGGAAGATGGACTCGCCAACCACCATATCCGCTGAGTAGTCAACCGAGGACACCCACAGCCGCAGGACATCCGCGCCGTATTTTTCAACGACGTCAAGAGGATTCGTGATATTGCCCTTTGATTTCGACTCCTTTTGCTTTTCCTCATCGAGCGTCCACCCGGTCGTGATGACCTCCCGGAAAGGCGGCGATCCTGTCAGTGCAACCGCTGTCAGCATGGACGATTGAAACCATCCCCTGTGCTGATCGCTTCCCTCAAGGTAAAGCTCCGCCGGGTACTTCTGATCATCTCTCTGCGTCAGAACCCCCTGGTGGCTTGTCCCGGAATCGAACCATACGTCAAGAATCGCCGTTTCTTTCGTGAATTCGCCCCCACCGCATTCTGGGCACTTCGTCCCCGGGGGCAAGAGTTCAGCGGCCTCCTTCTCAAACCAAACTTCAATGCCTTGTCGGCGCACCAGAGCTACTAAGTTCTCCGCCGCTTCCTGGGTGAGAACCGGATTCCCGCACGCAGCACAGTAGAAAATGGGGATGGGCACTCCCCATAGCCTCTGGCGGGAGAGGCACCAGTCCGGACGTCCCTCCACTGTGGCGCAAAACCGTTTTTCGGTAAACGGGGGCACCCAGCGGACGTTTTTTACCTGCTCCAACGTGTTCTTTCGCAACTCCTTGTGGTCAACATTGATGAACCACTGTGTGGTCGCCCGGAAGATCACCGGTTTCTTGCACCGCCAGCAATGGGGATAGGAATGCGTCACCTGCGTTGCGCTGAGCAGCAGCCCTTTGCTCCGAAGGTGTTCGACAATCGCGTCGTTGGCCTCGAATACCTGCCTGCCCGCAAAATCCCTGACGCCAGGTGTGAAACATCCCTTCTCATTCACCGGCGAATAGATGTCGAGACCGTATTTGCCCGCTATGTCGTAGTCTTCCTGCCCGTGGCCGGGGGCCGTGTGGACGCATCCAGTCCCCTGATCCAGCGTCACAAAATCAGCTAAGATCATTTTTGACTTGCGATCCGCCAGTGGGTGGTCACAGGTCAAGCCTTCCAGTTGCCCCCCGTTGACAGCGGAAATCTCCTCGTATTCCGGCCAGCCCAGTTCCTTTTTGACCCTGGCTACCGTATCCGAGGCCAGTACGATGGTTTCCCCATTGACCCGGATTGCGCTGTAGCGGAAATCGGGATGGACTGCAATGGCGAGGTTCGCGGGAAGTGTCCAGGGAGTTGTGGTCCAGATGACTACGTGAGCGTCCTCGACCCCGAAAAGCTCATTTATTTTCTCGTCCACCTTGAATTTCACATAAATCGAGGGCGATTCCTTGTCGTGGTACTCCAACTCCGCCTCGGCCAATGCTGTCTCGCACTCAATGCACCAGTGAACCGGCTTCAAGCCCCGGTAGACGTACCCCTCCGCGTAGAGCCGGGCGAAGCTCTCCACCTCTTTCGCCTCGTACGCGGGGTCCATCGTGAGGTAAGGCTTCTCCCATTCTCCGAGGACGCCGAGCCTTTTGAACTGCTCTCTCTGGGTCCCCAGCCATTTCAGGGCAAATTCTTTCGCTTTCTTCCTGAAATCAAGGACTTGCACATCGTGCTTCGTCCTATGCAATTCCCTCAGAAGGCGGTGTTCAATGGGGAGCCCATGACAATCCCAGCCTGGAACGAAGGGACACCTGAAGCCCCTCATGGACTTGTACTTCACCACAAAATCCTTCAGCGTCTTGTTCAACGCTGTCCCCATGTGGATGTCTCCGTTCGCGTAAGGCGGCCCGTCGTGGAGAAGATACCACTCGCCCCCGGCGTTCTTCTGCTGGATCTTCTGGTAGAGGTCGAGCTCTTCCCAGAACTCCAGAATCTCCTTCTCCTTTACCGGAAGATTCGCCTTCATGGCGAAGTCTGTTTTCGGAAGATTGATCGTTTCCTTGTATGTCACTTTTTGCATTGTCTTCTCTACGAGCTAATTACGCCAATGGGGGGTTCGCGCCGCGCACACCGAGGATTCCCCTTTTAAGGCGCGGGCGTACACAATTACCATACCAACCGCCCCCTGTCAAGACCAAACGGACGTGAGCGTAACGCTTCAGCCAGGTTCGATTCACTTTCTTCTCGACAGAACCCGAACGAGGCGTAATATTTGAAATGGGAGAACGCGCGCGCACACAGCCAAATCCCATTGGCGTATATTCACGGACAAAAGCTGGGGGCAAAAAGGAAGTTAGGAAGAGGATGATATACGTGCTTAATCTGGCACCCATAGGAGGTTAGGGCAATGGCCAAGAAACTCCTCTTACTATCCTCAGCTTTTGTTCTGCTTATGTCCATACGCCAAACGGCCGCGCACAACTGGGATGCATCAACAAAAATCCCTTCGCCTGCTGATGCGAAGCCATCGGAGGTACCCGAAATGTCTCATGCAGTGACAGGCAAACACATCAGATAAAAGGGGCTCGAGGTGGCGAGAGCTCTTTGCCAGCCGAAGACGTTTCAAGGTATACTTCCTCTCGCCTCCTCGTCAGGTAATCGAAGGGTCTGAATCGTCCGTGAGGTACGGTCCGTGAACGGTTGGCTAAAGCTCTTACTTCTTATTCTGGTTCTCATCGCGATCGGCTTGTACTTCCTCCTTGAGGACGCCAGCGATCTGGCCGGACCTGATAGGATTACTCTGACGATGGTGCATGGGGGATTCGAGAGAGATCGCATCGTCGCAGAGATGCTCAAGAAGCGATTCGAGGAGGTCAATCCCGACCTCTACCTCAACATCATCCGTACCAGCGTTGAGCGAAAAGTTGACGCCATGATCGCCGGGCGAGTTGCCCCCGACATCCTGTACATCAAATTCGATGAGGTCGCGTATCACTTCAAGGGCGAGACGATGCTTGACCTCATGCCCTTCATTTCCAACGATGAAGAGCTGAACCTCGACGATTATTATCCGCAGATGCTCAAGCCTTTCACCCGGAGCGGCCGCCTGTACACCCTGCCCTGCTTTTACACACCGTTCATCGTTTATTACAATAAAGATCTGTTCGACAAATATGGCGTCCCCTACCCGCCCACCGACGGAAACTGGGATTGGAACGACTACCGCGAAAGGGCGATCAAGTTAACACACGACACCGATGGCGACGGGAAGATAGACGAATTCGGTCTGTATTTCGCCTGGTGGCAACATGGAGTCGAGACGTTCATCCGACAAAACGGCGGAAGCATTCTTTCCGAAGATGGCCAGAAGTTGGTCATGGGCGATCCCAGGACGGTCGAAGCCCTGCAATTCCTCTACGACCTGAAATTCAAGGACAAGGTCGCCCCCTCAGTGATGACGGCGCCGGGTCAGAATCCGACGCGGCTTTTCCGCCAGGGAAAGGTGGCTATGTATGGCCCATGGGGCGTGTTCTCCGTGCCTGATTTTCGGAAGATCAAGAACTTCGATTGGGATGTAGCGCCTCTTCCCAAAGGGCCGAACGGCAAGCGCGCGGGTGTTGTTTTTCCTTACGCCTACGCCATCTCCACACAGTCGAAACATCCCGAGGAAGCTTACCGGCTTATCCGCTTCTTAACGGCTGGCGAAGGAGCAGAGATTCTCGCGAAATTCAGTCTCTTCATCCCCTGCCGGAGGTCCATCGCCGAATCTGATCTGTTCAAGGACCCAACCACGAAACCGGAGAACGACGATGCTCTCCTCGACGACGTGACCAAGGGCTACGCGTACCTTCCGGCCTCGGCCACGACGCGATGGAAAGACGTCTATTACGAGATCAATAAGGAATTCAATAATCTCCTCAACGACGCTCGCCACACACCCGAGCAAAGCTGCCGAATCATAGACAACATAGGCAATCGCATCCTTGCTGAAGCGGGAGAAGTGCAAACAAAAATCCCTTTCTTCCACTGGTTGAGATTGCCAGCAGCCATCGGTGTTGTTGCTCTGGTGTTTCTCATCATTACCCGCAGGAAATTGACGCGTAAAGCGGTCGCTCTCGGGCCGCTTGGAAGAAAGGAAGAACGCTGGGGATACGTCCTGATCTCGCCGTGGATTCTTGGGTTCGTCTGCCTGACGGCTGGCCCCATTCTTTTCTCCGCAGTCCTCAGTCTCTGCAAGTGGCAGTCGCTGTCATCCTTGCGGACAGCGCAGTTTGTGGGGCTGAGAAATTACGGAGCGCTCCTTTCCGGCCGTGATCATCTTTTCTACCGATCACTTCAAGTGACGGCCTACTTCACTGTCCTCAGCGTTCCCCTGGGGGTTTGCGGAAGTCTCGCGCTTGCCCTGTTGATGAACGTGAGAGCCAGAGGCATCCATCTGTTCCGGACGGTCTATTACATGCCGGCGGTGCTGCCGATTGTGGCTGTAACCGTCCTGTGGTGGTATCTGTTTAATCCCAATTCCGGGCTGGTAAACCATCTTCTCGGCGTCATCGGCATTGCGAAGACGCCGAACTGGCTTAACAGCCCCTACTGGTCTGTGCCTCTTTTGGTGACCATGAGCCTGTGGGCTGTGGGTGGCAATATGATCATCTATCTGGCGGGGCTTCAGGGCATCCCCACATCGCTTTACGAAGCGGCCGAGATCGACGGGGCGGGCGCGTGGCGAAAGTTCCGACACGTCACCCTTCCCATGATCACTCCCGTGCTCTTTTTCAATATCGTCATGGGGATGATCGGGTCCTTTCAGGTGTTCTCGCAGGCTTACGTGATGTACAGCGGAGGAGGCGGCCCGAACGACTCCGCGCTCTTCTATGTGCTTTACCTCTATCGCAAGGCGTTCGAGGAATTCCAACTGGGCTACGGCTGCGCCATGGCGTGGATTCTTTTTATCCTCATTTTTCTCTTCACGCTCTTGATCGTCAAATCGTCTCCGATCTGGGTTCACTATGAAGGACTGAGGGAGCGCGCGAGGTGAGAAAACCCCCGAGACATATTCTCCGCAAGAAGGCCTCGCGGATCATCATTTATGTGATTCTCCTGGCGGGTTCTATTCCAATCCTTCTTCCCTTCTTCTGGATGCTCTCCAGCTCGATGAAAAGCGGCGATCTCATTGACGAAGCACCTCCTCGCTGGATTCCGCAGTCAAGGGAATCTCTCGCTCAGATTGATGGCAGAGAGGTGCAGGTCAACGTGATTTCGGAAGGCGGACGTGATGAACCATCCAGGGTCAGGATCATGGCCACAGGTGAGGTCAAAGATGTTGCCCCGCAGCTCGTGCGAACGGTTCGGCGTTTTGATCCCCACCCTGAGAACTATCGGGAGGCACTGAAAAGAGAGCCTTTCCACAAATACTTCGTGAACACCCTCTTCATTACTGTTTGCTGCATCATCGGGCAGGTGCTCTCCTGCGCTCTCGTAGGATACGCCTTTGCGAGGATACAGTTTCGCGGGCGCGGCGTCCTTTTCTTGGTCCTGCTATCCACGATGATGATCCCCGCGCAAATCACCATGATTCCCCGCTTCATCATCTTCGTCAAGCTGGGCTGGCTCGACTCGTTCAAGCCGCTGACCGTACCCGCCTTCCTGGCGACCAACGCATTTTTCGTCTTTCTTTTCCGGCAGTTTTTCCTCACAATCCCCGTGGATTTGGAAGACGCCGCTCGCATTGACGGCTGCGGACCGTTAGGGACCTTCTGGCATGTGATGCTGCCGATCGCTCGTCCCGCCGCAGTCACCACAGCCGTCTTTACCTTCATCTGGACCTGGAACGACTTCCTCGGTCCGCTCATCTACATCAACTCCGACGAGAAGAGAACCCTCGCGCTCGCCCTCGACAGCTTCAAAACGATGTACGGCTATGCTGACATCCACCTCCTCATGGCCGCATCGGTCATGATGATCCTGCCGAGCCTGATTATCTTCTTCATCGCCCAGCGAGCCTTCATCCGTGGAGTCGTCGTCACGGGCTTGAAGGGATAATGAGAGAGAGGCACCACGAGGATGAACGATGGAGCAGATGATCGCGACGAAGATCGAGCCAGGGAACTGAATCAGGAAAAAGCGGGCTATTTCCTACGCGGACCAGACGCCGGCGATTTTCGTGCCGCAGAATTTGCACTTGCCGTTTTCGATATTGTTGCTGCGGACGAAAAAGATGTCGCGCTCGAGGATCGCCTTCTTGCAGTTGGGGCAGAACGTCGTCTCAGCGTCAGGGACTCCCCGAATGTTGCCGATGTAGGGGTAGTGCAACCCTGCTTTGAGGGCGATGGAGCGCGCTTCCGTCAATATGTTGACGGGCGTAGGCGGGAGGTGGGCCAGCTTGTGTTGCGGATGGAATCGGGAGAAATGCACGGGATAATCCGGGCCGATGTTCTCCACCAGCCAATGGCACATCCGCCTGATCATATCGAGCTTGTCTGTGTAGGTGGGCACGACAAGATTCGTGACCTCAAACCACACGCCCCGCTCCTTCAGGTATTTCAAGGTGTCAAGGATCGGCGTGAGCTTCCCTGAATTGAGCTTCCTGTATATCTTCTTGCTGAAGCTCTTGAGGTCAACGTTGGCGGCGTCGAGATACTTGCACAGCTCATCCAGAGCATCCCGCCTGATGTACCCATTCGTAACCCACACGTTCTTGATCTTCTTGCTTCGTGCAAGCTCCGAGGTGTCAAGCATGTACTCGTAGAAAGAGGTCGGCTCAGAGTAAGTATAAGCAATGGACTGCGACCGGGACAGCTCGGCGAGTTCCACCACGTCCTCCGGAAACATGCTCAGGCGAGCCATGTCCTCTCGGGTCAGGTACTGCATTCGCTTCGGATCAAATCTCAACTCATCGCCGTGAGGGTCCTTGGTCTCCTCCGGCTTCTTCTGAGAAATCTCCCAGTTCTGACAGTTGAGGCATCGCAAGCTGCACCCCGAGGTCGCTATGGAAAACACACCTGTGGCAGGAAGGAAGTGGAAGAGAGGCTTCTTTTCGATGGGATCAATATGGAAGGAGCATGGATTCCCATAGGCCAGGGTGTACAGCTTGCCACCCTTATTCACTTTGTTGCGGCAATGACTGCGATCCTCCGGCTCGAGAAGGCATTCGTTGGGGCAAACGTGACACTTAACGTTCCGTCCAAGCTTGAGATAGTGGGACGCCTCCTTGACCCACCCCCGCTTATTCCACAGCTCCCACAGCTCGCCTTTCGGCGCGTCATTTTTGAAGACGCTCACGGCCGCTTCGGACCGAGCCGACTTCAGGAAATAATAGGCCGTCGAGCCCACGCCGGTCAGAGCCACCGCCCCAATGACTCCGTACTTGATGGCCTGCCGGCGATTGACCTCCTTGTGCAGTAGCGAGTTCGTGCGGGAAGGTGCTTCGCAGTCCTTCAAGCTGTCGTTCGCTTCTTGATCCATCCCCATCTCCGAAGGGCAAGATAAATGCCGATGAGAGAGTGCACGACAAAAAAGAAGATGAGCGGAAGGTCGAATATCTTGTGGATTGTCAAAGCCCTTTGCGCACTAATCACCTTCGTAAACCCAAACTTCCCGCACAGGGCAAAGCCTGTCGTAATAAATAATACCATAATGAAAAACAGGACCCAACCGCTAATCCTAACGGTTTTGATCAGGTAGAAGTTCACGCTCTTTTTTGGCATTTTTGATCCCTCCGCAATCAGGCTCTTCCTTTCAACAAAACGATCGCTCCGCTTACGACATTCAATCCCGCGGCAACAAGACAAACCCAGACTACTCCAATTAGAGGAATCAGAATCGTGCTCACCAGCATAGCTCCCAGGCACGCTCCGACAAAATCCGCCGTGTAGAGGCGGGCGGCGGTCGAGGCGATTCCTTTGAAATCCGCCTTTCCCGCCAGAGGAAACTCCATTCCTACAAAGGCTGCCAGAATCAGCGTCAGCAAGGGGATGGCAACGTGCGCCGAGATGGACGACGCAATCCCGCCCCCCAGTTGGCCCAACCCCATCAAAATAAATGGAAGCACCCCCCCGTAAACAGCGATGCCGAACTCAAGTTTCACGAGGTCACGTCGGCTTCGCCTGGGAAGCATCCGGTTCATGGCAAAAGAGCCGACAGCCAGACCGAGCATGAACATCGTCACAATCAGACCCACCCTATGATACACGTAACCATAGAGAATCTGGAAGCCCACCAGCAGCACCACTTCCAGAGCCGACGCTGCGAATCCTGTTGTGAAAATCGCAAAGGGGACCGCCCGAATCCTCAAGAGATAAAGTGCAAGAAACAGGAGCAAAACGCCACCGAGAACCCCGAATCTCACCTTGAACTGACTGATCCAGTACAGGAGGTGGTAATAGTACAGGACAGGGCTGAAATCCTTGTTCACGGCGGCCTTTTCGGAAACCGCCCGGTTCATATCCGCAAGTCTGTCTGGTGTCAACGTCCCGCTCAAGTAATGGCGGTTGACCAATTGTGTTTGAATTCCCGCTTGTTCGATTCGCGCTGCGATATCATCGTAGAGTGGGCCGTCGGAAGCGAGAAAATAGACCTGTCCGCCGGGGATAATGAGCACGTTCTTGAATACTTTCTTCAGTGTTCGATGCGCGACACCAATTAACCTCGCCAATTCCTTGCTCAGGTAGTTCTCATAGTGTCCCAGCGACAGAGACAGTACGCCTTCGCTCCTTAGAATCCTTTTCACCTCACCGAAGAATTGATATGTGTAAAAGCGATTGATCTGCGACGTGGATGGATCGGGGAGATCTGCAATGACCACGTCGTAGCGCCTGTCGGTCCGTTTGACGTAAAGCCGTCCGTCCGTATTGATGACATTGATCCGCTGGTCCGCGAGGTTCTCCGCAACGTATTTCTGCCCTACCTCAATGATCAGTGGGTCAAGCTCAACGTAATCCACTTTTGCAGCGCGGTATTTCGATGTTATCTCTTTCGCGGTTCCCGAGACTCCCCCGGAGATGAGGAGCACGTTGCTGGCGTGAGGCCTTTGCACCATCGCGTAGTGAACTGTCTCCTCCACTTCCCCGATATTGTGCGTGGAGAACAGGGGAACGCCACTCTCGATGAAATTGTATTGGCCTGCCGATTCCGTGACGACCAGCTCGCCATAGGGAGAACTCCCGCGATACACGACCTTTTGCCCCCCGTACTGGATTTCTGTTGAGACTTCATCAAGATCGAGCACCGCAATCAGTCCAATAAGTCCCACAGCGGCCAGTCCGACACCCGACAGGAGAAGTTTTTTTTGGATCAAGAGCGCCAGAGCCCCTGCAAAGAAGAGATTCAGAAAGGCCGGGAAGTAGAGGATGCCAAAATGATTGAAGAAGTAGATCAGAATGAAACTGAACAGAAGGCCTCCCCCGATGTCCCCGATGTTATCCATGAAATAGACCTGGCCGATGCTCGAAGGTTCTTCCTTTGAAGCCAGGACGCAGCAGGCGAGCGTTAGAAGGTAACCCGCGATCACGCAATAGGGCAGCAGCAGAACGAAGCAGCTCACCACCGTTTCCGTCACCCCAACCATTGCTCCCCTGATGAAGATCTGGTTTCGCAACGTCCTAAGCAGAAATACGTCTGCAATCGGCAGGATGCCCACAAAGATCTCCGCTACTGCCAGAACACCCAGGGGGTTCTTCAGCTTTGAAGCAGTCTTGCCCAGATAGGCCCCAATCCCCGTCAGCAACAGCCAATTCCCCAGAATGATCCCGAACACCATCTCATTGCCGGAGAAGACGCTCAACATCTCCCGCATGAGCGTCAACTGCGTCATGATGGAGGAGATGCCGAGAGCGCAGACCGCCAGAAAGATGAGGGTCTTTTTACGGCTGGAATAGAACTCCATTTCCATTTTTGCCAAGAATCGAACGGAACAGTTCGAACTACCGGCGAGAGCTGGCCTTCCATGTGTGCCGGGGTTTGCGTGGTGTGTGTTGGCCCAGGCGAAGGACTACATCTCCGATTCTTTGAAGGCTTCGACCTGGTAGGTCAGGATCTGTGTCTCCGGGCGTCTCCAGGCTGAACGGGGCAATCCCGCCTTTACAGTGAGGCGGGATAGGAACTCCTCCTTGTCCGGAAGCTGCTCCCATACCTGCGGCAAGTACGTGGCGCCCCGCCGCCCTATCTCCAGCACAAGGCCATCCACATGAGGACGCAGCTTCCTCAGTAAATCGTCGGGAGACTCAAAATGTAGACGCTCAGGCACGGTCAAAACACTCACCTCGATCTCGATCTCTCCAAGTTCCTCCGGCTGGACCGGACGAAAACGCTGGTCGTGGATTGCGGCGCTGCGTGCGTTATCCATGACGGCCGTGTACAAAGGCTCTTTCGGGAAGATATGCCCTATACATCCACGGAGCTGCCCGTTCCTTTTCAGGGTCACAAAACATCCCTTCGGCTCCGTCAGGTTGCTCGATAGACCAGTCGCATCAACATCCGGCAAACGCCCATTGGTGACAACCTCTTCAATGGTCTTCCTTGCCAGGTTAAGAAGGAATCGCCGTTCCTCAGGCGTGTAGCGCGTACGCTTCCGTGCCTCATGTTGGGGCCTGTCCCGCGAGCCTTCCGCCTGAATTTGGTCACGGCCTGACGGCCGCCGAGACAGATGACTGCGCGCAACCAGCATCACAATCAACACCCCAATAATCAGTAGAAAAACAGCTCCACCGATCCGATATGTCATCGCTTCACCGTTATCCGTTCCAATGAGGCGAATGGCCTCGCTCCACACAGAACGGTTTTCTATCTCGCCTCGCTTGCCGTCTTCTCCGGCTCAAAGAAGGCAATCGCCGCATATCCGACCACATCGAACTTATTCCCCGCCGTATCACCGCTGTTGCGGTAGTCAAGCAACTTCGCCTTCCATCCCTTCAGCTTCGCGATATGCATCAGGGTTAGAATCGGGGCTTGCCCGCAAGCCTCCTGCCTCTTCATTGCTTCAATGTCGAGATCGCAGATAGCCTTCGTGCACGCCTTATCCATCCGGCGGGCCACTTCGTATGGATAATTGTGGCTCAGGTCGGAGCTTGCCACCAGAATAGTCCCGTCATCAATGTGATCCGTGAGTACCCGGGCCACCTTCTCTACGTCCACAAGCTCCACTGGGGCGAGGACGATGGGCACGATTTTGAAGTCCTTCAACGTCCTTTGCAGGAATGGCAGTTGAACCTCCAGAGAATGCTCCCATGTATGGGGCGTATCCTCTCCAAGAGGGGGCGCCTTCTTTGGAGATTGGCGCCACCACGGCGGACGCCGAACGCGACAAGACGGATTGGTAATGAGAGGGCGGATCTTTGCCAGCTCTCTTGCTTTCGGAGAAAGCTGAATCTTACCGAGCGGTGTCCGATAGGCCTTCACGTCTGGAATAGAAGCCCCTCGAAAATAGGCGTAGTGGCTCGGCGCCATGACCACAACGGTGCGAATGTCACGTCCCAATAGCTGTTTGTAGCTGTAAGCCGCAGTTGGCCCCGAAAATCGGTAACCGGCGTGTGGGCAGACCAACCCGCGAAGATTCTCCACCGGCGGCGAGTCCACCTTCGACAGAAAACCGTCAATCATCGCCGCCAACGCATCCTTCTCTGCCGGATAAAATAGGCCAGCCACCGCGGCCTCCCTGATCTTCTCGCCCGTCTGTGAGTCATCCCCTTGCCGTTGCTCTTTTGTTTTCGAGGCGCACCCCACCGCCACCGCCGCAGCGGCGACGATTCCCGTAAGAATCAGCCAACCTTTTGAGCTCACGATCCTCACCTCCATCGAGCGATTCCGCGTCCTCCCTTTTGTGAGCACTCAGAGCCGCGACAGGACTTCGCCAAACCCTTTCACTCTCAACACAATTACGCTTACCGCAACCACCACCGACGCCACAATCAAAGCATAATCGCGAACACGTAGCTTTGATATGATAAACGGCGTCTGCTTCCTTGTACAGCCGAATCCTCTCGCCTCCAGAGCCCGGGTCAACGAATCCACCCTCTTGATGGAGTATACGAAGATCGGTATCAGCAAAGGAATGTGGTTTCTGATTCTCCGGACGATCCCCCCGGAATCAACGTCCAGTCCGCGAATCTGCTGAGCCTGTTTGACCGTTCCAGCAGTGTTCACCAGTTGCGACACCATCCGAAAAGCAAGGGAAAAGGCGAACGCCATCGGCATCGGAAGCCCAAACTTCCTCAGCGCAAAAACAGATTCCTCCACCATCGTGGACGATAGAAAAACCAATCCCGCCACAACCATAGCAACAAGACGCATTCCCATTCCCAAGCCATATAGCGCCGAGTCCCTATACACCTTCAGCGGTCCGAGCCGGAACAGAACGGGTCCCTCTTGAAGAAGCAGCGTCCACATCACCGCACTGAAAATGAACAGAAGTCCCAGAAGAACCCTTACCCTCTTGATGTTCACCAGAGATCGGCTCGCGACGACTAGCCCCGCCTCGAATAAAAGGAGGCTCAGAAGATAGACCGGATGATTGAAAGACATCGCCACAACAAACAGAGTGGCTGTCGCGATCATCTTCGCGCGAGCATCCAACCTCGAAACAACCGTCTCCTTGTTGATGTACAGAGAGACTTCCCTCATTTCGTCTCCAGGCAATACTCCAGTTCACTCACTGTCAGAAGTGTTTTTCCGACAAAGCGATTACTCAGGGTCGCGATCTCCGGTGCCATTAACCCCGCCGATTCCAGGAGAGAGGGATTAGCGAACAGCGCTCGCGGCGTGGTATCGGCGACGATTTTCCCTTCATCCATCACCACGACTCGGTGGGCGTACTGCGCAACGACCCACATGGTGTGAGTTACGAGCACCACTGTATGGCCCTTCTGGTTGAGCGACTGCACAAGCTCCATCAATGCTACGGTTTCGTCGAAATCCAGTCCAGTCGTCGGCTCGTCCAGCACAAGCACTTCCGGACGCATGGCCAGGATGGAAGCCACGGCAACCTTCTGCCGCCCACCTTTCGGAAGCATCAATGGGTCTTCCTCTTCAACCCCCTCCAACCGCACCGCCGTAAGAGCCTCCGCCACTCTCTCCTCAATTTCCCGCTCGCCTGCTCCGAAGTTTCTTGGCCCGAAAGAAAGTTCTTTACGAACGGTCTCCGAGAAAATCTGGTGGTCCGGGTTCTGGAAGACGAATCCAACCGTTCTACAGAGGTCGAAAAGCGGACTTTTCTTCGTGGACACACCTTTGACCCTCACCTCTCCCGAAGTCGGCAGGAGCAATCCGTTGAAATGCTTGATCAGCGTCGTCTTTCCCGCCCCGTTCTTCCCCACGATAGCCACCACTTCCCCCTCTCTGATGGACAGGTCAACGTCCGAGAGAATCTCCTTGTCTCTTTCCGGAGAACACGTCAGACCCTCCACCTCGATGATCGAGCGTCCATAGCCATTCTGTTGTTCCCTCTCCTGTCTCTCAATTTCCTGGAAGCTCGAAGCGTTGAAACAGCGGCTGATCTGCCCGAACAGCGCGGCCGGGTCTTCATCCTTCGCCACTGGCGCCATGCCCCTCTTCTCGGCCAACAGATTGATCTCCCGAGGGCGGATGCCGTGTTCCTTCATCATCCGAGGACAGCATAGGATTTCACCCGCGGAACCACCAGCCGCCACCCTTCCCTCGTCGAGAATCAGAATCTTGTCCGCCTGACTGGCCTCCTCGTAGCCATGCGTCGTCGCGACCATCGCCTGCTGGCCACCGTACACAGCGCCGATGGTCTTCAAAACCTCGGCCTTCCCTACCGGATCCAGGTCGCTCGTGACCTCATCCAGGATCAGAAGCTCTGGCTCGCCCGCCAGAACCGCCGCCAGAGCCAATCGCTGCTTTTCTCCGCCCGACAGTGTTGCAGGGTCTCGCTTCTCGAACCCTCTCAGTCCCACCAGCTCCAGACATCGCGCGACCTGTCTCGCAATCTCCTCCCGAGGCAAACCGAGATTCTGAGGAGTGAACGCCACCTCAAGTTCTGCCGTAGTGCAGAAAAGCTGCGATTCGAAATCTTGAAAGACAATTCCTATCTTGCCTGCCAGCTCCCGGACTTTCCTTCCCGAAATGCTTTCTCCACCAAGAAGAATCTCCCCCTCGAAGTCCCCAGGACAGCTCTCCGGGATAAGTCCCCGCAGTGAAAAGCAGAGGCTCGACTTCCCCGCCCCCGACCTCCCCATCACGTAGACACATTCCCCCGTCTTCATCGAAAGGTCCACGCCGTCCAGAGCGGGTCTCTTCCTTCCCCTGTACGTGAAGCGAAGATTGTCTACTCTCAAAAACTCATCGCGCGCCTCAACGGCACGGCGGGACGCCCCACTGACCGGCGATTCTCTCGCAACCCGAAAAGGGTGCCTTCCTCGGGTCCAGGATACGTCCAGAAGACCAACAGCAACAACCATAATCACAATGGACGGAGCCACCCCCAACGCGAGTCCCAGCCTGCCCGCAACAGGCTCTGATAAGCCAAAGTAAAAGGCATTCCCGATGTAATAGCCGCTGGCTATCCCGGCGAATAGCAAAATCACGAGAACCCATCTGCCTCGGACCGAACGTCCAGGAACGGATGCCATATCTCGGTAGAGCAATCCCCACTTCTTCACTCGCGGATATAACGCCACAAGCAAAGGGGGACCCAGAATACCGCTCAGGATCAGATTTGGCGTTAAAATAAAGTTGCTCAACAAAATGAAAGGCACGAGCCCGAGCAAGTCGAGGCCCCAGGCGATGAAGAGCGCGCAGGCTCCCGACGCGAGCAAGGTGGCAAGCACATACTCGCCAATCCAACCTCGCGCCATCGTCGGCTCCCCTCTCGAAGAGAAAATCCCCATCCGTCCCCAAACCTTATAGGGCACGTACCCCAACAGAAAGTTGCCCACGAACCCAAACGCGGTCCCCGGGCTGAACTCTCCACCAACAATGTCGCCGATCACATTCCCCATGCCTGCTCCCCATGCTGCCGCCGGACCAAACATCAGCGAAAAAACAACCGGAATCACCACCCCCGGCCGAAACTCCGTGAAACCCGGAATCAGAACAAATATCTTGAAAGGAATCATGACCGCCGCGTACGTCGCCGCGATCAATGCCGTCAGAATCACCATTCTGGTGTCTCGCCACATCACGATCGCGTCTCTCATCTCGACTCCCTACAGCTCCTTGGGTCATGCTCTAACACCAGGAGACGGTCAGACTCCCTCTCGGCCGACACTTCAATCGAAAACATCAGGGACTTCCGCGGTCAGAATATCAGAAGCCGAAAAGGCAGTCCAATTTGAAAAGAACTGAAATTGAGCCATAAGGGCCGGGGTTCCTTGGGAAATCGGGGAGTGCGGGACAAAAAAGGGTGATTTTATGGCCGATCCAGAGCCAGGCGGCGCGCCTGGGCGGCCGGGTGTTGAGGGTGGTGTGCCGGGAAGAGCGGGCGTGGATTGAGTTCGGTAGTGGCTGGCAAGGCGGGCACATCCGCTGCATGGGAAGGGTTTCCAAGTGGTGAGCGGTGGGGACAATACAGGGAGGCGTGGTGCGGGGCTGGCTACAGCCCGTGAAGCTTCCGGAACTGTTCTTCATCGGTGCGCATCGGGCAGCGCACTGGCTGACCGACCAGCATCATCAGCTCTTCCAGATCAAAGATGGCGTAGTGGTCGCCGCAGACGATCATGCATTTGTGTCGGGCCCGCGCCATGGTCTTGAGGCGATAACGGCGAATGCATTCCTGGGCGATCTCCTCGCCCTCTTCACTGCGGTAGGCCAGCGTCATGTTGAACATCCCAATGGTCAAATAGACATGCGCGCGGATGGCATCGCCCTGCTTCTTGGGATACTTGTTGATCAGCCAACCCTGCTTCAGGTCGCGGTTACCGCAGTTCTCAATCAGACTGCGCAGGTCGTAGCGATCCATGACTTCCCGGGGCGTATGGACATGGAGTGAAGTCAGGAACACGTTTTCCTGTCCGGGCTTGTACTCATGTCCCTCCCAGCAGGTCACCATCACCCCGCCGTCGGCGGGGTTCGGCCTCGGCCCTTTTGCGCTTCGGATCATGATAGTCATCGAAGGTTGACAAGCCGGCCACGCCAACCGCACGGACCGTTCCCTGCTGCGTCTGCCATTGCTGCCGGTGCAGATGTTCGTCCTGGCGCAGATCGCGCATGCCCCGGATGTCTTTGCTCACCGCCATGTCGGTCTTGGCCGGAATCACAAAGTCGATGCCCCGCTTGTACTTGAGCTGCCACAGCCGTGCGCCGTCCAGAAAACCCCGGTCGACCAGCACCAGGCGAATCGCATCCCGCCCAATGTTCTTGCGGGCCTGATCAACCATCTCCAACAGGTGCGGGTTTTCGTTCTCCTGGATCTGCAGCATCTTGGCGGCCACCACATAACGGCGCAACACGTCGAACACCAGCAGCAGCTTGAACCCGTAGACCATCTCCGGAATCACCACCAGATTCCCCTCTTTATCGCGCTTCTTGTGCTCGATGCGCTTGGCGCCCCGGCCCTTGCATTTCGCGGTTGTTTTCAAGTCGGTCGCATCCATGCAAAGATGCCGCTGAAACGGGGGACTTCTCGTCGAGCTCGACAGAGGAGAAGGTGGCGCCGTGGATGCCGTCTTTACCGATCCTTCCGCCGGTCATGATGATAAGGTCGCCGGCGTCGGCTCGCTTGATGGAGGCATCCACATCGCCTACTTTGCTGGGAAGAATTCCGCCGGTGCCGCAGAAGACGAGGGGCTTGCCGGCGTAGCGATCGTCGAAGATGAGGGCGCCGTTGACGGTGGGGATGCCGCTTTTGTTGCCGCCATGTTCGACGCCCCTGCGGACGCCGTCGAGGACTCTTTTCGGATGGAGAAGCCTCGGCGGGAGCTCCTTGTCGTAATTAGGCGGAGCGAAGCAGAAAACGTCCGTGTTGAAAATTAGTTTCGCGCCAATGCCCGTGCCGGCGGGATCGCGGTTGACTCCGACGATGCCGGTCAGCGCGCCTCCGTACGGATCGAGGGCGGAAGGGCTGTTGTGCGTCTCCACCTTGAAGACAAGGTTCCAGTCGTCATCGAACTTAACGATCCCAGCGTTGTCGTGGAAAACGGAGACCAGCCAGTCCACCTTCTTGCCGATCTCCTCGGTCGCCTTCTTGATGTAAGTGTCGAAGATGCTGTCAATGATTTCGGTCTCGCCCTTTTCAGTGTAAGTTATGATTCCGCTGAAGATTTTGTGCTTGCAGTGTTCGGACCAGGTCTGTGCAATCGCTTCTAACTCGGCATCGGTCGGGTTGGCCTCGAGGCCGATGCGGCGGCGCTGCTCGATGACTTCCGGCCGCTTGTAGTAGGCCTGGATGGCTTTCATTTCCTTGAGGTCGAGGGCGAGGATGCCCTCTATGCTGATTCTCAACAGCTCCTCGTCAGAGACGTTGAGATCGTAATACCCCACGGCGGGGCGGTGTTCGCTTCGCACCTCGGGAACATCGAGCCAGGGGGGATTTTTCGGGTCCCACTCGTCGCCGCTGGTGATCCGCCATCGCTGAATCAGCTCGTTGGCGAGGAGGCCGGAGGCGATTCTATCCGCTTGCTCGCGGGAAAGGTCGCCGGAGATCAAGTACTTCCGCGAAGTGTAGACCTTCGGCTCGCCGGACAACTCGCCGCCCAGGACGTCTCGAATGCCTTCCACAGAAGTCCGTCCAACGTTGTCGGTGACGCCCGGACGGTAACCAACTTCAACCATCCATGAAAAGTCCCGTCCGAGAGGGGCGTTCAGCGACGACTCCTGGATGACGGGGTCTGTGAAGAGCGTTTCCCTCAGAAAATCAGCCTGCTTGGAGTCAATCTCCGCATCAACCGTGTACACATCAACCGTTTGGACGCGATCGACGCGCATTCCAAGGTGCTCGAGAATCCTACCTCGGACACTTTCGCCCGCGGCATCCGTGACACCTTCCTTAAACCCCACTTCGATTCTGTGAATCATTCGCCATCCCTCAGCATGATGTTCGGAACGTGAGCAGATTTACTCATAGAAAAGCACCTTCTCCGGTTTCCGGAGCGCCTCGCCGAAAGGTGGAGGAAAAAACCTTTGGCCGCAGCATGGGACGTATTATAGCACGCGGGTCGGGTTCGTCCAGACAACTTAGGCCTTTGTTCTGAAATTGAGCCATAAGGGCCGGGGTTCCTTGGGAAATCGGGCACTGCGGGACAAAAAAGGGTGATTTTATGGCCGATCCAGAGCCAGGCGGCGTGCCTGGGCGGCCAGGTGTTGAGGGTTGTGTGCCAAGAAGGGCACGGGGCGATTGAGTTCGGCAGTGGCCGGCAAGGCGGGCACATCCGCTGCATGGGAAAGGTTTCCAAGGGGTGAGCGGTAGGGACAATAGGGGCGTGGTGCGGGGGTGGCTACAGCCCGTGAAGATTCCGGAACTGTTCTTCACGGGTGCGCATCGGGCAGCGAACTGCGTCGTCCGTCCGGATATGAAGCGGCATCCTTGGCCTAACGTTCCAATTGAGCGGCGCGAGTTCAGCCGCGTCCGCTTGAATCAGGCCTTGCATGACTTTGCTCATTCTGGCCAATAATAGTGGGTCGCACCACAAGGACTCAGCAACCTTTCTCCTCCAGCCATCGGCTCTTCGAGCAAATCGTGTTTCCATATCCCCAGTAGACCTTGTAGCGCTGCGAAGGCGGATGCTGCCGAATCCCATTCGTGCTCGTTAGCCGGTGAGATCCTAACACCAAGACTCGTCGCCAACGTTCTATCCATTAGGTCCTTCTTGTTTTCGTAATCGTACTTTTCACGCGTGAGAAACCAGAACAGAACCTTTGGGTGAGTTTCAGTGATCAACAAGTCAGGTCGTTGATTCCTTAGCGATAGAACCACCGCCATTCCATTTAACACCATCGCCCCATAGAGTGCATTTGGCGGGACGATACTCCTTTGAACTTCTCTGTATTTTTCTTTAAGCCAATGGTCAGCAGGCCTCCAGCCGCTGGCTCCTGTACTCCAGCATGTAAGAGTGTCGGCGCCCAAAGCGACAAGTGATCTCTGCTTCTGAGCGGTCTTTATCACCTCTTCGGCGTTATCCAACGTCTTAGTTGTCGCTTCTTGAATTGAACCGTTCTTGACAGCCAGCACAGCCAGGCCATGACGTCCGTTACCTCCTGGATCGTATCCAATGATTGTTCCCGTGATGCGCATTTGATGATTCCTTATCCGATATGGCTTACGTAGCTTCTTCATAAAACCCTTAGGCCGCGCGCCCGTCGGCCTAACACGCCTCGGTTCCTCGGTTTCAACTTTCGCATTCTCAAGGGCTTGGCCAGCCCCCATAGGTTTGTACCTCGCAACTGCGTCGTCCGTCCGGATATGAAGCCGCGTGCTCGGCCGAGACGCTTACGGATGAGCGGCGCGGAGAACCGGCGCCGGTTCTATGCGCATGTTAACTTTCCCTGCTCTGTCAGAACAAGACCAATTGGCAAAGGACGACTTCGAAGTCAACCATTGCTCGGGCGGCCTTTACAAGTTGCTCATCGATATCCAATGATAGGATCAAGCCGCTGACGCGTTGGGTCGGGGACGCATAATGCTCACGGACATCAGTGATGTAGCGAGCGAGTTGTCCGATAGTCTGATTTGCACTACCCTTCTTGAGTTCTACGACACATAAATCCCCTTTGGAATCCCTACAGAGAAGGTCAATCCTGTTTCCGGGCGTGAACTCTCGTTGCCGTTCGATGATCTCCAAGCCCCTCTCCCGAAGGGCATTCTTTGCGTCGATCAGCCTCTCAAGTTCGGCCTCGGAAATACGCAACTGCAAGCGCCGCTTATAGTTCAATCGGAGATTCTGCGTGAAGTTCCGAATTCCAATCAGTTCGAAGAAGTCCTGTTCAGATATTTGCACCACAGGAGCGCGTTTCGGGAGCTGGTCAGTGTATTTTTTGGGCAGACTGTGCACCTGTACGCGGAATTCCCACTCGTGCACATCGGCAATCGCGCACCACGGATGTGCTTGCTCATCCGAAGTGGGCTCGGATTCGACCTTAAAATCAGCCACAAGTTGCTGCAACCCAAATACTTTGAGTATGCAGCGGTCGCCTGGCGAGAAATCACGGGCACGGTGATAAGGGTAGAACTTCCGTGTACGGAGGAAAGCGTCCGCTGTCCATTTAGGAGAACCCCACCCTTTGGTCGATTCGTCTCGCGAGTGCTTGGAGCTGACAATCCAGTATCTCATGGTCCCTCAAAATCACGTTGAGTTTAACTGTGGTCTGTTTAGTTTCTTCATAACGCCTTTAGGCCGGGCGCCTGTCGGCCTACCACGCCTCGGTTCTTCCGTTTCAACTTTCGTATTCTCAAGGGTTTGGCCAGCCCCCATAGGTTTGTAGCTCTCAACTGCATCGTCCGTCCGCATACCAAGCCGCGTGCTTGGCCTAACGGCGAGAATCATCGGACATGAACCGCCCGGCTGTTGACGGTACGGGGCACCTCATTGTTCGATTTTCATTTTCTCTGATATGTGCTTCCTCGGGTCCTTAGGAATCACATCATACTCGGCTCGGTGAATACGTTTCGACTCGAAGTCGATTTTCACGTCCTGAATGAATTTTTCAAAATCCGTGTTCTGTTCACAGAGCTTATTGATTGTCTCCCAATCCAACCCGTCCCTCATGCGAGCGGGATACAGAACGGACGAACTGTCGATGTCATGCAGGTCCACGTGGATGATTCCAATTCCGAATGAGGTTGCCAGTCTCTCCATCTCCGCAAGGAACTCATCATCCTGCAAGATTTCGGCGGCGACAAGATAACCCTCGTGCGCCCACGAAGAGTTCGAGACCGCTTGGAAATACGCTTCTCTGTAGTTTCCTTTGTTGAGTGATTTCTTGATCTCAAACGAGAAAAGCCGGAGGGAGTTGTTGTCTGACAGTCTATTAAACTCGATTACGTCGGGGCTCCAATCGTCGAGAGGGAGGTAAAAACCGACCATGTCTGGGTGAACCCACTCACTGTACCCTTTCTTGCGAGATTTCTCATGGAATATTGTCTTTGTGAAGATGGACTTGCCACGGTTGAAGGATGGGTTCGCATAGGCAAAGTAGGCAAGCAGTGGATGAAGATCTCTTTCATCATACTTGGTTGCCTTTTCTGTCTTCTTTTGCTCTTCCCGCTCTATCTTGGTTACAACGTCGTCGGGCAGAGTGCCCTCGCGTTCCTTCAGGAAAAAACGAGCCGGCCGTTTTCCGACCTTGATGAATTTTGAGTCGGGGTTGTCTCGGACTTCCACATATAGTTGAGCCCCGACGCTTTGCCATGGGGTTTTTCCGGAAGTCTTAATCTTTGCGGTCAAGCCGGAGGCCCTTCCAGCCTCCCAAACCTCCTGATAAGTCAACGGCTGTGTCGCCTGTTTGAGCACATCACGGGCCAGGTCGAGAAATGAGTACGCCATTAGTCATCCTCCGGATTGTCATCACTAGAAATCGAACAATGATTATACAATCTGCACAAACCGGCAGAGGCAGACTATTTTCTTCTGTAGAACGCTCCCGGAGCCTTTCATGGTTCAGGAGTTTCGCTTTCTCGCGAACCGGATTTCAAGAAGGGAGGGCGCGGGCAGTCCGCGCGGACGACAGCCGTTTCTCATCTCGAAAAGCGATTGGCAGCGGCGGTCTCGGCACGGCCATTGCTAAGTGCTCTGATCCGTAGGTTCGGTGACGTATTTTCCGACAGGATTACAGGATTGTCCGGATTTGTCTGATGCTGCTCGGCAGCATCCTGAGTATCCTGTTATCCTGTCAAAAGCACCGTCCCATACAGTTCGATACGCTACCCTATTTGCGAATCGCAGCACTGAGCCCCCAAAACCCTCGACTCTCTCTTCGGAAATCGCTACATCGTTCGATCCGCCTGCCATTATGCCTTACTCCGGCGCCATGTCAACCGCGCGATGGCCTCGCCTGGACCGCCTTGTTCGCGCGTGTTTGCTTCCGTGATCGAAGCCTCCTGGCGCCCAGCGCAACGCAAAGACGTCGCAGCTCGCTTGTCTGCTTCAAGCGCGCTGTGATCGCTTGAGGGCTCATATCAGTCTTCATCGAGGATGCTCCTCAGGTGTTCGATGTCGTCTTGATCCTGTCCGCTGTGGCGCATGGACTTGAGCGTGATAAGCCCCTGTGGCGAGACTACCGACAGCGTGCCTCCTTCCCACTCCAGCCGACGCCTGTCGTCCCACACTTCCTTAACCTGAGGCGTAACTAAGACAAGGTCAAGAACAAGCTCGTCAGCAGCACCTGCCGGGACCTTCGTCAACCGATATATCCGGATGGCTCGTTCCTTGAATTCCAGTAGCCCGACATCAACTGAATAGCCCAAGTCCTTCGCTAACGCCTTGACTCTCCCCAGCGACTCCGGCTCAATCATGATATCAATATCGAGTGTCGCCCGTGGGAAGGCGTAGACGGCCATGGCCAGACCACCGCAAAGAGCGTACTCAAGGCGCTCGTCTTCAAGTCGCCGCAATAGATGTGTCAGTTCTTCCAGCAGATCCATCGAAGGTCTCAAGTAGTAGTGCTAACAGCGATTATGCGGTCTGCATAAGTCTGCGAAAGAAGGCTGTCTGTTTTTCTATAAGCAACCGTAACGGCTCACGGGACGGTTAGAGGGAAAGTGTAGCGCGTCCGGGATGGCGCCGCAAGCAGAAAAAAATGTCGGTTTTCGTGTAATGCCTCCGTCCCGGGGCGAGATGACTCGCCCCGCGTTTCGCCGGGATAGCGCAGGGAGGAAAGAACAGGAAGAACCAGGAGATATGGGGATACTGGACACGTGGAGATAAAACGCTGCTGAAACTGGCTGGCTTTCGCAACTCATCTCCATATCTCCCATATCGCCCGATCCCCTTTTGCTGCACTCCTGGGTTCAGCGGACGCCTACAAACACCGTAATCTCCAACCGAAATACAGTCCCGCTTCCCAATTATGTTCTTGACAAATGGCAGTAAATTTGGCATAATGACGCCAAAAAATGGAGAGGCAGCCTGCGGGAGTTGCCGCAGCATGAGGATTGCCTTTTCCCCTGCGCTCTGTGCGGTCCGCGGAATCGTGAGGGCATTCCAGTATGCCTTCTCGTCGAGAAAGTACTGGAAAACACCGGCAAAATCGCCCCTTTTCGGGTTTAAAAGGCAAGGAGGTTATTGGTTCTGTCGCAAGGAGTTACGACGCAGAAATAGCCACTTTTTGTGGAGGAAAGGTGCGTAAAATGGGCTTTGGGAGCAGGCGTGACGGGGCTGGTTACTGACATCAAATGCTGATTGCTGAGTTGAACATGGTCACTCCCTCCCTGCCTGCTGTCGGCGGAAATATCTTGAATGCCGGGGAATGGGCCGCCATACTGTGTGGTGGTGTTTGGAGAGGCCTCGTCGGCGGCGCACGGAGTCTCTCTCCGAGATTGTCTGAATCAGGGGCCGCACGGCAGGCTTCAACTTCGCGGCAAGAAGGGAAGAGATGAGACTCGTAAGCTATATCAGAGGCGGTGAAACACGGGCCGGGCTGGTGGTGAAGGAGTTCGTGCTTGATCTGGAGAAGGCGTCGAGTGATGAGCGGCTCCGGGCGCAAGGGGTGAAGCCACTGCCGGGGAGTCTAAAAGAGATCCTGGAGCAAGGCGAGGAAGGGCTCGCGGCATGTTCTCGCGTCCAGAGCTATTTGTCGGGACTCCCTGAGGAGCAGTTTCCGGCGGACTTCTGCGTTCCCTTGCGAGACGTGAAGCTTGCTCCTCCTGTTCCCGATCCGCAGAAGATCATCTGCATTGGCATGAATTACAGGGATCATTGCGAGGAGCAGAAGAAGCCGCTGCCGGAGAAGCCGATCATTTTCGCCAAGTTTCCGACGGCGCTGATCGGGCACAACGACTCCATCGTGAAGCCGCCGCTGACGGACAAAATGGATTACGAGGCGGAGCTGGGAGTCGTCATCGGAAAAAGGGGCAGGAACATCTCAGAGGAGGATGCTCTGTCTCACGTGGCGGGCTATACGATTGTGAACGATGTTTCGGCGAGGGACATCCAGTTCTCGGACGGGCAATGGGTTCGGGGAAAGAGCTTCGACACATTTTGTCCTGCCGGACCTTATCTTGTGACGAAAGATGAGGCGCCGGACCCGCAGAATCTGAGCATTCGCTTGACGCTGAATGGCGAGGTGCGGCAGAGCTCCAACACGGCCAATATGGTCTTTTCCGTTGCTTTTCTGGTCTCGTACATCTCGAAAGTCTGCACGCTTCTTCCCGGGGATATGATTTCGACCGGGACACCTGGAGGAGTGGGAGTATTTCGCGATCCGCCGGTTTTCTTGAAGGAAGGGGACGTTGTTTCAATTGAGATAGGAAAACTGGGGACGTTGACGAATCCTGTTGTTGAGGAGAAGTAAGCGGCTTGAGCTTGGGTCACCAGAGTCGGTGAGCAGAACGGGGAGATAAGGCAAGTGAAAAAGAGGGCCATGGCGGGGATTTACCCCACGGCCCAACTAATAGTCGTTTACGCCTGCAGCCGGCATGCGGACTCGGCAGCGTTGCGTATGCTGTGCAGTTTCGTCCGAGGGGAGCTTATGGGGTCGTCGTCGGCTGCACCTGGAAGACAGTGTTGTAGAGGTCAATAAGCCCTGCGTGGCCCGTATCGTCCACAACGTGGGCGGAGATGACGGTGGTCCGCTGGCTTACTGCCTGTTGTGTCGGGTCTGCTGTGGGAAGTGCCACGTTGATGTTGCTGTCTACAACTCCGGTGATGGTGATTGTGCCGCGCCGGGTCTCGGTGGTCAGGTAGATGTCGGAGTGGTAAGACTCAGGCTCGGTCGTCTGCTGTTGTTGCTGCCCGGGGATTTGCTGTTGCTGCTGCTGAGCCGCCCCGGCGGGGGTCACCCCGTAGAGGGTGAAGTTGCTTAGAGTCCCCGTCCAGGTGCGGCCCAAATTGTCAATGGCCTCGAGGGATTTGCCGTTCTGGAATATCTGGAGCGAGGAGAAGTTTGGCAGGATTCCGGGGTCTTTTGACAAAACCACGTACTGCCCGCTGAGAGCTACCTCCATGCCCGAGAAGCCGGTGGTCGAGTTGCTACCATTGCAGCCGAAAAGACCCACTACCACCACCGCAGAAAGTGCCGCCAGAAGTATTCTTTGCTTCATGTTATCCTCCCTGCAAGTTCGATTCTTGAGGCTATTTGCCTCCGGGAAAAGTTTCTCAAGAGCTTAGGAAGCCGGGGCGTCATTCGCAGTATGCACAAAATAAGCGGCTTTTCAATGCCAAAAATGAATTCACGTTTAACCTACCACCAGACTTCTCGCCGGTCAAGGAAAATTAGGGGGATGCCATAAGCCGACAATGACATTTTGGCCTGTAAGAGAGAATGAACAACCACTGGCCGTGCCTCGTCAAAACATGTTGAGGATGACTTGCGGGGGGTGCGAGGTCAGCGGCTGACATCGGTGGCTCACACCGGCCGGGAAACGAACGCTGTAGGAGCCGGTGGCAAGGGTTGGGAGGCCGGTGTGGTGGTGGCTTATGCGGCAGGATGAGGAGAAAAATGCTTTACTTCGTTTTGCTGCTGGATGGTCTGCTGTTGGCGGCAGTCCAGGGAGGTTTGCAGGCCGAGGCCGGGGAAGCGGCTCCGCTTGTTGGCATTTCCCGAGCTGGTGAGTCGGGAGTCAAACTGACCTGGACGGCTGAAGACGAGAGGGTTTATTCCATCCAGTACAGCGACGATCTCTCGACGTGGTGGGCGATTGCTATGGGGAACATGGACAATTGGACGGACCAGGTGGAGGACCTCACGAAGGGGTACTACCGCATTTCATCGAACGCCCCTCCTGAGCTGATCTCAATTGGTGACCAGACGGTTCGCCCGGGCCGAATGCTTCAGGTGACGGTGTCGGCGAGTGATCCTGACGGGGATGATCTTTTCTTTGGGGTATCAAATATGCCGGAAGGCGCTACGTTCGATCCGGAGACGGGTGTGTTCACCTGGACACCCGAAGGAGATGAGGATGGGACAAGTGTAACCGTACGGTTTTCGGTGACAGACGGTGGGACGCCAGAATTGTCGGACTATGAAGACATCACTATTTTGGTAGGGGATGTTGAGCCGGAGATCATCGTCACCTGGCCGACGGGAGGACAACGCTTTGAAGCGAATGCCGTTGAGGCTATCGAGTGGGTCAGCAAAGGGGATGTGGGCGATGTCGTTCACATTGATTTTTCTCCTGACGGTGGGGAAACATGGTATGTCGTCAAGGAAGATGTTCCGAATGTGGGCTACTACAACTGGATTGTGCCGGACTCGTTCGAGGTGGAGGAGCTGCCTTCGGACGATTGCTGGATTGCCGTTTGGTCCGAGGACGAGACGATCTATGGGCTCAACGACGAGGCCTTCAGCATTTACGAGACCGTGTTCGTCATCTGGTCTATCTATCTTATTGCCGGGGATGGGGAGTATCTGGGCGACTGCACGACGAATCCTTACGTCTGGGATTCGATATGGAACGAGCTGGGGCCTTATGGAAGCACGACTTCCTGGACGAGCATCTGGGACCCGCTGAGCATTTACGGCTCGGATTATTCTGATCTGAGTCCGTGGGATCCCTACGCGCTCGACCCGCCGTACATCTTCATCAACGATGAATACGTCGCAAGCCTCACCACGAACCCTTTCATCTGGGACGCTGTATATCCGGAGGACTTCTTCGACTGGGTGGAGTCGGTTGGCTACTGAGAGGCGTCGTCGGATTTTTTCCTGGTTCGCAGCCTTGCTCGAGGTGAAGGAATAGGGCGCCGGGTCTTACGAAAGTGGGATGATGGCGATGATCACGTGCTTCAATTCCATGATAAGCCTGAGCGCGATGGTGGACATCAGGCCTTTCTTAGAATAGAAGTAGCCAAAGAAGGCGGCCACGATGAGTTTTGTGGCAAGGACTTTTGTGGTGAGCCAATCCGGCCGGAGCGGCAACCCTACGAATGCTGCCGATCTTAGTCCCATAGCTGCATTGAAAGCGGCGGAGAGAGCTATTGCTGCGGGGACGGACCTTGTCAGGCGAAACACAATCATCAGAATGCCGAAGCGGCAGACCACCTCTTCATAAAACGCCGCCCGCAGGGGGATGGTGAGTGCCACAACAGGGCTTTTCGGGTAGAGAACGCGAAAACGCCCAAGCAATCCTATGTCCAGAAGGAGAGCGGTGACCACAGCCAGGATCGGCCCCAGGATCAGCACGATTTTGAGGTCTTTGCGAAGCCCTGCTTGAGTCCCGAAGCCAGCCACTTTTTCTCCATCAGACCAAGCAAAGCCACAGGCGGCTGAGATGAGCAGCGAGAGAAACACCAGCACGAGGTCTCTGGCGAAGAGAAGGGGTACGGAGCTTTGCGTAGCCTTGCCGAGGATGACTTCTCTGTATCCCGGATTGAAAAAGTAGGAATCCACCATGTTAGGAGCGACGGCCAGGGTCGAGATGGCAGCGAGTTTCGCAGCTTTGATCAAAACGTCTTCGCGCAGAAAATCTCTCACAATTTTTGTCCCTATCCTTTCAGGGCAGAATCTTCACCGGCGTGGCGACGTCCACGATCAGGAATAATTCCTCGATGTCCTCGTTTTCGACGGCGATTCCGCCTTGCGTCCAATGCGCGTCGGAGCCGCCTCCGTGGATGCCGATCTCTCCTCCGAGGAGGGAGTCCCAGGGAGGTGTTTCCCTGGCAGCCAGGGCTTGGAGGATTTTGTCATGCCCTTCCTTTGAGATGAGGCCGGCTTTCAGGCCGCGTTCAGCGTCCTCCTCGTTGGGATAACTCAGCCCCAGGAAGAGGTGAAACTTGCTCCGGTCGTTCTTGGTGCAGATGTAGAAGTGTCCTTCCGGGGTGCAGCCGTCGCCCTCCTTTCTCTTGTCGTCCACGGGGTTGAGTCCGAGGGCGATCGGGTAGGTTTTGAGCAGTTTGTCACCGTCATAAAGCTCCATTTCGCGGCGCGCTTTGTAGATGATGAGGGAAGGGTTCTCGGCGAACAGGGCCCGAGGGGGACCACTGGCGGTTCTCTTCCCCTTGAGGACGCTGAGTTTTGGCATCCAAGGCTTGCGAAAGTAGGGGTAATACCACCATAGAATCACGAGGGCGATGAGCAGTACACCGAGCAAGATTATGATGGTCAACGCATCCATTATCTCGTTGCCATAGCTGGTCGAAAAGCCGCGCCCATCCCGCCGTGAAAAAGGGGCAGCGGCATGTCTGGAATGTGCCTGGCGATCACCGCAGTGTTTTCGCTGTCGGGACTGAACTGCAAGGCGTCTTGATTTAACTCTATGCTATTCATTCTCCTTCCTTGCTTCGTCGAGGTACGGCTTGCAGTCCTGGTAAACGGCCTCAACTGTGATGTTTCTCATGCACGCCACATCGAGGTCGCATTTTCGGCCGAAACACGGGCTGCACGATAGGCGGCTGGTCAGGACCGTCTGCTGCCTGCCGTAGGGTCCAGTTCTGGCGGGGCTGGTGGGGCCGTAAAGGGCCACCACGGGAGTTCCCACTGCCGCGGCAATGTGTATCGGGCCGCTATCATTGCCTATAACTATGTCCGCCTTCTTCAGCAGATATGCGAGTCGTTTGAGTGTGGTCTTGCCACAGAAATTCATCACAGGGCAGGTGCACATGGAGGCGATGCGGTTAATGGAACTGCTCTCGGCAAGTGAACCAACAAGGCCGACCTGCGCTCCTTCGTTCTTATTCAAGGCCTCCACCAACGCTGCGAAGTTCTGTTGCGGCCAGCGTTTCGTGGCCCATCTTGCTCCCGGCACGAGAATGACGAGGGGTTTGCTCTCGTCATAGTGCGTCTGCGTGAGGAGGTTCTCGACGGTCTGCTTATCACGGGCGGAGAAAGCGATGGGGAACTCCTTGTCCTGTGACGGATTCCCTCCGGCGGCGAGGACGTATCTCTCGACCGAATGCATGCAGTCCACGGGCGCTTGCACCCTCGTGCTGTAGAACAAAGGGGCCATTTCTCGCGCGTCCGCGAAACCGATGATCTCTTTTCCGCCTGAGAGGTGGGCAATCAGGGCGCTGCGGAGCAGACCCTGTAAATCGAGCACCATGTCGTATTGAGCCTGGCGGAGCTCTCGGATCACGGCGGCGGCTTTTCTCAGAGCGATGGGGAAGCGACGCGGTTTCCGCCAGCTTGCCCTGTCCCAGAGATGGACAGTGTCCAGGTATGGATTGTCGGCGAGTAGGTCGCTGATCTGTTCGTTGACAAGCCAATCAATCCTGGCGCCGGGATATTTCTCGCGCAGGACCTTTAGCACCGGAAGCGCCTGCACGACGTCCCCCAGAGAGCTTGGCTTGATGATGAGGATGTTCATGTTAGATAAGGTCCCGTTGTATGGGGCAAAACGACGCGGTGTTCGGCGTTGATATCAGCGACACGAGGGTCCTCGCCAGCGCAAAGGCATAAGGTCAGGATGACGCGTCGGTCACGATCTTGACGTGGACTCTTCGGGTTCTGGGACCGTCGAACTCGCACAGGTAAATGCCCTGCCAGGTGCCGAGAATGAGTTGACCTTTTTCGAGTGGTATGCCCACGCAGCAGCCCATGAGGCTCGCCTTGATGTGCGCGGCCGAGTTTCCTTCCGTGTGCTGGTACCCGTCCTCGAAGGGAATCCTTTTGTCCAACTCCATGAGAATGTCGCTTCGGACGGTTGGGTCAGCGTTTTCGTTGATGGTGATTCCTGCCGTTGTGTGGGGCACGTAGACGAAACACATGCCGCTCTTAACCCTGGAGCTGGGAATCTTGTCCACTACTTGCGATGTTATGTCAATCAATTCGGTCCGGCTGCGAGTAGAAACGGAAAAGGTGGAAACCATCTATTCTCCTCCGCCAAAGGGTTTCTCGATAGCCAACAATGCTCTCGTCTGAGGATTCATCGTACCTTTGCCCCAAAGCGGCTATCAAGGAAAATCGCGTTTTCGCTGATTGTGCCAGACGGCTTCCTCGACGGAGAACGCCGGGGAAAACGGTATTGTCCGTCAACTCTTTTCCTCGGGGTATTTCACTTCGACCAGACAGAGTCCGTGAGCCGGCGCGGTGGCTCCTGCGCGGCATCTATCGCGGGATTCCAGGATTGCGGGGATTTCTTCCGGCTGAGTTTTGCCCCTGCCGACGTTGATTAGCGTGCCTACAATGGAGCGAACCATCTTGTAAAGAAATCCGTCCGCCTCTACCTCGATAAAGACGTAGTGCCCCTCCCGCCTCAGATCAAGCCTTTTGATTGTCCTCACAGGGTTGTTGACTTCCCGACCGCGATTGACTCCGAAGGCGGAGAAATCGTGTGTTCCTACGAGATAGCTGGCAGCCTGTCGCATTTTTTCGAGGTGGAGTTCGGCAGAGAAAACATAGGTGGATTTCGCCGTGTATCGTCCTTGTATTCTCGAGTTGAGGATCGTGTAGCGATACACCTTCCCAGTTGCGTCGTAGCGACTATGAAACGATAACGGCATCTCCTTCGCAGAAAGGACACGGATATCTTCGGGGAGCAGATCGTTCAGGCGTGTTTTCAGTTCCTCTGGGGAGATGTCAGTGTCTGCCTTGAAGTGGACGACCTGCCCCAGGGCATGAACGCCTGCGTCGGTTCTGCCGGAGGCGTGAATTCTCGTTTGCGTTCCGAGGATTTCCTCGAGACCTTCCTCCAGCACGCCCTGCATCGTCGGAACTCCTACCTGCAATTGAGAGCCATGATAGTTCGTACCGTCGTATCGCAGCACAAGCTTGAAATTTCGAGTGAATGGTTTTTCGCCCATTGTTCGTTGTAACAAATCGCTCTTTCCAGGGGTGCGGAGCCGCCTAATAGTCCTGTGACCGCTCGGCGAAGAAAACCGGCAGGTTGATATTATAGGGCACAAGGCCATAACGGGCAAAGGGCGATGAGCGGCCGCGAATCGGCACGGCGTTGCAGTGGGGTGAGGGAGGGCCCGCGCAAGACCTGTCCTTCCTCGGGTTTCTCGGAGTTTTCATGCTTGGGAAGCGCAGGGCTTGCTCGGACGACCGGCACAACAAGTATCGGCCCCTTTTGTCACCGGTCCTCAACGTCTATCAGCGCTTCGGGGAGTTCGCCGTAGTCTCTGCCGGCGAAGACGATGTTGGCGGTGAGGATGTAGCGGCCGGGCGTGGCGTTTTTGGGGGTCGCGATTTTGAAATTGAGGCGGTGAGTCGCCTTTCTTTTGATCGTTGCGGTTTGCGATCGCGGTGCTACTGACCATCCAGCGGGAAAGCGAAGGTCGGCTGTTACCGCTGCAGACTGCGCGAGGTGGTTTCTTATCTGGACGGCGAGGGAGATTTCGGTGCCGCTATTGGCTTTTGTTCTGTAAGGGTAAAAGGAAGCCCACTGTTCGTCCATGCCCATGTTGGGGTCGGGTTGGGCGATGAGTTTTTCCACCCGAGGACGGATCTTTTTGGAATAGGCGATCAGGTAATCGAAATCGGCCGGCGTGACCTGCCAGACGCCCCAGTGTCCGGTGATGAGGAATTCCGGGTTCAGTTCCTTAAGCAAGCGGGCGGAAAAGAGGATGCCGTCGTCCTCCTCGAGGCGGCAGTAGTTCCTGCAATTGTCGTCCTGGGCGTGCCGGGGATTGTAAAGTGCGTCGCCGATGACGAAGTACTTTTTGCCGTTAGCTTCAAACAGCAGTCCATCGTGCCAGTAGGTCTGCGTGGGGAAGTCGTAGGCGGTGAACTGGATCCCTCGCCAGCGGATTGACTCCCCGTGTTTGAGGGCGCGATCAACCTTGATCGGTTCTTCAACTAAGCAGGGGATGCTGTAAGCCGCGGGATTCTCAAGGACGTCAAGGAGCTTTTGCTGGACGTAGACTTTGGCGCGGTAGCGTTCTTTGAGCTTGTTGACGCTGAAGAGATGGTCGTCGTGGTAATGCGTGATCCAGATGACTTCGACTTTCTTGATTTTGGGATCGGTGATGATACCTTTGTAAGCCTGCTCGAAGCCGGGATCAATGGTGAAGCCGTTTCCCTCGGAGTCAACGACGGTGTAGGAGATGCTCCCGCCGGGGTGAACACGCAGCCACTCGGGCGGCTGGACTCGCTTCCAGCCCGGACAGGGCTTACGGGTGAAGTAGTCCACGACCGCGAGTAGGTTCTCTTTCAGCATGTCGGTCGCTGCCCGCAGGTCTGCAATGGGGACGCCGTGCGAAGGGAGGGAAAGATCAGGTTTTTCCTCGATAATTTTGGCGAGGGAATCCAGCGTCTCTTCAGCGCCGCGCCTGCCACAATCGTTGTACTTGTACTGTAGGGAGTGGAAGTTCCAGAGCTTCCCCGGCGAGTGAATGAGGTCACCGGTGAAAGCCAGCTTTTTGCCCGCGACGGTGACAACGTAGCTCATGTGGCCAGGGGTGTGCCCCGGAGTGCTGAGGGCTTTGATCTTGAGACTGCCGAATTCCATGGCTTCCCCATCCTTCAACACCTTGTCAACCTTAGGTACGTTCTCGCGAAGGACGAAGAAATCGGGCTTGAAGCGGTAACGGCGGTAGATGTCCGCCCTTCGCCAAAACTCATCTGCGTCGGCAAAGAATTCTCTTTCTCCTTCAGGCAGGGCTATCTTTGCCCCGTGCTGAAGCATCTTGTCCACGCCCTGGCACTGATCTCGATGGTGGTGCGTGAAGAGCACCCACTCGACTTGCTTCACTCCGATCTTTGAGAGGTGCTCGAGGACTTTTGCAGAGCCGCAGTCAATGGCGATGGCCTTTTCGCCGGAGCGGACGATGTAGACGTTGCAGGTGTCGGCAAGGAGAAAGACGTTTGGGGAGACCTCTTTCAGGGACGGCGCTTCTTGTTCGCCTGCCAAGGGAGCTTTGGCGGAGAGAGCCCTCCACGGCAGCAAGATGATCGCCCCGTGGGCAGTCGCGGCACTGACAGCAATTAAGCTGGACGAGGAAACGAGCGATCGTAGTAAATGGCGAATCTCTTTTAACATGTTGGCCTCCGATTATGTTGAATCTGCTTCCTTTCTGCTGACCGTGTGATTTCGCTGGCTCTCTCGGCTGGCGTTTCCACTACAGACCCACAAGCCGTTTCAATCCTTTGTACCAGACGAAGCTATGATCCTGTCGGCGAGCCGTGGATGCGTAGTCCACGAGGACTGGTCTCCGGGGCATGGGAAGTTTTTGGTCGCGCTTTCTTGTCAGGGTAAGGCACCCTGCCGTTTCGACGGAGATTCTTCGTCGGACTTCGGCCGTGCTGGTCCTGCCCCAGTAGTTGTCGTTGAGGTCGGCGGAGCGGGTGTCGCCAAGCTGAACCTTCCCTTTGCCAGTTAGGTTGTTATCACGCATGATTAGCTCTGAGCATCGTCCCCCGCATTGAATGGCAGCACGGTTACTTGAAAGGTGGTTTCCCTGAATGGCTATCCTATCGGCGGCTTCGAGAGAAATGCCAGCTTTGTTGGATTCTATGATGTTGCCGGAGATTTGATAGTTGCGGGACCTTTTTTCGCGACGGTTGCGGCCGAGGAGAGCGATGCCGCAGCGGTTTCGGCGAATGCCGTTGCCGATGATGAAGTTGTCATGGGCATTCTCGATGGCGATTCCGTCGAAGAGATTGTTCTCGATGATGTTGCCGATGATTCGGTTCTCATAGGAAAAGCCCAGCCACATTCCGTAGCGGCTGTTGCTGGCGATGTTGCCGACGAAGACGTTTCCTCGCGAGAAGGTTGATTCGAAGGCGTTATGGGGGGAATGGGAGCCGTCGTTGAGGGCGATGAGGTTGTCGGCGCTCTCATCCACGTTGAGCCCGTTGAGGAAAAAACCGTCTCCGGAGTGGGTGAAGTTGTTATGGGCGATGAGGTTTCGGCAGCAGCGGTGCGAGAGGATGATTCCGGCTGAATCGCCACCCGCCGAGTAGTTCTCGCTTTCGCACCGAACGCAATAATCCGCTTTGTTGCCCGTGACCGTGCAATCGGACGAGACCCACAACCAGATGCCCCAGCCGGAGTTGTGAGAAACGTCGCAGTCCTGAACGATAACTCGGCGGCAGTTGTCAAGACCGATTCCGTTTTCATGGTGGCTCGATTTGATGCGCATCAGCGAACAATCTCTGCAACGATAGGCGCGGAGGCCGAAGCCGTATTTCCGCCAGACGCGCGGTTGAAAGATGTCCAACCAGTCTGACGGATCGTACTTCGTGGGAGTGCTCTTCATTTTCTGGTCGAAATTGTTGCTGACGTTGCAGTCCGAGACGCGGACCGCGCGCGAGTTCTCGATCATCATCCCGACGCGGTATCCCAAGATGGTTCCGCCCGTGACTTCAACGTCCTGAGAATTGCGAATGAGGATGCCGATCCCAGGGCGATCCCAGGGCTTATTCTTTCCACCGCTCAGCTCAACCCCGGTCATCTCAATGCTGAGATGCTCGCCTTCGATGAGGACGGCGTGGTCTCTTTCCTCGGTGGGAATGACATACTGGCCCGGGCGTAGCCTCGCCGAGCGATTCAGTCTCATGCCGCTTACGGGGACAACAGTTCGCGAGGGATTTGAAGGCTCGGTTTTCACAAGCTTGGCCTTTAGGAACTTCTTAGGGTGTTTCGTGGAGACGGCGACGTTCATTTACCGCTTCGTGGACCCCGCCGGAATCTTCGTTGTTCTCACCGGACTGAACGACTGTACGCCGTCGGCGTTGCCTCGTCAAGGGTTGGTCGCACGAGCGGGAGGGTTACCTAAAGCTCAGCTCGTAGATGTGCACGCCGTACGGCTCGAAAACATCGGAGAACGATCGCGACTCGGCTTTGATCTTTCTCTTTTCAAGGGGCATGCTTACAGAGCCACGCAACTGCTTTTCGAAAGAGAAAGTGACGTGTCGCTTTCCCGGCCAGTTGTTGGCAGCGATGAGATACGTTCGATGGCCATGGCTTTTTAGGGTGTATTCTATTCTTTTGTTTTCATCGCTTTCGTCGGTTTGGCCGGGACGGTGTACAGCGACAGAAACGGGTTGAGGGAGCGTGCGGCTCAGCAGGATCGGCGATAGCTCTTTCAGCTCGGCGGCAACCCGTTTCAATGCTCGCCAGTTGTTTGGATCGTGCTTCCCGTGGCCGCCATATCGGTAGAACAGCATCCCTTTGGCGCCGTTGATGACCGCCAGATAAACCATGCACCGCTCTTCTGCGTAGGTGGGCCACCTTGCCCAGCCGATACGCTGGGCTTCCTGCGAAACATCCATCCAGTTGAATGCCTGGATGATCGCCCAAACGGGCTTCTGATCTCGTACGGCTTCTCGCGCGGCCCTCACCGATTCCGAAACGACGCTCAAGGGCCTGTGTGGAATGGGATAGGGGTCGGTCATCAGAATATCGGAGGCCGAAGCATAGGGAGGGAAGTTCTCCGGCCGGTAGACCACGATCGCAGTGGGATGATACGGATCGGCCCGCTTTTCAGCAACGTGAGCCTCGAACACCTCTCGCGGGCTGGCGTTCGTCTGGGCTGGTTCATCCCAGAGGTAGCGGGCGATGATCCAGCGGTTTGCCTCGTCTTCCGAGATTGTCGCCGTCCGGCCCTTTCCGGGGTATTGGAAGCCCCTCGAAACGATCGTCCTCAACCCGGCTCGTCGGGCCGCCTCCACCTCGTCCGTCCAGACTGTATTGAAGCCAGCTCGTTTTGCCTCACTGAACTTCTCCACTGGAAGGCCGTAAATGCCGATGGGGAAAAACGGCTTTCCGTCCACGAGTAGATTAAGGTCCTGGTCGAAGGAGATATACTCGCTCGATTCACGCTGCAATGACGGGATGGCTTCTTGATGTGGGACAAATGGGCCTCGCGTTCTGTCCGGAGGCTCAATCTCAACCTTGCGGGGCTGAGACATCGCCAGCGGCACGTCATTCTGGAATGCTTTAACCCGCCAATGCCACTCGCCCGGGAGTATGTTAGCGGGGAGGCGGATTTCGTTTTTCAAGGTCATGGCCTGGGTGAACACGCCGTCTCTGAATTGCTCGTCCCTGGCGCCTTCGACTGTGAACACGACGAGACAGCCTGTCCGGGGATATCGCCACCTCAGCTCTCCCGGTTCCGCTTCGGCTTCCACTTCCACGCAGAACTCCTCAACCACAACATCGTCGAACCAGACCCTATAGGGCTTTCGCCAGTTCACAAGCTTCAATACAACATCGCCCGAGAACTCGCCCGAATTCAGGAGCCAATTGAACTTTCGCCAGACCCCCGCACGATAGAGATTCATTACCTTTCTCTGACCGAAAAGATGCAGCTCAGGCATCCATCCGGTGGGGCGGTCGCGCCTCGCCCAGACGGAGACGGCGTACCAGCGGCCGGGCTCGATCCCGCGAAGAATGGTGTGCCAATAGCCTCGGCTGCCCCAGCATTCCTCCCGAATGGAGACCGACCGTTCGCCGGAATGTCCTTCGGGCTCCCACTCAAAGACTTCGCCATCAGTGAGCTGCCCCGCCTCCGAGCCCCACCAATCCCAATGGGCGGGATCGCCCATCTCATCGGATTCCTCGAAACTCGGGTTCTCGACCAGATTGCGCGGCTCCAGTGCGGACAGACTGGCACACGGTAGAAGGAGCCATATTGTCAGGAGAAGAATGACGCTGTACAAGCGTTTACGGCCTGAGTGCCGCCAGCTATATCTCGGACGATTTTCTGCACGCATAGAACACCTGCTTGATAGGGCGGGGGACATGCTGTCTCCTTTTCTTGGGTGGATATGCTGTCCTACTAAGGCGATGGCAAGACTTCTATTCTATAGAATCGCGCTGAGGTTGAAGGAGCGTCGAGGTCTGTGAAGCTGCTGGTATCACCGCTGGCTGTGACCGTCTTGAGAAGCCGCCAGTTGACAAGATCATCGCTTTCGTAAACGGCGTACTCCCTGCCAGCAACGCTCGTCCAGTCAACCGAGACCACTGCCGAGTTCTGCTCGATGTCCACGATGGTGAACAGTGAACTGTCGTCACCGGGGATGGTTCCTGCGAAGACCTCGGCTCCATCGTTCATGCCATCGCCGTCTGTGTCCGAATTGTTCGGATCGGCGCTATGTTGAAATTCCCCGGCGTTTGTCAGCCCATCTTTGTCGGGATCGCCCGCAGAGTCGTCTGTCAGCGGGTCGAGGGCGTTGTGAACTTCCCACCCGTCCGGCATTGTGTCTTCATCGCTGTCTGCCTTGATCGGGCTCGTCTGATACAGATGCACTTCATCCCCGTCTGTGAGTCCGTCTTCATCCGTATCAGGCTTCAGATATTGCGTGTCATAGACCTCGTCTTCATCCCTGTCGGACAACCCGTCGCCATCAGAGTCTGCCGTGGCACTCAGGTGCCGGATGACGGTGATGGAGGCGGTTCCCACGTTGCTGCCTTTTGGATCCTGCCCCGTAAGCTCGAAGTTGTTCTCGTGTTCTGTCAACCGGAGAGTCGTTTGCCAGTGCGTCGCATCTTTCCAGGTGGGGCTGAGTGGAACGCTCTCCCCACCATTGATGCTTACCATCATGGTCCTGGCCGTGACTGGCGCGGTCCCTTCCAGCCTCACCCCGGTTCCCTCGACTTCGAGGTCCTCCCCCGCGTTTGTTGTAATGGCAAACTGCGCTCGTGGAATCCTCGATCGGATCACCGAACTCCGGCTGGAGACGAAGCTCTTTATCGAGCTGGGACTGCTCGGCGCCCCCGGCTCACCGGAAAACGCCTGATAGACGATATCCACGATTGGGTCCATCTCTGCACGGCTGAAGGGACCGTCAACAAGCTCCATGAAATACGAGTAATACTGCCGCTGGAACCGAGGCGTCTCCAGCATCCTCTTGATGGAGGGGAACTTATCGCTGATGATTGGATCGTTCACATGATTGCTCTCGAAGGTCAGGTCGCTGTCCCAGGGGAGAAGCACCCATCTCCCGTACCGCGGCGGATCGTTCGCCGTGCCATCCCCTTTGTGATAGGGCCTGTAAATATAAGCATTCTTCCCTCTGTTGTACCCGAGCGTATCCCAGTCACCTACCAATAGTCTCACGCTCAATACCTTCAACCATTCGTCCACGTCCAGGGCGTTTTCGGCCGTGTAGGCGAAGTTGGAATCACTGGTTTGCTTGGTGTCCATAAGATGCACAAGTTCGAGAAAGTCGGAATAATTGTCCTGTTTTTCATTGGTTCGCAGCTTGCAATTCCAGCGGTACTTCTCCTTCTCCTCCTTTTCTTCCCACTCCCCGTCTTCGCCCTGCCAGATCAGGTAGGCATCTCGGTGGCTGTGACTCCAGCCGTCGGTCCATTCGAAGTGATCGTCCACCTTGAACAAAGTCCCCGCGGCGTCGTCCGGCCAATAGAACCGAACATAGTCGCCATCCACTTTCTGGGGCTCCTCGGCGATGGCTGCGAACCAGTCGTTGAACCTCACGTGTACATATCTCTGGTAGCTGGTGGGGACTCCGCCCAGTTGACGCAGCAAATGCTGCACCAGCCGGTCCTTTTGTCGGGTGTTGTCCTGACGCCAGTCCAGGTTGATCTCTCTCCACACTCCCCGCAATGGTTGGTCCGCCGGAAGCCGAACCCTGTAGTGACTTGATGGATGGTTTCCTCGCGTCCATCCGCTCCCCCGAGTGCGCAGACCGCAGTTGTAAAATATCTCGCTATTGTTTAACTCAAAGGTACAGTCCGCAAGCTCGTTGCTCAGTCGGTTGCGGCTTCGAAGCTCCTGATCCGCTTCATGTGTCAACAGGATGCGGTAAACTGGAAATTTAGTTGAGGGACTCGAATTCTCGATCTGATAGAGGCAATAAGTCCCATCCTTCGCCGGGAAACGCCCTGCTGCTGACCGAGTATCCTTTGCTTCAATGTAGAACCTCATCAGGTTGGAGCTTCCGCGAGCCGGGATTTCTCCGGCATGGAGCCCGTCCCCCGGTCTCCCATCCCCATGCAAGCCGAGATCGTACATCTGCACAGTCTTGTACGAGCCGTCGTAGTCCCCCTTATAGTAGAGGGTCACAGATGACACTCCATCGGAACCCGAAATGCGTGCTGTCACCTGAACCGGATCGCTTGCCCTCGGGACAATGGGATGCTGCTTCACATCGAACATAACCGGACCGAGGTTTGCGCAATAGACGCTGTTGCGTTTCCCTGGCGTCCCCCTGCGAGCGGGCATCGGAAAGCGAGAAGCCTTCGCCAGTCCCTGACTGTGCGTTCCGGTGTAGATAAGATTAATTCCCCTCTGCCATTTCACCCAGAAGGAGACAGTGTAGGGCGCCGCGCCGGACAGTCTGTTGGCTGTATCGCATTCGATCCTATTGGCGCCCGTGTCTCCCCGACCCGTCGCCACGATCTTCAAGCACCGCGACCCGGTTTGAGCCTCCTGCATATAGATGGTTGACTGAATGTGGTTTCCCTCGATCTTCCAGCCGGAGGTGCCCGATTCAAACGAACCGTTCGATATGTACTCCTTTCCGTCTCGCGTCACGCTGATGTCGTCAATCAGACATTCTCCCCGATGCATCAGGAAGAAGTGGAACTCCGACTCCCCTCCGGTGAGATCCGCACTATACTGGACGTGAGACCATCTCGCCCAAGCTCGATCGTCGCTGGCGGCCCATGCCGAAGGGATGCTGTTGTCCTGCCCTGGATCAATCAACTCCAGGCTTGATCCCCATCCCGCAGCCCAGATGGGCCATCGTCCTCCGGGCGCGTAGCGGACCTCATCCACGACATTCCCCATGACATCAACCAGCTCGATCCTTTCGCCCCCATTCTCCAGGCTGCCGGTGTAGTTGCCAATCGCATTCTGGATTCTGTGCATTTTGTTGATATCCCTCTGGCTTCGGCACACCACTAGGTATTCGCCCGGGCCCAGAGTCGTCCCCAACCGAAAAACGAAATCCACTCCATCGGCGAAGCTCCACCCTGATAGGTCCACCGTCTCGCTCCCCCGATTGTACAGCTCGATGTATTCCAGGTCCTTTCTATTCAGGTACGGGTGGTACATGATCTCATTTATAACGATCGAGGTCTTCACGGAAATTTCATTCTCTTTCCCCGGGGTTGGGGTAGGTGTGGTGTACCATCGGCCTGCTCCGTCGGGGCAGCGAGCCCCGCTCATCCCTTTCCGCTCTTTCCCATAGGCGCAGGCGTCAATGATTCTCTCTCCGTCGGACGTGGTGAGATAAATACCTGCGTCAGATGGTGGTAACTGAAACCCCATTTGTGTTCCCGTGAAGACCATGTAGCCCCAGGGTGAGATGCTGGTCCGCTGCGCAATCCGATACTTTGTTAGATTCTCCGGGGCGTCGCTGAGATAGGCGAGTCCGATATCCACGGCGGAGCCGCTGTTATTAATCAGCTCCACGAAAGTATCATCGTCGGTGTTCGCCAGAAACTCGTTGATCACAACCGGCATCGGTGTCGTAGTCGTCGCCGATACAAAGCCGTTGGGTTCGCCGGGAGTACCCAAACGTTGCAAGCTGACTGCCCAGTTCTCGCTCTCGTCATTCGCCAGGTCCGGATTGACCAGCGCCAGGCAAAAGCCTGTGCCGTCCGCCCCGGCCGGCCAGGGCTCCCTGTCGCTGTAGCGCACACGATCTATCACAGCCCCCATCCTGTCCACGAGAGCGATCCGCTCGCCGCGGTTATCCAGTCGCCCCTCGAAAGGCCCGAGGAGCTCGCTCGCGGCGATCCCGTACGTTCGTTCCATGATTTTCACGTTCGCGCACACCACAAGGTAGGAGTAGCCGGGCATGACAGTGTCGTCCGGGAATGTATAGTGGATTCCCTTGGAGAAGGACCAACCTCCGATATCCAGCGGCATTGCATAGTCATTGTGCAGCTCCACCCATTCATAGCTGGCCTCGTCCTCGCCGCTGGGGTGATACATGATCTCATTGAACAACATGGCCTGTGCCGGCCTTGCAACAACACAGCACAGTGCAAAACCAATCGCCAGTTTCTTCATCGCCTTTCCTTAAAGCAGCTTCTCGGCATCTAACGTCAGGCCGCGGCCCGGTGGTGGTCTTCCGGCATCCTGAGAGCTACTACTAAACAAATTGTACCAGCCTTTTACCCCGGTGACAATGCGCCTTCAGTCGAGAGTTGCTTCAGCGCAAATAAACGATGGGAACGTAAGCATCAACCCCTCCCATAGAGAAGAGGGGTACGTCTGAAATCTCACTGCTCCGAAAAAGCGAGAAAAGCTTGACAACGGGTGTTGAGGCGCGGTAACGATACAGTTCTTCTGTTACATATGCTATGAGTGTGTTGTGGCACAGGCCATGTTTGCTCTTTGTCAACAGTCATGGTGCGAATGCAGGGTGGCTTCGGGACAGAACCTCATACATTATCTTCGGAATGGGCCTATTAGCTCTTACGTGCCTTCGTATTCTCCAAATTTCCTGGGAGCTTGCTGTCAACGGGAGGTTCATGCCTGCCGCGAGATGTCTCTCCGATTGTCACCCGTGATGTGCTCTGGTCTCATCACCTGGCGCTGCGCCGGTTCTGTAATTGGCAAAAACAAGGTGTTCCCGAACGCTCACCGTATCGGGACAAAAGGTCTTATAACAAATAAACCTGTCATGGGGGTGCCAAAATGAAAACGACGAAGCAGGTAGTATGCGTCCTATGGGTTGCGTGTCTCAGTTTGGGATTGGTAGTGGGGGTCGCAAACGGGGATATCGAGACAGGTCTGGTGGCGCACTGGGCGTTTGACGAGGATTCCGGCACAATAGCGCATGACTCGACTCCCAATGGCCTCGACGGGACACTTGAGGGTGACCCACAGTGGGTCGAGGGGAAGATAGGAAACGCGCTGGACTTCGACGGTGACGGCGACTACGTGGACTGCGGGGCTGATGGGTTTGACATCACCGACCAGATCACGATCACTGCATGGATAAAGGTCACGGCGTTTGACACTGCTCATCAGGCCATCGTGACCAAGGGTGACGGCGCTTATAGGATTGCAAGGCAAGGCGATGAGAGCTACCTGGCGTTCGCCTGCACGGGAACTGGGGGATATAAAACCATGGGAAGCGAGAACCCCAACGACGGCGAATGGCATCATGTTGCCGGAGTCTACGATGGTACAACGATATACCTATATGTGGACGGTATTGTAGACAATACCACTGCCAGTACGGGCCCCATCGACAGCCAGACATGGCCGCTGTACATCGGCGAAAACGCACAACAGACAGGGCGGGAGTGGAACGGCCTGATTGACGAAGTCCGCATTTATAACCGGGGGTTGAGCGCCCAGGAAATAGAGGACTTGTTTAATTGGACCGGTGGGGCGAACGCGGGCAAGGATTTCAGGGTGTACGGTGGCGACAGGGTGACTCTCACGGGAAGCGGCCCCGCCGACAGGACTAGCGCTACCTGGCAGCAGGTCGCGGGAACGCCGGCGGTGACCCTGACGCCCACGGATCCCCTTGTGGCGGAGTTCGATGCCCCGGAGCTTGAGATCGGGACAATTCTCACGTTCAGATTGTCAGTGGACGCCCAAAGCACAGACGGTATAACTACCGATGACGTGGACGTGATAATCACCGCGGTCAACGTCCCCAAGCTTGCGCCGAGCAACCTGCAGGTTATGCCACTGGACTTAGGGGCCGGCGGCTTGGGCTGCAACGTGGAATGGGACCCCCTGGTTGATGCGGAAGCGTACCAGATCGGCCTGAAATTTGACTCGACCATCGCGTGGATCGAGGTCATCCAGAAGACAAGTTACGAAAGCGGGGGTATGCTCGAGGGGGACACGCGGACGATCCTGATCCGGGGCAGGAACAAGTACGGAACTTCTGACGAGCCAGCGGCCATAGCGGAAGTGAGCTACACGGCCATGCCCAACATAGCCCTTGGAGCATCCGGCTACGTGTTTCTGGGGGACACGGACCCGGTGGGCATGAACAACGGTGCGACGGACGACAGCACGAGTAGTTCGGGGCTCTCGCCCGACATCACGACGTTCTGGGGTTACACCTGGGATGAGGTGCGGTTCTTCGACAACATCGTCTACTACACGGGGCAGATGAGCGCCACCGGGGGATGGTTTACGGGCCTGATCGTGCAGGTCACGCAGGACGGGACGACCTGGCAAGATGTCCCCATCCTGAGCGTCTACCCGCCAATGGATTTCACCGATCAACGGCAGGGGAAACAGGCTTTGACCCGGTACGACATTGATATTCCTGCGGTGAGAGGGACAGGCATTCGCATCTCGGGGATGCCCGGGGGGATGGGTCTCTTTACCACCGTGGCGGAGATGGAGGTGTTTGGTGACCAGATGCGAGCGGCGGACGAGATCGTGGCACAGGGTGTGGATGCGGTGTTCCCTGAGGGAGGCACCGCCACCCTCAATGGCAGCCTCTCGTTCTCGCTGGCAGGCCCCATCACCAGCTACGCATGGACCGGTCCTCTCACCATCAACAACCCGACCAGCGCTGTGGCGAGCTTTGATGCGCCGCGTGTGGGCGCGGACGAGGTTTACGTCTTCAGCGTGACGGTGACCGATGATCAAAACAACACCGATACGGATGACGATGTTCGCATCACGGTCAGGAACCTTGCCACGGCGGCGGTGGCTGGGATTGACCAGAGGGCGCTGGAGGGCACCGAAGTGGCCCTGGATGGGTCCGGCTCCACGACCACCACGGGCGATCTGACCTACCTGTGGACCCAGACCGCCGGGACCGAGGCGGGGGTGACCGGAGCGACCACGCGTACAGTGACCTTCGATGCCCCGGTTCTGTGGGACTTCATGGATGAGTTGACGTTCCGTCTGGATGTGGACGATGGCGGGGGCGGCACCTCGAGCGACGAAATCACGATGACGGTGTACAACTTTGCGGGCTTGATCTTCCCGGTGGGCTCCGGGTATCTCAAGGAGGTGTTGCACTTGGGAGATACGAACTTAGACCGGATTACCGCGCCGATGACCGCGGCAGGCAACGATGCTCTGGAGAAGTGGGGAGGCCGAGCCAACCAGAATCCCCGTCCGGGTGAGCCGTACGACTTCTCCGACACCCCCATAACGACCACGGTCAATCCCATGGTATGGACGCCGGAGCAGACGGACAACGGGTGGTTCATGTGGGACGGTCGAGCGGGCGAGGCGCTGGACGAGTTCCAGCAGTACTATCACGTTTACATCATCTCTCCGTCGAACCGGGACGTGATCTATCGCACCCGCAATGATGATGAGTGTCGGGTGTTCAACAATGGGGCTCTGGTGCTGAGCCGCGGCGTTTGGGACAATAACACAGAGCAGCTTCAGACCGGTCTGGTTTCCGGGGGAAGAGGGCTGAGCAAAGGCGTGAACTCCATCACAATGATGTTTGAGGAAGGTGGAGGAGGAAATTTGATCGCGCTGCGAGTCACCGACATGGATGGCAATGAATACACCGACCTGTCGTACTCCGTGGGTCCGGCGTACATTCTGAAGAACGCCTATGGGGCCAGGAAGTTACCGCCGGTGTCCTATGAGCCGGAGGTGGCAGTGAACGTAGAGCTGTCGGTGCGGGTGAACCTTGTGGCCACGCCGGGCACCGTGACAGTTCTGGAGCAGATTCCGGAGGGTCTAAGTGAAAGCGATGTCAATGCCCCCGGCGCCACGGTGGCCGGCGAAGACATTCGCTGGATCCTCACAGGAGATGACGTGAAGACCCAGACCCTGACCTATTCCGTGACGCCTCCGGCCGGGATGACCCAGGCGCTTGCCTTCTATGGGACGGTTTCCTTCCCCGGGGACAGCTCGGAGATTTTTGGTGGTAGTGTGATGTACTCGGTCCCCACGGCGCCACGCTATGTGGACGTGGACATGGTCATGGACGCGGTGGTGAGCTGGAGCGCGCCCTTGACGGAAGGCGCCAGCAGTTATAATGTGTACAGGAGCGTGGACGGCGGCGCCTGGGAAGAGCTTGGGACGACCAGCAGCACCACGTACTTCGACAGATTCGTCGTCCCCGGCGAGAATTACAGCTACCAGGTATCGGCGACGAATGTGCTGGGGGCCGAGGGACCGACGTCTCGCCCGACAGAACAGGCCACGCCTCTCACTCAAGCCGAGGTGGAGCAAGGTCGAGTGCTCCGGGAGGCGGAGAACTTCAACTACGGGCAAGGGCAGTACCCCTGGACTGACGCCGTGACCGAGGCGGCCAATGAGGCTCCAGCCGCCGATAGACTGGATGACGAGTTCGATTACTATCACCCGAACACGGGAGGGCCAGACCCGCGCGTCTATCGCCCGCTGGACAATACGGCCGAGGGCTTAGGCATCCAGACCGTCCTGGATGACGGCACCACCGATGTGTGGCACACCAACATCGGGTGGATTGACGTGGGGAGCTGGTGGCGGTACACCTTCGACGTGACAGAGGCGGGCTGGGTGGACATCGCGTTGCGCGTGGCGGCGCCTGGCTCGGCCGTGCTGGCGGCGTACTGGGATGAGGTGCTGATCGGAAGGTCAGTACCGTTCACGACGGGAAGCAACCACACGCTGACGTACGTGAGGCTGGAAGATCGGATCGAGACCACCACCGGAGAGCACGTGCTGAGAGTGGAGGCGGTGACCTCGGGGTGGAACTTCGACAACATCGCCATCGCCTTCAACGCAGGGCCTCCGAGGAGGGCAGCGATCTGGGGAGACGATTTCGACTCCTACACGGCCAATTCCGAGGTGTTCGACGCGGCGGTCGGCGGGTGGACCAAACAAACGGCTGGCTACCCCGATGGAGCCTGGCAACTGTGGAATACAGCGGTAGAGCCGGACATCGCGGGGATGAAGGATGGGTACATGATGTCCAACAGCGACATGTCCGGAGAAGACGCCCCGTTAGACGAGCAGTTCATCTCCCCGCAGATAGACACCAGCGACTACACCAAGCTGCGGCTGAACTTCAACTGGAACTACCAAAACTACCTCGTCGACCCCTACGATCCCCAGATTGCGGAGGCTGACATCCGGGTGTTCGATGCGGCCACCGGCTGGGGCGACTGGATCAACCTGCTCCATCTGGACTTAGACTCGGTTCCTATAGACCTCGATCCGGCGATTCTGAGTGGTACGGACGTGCACGATCTGTCGGCGTACGATGGCAAGACCATCCAGCTTCGGTTCCACTACTACGATGCGGAGTGGGACTACTGGTTCGCCGTGGACACCATCCGGGTCTCCGGCATCCAGCCGGAGATACGAGCGGGAATCATGGGGCTGAGCCTGGTGGGAGACCAGTTGACTCTGGACTGGGAACCACACGGAAGCTACTACATCGAGCACACAACCGACCTGACGGGAACCTGGGCGGACCTGCCTGGCGTGCCGGTCACGGGGACCACGGCCGTCGTGACCATCCCGGCCGGGGCTGAGGGCTACTACCGCCTGCGTGCCGCAGAGTAAGCCCGCACCAGAGGAGGAAAGAGGCAGCCCCCGTGTTTGGGACACGGGGGCTGCCTTTTATCAGCACAAACTGGCCACAGAAGCCTTTGACGCGCCAAACCAGGAGAAAGATCGAAAACTAAAGAGGAAATAAAAACCCTCTTTTGACCGCACGTCGAAACGTTTGAGGCACATGCAGAGTGTAACTGCCTAAGTACACGGCTTCGCAAAAGCGGTCACGTATGGTCCTGTGCGAGAAGAGCTTCTCTGAAAGGAAAACCTCGCCTTGGGCGGGGATGCTTCGAGGCACGCCAAGTATCCAGTAGGTCACAACCTTGCCTGGCGCAGCGTCAGAGACCACGAACGACCAGAAGGAAACCACGCGAAACGCGTGGGGGAGAACTTCGTGTCTCCGCCGTGTAAGGGTGCATCTGGACCTCAATTCCGACAAGCGTGAACTTCACGTCAAACGAAAGGTCGAAGACCTTAATCAGAGTTAAACACGATTCGGGCAATCCCGTTTATGCTGTTAGCTTGTCGAGAAAAGAACACGTGACCGAACTCGTGAATCGGAGCATTAAGGTTCGATTTTGATGACGACGAGGGTTGCGTCGTCGAACGGGTTGGGACCTGCAAAGGAGGCGACTTCGCGGAGGACCTGGCTGGCTATTTCTTGAGCAGGAAGGTCGCGATATTTGGCAAGCTTTTCAGCGAGTCTTTCACAGCCGAATTGAGCGCCCGTGTCATCCCTGGCTTCTGAGACACCGTCGGTGTACAGGGCAAGAAGGTCGCTGCTCCCCAGGCTAACAGTTTCCTCCGCGATGGGCAGTACGGTGGTAACTCCGAGAAGGCCTCCTGTCGAGTTCAGGGCAGTGCAGTTGCCGTCTGCTCGAAGGAGTAGGGGAGGATTGTGGCCTGCCGAGGCGTAGCGAAGAGTTCTTGAGGATGAATCTATTACGCCGTAGAAGGCGGACAGGAACATGTCTGCTCGCGAATAGTCGTGGTAAATGACAGAATTGGCCTTGCGAAGGACCTCGGCAGGACTGCGGTTCTCTCTGGCGATAGCATGGATGACATTGCGAGACTGGAGGGTGAGGAGCGCAGCAGCAAGGCCTTTGCCTGAGACGTCCGCAACGGTCGCCCCGAGGGCGTCTGTGCCCAGGGTAATATAATCGAAGAAATCTCCGCCAACCTCCCTTGCGGGGAGGCTCACTCCGGCCACGTCAAGGCCGGGAATGGAAGGCGCGGAAGTGGGAAGGATGCTTTTTTGAACGTGAGCGGCGATTTCGATTTCCTTTTGGAGACGCTCTTTTTCAGCAGTTGTGCGCCTGATACTATCTGCAAGATGGGCGTTCTTAATGGCGATGGCCATCTGCCCGGCGATTCCTGAGACCATCGCGAAATCGTCGGGACCGAAGTCTCCGCGACGGCCGCAGGCGGAGAGGCAAAGGGCCCCGAACACTTCGTTTTCAAGGACTATAGGTACCACCATCGTGGATTCGATGTGGAGTTGCCGGACGCTTTCGGCGGCGCTGAGCTCCGGCTGAGACGAGATGTCCTGGATAAGAAGACCGCGCTTTTGATCAATCGCCTTGGCTACGGCCGTTCGGCTGTAAGTAGCCTCGGACACCTCCCGGAATGTTCCCCCGGCCCAGTGAAGGCGAACCTCGTATTTCTCAAGTCGCTTCAGGAGAATTACTCCGCTGTCAGCAGGTAGCAGTTTCATGATTCTGCGGGCGACAGTCTTAAGAAGCCGGTCAATGTCGAGAAGATTGCCAACGTGTCTGCCGAAATCGTAGAAGACAGATAGGCGTTCATTTGCTTTCCTGAGTTCCCGGAATGCGGCTTCGGAGAATGTCTTCTTGCGGGAACCGTGGAGGGGAGGGAAGACATCGAAGGAAACGACAGTGCTTTCGGAAGCGGACCTGGGGAGGGCAGAGCCTTCTGGCGTTTCGCGCTGTTCGGCCTGGCCGGCTGAGTGCCCCGGGTCGAGGAAAGTCAGTGTGCTGCGGCCAAGCACCAGGCGGTCCTCGTGAAACACCGGAGAGGATTGTCCCTGCCTCAGACAGACCTGATTCACGAAGGTGTGGTTCGAGCTTCCGAGGTCCGTTACCGAAACGCCGTCTTCCGACCAGGTGAGGACACAGTGCTTCTTGGAAACTAATGGGTCGTAAAGCTGGGTGTCACACGAGGGGGCCCTCCCGATGATATTCTCGCCGGGCTTCAATGGGAAGACAGTGCCATCCGCTGCGTGGAGATAGGGGCTTTGCTGTGAAGGCACGTTTGGTATAGCATTCATCTCTATCACCGCCAACCCGTTTCCAGTAGAATAGCAGAAGCTACCTGATTTTTCAAGCGGTTTGCCACGGCCAAGAAAAGCCACAGTGCACGGTGAACGATTCAAATGGCTAAGAAGAAGCTCCGGCAAAAACGAGACGTCATCGGCCTGACGATGCTGGTTGGCCTCATGGTACTCATAGGCATTGTTGGGTTGGGTCTTACAACGGCGACAAAAGATAGCACCCTGATAAAGAACGTGCTTTCGTCCTGGCTCATCGCGGGGCTGTCCCTGACCTTCCTTGCCGCAAGCCTTTTCAAGGGAGAGATACTGATCCCACTCTCGAAGATCATCCTTCCGCTTGGCATTTACGTGGGTCTGGCTGTCGTCTCTACTCTGTTATCGCGATACAAATACGCGAGCCTGCGGGAGCTGGCAAGTCTGCTGTGCGCCGTCATGTTGGTCTTTGTGACAGTCAGAGCGGTCACAAACAAGAGGGCGTTTCTGCTTGTGATGGCGATGATGGCGGGGGTCGCTGCGATCAGTTGTTTGTACGGCATTGCCCAGCATTATGATTTTGATCCCGTGTTTGGTCGCCAAGCGATTTTGTCGGAGCAGGGACGATCGTTTTCCACCATGGGCCATCCGAATTTCTTTGGATCGTTCTTGATTTTGGTCTTGCTGGCTCTGCTGAGTTTCTTCTACTGGAGTCAGTCTGGGCCGGTGAAGAGCCTTGTATTGGTCTTAATTTGTAGTGTGACGCTGTGTTTATTCTATACTGAGTCGCGAGGGGCGTGGTTAGGACTTCTTGGAGGATTGCCGGCATGGTTTTTCCTATCTGTGTCCAGCAATCGTTGGAGATTGTTTCTTCTCGGTCCCGTGATCATCCTGGGTGGGGCGATGGTTGCCCTGCTTCTGACCGAAGGGGCGAGAGGATACGTCATTCTTTGGGCGCTGCCATTCTGGCTGCTTGTTATGCTGTCGTTTCAGGTCATCGGGGGCGAGCAGAAAGTCCGGCACGCTGGCAACTTGGCATGGGGAGCGTCGCTTCTCGTCGCGGTCGTTCTTGTTTCCAATGTTTTTGTTGACCGCGACGAGATTGGCGGGAGAATGGAGTCGGCATTCGATACTGAAAAAGGGTCAGTGTTTGCGAGAAAGGTAATGTGGAATGGCACTCTGAATATGTTCGAGGCGCGGCCGGCTCTTGGCTGGGGGATGGGGACTTTCAGCATCCATTTCCCAAGGTTCCGGGACCCGGTTACCGCGGGAAAGATCATGCCGAACACTCTGCACGCCCACTCGGAATATATGGAAGTCGGGGCGGAGATGGGCATTGTGGGACTGGCGGTCTTTCTGTGGCTGATCGGTGCGTTCCTTTGGGAAAGCCTGCAAAAAGCGGTAAAACCGCAGGAGGAATGGCAGCGGCTCGCCGTTGCGGGCCTGGCAGCGGGGTGCGTAGCGATTTTGCTTCAAGCCGCGGTGAGCGTCAGCACCCGATGGGTTGTGGGGCGATTTTTTCTTTGGCTCGGCATAGGGTTGACGATTGCTCTTGGCAAAATGCGCACGTCGCAGCAGTCCGCCAGGAACAGAGGGGAAAAAGACGAAAAGATATGGGAAGATGAGGAGGGATTCTACCGCATCAGGCTCAAGCTGTTGCGGGCGCCAGCGTTCCGTGTCGCTGTCATTTTGCTTACTGCTGCCGTAATGGTGGCCGGAGGATGGTGGGGAGGACGCGTCTTCGCATCGGCTGTCTTGACAAGGAGGGGAGAAGGCTATCGGATCGCGGCGAAGGTGCTTCCCTCGGAGGCTTCAGACCAGGCAGGGATTCTCGAAGCTCTCAATAAGAAACAAGTATTGCGGGACAAGGCCATCGAACTTTATGAGCGTGCAGTTGAGCTGAATCCGTACAACTTATTTGCTTGCTACAAGCTCGGTCACTGCTATAATCTTCAAGGAAGACTTGAAGAGTCGCTCCGCACTTACCGCCGGATGGCTAAGCTGGCACCCGACGGCTCCGACATTCATTTCAATCTGGGCGTGGTCTACGCGAACATGCGCCGTTGGGAGGAGAGCAAAGAAGAGCTCGAGACAGCTCTGAGCATGAAGATCGGCCCGCTAACTCGGCTGGGACTGGCAAGGGCTCACGAGAATCTTGGCCATTTCGCCAAGGCCGAAGAGCAGTATCGGGCGCTGTTAGCGACCGACCCTGACGAGGTGCGGGCAATGAACGGCTTGGCTGGTCTTCATCTCAAGGATGGGGATAACGAGAAAGCTATGGAGCTATACGAAAGGGTCGTTGCGATCGAGCCGGAGAATGCAGATGCCCGTTTATGCATGGGGTTGATTTATAGGTCGCTTGGAGATCATTTCAGGAGACTCGGAAGCGTAGAGCAAGCGTCGCAGCATTACACAAAAAGCGTTGAAGCACTCGAGATCGCGCTGCGGAAGAGACCGGACAATGTGCCGATTCGCGCCGCGTTAGCGTTGGCCTATGCAGACGTTGACCGTTTCCAGGATGCACTGGCTCAACTGCAGCACGCACGAAAGATCAAACCGAACGAGGCCTTGATTTATCTGAACCTCGGCAAGGTTTACATCAGAATGAACGAGCCGCAGGGAGCGGTGGCAGCCTTTCGGCGGACGATGCAGATTGACCCCAGAGGGCCCTGGGGCTCAGAAGCGCTGAGGGAATTGAAGCAGATAGTACTGGAATGAAGAAGCGCGATGTGCCGAACAGACGGCATTCACGTTCAGGAGGGAAAAACGCAATTGATTCGATGCTATCTTCATTGAGATTCTTCGTCAGGGCGGAAGGAGGAAGAAAATGGGTTATCCGGCAGTTCGCATGAGGAGAATGAGGATCAGCGAAAGTCTCAGGCTGATGGCTCAAGAGACAAAGCTGAGCGCGAGCGACCTTGTAATGCCGCTGTTTGTTTCGGAGGGAATTTCGGAGAAGAGGCCAATAGAATCAATGGCAGGCTGCTTTCAGATACCGGTGAGCGCCGTTGCCGAGGAAGCGAAGAAGATTACGGAAGCGGGCATCTTGTCGGTGATTCTTTTCGGCATCCCGGCCAATAAAGACGAGAGGGGATCGGAGGCATTCAACAAGGATGGTGTCATCCAGAGGAGCGTGAGCGAAATAAAGGACAGCGGCGCAAAGCTTGTTGTCATTACCGATGTCTGCCTGTGTGAGTACATGAGTCACGGTCACTGCGGGGTGATCCGAGGAGAGGGGGACAACGTGACAGTAGACAACGATGCAACACTCGAACTTGTGGCCAAGACGGCCGTTTCGCACGCAGCAGCCGGCGCCGACATCGTGGCTCCAAGCGGCATGATGGACGGCGCTGTCCGAGCAGTCAGAAAGGCCCTCGATGAAGACAGCTTCCCGATGACGGCTATCATGTCCTATTCGGCGAAATATGCCTCCAGTTTCTACGGCCCCTTCCGCGATGCAGCGGAATCCCCGCCAGCGTTTGGCGACCGCAAGGCCTATCAGATGGACATCTCGAACTGGCGTGAGGCGATGAGAGAGATCGAGCTGGACGTGGAAGAGGGGGCGGATATTGTCATGGTCAAGCCTGCTCTGGCATACCTCGATGTGATCTGTCGCGCAAGACAGCGCTTTGACGTGCCAGTCGCGGCCTACAACGTGAGCGGAGAATATGCTATGATAAAAGGGGCGGCAGAAAAAGGATGGATAGATGGAAAGGCAGCAGCGTTAGAGGTTCTTACCAGCATCAAAAGGGCTGGAGCAGATTTGATCATCTCCTACTTTGCCACCGAAATCGCTCACGACTTGGGGCAAGCATAGAAGATGTTCTGGAGCATCACCTCATCGTGCTTGCTGAGTTTGACAAACTCCATGTGGGCCTGGAAGACCCTCTTACCGCCGTAGAGGATGCAATCTGCGTCGGTGACCTTCGCGCACAGGACCCTGTCCGTGTCGCTATCGGGATCCCTGAAGGTTATGCAAATATGGCAGTTTTGCTTAAGCGGCTCCCTGGTGAACAAGCGGCCGCCATGAATGTTGATGTCTTGGATGTAGGCTCTGTGCGGGGCAGTCTTTCCAAAGAGCTTCTTTCTTTGGACGATCACCGGCAGGTGCTTGTGGAAGGTGCGTCCAGGCTGTGCAGTACCCATCTCATCCACCCCCTTTGAGAGACTCGTGGTGGAAGACCGCCTTCCTTTTTCAAAGCGGACCTTAGCATCGGTCATGCCTTGCGTCAAGAGGTTTATTTGGCATGTAAATTCTCGCAGGCAGAGAGTTAAGAAAAGAAGCTGAGCAGGGTCAGCGCTGCGTACAACATTTGTGGAAAGAGGTTAGAGATGAGTGTGGATTTGAGAGAGCTACTGCAATTGGTTGTCGAGAAGAATGCTTCCGATCTTCATCTGACGGACGGCGAGCCGCCGATCCTGCGGGTTGACGGAGAGCTTGTGCCCACCGAAGCGCCACGCCTCACGGCCGATGACACGAAGCGAATGATCTACGGCGTGCTTACTGACAAGCAGAAGGTGCAGTTTGAGGAGCAGATGGAACTCGACTTTTCTCTCTATATTCCAAACATCAGCAGGTTCCGGGTGAACGTTCATCAGCAGAGGGGGTGTGTCGAGGCCGCCTTTCGGGTAGTGCTTTTGAACATCCGGAGTATCGAGGAGCTGGGCTTGCCAGCTATCGCGGGAAAACTGGCACTGAAGGCCAACGGGTTAGTCATGATCACCGGACCCACGGGCATGGGGAAAACAACCACCCTGGCCGCCATGGTGGGTCTAATCAATACGGAGAGAAGCTGTCTGATCGTCACCATTGAAGACCCTATCGAGTACCTCTTTAGAAATAAAAAAAGCATCATCAAGCAGAGAGAAGTCGGGTCGGACACCCACACCTTTGCATCCGCCTTAAAGCATGTCCTGCGACAGGACCCCGATGTCATCTTGATCGGGGAAATGCGAGATCTGGAAACGATCGCCACCGCCATGACCGCCGCCGAGACCGGGCATCTTGTTCTGAGCACCCTTCATACACCCGATGCTCCTCAGACGATTGACAGAATCATTGACGTGTTTCCACCTCACCAGCAGCAGCAGATCATGGTCCAGTTGGCCGGCTGCATCCAGGGAATTGTAGCTCAACAGCTTCTGCCGAGAAAAGATGGAAGGGGCAGGATTGTAGCGACGGAGGTCATGGTGGGCACCGACGCAGTTCGCTCCTGCGTCCGAGAGCGAAGGACACACCAATTGAATACCATCATCCAGACCGGTTCCCAGTTCGGGATGAGCACCATGGACAAATCACTGAAAGAGCTGTACCTGAAGGGAATCATCACCTACGAGACGGCTATCGCACGGGCAAAGAATATCCACGACTTCAAGAACTTGTGATGAAAGAAAAAGGCGACGTTGTCAGTTTGCTGATAGGGGCGGGTCTGATCGTTTTTTACTTTGCCGTGGTGCAGCCGCGCTTGGGGTTCCTTCCGACCTCCCTGCTTGTCGTGGTCCTATACTGGGTCGTTGTGGCGGTCTTTGTAGCAATTCCCCTGGCCACTTTTTTCAGTGAGAAATTCCTCGCGCCCCTCATGGGCGACCGGGGAGCAAAAATAACCAGGGACTATTCAAAAGCGAAGAGTCTCGCCGCCCAGGGAAAGTTTGAGGAGGCGATTGAGGAGTTTCGCCGGGGGTTGGAGGACGAGCCTGACAACGTCATGCTGCGGATGGAGATTGCGGAAATCTATGGCCGGGAGATGAAGGATTTTCGTCAAGCGATTTCCGAGCTGGAGGAATGTTTGAAGCTCCGCCTCGGAGAAACGCAAGGGGCATCCATCCTTAACCGCATCGCAGACATCCACGAGACCAACCTGGGCGAGGTGGAAGCTGCCGTCGCTACACTCACACGGATCGTCGAAAACTGGCCCGGCACCAAGGTCGCCTGGAGAGCCCAGCAGCGAATTGAAGGCATCCGAGAAGGGGGACAATAACCGGCTTGATACGAACCCAGGTCAGAGCAAATCGGTGTTGTCGCGCTGTTGGAACACCCTCATTTACAGCAAGATGAGGTAGTAAGGTGAAAGTAAGATCGAAGGCGCTTTGGTGGGGCGTTGTCCTGGGGCTAATTGTCGTCTTGATAGGCATACGGGTGATCTTTCGGGACAACCCCACGTGGGGACTGCTCTTCGCCATCGTTATTTTGGGCTTTCTCGCCTTGTTCATTGCCCTTCCTTTAGCACAAACCCTATCCGAAGCTCTGATGAACAAGCTTTTCGCTGTCAACAAAGGGAAAGTGCCTAAAAACTATTCGAAAGCCAGATGTCTGGTTACTCAGGAGCGGTTTGAAGAGGCGATTGCGGAGTTTCGACGAGACCTTGAGGAAGAGCCCGAGAACATAGCACTGCGCATGGAGATTGCGGAAATCCTTAGCCGTGACATGAAACATTTTCATCAGGCAATCTCGGAAATGGAAGAGTGTCTGAACTTTCCCGTCGGCGAAGCTAAGGCTGCTTCCATCCTCAACCGCATTGCCGACATCTATGAGACTGACCTCGGCGACTCCCACGCAGCCATCGCTGCCCTTTCACGAATTGCGCAGGACTGGCCGGGGACCAAGGCTGCTGAAAGAGCAAACCAGCGAATTGAAGGGATTCGAGCGGCAATGCAGAATCGCGCCGAAGGGTGAGTTTGACTTGACGCTGGCGCGCTTCTGTGCACCCCGTCTTCGTCAACACCTCGGGATGCATCGTTTTTGACCCCAGCCCATACACGGTTGCAGTCCACCGGATGCCTCGCCTGCCCGGGCGATCCGGCTTATCCTGTTTATCTTGTCAGACAAGCGCCCCTCGCAGCACTTATCCCCTGGCGCCTGCAACCTCAATCCTCCACCCATCTCCGCCAGTACTCAACCGAGCGCTTCAGGTCGTCAAGAACCATCTGCTCCGTCTGGCCGAGCGAATGAAAAATCTCGAACATCAGGTAATTCATCTCGGAACCGGACCTCTCTATTGCCTCCAGAACCTTTTCAGGATGGATGATGCCGACCTTGTTGTACTCGGCGGTGAACGGCCAATGATGGCTCACCTTCCCGTCCGTTTGCTGGATATGGATGACCGGCGAGACGTTCGCAAACTTCTCCAACCACAGGTATGGGTCGAGGTCCTCCTCGGAATGAGGGTAGTGCAAATTGCACATATGGCCGACATCTATCGTGAGATAGATCGGTACGGCGGCATCCTCGTTCACTCGTTCGTAGAGGTCTTTTGCTTCGGCGATGGTGTATGGCGCCTCGCTGGGAGTGTACATCTGCTCCCACAGTAGGAACTTCAAACCGTGCTCCTTTGCGTCGCGAGAGAGCAATTGAAATGAGCGGATCACCTCATCAATCCTTGCTGCTCGCCGCGTTGCATCCCGGCAGTCGGCGTCAACGATAGTATCGTAATGGCCCCCTATGCCGCCGGCGCCCAGTTTATCCGCCAGGATGATTGCTTCTTTGCACCACTCAAGCCCCCTTGCCCGGATGTCGGGATCGGGATGCGACAGGAGGTTCGAGCAGTGTGTGATCACTCCCGTATAGTAGTCAACGATCGTCATCCCTCGGGCTTGAAAAGCCTTCCTGGTCTCCTCCGCGATCCGCGAACGAGCCGGCTCCGGAACGAAAAATGGGTCGAGCAGGTCCGAAGAAAACTCCGCATACTTCAGCCCTAACTCCTCGTCTATGATCTCCGCCCACTCCTGCGGTTCCGCCCATCGCTTCCGCAAGAAGCACATATTGATTGCCAGAATTGTCTTCGCCACGTCTTGCCCTTTCTCTATGTTCTGAAGTTCTCAGAGAGCGTCTGAAAGCCGCCCCGGCCCCAAAAGCCAGACTGTCCACGCGGAACGCTGCACTGCTCCTTGCTGTGCGCCACGGCTAAGAGGCTATAGAGCGGCTCCGCAAAGTGTCAAGTCACATTTAGGCAGAGCACGCCTTGGCACTTGATTGATTAGAGGCGGCGTTGTAGTATCGCAGGCATCCTGCTGGTGGGAAAGCCCAGACAATTGCTCCAGGGTTTACATATTTCGTGTTCGCGCGACCCGTGTATTGAACGGACGCGAAGATCACGTTGCGGCCGCGTGCGTATCAGCATTTTTGTGGAGGAAGGGTATGGCTGAACAAAAAGGAGGTCTGCTCTCAAAGTCGTATGTATTGATCCCGTTCGTGTTTATCTGTGCGGGAATTGCGGCGGCGGCTCTGGCTCCGGTTTTGAAAGAACCGGCCGACGCAGCTTATTCGTGGCTCTCCAAAACGCACAAGGACATACCCATTCGCCGCGTGTTTGAACGCTGTGCGCTTATCTTCGCTCTTGCACTTTTCATTGCCTTTCGGAAACATCTTAAGTCTCGCGTGATCGCCTCAATCAACCCCAAGCAAAACCCACCCGGCAAGCCCTTCATCGGCGGATTCCTGATCGGCCTTGTCGCTCTTCTTCTGGTGGCGGCAGTCATGGCAGTTCTGGGCGGGGCGCGGTTCATCAATCCTCACGTGGAAACCTCGACATTCTGGAACGCCTTTGGGAAAGCTCTTGGTGTCGCAATAACCGTCTGTTTTCTCGAAGAGATTTTCTTCCGGGGAATCGTTTTTCAGGGTCTTCAGGCCGACCTGGGCACAGGGCTGGCAACGATCATTGGCGGTGCTTTCTTCTCGCTCGTTCATTTCATGCGTCCACGCAAGATGCCAGACATCTCTGGTTCAGACCCCCTGGGCGGCTTCAAAGTTCTGGGGCACGCCTTCGATCGGTTCAGCAATTTCAATGAGATTCTTCCCTTCGCCATCGGGCTTTTTTTGATAGCCATTCTTCTTACCGTAGCTTATCTGAAGACGACGGCGCTTTTCCTTCCCATGGGCCTGCACGCCAGCCTCGTTTTCTTCAGCAAGCTCGACGAGAAATTCTTCGTCCCAGGCAAAAAGGCATCGAACCTCCTCTTCGGTTCGCCGGCCCCCTATCCTTCATTCCTCAAAGGCGCGGACGCCTTGCCCACCTGGATCATGATCGGCGCTCTCACTATCGTGATCGGCGTGTTCGGCCACAAACTCCGATCCAAAGGGAGCAAGGTCAGCTCATCCGCATAGTCGAAAGACAAGTAGGTAGGCCAAGAGACACGTGCTCCTTCATTGTGGCATGCACTCGCTAAGAAAGCCGTCGTGGAAGGTGGACTGGCTCATGAGTTTCGTGAAAGCTGCTGCTCACAACCTGATCGGGCTAATCTTTCCGAACCGGTGCTTAATGTGCGAGGCGCCGCTTGATCCCGCGCGCTCTTCACCCCTTTGCCCGGGGCATGCCAGGGAGATCGTCCGCGTCGAGCCACCTGTATGCAGTAAATGCGGAAGGAAATTGTTCGGTGAATCAGTCGAGGCGCTCGTCTGCTCGGAGTGCCGATCAGGACGTATCTGTTATGACGTTGGCTATTCGGCTTATGTTTTTGCCGGCCCGATCAGGGACCTGGTCCACTTTTTCAAATACAGGAGAAGACGTTACCTTCAATCCTTCCTGGGCGGTTTGTTGCTCGATTACGTCCGAGGCCGTGCGGATATCGCACCTTCCGATGTTATCATCCCGGTTCCCCTGCACTGGTGGGGGTATTGCAGAAGGGGATTCAATCAGGCGATTGACCTGGCGAAGCCGCTCTCCAAGCACTTCCATATCCCTATCATGAAAAGGAATCTGAGGCGAGTCCGCCACACTCGTCGCCAGGTGGGTCTCTCGCGAGTGGAGAGAAGAGCGAACATTAAGAACGCTTTCGAGGTGAGCCGTCCCGCCAAACTGGCTGGCAAAAGTATCCTGTTGATTGACGACGTAATTACGACCGGAGCGACGCTGAACGAGTGCGCCCGGGTCCTCAAGCAAGCAGGCGTATCCAGAATCACCATCCTAACCCTCGCCCAGGCCACCGGCCTTGCGGCAAAACCGTAGCCGTCCGGTGAACACATATGGGGTCTGGCATGGTTTTTGGGATCTGGGGGATCGGGCGGGCAGGTTCTGGGTGGCGTTTTGAGCAGTCTTCCACTTGTCCAGGAGGAGTTCCTCGAGGCGTCTGGCGGGGTGAGCGCTGATGCGCTGGAAGACGTCGCGGAGGTAAGCTAACGGATCCATGTGGAGCCGTTTGCATGTGGTGATGAAGCTGGTGAGGATGGCGGCGGTTCGCGCTCCTTTATCGCTGCCGAACAACAGCCAGTTTTTCCGTCCCACAGCGACTCCACGCAGGCTGCGCTCGGCGCCGTTGTTATCGATCTCAAGGTCTCCGTCTTCGCAGTAGCGGACCAGCCCTTCCCAGTTCGACAGCGCGTAGGAGATCGCTTGGCCCTCGGGGCTTTTCGGCAGCACGTTGGGCTGTTGACGTTCGAGATACGCCTTGATGTCATCGAGGATCGGAACACTTTTGGCCTGCCGTAGTGCCAAGCGGCCGACGAGGAGGCGCTGACGAGCGTTTGGGAACTTGAGCTCGGCTGCCGGACGGCACCCAGGGCGCGGGCGGACCGGACCAACGACCGGCGCAATCATACCCGGCAGACGCCCCAAAAACAGGGGCCGTAGCGCAGTCCGCTAGACCGAGGGGTTAGGCCCTCCACCGTGCATAACCGGCGCTGGCACGCGAACCATGTCAGCCGGGCGCGCGAATACGCCGGATATTTCCGGCGCATACGAATGGCCAGTCCCGAATATTGGCCGGCGTCGGAGCGTACTGCATGATGCAGTCATCAAGGTCGCAGGTAGGGCCCGGGTTCTGCGCGGGGTCCGATGTGTCGTAGCAGTCCTCGGCGCCCAAGAGATGCAGTACCTCGTGCCACACGGCCTCGTCATGGGATGTACCGTACACGTAGGCCACCCATCCGTTTCTAGCGCCCCACAGCGCGTGCGGTGCGTCGCGCAGGGCGAGTTTCGCAAAGAAATGTTCTCTGTGGCACAGAAGGATGCTACGTCCATATCCGTATTTCTCGCAAAGGAGATCCACGATAGACGAAGTCAGCTCCGGAAGGGAGCGGCCGTCACGAATCTTACCGATGGTCTCCAGGTCCGCTGAACTAATCGCTTCAAGCTGAAGCTGTACCCGGACTGGAGGCCTGTGTAAATACGAGCGGAGCTTCGCAAGGGAATCGCCCAGGCATCCCCTGCTGCCATCTCGCCGAAGATCCCCGTATAAGAGTTGTTGCGACACTGTGCGTCCCTCCTACCCGGCTAAGGGGTGCGAGCTCAGCGGCGCCGCAGGCGGCCTCCGCTGGAGCAAGTATTGAGGCGGGTCGTGGCAAGAGTAAAGCTGAAGGCGGTTTCTAGAGGGCCAGATCCTCCCTGTAGGTCGGAACATCTACGAATTCTCCTTTGCTGTGCAGATCCCACCGAACGTCAATTACCAGCAGTTTGGAATCGGGGGGAACCAGGCTATAAGGAATATATGGCTCCCCGATTTGCCGGTCTTTGTTCTCTGCTAATGGAGCATACCGGACGGTATGAGTGTGCTCCCTAACAGGTTCAACCAACACCCTGATCGGATCCTCAAGTCTCTCGACACTGTAATCGCTCGGAATAAAAGTTGAGGCATCGCCCGAGAAGGGGTGTATGCCAACAAATATTGGGCCTGGCCATGGCTCCCGAACCGTGAACTTTGGAATATAGAAAGTGAATTCGGTGTCATCCTGCTCTAGGTTTGTTGACCATCGTAACTCGCTCTGTGTCTCTTTTGACGGTTTTAGCAGGGCCATTTCGATCGTCACTCTCTCCTGCGTAAGCATCCGTTGCAAGACGATACGGATGACACTCGGCTTAAGGCCCAAAGGGCACACCGGCGGCGCCAGGACGGGAAGGTTCGTACAGGCCAAGGCTCGTGTCCCACCACAGGTGTTGGTTTCCTTTTCTAACAACATACCAGACGACCTGAACTAGAACAAGAAGTGGGAACCAGTATATGAGGCCAAGGATAAGCCATTCAAGCAGAACCACTGGCCGCACCATGAGAAATAGCTCCGTGCGCGTTGCTCCGCGGCATTGAGGGATATAATGCCCGTCAAACCCATAAGCCACGCCTGTCTGCCAAAAGATGAATGGTATTGTGTTAACAGATTCATTAAACCGGGCCAAGAAGCTTTCATACCTCGCCAGCTCGGGATCGTCTTTCTGAAAGAGATAGTGCCTCTCGAGTGGGTAACCGCGCTCGTACCTCCCCCTTGACTCAACGCCATAATAGTTCCAACCAACTGACTTTTCGACCATGTACGCGGCTGTGTCTCGTCCGAAAACAAAGGCATTTAGCGTCAGCAGAGCAAACCCACCAATGAAAACTACAGCCATCAGAATTCCAAAGTACGTTGCGGGCGGAACCCGGCACCTATGCCCGATGTATAGCACCAGGGCAAGCGTAGCCAACCCCCACAGCGTGTCGAACGTCCAGGGGACCACGCCAGTAACTTCTGGCGACGTTTTAAAATTGTCCAGAACCGAGAAAACAGCCTGAATAGCAATGCTGCCCAGGAGCGTCAGTAAAATACTTCTCAGCCATTTATTCTGAAGACCGGCTCTGACCGCGACCACTTGTCCTCCTCCCCCACCGCCGTAATCGCTGGCCATCCAGGCATTCGCCTGCGGCGTCTTGGACCACACGTCTTATTGTAATCCCCGGCATAGGGTCGTCAAGGCATTTCTGGCCTGAGAAAGCTCCGTGTAAATGCCGCCCGCCGCATGTCGCACGGCTGGGTGCACAGAATCGCCTTGATCGGCGCCGGAAAACTCAGCATCCGTTCCCCTCCAACACACCCACCACCGTTCGTAAGGTTTCTTCATCTACTCGCTTGCCGATCCGTACCCGACGACCGTCCCGCAGCACAAGCTCGATCCCGGCCAATTCCGACTCCCCCGCCTCCTCACTGACCAGAGCAAACGTCGCCTGCTCGGCGTCCTTTGTGGCCTTGCTCCTGTTCTGACTCCCCAATGCACACGCCTGCTGTATCTCCTTCACCTTCCGCTGCCGCCAGTAAAACTCACTCTCCTTCACCCTCCGCTGTCGGCAGAACTGTCGGATCGATACCCCGCTCCTCGCCGCCTCCCGGATCACCCTCCGCCAGTAGCGTTCCTTCTCGATGTCGCGTCGCTTCCCTTCTCCCTTCATCACCTCTATCCTCCTCGGCTTGCCACATGTGAACCTCACACTTACGCTCAACCCGCCGAGAAGTATCACTCACATCCCCGTTCCGCGGAAGATGGGTTCGCCGGACGATTACGCAAAACCGGGGCCAGCATCACCAATTGGCCGGGAGGCTCAGTCTTGACAAATCTTGGAGACCCAATCTGCTAAGTTTTCCGTACCCTGAGTTATCCGGATAACGACTCGCAGGAAAAAGAAAGGCGCCGCCGTGGATTTCATAGGTGGAAGGCGCACCGCGTCCTTCTGAGTCGTCACCACAGCGTGCACACGATCCGCTGAGGCCCGATCGAGTATCTGTCGTATTTCATTCGGCGTAAAGCGGTGATGGTCCATGAACCGGAAGCGCTTTTCGATCCGTCCGCCGAGCCGTTCGATCGCCGTCTCAAAGCTTTCCGGTCGAGCGATGGCGCTAACCACATAGACATCCTTGCCCCGAATGAACTCTGGCTGCTCTCGTCGCCCTGAGATCACCTCTTCAAAGTAAACTGGCTGGTGGACAGTCTCGATGATTCCCGCTTGGGGGTTCACCCGCCGCAGTTCCTCTCTGATGCGCTCCACCTTCACGCCGCTCGTTTTAGTGAGCACAAAACAATCTGCCCGCTTGAGCGCCCTCAACGGTTCTCGCAAAATCCCCCGCGGCAAAAGGTGTCCGTTCCCGAAAGGGTTGGTGCAGTCAACCAGGACAAGATCGAGTGTTCGCTTCAGAGGTCGGTATTGAAACCCGTCGTCCAGGATGATTGTGTCCACTCCCATCCGCGAGATAGCATACCGCCCGGCCCTGGCGCGATTCTTGTCCACAAGCACTGCCACTCCATCGAGGTTCTTGGCCAGCAAATACGGTTCATCCCCCGCGAGAGCAGAATCGAGCAGGACTCTCTTCCCGTCGGAGACGATCCTTGGCGAGTAACCTTCGGCTGAAGCTCCTGCCCGGTGCCGGCGGGACTGCTTGCTCTTGTACCCCCGGCTCAAAACAGCCACATTGCGCCCCCGGTCGCGTAGAGCACGAGCCAACGCTTCAACAAATGGCGTCTTCCCTGTCCCGCCAACGGTGATGTTCCCAACGCTTATGGTCAGGCAACTGAGCGAATGTCGCTTAAGAACACCGCTATCATAGAGCATGGTTCTAACCCACACGCCGAAACGATAGAGCTTGGAGAGCACACACAAAACAACCTTGACCATTCGCGCCAGGAGGCCGCGGCGCCGGTCCTCCATGATGTCTATAAGGTACTGCTGGGCACCACCTGGCATATTGAAACTCCAACGTTCCTATAGAGCTGTGTTCGTCCGACTCATCAGCTCCTTTCTCTCTTTACATTCCCTCCGTCATTTACTATAAGTGCGACCGAACGCCCTGTCAATTCGGCAGATGGCGTGGGTGTGGCCGCGTCTCAGTGGCGTCGCATCATTGCGCTCTTTCAGAGCTTGAATCGTTGGGTCGCAGGCGCCCCTTCGGGGCTTGCGTGCCGAGAACCTGCGAAGCCCCAACGGGGCGCAATAGGATAGCCCAGGGCGCAGCTCTGGGACAGGAAGCAAAAGGAGAGGCCAGCCCTGTAAGCGCCAAATACTGCCACGCAAATACGGCCGCACCCGACGGCGTTACGGCATTGACCTTGGGCCATGAACCCACGTATCCTGGGCCTGAGGTATGCGTCCCTGGTCTGTAGTAGGTCTGCGATTTGCTCACAGAAGGAAAAACGGAAATGGCCCAAGCAGAACAGATTGACGTCGTGGTGGCAGGTCATATCTGCGTTGATCTTATCCCCAGATTCCCCGAGGGCCTGGGTGACGATCTGACCCGAATTCTGGTTCCGGGCAAGTTGGTCAACATCAGGAATGCCGAGCTGTCCACCGGAGGTGCCGTTTCCAATACAGGTCTTGCCTTGCAGCGTCTCGGTCTCAAGGTCGCTGTCATGGGAAACATCGGCGACGATTTCTTTGGGAAGGCCATTCTGAACAAGCTCAAGCCATACGGGGCACAGAAAGGGATGTCCATTGTCCAGGGGGAGGGCACGTCCTATACCATTGTCATCGCTCCTCCGGGGATAGACCGCGTTTTCCTGCACAATCCGGGCGCCAACGACACCTTCGGCCCGGAAGATGTCAACTTGGACATTGTTCAGGAAGTGAGCCTCTTTCATTTTGGCTATCCCCCTCTCATGAAGAGGATGTATCAAAATGACGGCGTGGAGTTGGTGGAAGTCTTCCGCAAAGTCAAAGAGACAGGTGTCACCACGTCTCTCGACATGTCCCTGCCGGACCCCTCGTCCCCCTCCGGCAAGGTTGACTGGGATTTCATCCTCCAAAGGGTTCTTCCTTACGTTGACATATTCGTGCCCAGCGCCGAAGAGACGATGTTCATGCTGGACAAAGAGCGGTTTTTCGCCAAGGAGAAGGAAGCGGGATCAAGGGACGTCCTGGAGTTCTTCAACGTCGGCGAGTATTCTGAGCTTGCGGAGAGACTGCTTTCGTATGGAGCGAAGATTGTCAGCTTGAAAACCGGTTACCTTGGCCTCTATGTAAGAACGGCGAGTTCGGACGTGCTGCGAGGCATCGGCCGCGCCAAACCTTGCGATCTCCACAACTGGTCCGACAGGGAGCTTCTTGAACCCTCCTTCCGCGTTGACCATGTGGCCAGCGCCACCGGGTCCGGCGATTCCGCCATCGCGGGTTTCCTGGCTGCGTATCTCAAGGGACAATCCATCGAATCCTGCATTAAATATGCTTGCGTCGTCGGCGCTCAGAACGTTCAGGTCCTGGATGCAGTGAGCGGGGTTCGGAGCTGGGAAGAAACAACCCGGCAGTTGGAGTCGAACTGGCCCAAGAGCCAAATCGCCCTGAACGTGCCGGGCTGGCAGTTTGACAACACCGGCCAGGTCTGGCATGGTCCAGCGGACAAAGCCCCCAACACGGCGTAGACAGGTCCCGCTGGCTTCTTCCTGGCTATTCCCTCAGTTACGGGCGGGTTAGGATAAGCTTGACGGAACCCCTTAATTCTTCTTGACAAATGCCGGGGAGTGGTCGTAAAGTTTGCTTTGTTAACTGTACTCGCTGTTGCCAAGACAGAGAGTGGGTAGATGCCCGCTCTTTTCTGTTTCGCGTTTTGTTAAAGTGGAGGAGTAGCCAGGGATGAATGGCGAGCTGCTGTCAGTTCTGGAATACATCGAACGGGAAAAGGGCATTTCCCGGGACACCATCCTGGAAGCGGTGGAGTCTTCTCTCCTCAGCGCTTCCAGGAAGACGTTGCCTACGGCGCACAATCTCTCTGTCCAGATAGACAGAGAGACGGGAGATATTCTCGTCTTTGCCGACGTGCTCGTTGTGACTGAAGGTCCCGGCGACTTCCCCGATGCCATTTCGCTTCAAGAGGCTCTCGAGGTTGACAGCAACGCCAAAGTAGGCGAGTACATCCGAATGGAAGTGACAACGCAGGACTTCGGTAGAATCGCGGCCCAGACAGCGAAACAGGTCATCATTCAGAGGTTGCGAGAAGCGGAGAAAACCCTGCTCCTGGATGAGTTCAAACAGCGCGTCGGAACGTTGGTGAATGGAACTGTTCGCCGGCACGGGTACGGGGCAGTCATCGTTGACGTAGGGAGAGCCGAGGCGATTCTTCCGGCCAGAGAGCAGTGTTTTGGGGAGAGGTACCCCCTTAGAAGTCGGATCAGTGCATACGTCATGGAGGTAAAGGATTCCCTCAAAGGGCCGGAAGTGATTATCTCCCGCACGCACCCCGGCCTTGTGGAAAGGCTCTTCGAACTGGAAATCCCTGAGATCAGCGAGGGAATCGTGCACATCAAGGGGATTGCCCGTGAGGCCGGCCATCGCACCAAGATCGCCGTCCAATCCAGCGATGAGAAAGTTGATCCCGTGGGAGCGTGTGTGGGGTTGAGAGGGGCAAGAGTCAAAAACGTCGTTCGGGAGCTGAATGGTGAGAAGATAGACATCATCAAATGGAGCGATGATATTGCCACCTACGTTACGAACGCCCTCAGTCCTGCGAAGCTCAAAAAGGTCGAGATGGGTGAAAAGGAAGAAAGCGTCACAGTCATTGTCAGCGAGGATCAGCTTTCTCTGGCCATAGGGAAAAAGGGACAGAACGCTCGCCTGACAGCCAAACTGGTCGGGCGGAAGGTTGATATCTTTTCCGAAGAGAAAATGCAGCAACTCCAGGAGATTCAGACGCAGCGAATCCTCGACTTGCCAGGCGTTGGCGAAAAAGCGCTTGAAGTTCTGCGGGAAGCCGGTTACACAACTATTGATGTGATCGCTGAAACATCGCAACAGGATTTGGAAAAGCTGCCCGGGTTTGGCCTGACCACTGCCGAGAAGCTCATAAAAGCCGCAAGGGCGTTGCAGCAAGGAGAGTAAAGTGGGCCGAAGAGCGAGCACACTTGCCAAGGAGCTCAGGGTTTCCGGTGAAGAGCTGGCACGGAAGTGCGAGATCATGGGGCTGATTCTCAAGTCCTCCAGCTCCACCATCCCCGACGACATCGCCGAACGGCTTAAGATGGAGTTTACAAGGCCCCCTCGTCCACCAAAACCTGTTCGCAAAAAGAAACCGAGAGCGAAGAAGCCTGCCGCAGCCCCCAAGGCCGCTGCCAAGCCTCGAGCGAAGAAACCCGCCAAAGCCAAAGAAGTCAAGAAGCCTCGGGAGCCCCGCCTGGTCAAGTTGAAAAAGATGCTTACGGTCCGCAGCCTCGCGCCCAAGTTCGGCCTCAAGCCCGCCGAATTGACCCGCCTCTGCAAGGATATGGGATTAAAGGTCATCCAAAACGATGTCCTCGACAGGGATACGGTGGAGATTCTGGCACATGAGCTCGTACATGAAATAGAGGTTCAATTCCCCGCTGAGGAAGCAAAGAAGGTCGGTAAAAAACCTGTCGCGGTTGGCAAACCTGTGAAGGAAAAGCAAGCGGCGGCGCCGGCAGCCGTCGAGGAAGTCAAAGAAGTTGAAGAGGCAAAGGAGGAGGTAGAAGAGAAGGTTATCGTTCCGCGGGCGCCGGTTATCACTTTTATTGGCCACGTGGATCACGGAAAGACCTCACTACTGGACGTCATTCGGGAGTCAAACGTTGTGGCCGGGGAGGTTGGTGGGATCACTCAACACATCGGTGCGTACAAGGTATCTGTAAACGACCAGTCCATCGTTTTCCTGGATACCCCGGGACACGAAGCCTTCACCGAAATGAGGCGGCGGGGAGTCAACGTCACCGATATGTGCATCCTGGTTATCGCAGCCGACGACGGGGTCATGCCTCAGACCGTCGAAGCCATCAATCACGCGAAGGAAGCTCAGGTTCCTGTAGTGGTTGCCATCAATAAGATTGACAAACCGGATGCCTCCCCGGATCGAGTTCGCCAACAACTGACTGAGAAAGAACTTGCCCCGGAAGAATGGGGCGGGGAAACCATTTGCGTCGAAGTCTCCGCCGTTACAAAACAGGGCGTTGATCATCTCCTGGAAATGATCCTTTTGCAGGCGGAGATGATGGAACTGACCGCCGATCCCAACACCAGGGCGAAAGGCGTTGTCATCGAGTCGAGCCTTTCCGCAGGGAGAGGTCCCGTGGCGACGGTCATTGTAAAGGACGGCTTTTTTCGTGTCGGGGATTGCATCATCGCTGGCGAATACGGCGGGAAGGTGCGTGCGCTCCTCGATGAGCGGGGCAAAAGGCTGGATGAAGCGGGTCCTTCCACTCCCGTTCAGGTTCTCGGCCTCGATGGCGTTCCCCAGGTTGGGTCCGAGATCCTCGCGCCGAAGTCCGAGCGCGAAGCGAAAGAAATCCTCCGCCAACGCCGACAGCCCGCACCTCAACCGGATGTGGCTGAACTCCGAAGGGCCACTCTTGAGGAATTTTTCAAGACAGAAGCTGGCCAGGAGAAAGAGGAGTTAAAGATCATTATAAAAGGGGATGTTCAGGGTTCTGTGGAGGCGCTGTCACAGTCTTTGGAGAAACTGAGCACTGACAAGGTCACCTTGAAAATCATACATAGCAATGTCGGTGACGTGAATGACTCCGATGTCATGCTCGCCGCAGCCTCCGGAGCGATGATCGTGGCTTTCCACTGCAAGGTCAGCCCTTCTGCTGCTGATATGGCTGCGCATGAAAACGTGGTGGTGGAGAGTTTTGATGTGATATACGAGGCCATTGAGAGGATCAGGCTCGCTATGGAGGGCCTCCTTCCTCCGGAAGTCAGAGAGGTTCCCATCGGCCGCGCCGAAATCCGACAGATCTTTGTCTCTTCAGCTATCGGGCGTGTCGCCGGCTGCTATGTGAGGCAAGGAACAGTCCACAGCGTCGCAACGGCAGCTCTCATTCGCGACGGTGAGGAGATCTGGAAGGGCGAGATTGCCAGCCTCAAGAGATTCAAGGAGGACGTCAAGGAAGTCAAGAGCGACCTTGAATGCGGGATCAAGCTAAGAGGTCGGGAGGATATTCAGGAGGGAGACATCATCGACTTTTTCCTGAGAGAGGAAGTCCCTCAAACCCTATGAAGCTATGAGCTGGGACACTGAGTCTTGGGGCGTTGAACACAAGATTCGACGTCGCGAGGAGATTTCAGTAACTGACATGGTGATTGGTGTATTGGAGGTGGAAATGCGAATCCCTGGCGCCTCCTCCCTGAAAAGCAAAAGGATGGTTGTTAAGAGTATTAAAGATAGAATAAGGAACAAGTTCAACGTTTCTGTGTCAGAGCTTTCCCACTTTTCCACAAAGCAACGTTGCCTGTTGGGGATCGCCCACTTGAGCACCGCTAAGCCTTTCACGAACCGTGTGCTGTCGGAAGTACTCAACTTCATCCAATCGTGCCGACAGATTGAGCTCGTGGACTTCGAGATGACCATGTTTTGAGCAGACTACTCTTCTCGCCAAGCGCTATGCCGCTGGCTCGGGCTATCTTCAATCCCCACGTTGAGGCGCATCATTATGACTACCAGACGAACCTCCAGAGTGAGTGAGTTGATCAAACGAGAGATCGCCGACATTCTCTGCCGGGAGATTAGCAATCCCAAAGTGGGATTCGTCACCGTAAGCGACGTGAACGTCACTAAGGACCTTAGATCGGCCTTTGTCCGGATAAGTGTCATGGGCGACCAGAAGCATCGGCAGGAGTCCTTACGCTGTCTCAACGAGGCCGCTGGCTTTATCCAGAGGGAGCTTTCGTCTCGCATACGGCTCAGGTACATGCCGAAGCTCCAGTTTCACCTGGATACCTCCATTGACCACTCCATGCACATCTCCCAGATTTTGGCGGAAATAAGGGAGGGGAAAACCCCACCCGACCGTCAAGAAGGCGAAAACGAACCAGGGAAGACCTGAGGCAATTCTGAGGTTGAATGAAATCCCACGACGTCAACTTGATACAGAACAAGATAATCGAGGCAATCCGAAACAATCTCGTATTTCTGCTCCTCACCCACGTTAACCCCGACGGTGATGCCCTCGGCAGCCTCGTCGCAATGAGGCGAGTCTTGGCGGGGCCGGGAAAAGAGTGCAGTGTCCTTTTCCCCGGCGAGATACCTCCCCAATATCGCTTTCTCATTGCCGCCGAGGAGATAGTTCCGTCGCTTCCCCCTCGCCAGAAATGGGATGTAGTCTTCCTGCTGGATATCCCATCCGCTTCTCGCCTTCCCGTGTCGCTTCGCGGTGAGGTTCCACCTTGCAAGGAGCTAATCAACATTGACCACCATGCCACCAACGACATTGATGGCACTCTAAACTGGATAGACCCCTCAGCTTCTTCTGTGGGAGAGATGCTTTTTCGGCTCTTTGATGATGCCGGATACGCAATCAGTCCCCATGTGGCGACGGCGTTATACACGGCCATACTGACTGATACTGGCTCTTTTCAGTTTCCGAACACGACCTCCTTTTCTTTGAAGGTGGCAGCGTGTCTCGTGGATTATGGGGCCGATCCCGCTTATGTGGCTGATAAGGTATACGGCTCCCACTCAGTCCGCAAATATCGCCTTCTCGGCAGAGCCCTTGAGACGCTTCAGACATGCTGTTCCGGCAGGGTGGCATACATGTGGGTCACCAAAGAGATGCTTCAAGAGCTGGGGGCCTCCATCGTCCAAACTGATGGATTCGTAGACTACCCAAGGGAAATTGAGGGAGTCGAAGTCGCAATTCTGTTCAAGCAGGAAACCGATAAAGAGGAAGTTAAAGTAAGCCTGCGGTCGAGGGGGAAGCTTGTCGAGGTCAGGCGGGTGGCGGAGAAGTTCCACGGAGGGGGGCACCCTGCCGCGGCCGCCTGCACCCTCACTGGTTCTGTGGACCCCGTTCAGCAACGAGTCCTCCAGGCGGTTGCCGAGGAGATAGCGAGAGCGGATGCCGTGGCTTCGGCTTCCCCTGCCTCAGAAACTTCGTCGAAAGGATAAGATGACAGTACCCCGAAAAACGCCGCTCACATCTCCCAGCGGTTTCCTTGTGATGGACAAGCCTCCCGGGATCACATCTCACGGTGTGGTGCAGAGGATGCGTCGGGCCCTCCGATTGCGAAAGATAGGCCACCTCGGCACCCTCGATCCCATAGGCACCGGCGTTCTCGTCCTCGCCGTCGGAAAGGCGACCAAGGCAGTCAAGCACTTCATTACCGACGACAAAGTCTACTTGACAACCCTCCTGCTTGGAGTCAAGACTGACACACAGGACGTGGAGGGAAAAGTGCTCTCCGATGTCCCGTGCCCTTCTCTGTCTCTGGAGGAGATTGAGGAGGTCTTCGGCTCCTTCCGTGGGGAAATCCAGCAGATTCCGCCCATGGTCTCGGCGAAAAAGGTCCAGGGTCAGAGATTGTACAAGCTTCATCGAAAAGGAATCGAAGTCCACAGGGAACCCAAGACTGTTTCTATCAAGAAGATTGAACTGCTCAACGTTGATTTGCCGGAGATCACCTTCCTTGTGGAATGCTCCAAGGGAACGTACATTCGCACCCTCTGCGCAGATATTGGGGAAAAGTTGGGGCCGGGTGGCTGCATGTTACGGCTCTGTCGCCTTCGTTCCGGTTTCTTCTATTTGCGGGACGCCTGGTCTCTCAAGGCTCTTGAGGACATGCCCGAGGAGCAGATCGCTTCTCTTCTGACGCCTTTGGGGGTCGCCATGGAGAAAAAGATTCGCTGTGAGAGAAGTTGATGTGATTCTGCCCGCCTCCGGCGCAAATGGATTCTGAGAACCAGCGGGGTTGCTTCCCATAATGAGAATAGTTAACAGCATTCAAAGATTGGCAGCGTTTCGCCGTCCCTCGTGCCTGACCATTGGCACCTTCGACGGCGTTCACCTGGGGCACCAGGAAGTCATCAAAAGAATCGTTGAGAGAGCCGCCGACTCTGAACTTATGAGCGTGGTGATGACTTTTGACACCCACCCACGCAGCGCTGTGGGAACAGGTGGCGCTCCTCCGCTTCTCACCTGTACCGCGCATAAACTGGCGCTCATCAAGGAGCTCGGGGTTGATGTGTGCGTCTTGGTGGAGCTTGACGAAAATCTCGCATCCATGCCAGGGAGGGATTTTGTGGTGGATGTCCTTTACAAAAGGCTCAGGGCCGGAGGGATCGTAGTGGGACCTCGGTTGCGGTTTGGCAGAGGTCGGAGAGGAACCCCCGCCCTCCTCAAGCGGCTGGGAGAAAAGCTCGGCTTCTGGGTTGAACTGGTGGACGAGGTCTTTGTTGGCGGCGTTCCCGTGAGCAGCACGATGGTTCGCCGCAGCATACTCAAAGGAAACCTCGCGGCGGCTGAATCGCTTCTCGGGAGACGGTTTTCCATCGTCGGTCGCGTAGTTCGCGGAAGAACCATAGGAAGAAAACTGGGATACCGAACAGCCAATATCAATTCGTTCGACGAGGTTGTCCCTCCCACCGGCGTTTATGTCGTGGAGGTTATTGTTGATGCAGAGAAGCATCCAGGCGCATTGAATGTGGGATCGCGGCCCACTTTCTCCTGTGGCGACTTCTCACCGCCTGTGCTCGAAGTGCATATCCTCGGTTTCAATAAGCCGATCTACGGGAAGCGGGTTGAAATCGTTTTTCACCGCCGAGTCAGAGATGAACGGCGGTTTGCTTCGCCAAAACATTTGAGCGCGCAAATTGCGCTGGACATTGAGGAAGTCAAACGGTATTTTCGGGGACAAAGGGGTGGTTGCTCCTCGCGAGGGTCAGCGGCAACCAGCGAAATTTTTGCTGCGGGCAAGAGAAAAGGTTGATTGAAGACAGAGGCCGCGCTACAATGACCGACAAGTAATTGATCCTCGAAAAAGGCGCATGTCAAATCAAGCGAATATAACGGATACGCCCGGAGAGCGAGAATGGCACTCGAAAAAGACCGGAAACAAAAGATAACCAAGGAATTTCAACAGCATGACGGAGACACCGGCTCTTCAGATGTGCAGATTGCCATCCTGACTGAACGGATCAACGATGTGAGCAATCATATGAAGCAGCACAAAAAGGATCACCACTCTCGACGAGGCTTGCTGAGTTTGGTGGGGAGAAGGAGAAGACTTCTCGATTACATGAACGAGAAGGATCCTGAGAGATACAAAGCCCTTTTGAAAAAGTTGAACCTTAGGCGATGAGTCCACTGGCTGGTTCAGAGGGATCAGTCCTGATACGGGCTCATGCAAGTAAACCAGTACAACCCGCTGTTGAGCTGCTTCCCTTGATCATTAGAGGCGATTCCACGACCTCCATGTTCGGAGCACGGGTTTGCTCCCATTCAAGCGCATTCGGCTTGACGGTCATTCCGGCTGCACGGAGCGTGACTTCGCTGTCGCGGGATCGTCTCTGATGACCAAGGAAGCCCCGGCGGGTTGTCAAAACGTCGTTTCGGAGGAACAATGTCTGAATCAATTGCAATCCCCGTCGGGGGAAGAGAGATTATTCTTGAGACCGGTAAAATGGCCAAGCAGGCCAACGGGGCCGTTACCGCGCAGTGCGGCGGAACCATCGTACTGTCCGCCGTGGTTGTCGCGGATAAGCCGCGCGAGGGAATTGACTGGTTCCCTCTCTACGTAGAGTACAGGGAGAAAACGTCGGCCGCAGGACGCTTCCCCGGCGGCTATATCAAGAGAGAAGGAAGGCTCACCGAAAAGGAAGTCATCACCTGCCGCTTGACCGACCGCCCCTTGCGCCCTCTGTTCCCGAAAGGCATGCTGGAGGAAGTGCAGATCGTGAACGAGGTTCTTTCGGCGGATGATCAGAACGAGCCGGACGTCTTGGTTGGAGTCGCTGCCTCGGCCGCCTTGGCTGTTTCTGACATTCCGTTTGCGGGTCCCGTGGGCACCGTCAGAGTTGGCTATATTGACGGGGACTTCGTCATCAATCCGACTCACGAGCAGATGGAGTCTTCCCTCCTCGACATGGTCATCGCTGGAACAGAAGGAGCTGTGACGATGGTGGAAGGCTCGGCGAAGCTCCTTTCTGAGGAGACGATTCTCGAGGCTATCGAGTTCGGACACACCGCCGTGAGGAGGGTTGCACAAGGGATTTGCGAGCTTCAGAAAAGGTGCGGCAAGCCGAAGGTGGAGCATGAGTTATTGACCTCGCCGGGTGAACTGCTGGCGGCTATGGAAGAGATCATCGGCCCTGATATCGTACCCGCTATAACCATTCGGGAAAAAGCCGCCAGAGTCAAAGCGATAGGCGCCCTGAAGGATCGTGTGAAAGCGGAACTCATCGGCGATCAAGAGGACCCCCCGTACAGCGAATCGCAAGTCGAGTTGGCCTTTACGGAACTGCAGAAGAAACGCCTTCGAGAACTCGCTCTCCGCGAAGGCAAGCGGGCCGATGGTCGCGGTTTGCTGGACATCAGGCCGATTACCTGCGAGGTCGGCCTGCTCCCCAGAACCCACGGTTCGGCACTGTTCACCCGAGGTGAGACGCAAGCATTGACGATTGCAACTCTTGGCACCGTTTCCGACCAGCAGCGAGCCGATACGCTCATCGGCGAGCGGTCGAAGAGGTTTATGGTTCACTACAACTTTCCTCCCTTCAGTGTCGGGGAAGTGAAACCCATTCGGGGTCCCAGCCGCCGCGACATCGGCCACGGGGTGCTCGCTGAGAAGGCTCTGCTGTCCGTCGTGCCGGACGAGCTTGATTTCCCTTACACGGTCCGCATCACGTCCGACATCCTGGAGTCCAACGGCTCTTCCTCGATGGCCACCGTTTGTGCTGGCTCTCTGGCCATGATGGATGGGGGGGTGCCGGTGTCCGCGGCTGTTGCGGGGATCGCCATGGGATTGATCAAGGAGGGCGATCGGCACGTGATTTTGGCCGACATCCTGGGGATTGAGGACGCCCTCGGCGATATGGACTTCAAGGTTGCCGGAACACGCCAGGGGATCACATCCTTTCAGATGGACATCAAGACGACAGGGATAACGAGGGAGATCATGTCCGAGGCTCTCCGTGAAGGGAAGAAGGCTCGCCTTCACGTCCTGGACATCATGGAGTTGACTATTGACAAGCCGAGACCGGAAGTCTCCGTTTACGCTCCGAGGCTCACCATCCTCCAGATTGATCCTGAGAAGATCGGAGCGGTCATCGGGCCGGGCGGCAGCGTCATCAGGAAGCTCACTCAGGAAACGGATTCGACCATTGACATTGAGGATTCCGGCAAGATCACGATCTCCAGCCCCAGTGTGGAAGCGGCCGAGAAGGCTGTCAAGGCGATTAAGGCACTGACCGCTGAGGTGGAAGTGGGCAAGATCTATCGGGGCACTGTCAAGAACATCCTTGCCTTCGGCTGTTTTGTGGAGATTCTTCCCGGGAAGGAAGGGCTTGTCCACATCTCCAGGCTTGCCGATTACCGGGTGGATCGCGTCGAGGACATCGTGAGCGTGGGTGACGAGATCATGGTCAAGGTCACCGAGATTGACGATCGCGGCAGAATCAACCTCAGCCGCCGGGACGCCCTTAGCGGCGACAGGGGGGAGGGTCCAGCCTCGGGCCCTGACCGCCGGGACTCCAATCGCGGACGCCACGATTCCCGTCCCAACGGAAGGAGGGATGACCGACGGAATGATCGTGGAGACCGTCCCCGTAAGCGTTAACGAGAGCAACTGCTATCTGGTCGCGGAAGACAGGGGTTGCAGGGGAGTGATGATTGATCCGGGCGCCGACCCGCAAATCATCCTCGGCCGCTGCTCCGCCCTCGACCTCTCCATTGTGAAAATCCTCATCACGCACGCACACTGGGACCACATCGGGGCCGTCCGCGAGATCAAGGAGAAAACCTCTGCGGAAATCTGTTGCCATGAGGAAGACCTTCCATTTTACAACGCCCTCGTCGAGCAACTGGCGTTCATGGGAATGGATGGCGAGCCCCCGCCGCCGGTGGACCATTTCGTTGGGGACAACGAGAAGCTCAGCGTCGCCGGACTCGATTTCACGGTTCTCCATACGCCGGGTCACAGTCCGGGCAGTGTGTCCTACCTCATCGAGAATATCCTCTTCTGCGGGGATGTGCTTTTCGAGGGCGGCGGCGTGGGAAGAACAGACTTGCCCGGAGGCTCCGCCCCGCAACTGAAGGACACGATCACCGACCGAATCTTTTCCCTTCCACCCGAAACAGTCATCTACCCCGGTCACGGCCCTGAGACCACCGTGGCGAAAGAGAAGACCTTCCCCCCGCTTTTCTTCTGAGGGGTCTTGTTCCTGCCTGCATGTTGGGGGACCGGAGAGACCCTCACAGCCGCTACGGCGGAGTGTGCCTGGCTTTGGGGCTGCCGTGGGCTCACCGCAGAGATCGCAGAGGACGCGGAGGGGAGTTAGGTCTCGGTTTGGGTCTTCGCGTCTTTGCGAGAGGGGTGCAGAGGGGGTAGCCGTCCTGCCAGGATGGTTGTTCTCTCGCCAAGACGCCAAGGGCGGCAAGGGGAGTTCGGTGACTGCCGCCCAAGGTGGGGCGGCAGAGAAGCGGAAGAGGGACTCGCACAGGTCGCGGAGGGTGCGGAGAGGAGTTAGGTCTCGCTTTGGGTCTTCGCGTCTTTGCGAGAGAGGTGCAGAGGGGGCAGGCGTCTTGCCAGGATGTTTGTTCTCTCGCCAAGACGCCAAGGGCGCCAAGGGGAGTTCGGTGACTGCCGCCCAAGGTGGGGCGGCAGAGAAGCGGAAGAGGGACTCGCACAGATCGCAGAGGACGCGGAGAGGAGTTAGGTCTCGCTTTGCGTCTTCGCGTCTTTGCGAGAGAGGTGCACAGGGGGTAGCCGTCCTGCCAGGATGGTTGTTCTCTCGCCAAGACGCCAAGGGCGCCA
>Ga0209979_1000062_pt1 | contig 190558 bp, 158 predicted proteins | sample AnhtaG_FD_183114 | JGI IMG/M metagenome (GOLD analysis project Ga0209979, IMG submission 183114) | Deep subsurface microbial communities from Anholt, Denmark to uncover new lineages of life (NeLLi) - Anholt_01485 metaG (SPAdes) (version 2) | ecosystem: Environmental > Aquatic > Marine >...
CTCAAGCAGCTCGGTATCCCGATCCTGCCTGATCAATGGACCCATTGGAGAGAGCCGGCCTTCTCCCGGAACCCCGCACCAATTCAGGCACTCGCCCTCTCAGGAGCCAAGTAGTGTCGAAGACCCGCTCAGGCATTTCAGCCCGACAGGTGGGGCAGTAGTAGGCGAAGAAGACGAGGGCAATGAACTTCCCTTTGTACTCGTCGAGCGTGTGGCGCCCCCCCGCCGAGTCGTAGAAGGTTACGTTGGGCGCCGGTTTCTTCAGTTCGACCGGCGACAAAGGTGCCTCAGCTGGGGCCGTGCCTCCCAATGAACCATTTGGATGGGGCTCGGCTCCACTGTTGAAGACTGGGGAGGGGGTTGAATCGTCTGGGGACGACCGAGGAGGCGCGACCGGAACGGTCGGTGACTGAAGATTGCAGGCGGCGGCAACCAGGGTGGCCAGGAAAGCCCATCCAAGCGTACGACGTTTCATCGCTGAACCCCTCCCGCGAAATCTGGACAGCGTATTTGTACGCTTGTCGCTTGCTTCTCTCGTAGTTCGAAACTCAGCAAGAAATCAGGCGATCGTGCGATCGCTCATGTCGGCCAGCCGACAGCTGGGGGGGCACCCCCTTGTTATCCTAATGAAGAAGCGCATTGGAGGGCCTTCTCATGCTTGCATTTCAGGAATCACGCGGTATGCCGGAACTTGTTATCGTCTTCTCGGAAGAGTGTCTCGGCAGCCAGCGTCTCCGAGAGGTAGTCGACACGCTCGATTGGCAAGCCCTAGGCATTGCGGTATCCTGGCTCCCCTTCGACCATCGGGATCCAAGGGTCCGCGCAGCAGGCGTCTTTGCGACGCCGACCGGAATCCTCAACGGCCGCATCGTCTTCGCCGGATCGCCCGATCAGTTAACGCTCTTGCGCCAACTTGAAGCAGCCCGTAACATGGCGGGGTAATGCCCTAATAAGTGAGAAACCATGCCCTCGAAGCTCTGGTATCTAACCAACCATAAGCTCCTTAGCGGCTTACCCAAGCCGGAGATGGATGCGATTGAGCGGATGACCCAGATGGTGACCGCCCCTCGCTACCATCAGATTTACCTTCAAGGGGATGCATCCGATTCCATTTACCTGCTGAAGAAAGGGAGCGTGCGCATCTCGCGGCTCTCAGAGTCGGGCAAGCAGGTCATCTTGTCCATCCTTGGCCCGGGGGACATGTTCGGCGAGCTGGCGCTCATGGATAAGGAGCGCAATGAGATCGCCGAGGCCATGGAGGAGACGTACCTCTGCATCATCCCGAAAACCCAGTTCGAGCAATTGATGATGAAGAACCCCACCCTCGGCTTGAGGGTTACCAAGCTGATGGGATTTCGACTGCGGCAGATCCAGAATCGGGTCGAGGACATCGTCTTTAGGGATTCTGCTGGCCGAATTTCCCAACTCCTCCTCAACCTGGATCAGGATCACGGCACCCCCCATAACGGCGGGCGCTTGATAGGCTTAAGGCTTTCTCAGCAGGACCTGGCCGATCTCACGGGACTTACCCGCCAAACGGTATCTGAGACTCTCAACGATTGGAAATCTAAGGGGATCGTTGGAATGGAAGGCCGCCAGCTCATTCTCCACAATTTCCCCAAGCTACAAGCCATGGCTCAGCGCTCCTAAGCCCCTGTAGCTGGCATACCCCGCCCATCAGACCAATCAGCATACGCCCGAAGCCGCACATCGCAACAAGAATGGCAGCGCCGGGTGAACTCAGGTGTTGCCCACTACTCTAGCGATGCCTGAGCCGCAAGGCTGTCGACTGGCCGTTACAACCGATCGCCTATCGGAACCCGATCTGTGTAAGCTGGATTACACTCGCGGTTCGAAAACGTAGGCGCCACAACAGCCAGGTGGCAGCGAGGTTTCCCATACTGGATCCGTCCCTCGATACCAAAGGAGGTTGTTTCCAATGGCCGACGATATCCTTTATCGCCGCTCGAACCTAGCGAGTCTGCCCCAACTCGGAGAACTGGCTCCGGAGCCTTTCCAAGCCGCCATGCGCTTCTTCGCGTCAGCGACCGCGGAGGGGGTCCTCTCCTCGAAGGAGAAGGAACTGGTGGCCACCGCCGTCTCCCATGCCACGGAGTGCCCCTATTGCATCGACAGCCACACCAGGAAGGCCCACGCGGCCGGCGCCAGCGCCGCGGAAGTGGCCGAGGCCATCTTCGTCGGGGCTGCCCTTAAAGCGGGCGGAGCTTATACGCATGCCGCCAATGCTCTGCAAGCTTTCTACGGTGAGGGGGATGACGTCCTTTACCGCAGGACTAACCTGGCTCAGCTCAAGAAACTGGGTGAGCTTGCGCCGGAGCCCGTCAAGGCAGCCCTGCAGTTCTTCGAAAAGGCGACCGCTCCGGGGGTGCTGAGCAAGACGTTCAAGGAGATCATTGCCGTCGCCGTCGCTCACGTGACCGAGTGCCCGTACTGCATCGACCTCCACACCCAGGCGGCCAAAGCGGCTGGCGCCACGGCCGAAGCTTTGGTGGAAGCAATCTTGGTCGGGGCATCCGTCAAAGCAGGCGGTACCCTCACCCATGCGACCCATGCCTTGGCCGTCCTTCAAGAGTTGCAAGCGGTCGGCAGCCCTGCCGCCGCCGTTCGGGCCTAACGAAAGCAGGATGTGATGCCTGGTACCCAAGTGCGTGACCTGGATAGCGCCCGATGGGAGGAGGCCCTCAACTCCGACCTGCCGGTGTTGGTCGACTTTTGGGCCGAGTGGTGCGGTCCCTGTCGGATGATGACCCCGATCGTGGAGGGCCTCGCCATGGAATACGAGGGCCGAATGCGGGTCGCAAAGGTCAACATCGACCATGTCCCGGAACTCGCCCAGCAGTATGGCGTGATGAGCATTCCCACCCTCATTCTCTTCAAGGCGGGCGAGCCAATTGAGAGGCTGGTCGGGTTTGCCCCCAAGGAGGCGGTGAAGCACCGTCTGGAACACGTGCTCTGACGTGCGTCACCTCGGAGGCGGACCGCAAAGACGCTGCCGCCTCCGAGGTCCCGTCATCCGGCCTGGTTCTGGAGGCTGGGCAGATCGATCAAGAGGATACTCTTCTGATCATAGTCGATGAGCCCGCGCGCCCGAAACTCCGACATGAACTTGGAGACCGTTTCCCGGCTAGAGGCGATCAAGTTGGCAAGCTCTTCATGCGTGAGGCCCAAGCGGACCCGGGCGCCTTCGGGCTCCATCGTCCCATGTTCCTCGGCTAGCCTGAGCAGCAATCGAGATAACCGCGCCGGCACGTCGCGAAAGAGCAGTTCTTCGAGGCGGATCTCAAATTTTCGGCGCCGCTCATCCATTTGCTCGAGGACGCGCAGCGCGAGCTCTGGCTTGGCTCGCAGCATCAGATCGAAGGTCTCGCGGCTCATCGCGCAGACATAGGAATCCTCGAGGGCCTCGGCGACCGTCTCGCCAGGCCTCTCGCCCGGCGGAGCAATTTCACCGAAGAGGTCCCCGGGCTCGAGGATGTCCAGCGTGATCGTCCGGCCGTCCTCCGTGGTTCGAGAGAGCTTGACCCGGCCCTCCTTGAGCACATGAATGGTTCGCCCAGGGTGGCCAGAGGAATAAACCAGATCCCGCCGCTTGACCTCGCGTTCTTTGACCGAAAGAGCAAGTTTCTTCAGTTCGGCGTCGTGAAGGAATTGGAACAGTCCCGTCTGTTTCAAGTACCAGAGGGCTTTCTGACTTGCCAAGCTAGCCTCCTCAACGATCCGCCGGGTCGGGTTGCCCACCCGCTGTGATGGTCACCTGCCTCAGGTGGGGGAGCTCTTCCTTGAGCGCTCGTTCAAGACACTCTTTCAGGCTATATACCGTGAGCGCACAGCGCGCGTCATCGGTCCGCAGGTGAAGGTCTACCCCGCCATCCCAGACGCGGGCGATTTCTACCACGCACCCATGCTGGTGAAACTGCGGTCGCAGCCGTGAGACCACCCCCAACACTTCATGATACAGGCGCATTTCCGGATTCGGGACCGAAATGGGCATCCCTTCTGGGTTAGCCAAACCACCGGATCCCCGAAATGGTGTAAAAGCCTCCCGTTGCGACCAAGATGACGGCGCCGATGAGCTCGATCAGCCGATGATGCTGCTTCAGATTGCCGACTTGCTTGGCAAAGCCGGCCATCACTCCTGCCAGAAACAGGACCATGGTATATCCCAGCGAGTACGCGACCATGGTGAACACGCTGACCATCAGGCTTCCGCTCGCCGCTGCGCTGCCGAGCACCGAGAACAACACGGGGCTTGCGCAGGGGCTGCTGATGAGCGCAAAGACCAAGCCGAAGAAGAATGGCCCCACGTTTTCCGGCACCCGCGTGAACCCTGGCAATGAAGGCAGTCTGAAGAGCCCCCCAAAACCCAGTCCCAGCAGCACGGTGAGCACGCCGATCCCGATCTGGACGAACCCACGATACTGAACCATCAAGAGCCCTGCGAACGAGCTAAACAGCCCGAACAGGCTCAAAATGGTCGCCACGCCGAGGACGAAGGCCCCGGACTTCACCCAAGCATCCAGGCGGGTGGTCACTTGGGCGGTCCCGATGTAGCCGAGGTTCATCGGCATCATCACCAGAATGCACGGGCTCAGACTGGCCGCGAGCCCGCCGGCGAAGGCCACGGGGATCAAGACGTACCAAGGCATGACCGCATGGGCCGAGAGCGCCGAAAGGAACGTCTTCTCCAGCCGATCAACGAGGTGTTCCAGCGGCGGCTGCCACAGTTGCGGAGCCGCCAACAGGAAGAGCAGGCCAATGCCTAGCAGTAGTATCAACCCGATAGCCCACCTCGGCATCCAGGGCCGCGGCGACCTAGAGGGGATACGTTCCGAAGCGTTCATGGTCCTGCCCTTCCCGTTAAGAGCGCTACTTGTGCTTTTCAGCGGCCTTGAGGGCCTCGACGTAGGGGGCCTCTTCGGCCTCGCCGACGAGGATCTTCTCGGGGACCCGCGACTTGGCCGCAAAGATGCCGACCGTCGAAGTCTTGGCTTGGTTCTCGTTGTAGAAGGCTGTGAGGCCGTAAGCCTTCGCGAGCCTGGCCGAAGCTTCCTTCGCCTTGGGGTTGGTCACGTCGAGCTTCACGAACTTGGCCTCTTTGCCATACTTGGTCATGAGGGACGTGAGGGTGGGCTTGATGTGTTGGCAGCTAGGACACCAATCAGCCTCGATGATGGCGACGATGGGCTGGTTGAGGTGAACGGCCTTCATGGGAGCCGCGTGGTGAGCACTGCCTGACTTCGCGGGGGCTGCCTTCATCATGCCGGCCGCGCATGGGTTACAGGGATTGCAGGGGTTGGCCATGGATGATTCGGCCAGCGCCGGAGTGCTTGCCAGGGCCCCCACCATGGTCGTTCCTCCGAGCAAGAGGGCGGCAAGAAGTCCGTTGAGACGCATCGATCGTTCCTCCTTCAAAGATCCGCTGGGTCGGACAGCGGTTTGAGGACACTGTAACAAAGGGGAACGAGACCAATCTGTCGGCTAACCGACACCCTCGCGCTACTTGACCGATTGCACGTTCGGCATGCGCTGGTCTATCGTTTCAGGCAGGTCGCTTACGGCGCTTTGCACGGCCTCGGCCAGCGTGGGATGGATATGGACCGCGTTCTCGAGCACTTGGTAGGGTGCCTTCGCGTTCATGAGGTCCACGTACAAATGCACGAGCTCGGCTCCGTCGGCCGCAAGCACCGCCGCACCGAGGATCTGATGGGTGCCTGCCTCGACGATCACCTTGATGAAGCCCTGGGTCTCGCCCAACTCCCTCGCTTTGCCGTTCGCCTTCATCTCGAAGCGGCCGACGCGGATGGACTTGCCGGCTTGCCTGGCTTGCTCTTCCGTCATCCCCACACGACCGAGCTCAGGGTCCGTGAAGAGGGCGTAGGGCACCACCCGATCGGTCGTGCGCCGGCCATCGCCCGCAAGTTGGGAGAACACGATGCGATAATCGTCCCAGGCCGTGTGGGTGAACATGGGGCCGCCTCGGATGTCGCCCACCGCCCAAACACCAGGCACCTTGGTGGCGAGCCGCTCGTTCACTTCGATGATGCCACGCTCGTTCGCTTCCAGCCCGATGGTTCCAAGGGCGAGCGCATCGGTATTCGGCTTGCGCGCAGTCGCGATGAACAGGTGGGTCGCTTCGAGGCGTTCCCCCTGGGGACCCGCAAGATCGAGCCTGACTCCGCCAGGGCTGACCTCAACCCGACTCACGCCCGTCCGGAGAAGGAAGCGAATGCCTTCAGACTCGAGGATCGTCTGGAGCGCCTCGGCCACGTCCTCATCCTCATGGCCCGCGATCTGAGCAGCTTGGTCGATGATGGTGACCTCGCTCCCGAAGCGGCGGTACATCTGACCCATTTCGAGCCCGATGTAGCCCCCGCCGATGACAGCGAGGTGGCCGGGTAGCTCGGAACGATCGAGCCAATTGCTCGCATGCAGGTAATCGACCTCTTCGAGGCCTGGCAACGGGGGGATCAGGCTGCGAGTGCCCGTATCGAGAACCACGTGTCGGGCGAGGACCGTTTGGTCCCCAACGCGCACGCGGAGCCGCTCGCCGTCCCGACCATCGAAAGAGGCATGGCCCTCGAGTAAGACGGGATTTTTCGATTCTTTGAAGCGGTGGGTGAGGGAGTCCCGTGACCGAGCCGCGAGCGCGTTGGCTCTGTCGAGGACGGCCTTGAAGTCCACGTCGACCGTGGGGATTCGCAGCCCATATTCCTGGGCCCGTCTGGCCTGGTGGGCAAGCTTGGCCGAGGCGATCGCCGCTTTCGTCGGCGTGCAGCCGAAGTTCACGCAGGAGCCCCCAAGCTGCTTACGCTCAGCAAGCGCAACCTGATGGCCCGCCACTGCAAGCTCGAAGGCCAGCGGGATTCCAGCCTGGCCTCCGCCGATGATGACCACATCGTAGCTTCTGAGAGCCATGGCGTCCCTCCCTCGATGTAACGTCAAGTCCTTTTGGCATGTCCCTGCTGCCATCTGCCGCCGGCCAGGTACACCAGGAGGATGGATTCCTCGTAACGCCCAGGCCGACAGCCAAAGGATGATGTCACCTTTTCTGACCCAGTAGTACTAGGGCGCCGCTACTGGACCACGACCGTCCCGTGCATGAAGGGGTGAGGCGTGCAATGGTACGAGAAGGACCCGGGGCTGTTGAAGGGCCGGCTGTAAGTATTGCCCGGCCCCAAGGTGCCGGAATCCCATGCCTCGGGCGAACCCGGATCAGAAGTTGAGGAGTGGGCGGTAGGCCCCACGAACCTCCAGACCACCGTGCTCCCCCTCGGGATCGTGACGCTTGCGGGGGAGAATTCAAAGTCTCTGACGGTCACCGTCACGGCCTGGGCCGTGCCTGGAGGTGGGGCCGCCCCGCCGCCGCCGCCAGAGGGCGCGGTTCCGCAGCCTGCTATCAGACTCCCACTCAAGAGCAGGAGGGGTACGTGCCGCGACATGATTGGCTCCTTTCTCAGGGCCCTGCTGAAGGGGGATTGACGAGCGCCCCCCAGCGACCGGGATTGGTGAGTGGCACCAGGAACTCGAACCCCACCATGACGTACCGGGTCCCGAAACTGATCCCTTGGAGGGTATGGCTGGGGCAATTGGTGAGGTAGAGGCCCATCGAGTGAGGGGAATAGGGAATGAGGAAGTTGACCCCAGCGCTCCACGCCGGCAGGATTCCCGTTTCCGGGAACCTGGCCCCGATCGCCGCCGAATTCTGAGCGGCGACCAAGGCGTTGTAGTCGGCCGAAAGGGCCAGCATCGGATTGAGGTGCCAAAGCAGGCCCGCTCCCGCCGCTGCCGTCGCCCCTCCGACTCCGTTCCCCGAGGAATAGCCTCTCCCTGCCAGCTGTAGCTCTAACGCCCCGAAGCGGAGCGACATCAAGAGGCTCCCATCGGCCGATCTCGCCGCCATGTTGTAAGCGCCGATCGCCGCCAGACCAAACGACCCTTCAGCCGGAATCAGCTGAAGCTTCACCAAAGGCTCCACCTCGTTGAGTTGGCCGTTGATGAGCGAGTGCGTGGCATACCGGATCGCGGCCTCCAGCCGGTCAGTGGCCCCGTAGGCCAGGGTGAAGGTGGGCATGTTCTCGAGATGGCCATCCTCGACCATCAAGCGATGATTGAAGAGAAACTCTCCGATCCCCGCCGGTACGCTTTCCGGCGCATCCAGGTTCATGGTCTTCTCGGTGAGCGGTTGCGCGAATGCCGGAGTGAGGGGGCTCAGGCATATCGCCACCCCCATCCCACTCCACATGATGCCTGCCTTCGTCATAGTTGCCCCTCCTTGGCCCGAGTCAGGCTGCCACGTGCTTAGCGTTGCATGGTCTCGAGGAGCGGGCAGTTCACCAGCATGCTGGTGGTGGCGGTCTGAAAACCCGCCTGAGTCGTGATGCCCGCGACCGTGTTGACGCTGCGGAAGCGGTAGTTGTCGGGCGGGGTCACCCGGAGCACCAGCCACATTCCGCTGTACGACCCCTTCTCGGGATACTGTGGGGTGCTGATCAGAGGGTTAGAAGGGTTGTCGCTGCTTGGCAAGGTGTTGATGAGGTTGTTGGAGATCTCGAACCGACCTTCGCCCTGATCCTGGTTCAGGAAGGGCATGGGATTCGCTCGACTCTTGTCATAGCCCTGGAACGGCTGAGTCGTTGTCCGGGCGTTGGGCGCATTGGGGTCCATGGGGTTGGCGTCCCGGGGCATGAACACCCAGATCGGGGCCGTTTGGACCTTGTTGTTCATGATCGGCAAGGTGTCGAAGGCAAAGGTGTAGGCCCTCTTGCCCTCATACCAGTTGAGGTGAGCAGACACGGTCGCGGCCCCTTCCAGCCTGGTCGTTTGGGCGACCACAGGACAGTTGACCGCCACGTTCATGGGGGTGTCCTTGAATCGGGGATCCCGGAGCGCCGCCTGAACATCGCCCAGGGTTCGGATCGAGTCGGGACGGTAGCCGTCCGGAACCGTCACCTGGTGGATCTGCCAGTAAGGGGTATAGCCAACGACGCCGGGGACACTGCTGAGGAGGTGGTGGCCCACTTCGCGGCCGTTTCGGTCGACGAACATGTAGAGCGGGGCCACGTTGTTAAGGGTGAAGTGAGCAGAGTCCGACGCCGCCTCTACTTCGAACATCCAGTATCGCCCCGGGACAACCCGGCCAGGGAGGTCATCGAAGCCTTCATGGAGCCGAACCAGCTTCCCGTCGCCACCCGGAAGTTTGGTTTCGTCAATCTTGGCGATCGCGTTGACGTCCGAAACAGGCCCCGAGAAGGCAGCCCGCCCTCCTCCACCGCCGCCCGCGGGACCCGCACAGCCCCAGAGCACGAGGCATCCCAGCGGTAACCAGGCTTTTCGAAACCCCATGCGCGCCTCCTTAGTTAACAGGCCAGGTAGATGAGCGCGGAGTGGCACAAATCGATTGCACGACGACGATTGATCGAATCGTCGGTCATGCTAACCCTTTGGCATACAGGGATTCACCTTGTCGGTCATGGAGAATTCTCGACCTTCGATTCTCGCTCGAGTTCGATCGCCAGTCCGGGATGACGCTCATCTTTGCCATCCTGATCGGATCCGCACCAGGACAGCGCTAGCCCGTTAGGGGCCGTACTTGAGGATGGTGTTGATCAGCTGGTTCAGGTCGTCGGTCTGGACCTCCCCCTCGCGCTTGGCCACGATCGTTCCCTGGCGGTTGACGAAGAACATGGTGGGGACGTCCTGGATGCCCCAGCGGCCGGTCATGGTCGAACCGGGATCGAGGTAGACCGGGAAGGTGAGCCCCAGCTTCTCCCGAAAGGCCTCCAGCGTCTGGGCCGGCTCGTCGACAGCGTTGACCGGCAAGACCACGAGCCCCCGGCACGAACAGATCTTCCGCATGATCGCATCGAAGGCCGTCAGCTCGTGCTGACAGTGCGGGCACCAAGAGGCGAAGAAGGTGACGATGACGCCCTTGCCATGCAGGTCAGCCAGCGTCTCCGAACCGCCCGCGGTGCCCTGCACCGTGAGCGCTGGCGCCTGAGCGCCGATGACGGGTCCGGCCTCGCGGGCCCGCAGGAAGGTCGAGCCAGCGAGTGGCCTATCGGGGAGCGTGCTCAGCATCGGGGCGCCGCATCCAGCGGTCAAGAGGGTCAGGGCCACCGTTCCGCCGAGAAGAGAAAGTCGCTTGAACACCGTTCACATCCATTCTGGAGCCGCCAAGGCGGCATTGAGCGATCGAGTTGAGTGGGCGGAGGTCCGGCACCCGACGGACCTCCGCCGTGGCGCCTACTTGCCGCCGTGGTGGATGGGGCAGGTGCCGCCACCGCAGTCGTCGGCGAACGCCGGAACCGCGAACAGGGAAACGGTCACCACTGCGAGCACCAGCGGCATGAACTTGCGAAACATCGAATCCTCCTTTTCCGAATCGCCCGCACGTCGGGCAACGCCCTCGGATTGTAAAGGTTCGATGAAGGACGGTTTGTCGGCAACCCGACAAACAACAAAGACTTGACGAGCTGAAAACAGGCTCTTAATAATCGGAGGCGCCGCAAGCCGCCTGAGCGGCGACTGTCACCCAGCCGACAGACCAGCCACCCCCGCCCATGGCACAGTCGACTCGCCGAACACGGGTCTGCGGACAGGGAGAGCGGACGGATGCGCTGGTCTATCGGGTTGAAGTTGCTCCTGGCCTTCGTGGCCGTCACCATTCTGACGGCCTTCGTCGGGGGCTTGGCTTGGATTCAGATGGGGTCGCTCCATGGAGCAACCCGGCAGCTGGTCGCACAATCCCTGCCCGAGGCCGAGATCGCCGGGGCCATGGCCTCCGACCTCAATGCGATCCGGGCCGAGGCCCTGGCGGCCGTCGTGGCGAGTGATCCGGGGGACATCGCCAAGTTCGTGGCGAACTGGAACCAGGACATCGGGGAGTTCCACCAGCTGGAAAGCCGCTACCAGGGCATCGCCACCCCAGGGGCGGAACGGGCTGCCCTCTCCGATGTCAGCCGAGACTTCGGCCCCTTCATCGCAGCCTGCCAGCTCATCATCGACGCCGCCCAGGCGCATGACCGGGTCACCGCGTTGGAGGTCATGAAGCGCCAGGCCTTTCCGACCTTCATGCGCGTCCGCGCCGACGTGACGGCCCTGTTAGACGAAACCCGCGCGCGCAGCCAACACCTGACTGATCGAGCAGCCCGCACCTACTTCGAGTCCGGCTGGTCCATGGCCGCGATCATCGCGCTGGCCATCTTGCTTGCCAGTGCCTTGGGCCTGATGGTGACCCGACATGTCACCAGGGGCATCCAGCCGATCGTCGGGGCGGCGGACGCCTTGGCACAGGGCCGGCTAGACGTCCGGGTCACCGTCCGCTCCCGGGATGAGTTCGCCGACCTGGCTGGAAGCTTCCTGGCCATGACCGAGACCCTGCGCGATCTAGTCGGACGGGTGAAACACGCGGCCCAAACCGTGGCCGACTCGGCTCGCAGCCTCAGCGCCTCCAGCGAACAGCTGGCCAGTACCGCCCAGGCTCAATCCGCGGCCACCGAGGTGACCTCCAGCTCACTCGCCGAGATGGCCGCGAGCGTCCAGCAGGTCTCGCAGAACGCCCAGACGCTCGCGAAAGCGGCCGAGGACAGCATGGTCGAGACCCGGAGCATGTTGGAGAGCATCCAGCACGTGGCGGGGAACGCCAAGGACCTGGGACGGGTGGTCGACGAGGTCTCGAGTGCTATTGACGGGATGGCCGAGGGCCTGCGGGAGTCCAGCGAACGACTTCTCTCGGCCAACGGCCTGGCGCAGAGGGCGGCAGCAGCAGCCGATTCGGGTCTGCGAGCCGTGAACGAGACGGCCGAGGGGATGGCTCTCATCGAGCAGGCCATGGTTGACGTGGTCACCGCGATCGAGGAGCAGGGCCAGGACTCGCAGGCGATCGGGCACATCGTCGAGGTCATCGACGATATCGCCGACCAGACGAACCTGCTGGCCCTCAACGCGGCCATCGAGGCCGCGCGCGCCGGGGAGGCGGGCCGCGGCTTCGCCGTGGTCGCCAGCGAGGTCCGGCGCCTTGCCGAGCGTTCGACCCAGGCGACCTCCGAGATTGGGAAGCTGATCGGTCGGGTACGGCAGGCCATGGATCGGGCTCAGGCGGCCACTCGACGCGGAACGGAGGCGATTCAGGAGGGTAATCAGCGGGCGAGCGGTGCTGGGGCGGCCTTGCGCTCGATCGCGGACTCGGCCGAGGCCGTGAGCCAGCACATGGGCCGGATCACCGCGACTACTCAAGAGCAATCCCAGGCGGCGGCTCAGATTTCGGGCGCCGCCGGACGGCTCAGAGCGTTGACCCAACAGGTTGCGGGGGCGACGCAAGAGCAGGTGCAAGGGGCCCAGACGGTCCTGGAAGCGATCGCCACCATCGCCGACATGACCCGACAGATCTCCGACGCCACCCGCGAGCAGCGGATCGGAACCGACCAGATCGTCTACGCCACCGAACAGGTCAATCGGTCTGCGGGTGAGGGGGCGATCGCCGCGAGGGCGATCGCCGTTTCGGCAAGCGACCTGTTGAACCAGTCGGGGGATCTGGTGGCCGCCCTGAGCGTCTTCAAAGAGGCTAGCGACGACCCCGCCGAACCTTCTAGCGAGCGAGCGCGGATCGTCCGGCCCGCCGCGGCTCTGCCGTCCGGAGCCCGTTAAGAGCGCCTATCAAAACTGTTCCTACGTGCCGACACGTCGGCCACACAGAGGTAACATGCCTGGTTTTGATAGGCGCTCTTAGTCGCGAAGTGTCGACGGGCCGACAGCCACGGCGACGCGTGGGGGGGTAAAGTGACGAAGAAAGGGGGTCGTGATGACTGATTGTTGCGCCGCTCCGATGGGGGCCGGGTCGGCCCGGTGCCCACGAACCGGGACGGTGGGTGTCCCAGTTCCGCCGGTCACGCTGGAAAGCCTTCTGCAGGCAGAGGCCCAGGGCCGGCGCGTCGCCGAAGAAGCCCACTTCTTCTGCGCGGAGCCCTCGTGTCCCATCGTCTACTTCACCCGCCAGGGGGCGACCTTCTCGACCCAGGACCTGGTGGTCCCGGTCTGGCAAAAGAGGCCAGACGATGCCGAGACTCCGGTCTGCTACTGCTTCGGTCACTCCCTCTCGACCATGGCCGAGGAATTGGCGCAAACCGGACGCTGCACTGCCCAGCTCGACATCGCCTCCAAGGTGAAGGCCGGTCTGTGCGACTGCGAGCGCCGCAACCCTCAGGGACGGTGCTGCCTCGGCAACGTGGCGATCGCCCTTCGTCGCCTGAAGGGTGAAGGCTAACCACCCATCAGGATCGCTGGGCCAGGGATTGCAGCTGGGGGAGATCCCGGAGGACCACCTGACGCCCCTCGGAACCCAACCAGCCTGCAGCTTTCCAGTCGCTGAGGGTCTCCGAGACCGTCTGGCGGGTAAGGCCCGTGAGATCGGCCATGTCCTGCTGGGACAGCTTGAGGCCGATCACGCGACCCTCGAGGTGGGGGGCGCCATGCTCGCGCTCGAGGTTCAGCAGCAGTTGCGCGACCCGCCCCGCCGCATCGCGAAAGACGATGTCCTCGACTCGGTTCTGGATCTGCCTCAGCCGCAGGCCCATCAGCTTGGTCACCTTGAGCGCGAGCGTCGGGTTTTTCATCATGAGCTGCTCGAACTGGCCCTTGGGCACGAGGCAGAGGTAGGTCTCCTCCATGGCCTCGGCAATCTCGTTGCGCTCGCCATCCATGAGGGCCAGCTCCCCGAACATGTCGCCGGGGCCGAGGATGGACAGGATCATCTGCTTGCCGGATTCGGAAATCCGCGAGAGGCGTACGGTTCCCTTCTTGAGCAGGTAGATGGTGTCCGAGGCGTCGCCGGGCAGGTAGATCTGCTGGTAGCGGGGGGCCGTCACCATCTGCGTCATCCGCTCGACCGCGTCCATCTCCTGGCGTGGTAAACCACCCAGGAGCTTGTGATTGGTCAAATACCAGAGTTTGGAGGGCATGTTTCCACTCTCCTTCGGAAAAATGCCCTCCCATGGTACGTCACGAGGCCGCGCGGCGACAAGTTCGCCAGATCAGAGCGCCCGTTCGATCTCCGAGCGCTCGGGTAGCTGGTAGCCCTCGTACCGAACCTTCCCATGGCGATCGACCAGGATGATCGTCGGGACCCCGCGGATCCCGAACTGCCCAGCGACACTCATGTCCGGATCGATCGCCACCGGGTAGGTGAGGCCCTCCGATTTGAGGAACTGCCGCACCTTTTCCGGTTTTTCCTGCACATCGATGCCGACGATCGAGATGGGCTTCTTCTTGAGCTCGAGATAGAGATCCTGGACGAGGGGAACCTCCCCCCGGCAGGTCGGTCACCAGCTCGCCCAGAAGACCATCAGCAGGGCGCGCTTGTCCTTCAGCTTCGCCGTGTCGAAGGTGTGACCGTCGATCGTCTTGAGGCTGAAGCTGGGGGCCTCGTTTCCGATGGCGATCGCCTTCGCCGGGCCCGGCTGCATCGCCCCGAGCCCGGCCACCAAGGCCAGGGTCATCCCCGCCAGCCGAAGCCGTTCGGGCAGCCGCATCTACTTGGTTGCCCCAGCGCAGGGGTTCTTGGCCGCGCAGGGATTCTTGGCGGCGCAGGGGTTGGCCATCGCCTTCTTGTGGGCGACCTTCTTGGCATGGGCCTTACCATGGCGGCCATGCTTCTTGTGGGCCGCCTTGTGGGGGGCCTTGTGCATCGCCTTGGCGGCGCAGGGGTTACAGGGGTTCGACTGGGCCGCCGCGTCGTCCGCTGCCAGCGCCGGGCCGACCGAGGCCAGCACGCCCGCGATCACCAGGGCACCAAGCAATCCGTACTTCCGCATCGAGGAGTCTCCTTTTCTGTTTCGAGTCATCCATCCGCACCGGGCTCGGCCGGCGCGCCACGGCCAGCATAGCGCCTGGCCGGTGGGTCGACTGTCGGCTGGCCGACACAACCCAGTGGATTTGGAACGGCCGGTGTCGTCTGGGCGACAGAATCTGGGCCTCCTGGTCGACTAGGGTAGGACCGTCATCGGTCCTGCTGCAAAAGGAGACCCGCTCCATGATTCGTCGATTGCTGTTCCTCTCCACTGCCCTCACGCTGGCCGGCACGCTGCCGGCGATCGCCGACACCTACTCAGTCTCGCGCGACATGCACTCGGCCAACGAGGTCAGCTTCACCTCCCGCGCCCCGCTGGTGAAGTTCACCGGACGGACTGACAAGGTCATCGGGGCGATCACCGGGAACCCCAACGACCTGTCGCACGCCAAGGGGGAGTTCAAGGTCGACCTGACCTCGCTCGACACCGGGATCGGCCTGCGCAACGAGCACATGAAGAACTTCCTGGAGGCGAGCAAGTATCCGTTCGCCGTCCTGAAGATCAAGTCGGTGAAGGGTCCGCGGCGCCTCAAGCCCAATCAGCCCGCCAACGTCACCATCCTGGGGGACATGAGCCTGCACGGCCAAACCCGCACCGTCTCGTTCCCCGCCGAAGTCACCTACCTGCCCGAGCAGAATGCCCAGTTCCGCGCCGGCAACTGGATCCAGGTCTCGTCCGAGTTCAAGCTCAAGATGACCGACTACGGCGTCCAGCTGCCCAGCATGATCCTGGGACCCAAGGTGAGCGACCAGGTGACGATCGCGATCGATACCTCGGTACGGCAGAAGGGCAGCGGCCGTGCCGCCCAGAGGAACCCCTGCAACCCGTGCGCTCCGGCCGCCAAAAAGCCGGTTAACCCTTGCAGTCCGGCCAATCCCTGTGCGATGAAGAAGTGACCGTGAAGGGTCGAGGGCCGGGCGATCGCCCGGCCTGACCCGGGAGACCCGATGTTCCGCCGCCGCTGGCTCTTGCTCATCTTGCCCGTGCTCGGGGCCTGGATCGCCGCGCTGCACGGTTCCCCGGGCCATGGGGCCCCCACGGCGACAGACTCGTTCTTCCAAACCTACTGGAAGCTTCCAGTCCCGCCCCAAGGCAGCCCGCCGCCGGAGTTCCACCCCCTCGCGGCCTCTTTGAACCCCCAGAACTGTGCGGCCTGCCACCCGAGGCAGTTCGCGGATTGGGTGACCTCGCTGCACTCCCACGCCATGGGCCCCGGGGTGACGGGACAGCTCGTCGACTTCCTGAAGCGCAAACCCGAGGACGCGGCGAGCTGCGAGAACTGCCACGCGCCCCTCAGCGAGCAGCACGAATGGCTCACCGATGCGAATGGCCATGGGCGGGCCAACGCTCGCTTTGCGCCCGAGCTGCGCGCCGCGGCCGTATCGTGCGCGGCCTGCCATGTGCGGGGCTTCCACCGCAACGGCCCGCCCCGCAACCCCCAGCACCCGTCGGGTATCGCGTGGACCGGACTGCCCGCCAAACCCCACGGCGAGGTCTTCCGGACACCCCACTTCGAGCAGTCGCAATTCTGCGCCCCGTGCCACCAGTTCGGCCCGGGCAACGACGTGAACGGCAAGCCCCTGGAAAACACCCTGGAGGAGTGGCGGCGATCGGTCTATGCCCGCCAGGGCGTCTCCTGCCAGGTCTGTCACATGCCCGAGCGGCGCCACCTCTGGCGCGGCATTCACGACCCAGCGATGGTTAGGCGCGGGGTCTCGATCGCCTTCCAAGGCCCCGTCCAAAGCGGCTCCGCGCTGACGGCGACGCTGACCGTCTCCAATACCAGGGTGGGACATGACTTCCCGACCTACATCACCCCGCAGGTGCTCGTCAGGATGGAGCAGCAGGACCAGCTCGGCCGCTCGATTCCAGGCACCCGGCGGGAATGGCGGATCGGGCGGACGATCGACTTCACGTCGGCGGGGGTCGAGGAGCTCTCGGATACCCGGATTCCACCGGGGGAAAGCCGGAGTTTCTCCTATCGTGGGCGGATCCAGAGCACAGCCACCCGGCTGCGGGCGTGGATCCAAGTGTATCCGGATCACTACTACACTGGCTTCTACCACCAGGTGCTGGCCCAGCGCGATCGGAGCTCCAATAGCAAGCGACAGCTCCTTGAGGCGCTGACCCATTCCCAGCGCACCAGTTACCTGCTTTTCGACCGGCGGGTCGAGCTGGGCCGGTGACGAGGCGCTTGAAAAGGCCTGGCAGCTCGGCGAGAATACTAGGTGGCGTGCCGGGGCTGTCTGATGTTTAAGAGAAACGCATGAAGGCAGGGTGGTCGAGGTGGATTCCATGGGCCCTGCTGGGAGCCATGGTGGCGCTGTCGGCCTGTGCCCCCTCGCCTGCGAATGGCCTCCTTTCACCTACCAAGACCGGCCACGGAGCGTCAGTCGCCTCCCCTCGGCCTTCCGGGGGGTTGGTCTCCGGATCCCCTGCAAGCGGATCGCTTCCTGCTCCTCCGGGCATGGCGCGTATCCTCGTCTACACCGACTGGAAGGCCTTGCCGGTCATTCACCCCACCCAGGTGACCGTGACCCTGACGACCCTGAATGGCCCCGGATCGGCCACCTACACGTTCACCCCGGGCCTGGGCAGCGGGGATCCGGGGATCGATTCAGCCGGCGTCGCCACCTTCCTCGGGCCCGCTTCCCAGAGCTACCACGTGGCCATCCAGGCTCAGACCGGCCTGTTTCCCCTCGGAACGGCCGAGCGCGACGTGACGGCGACCGCCAGTGGCGATACGGCCGTCTACCTGCCGGTTCACCCCACCCAGATCGGCCTGCCGCCTGCTCCCCCCTCCGTTTGCGGCACCGGCTTCCTTCCCTTCGACCTGGAAGGCGACAACCACTGGATGCCGGTGCTGGGGGACCCCACCCCCGTCGAGGCCTACGGCCAGATCCGGGCCAGCTGGTTCGCGGACGATGACCTACCAGGCGACCATCAGGGCCACGACCGAAACTTTTCCCTGGTGCCGGATGCCGATTACGCGGGGATGTTGGCCGACAGCAACGATACCGACGACCTGAACGACGGGCGTCGCATCCTCGAGTGCGAATGGGACAGCGGGTACAACCCCAAGCACACCCAGACCTCGTTCCCCGTGGCGACGTGGCCCATCGTCGGGGATCGGATCTGGATCAGCGGGCCCTGGATCTACGATTGCTTCCACGCCTTCCCGGGCCACCAGATCCCGGTCCACTCCGAGATCCACGTCTGGCCCAAGTCGCCTACTCCCGAGGCGATCGCCGTCACCCGCTTCGACCCCACGATCTTCTATCCGACCGATGCCGCCCCTTCCTTGACCTATCGGACCTATTCGACCCTGCGGGCCGGATTCGGGGTGCAGGAGTACGTCTACGACGTGCCGCTGCCCCCGGAGCCTGCCACTGCCAGCCTCGTGTACCGGATCGACCAGCCGCTTCCCCCCGGCGTCTCGATGGACTTCACCCCCATCCTCCCGCCGGATGCCCTCCAGGTCGGCGATCCGATCAGTCGCCTGTCCCGGGCCGGTATCCAGAGCCGGACGCCGCGTCTGCGGGTCCACCTCAAGCTCACGGCCTCCGCCGGGGCGGCGGGCTACAGCGGCACCTTCACGGCCGGCTGGTGGCAGCCGACCACGACTCTGGCCTACCGCGCCGCCCAGGTCCGCTTCGACACGCTGGACATCAAGGCCAAGCACCGATCCGTCGGATCCCAGGCCAGCTGGTGGCTCTGGGTGCAGGCAGGCGATCAGTGGCTCGACGCCAACGCCAATCCGGCCCTGCACGCCATTCCGCCCGGCATCTCGGCCGAGTCCGTCACGCTCGGCCTTTCGACGGCCCCCTTCTTCGTCCTGGACCCTTCGACCGCGGGGACCCTCGGGAGCCTCTATCAGGACGGCTTCCCCAAGACCTGCCTCTCGGCCGGCATCACCAATACGGGCTGGAGGTCGGGCGACCTTGATGCCAACTTCGGCTGCTCGACCTGCCTGACGAGCCTGGACAAGAATGCCAGCCTGGGGACGGTCGTGCTCACCCTGGCGGAGGGCTCGACCGGGAGTGTGCCGGTCCCGGCCGCCGGTTCGTACCTGTTCGGTCCCTTACTGACCGATCCACCGGGCAACGTCGATAACCCCCCGCCCGACGCTCGCGGGGATCTCGCCCTGTGGGGGGCGGTGACGACCCTCAAGGTCTACCCCGCCGGACTGCGAAATCCGCTAGCTCACTAGCTGACGGACCCCGATTCCGTCGCCCGGATCCTAGCCGAGGGGGCACGGGCCGTCTTCCTGGCCCATGACGGCCTTTCGCGGGAGATTGCTCCCTCGAGTGCCTACAGCGGGAGACAGGAGCCCAGGCGCGAGCAAGGGCCCTCGGCCACTGGACGGCCTGGCCTTCGTTGACGATACCGGGCCTCGATCTAGGATCTGGGGAAAAGGAGGGACCCTCGATGCTGAAAGGCCTTCTGGTCGGATTGACCGGCGTGGCGTTGTTGGGCTGTAGCCATCTGCCGAGTGGGGGTGGGGCAAGGCCTGCGGCGACCCTGCGGATTTCGGCGGCCGACCCCGTGGCCGTCTCTGAACTCAACTTCAGCTTCAGCCCGGCCACGCTTGCCGTGCCGCGGGGCACGACGGTGGTGTGGACCAACGCCAGCGCCACGGCCCACACGACGACCTCGGACACTGGCCTGTGGGATTCCGGCAGCATGGCTCCCGGCCAGACCTTCTCCTACACCTTCAGTCAACCGGGCCGCTACCCCTACCACTGCGCCCCCCACCAAGCCATGGGCATGGTTGGAACGATCGTCGTCCAGTGACGTAGGGTCCGATCAACTCTTGTCTGATTCGAATCGAAAGATATGGCTTTCCGAGCCATGAGACAAGCGAGGGATGTTGCCATAATCTCCCCCATCAACGCAGAGTTCGCGAGCGCCTGGTGTTTGCCATCCAACCATCAAAGCGCTGGCTGCACAGACGGAGGAGACATGCGGCTTTCCAGGAAATCGGTAGCACTTTCCACCTTATCGCTGGCTTTGCTCTTGGGAGGGTGCGGCACGTTGACGCACCCGCAGTTTGGCGTGGCGGATATCCCCTCGCGCGGCCTCGCCGCCGACCTGCTCGCCTACTGGAACTTCAACGCGACGGCGCGGGATGGAACCGTGCCCGATCGCTCGGGTCATGGCTTCAACCTCACGCTCTTCAATGGCGCAAGTCTCGCACCGGGCGGGATCCTCGGGCGGGCCCTCCGGCTCGATAATCCGGCCGGCGCCTTCACCCCCAGCTCGAGCCAGCAGTATGCCGGGCGGACGGTCAACGACACGGCCTTCGACCTGCTTGGTACGCCCTTTTCCATCCAGGTCTGGGTGAACTTCGCCGATCCGGCCGGCGCGGACCCCGGAGGGCGCGAGCAAACGCTGATCGAGAAGTTCTTCGGGACCGGTGGCCCCGGCTGGACGCTGACCACGCCCCCCTTCGCCGGCGGATTGCAGTATTACGACAATGGATTCGCCCTGAACGCCGCGGCCAGCTACGGGACCGGAATCTGGCACCAAGTGGTCGCCGTGGGCACCGGCACGACCCTGACGCTCTACAAGGACGGCAGCGCGATCGCCACGATCCCCGCCCCCGTCAATTTTCCGCCGGCATCGCCGCTCCCCCTCCTCATCGGTCGCCGCAACGCGTTCGATCCGCGGAGCTTCCCCGTCAACGGCCTCATGGACGAGATCGCGGTCTGGACCCGCGCCCTCTCGGCGACCGAGGTCTCGACGCTCTTCAACGGCGGGCAGGGCCGGCCGGTGACGCCGGCCGAACCGTCATCCAGCGGGGACTAGGCCGGTAGGTCTGAAGACGCAGGTCTGCCTGCCGCCTCGTCAGCGAACTCGGTGAGGGCCGTCTCCACGGTGTGGAGACGGCCCTCACCGTTTTGAAGAGCTGTTGCCGCACTCGGTCGTGCTTGAAACGAGAGCGGGAGCACGGCCTTCCTGCTCGACGACCGGCGAGTCCCGCTGATCCGCTGTCAGGGAGCCCCGCATGATATTCTGTAGACTGAAGCGGCAGCACATCAGAACGAGGTCACCGTGGGCAGCCCTCCAGCCCATGCCAACCTGGTTTCAGAATCGGATGGCCGACACGCGGAGCGGTTGGTGCTCCGACTCCGGTGGCTGGCGATTGTCGTCGTCCTGCTGATTGCGAATGTCCTGACCAACGTTCCGGGAAGGCTCGGGGAGTTCAATCTGCTCGCCGGCTCAGCCGTGGTGTACAACCTGGTGCTCGAGAACCTCCTCGCGAGCCGGTCCAACCTCCCTCACCTCCCCCTCGTGACGTCCGTCGCGGATGTGGTATACATCGTCCTCGGCTGCGCGCTGACGGGCGGGGTGCACAGCGACATCCGCTATCTGTATTTCCTTTCGCCCATCACGGTGGCCCTGCGCTTCGACCTCCGCGCGGCCCTGCTGTTCGCCGCGTTGGACAGCCTCAGCTACCTGCTGCTGGGCCTCTTCGGAGGCCTTTCCGTTCCCCTGCTGAGGGACATGAGCGTGTTGATCGTCTGGCTCTTGTTCGTGGCCCTGGCGGTCGGCGTCCTCTCGGAGCTGGTGATTCGCTCGCGGGATCGGCTGAATGCGAGGGTCTCCGAACGGACCAGGGAACTGGCCGACCGGACGGCCGAACTGCGGAAAGCCAACGAACACCTCCAGGAGCTTGATCGGCTCAAGAGCGAGTTCGTCAATGCCGTCTCCCACGAGCTTCGGACCCCCTTGACCTCCATCATGGGCTACGCGGAGTTTCTGGAGGACCAGATCGGGGGGAGGCTTTCCGCCGATCAGCACACCTTCGTCTACCACATCCAGGACGGCACCCGTCGGCTGCAACAATTGGTGGACGACCTGCTGGATTTCGCCCGCTTGGAAGCTGGTACCTTCAGGCTCGTCCTGCGACCGGCCGATCTCAACCAGATCGTCCGCGCCGTCATCGACAGCCTCCGGCCCCAGGTGCAGCGGCGCTCCCTCGAGTTGCTGGCCGATCTCCCTCGCGAGTCGACCGTCATGGAGGTGGATCCGGGCCGGATCGAGCAGGTGCTCATCAACCTCGTCAACAACGCCATCAAGTTCACCCCGGCAGGAGGGCGGATTTCCGTGGGACTCCGCGCTCAAACCGGCCAGATCCGGCTGACGGTCACGGACACTGGCATCGGGATTCCTCCGGATCACCTGGCCAAGCTGTTCCAGAAGTTCTACCAGGTCGACCCGAGTTCGACCCGGCGGCAAGGGGGAGCGGGCCTCGGACTGTCGATCGCCAAGGGCCTGGTCGAAGCCCATGGCGGTCAGATCGGGGTGGAAAGCGAGGTAGGAAAAGGCAGCACCTTCTGGATCACCCTGCCCATGGCCGGGCAGAATCAATCCAACCTGAGCACCACTCCTTGGTAATCGGCTCGACTGTGACTGGGGCTGACCCGAGTCGCGGGCCCAGCCAAAAATAGGGGGCGGCGCCTAGGCGCCGCCCCCCGACCCGAAAGGCCTTACTGGAAGCCTTGCTGCTCGCGGCAGCGGGCTTCTCGTGCTCGACCTCGACGCGCGTCACCTGGTTGCGCAGAGAGGCCAGGCCTTCCATCCACCTCTTGATTACGGTTTGCTCGGTTACGGAAATTACCGTAACGGTGAATCCAGTAAAAAGGAGGACCGATGGACAACCCCTTTCATTACGGGGAATTGGTTTCCGGGGCCTACTTCACCAACCGGACGGAAGAACTAGCCCACCAAGCTGCCTGTCTCACCCATCATAGGCACAGAGGGGAAGGGCGTTGAATGCCGGTTCTTTCGGGGAATAGGATCCGTACCCAAGTCAGGAGGTTGGAATGGATCCCACCGGAAGATCGAGCGTTCAAATCAACCCACCGCTGCCCTCCGCGCACGCGGGGAGCCCATCGGTCGATCCGAAGAAGGACCCCATCGATCCCTCTGCGAAAGGGGATGCCGTCCGGCTTAGCGGTGCGGGGCGTGGCGTCACCGTCGAGGTGATCACGCAGTTTCTTTGGTTCAAAGATAAGCAAGTCTTCTCACTGACCCCGAGTCCGGACGGGCAAGTCGTTTTCTCGCAATACGATGGGAAGGGAGACTTGCGGCGCCGTCAGGCCGTCGGCATGGCCGGGGGGCCAGTCCGCATGGACATGGACGTTCAGGCGGGAATGCCCCCCTTCTTTTCCAAGAAGCTGCGGGTCGAGATTCGCCAGGAGCAAGGTGAGTCAAGCGTTCGAGTCACGGACCTCAAGACCGGTCGCCTCCTGAAAGAAGCGACTATGTAGGACCCGGTCTTCTTGGACACTGGGTAAGAGGAGGGTAAATCTCCAAGGAGATCGTCACGATGTCAGAGAAGAAGCCAGGAACGAAACGCCGAGCAAGTCAGCCTTCTTGCCTTCCTCGGAAATCGTGGCGCTCCTCTTGGTCGGGGGCTGCGCTCCGGAAGAGCAGCCCCCGAGCCGCATGGCGGGACCACGCGAGCCTGAGCGAGAGCAAGGCACAGACCAGGGTGAACACGGCGAGGGCGACGAACCCGTAGGTATAGCGCCCGGTGTACTGGAGCAAGAGTCCGAGCACCAGGGGCGGGAAAAAGCCGCCCAGCCCCCCGAACGCTCCTACGAGGCCCGTGACGGTCCCCGTCTCCATCGGGAAGTACTCGGGGACCAGCTTGAAGACCGCGCCGTTGCCGATGCCGACCGCGCATGCGAAGGAGAGGGCCCCGACCGTGAAGGTCACGAAGCTAGCGGCCACCAGAAGGAGCGCCGACACGGTCGCGACGAGGTAGACCCCGACCAGGATCTCGGGCCCCCCGAGGCGATCCGCGAGCCATCCCCCGAAAGGGCGGGCGATCGTCGCGAGCAGCACGAACCCCGCCGCCCGCATCCCGGCATCCGCCAGATCGAGCCCGTAGCGGCTGGTCAGTAGCGACGGCAAGTAGACCCCCATGGCGACAAAGCCACCGAAGGTGACGAAGTAGAACAGGCTGAAGAGCCAGGCCATGGGCGCGCGCCCGAGCACCGCGATCATCTCGCCGAAGCGGCGGCTGACGCCAGGGCGGGCATCCCGCGCGGCCATCCAGAAGACGACCCCCCACCCGAGGCTTGCCGCCCCGAAGATCCAGACGACCGGCCGCCAGGACTCGAGCGCGGACGCCATGCGCGGGGCGAAGAAGACCGCGATGCTCTGTCCGATGTTCCCGGCCCCGAAGAGGCCGAGCGCCGTCCCCTGCTGCTCGGGGCCGAACCACTTGCTCGTGAAGGCGACCCCCACGGCGAAACTCGAGCCCGCGAGCCCTAATAGAAAGGCCCAGGCGAGGATCGCCAGGTAGGAGCGGCTGGCGGCGACCCCGACCGCGGGCAGCGCCGTGAAGATCAGCAGGGCCGTCATCACCCGACGCCCTCCGTAGCGGTCCGCCAGGATCCCCATCGGAATGCGGCCGATCGACCCGAGCAGCACGGGGATCGCGACCATCAAAGCCACCTGCGCCGGGCCCAGGCCGAGATCCCGGCGCAAGAGGGGCGCCAGGGCGCCCAAGAGGCCCCACGCCGCGAAGCTGATCGCGAAGGCCAAGGTCGCGAGCAGCAGCTGCCGCCTCGCCTCCCTCATCGCATCCTCCTCTACTCCCGGATGAAGCTCACCAGCTTCACGTTGACGAGGGCGAGCACGATCGAGCTGAGCGCCGCCGGCCACAGGACGCCATGCTGGCCGCCCAGGTAGGCGTCGAGCCCCGTCACCACCAGGAAGAGCTGTAAGGTCCAAAGCACCAGCTCGAACATGAAGATGCCATCGACGATCCAGAGCTTCGCGCGCGCTCGCCCGTTCACGTCTCCCCCCCTCCCGTCGCGTAGACCGTACCGTCGGCGACCTCCAGCGTGACGCGGGGGAGCGGCCGCTGGGGAGGTCCCGCGAGCACGGCGCCCGTGCGGGCATCGAAGAAGCCTTCGTGGCAAGGGCACTCGAGCTGCCCGCTCTCCTCGCCGTAGAAGACGCTGCAACCCAGGTGGGTGCACTTCTGGGAGAAGGCGTCGAAGGTGCCGTCGCCATGGGAAATGAGCAAGGCATGGTGGCCCTTCGCGGGGTACTCGAACAGCGTGGTGCCGCGCACCGGGAGCTCGTTCACCCGGAGGACTGGCAGGCGCGGGGCCTGGATGGGCCGGTGGAACGAGGCGCGCAGCGCCATGAAGGTACTGCCCGCCGCCATCGCGAGGCTCCCCAGAGCCAGGTAGCGCGTGAACTCGCGGCGCGAGAGGTAGGACGTGCGGTCCCAATCGACGCTGAAGTCGGTCTTCCAGTGGGGATCCCGGGCATTCACGGCACACCTCCGATCGGCAACGCGACGTGGTCGTAGCACTCCGCGTCGAAGCGGGCATCGGGCATCGAGTCCGCGGGCACGCACGCGACGTCGAGCGGAGCCGGGTCGGGCAGCACCATGAAGACCTTCGTGCGCACGGACTGCCGGCCGAACCGGAACTCGTTCACCGGCTCGCCCCGGCGCCGGGCGCGGAACTCCTCAAGCGTCCCGAAGAACAGCGCCTCGGACGGGCAGACCGTGGCGCACATGGGCTTGAGACCTTGCGAGGTGCGGTCATAGCACTGGTCGCACTTCAGCATCTGGTCGATCTCGGGGTAGTAGTGGGGGACCCCGAAGGGACAGGCATTCACGCAGTTGGAGCAACCGATGCAGCGCTCCTTGAGGCTCGACTGCACCACGCCATCGGGCGATCGCTTGATGGCGTCTGCGGGGCACACCTGGGCGCAAGTCGGGTTCTCGCAGTGCATGCAGACCATCGGCACCGTCTGGGTCGAGGTGGCGCGGTCCATCACCTCGAGCGTGATCATGGAGCGCCCGCGATGGGTCGCGCATTCGGTGCACGCATGCACGCATGCCTTGCAACCGATGCAGCGCACCGGGTCGATGAAGAACTGCCGCTCCATCAGCCCTGCACCTCCTTGCGACGGTCCTCCAGCGCGACCTCGGAAGGGAGCGGCTCGGTCCGGAACGCCTCCGCTTCCGCCTGCCGGCCCGCGACCGCTTCCTCGGGCGTGGCGGGGGAAACCCGGCATGCCGAGACCTTGTATTCGGGTATCTTGGAGATGGGATCGAGCGCTCGCTGGGTGAGCAGGTTCGCCGAGAGCCGGCCTCCCCAGTGGTAGGGGATGAAGACGGTGTCCGGACGGATCGTCGCGACGACGAGCGATCGAAGCGTGAGTTCCCCGCGCCGCGTGCGCACCGTGACCCACTGATCGTCCTCGATCCCGAGGGCCTTCGCCAGGCGGGGATGGATCTCGAGACGCGGGAAGGGATACTGGTCGACGAGGGCTCCGATGCGCCGGGTCTGGGTGCCCGAGAGGTACTGGCTCACCACGCGGCCGGTCGTGAGCCAGATCGGGTAGGCCTCATCCACCGTTTCTGCGGGCGATCGCCAGGCCACGGCGTTGAAGCGCGCCCTCCCGTCGGGAAAGTAGAAGTGTCCGTGCTCGAAGAGCCGGGGCGTGCCGGGATGGGCGGAATCCAGGTCCTCCCACCGGGTGGCCGCCCGCCCTCGCTCGGTGGTCTGGGGCGCGGGCCAGAAGACGCCTTGCTCCTTGACGACCCGTTCCCAGGTGATCCCTGAGTAGTCCGCGGTCCCGCCGCGCGAGGCGAGGCGCAGCTCGTTGAAGATGGCTTCGGAGGTCTCGTAGCGGAAGAATCTCCCCCGGCCCAGACGTTCCGCGAGATCGAGCAGGATCTTCCAGTCGAGACGGGCCTCTCCCGGAGGGGTCACCGCGGCATTGATCTTGATGACCCGTCCCTCGGCCGAGGTCGAGGTGCCCTCATCCTCCTCATGCAGGCTGCCCGCGAGCACGACGTCGGCGTGGTGGGCCGTCTCCGAGAGGAAGAAATCGATGACCGTATAGTGCTCCAGCCTGGCGAGAGCCTCGCGGGTGAAGTTGGCGTCGGGCAGGCTCACGAGGGGATTGAAGCAGATGCTCAGAAGCCCCTTGATCGTCCCGGCGTGGATGGCGTTCATGATTTCCTGGGCGGTGAGGCCCTTGCCGGGCAATTCCGGTTCCGGGATGCCCCAGACCTGGGCGATGTAGGCGCGGTGCTCGGGATCGGTGATGCTGCGGTTGCCGGGGAGCTGATCGGTCTTGTGGCCGTGCTCGCGGCCCCCCTGGCCGTTTCCTTGGCCGGTGATGGTGCTGTGGCCGCAGCCCTCGCGCCCGATCTTGCCCGTGGCGAGCGCCAAGTTGGCGCAGCAGAGCACGTTCTCCACGCCCTTCACCTGGTGCTCGAGGCCGCGCGCGTGCAGGATCATCCCCGTCTCGGCCGCGCCGTACCAGCGCGCCGCGAGCTCGATCTTGGCCGCAGGGACGCCCGTGATCCCTTCCGCCCAGGCGGGCGAGGCGCTCGCTACCGCCGCGCGCACCGCCTCGAAGCCCACCGTGTGATCCCGGATGAACGCCTCGTCGAGGTGACCGTCGCGGATCACCACGTGCAGCATCGCCATCAGGAGCGCGCTGTCCGTCCCGGGCTTGAGCGGCAGGTAGAGGTCAGCGGTGCGGGCTCCCGGGGTCAGGCGCGGGTCGGCGACGATCAGCTTGGCTCCCGCGTCACGGGCCCTCCAGAGGTAGTCCGTGGTGATGGGAGAGCATTCCGCGACGTTCGAACCGATCACGAAGAGGACCCGGGCCTTGAGGAGGTCGGCCCAGGAGTTGCTCGCCCGATCGATGCCGAAGGCCCGCATGTTGCCCGCGCCCGCCGAGGTCATGCAGAGGCGGCCGTTGTAGTCGAGGTTCGCCGTCTGCAGGGCGATCCGGGCGAACTTGCCGATCAGGTAGCTCGTTTCGTTGTTGAGGCTGACCCCCGAGAGCATCGCGAAGGAGTCCTTGCCATGGCGGGCCTGGATCTCCTGGATCTTGGCCGCGGTTTCCTCCAAAGCCTGATCCCAGCTGACGCGCACGAAGCCCTGATCCGTTCGCTTCATGGGGTGCAGCAAGCGATTCGGATGGGATCCCTGCAGGTAGCGCTTGATCCCCTTGGGGCAGAGCATGCCTCGGTTGAAAGGGAAGTCGCGTGGCTCGAAGCCGATGACCTGGTTGTCCTTGACCTCGAGGGTGATGCCGCACTGCTGCCCACAAAAACAGCAGTGGGTGTCCACGCGGCGGTCAGGCTCCACATCGGTGCGCCAGCCCCCCGGTGGGAGGTAGTGGAGGGTGGGGCCGAACTGCTCCAGCAGCCGGAGAGGGTCCTGGGGAGGTCGGGACATCGGGGGCTCCTCAAAGAAAGCGCTTGCCGACGCGCTCGAACTGGTGGAGCGTCACCAGCTTGCGACGGCATGCGGGGCACAGGTCCTGCCAGTTCTGGCCGCCCTCCGCGGTGTAGTCGAAGCCCAGTGGGGGCAGGACACGCTTGAGGTCTTCCCGCTGCATGAGGGAAAGGGCCTCGGCGCCGCAGCGCACGCATTTCGCCTGCTCGCTCTCCGCGCCCGCGGCCTTGTAGAACCAGACTCCCAGGTTGGCGATGCGCTGGAAGATGTGGAAGAACTTCCCGAAGGGGAGGAATAGCAGCCAGAGCATCACCGTGACCGCGTGGGTGGTCGTGATCCAGTAGTAGAATTTGCCCGCCATCCAGAGGTTGGAGACCGTCAGCATGAGCCCCGTGACGCTCACTGCGAAGAGCAAGAGTAGGGGGATGAAGTCGTTATCCAGACGCTGGATGGCGATCTCGGCCTCGTCCTTGAGATGACGCCCGAGCGCCATGGCGATCCCCCCCAGGATCGGCACCGCGGCGATGTCGAGCAGGTGGAAGACGATCCACCCGAGGGCCGAGCGGGCCAGGAACTGCGCGAACTCGAGCCGGACTCCGAAGAGCACCGGCAGGTAGACCCGGGCGTCCTGCCACGAACTCTCGAAACGGAGCCAGCCGAATGTCAAGGGGAAGGTCACGACGACGGCGAGCACGCACCCCCAGAAGATCAGCTGGTGGGCAAGCCATCGGGGCCCCGAGCGTCGCCGGATGAAACCCTGCTCGGTCAACCGTTCCCAAACGAGCCGGAAGAAGAGCCCGGTGTTGCGAAGTCGCTTTCCTGGGGCCCAGAACAGCTGCCAGCCTCGCTGCCAGTACACCTGCGTGGGAGGTCGCTGCAGCCACACGACGTAGCGGTAGACGATGCCGAACAGAGCGAAGATCGTGCTGAAGAGGTAGCCTGCCAGCGCCCCGTCGAAGCCGCGCAGGCCTTGCGAACCGACGTAGACCAGGACGCACAGCACGGCCGAGAACAGGAGCCCCGCGAGGACGCCTCGGGCGTCCAGCGTCGCGTTCATGAGCGGAACTGGCAAGGAGCCGGGGGCGCGATCCTCCATGTACCCCTCTTCCCTCGAGCGTCTCTTTACCAAGCTTCATCAAGATAGGTCACGCCCTCCCAGCATGCAAGGGGTTGCCATGAGAATTGTTCAAGTCGCCGAAACCGAAGGCCCCATTGCTTGCTAGAGTCGAAACGTCCAGGCGGGCACTCTCTAATATCTGTGCCGCAAAGCCAAAGGGGGTAGCGCCAATGCGCTACCCCCCATTTGTTACCCGAAAGGGCTTACTTGGAAGCCTTGCCGCTCGTGGCAGCGGGCTTCTCGTGCTCGACCTCGACGCGCGTCACTTGCGGGGCGCGCGTGGCCACCGGCTTGCTGCCCGTGGCGATCGGCATCAGGCGGTTCGTGATGGTCTTGGTCGTGTCCAAGGTCAGATCCACCTGGTTGCGCAGAGAGGCCAGGCCTTCCATCGTCACGCGGGTCGAAACGCCGAGCAAGTCAGCCTTCTTGCCTTCCTCGGAAATCGTCGTGACGACTTCCTTGGCGGCCTCCAGGCTGCCGTCGGCGACGGCCTTCGCCTTGCCGAAGAAGTCGAGCCCGTTGGGCTCGGAGGTCAGCTTGACCACCTTCTTCGTGTTATCGATCGCCGTGTCGAGGACGCGACGGGTGACGCCGACGAAGTCCACGCGGCTCACCTCTTCCGAGGTGCGATCGACGTAGGTCTTCAGGTTGTCGAGGCTGCCCGTGACGAACTTCGTGCTGGACTCCGTGAGGTCTTTAACCAAGCTAGCCATTTCAAAACCCTCCATTTGGTTTGAATGCGTGTGGGATGCAACACCAAGGGCTGGAGGAGTGGGTGGAAGGGCATGCGAAACCGCTTGCGCGATCGCGCTTCTCAGCCGATCGGTCTCTCCCTTGATGAGACCGACTACCTGGGATGCAGCCGTGCCTTCGGCCTGGCCGGCGGGGTTGTACCCACCGGCGGCGAGCTGGATCGCTTCCGACCAGATCGCCGTTTGGGCGACGTTGCGGGCGGCGTTGAGGTCGGCGTGGGCGTGGTAACCACACCCGCACCGGTAACGCCGGCCGCGCCGGTTGCCCGGTTGAACGGACCCGCAGGCGTAGCAGCGCTGGCTGGTGTCGAAGCCGCTGACCGCCACGACCGGCAGCCCGCAGCGCTCTGCTTTGCGGGACACCAGCCGCTGAATGCGACGGTAGCGCTCGACCTCAGGCCGCTGGCCCGGAGCCGTTTGGGAGGAAAAGCGTTCGAACTTGATGACCGCGCGGTCGTGATCGCGGGCGAAGGCCACGATCGCGTTGGCGACCTGGCGATCGGCCGCTTCGGCGTAGCGGTCGCGCTTGGCGCGCACCCGGGCGGCCGAGCGCAGCTGGCCTGCCGCCGACAGGCGCGCGATCGCCCGGTCGTAGCGCCTGAGCCGATGCTCGTGGGCGCGGCCCGAGAGGAACTGGCGGTGGTTGCTCGTGGGCTCGACCATGACGGCCCGCAGCCGCCGGCCCAGGTCGACGCCGACCACGGGGCGATCGCCCTTGACGGCCACCTCGTTGAGGAAGGTCGCGGCGAAGTACCACCGGCCGCGCCGCTGGAACAACCGCCCCTCCATGGGGATGCCGCCCGCCACCAGGCGGGACAGGGCCTCGGACTGGGCCTGGGGAACGAGCACGGGGACCTGGATCGTGCGACCAAAGACGGGAAGGGTGAGCTTCCACTTGCCTTCGATGTTGGTGAGGGTCCAGTCGGTCTCGCCGAACACGACGGGGGCGCGGGGCTTGAAGCGGGGGAGGGGCGATCGCCCCTGGTTTCCGGCCGCGGCCCTCAGCTGCCCCTGGATCATCCGCACGACGGGATGGTCCCAGCCCGAGGGGAAGAGGGAGTCGAGTGCGCGGGCGGCCTCCGCCGAGCCCTGCTGGACGGCCGAGGCGACCTCGTTGGCCACCCGGTTGAACTCGCCCTGCAGCCGCTTGAACGCCTGCTGCTTGGCAAGCGACGGGGCGAGCAGTTCGAGGGTGACGGTGCGGGCCACGGGGTTCCCCTTCCGGACGAATCTTAAGATTGAGTATAGCCGCCTTAACCTTGGATCGTGTGTGCGGTCCGCGAGGAGTTCCTCGGCGCTTCCCACTCGCGGGACGAGCTGTTACGATTCGTATCAACTCGACGGTGGTCGGATGGGGGGGCACGATGGTCGACAATCAAGGTCCGCTGCCGCGTCGGCCGCTCCACGGGGGTGGCCTCGAAGAGAAGTTCAGCGAGCAAGAGCTCCAGGACCGCAAGGCCTTCCTCCAGTTCACGGACGAGGACGCCCAGGTTCTGACCGGGGTCGACGAGCTCGCGAAGAATTACGCCGATCCGGTCGTCGAGGACTTCTACCGGCACCTCATGAGCTTCCCCGTCGGTCAGGAATTCTTCCAGGACCGCGAGCGGCTCGAACGGGTCAAGCGGGCCCAGAAGGCCTACTTCGTGAGGCTGGCCAGCGGCCACTACGATCTGGATTACGCCCGCGACCGCCTCCGGATCGGGGCCGTCCACGAGCGGATCAACCTGCCCATCAAGTCCTACCTGGGCATGTACGCCTTCTACCTGCGGGCCGTGGCCGTCCGCTGGTTCGACGAGCTCGACCCCAACAAGGCGCTCACCTCCATGCTGTCGCTGTTCAAGCTGGTCTTCCTGGACATGGGCCTGGCCATCGACACCTACGTCACCCAGCGCGAGGCCACCATCCGCGCGCAGCAGGAGGCCATCCGCGAGCTCTCGACCCCCGTCCTGCAGGTCCGCGAAGGCCTCCTGGTGCTGCCGATTGTGGGGCTCCTCGACTCCTACCGGGCCCTGCAGCTCACCGAGCAGCTCCTGCGCGCGATCCGGGCCAACCGGGCCAGGGTGGTGGTGGTCGACGTGACGGGCGTGCCCAACGTCGACTCGCGGGTGGCCAACCACCTGATCCAGACGGTCGACGCCGCCCGCCTGATGGGGGCGGCCTGCCTCATCACGGGCCTCTCGCCCGAGATCGCCCAGGCGCTCGTCGTGCTCGGGGTCGACCTGACGCGGGTCAGAACGGCGGGCGATTTGCAGAGTGGCCTCGAGCAGGCCATGCGGCTGCTCGGCTACCGGGTCGTGCAGAGCGGCGAGCCCGAGCTGGGCTAGAGGGGGCACGCGGTGCCGGTTCCGATCCTCAAGCAAGGTCCGATCCTGCTCGCGTCGGTTCAGACGGCCCTCAGCGACGCCGACTGGCGCCAGCTCCTGGCCGATCTCGGACGCCAGGTCGGCCTCCACCGCTCACGGGGCGTGATCCTGGACGTGGCCGGCCTGGACGTGCTCGATTCCTATGCGGCCCGCAGCCTCGACACGATCGCCCGGACCCTCAAGCTCCGAGGGGCGCAGACCCTGATCGTGGGCATCCAGCCGGACGTCGCCTTCGCCATGGTCCAGCTGGGTCTCGTGACCCGGCTCGGCGGCATCGACACGGCGCTCGATCTCGAGGACGGGCTCGCCCTCCTCCGTCGGAAGTTGGGGCTGGCCGGTGCAAACCCAGTATGAGACGGAGATGGCGATCGCCGGCGAAGGCGACATCGTGGCGGTCCGTCAGCTCGGCCGGCAGACTGCGGCCGAGCTCGGCTTTTCGAGCAGCGAGCAGGCGCTAATCGCGACGGCCATCTCGGAGATCGCCCGCAACATCGTCGAGTACGCCCGGCGCGGGACCATGTCGATCGGGGTCTGCGAGGAGCCCCACCGGTCCGGGATCGTGATCGTCGCCCAGGACCAGGGTCCGGGCATCGCCGACCTCGAGCTGGCCATGCGCGACGGGTACTCGACCGGGGGTAGCCTCGGGCTGGGACTGCCCGGCGCCAAGCGCCTCATGGACGACTTCTCGATCGAGTCGGAGCTCGGGGTGGGGACGACGGTCGTCATGCGTAAGTGGCGAGGGCGCCATGGCTGACCGTTACGAGGCCCCGGCCTTCGAGTGGGGGGTAGCCGAGCGCCCTTTCCCGGGCCAGCCCCGCTCGGGCGACCAGTACCTCATCCTGCCGACGGCCCGGGGGGCGCTCTTCGCCGTCGTCGACGGGCTGGGGCATGGCCATGAGGCGGCGGAGGCCGCCCTGGCCGCCCTGCAGTCGGTGGAGCTGCACGGCCGCCTCCCCTTGCACGATGTCTTCGCCTTGGTCCATGGCGACCTCCGTTCGACCCGGGGGGTCGTCATGGCCCTCGCGGCCTACGATCACGCGGATCAGAGCCTGACCTGGACGGGGATCGGCAACGTCGAGGGGGTCCTGGTCCATCGCGACGCGGGACCGCACGAGGTGTTGCCCCAGCGGGGCGGGGTGGTCGGCTACTCGCTGCCTTCGATCAAGCTGATCCGCGTCCCCCTCCAGGACGGCGACACCCTGATCTTCGCCACGGACGGGATCCGGCACGGCTTCGCGGACGGGGCCGACCCCCTCGCCCCCCCTCAGGAGATCGCGACCCGGATCCTGGACCGCCACGGCAAGGACACGGATGATTGCCTCGTCCTGGTGGTGCGCTTCTCCGCGCCGGCTGAGCGATCGCTCGAGGGGCGCTTCTCGGCCGAGTACGCGGCCACCTTCCGCGACTACCTCTCGGGGGCCGAGGAGTCGGCCCTGACCCGCGCCTACGAGCTGGGCCGTAGGGCCCTGGGCCAGAAGCTCGGCCTGCTCTGGATCCTGGCCCAGCACCACCGGACGGTCGAGTCGAGCATGGTGCGCAAGGTGATCCCGGGCGAGTCGCGCGAGCTGGAGAGGTGCGCCGAGCACCTGCTGGAGGAGTGTCTGTCCCCCTACGACATGGCCCTGCGCGGCTTCGAGAGCGCCCTCTCGGAGGCCCGCAAGTCAGAGCAGCAACGCCTCGAGATCGAGGCCATGCGCCGCATCGATACCCTCAAGGACCAGTTCCTGAGCATCGTGTCCCACGAGCTGCGCACCCCGATCAACGCCATCACGGGCTTTGGCTCGATCCTGGAAGACGAGGCGGCCGGGCCCTTGAATGAGGAGCAGCATCATTACGTGCGGAAGATGCTGCTCGGGGCCGATTCCCTCCTCACGCTGGTCAATGACCTGCTCGATCTGAGCCGGATCCAGGCCGGCAAGTTCAAGATCACCAAGGGGTCGACGGATGTGCCCCGGCTCATCACCGAGGTGCTGACCATGCTTGGCCCCCTGGCCGAAGGCAAGCGGTTGCAGGTGACCTCGGACGTGCCGGACAACCTTCCATCCCTTCAGGCGGACGGTCAACGCGTCAAGCAGGTCCTGTTCAACCTCGTGAGCAATGCGATCAAGTTCACCCATCCGGAAGGCCGCATCCACGTCTCGGTCCGACTCGGGGGCGATCGCCTGCGCTGCGAGGTGGCCGACACCGGGATCGGCATCGCCCGAGAGGATTTTCCCAGGCTGTTCCAGCGCTTCGGGCAACTGGACACCCGGTACAACCGTCTCACCACGGGGTCGGGCCTGGGGCTCAGTATCAGCAAGGCGCTGGTCGAGGCCCACGGGGGCGAAATAGGCGTCGAGAGCGAGCTCGGCAAGGGCAGCACCTTCTGGTTCACGCTGCCCTTGGTATAATCAGCGCCATGTGGCGCGTCGCGGGCGTGATGTCGGGAACTTCCCTGGACGGGGTGGACGTTTGCCTCGCCCGCTTCTGGCTGGAGGGCGATCGCCCACGCTTCCACCTCGAAGGCTTCGCGACCTACCCCTTTCCGGATAACCTCAAGGCCGCCCTCCTCGCCCAGCTGAATCCCGAAACCAGCCGCATCGATCGGCTCGCGGAGCTCGACGGGTGGCTCGGTGAGTGGTTCGCGGAGTCGGTCCTGCGCCTGCTCTCGGAGCTCGGGGTCTCCCCCGACGATGTCGACCTCGTGGGCTCGCACGGCCAGACGATCTGGCACGCCCCGCACGGCCCCCACCCCGCCACCCTGCAGCTGGGCGACGGCTCCGTCATCGCCGTCCGCACGGGGATCACGACCGTGTCGGACTTCCGCCCGGCGGACGTGGCCGCAGGCGGCCAGGGGGCGCCTCTGGTTCCCTTCGCGGACCGCGTCCTCTTCTCCGAGCCCGATCGCCCCGTCGCCCTCTTGAACCTGGGGGGGATCGCGAACGTCACCTGGCTCGCGCCCGGCGGTACCTCGCTCATGGCGTTCGACACGGGGCCCGCGAACATGGTCGTCGACCGCTTCGTCGAGCGCATGTCCCGGGGCCATGCCACCTTCGACCGAGACGGGGCGATCGCCCGCGCCGGTTCCGTGCACCCCGACCTCCTGGGCGCCTGGCTCTCTCACCCCTACTTCTCGCGCTTGCCGCCCAAGTCGACCGGACGCGAGGAGTTCGGGCATGCCCAGTCGGATGCCTGGTATGACGCAGCGATCGCCCGCGGCCTGGATCCCCAGGACCTGGTCGCCACGGCGACCGCCCTCACGGCCCGATCGATCGCGCGGGCCCTCACCGACTTCTGTCCCCCCGACTCGCGCCCCACCGAGGTGATCGCGAGCGGGGGAGGGGCTTCCAACCCCGAGCTGATGCGGCAGCTGGCCGAGGCGATCGCCCCCATCCCCCTCGTCCCGCTGGAATCCCGCGGGGTCAGCTCGGATGCCAAGGAGGCGCTGGCCTTCGCGCTCTTCGCCTACCTCGCGGCGCGGGGCCTGGGCAACCACGCCCCCGAGGCCACGGGAGCCCGAGAGCCGCTCATCCTGGGCAAGATGGCGCCGGGACGGAACTTTGGCGGGATCCGGCGTCGAGGACCGGCGCCCCTGCCCGGATCGGTGACCGAGGCGCCGAATCCCCGGTCAAGGGGGCTGGACGCGATGGGGATCGCGGAGGTGGTCGACCTCATGATCGACGAGGAGGAGCGGGTCCAGGCCGCCTTGATGCCCGCCCGCGGGCTGCTCGCGGCCCTGATCGAACGCGTGGTCGAGGCCCTGCGGGCCGGCGGCCGCCTCTTCTACGTCGGGGCGGGCACCAGCGGCCGGCTGGGGGTACTCGACGCGTCGGAATGCCCCCCGACCTTCTCGTCGGACCCCGACCAGGTCCAGGGCCTCATCGCGGGGGGAGACCACGCCCTGCGCTGGGCCGTGGAGGGGGCGGAAGACGATCGCTCGGCCGGGGAGCGGGACCTGAAGGAGCGGGGGCTCACGGCCGGTGACGTGGTCGTCGGCCTCGCGGCGAGCGGCCGAACCCCTTACGTGCACGGGGCCCTCGAGTTCGCCCATCGGCTCGGGGCGGCGACGGGGCTCCTGGTCTGCAATCCGCTCGGGGAGGCTCCCCCCTACGTCGAGCACCTCGTCGAGTTGGTGGTAGGGCCCGAGGTGCTGACGGGATCGACCCGACTCAAGGCCGGAACGGTCACCAAGGTGGCGCTCAACGCGATCACGACGGCCACGATGGTCGCGCTCGGCAAGGCCTACGACAACCGGATGGTGGACGTGAGGGCGTCGAATCAGAAGCTGCAAGAGCGGGCGAGACGCATGGTCGAAACTTTGGCCGGAGTGGATCCGGACGAGGCCGAGCGTCTGCTGGCCGAAGCGGGGGGCCGCGTCAAGACGGCGGTGGTCATGGCCCACCGGAAGGTTTCGGCCCGCGAAGCCGATCGATCCCTAGCTGAGGCGCAGGGGCACCTGCGGGCCGTGATCGGACCGTGGGAAACCGATGTCGCTACTCGTCGAAGTCAGGCGCGTAAGGGGTCAGATCGACCGGCAACGTGAACCAGAAGGTGCTTCCGTTACCGGGTTCCGATTCCACGCCGATCTGCCCGCCATGGGACTCGACGATCCCCTTGCAGATGGCGAGCCCGAGCCCGGCCCCCCCGTGCTGCCGCTTGTCTCCCAGGTCCACCTGGTAGAAGCGCTCGAACACCTTCGCCGCGTGCTCGGGGGCGATGCCGATGCCGGAATCGGCGATCGCCACCCGCACGAACTCGCCCTCGCCCCGGGTCAACAGCAGGATCGATCCCCCCGACCGGGTGAACTTGAGGGCGTTGCCGATCAGATTCAGCAGGACCTGCAGGACCCGTTCCGGATCAATCACCATGGGCAGGGGCTCGTCCGGGTCGATCAGGCTCAGGCGGATGCCCAGGCGGTCAGATTCGGGCTTGAGGCTCTCGACCGCCTCGCGAAGGCGCTGGCGGAGGTCGTCCGGGCGTGGCCGGATCCGGAAGGTTTGGGAGTCGAGGCGTTCGAAGTCCAGGAGATCCTCGACGATCGCCCGCAAGCGCTTGCTCGACAGGTGGATGGCGCGCAGGTACTCCATCTGGAGCATGGTGAGCGGGCCCGCGACCCCGTCGATCATGAGCTCGCTGTTGCCGAAGATGGTGGCGAGCGGCGTCCGGAGCTCGTGGGAGACGGCGCCGACGAAGGAATTCTTGAGGCGATCGATCTCCTGCATCCGCTTGAACTGCTCGGCCATCAGCCGTTCGGCCTTCTTGCACTCGCTGACGTCCCGCACGAGCGCGATCACGCGCGGCGGATTCCCCGAGGAGGCGAGCTTGACCGAAACCTCGGCCTCGATGAGGCTCCCATCCTTGCGGCGAATGGGTACCTCGTAGTGGTCGACGACCTCTCTCCCTTGGTTACGGACCTGCCTCCGCTCCTTCAGCAGAGGGACGTCTTCCGGCAGGCACATGTCGTAGAAGGCGGGCAAATCAACCAGCTCCTGCGCCGTGTAGCCGGTCAGCCGGCAAAACGCCTCGTTGGCATACAAGAGGCGTTGGTCGTCCGAAACGACACACCCGATGCCCAGGTCGCTGTGCGCCTGGAGCAAGGCATCCGGAAAACAGGGAGAGATTGGCTGGTTGGACGGGACCGGGTGCGGATCCGCTTCGAAGGACCCGGCGTCGTCGCGCCACCAGGACCGTTCGGCCTCCAGCTCGGCCACGCGCTGCCGCAGCGCCCGACACTCCTCCTCGAGGGCCTCGAGCTGGGGGGAGGGTCCTGCTCCCGGGGAATCGGTCGGCATCGGGCTCCCCGTGTCATGACACGGAAACGAAGCAAGCAACGGTCCGGGAAGAATTATGCCCGAGGCGGGGCGAAATGTCCAGTGACTATCCCCCGCTGATGCGCCCGTCATAACCCTCTTGGGGGCGTGGCGCGGGGCAACCATCGTCATGCTTGCGGTAGAGCGAGTGGTCTCCGGGAAACGCCCCCCATGGGGCCTTAACGGACTCGATGGTAGGTTCCGACCCGGGTCACCTCCCCTATGATATGACCGTTCATCTCGGCGAGAAGCTGCTCCTTGGTCGCCCCGGGGGCCAGGGTCAGCTCCGTGTCCAGGGCAAAGAGGGTGAATCGGTAGTGGTGGGTGCCGCTGGGTGGGCATGGCCCGCCGTAGCCCAGCTGGCCGAAGTCGTTGCGGCCCTGTCGAGCCCCATCCGGCAGTTGGGCGGAGCCGGCCAGGTGCTCGGGGAGGCCGGTCGCGCCGGGGGGGATCCGGTAGATCACCCAGTGCACCCAGACCCGGCTGCGGGCATCGGGGTCGTCGCAGAGGAGGGCGAGTGACCGAGCGCCGTGCGGGACCCCCGACCACGTGAGAGGCGGAGACACGTTCGCCCCGTCGCAGGTGAACTGCGTCGGGATGGGCCCCCCGGCGGGGAAGGCGGGGCTCGAAAGGGTCAGACCGGCCAAGAGACCGGTCCAGGGGTGATGTCGCACGAGGGGCCTCCCGTTGAAAAACACCTGAAACCTGCTCGCCGTAGGGTGAAGGATGACAGGAGGCAGCGCGGGCTGCCAGGCACTGGAAGGAGTATTCCTATGGTCAACGTTCTCAAGACGAGGCTCTCGACGGTCCTCGTGGCTGGTTCCCTCGCCCTCGCGGGCTGCGGCCAGGTCGTACCGTACAGCTCGGTCCCGAACAGCGCCGCGCCGGCCTCGTCGGCTGCCTACTCGGCCCTTGCCGGCGACCCGACCGGCAACGCGCCATCGGCCACGCCGGAGCGCGAGGTCCAGGGCCTGTTCGGGCCACTCAACCTCACGACCGAGCAGAAGCAGCAGCTCAAGGCGATCGCCCAGAAGCACCGCCAGGAGGCCAAGAAGGGCGACCACATGGCCCAGATCGCCCAGCTCAAGAGCCTGGTGCTCGCTGACACCGTCGATCAGGCGGCGCTCATGGCCTTCCTCTCGAGCCACCTGGCCGACGCCCAGGCCCGGATCGCGACGCGGGTCGACATGCTCGCCGGGATGCGGGCCGTCCTGACCGACGACCAGAGGAAGGCCCTCGTCGACCACCTCAACCAAGCGGGCGGCGACGCGCGGCGGGCCAAGTTCGCCAAGATGGGCGACCAGATGGCCGCTCGCCTCACCCAGAAGCTCAACCTGACCGCCGATCAGAAGGTGGCCTTCGACGCCCTGCGCGCCAAGATCAAGGACCTGATCGCCGGCAAGAGGGAGACGATGAAGCAGGCCTTCTCGGCCTTCGTCCAGACGGGCGACAAGGCGGCCCTCACGGCGGCCCTCTCGAGCGCCACGGCCAAGCCGCCGATCGACGACGTGGTCGCCTTCGTGGCGAGCCTGAGCCACGACCAGCGCCAGACGGCCGTCGACCTCATCGGCCACCTGGCCCAGGGCATGCACCGGATGCACGGCCATTTCTTCCATCATCAAGGATAGGTTGGCGTCTCACCGGGTCGGGGCGGTCGTGCAGGCGGCCCCGACCGGAGGTATCCTCATGCCCATGGCCGACGCATCCGCCCCGCGCAAGCTCCTGCTGATCGACGACGACCGCGAGCTCGCCCAGCTGTTGCAGGACTTCCTCGCGCAGCAGGGCTACGTCGTCGACTGGGCCGATCGGCCGTCTCGCGGGCTCGAGCGCCTAGCGGCCCATCCCGAGCTGGTCCTGCTCGACGTCATGCTTCCGGAACAGGATGGCTTCGCGGTCTGTGAGCAGCTGCGGAAGGCGGGCCAGTCGGTGCCCGTCATCATGCTGACGGCCAAGGGCGACGACCTGGACCGGATCAAGGGCCTGCGCCTCGGCGCGGACGACTACCTGCCCAAGCCCTTCAACCCGTTCGAACTGCTCGCCCGGATCGAGGCCGTCTTGCGCCGGGTGCCTCCCGCCGAAACGCCCGGCCAGGGGCTCGATCGCGACAACCGCAGCCTGTGGCTGGGCGATCGCCAGATCCCCTTGACCCCCACCGAGTTCAAGCTGCTCGAGGCCATGTCGGCTGCGGCGGGCCGCGTCTTCACGCGCGACCAGCTGCTCGACCTCCTGGACGAGGCCGGGGCGACGGATAGCTTCGATCGCTCGATCGACATCCACGTCAGCCGCCTGCGCGGCAAGATCGAGGAGAACCCCAAGCAGCCGCGCCACCTGCTGACGGTGCGGGGCCTGGGTTACCGCTTCGAATGGTGACCCGGTCGCTCGTCGTCCGGATCTACCTGTACGCCGTCGTGGCCCTGATCGCGCTCGGCGGCCTCGTCGTGCTGGGAGTCCACCAGGTCTTCAACCAGGGCGTGCGCGAGGGGGTCGGGCACTTCAAGGTCGCCATGGCCGACCTGGCGGCCGACGAGCTCGCGGCCTCGACCCGCGGCGGCGTGCCCGCGCCAGGCCGGCTCCAGAGCCTCTCGAGCTCGCTGCACGTGCGGCTCCTGGTGGTGCCCTGGAAGGAGGTCGGGCGCTACCCGGCGGCCCTGCGCTGGTCCAAGGTCACCCCCATGAACGGCCGTGCGAGCGACCACGTGGTCTGGGCCCGCATGGACGGGGTGAACGGCCCGATCGGGGCCTTGCGGGTCGAGTTTCACCCCCCGCACCTGATCCGCCGGCCCCCCGTCGTGGTCGCGCTCGGGCTCGTCGTCCTCATGGGGGTCATCCTGGTCCCCCCCCTGCTCGTCTGGGTGGTGGCCCCGCTGCGCCGGATGGGGGCCGTCGCCCACCGGCTCGGCGCAGGGGACTTCGCCACGCCCGTGCCCGTCACGCGGCGGGACGAGTTCGGGGAGCTGGAAGGGGCCTTCGAGGCCATGCGGATCCGGATCCAGCAGATGCTCGAGCAGAAGGACCGCCTGCTCATCGACATCTCGCACGAGCTGCGCGGTCCGTTGGCCCGGATGTCGATCGCCCTGCCCCTGGCGGCCGGCCCCGCGCCCAACTCCTACCACGCCCAGATCGCGCGCAACGTCCAGGAGATGGACCACCTGATCGGCGAGCTGCTCGCTCTCGCGCGCGGTCAACTGGCGCCGACGCTCGCCAAAAAGCCCCTCGACCTCGCGGCGATCGCCCGGGAACTGCTTGCCGAGCGCCAGCTGACCCTCGATCAGCGCAGCCAGGCCTGCCAGGTGGACCTGGAACCGGCGTCGACCGAGGGGGACGAGTCGCTGTTGCGGCGCGCCATGGGCAACCTGCTCGACAACGCGATCAAGTACACGCCAGAGAGGGGTCGGATCGCGGTGGCGACCCGGGTCGACGGGGACGAGGCCGTCTTCCGGGTCGCCGACAACGGCCCCGGGATCCCGGCCGCAGCCCTGCCGCACGTGTTCGAGCCGTTCTTCCGGCCGGACACCTCGCGCACCCGCGAGACGGGGGGGACGGGGCTGGGGCTCTCGATCGTGCGGGCGATCGCCGAGCAGCACGGCGGCAAGGCCGCGCTCGAATCCGAGGAGGGGACCGGCACGACGGCGGAGCTGAGGGTGCCGGCGATCGGTTGAACCCCTTCTCGGTGGGTATGAGATCGCAAGCGACTGATCGTTCGGAGGTACCTTGGTCCAGCCCGCTTCGTCCCAGCCTCCCCTCGTCCCGCCGCGCCCGGCCCGCCCGCCTGCGGCGCCGCAGGGGGGCGCGCGGGGGGGTGGCGATCGCCTCGCGGTCTCCCGCGAGGCCGCGCGCAACCTAAGGGCTAACCTGGGGGTCGGCCTGGAGCCCGGCCAGGCGATCGCCCTCAACGGCGCCATCCAGATCAACGGCCCCTTCCTGGTCCAGACCCTGAGAAAGGGCCTCAAGGGCGCCTTCGGGAGCGAGCCCAACGTGCGCTTTGATGCCAAGCGCTCGGCCTACGAGGTGTCGGCCATGGTTTCCATGTGGGGCCTCCACGTGCCCATCGACCTCACGGTCAAACCCCGCGTCGACGGCAATCAAATCGTGCTCGATCTCGACCAGGTCGGCATCCCGGCGGGCCGGTGGGAGCTGCATCCCCCCTTCGCGCGGGGCGAGGCGACCCGTCAGCTCGCCGCCCAGCTCACTCGCACCGGTATCCAGGCGACGGCCGACTCCAAGCACGGCACCGTTCGGCTCGACACCAACTGGCTCCTGCGTTCGGCGGGGGCCCTTCCCGATCCGCTGTCCGTCGACACGCGCCACACGGCCCTCGGCCTGCAGGTGGCCCCCAGTGGCGATGTGACCGTCCAGTTTCACTCGGATCAGGCCCCCGCCGCCCCCGAGGCCGACCCGTCCGGCGCCTCGCGCCTCTCCATGCACGCCGACGCGGCGGCCATGCAGTCGCTGATCCAGGCCGAGCTGGGGCCCGCCTACCAGCTCAAGGGACTCGAATTCCGGCCCGGGGGCGCCACCATGAAGGGGGATGCCGAATGGCGGGACGGCACGGCCTTGCTGGTCGGGCTCGGGGCACTCTTGCTCGCCCTCAACCCCCACGCTGGCTCCCCCGGCGACCTCAGCTCGGACTCCGCTCGGGCCATGGTCGCGCTCAACCTGGACGTTCAGCTCGAGGACAAGCAGATCACCCTCACACCGAGCAAGTCCGAGGCCCTGCCGGCGATCGCCGACCAGCTCAAGAAGGCCCATGTCCCCTTCACGAGGGACAAGCAGGCCGTGCACGTCGACCTGGGGGCCCTTGCCGGCAGCCAGGGGGCCGACCTCGAGGCCGTCGCGATCCGGCCCGAGGGCATGGACGGCACCCTGCGCCTCGATCTCGATTCGCTACTGGTGAACGGCTGACGCCAAGGGCGAGCGGAAGCGGGTGAGCAGTTGCTCCACCCGGTTCGCAGGCGGCTCGAAGACCTGGGCCGGGACGCTGGTGGCCCAGTGCTGCTCGAAGAGGGCGTCGAGGCGGGCCGTCTGGGTCGCGTCGTCGAGGCCGAAGCCGATCTCCTTGGAGTGGCTGAAGGACTGATTGTCGAGGTTCTGGGTGCCGACGTAGCTCCAGACCCCGTCGACCGACATGTACTTGGTGTGGTTGGGCGCGATCTCGTGGCCGTCCGCGGAGTACCACCGCAGGTCGATGTTCCGGCGCACGTCGCCCGGTAGGCGGGACCACACGTCGCGGCTGAACTGGAAGTTGTTGCCGCCATCCAGCACCGAGGTCACCTCGTTGCGGAACCGGTCGAGTTCGAGCTGCACCTTGACCCCGCGCTTAGCCGCATCCAGCACCGCCTGGGCGAGCTCGGGGTTGTTGAAGTTGGGGGTCGCGATCCGGATGGAGCGCTTGGCCGCGCCGAGCGCCGCGATCAGGCCCGCGTCCGAGTCGACCGGGGCCCCGGCCTCGCCCGCGTGCTTGCTCAAGAAGGTCAGGGGCACCTGTTGAGCGGCCTCCAGCCGCTCGGCCACGGGCGCCGTGGGCAGGGCCTCGGGCCCCGAAAGCACCCGGCCGCCTCGGACCGATAGCCGCCGCTCGGCTGTCTTCCAGGTGTCGGAGAAGTCGGCGAGCAGCGTGCCGATCGCGTCGCCCCGGAGCTTCATCAAGAGGTCGACCTCGGAGTGGTTCTGGATGTTGGTGCCCCCTACGAAACCGACCCGCCCGTCGAGGATGAAGCTCTTGGCGTGCAGGGCCGAGCGGGAGGGTAGGACGTGGTACTCGGCCACGTCCGCGTCAATGCCGCGGCCCGCGAAGGCGTCGAGCAGCTTGCGGTTGCCGGGTCCCACACCGGCGTTGTGGGCGATGAACACCCGGAACGAGGGGATCTGCCGCTGGCGCTCGGCGATCGCGTCCAGGATCTTCTGCCCGGCTTCGCTCTGGGCGTCGAAGACGAAGTTCTCGAGCCGGATCTCGTGTTGGGCCTGCTCGATCTCGGCGACCACCTGGTCCATGGCCCGATTCTCGTGGGAGAGGTCGTTGGCCCATACCCCTTCGATCCGGCCCCGGGTGAAGACCTGGGAGCTGGCCACCGTGCCGTTGTTCGCGGCCGCGATCGCCCGGTTGACCGCCGTGCCCACCTCGGAGGCCCCTTTGGGCCCTTCGAAGGCGATCCGATCGACCGCCATGCGGCTGATCGGGCGAGAGGCCTCACCAGTGGCCTCGCGCGCGGGGACGGTTCCCCGGTGGAAGAGGCCCTGCAGCACGTTGTCCAACCCGGCGATCATCCTGGCCTCCCATGCGGTCGGTGACCAGGAGGTTATCCGGGGTGTTAAGAAGGAGTTTCTTGGCTTGAGGTAAAGCTTGCGTGAAGCCGACGGTTCAGCGCTGGAACAGCTGCAGCAGCGGGATGAGCGAACTCACGGCGACGGCCAGGCCCACGATGGCGATCCCGACGCGGACCACCCAGGGGGTCTTGCGCACGGGGATCTCGTCCTCGAAGCGGGGCGCGCGGCGCGTGACCTTGTGTCTCGCCATGGAAACTCGGGCTCCTGCAGGGGAATTCGGCACGGGCTCCATCCTACACGGCGGGCACGGCCAGCGCCAGCTGTGTTTGCCAGCCGGGCGCCACCCGCCTAAGATGAAGGCATGTCCGTCGCCTTCGAACGCGAGCGCTACCTGCGCGAGGTCCGCTTCTCCGTCGCCAGCATGTTCGTCCTGGTCGTCGTCTACGGCGTGATCGTGACCTGGGTCTGGGCCCCCCGCGCCGTCACCCACCCCGATCCCGCCAAGCTCCTGACCATGGAGGGCTTCCTCGCGGCCCTGGCCGCCGCATGCCTCGCGGGCGGCCTCTACGCCTGGCACGCCACCCCGACCAAGCGCATGCTGGACCTCGCCGCCCGCAAGCTCGGCAAGGCCGAGCGCGAGCCGGGCTGGCCGCCCCGGGCGATCGCCCTCAAGACCCGCCTCGTGACGGTCGCGACCATCCTGGAGGGCCCGGCCATGGTCGGCGTCGTGGCACGAGCCTTCGGCGCGCCCGCCTGGGAGGCCCTGTGTTACATCGGGGCGAGCGCCCTCGCGGTGGGCTGGATGTGGCTCGCCCTGCCGCGCAAGGTGGTCCAGGTGATGGGATGAGCCGGCTCAAGTTCCTGCACCTCGCCGACATCCACCTGGGCGCCACCCCCTACCACCACCCCGAGCGCTCCAAGGACTTCTTCCGCGCCCTCTACCACGTCGTCGTGACCCACGGGATCGCGGAAGGGGTCGACTTCGTGGTGGTCGCGGGCGACCTCTTCGATAAACGCAACATCGAGCCCAGGGTGCTGACCCAGGCGACGGTCGTATTCCAGGAACTCAAGGAGGCCGGGATCCCGGTGTTCGCCATCGAGGGGAACCATGACCGCTCGGGGCACGACGGTCAGCCGACCTGGCTACGCTTCCTGTCCGACTGGGGCTTCCTGCGCCTGCTCGAGCCGGTCCACCAGGACGACGGTACGCTCGTCCTGGACCCCTGGGACGACGAATCCCACACGGGGGGCTACGTCGACCACCGGGGCCTCCGATTGGTCGGCGCCAAGTGGTACGGAGCCACCACGGCCCAGGTGATTGCCCCCCTATCCGATGCGATCAGAAACTTGCCTGGCGATCCCTACACAATCATGTTGTTCCACGCCGGCCTGGAGGGCTACCTCGACCACTACTCGGGGGCGCTCAGCCACCACCAGATGCTGCCCCTCAAGGACGCTGGCGTGTCCTACGTCGCCCTGGGCCACATCCACAAGCGCTACGACGAGGGGGGGTGGATCTACAACCCCGGCAGCCTGGAGTCGGGCAACGTCGCCGAGTACGCCGAGGAGCGGGGCGCCTACCTGGTCGAGGTCGACCCGGAAACCAGGACACACGTCGTACGCCACCTGAGCGACTACCCCCAGCGGCCATTCCACCGCCTAAAGTTCGACGTGACCCCCCACGGCTCGCCTCAAGAGGCCCTCGAGGCGATCGACCGCATGCTGTGGCTCGCGGCCCCGACCCTTGCCCCGATGCGCCCCGTGTCGGACGAGGTCGCACGGCCGGTGGTCGAGCTCACGATTCACGGGACCCTGGGCTTCAAGCGCCATGAATTGGATCTCGATGCTGTTGAGAGTCTGATCCTTTCCCATTGCGACCCCCTGTTGCCCAGGGTGAAGTACGACGCCATTCCGGCCGAGTACGCGGTGGCCCCGGGGGCGGCTCCGGGCATGGATCGCCATGAGCTCGAGCGGCAGGTCCTGCGGGACCTGGTGAGCCGCGACTCGCGGTACCAGGCCCGGGCCGACGAGGTGGGCCGGACCCTCGTCGCGCTCAAGCAGCAGGCGATCGCCGGTACCCCCGCCCCGGAAATCGCCCGCTATGTGTCCGAGACCCTGGGAACCCTCTACTGATGCACATCCTGTCGGTCGAGCTCGAAAACATCAAGCGGCACGAGCAGGCTCGCTACGAGTTCATGCTGGGCACCAACGCCATCTCCGGCCCCAACGGCGCGGGCAAGTCCACGATCCTGGAAGCGATCGGGTTCGCCCTGTTCGACAGCCTGCCTTACAAGAAGGAGGACTTCCTGCGGCGGGGCGCCACGACCGGGACGGTGCGGGTCACCTTCGAATCTGGCGACGACGGCCGCGCCTACACGGTGGTCCGCAATACCCGGAACACCTACTACGTCTACGATCCCCAGACCAAGACCCGGGTGGCCGAGCAGAAGGCCGACGTCCTCGTCTGGCTGCGCCACCACCTGGGCGTCGACCCCGACACGGACCTCGACGAGCTGTTCACGACGACGATCGGGGTGCCGCAGGGGACCTTCACGGCCATCTTCGCCGAGCCCGCCGGACGGCGCCGACCGGTGTTCGAGCGGATCCTGCGGGTCGAGGAGTACCAACGATCGGCCGAGGCCCTCAAGGAGACGGTCCACCACTTTCAGGCCCGGATCCACGAGGCCGAACGGTCGCTCGCGGGGCTCGAGGGGCGACTCTTGCGCATGCCCGACCTGGAGGTGCAGGCGCGGCAAGTCGAGACAGAGCTCGCGACCAGCGAACAGCGCCACGCCGCGGCCCAGGCCGAGCTCGCCGTGTGGCGAGGCCGGCTCGCCGAGTGCGAGGAGCTGGCCACGGCGATCGCCCGGGACCGCCAGGAGCTGGCTGCCCTGGACACCCGGCTCGACTTCACGCGTCGTGAGCGGGAGGCCGCCCAGCTTCGCCTGGCGGAATCCGAACAGGCCAGTGCCGAGCTGGAGTCCCTCGCCCCTCAGGTGGCCGCCTTCGAGGTAGCCGAGCGGGAGCTCGCGACCCTCGAGACCGAACGGGCCGAGCGCGATCGCCTGAGGCTCGCGCGCTCAGAGGTCCAGCGGCGGCTCGACGAAGCCGTCTTCGCGCGAGAGACACTGGAAACGCGCCTGAAGGCGCTCGCGGAGGATGCCCTCCAGCTGGAGGGCCTGAAACCTCGTCTCGGCGAGCAGGAGCGCCTGGAGGCCGACCGGAACGAGCTCAAGGCCCGGCTTGCCGAGGCGAAGTCCCTCGAAGAGCGGATCCGACGCACCTCGGAGGAGATCGACTCCTGGCAGAAGCGCCAGGAGCAGATCGAGGGGGACCTTTCCGCGCTGGATGCCCTCAAGGACGCCCCGGAGCGCGTCATCGCTCTGCAGCTCTCGCTCGGAAAGAGCCAGGAGGCGCTGCGCACCGTCGAGGAGGCGGACCTCGCGCGCCAGGCCCTGGAGCAGCAGGACAAGGTGATCGCGGAGGCGATCGCCAACCACCGCAAGGCCATCGCGACACACGACCGCACGCTGACCGAAAAGGCCGGCCTGCGCGAGGTGGCCGCCCGTCTCGAAGCGTTGACCGAACAGGGCCAGACCCTGCGGGATCAGCTGTCGGCCGTCGAGGCCGAGCTCGCGCGCGATCGCAAGGCCTCGACCGAGTTCAACGGAGCCATGTGCCCGATCCTGCATGTCGGGTGCCCGATCCTCGAGGGCCAGAGTCCTGAGGACTACTTCAAGGAGCGGATCGCCACCGGAGAGCAAAAGGCCAGGGACCTGGAAACGGCGATCGCCGACCTCCGAAAACGCTGGAAGGAAGCCAACGACGCCCACAAGCAGGTGATGGGCCTGGACCTGGTGCAGGCCGCCCGCGACGAGGCCACGGTGTCCTTGCAGGCCCGCGAGGCGGAGGCCCGGATCCTCGCCGAACGCCTGGCCGCCTTACCTGCGAGGGGAGACCAGCGCACAGAGCTCACGGCGGCGATCGCCCGGGATCGCGAGGCCCTGGCTCAGGCCCAGGCCGACGCGGCGCGATACGGCCAGCGGGAGGGCCTGCTCGCGCAGCGCGCGACGATCGTCGCCGAGCAGAGCCGGCGCCAGACCGCCCTCGAGGCGGATCGCGCGCGGGCGCGGGAAGGCCAGGACCTGGGCGATCGCCTCGCGGCCTGCGAAAGGGCCCTGGCGGAATTGGGGGACCCGCGATCCCGCTGCGCCGCCCTGGAGCGGGTGCTGCTCGAACGCCCGGCGCTGGAGTCCGAGCGAGAAAAGCGCGCGGCGGACGCCGCCGGGGCCCGCGCCGAACTCGCGGCCCTGGATGACCAGCTGCGTCCCTTCGAGACCCTCGACCTGCGCATGCAGGACACGGTGGCCCGCCGATCGGCGGCGGAGCCCGCGCACCGCCGATCGCTCACACTCGCCCCGGTTGCCCTGGACCGGCCGGCCCGCGCCCAGGCACGGGATGCCGTGCAGGAGACCCTCGACGGGCTCGAGGGCGAGCGCGGCGAGGTCGCCCTGCGCCTGGCGAAGCGGGAGGCCGACTACCGCCCTGACGAGCACGCGGGGTTGCAGGAGCGGGTCGAGGGGTTCAAGGCCGAGGCCATCCGGCTCGAGCAGGCGCTCGGGTTCCTGCGGCAGCAACTCGACGCCGTGCGGCGCGAGATGGAGGACCTGCGGAGGGTCGAGAGCGAGCTCGCGGAGGCGATCGCCCAGCGCGACCACTTGAAGGATCAGCTCTCCTTCGTCGAGTTCGCGCGCCAGACCCTGAAGGAGGCTGGCCCCTACATCACGGAGGCCTACCTCATATCGATTTCCCTGGAAGCGGATCGCCTGTTCCGGGAGATCACGGGGCTTCACCACGTCCACCTGCGCTGGCGCAACGACTATGAGATCCTGCTCGAAGAGGGGGGACGCGAGCGGCCCTTCGCCAACCTGTCGGGCGGCGAGCAGATGGTGGCCGCCCTCTCGGTGCGGCTCGCGCTGCTCAAGGAGACGTCCTCGATCGATCTCGCCTTCTTCGACGAGCCCACCACCAACATGGACGAAAATCGGCGCTCCAGCCTGGCTCTGCAGATCGGGCAGATCCAGACCTTCCGACAGCTGTTCGTGATCAGCCACGACGACTCCTTCGAGCAGTGGACCGACCACGTCGTGCGGCTCGACGACCCGGCTCCGATGGGGATGGCCAGGGCCTGAGCGGCCAGATTACAAATTTCTTTCCCCCATATTGCGTACCGCTAGAACGCCCGCCTGCCGTCCCCTTCCTCCGGGTTGAAGTTGGGGCCGTTAGGGGGCGGCCCCTCCTGAGCCGTCCGAGCGGCTACGATCCCCGATCGATGCTCATCCTGGCCTCGAGGCTCGCGATTGACTTGGAGGTCGTTCGGACGTACAACGGACATACTCAACAAAGTTCATTACAAATTGTAACTTGAACAACCCCAACGATCGCTCTTGTCAGGAGGCCTCCATCCATGGGGACGCCGCTCGCGACCTGGCCACAGCTTTCCACCGCCACCCCCCACCTGCCTGCCCTCGAGGTCCTGTTCGCCGCGCTCATCCACGAGCTCAGGACCCCCTTGAGCATCATCACGGGCTTCACGGAGCTCATGGAGGATGGCGCGGGTGGCGAGCCCTCGCACCAGCACCGGCTGTACCTGGGTCAGATCCGCGAGCGGGCCGAGGACATCGAGCTCCTGGTCAATGACATGCTCGACTTCGTCAAGCTGCGCCAGGGCGCCATGGTCCTGGACACCCTGCCCGTCTCGGCGCGCGAGACCCTCGAGATGGTGGCCGCGTCGTTCGGGCCCATCGCCCTCAAGCGGCAAATTTCGATCGAGGTGCGTTGCCAGCGCGGGTTGCCGAGTGTCCAGGCGGACCCCGCTCGGCTGCGCCAGATCCTCAACAACCTGATCTCCAACGCCCTCAAGTTCACCCCCGAGCACGGGCTCATCACCCTGCGGGCGCACCTGAGCGGGGAGATGGTCGCGATCTCGGTGGTGGACACCGGCATCGGCATCCCGCCGGCCTCGTTGCCCCACCTATTCGAGAGCTTCTACCAGGTCAAGCCGGCCTGCGGCGGCACTGGCCTCGGGCTCATGATAGCCAAACAGCTTGTCATGGCCCACGGGGGCACCATCGCCGTGCAGTCCGAACCCGGAGAAGGGTCGACCTTCACCGTCACGATTCCCCGCGCCCACTCTCGGGAGTCGGCGCGTCGCGCCTGAACCCCCGACCTCGATCCCGGACGGAGGCTCCATGTCCAGCTCCGCCACCGCTCTGCGCTTCGACGTGCTCGAACCTCTCGGACGAGGGGCCACGGGCGAGGTGTTCCGTGCCTATGACCCGCTCGCGGGCCGCTTCGTGGCCCTCAAGCGCCTGAGGCCGGGTACCGGCGCGACGCCGGCGATCGCCTTCCAGTTCCAGCAGGAGTTCCGCGCCGCCCTCTCGCTCAAACATCCCCACCTGGTCGAGGTCTACGACTTCGGAACCGACTCCCTGGGGCCGTACTTCACCATGGAGCTCGTCGAGGGCCCCCCCGTCTCGGCCGCACGAGCCCGTCCAGTGACCGAGGTTTGCGACCTCCTCGCGCAGCTCTTGCTCGCGCTCGACTTCCTGCACGCTCGAGGCATCCTCCACCAGGACGTCAAGCCCGACAACCTCCGGTTCACCTCGAACGGCGAGCTCAAGCTGCTCGACCTCGGCCTGCATGCGGCGCTCGGGGCCACTCCCCAAGACTCCTTGAGCGGAACGCTCGCCTACCTGCCACCCGAAGCCCTGACGGGGCGCCCACTCTCCGCCACGTCCGATCTGTATGCCGTCGGCATCCTAGCCTACGAGCTCCTGACCGGCGAACACCCATTTCCCGCCCCCGACACGGCCGACTTGATTCACGCCCACCTTCACGCTGTCCCCCGTCCCCTCGGCGAGGTGGTGCCTGGGCTGCCCCCCGAGCTTGGCGGGCTCGTCGCCTCGTTGTTGGCCAAGCATCCTGGCGATCGCCCCCAGCGGGCGAGCGACGCCAACCGGGCCCTCGCCCGCTGGCTCTCCCCCGAGCGCCAGCGGAAGGTCGACGACCAGGCCTACACCTACCTCCTCAGCGCGGGGCTGGTGGGCAGGCAATCCGAGCTCGCGCACCTCGAACGGGCGATCGCCTCGGCGCGCCGCCAGGCCGGCGGTGCCGTCTTCATCGGCGCCCCCGCCGGCACCGGCAAGTCGCGGCTCGTTCGGGAGTTCCGGCTGCGCTGCCAGCTCGACAACCTGCCGTTGCTGGAGGCGCGCTGCCCCGTCGAGGGCGGCGGCCCGTATCATGCCGTCCGCCAGATCGTGCAGGCCTTGGGGCCCCTCGCCACCGAGGCGCAGCGCGGGCGGTACCCCCAGGTGTTCCGGCTGCTCGATCAGGGATCCTTCGAGGGCCGAGACGGGGGAGCCCTGAGCGGCCTGCTCGCCAGCCTGCTCATCGAGGTGGCCGCCCAGCGCCCCCTCGTCATTTGCCTCGACGACCTGCAGTGGGCCGACGAGCTCAGCCTGCGGGTGATCTCCAATTGCCTCTACGAGCACCGGCAGAGCTCCGTGCTCTGGCTGGGGACCTTCCGCAGCGACGAGGTGGGCCCCGCCCACCCCGTCGTCCAGGCGGTCTCTGAGGGTCTAGCCACGCGCCTCGAGCTCGCGAGCTTCACGGACGGCGAGCTCGGCGAGCTCGTCACCCAGATGCTCGGCACCCCCACACCGCCCGCGGGGCTGGTCTCTTTGTTGGCCGACTCTACCCACGGCAACGGGTTCTTCGTCACGGAGATGCTGAGGTTCCTGGTCGATCGCGGGCTCTTGATCCAGCGCTCGGGCGTCTGGGAGCTCAAAACCGGCGCGGACCCGGTGGGCCTTCCCGAGCGCATGGAGGCCGTGATCAACCGCCGAGTCGCCAACCTGTCTGCGGGGAGTCAGGCGCTCGCTCGGCTAGGGGCCGTGCTCGCGAGCGACGTCGACGTGGAAACCCTGCGCCGGCTCTGGGACCGGAGCGATACCGAGCTGATGGATGCCCTCAACGAGCTACTCGAACGCGGGGTCTGGCAGAACGTGCCGCATGGGTTCCGGTTTGGCCACGATCGGATCCGCGAGGCCGTGTACGAGGAGATATCCCCCGAGTTTCGCCGCGATCTGCATCAGCGGGCGGCCGAACGCCTGGATCCCGAACGTACGCCGGCCGCCACGCTCGCCCAACACCGGCTGCGGGGCCACCGGCCGGTTGAGGCCCTGCCGCTCCTCCGCCAGGCGGGTAACGAGGCCCATCGCCTGGGGGCCCTCGAGGACGCCTTTCGCCAGTGGAAGCAGGCAGCTGACCTGCTGGAGGCCCATCCCGACTGGGGCCAACGCGATCAGCTACTCGAGCTCTGGCTGGACATCGGCATGAAGTGCGGCTTCTCCGTCGATTCCAAGGCGGGCGAAACCGCTCTTGAGAAGGCCCTCGCCCAGCTTGAGCGGATCGGCCACCCGGACCGCGCGGCCAGGCTCATGGGCCACCTGCTCGCCGTCCTGCACCGGCTCCCGGCTGCCTGGCGAGACCCCATCCTGCGGCGTCTCTCGGAGCCAGTGGCCTTCCGGATCCCGACCGGCTGGCGTCGCTGGCTGCCGCCCAATTACCTGGGCTTTATCCCGCTCCTGATCGGGGCCTACACCTACCTGATGATCTGCTACAACACCAACGGGCAAATCTCCAAGGCCCTGGCCGCCAACCGCCGGGCACAGCGCCTGGTGCCCGATCGCCGTTCGTGGGCCTGGGGGGTCATCCAGGTGGCCTACGCCTATTCCCGCGTCCTGGAAGGAAGGTTCGACGAGAGCATTCGGGTGGCGCGCGAGTCGTTCGAGTTGCTGCGCCACGAATCCCGCCTGGATGCGGTCGACATGTCCTGCGCCTCCTTGATCCTGGCCAACAACCAGGTATATCAGGGGGAGGCCATCGACGAGGCACTCCGTCAGGAGCTCTCCCAGCGCTCGAGTGCCCACCACATGACCGAGTGGCAGGGCATGGTCCAGTACGCCCCGATGGTCCACTACGCCCTCACTGGGCGGGTCCGCCAGGCCTTCGAGGCGATCGCCGAGGCCCAGCCCTTCAGCCGCCGCTGCGGGCGCGGCACCGTGCTCGAGCGGGAGATCTGCCTGGCCACGGCCCGCGCGCACGCCGCGAGTGGCCAGCATGAGGCGGGCCTCGCGGCGATCGCCTACGGCAAGCGCCTCGACGAGGTGGTCGAGCTGCCCTACTTTACGAGCCGCCTCTTCGAGATCGAGGGCCGCATCCACCTGGAGCGCGGGGAGCTCTCGGAGGCCGAAACGGCCTTCCGCGAGGTGATCACCCGCGAAGAGGGCTACGGGCTGCGCTTCACCCTACCCGAAGCCTACCTGGGTCTGAGCGAGGTGGCCCGCCAGCGCAACGAGCTCTTCCTGGCCGAAGCCCACCTGGCCAAGGCCGCCGAGATCGTCGCCGATCCGGAATTCCGTTGCCCGATCAAGAAGAGCTACGTGGCTTGCCAGCGCGGCCGTCTGGCGGCGAGTCAGGGGAAGCTGCCGGAAGCCCGTCAGTTTTGGCGGCAGGCCCTGGCGCTGGCCCATCCACAGGGAAATGTCTGGCAGTGCGGTCAGATCGCCGAGGAACAGGCCCGATTCGAGGAGTCCCAGGGGTTCTGGAACGACGCCGTGGGCTGGTATCACGAGGCGCAGAGGTGTTTCTCTGAGATCGAACTCGCCTCAGGCGTCGCGCGGGTCGGGGCCCATCTCGAGCGGCTCAGCGGCACGATGCGCACGGCGTGGGTTGAGGCCCGCCACGACGGGATCGAGCGATTCCAGCGCTTTTCGGCCGAGCTTGCGGCCTCCCGGGACGTGAGCGCACAGCTCACCACCCTCTTGAGATACGGGTTGCAGGCCACTCAGGGGCGGAGTGGCCGCATCGCCCGGCGGACGCCCGAGGGATTCGAGACCGTCGTGGCTCGCGAGCGGGGGGGGGCCGCCGCCCCGCTCGGAGCCGAGACCCAGGTCGAGGTCGACTTCGCTGCGGGGCGGTTTCGGCTCAGCATCGAGGTTCCGCCGCGCGCCCAGGGCGAGACCGGCGAAGGCCATCTCATGCTCTTGCGCACCCTGGTCGATGTGGCCGGGGTCTCGCTCGAGCGCACGATGGCCCTCGAAGAGGCCGAGAGGCGCCTCAAGCGGGCCCAGGTGCTCAACCAGACGAGCCTGCTCGTCGCCAGGTCGCTCGACCTCGCCGAGGTCCTCTCGGACCTCCTGAGCCACGTCCTGCAGCTGATCGGTGCCGAGCTCGCCCTCGTGGTGGACACGGCCTTCGTGCCCTTCCGGGTGCTCGGGCGCGAGACGGCGATCGCCCTCTCGTCTGAGGCGACCTACAGCGTCTCGGCCGTGGCCCGCGTCGTCTCGACCAGGGAGCCCCTGTGCGTGCTCGACACCGAGACGTCGGAGGTGTTGGCCCATTCGGAGAGCATCGCGGCCATGGGCCTCAAGAGCATCATGGTCGTCCCCATCGAGGTCCACGATTCGCTGCTCGGCGTCCTCTACGTGAGCTCGCGGGTCACGGTCCGCACCTTCACGAGCTTCGACCTCGACCTGCTGAGGGCGATCGCCGCCCACGCCGCCCTCGCCCTCCACAATGCTCGCCAGGTCGAGCAGATGCAAGAAAAGCGGGCGATCGAGCACGAGCTCACGATCGCCCACGCCATCCAGCAGGGCTTCTTTCCGAGCCGCCCGCCCCAGCTTCCTGGCCTGCAGATCCAGGCCACCTGCCAACCCGCCCGCGAGGTGGGGGGGGACTTCTACGACGTGGTCTCCCTGCCGGACGGGCGGATGGTGATCGCCCTCGGGGACGTCTCGGGCAAGAGCATCTCGGCGGCCCTCTACATGGCCGTCGTCCGCACGGCCCTGCGCATGGCCCTGCGCTACAGCACGAGCCCCGACCACTGCCTGAGCGAGATCAACCGCCGGCTCGCCGCTGACATCACCGACCACAGCTTCGTCACCTGCTTTCTGGGGGTGTTCGATCCGGTGGCGAGTCGCTTCCTCTACGCCTCGGCGGGCCACCACCTCGGCTTCGTCTGGCGCAACGGCGGGCACCTCCCCTTCCACGGCCGCGGGGTCCCGCTCGGCATGGACCCGGCCGACTTCGACCGCCTGCTCGTCTGCGACGAGATGGCCCTCTCGCCGGGCGATCGCCTCGTCCTGTTCACCGACGGGGTGATCGAGGCCCTCAGCCCCGACGGCGAGGAGTTCGGAGAGATCCGGATCGTGCGAGCCCTCGCCGATACCGAGACCGCCCAGCAGTCGCTGCATGCCGTGCTCTCGGCCGTGGGCCGCCACGTCGAGTCGGCCGCCCCGCACGACGATCTGACCCTGCTCGTGGCTCAGCTGAGCCGTTGACCCCGTTCCGGAAGGAGGTCCCCATGTCTTTGGCCCCCCTGCCCATTGCTGAATCCCTGGAGTTCGGCAGCCACCTCTTGCACAGCGGTCTGGTCTCCTGGCGTCAGCTCAAGACGGCGATCGAGCAACTGCAACAGCGACCGTTCCTGCACCTCGGCGAGATGCTCTGCCTGATGGGCATGCTCGACGAGGACACGGTCGCCCGGTCGCTGGACGCCTACAACCGGGCCCCGCACCTCGGGCACCTCCTGATGGCCCGGGGCAGCCTGAGCCTCGATCAGCTGGTCGAGGCCCTCACGATCCAGGCGCACGGCCATGCCCCCCTGGGCGAGATCCTGGTCACACAGGGCTTCCTCGAGCCCGAAGAGCTGCGCATGGCCCTCGAGGAGCAGCAGGCGGCCCCGGCCTCCGGGGACGTCTTCGCCAAGGTCTCCGAGTGCCCCCAGATCGAGCACTTCCTGGAGGCCCGGCGCCAGGGCGACTATCCGTTCTTCACCCCACTCGAAGCCTCCGAGTCCCCGCGCACCCGCGTGGACGGCAAGAGCGTAATCCTGCTCGCTTCCAACTCCTACCTGGGACTGAGCGACGACCCGGAGGTGAAGGAGGCGGCGATCGCCGCCATCCGCCAGTACGGGGTGGGGACCTCGGGCTCGCCCATGCTCAACGGGACGATGGACCTGCATGTCGACCTCGAACGGGCCCTCGCCGACTTCATGGGGTTCGAGGCCTGCGCCCTGTTCAGCACCGGGTTCCAGACCAACATCGGCCTCCTGTCGGCCCTCGCCGGGCGCTCGGACGTGGTCCTGGTCGATTCCCTGGCCCATGCGAGCCTGCACGACGGCGCCCGGCTCAGCTACGCGCAGGTCAAGCGGTTCCGGCACAACGACCTCGACCACCTGGAGGCCCAGCTCAAGGAGGCTGGGCCGCGCGGCAAGCTGATCGTGGTCGACGGGGTCTACAGCATGGACGGGGACCTGGCCGACCTGCCCGGCATCGCGCGCCTCGCGAAGCTCCACGGGGCCCGGATCCTCCTGGATGACGCCCACGGCTTCGGCGTGCTGGGGCGCCACGGCCGTGGCACGGCCGAGTACTTCGGGCTGCTCGCCGAGGTCGATGTCATCATGTTGACCTTCAGCAAGTCGCTCGGGTGCATCGGGGGCTGCGTGCTCGCGGCGCACCCCGTGATCGACTACCTCAAGCACCGCTCGCGCCCCTTCATCTTCAGCGCCACCATGCCCCCGGGGACGGCCGCCGCGGCCCACGCGGCCCTGCGCCGGATCCAGACCGATCCCTCCCTGCGCCTCAGGCTCGAGAGCAACGTCAAGTACATGCGGCGCAAGCTGTTCGAGCTGGGCTTCGACCTGGGCGAGACCCCGTCGCACATCCTGCCCGTCCGCATCGGCCCGGAGGCTACGACCGTGCGGGTCGGCCGGGAGCTGCTCGACGAAGGCGTGCTGGTCGGCACGGTGGTGAGCCCCGGGGTACCCCTGGGGCAGGCGCGGCTGAGGCTCAGCCTCATGGCCTCCCATTCCCTCTCCGAACTCACCCTCGCGCTCGAGGCGCTCGAACGGGTCGCCGCCCGCCACGGGCTGATTCCCGCCCCCCGATCCTAAAGTGAGGAGATCCGGACCGATGATGACCGTGCAAGTCCTCGATACCGACCTCGGCCAGACGTTGCGGTTGAGTGGCGACCTCGATACGGCCGCGGCCCAGCAGCTCGATACCCATCAAGAAGGGCTGGTCGCCAGCCTCGCCGGCGATCTGACGATCGACCTCGACGAGCTGGCCTACCTCAACAGCACCGGGATCCGCTCCTTCGTACGCCTCGACAAGCTCGTGAAGGCCACGGGCCACCGCCTCCGGTTCGTTCGGGTAAGCGAGCGGATCCACCGGATCTTCCGTTACTGCGGCCTCGACGACTACTTCCAGCTCGAACTCAGCTAGTTACACCCGCCCGATTCCCCGGAGGAGGTCCCTGTGTTCCGTTCCGATTCCTCGGCCAGCCGGCTCACGGGCTGGGAGGTCCACGCGCTGGAGCTCACGCTGCGTGCGGACCTCACCCAGTTCACCCTGTACCGCTCCGTGATCCGGCGTTTCCTCGAGCGCCACCTCCACTTCCCGATGCTCGCCCAGGACGTCGTCATGGTGATCGACGAGGCCCTGACCAACGTCACAAGGCACTCCTACGCCAACGCCTCCGACCAGTCGGCCCAGCTCCTGTTGAGCCTCGATGCCGACCGATCCGATCCCCATACCGACCTGACCATCGTCTTGACCGACGATGGCCAGGGAGGCAAGGGTTTCGACCCCAAGCGGTCGCTGACCGAGAACCAGGCCCGCCGCTCGGCCGGCGTTCCGGCCGGGTTCGGGGTCATGCTCATGCACCGGGTCATGGACGACGTCCACTACGCGGCCATGGAGCGGAACCGCCTGACGCTGCGCAAGCGCTTCTGCAACGCCCCGGCCGAGCGAGACTACATCGAGCGCTTGATCCACGACCTGCAGGACAGGGAGGTCTTGCCCACCTGCGAGGGTTCGGTGATCGAGGGCCTGGCCCGCGAGAATCCCCAGGTCGAGCCCGGGGATCTCGTCCTCATGCTGGGGACGATGCTCGGGTGCGAGCAGAAGGTCCTGCGGCCGGCGATCGCCGCCACCCGCCGGGACTGGGCGAAGCAGGGGCACGGCCCCGAGGAGCCGGAAGGGAGGAGCCATGGTCACGCTGGGGCTCGTGGATGACGACGAGGAGCTCACCCGCCAGCTGGTCGAGGCCGAGTGGCCGATGCCGGTCGAGATCCGGCGACAGTCGGCCACGGAGGCCCGCGCCGACCTGGTGGTTTGGAACATGAGCCGGTATCCAGCCCCCATCGACGCCGTGGTCTCGGCGCATGGCTCGATCGACGGGGATCGGGCCGTCCTCATCGTCTGGGACGAGGCGCCCCGTCCGGACGGGGTGATCCTGGCCCTGCGCCTGGGTGCGCTGGACGCCCGCGCCAAGGCCGGGACCGGCCGTTCGGAGATCGTGCAGGCGGCCAGGCGCTTCTTCTGCCGCCGGCAGGTCGACCTGGCTGAGGCCGCCCTGCTCGACGACCTGATCGAAAGGAGCTACCGAGCGTCCATCGTGAACGGCCTCCTGGGGGGCATCAACCAGGCCACCTCGCTCGAGGGCCTCTTCGCCGGCACGCAGGAGTACTTCCTCGAGGTCTCCGGGGCGATCGGCTGCGCGATGACCTTCGGCGATCGCCTGGTGCTGCATGCGACCGATGGCACGCTGGAGCCTTCCTGGATCGAGTTCGTGCGGTTGGGGTCGCCGGGCGGGACGCGGCTCGAGCTCGAGCAGACCTCCGAGCACGTCATGGCCAGCCTGTCCCTGCGCGCGGCCGAGCAGGAGGTGGGCACGCTGTATCTGTTCGGACCGACGTCCATGCGCGGGTCCTTCGAGGCCGTGGGGCGAACCCTCGAGTCGCTCGGGGGGCAGGTGGCGATCGCCGCCGCCAACCTGCTACGCCAGGCCGAGATCGAGCACCGAGCCGACCACGACGGACTGACCGGGCTCTACAACCGAGCCTACTTCGAGCGATCGCTCTTGACCGAGTTCGACCGGGCGACCCGCTACCAGCGAGAGCTGTCCGTCCTCCTGCTCGATGTCGATCGCTTCAAGCACCTCAACGACACCTACGGCCACCCGGCTGGCGACCGGGTACTGCAGCAGATCGCCTCCTGCCTGCAGATCAGCCTGCGCCTCTCCGACCAGTCCGCTCGCTACGGGGGAGAGGAGTTCGTCGTCCTCTTGCCCGAGACCCCACTCGCCAAGGCCCGGCTCGTCGCCGAGCGGATCCGGCGCACCGTCCAGCGCCTGCCGCCGACCTGCCTGCCCGAGGGCCTCGAGGTCACGGTCAGCCTGGGAGCGGCCGCCATGACCCCGGAGGACGTCCACCCCCGCGAGGTGGTGGCCCGGGCCGATCAGGCCCTCTACCAGGCCAAGCGGGACGGGCGCAACCGCGTTTGCCTGGCCGAGTGCCCCGCGGTCGTCACCCTGCCGAGCGGCCAAACTTAACGCGCCATTCAACCTGGCTTAGGCCGACCCTAACCGATTAACGGTTCAGGAACGACCACAAGGGCCATGGCCCCCTTTGCAGGAGCAGGACCATGGCGATCGGCAGTCTTCCCGCGACCTCGACGACCCCGCCCCGCCCCCGGGCGCTGAGCGCGCTCGCGACCTACGCGGTGCCCAACGAGATCAAGACGGACGGGGTGGCCGACGGGATCGGGTACTCGGTCGCCAAGTTCGCCAACCACGTCTACGAGTCGTACCGGACGGTGGAGCCCGCCCACGCGGCCTTCTCGGAGGTGCCCGGCGCGCTCTTCGGCCACGGCCCCGGGATCGGGGCGGCGATGGGCGACGTGGGCCGGGTGGTCGGGCACGCGGGGATCCTCTCGGGCGCCGTGTCCGGGGTCATGTCGCTCGTGCTGCATGGTTTCCGCTTCTTCAACCATCAGGAGACCGGCTCCTACGCGGCCCGCCAGATCGCCCTCGACACGACCGCCGGGGCGGCCGGCGGCATCGGGGCGGCCGTGCTCTCGGGCCTCACGACCACCCTGGTGGGGGCCCTCGGCCTGGCGGGCGGGCCGCTCATGTTCGTGGGCCTCATCGCCGGGTTCATCGGCTACTCGTGGCTCGACAACCTGGTCCGCTCCAAGGTGCTGGGCTACCTGGACTGGAAGCAGAACGGCCAGCCCCCGGCTTCCAGCCCGACCCCTCCCGCGACCAAGCAAGCCGCGGTCGGAACGGTCTGAGGAACGCCCGACGGCCGGATACCCCCGCCCCCGAGGGGGTGGGGGCACCGCGACCGGACGGCTCGCCCTGTCTGCTTACTCGGTTCGGATCTCGATCTTGTGCGGCCTCGTCCGCTTCACCTGCTCGGCCAGGGGCGCCCGGACCGTCAGAACCCCGTGTTTGAACGTGGCTCTGGCCTCGTCGTCCTTGATCCGGTTCGGCAGCGGCACCAGTCGCTCGAAGTGCCCGTAGCTGCGCTCCGAGCGGAAGTAGTTGTCCTCCTTGATCTCCTGCGAGCTCGAAAGCTCACCGGTCAACCGGATCGAATCCTCGGTGATCTCGACGCTCACGTCCTTGGGGTCCATGCCGGGCAACTCGGCGTTGACCACCACGTCCTGGTCGGTCTCATAGACCTCGACGTTCGGCATGAAGGTCGTCGCCCGCTCCAGACCCGGCAACCCAGGCAGACCCCGCCCGAACACGCTACCGAACATGCGGTCCATCTGGCGCCGCATCTGCTCCAGCTCGCCGAGCGGTTCCCAACGCTTGAGGGCCATCACCCACCTCCTCGCTGTCAACCGGGCCATCCGCCCTAAGCATGCCCGGATTGGATTCCGGGCTTCCTCTAGACCCTCTCCCCTTGGGGGATGAGGGCAGGGTGAGGGGGAGAAGCGAGCCCGGATGGCTCGCCCTCCCTGCTCATTCGGCCCGATACCCGGATCATGGCGAAGGGAATCGCCCCCCACAAGGGCGCGTCGATCCCCTGTGGACGGGCCGAGCGAGCCGGTTCAGCGCGTCGTCTCCCCTCCCGTCGGGGCCAGCACCTCCCCCGTGTAGTAACGGGCCTCGTCCGAGGCCAGGAAGACGTAGCTGGGCGCGATCTCGGCTGGTTGAGCCGGCCGGTGCCAGGCCGAGTGGCGCCCAAACTGCTCGATCGCCTCGGCGTCGTTCGTCGAGACGATGAGCGGGGTCCACACGGGCCCCGGGGCCACCGCGTTGACCCGGATGCCCCGCTCGGCGAGCTGGTCGGCGAGCGACTTGGTGAAGTTGTGGATGGCCGCCTTGGTCGCCGCGTAGTCGACGAGGTGTCGACTGCCCCTCAGCGCCGTCACGGAGCCCGTGTTCAGGATGACCGAGCCGGGGGCCATGTGCTCCAGCGCCGCCTGGCACAGGTAGACCATCGCGAAGAAGTTGGTCTGGAACGTCGTCTCGAGCTGCTCCGGCGGGAGATCCTCGAGGCGCTCGCGCATGGTCTGACGCCCCGCGTTGTTGACGAGCAGATCGAGCCCCCCGAATTCGCTCACCACCTGCGACACGACCTCCCGGCAGTGGGCCGGCCGGCTCAGGTCCCCCTGGATGGCGAGCGATCTCCGCTCCTCTCTCCGGATCCACCCCAGGGTTTCCTGGGCATCCTCGTGCTCGTCGTAGTAGGAGATGGCCACGTCGGCCCCTTCGCGGGCGAAGGCGATCGCGACGGCCCGACCGATCCCGCTGTCGCCCCCCGTGACGAGGGCCCGCCGTCCCACGAGCTTGCCGGTCCCCCGGTAGGTCTCCTCTCCGTGGTCGGGTGGGTGGCGCATGGCCCGTTCCAGCCCCGGCCACGGCTGGGGAGGCTCGCGGCGCACCCCCGGCAGGGTCCGTTCCCGGCGGGGATCCGCCTCGAGCGTCCGATTGCCCCTCTCGCGCATGGTCGCCCCCTTTCGCTCTCTGGGTGCGGGCCGGATGATAGCATGGCGCCATGGAGCCCCGTTCGACCGATCATGCCGCCTTCCCCCGCACGGGCTGGCTCGGCGCCGACGTGCCCGCGGGCCGCGACCGCACGTGGCGGGCCTACGCCTGGGGGCTCGGTCTCGTCGCCCTGGGTACCCTGCTCGACAAGACCGTCTTCGCCCACCTACGCGAGACCAACCTGGTCATGGTCTACCTGGTCGCGACCCTCGCCGTCGCCCTGCGCGGGGACCGCGGCGCCGCCATCGCCACGGCGGTCGGGTCCGTGCTCGTCTACGACTTCTTCTTCGTCCCGCCCTACAACTCCTTCTCCGTCTCAGACAGCGAGTACCTGTTCAGCTTGGCCGCGATGGGCCTGATCGGGCTCGTGATCAGCTCGCTCACGGCCCGCCTCGCGGCCGAGGTCACCATGACCCGGTTCCGGGAACGCCAGAGCCGGGCCCTGTTCGAGCTGAGCCGCTCGCTCTTGGCCGCGGGAACCCCCACCGAGATCGTCGCCGAAGGGGCCCGGGTGATCGGGGTCGAGCTGGGCGAGACGCTCGGCGCCTGGACGGCGGACGCCTGGGGCGAGCCCGTCGCCGCAACCCCTCCGGCCGTCCCCCTCAACCCCAGCGAGCACGAACTCCTGCGCTGGGTGCTGCACGAGGGTCGGGCCGCCGGCAGGGACACCCCGCGCCTGCCCGGTTCGGCCTACCTGTTCGTACCCATTGGGGTCAAGGGCCGGGTACACGGGGCGATCGCCCTCCACCTCCCCCCCGAACACCCCCTGCCCGAAGGGCCATGGCGATCGGCCCTGGAGACCGGGGCGAACCTGCTCGCGATCGCCCTCGACCGGACCCGCTCGCAGCAAGACGCCGTCGAGGCCCAGCGCCGGGCCGACTCCGAGCGGGTCCGCAATGCCCTCTTGAGCTCGGTCTCGCACGACCTGCGCACCCCGCTCACCGGGATCATCGGGTCGGCGGGCACGCTCATCGACAGCGCCGATGCCATGCCGCCCGAGGTCCGGCTGGAGCTCGCCCAGAGCATCCTCGAAGAGGCCGAGCGCTTGAGCCGCCTCGTGACCAACCTCTTGCAGGCCACGCGGCTCGACGCGGGCGAGGTCGCCCTCGCCGCGAGCTGGTTCACCCTCGACGAGGTGCTTGCCCCGGTGCTCGCCCGCCTCGGGCCGATGCTCGAGGCCCATCCCGTCTCGGTCTCCCTGCCGAGCGAGCTCCCCATGGTGTACGGCGACCCGACCCTCATCGAGCTCGTCCTCATGAACCTGCTCGAAAATGCCGCCAAGCACACCCCGGCGGGCACCCCGATCCGGGTCCGGGCCTGGAGCGACGGGGGCCGGATCGGGGTCGAGGTGCACGACGAGGGGCGCGGGTTGCCACCGGGCGAGGAAGTGCGGGTGTTCGAGAAGTTCCGCCGCTACCCGACCGCGACCGGGGCTGCGGGCGCGGGGCTCGGGCTCGCCATCTGCCGGGGGGTGATCGAGGCCCATGGCGGCGCCATCACGGCGGGGCGCGGGAGCGCGGGCGGGGCCGTCTTCCGGTTTTCCCTGCCCGTGAAGGGGCGCACGGCCGACCCGATCCGCCCTTTGCTACAATGAGCCGGTGACCGAACCGCTGCCCACCGTGCTCGTCGTCGAGGACGAAGCCCCCATTCGCCGCTTCCTGCGCGCCTCCCTGCCGCTGCATGGCTACCAGGTCCTGGAGGCCGTGACCGCCGAGCAGGGCATGAAGGCCGTCATGACCCACCATCCGGCGGCCGTCATCCTCGACCTCGGCCTGCCCGATCAGGACGGCCTCGAGGTCGTCCGGCAACTCCGCACCTGGAGCCGGGTCCCCATCCTCGTCCTGTCCGCGCGCGACCGGGAATCCGACAAGATCTCGGCCCTGGACGCCGGGGCGGACGACTACCTGACCAAGCCCTTCGGAGTGGGGGAGCTGCTCGCCCGCTTGCGGGTGGCCCTCCGGCACGCCGCGGGCCGGCCGTCCGAGGAGGAGGCCGTCGTGACCTGCGGGGACTGGGCCGTGGACCTCGCCGCGCGGCGGGTCACCGTCCAGGGGACCGAGGTCCACCTGACGCCCACCGAGTATCGCCTGCTCGTCGTGCTGGTCCGCCACGTCGGCAAAGTGGTCACCCATCGCCAGCTCCTGCGCGAGCTCGCCGGGGACGACCTGGAGGACCCGCAGCACACCCTGCGCATGCACATCAGCCAGCTCAGGCGCAAGCTGGAGCCCGATCCGGCGCGCCCCAAGCACCTGTGGACCGAACCCGGCGTCGGGTACCGCCTCCGCGAGGAGACCCCGTCCCCATGAAGATGAGCCCCTACGTCGAGCCGCGCGCCATGCTGCTCATGCCGAAGGGCGAGCAGCTCTCGACCTTCATCTCGCTCTTGGGCGGCATCGGGATTCAGGGCTACCGGACCGACGACCTCAAGTGGGTGCCGGGGGTCGCGACCCGGGTGGACACCCTGCTCGTCGTGATCGATGCCCGCGACTACGCCCTCTCGGCCGTGCGCGACACCCTCGGCAGCATCCGGGCCCAGGAGAGCGTCGCCCACGAGGTCCTGATCGTCGTCCTGACGGACTCCCTCGACCCGCAGGAGTCGGAAACCCTCTTGGCGGTGGGCGCCGACCTGGTCGAGCGACCGCCCATCACCGCGGCCGTGTTCTACCGGATGATCGGACGCCTGGTTCGCCGCAGCCGGATCACGGCCGGGGCCGAGGGGTTGACCCTCGAGGATGCCGCCCAGACCCCTCACGAGACCCTGCGCCGCCTGGTCGCGAAGCACCAGGGACGCCTCAAGATCTACATCGGGGCCGCCCCCGGCGTCGGCAAGACCTACGCCATGCTGAGCCAGGCCCACGAACTGGTGGGAGCCGGGCAGGACGTGGTGATCGGCCTGGTCGAGACCCACGGCCGGCGCGAGACCCTGGCCCTGGTCGACGGCCTCGAGGTGGTCCCGCGGCGGGAGATCTCTTACAAGGGCACGGCCCTGACCGAGATGGATGAGGACGCCATCCTGGAGCGCCATCCCGCCTGGGTGCTGGTCGACGAGCTCGCCCACACGAACGTGCCCGGCTCGCTCAACGCCAAGCGCTACGAGGACGTCCTCTCCCTGCGCCTCTCCGGGATCAACGTCGTCTCGACCCTCAACATCCAGCACCTGGAGAGCCTCAACAACATCGTCGAGCGGATCACGGGGGTCCGAGTGCGCGAGACGGTGCCGGACTCCGTGCTCGAGGACGCGACCGAGGTCGTGCTGGTCGACCTGTCTCCCGAAGGCCTGCAGCAGCGCCTCACCGAGGGCAAGATCTACGCTCAGGAGAAGATCACCCAGTCGCTCTCGAACTTCTTCACCACCCACAACCTGACGGCCCTGCGCGAACTGGTGCTGCGCGAGCTCGCGGACCGGGTGGACGAGCGCCTGGAAGCGGTGCGGATGGAGATCGGCAAGGCCGAGACGCCGACGGGCATCATGGACCGGATCCTGGTCGGCCTCACCCCGACACTGGCCGCCCAGCGCCTGATCCGGCGCGGAGCGCGCCTGGCCGATCGGCTGAGTGCGGACTTCATCATCCTCTACATCGAGGACCGGGACTTGTCGGGGGCTGACGCCAAGCGCCTGGAGCAGAATATCCAGCTCGCCGAGAGCTTCGACGCCGAGATCGTCAAGCTACGCTCCGACGACCCGGCGGGGGCGATCGCCCGGTTCGCCACCGATAACCAGATCACCATGATCCTCCTGGGCGAGACGCGGCGCAGCCGCCTCACCTCGCTCATCAAGAAGCCGGTGCTCGACCGCATCCTGCAGGAGACCCGGAACATCGACGTGGTCGTGGTCGCGACCCACGAGTAGCCCTAGGAGTCCTGAGGCCCGTCCGGCAGGGAGATGCGGGGCGGCGGGCCCTCGATGGCCTTGGGCTTCCTGGGGGCCTCTCCCAGCTTGAGGCGGTCCGGCGGCCCCGCGATCTGGCGGCCGACCGGCAGGGGCTGAGAGCCCGTGCGCTCGGGCAAGGAATCCCGCTCGGGAGCGGCCACCGGCTGCGGGACCGGACGCATCACCCGTCGCCACCGATCGCCCACGGCCCCCAGCACGGCCAGGGGAATCATGGCGAGCATGAGGCTCGGCAGGGTCTGCATCATCGGCCAGGCCGTGAGCTTCCACGCCTCCTGTAACCCGTACCCCAGATCACCGGCGAACTCGGCGCCGGCCCCTACCGCGATCACCAGGACCTGGGCCGCCATCAAGCCCCACCAGCGACGGCGGAAGCCGCCCGAGCGGGCGATCTTGGCGCTGAGCCAGGCCGCGAAGGGAAACATGAGCAGGAAGGGGAAGTGCGGACTGTGCAGGTAGCCGGGCCCTCCCCCGTCCGCGAAGATGGGCAGGCCGGCGAGGCCGATGAGCAGGTATAGGGCCTGGCTGGCGAAGGCCATCACGGGGTTCAAGAGGGTGCCCGCCACCCCCAGGGCGAGGGTCTGGGCCGACGTGGTATACAAGCCGAGGCTAAGGGCGTGCCAGGCCGCCCACTCTTCGGCGTTGGGCAGATGCGAGTGGCCCATGATCAGGTAGGGCAGGGGCACGGCCACGAAGGTGCCGAGGGCCGTGAAGCTAGCGAACAGGGCCATCCGGAGCAGTTTCAGCACGCGCGACCTCTCGGAACCTGGCGTCATGGGGGATTGTAGCCGATCCGGGAGGGCTTGAAAATATGCCATCGGGCCGCGTCCACGACCGCATCACCTACGGGGCCCTGCTCCCGGCGATCGCCCTCACCTGGGGCACTACCCACCGCTGGCCCGCCACGGTCGCCGTGGCTCTGGGTACCCTCTTCGGCGGGCTCATGTTCGGGCCCGACCTGGACGTGAAGAGCCGCCAGTACTACCGCTGGGGGTTCCTGCGCTGGCTCTGGTGGCCGTACCAGCGCGTGGTCTCCCACCGATCGCCCTGGAGCCACGGGGTCGTGCTCGGCCTCCTGGCACGGCTCGCCTACCTCTCCCTGGCCCTGTTCGTGCTCGGCGCGCTCGCCCTCGCCCTCGTCAACACCTACTGGCACCCGATCCGGATCGACCGGATGCCCGCCCTCGCCGCTCCCCTCGGCCGGACGGACCGGGTCGTGCTGGGGGCAGGCCTCGCGGGGGTCTGGCTCGGGGGGGCCCTGCACACCTGGGCGGACGGGCTGACAAGCGCCTTCAGGCGCTGGGTCGGATCGAACCGGATCGGGCGCCGACGGGGCTGACGAGCCTGCCTGGCCCGTTCCGCGCGCCGGCCCGGGGTGTTGACTCCCCTCGGCGGCTTTGCTATAACCTGGGTTACGTTCCCCGTTCGTCTAATGGTAGGACGCCAGGTTCTGGCCCTGTTAATCGAGGTTCGATTCCTTGACGGGGAGCCTCCCACCGCCCCTCGGCCGTCCAGCCGGGGGGCGGATCGTTTGAGCAAGGGATCCGATGGCCAACCTCGTTCTCGTCGGCTTCATGGGCGCCGGCAAGTCCACCGTCGGGCGCCTCCTCGCCGAGCGCCTCGGCTGGAGCTTCGTCGACGTGGATGCCCGCATCGAGCGGGAGGCGGGCCGCTCGATCCCGGAACTGTTCGCGCAGGAAGGGGAAGCGGGGTTCCGCGAGCGGGAGCGCCGCGCCATCGCGGCCGTCTGCCAGGGCGATCGCCAGGTCATCGCCCCCGGCGGGGGCGCCGTGCTAGATTCCCGCAACGAAGAGGCCTTGCGCGCGGCGGGCCCCGTCGTCGCCCTCACGGCCCCCCTCGACGTCCTGTGGAGGCGGGTCGCCGGCAGCCGCCGTCCGCTCGCCCGGGATCGAGAGTCCTTCGAGCGGCGCTACCGGGAGCGCGAAGCCCTCTACGCCCGCTATCCCCTGCAGATCACGACCGGCCGTGGCCCCGCTCAACAGGCCGTCGATCAGATCGTCGCGTCCTGCTTCGGGGCCGACTGCGAGGTCCCGATCGCGCTCGGCGAGCGCTCCTATCTCATCCAGATCGCAGCAGGTGCCCTGGCCGGACTGGGCCATCGCCTCCTTCAGCGCATGAAACCTGGCCCCTGCCTCGTCGTGACGAATCCGACCGTCCGGAGGCTCTACGGGGAGCGCGCCCAGGCCGCCCTCGTCCAGGCCGGTTGGCGTCCGCAGTGGGCCGAGGTGCCGGATGCCGAGGAGGCCAAGAGCCTCGAACACCTCTCCAGGCTCTACGACGCGGCCATCGCCATGGGGCTCGAACGCCGCCAGCCGGTGATCGCCCTGGGAGGGGGCGTAGTGGGGGACCTAGCGGGCTTCCTCGCCGCAACCTACCAGCGCGGGGTGCCCTTCGTGCAGGTCCCCACCACCCTGCTCGCCCAGATCGACTCCTCGGTGGGGGGCAAGGTCGCGATCAACCACCCGCGCGGCAAGAACCTGATCGGGTCCTTCCACCAGCCCGTCCTGGTCGTCACGGATCCGCTCGTCCTGGACACCCTGCCGGAGAGGGAGTGGCGGGCAGGGCTCGCCGAGCTGGTCAAGTACGCCGTGATCCTGGATGCCGAGCTGTTCGATCAGTTGGCGACCGATCGGGAACGGCTCGTGCGGCGCGATCCCTGGGTCGTCGCGCCGGCGATCGCCCGAGCCTGCGAACTCAAGGCCCAGGTCGTCGCCCAGGACGAGCGGGAAGGCGGGTTACGGGCCATCCTGAACTTCGGGCACACGGTGGGCCATGCCCTCGAGGCCGTGACCGGGTACCAGACTTATCGGCACGGCGAGGCGGTCGCGATCGGGATGGCGGCGGCCGGGGAGATCGCCCGGCGCTTGGGCATGTGGCCGTCCTCGGACCAGGATCGACTCGTCGCATGGCTTGAGGCCGTGGGCCTGCCCACCCGGATCGCGGGCCATTCGACCGACGACCTCGTGCGGGCCATGGGCCAGGACAAGAAGGTCCAATCCGGGAGGTTGACCTTCGTGCTGCCCGAGGCGATGGGGCGCGTGGTCATGCGCTCGGACGTGCCCGACGAAACGGTGCGCGCCGCGCTGGCGGACCTCGGGGCCGCCTCCGGAACGCCCCCCTAGCGGGTGTCTTGAAAGGAGGGATTTCGGAGCGCGCCCGCAGCCCCCGAGCCGCAGCGTACTTGACGGTACGTGAGGCGAGGGGGTGAACAGACGGGCCGGCGGTAGCCGGAGGACGTAAGCCCGAAATCACCCTTTCTAGACACCCGCTAATCCGTCAGCGATCGACTTCGCCCGTCCAGGCCAACATGCCGCCCCCCATGTTGGTGGCCCGAAAGCCTTCCTGAAGCAGGTAGTGGGTCGCGAAGGCGCTGCGGCGGCCGCTGCGGCAGACGACCACGATCTCCCGATCGCGCGGCAACTCGGCCGTACGTCCCGCGAGTTCGCCCAGGGGGATGAGCACGCAGCCGGCCAGGCGCCCGGCGGCATGCTCGTGGGGTTCGCGCACGTCGAGCAGGAAGGGGCGATCGCCGGCCATCAACCGGTCGAGCAGGTCCTGCCCGGTGAGGGTGGGAACATCGGGTCTGTCTAGCATCCTGCCTCCGGAACACCTCTCCATCGCCCAGCATACCCGGTCGGCCGCCCCCCGCCTAGACATGCCCGCCGGGCTCGCTATGTCTGCCTGGCCTCCGGGACGAAGGTCACGAAGGCAAAGTGATCGAGCAAGGGTTGACGATATGGGCAGCGAACCCGGGGTATAGTACGGCTGCCAGGATCGCCGCTTGAGGGAGGAGTTCATGCACCTCGAAACCTTCGCCTACGCCAGCCCGTCCGGATGGTCCGTCTCCGAGTTCCCGCGCCTCGACAGCCCGCAGACCCTCGTGATCGTCTTCGGGGCCTCCGAATTCGTCGACGCCCCGGCTCCCCTGCAGGAGCTCCGCGCCGCCTACCCCCAGTCCGCCATGATCGGCTGCTCGAGCTCGGGGGAGATCCGGGGAACCCTGGTCCATGACGGCTCCCTTTCGGTCGCCGTGGCCAAGTTCGACCACACCGAGCTGCGCACCGTCGTGACGCCCATCGGGACCCCCTCGGACGCCGCCTCCTACGCGGCGGGCCAGGCGATCGCCAAGGCCCTCGCCGATCCGACGCTGTGCAGCGTGCTGGTGCTTTCCGACGGCCTGAACGTCAATGGCAGCAAGCTGGTCAAGGGCTTGAACGACCACCTGCCCGAGTCGGTGGTGGTCACGGGCGGCCTCGCGGGGGATGCCGCTCGCTTCCAGCGCACGTGGGTGCTGCGGGAGGGGGTGCCCGAACCGGGCTACGTCTCGGCGGTCGGCCTGTACGGCGATCGCCTGGTCGTGGGCCACGGCTCCAAGGGGGGCTGGGATACCTTCGGCCCCGAACGCAAGGTAACCAAGTCTAAGGCCAACGTGCTCTATGAGCTGGACAACAAGCCCGCCCTCGAGGTCTACAAGACCTACCTCGGTGACCGGGCGGGCGGCCTACCGGGCACCGGGCTCTTGTTCCCGCTCGCCCTGCGCGCCGACGACAAGGATGAAAACAGTGTCGTGAGGACCCTGTTGGCCATCGATGAAGCGGCCCAGTCGATGACCTTCGCCGGAGACGTTCCCGAAGGCTACCTCGCTCAGTTGATGCGTGCCAACTTCGACCGCCTGATCGAAGGGGCGTCCAATGCCGCGTCGATGACCCAGCGACGCGAGAGCCAGGGTGACGTGCTCGCGATCGCCATCAGCTGCGTGGGGCGGCGCCTGATCCTCGGCGAACGGACCGACGAAGAGATCGAGGCGACCCTCGATGCCCTTCCCAAGGGCTCCAAGCAGGTCGGCTTCTATTCCTACGGGGAGATTTCACCCTTCACCGACGCCCGCTGCGACCTGCACAACCAGACCATGACCCTCACGACCATCGCGGAGAGGTGACATGCTCCACTCCCTGCTGAATCGCCAGATCAAGCGGCTCGGCATCGATCCCACGGTTCCTCTGTCAGCGGATGGTCTGCAGCAGCTGCTGGAGCGGGTGAGCCGGGCCTACGAGGAGGCCGATCAAGACCGCTACACGATCCAGCGATCCCTCGACATCTCGTCGGCCGAGATGCAGGCCCTGCATCAGCAGATCCGAGCGGAGCATGACAAGCTCTCGGCCGTCGTCAGCTCGATCGGGGACGGGCTGTGCACGACGGATCCAGGAGGGAACGTCCTGTTCATCAACGCCGAGGGGCAGCGGCTCCTGGGGGTTGATGAAACGCAGCTGGTCGGCACCCCGCTGCGGGACTGGCTCGAGTTCCGCGGGGCCGATGGTGCTGGGGACACGACCCTGACCGACGCGATGGTCTCGGGCTCGAGCTTGCGCAACGAGGACTCCCAGATTCGACGACCGGACGGGTCGTGGCTGAGCGTGTCCTACGCCTGCACCCCGATCATCCAGGAGGGCAAGCCCATCGGGACGGTGCTCGTCTTCCGGGATATCTCCGACCGCAAGCGAGCCGAGGCCGAGCTGCAAGAGGCTCGCAAGGCCGCCGAAGCGGCCAGCGAGGCCAAGAGCAACTTCCTCGCCAGCATGAGCCACGAGATCCGGACGCCCATGAACGGGGTGCTCGGCATGACCGAGCTCCTGCTCGAGACGGAGCTCTCGACCGAGCAGCGGGACTACGCCAACATCGTGCGGGGATCGGCCGAAACCCTGCTCACCATCATCAACGACATCCTCGACTTCTCCAAGATCGAGGCCGGGAAGATCGACCTCGAGACGATTCCCTTCGACCTCGACGACCTGGTCCACGGGATCACCGAGCTCCTGGCCGAACGGGCCCACAAGAAGGGCCTCGAACTCCTGCACGTCATGGCCGACGACGTCCCCCGCCACGTCGTGGGGGATCCCACGCGCATGCGCCAGGTGCTGACCAACCTGCTCGGCAACGCCATCAAGTTCACCCAGCGCGGCGAGGTCATGGTGCGGGTCAAGCTGGTGCGCCCGCTCGGGCCGGACATGCTCGTCCGCTTCGAGGTCACCGACACCGGCATCGGGATCAAGCCGGAGGCCATCTCCCAGCTGTTCCAGTCCTTCACGCAGGCCGACAGCTCGACCACCCGTCGCTACGGGGGCACGGGGCTGGGTCTGGCCATTTCCAAGCGCCTTGCCGAATTGATGGGGGGCGAGATCGGAGTCGAGAGCGTCCCCGACAAGGGCAGCACCTTCTGGTTCACGGTGCGTTTCGGCGTGAGCGAGATGCCGGAGTCGGAGCTCGGCGGCCCCATGGCGCTCGATGGCCTCCGGGTGCTCATCGTCGACGACAACGAGACCAACCGATCGATCCTGCACCACCACCTGAGCAACTGGGGCATCCTGAGCGTGGGATGCCCGGATGGCTTCCAGGCGATCAAGCTGCTGCGCGCCTCGGCGGCCCGTGGGGAGCCCTTCGACCTGGTCCTGCTCGACATGATGATGCCGCACTTCGACGGGTTACAGCTGACCAAGGCGATCAAGGGGGATCCCGAGATCCAGGGGACCACGCTCGTCATGCTGACCTTGATGGGGATCCACGGGCCGGTCGAAGAGGCCCGCCAGGCGGGGGTGGTCGCGTCCCTGACCAAACCCATTCGCCAGACCCACCTGCGGAGCATCCTCCAGGTCCACTCTCCACGCAGTGCCCCCGCGACCGAGGTCACGGCCATCGTTCCGGCCGCCCCGCGTCCGGCCCCGAGGGCCAGCAAGGGCCAACGTGGCCGCGTGCTGGTCGCCGAGGACAACCTGGTCAACCAGAAGGTCGCCGTGAAGATGCTCGAGAAGCTGGGCTTCCAGCCCGACGTCGTGAACAACGGCCGAGAGGCCCTCGAGGCGATCGCCGCCCAGAGCTACCTCGCCATCCTCATGGACTGTCAGATGCCCGAAATGGACGGCTACGAGGCCACCGGCGAGATCCGGCGGCGCGAGGCGGCGCAAGGCGGCCACATGCCCGTCATCGCGCTCACGGCGAACGCCATCCTGGGCGATCGCGAGCGTTGCCTCGCCGCCGGAATGGACGACTACATCCCAAAGCCGATCAAGCTGGACGTGCTGGGCTCCATGCTGGACCGCTTGATCGCCTCGGCCTCCGAACCCGTCCCGGAGGCCACCCCGGCGATCGCCCCGGATGATCGCCTGGACCAATCCGTGCTCGACGGCCTCCTGGCCCTGCAAGAGGAAGGCGAGGACGACATCCTGGCCGAGATGATCGATATCTTCCTGGGGGATGCGGTCGACAAGCTGCAGCTCCTGGGAGCCGCCATGGACCGCCGCGAGCCGCCGGAAGTCAAGCGATTGGCCCACATGTTCAAGGGGGCCTGCTCCAACATCGGGGCCCGGACCCTGGTGGAGCTTTGCCTGGAGATCGAGCATGAGAGCCAGAAGCCGGATCCGGAAGGCCTGGCCACCCTGCGGCGGCAGCTCGATGACGAGTACGGCACGGTGAGCGGCCTGCTCGAAGGGATCCGGGACGCGCGGCGCGGCGCGGTGAGGTCGGCGTGAACATCCTGATCGCGGACGACGACGCCCTCGCGCGCGCGATTTTGAGCAAGCAGGTCCAGAAGCTCCGGCACTCCTGCATGGTCGCGAGCGACGGGGCGGAGGCCTGGAAGTTGTTCAGATCCTACCCCTTCGACGTCATCATCAGCGACTGGATGATGCCCGAGCTGAGCGGGCTCGAGCTGTGCGAGAAGGTGAGGGCCGACACCTCGGTGCCCTATACCTATTTCGTCTTGCAGACGGCCAAGTCCGAGAAGCAGAATTACATCCTCGGCATGCAGACGGGGGCGGACGCCTACCTGACCAAGCCGGTCGATCGCGACGAGCTGGAGATGACCCTGATCTCGGCCCAGCGGGTCACGTCGCTGCACCGCCAGCTTTTGGATCAGAAGGCGGAGCTCGAGGTCTTGAACCGCAAGCTGCACGACGAAGGCCGACGGGACGCCCTCACGGGCCTGCGGAACCGACTGTGCCTCAACGAGGACCTGGCCCTGCTGGAGGCCCGCTGTCTCCGCTACGGCTACGGCTACAGCCTGGCTATATGTGACATCGACTACTACAAGGCCTACAACGATCGGTACGGGCATCAGGCGGGGGATGACGCCCTGCGCACGGTCGCGCGGATCATGCAGGGCACCATGCGCAGCGGCGACGGCATTTATCGCTATGGGGGCGAGGAGTTTCTCATCATCCTGCCCGAGCAGACGATTCACACAGCGGCCAACGGCCTCAACCGGCTCTGCTAGGCCCTCCTCGCCGAGGGGGTTCCCCATTCGGCGAGCCCCTACGGGGCCTTGACCATTAGCGTGGGCCTCGCGGCGGGAGACGGTCAGAGCGCCCCGGAAGCGATCATCTCCCGGGCCGACGAGGCCCTCTACCAGGCCAAGCGCGAGGGGCGCAACCAGCTCGCCATGTTCAGCGAAGGAACCATCCGGCTCTACAGCTGAGTACCCCTCACCCCTTCCCTCATCCCCTCACGGGGAGAGGGAGCTGCCTCCGGAGACGGCTCGTGACCTTGGAGCTGGCTTGAATAGACGAGTCCTGCCCGGAGACACTTCCTTCCCCTTCGGGGGGAAGGAGAGGATGAGGGGAATCGACCTGCTGCATTCGGATATCGAAGCGCCCTATGGGGTCTTGAAGACCGTCTGAACGGGGGCGATCGCCAGGACCTGGCGGCTCTCGGCCGTGGTAGCCGGCCAGGCCTTCTTGAGGTCGAGGGCGACCTGGCTGGCCCGCACCAGGTCGTAGTGGATGTGTTCCCGGTCGGGTAGGCCCAGGGCGGCCCGTGCGCTGCGCATGCCGAGCTTGTGAATGGTCGGGGTATCCCCGATCAGGATGACCGCCCCTTTCTCGTTCGCATCCATCGTCAGCAGGTATCGGCCGGTCAGTCGGCCCTCGTCATAGAGCCGGAAGTAGTCAGCAAAGCCGTTCACCGGGATGACCCGATCGCGCGAGAGGTCCGTGACCTTCAGCGCGGCGTCAGTGAGGGTCACGTCTCCCGAGAACAGCTGAATGTGCGAGTGGCTGTCCACGCCCTCCTGGATCGACGGGAGGGCCCCCGGAGAGCCATTGACGAAGAGCGAGACGGGTCGACCGTAGGCCTCCTCCATCTGCTTCTTGACCTCGCGCAGGTCGGTCAGGAACTCCTTGCGGAGCGGCTCGGTCCAGGCCGAGGCGGTCGAACGGTGATTCTTGGCGAAGAGCATGAGGTGCCCGCCGGTTTCGTCCCCGGTGAAGAGCTGAGCCGGGTTGGGCGCCGCCACGAAGTTCTTGCTCTCGAAGACGATCGAGTTGGTCGGTTCCAGCATCTCGTGGGCGTGGCAGAAGGGGCAGTCGTGCTGGATCAGCCAGTGGTTCGGGATGCTCTGCTGCAAGGCATGCAGGTCGGGGTACCGCCCCTGCTCGGCCTTGGCCACCAGGGAGACGAGGAAGGCGCTGCGATCGCCCTGATGGTCCACCGCGAGCTGCCGCAGGGTGTCGGGGCCGACGGGTCGGAAGCGTTCCAGCGACTTCAACTGGGTGACGAGCTTGGGGGCGTGGTCGAGCTTGAAGGCGCGGGCGATCGCCTCGGAGTTGGACCGGGTGAGCGAATCGGAAAGCGCCTGAGCGCTCTTGGTGGCGATCGCCGTTTCGGAAGCCGCCAGGTCCCGGCCCGCCGCCTTGGCGGCAGGGTCCCGGAACTGCTGAATCAGCGCCCCCAGTTGCAAGATAACACCTCCTCGCCGTGCTGGCTTGGAGGTGTTATCGCAGTGTTAAGTCCCGGGCTTTCTTAAGCCAGAGCTAAGGTTGGGTTCAGAGTCCCTTGGCCATGCCGTCGAGGTCGATGGTGACCTCGTTGGCGACCTTGAGGCCGAGGATGCCGGCCGGCAGGGTGATCTTGTAGTCCGAGAGGTTGATCTTGAACTCGGCCGAGGCCGCGACCCAGTCGCCGGGGCGGTACTTGGCGTCCTGCTCGGGCAGGTAGGTGAGGTTGACGGGCACGGTGAGGCGCTTGGTGACGCCGTGCAGGGTGAAGAGGCCCGTGGCGACGCCCATAACCGGCTTGTTGACCTGGAGCTTCTTGGCCTTGAGGGCCTGCAGCTTGAAGGTGGCGTAGGGGTACTTCTCGGCTTCGAGGACGGCCTTCATGTGGCCGTTGCGCATCTCGATGCCGGTATCGAGGGTACGCAGGTCGACCCGCACCTCGGCCGTGGGGTGCTTGGCGGGGTTGGCGACGTCGATCGAGCCGCTGCCCTCGACGCTCTGGGTCCGGCCCGTCATGTGGACGATCTGGGCCCGCGAGGTGAAGGACACCTCGTTGGAGCTGTGGTGGTCCCGGGTGACCTCCCAGGTGCGAGCGACGGCGGCGGGGGCGATCGCCACGAGTCCGGCCAGGACCAGGGGGGCTGCTGCAAGCTTCATCGGGAAACTCTCTCCTTACCTTTCAAGCAAGACTTACGAAAAATAATTCGTGGTAGAACTATTTGCTCCCAGTTGTACCACAACCCCGTTTGGCCGCCAACCCCTCCGGCTTCAATTTCCCCTCCTGCGAAGCAGGGGGGAGAGTTCTTGTCAGGAGATGGCCTTGGAGTAGTTGGGGGCTTCCTTGGTGATCATGACGTCGTGGGGGTGGCCCTCCTTGACGGAGGCGTTCGAGACGCGGATGAACTTGGCCTGGGTCTTCAAGGCCTCGATCGTCTTGAGGCCACAGTAACCCATCCCCTTACGCAGGCCGCCGATCAACTGGTAGAGCAGGTCGTGAACCGACCCGGCGAGCGGCACCATCCCCTCGATCCCTTCCGGAACCAGCGGCCCGCCGCCATTCTTGCCGTAGCGATCGTTCGTCTCGTTCTGCAAGGCCCCGATCGAGCCCATGCCCCGGTACACCTTGTAGGGCCGCCCGCTGAAGATGATCTCCTGCCCGGGCGCCTCCTTGGTCCGCGCGAACAGGCTGCCCAGCATGACCACGTCGGCCCCGGCAGCGATCACCTTGGTCACGTCGCCCGAGTACTGGATGCCGCCGTCCGCGATGATGGGCACCTTGGCCGCATGGGCGACCGTCGCGACGGCCCGCACGGCCGAGATCTGGGGGACGCCCACGCCCGCGACGACCCGGGTCGTGCAGATCGAGCCGGGGCCGATGCCGACCTTGAGGGCGTCCGCTCCGGCCGCGATCAGGTCGTGGGCCGCCTCCGCCGTCGCGATGTTGCCCGCGATCACCTGGGCGCCCGGGTAGGTCGTCTTGATGTCCCTCAGGGCCTCGATCACATTCTTCGAATGCCCGTGCGCCGTGTCGATGGCGAGCACGTCGACGCCCGCCTCGAGCAGGACTCCCGCCCGCTCGACGGCCTGGCTGACCCCGATCGCGGCACCCACCAGGAGCCGGCCCTTGGCGTCCAGGGCCGCAGTGGGGTTCTCATCCTTGGTGACGGTCGCCTCCAGCTTGACCTTGCTTACCTCGGCGGCCTGGGCCTCGATCGTCAAGTTGCGGTGCAGGATGCCGAGCCCGCCGTGCTGGGCGAGGGCGATCGCCATCCCGGCCTCCGTCACCGTGTCCATGGCGGCCGACACGAAGGGGACGTTCAGCCAGACCTCACGGGTGAGGCGGGTCTTGAGGTCCGCCTCACCCGGCAGGAAGTCCGAATAGCCCGGAAGGAGCAGGACGTCGTCGAAGGTCAGCCCTTCGGGCAACAGGTTGGACAACTCGAACTGGCTCATCGCACTACTCCCACTCGATCGTCGCGGGCGGCTTCGAGGTCACGTCGAAGACCACCCGGTTCACGCCCTTCACCTCGTTCGCGATGCGCGCGGCCGCCCGTCCCAGCACCTCGAAGGGTACCGGGTGGAAGTCCGCCGTCATCCCGTCGACCGAATCCACGGCCCTCAGCGCGATCACGCTGCCGTAGGTCCGGCCGTCGCCCTGCACCCCCACCGCGTTCACCGGCAAGAGCACGGCGAACGCCTGCCAGATGGCCTCGTAGAGGTCGGCGCGGCGCAGCTCCTCCAGGTAGATGAGGTCGGCCGCCCGCAGAATGGAAAGCCGCTCGGTCGTCACCTCGCCCAGGATCCGGATGCCGAGCCCCGGTCCCGGGAAGGGATGGCGCATGACGAGCTCGCGGCTCAAGCCCAGCAGCATGCCGAGTTCGCGCACCTCGTCCTTGAAGATCCCCCTGCAGGGCTCGACGATGAGGCCCGCGGCCCGCTTCGCCTTGACGAGCGGCGTCCCGACGTTGTGGTGGGTCTTGATCGTGGCCGTCTGCGAGCCCGTGGCGCCCGACTCGATGAGGTCCGTGTAGAGGGTGCCCTGAGCGAGGAAGGCGGTGGCCTCGTCAATGCCGAGCCGCGCGACCTCTTGCTGCTGGACCTCGATGAAGGTGTCCCCGATGATCCGGCGCTTCTGCTCGGGGTCGGTCACGCCCGCAAGCCGCGACAGGAAGAGCTCGCCCGCATCCACCACGTGCAGGTTCGCGAGCCCCATCCCGCGCAGGGATTCGGCCACCTGGGCGCTCTCGTTGGCCCGCATGAGGCCCGAATCGACGTGGATCGGGAAGACCTGCTCGGGGGGCAGGGCGCGGGCCAGGAGGGCCGCCGTGACGGTCGAATCGACCCCGCCCGAGACGAGGACGATGACGGGGCGATCGCCCACCATCTCCCGCACCTCGCGGATCGCCTCGTCCAGGTAGTCCGCGACCGACCAGTCCCCCTTGCAGCCGCAGATCGAGAAGACGAAGTTGCGCAGGATCTGCCGACCGTGCGGGGTGTGGGTCACCTCCGGGTGGAACTGCAGGCCGTAGTGTTGGCGGCGAGGGGCCTCGATGGCCGCGATCACCCCGTCCGCGGTGCGGGCCGTGACGGCGAAGTCGGAGGCGAGGGCGTCGAGGCGATCGCCATGGCTCATCCAGACCGTCTCGGGCGTCGCGAGCCCGCCCAGGAGCTGGCCAGGCATCACGATCTCGACCTGAGTCCGCCCGTACTCGCGGTGGGTGTGCGAGACGACCCGGCCGCCCATGGCGTGATTGAGCCACTGCATCCCGTAGCAGACGCCGAGCACCGGCACGCCGAGCTCGGTGACGCCAGGATCGGGAAGGGGAGCGCCGTCCTCGTGGACGCTCGCCGGGCCGCCCGAAAGGATCACGCCCTTGAGGTCGGGGCCCGCGAGGCTCGAGGCCTTCGCGTCGTGAGGCAGGATGGTCGCGAAGACCCCCATCTCGCGCAACCGTCGGGCGATGAGCGGGGTGTACTGGCTACCGAAGTCGAGGATGGCGATCCGTTCGTTCATGGTCACTCCGCAGCGCGCAGGTTCAGCAACAGGCGGTCCGCGACGCCGAGCGCGACGTCGGCGACCTGGGGGGCCAGGCCGATGTAGGTGTCGGGGGTGAGGGCGACGAGGCGCTCCTTGGCCCTTGGCGAGAGGTCGAGCGTCTCGACGAAGGCGCGCATCTGGTCGAGGGTGACCCGTTCGCCGCGCGTCAGCTCCTTGAGCCGTTCGTACGGAAGCTCATGGCCCTCGGCGCGCAGGACGGTCTGATAGGCCTCGGCGAGCACCTCGGGATGCTTGCGAAGGTCGTCGGACAGACGCTCCGGGGCGAGCTCCAGCTTGCGCAGCCCTTTAATGGTGCTCTTGTAGGCCATCAGCGAATAACCGAAGGCACTGCCGATGTTGCGCTGCACCGTGCTGTCCGTGAGGTCGCGCTGCATCCGGCTCTTGGTCAGCTTCTCGGAGAAGAAGGCGAAGAGGGCGTTCGCGAGCCCCAGGTTGCCCTCGCTGTTCTCGAAGTCGATGGGGTTGACCTTGTGGGGCATCGTGGAGGAGCCGACCTCGCCGGTCACGAGCTGTTGCCGGAAGTAGCCGTGGGAGATGTAGTGCCACAGGTCCTGGTCGAGGTCGAACAGGATGTTGTTGACGAGCCGGATCCGGTCGCAGAGGGCGGCGAAGCGGTCGTGCGGCTCGATCTGGGTGGTCACGAGGTTGGGCACGAGGCCCAGGCGCTGGATGAACGAGGCCGAGAAGTGGATCCAGTCGAGGTCAGGGTAGGCGATCGCGAGCGCCCCGAACGTCCCCGTCGCGCCGTTCAGCTTGCCCGTGAGCGGGAAGGTGTGGAGCCCTTCGAGCTCGGGGGCGAGGCGATTGAGGAAGACCGCGAGCTCCTTGCCCATGGTCGTCGGGGAGGCGGGCTGGCCGTGGGTGCGGGCCAGCATGGGGACCTCTTTGGTGCGGCTCGCGAGGTCGCGCAGCAGCTGGAAGGCCTCCATGAGGGTGGGTAACAGGACGTCGCGGGTCGCCTCCTTGACCATGCAGGCATAGGCGAGGTTGTTCACGTCCTCGCTGGTCAGGCCGAAGTGGATCTTCTCGAGCTCGTCCGCGAGCTCCGGCAGGGCTCGCAGCCGGTCCTTGAGGAAGTACTCGACGGCCTTCACGTCGTGGTTGGTCGTCTTCTCGTGGCGCTTGACCTCGGCCGCCTCGTCGACGCCGAAGGACTCGTAAAGGTCCTTGAGGCGCCGGAAGGTGTCGGGGCCGAACCGGCTCAGATCACCGTGGACGGCCCCGAGGAAGGCGATCAGGTACTCGACCTCGACCATGACCCGGTAGCGGATCAGGGCGAACTCGGAGAAGTAGTCGGAAAGGGCGTGAACAGCTTGGGCATAGCGGCCGTCGAGCGGAGACAGCGCCGTGAGGGCGCTCGTTTCCTTGATTTGAGTAGCCATGCCCCTCCCCAGTTGCGGTCCAGATGCCAAAGTTGGGGGCAGCATACGGGATCCGACCAAGGGTGTCAAACGGCGATCGCCCTCGCTTGTCCTACCGATGTCCGACTTCGGGAAGCCAGCCGATCAAATGGCCATCAAATGCGGCGGGGCTCCCAAGATCCCGTTGCGGAGCCTATTCCCGCCTGACAGTGGTGGGTCGCGGCCCCACCCGATCAAATGGCCATCAAATGGGAGTCACGGGAAGAACCGGTCAGTCTTCAGGTCACTGGCTTGGCCCAAAAGGGGACGTACTTCATGAACCGCTTCCCTGCGCTCTCATCGTAGGGCGCGACCATGCCGGCCTCGATTGCCTCGCGGATCACCCGCGAGACCGCGGCGCTGTTTTGGGCCTCGATACCGAACCGCTGGCGCAGCGTCGTGTTGGTCATGACGTCGTGCTCGACGTAGCGTAGGCAGGCGTGGAGGTAGGTCGCGCGGATCCGCTCTTCCCGGTCCATCCGCGCGAAAGGCTTCGGCGCGAATACCACGGCGCGGGTGTGCTCGCCCACGATTTCGAAGGCCGGCGCCGGCAACTGGAAGCGTTCGGCCTGGTCCACAACCTTGTCCACCCCGCTGCCACGTTCCTCGCAGATGCCGACGCGCCGCATGAACGCGGCGAGCGCCTCGTTGCGAGAGCGTGGCGGGTAGTCGAGGAAGCGCCTTGTATCCACGAGTGGCACGCCAGGATTCGTGATTTCGATCCGGTCGACGAAGATCTCGACCATGGGGCCGCTGCCGGACATGTCGAAGTCCTGGTGGATGAGCGCATTGCCGATCAACTCGCGGATCGCCAGTTCGGGGTAGACCGGCACCGTCCGCCGGAGCGCCTGCCCGATCACCTCATTGGCTGGAAGCACACCATTGATGAAGGTGATCAAGCCCTCAAAGCCATTGGCGTAGCCCTTCGTGCCTTCCTGCTCCCGCACGGTGTGAAGTCGGTTCGTGCCGTCGTAGAGGATCACCCGCACGGCCTTGCGCCTGAGCCCGGGAAAATCGGCAAGCTTCCTGGCGAAGAGCACACCGCCGAGGTTCGTGATGGTCCATCGGCCTGCCGCATCGCGGCGGATCAGCGCGTCAGCCTCCAGGGCCTCCAAGATACCGGCTGGGCTCGCTGGTAGCGGGCGGGCGAGCAGCTCAAAGTAGGATGGGTAGTCCAGCAGTTGCAAGACTTCATCGTTGCCCAGATGTTCGCAGGCGATCCGCTCCTCAAAGTGCGTCCGGTCGAGCTCCCGCCAAAGCTCCCGTTCTCGCTCGGGATGGTCTTTGAGCTTCCGCTTCGATGATCCAATGCGGATGTACTCCTGGCCCTTGAACTGGACAGGGTGTCGGTATGCAGCCCCTATCTCCAGCACGACCAGCGGAAGACCTTCCAGTGTAATCTCGTAGAACCGGAAATCGACCTTCGGGGCGATCAGCTTGAGCAGCCAGGTCTCCAGTTGCTCATTGCCTACCTTGGCCCGGCTGGGCACGAACGTGGTCCCGACTGGCGCGTGCGTCGCGTCGTCCAGCCCCCATACCATGTAGCCTTCCCGCTTGCCTGCAAGGGCGGCGGCGTTGGCGATCGCCGAGACATACTCGCCGATCATCTCGGGGTCATCGTTGTTGTGCTTGAACTCCACCCACTCGGTTTCGTTCGGAAGCTTGGCAAGTTCATGGGTGAGGCCGGCGAGGTACGCGTCGCTACGGACCATGGTCATCTAGCGTAACGTCCCGTCGTCGATTGCACGCTTTGTTGCCCCGCCGTGGTGGCTCATCCGTGGTCGAATCTTGAGCTTGTGTGGCTTCCGGGTGAGGCGCTCGTCCGTGCAGCGCTGCGCCCACGCGAAGGCCTCCCCTGGGCTCAGGGTTGCAAGTTGCTCTTCCGGGATGTGGTTGAGGGCGACGATCGCGTTGCGAAGGTGCTTGAACCAGTCCGGCGAGGTCATGCGGTGCAGCAAGGCGATCGAGGACAGCTCGATGACCTCCCGTGGGACCGAGCGAGGATCCTGGCTGGCGATGACGATCGATGTCCCCAGGTGGCGCATTTCCCGAATCACCTCGACGAGCTGGCCAACCAGCTCCGGGACGGCGATGTACTTGTGCGCCTCATCGAAGATGACGAGCTTGTTGAATTCCCGGTCTTCGAAACGCGCGAGCGCAAAGGTTCTCATCATCACGACGAATAGGCCCAGCGCTTCTTCCTTCTCGATCCACTCGTCGCGAAGATCCACAATCACCGTCCGACCGGGTCGCAGGACCTCCCGCAGGTTCGCCTCGTCGGCAATGTACGGTTCGGCCAGCCGGATGCGGTCCTCGGACAGCCGTCGGAGATTGGGGGGCAGATCCGTATGGGCGATCTCCTGCCGAAGCGCCTCCAAGGTCAAATTCTCCCGGTGTTTGCGCATGATCGCCACCATTTGTCGGACATACATCGCATCATTGCCGTGAAGCCCGAGGAGGAATTTCCAGCTCTCGGTTCCAAGCTCACGCGAGCTGAACAGAATGGGGCGAACCTCGATGCCAGGGAACTCCCGCCGACGCTGCTCCACCTTCCCGGCCGGCGTGAGAATCACGAGGTCGTTGATACCTTCGGGCCGCGCCTGGTACTCAGCCAGAAGCCGCTCGACCTCGCGCTGCTTCCCGTTGGGCTGCATCGCGGTCGCGAACTCCGGCGGGTACGCGTCCGACTTGTGATAGTGGAAGATCACGGTCGCGAGCGGGCTTGGTAGACGGTTAATGCCGCCCATCGCCTGCGAAGCCATCTCTGCGATGACGCCCAAGGTATAGGACTTCCCGAAGCCCTGGACGCCAAATAGGCTGATGGTGTTGCATCCCGTGAGATCGATACCCACGTCATCGTCGCCGAACTTTCCTAGCAAGCCAAACTGTGACGTTGCCTCGTTCGCACCGAGCAAGATCTTCGGCTCTAGAGCGCGCAAAGTAGACATGCCGGGCGCCTGAGCTTCCATCGGCGGTTTGGAAGCGCTTGCAGGGTCGCTCGCGGGAAACGATTCGACCTTGGTTGCGGCCTCGTCGGCGGCGGGTGGGATAACCCTCTCCATCGCCACGCCTCGCGCCCGAACGTCGACCTTAGGCGATGCCGCCCGGTCCGTGAGGTTCTCGTATCCTCTTGGTTCCTCCGCAACCCGGGACGCGCCCCATTGGTTGACCGCTCGCCGGCCGCAGAACCAGTCGCGCACGCTCTCGAGCGAATCGATCACCGTTATCGGCCGCGGTGGCGTCGGCGCCTCGCCGCCCTGGTTCTCGAGCTTCCAACGGAGGAGTTCGCCCGCCCGATCAGTGCCGAACCGGAAGACCGGGAATCCAGCTTCTTCCTCTTCGTGGTGCTGGCCGGTCGCGCCGACTTCGTAGACGATGCCCATGCCCGCGAGGCGGAGCCGGTAGCCGGCGTTAAGGTTGCGAAGGGTCTCGCGCCACCGCGTGACCTCCGCGCCGGTGACGAACCCGTATCGGATGGCGCGCTCCAGGTAGAAGCCCAGCATGGTCGCCAGCTCTTTTGCGCGGAGGAGACGGTCGGCGCGCGGGGTGATTCCGTATTCTGGGTCGAACCGGACCTGCAATCGGCGGGAGGTGTTGTCGGTCTGCTCACGCATGGTGCGGTAGAGGTCGGGGCGCTGCGTGGCCGACAGGCAGGACCGAACCTTGACCTCGACGACCCGGAAGTCGAACGTCGGGACGGCCTTGTTGGTGGAGTCGAGCGCCACGACCAACAGGTCCGCGCGGCTCTGGCTGCCCCCGGCCTCATCCGCAAACCATTCACGGTGGGCATCGACCGGGATCACGAGCCGATCGCGGAGCTGGTCGAGCGATTCGAGGATCAGGCGGGCAAGCATGAGGCCTAGGATCTCCTGGGCGGCCTGCCCTCCGCATAGGAGGCGCAACGCCAGCCGGCCGGAGAGGGAACGGAGTGCCAGGAGGGCTGCTGCCACCGTCTCAGGCGCCGTGCTAAGCCGGGCCTCGGCAAGTTGGGGAGCGACCAACGCCGTCAGGTCTTCCGTCCACTTCGTCGTGACTAACAATCGTTCGCTGTCCGTCTGCACGAACTCAGGCGTGAAATCCAGCAAGTAGCCAACCTCGCGCCCCACGTCGGCGCTGTCAAAGTAGTCGATTCCAAGGTGGCGGTCAATCATCAGGACTTGGTCGGTAACCTCGTGAACCGCCCGTAATAGTGCTTGCTCCTCTGGCCCCAGCTGGAGTGCGGCCGTTGGGATCGTCGGCTCGCCCTGGGAGCTGGCGGCGCCTTCCGCGATCGAGGCTTGAAGGCGTTGTGTCAGCGCGACTGCCGCGCCCAACGAGGGCCCGACCTGGGGTTCCGCCGGCGTAGGGCGGGCATTCAAGCCGCTGACCCAACCGAAGACGCCATCAGCGGCCTCCGGTTGCGCCTCGGCCTCCTGGATCAGGCCGTGGACGTATGAGCCGGGTTGGAAGCGGTTGGCCTTCGCAAGGCGGACCTCCACGCCAAACGGCTCGACCAGGACGGCGAGGTGGGCCACGAAGCGCCGAGGGTCCTCCAGGAATTCGTCGGTCGAGGTTCGGGAAATCAGGAGCTTCGGACGAAGGTGATGTGAGCCTTGCAGGGTGAACTCGTCCTCCTCCCCGACCTGACGGTCCGGGTCGAGCAGCGCGTCGATGGACTCGCCGACGCGGCTTAGCTGATCGGCTGAGGCGACCAGGTGGACGGCGTAGCGAAGGTCAGGCGGGAGCGCGCGGGCTCCCTTCACCCACGTTCGGCGTTCGCGTTCGACCAGCCGGAGGGCGCGGGCGACCAGGCTGCCGTCACCGGGATTGAATACCAGCAGGCGCAACTGCTCGACGTAGGGGTGCAGCCGCAGATACTCCACGATTCGCACGGCGATGGTCTCCGGCGAGATCGTCCCCAGGCCGACGTCGGGTCGGTGCAGGCCCAGCCGGGCCCGGATGTTCGCGCGCATCAGGTTGACATCGGCCGTCCGGGCGGATCGATGCGTGGGTAGGTACAGCGACCAAAACGGGGTCAGCAGATCGCGCTCCAGGTAAGCCGCGCGGCCGCGGGAGCGGAGGATCGCCGGTGGCAGGTTGAAGGGGGCGAGGCCGGTACGCAGCATCGCGACGAACGCTTTGGGCTCGGGAACTCCAGCCCGCGCGGCCGCCACTTCCGCTAGGGCGTCGATCGCGAATCGGGCGTGCGTCAGGTGCCACCAGAGCCGCACAGGATGGGTCGGCCCGGCGAGCAGCCCCTTTCCCGGATCGACCACCGAGCCATCAGCCCACCGGACCTCGATCAGATCGAGCCGTGAAAGTGTCCGCGCGAGCTCCGAATCGTCCTGGCCGAGGGCATCCGCGGCAAGTTGGCACCAGGCCGCCCCGTAGACCATGATCGCGTCAGCGATCGCCAACAAGTCCGTCGTCTCGACCACGCCCGCGGTCAAGGCGGGATCCGTATCCAGATTCCGGTCCGCATGCTGCCGGCGGATCGCGTCGAAGACGGAGCGACGGGCTTCAAGAAAGGCTTTTGCCGACGGTGTCTCTGACAGCGTCCGGGGCGCGAGCGGCACGATCGAAACGTCCGCCAATTGGCGGGCGCGACGCGCGTCAATGGCGAAGCCGGATAGGTGTTCCGGGTCGTCGAGGATCCGCGATTCGGCCAAGCGGAGCATACCGGGCATGCGCACCGTGTGGCCATGGACCCCCGCGCCCTTCAACGCGAAATGTGCGTGGTCGCGCGGCGCGGCCTTGTCGGGTAGGTCCCATGTTCCAGTCCACTGGTTGGCCGAGATTGAAGCGATCCCCTTGTTCGGCCGGATGACCGGCTGCGCGTTGGCCGCAATCAGGGCGTCGGTGAAGGAGCTGACGAAGATCGCGCGGGGTTCCTCGGGCTCGATGGGCGTCTCTTCCCGAGCCAGGAGAAAGACATCCGATTCGTTCTCCTTGCGGCCCGTCGGATCGTCCGGATCAAGTGGCCGCCCAGTCGTCAGGATCGCTCCGTCCTGGCCGTAGGCTTCGATCCGCAGGAAGTACGTCCCTTCGGGCAGGGTCTCAAGGTCGGCTGTCCTGATCGCACGGGTCACCCGTGACCGTGACTTCGGCTTCGCGATTTGGTTCGAAGTCCAGGCCACTTCGGGGCTGTCCCCGCCCATCGCCACAAGTTGGATGCGGTAGGTTTTCCACACCCCCAGGTCCCCGGGGGCAGGGATCGACCGGAATGCCACCTTCAGCTCCGCGCGGCCATCAACGCGCAGGACGGGGACGGTGGACGCTCCGCCCAATAGGTCGGCTACCTGCCGAGGCAGTGTCAGTTCCTCGAGGATCAGGCGGAGTTCCTGGCTCGCCCCAGTGTTGACCACCGGCCACCGCTCGAACGCTAGGTCGCGCCATTCGGGGGCCAAGGCGATCGGTGCCGTCAAGCGCGGGTTTCGGGCGTGAGCCCGCAGGTAGGCGTAGAGCCGGCTGCGAAAGGGGCCGGCTTCAACCTGAGTCTTGGCGATCCGTTCTTGGATCGAGAGCTTCGAGGCCGCGAGCTGCTGAACGATCTTCTGATTATGCGAGAGGGCGGCGCGGTAATTCCCGCGCTCGACCAGGCCGAAATCCGGCAGCAGGCCAACGACGTAAAGTGCGCCGCCAAGCGCCTCAAGGGTGCCGCCGTTGGCCTTCACGACGAGCAGGTAGCGCGCCTCCGCGTCTTCGTCGCGTGCCAGGCCGAGGTCTCGCAGCTGATCCAGGATGGAGATCGCCTCGGTGCGCGTCGCGTTCGGGAGGTCGGCACGCAAGCCCTCCACCATGCTGGCGGTGAGCCGCTGGAGCGAGATCTCCTGGAAGGTCGCCACGTCCAGAGAGTCCTCGGCGGCCGTCCTCAACCCAGGTGGCAGGAAGACTAGGAGCGGCTTGTCAAGACCGTTCCTCAGCTCGATCAGCTTTGTCGCCGTCACCTCGTACGGGGTGGAAGGTGTGTTTGCGAGCATCCGAGCCACGAAATCGGGGGCGTCCTGCATGGCGGCGCAGGCCCGAACCATCGCGGCCAGCGGCAGGTCGGTCACGCGGGCACGGTGGCGTGGCTTGGCCTTCTGGAGGGCGGTTCGCAGTACAGGAAGCGCGGCGCCAGCGATCGCATCGGCTAGCGCGTCCGCCGTCAGGTCGGTCATGGGCGTGGCGGTCATGGTCATGCCAGCTCCTCCGCAATGGCGTAGCGGGGGCGGATTGTCTGGGCATTAAAGGCGTCGCTCAGGTCCTCGAAGAAGCCGATTTCACGCAGTGTGCGCTTTAGGTGCGTGACGTTTTCGCGGTGCGCGGCGAGGTCGGCGGGCGTCTCCGCCGCCGCCGGGTCGCCCAGTGCGAAGCCGTAGCGTCCCTCGAGCCAGCTCATGAAGTCGTCGATCAAGATTGGCCGAGTGTGGAAGCGCTTCCTCCCGCCGACCTCGTCCCAGCGTAGGACCGCAAGCTGGACAAAGACCTCCAGCAATCGCGGGCCAAGGAACCATTGGCGCGGATGGGCCGCACTCTTGCCCTGGATGAGCGCGCCATGGTCGGTATTCTTCATGAACACCTTGTCCAGCATCTGGGTCAGGTAGTCGCGGTGGTGCTTGTGGCGCACGTGCGTGATGAGCTCGATGAAACGGTCGAAAGCCGGCAGATCCAAGTTGAGGATGGCCTGATCCTCGGGAGCGATCGACTCGTCGAGGTGCTCGTTGTGGCGCCGGACCTCGTCGAGGCGGAAGGCGAACCACGCCTCGAAATCCGTCGGCGGGTCAGCCAGGATATCGACTGCCGCCTCCGGTGTGTCGATAGGGTTGCCGGCAGGATCGTGGCGACGGGTGGCCTCGGCGTACTTGAGCAATTGGTTGATGGTGAATAGCGAGCGGATGAGGTCCGTCATGCGGTCCAACTCCGCGGCCACGCTCGTTTGGGCGAGCTGGGCGGAACGCCCGCGGACGCTTCCGCTCATATCCACGGGGAAGCGAAGCCCGTAGGGGCAGCCTTCGAAAGGCTGTGCAGTCGCGCCGTTCACGGGGCATTGCCGACAGGCGGGGTGAGGGCCGCGATCCTGGACCCAGCCCGCGAGTTGGCGGGCAATGCGCAACGTGAAGAGCCCGGTGTGCAAGCCCATGATGGCTTTGAGGTACTCAATCAGGACGGCGCGTGGCACGGAGTGCTCGTACGCGAGGATGCGCTGGACGTCGTCGCAGAGGATCCGCGCCTGGCCGATGCAGATGGGCTTGTGCTTGGCGACGACCTTGTCGCCCTTCTTGTACAGATCGTTCAGCCGGTGCGCAATCTTGAGGACAGCCAAGGTTTCGAGGTCCAGGCCGCCCGCATCGGCGTAGCGCCCGTCGGCGCCCTTGCGGCCACGGTCGAGGAACGCCTTGAGGTCCTTGAGCGTCGAGGCGTCTCCATGACTAAGGCAGGCGTACAGGTGGTCGGCGACGTTGTAGTCCCGGCACTGCTTCGCGACGCGAAACTTCGCGGCGTCGAGGTGCAACGGCCGCAGCGACGCGATGGCGGCCACGGCTTCGCCCTTCCCTCGATTCACGACGTCGAAGACGTCGGCATCGAGCCAGCCCCGGATAGCCTCCAGCTCCGTTTCCGGGACATCGTTGCCGTCGAGCTTGCGGAACTCCTCCGCCTGAAAGGCGACCTTCTGCGCGCTGACCGTCATGCGGCTCCGTCCGGTGACGATCTCGTGGCCGTCGGTGGTGAGTAACGCGAAGAGGTTGACCATCACGCGGTCAAGCTCCACGGCCTTGGGGTCTGGGTAGAACACGCGCGGGTTACGGAACTCCTGGTGGTCTTGATGGAGCTTCATGGGGCCCCTCCCTCTTGGGTCGCGACCGGCCGCGCAGTGAAGCGGATCTGGCCGTCCTCGATGGCGGCGGCGATGGTGGTGAAGCGCTCGCCGTCGGCGCTGACCAGCACCTCTTTGTACGGGAGCTGCAATAAGGAGTTACGGAAGATGGCGAGGTTGACGAAGAGGCCGCCCATGTCGTGCGGGCCAGGCCGGTACCCTCGGCGGACCCACAGCAGCATTTCGACCAAATCGAGCGCCAGCCGCAACTCGGCCGTGCTCTGATCGGTATCGACCACGAGCACCACGGCGTCGGGGGCCGTCTCCATGAACCGATCCAGCGAGCCCGCGGCCTCCAAGCGCAGGCGTGCCTGGGCAGCCGGGAATAGCCGGTAGCTGTGGGCGAGCGAGCCTTTAGACCGCGTGGAGCGCAGGCAGATGTTCGCGCGGCGGAGCGCTGGGTCGCGGACGCCTTCTAGCAATGAGATCGCTTCGACAAGTTGGTCCTTCAGGGCCTTCCGGGCGTCCTCGCCTTCCGACCCAGCGCCCGCCCAAATAGCCGCTTCTAGGGATTCGAGGGCCAAGAACGGGACCTGCTGGCGAACGCCCTCGTCCAAGCGCTCAAAATAGGCCTTCCGACGCCAGGCCTGCATCCAGGTTCGACGTTCGGCGAGCGCTCGGGCCAGGCCATCACCGGCGGCCGGAGCCCCGGCCTGGACAAAGCCTCCGAACCAAGCGCCTTCGGAAGGCCCGCGCCCTTCGAAAGGGATCCAGCTCAGCGCCTTGGCCGGATTGGCGTTGAGCCTCCGGTCGAGGTCCGGCAGCTCGACCAGGCCGACGTCGATCTCGCGCAGCAGCTTGATGACGCGATCGCCGGTGGGTGGGCCGTCGGCGGCGAACGCCTGGGTGTAATCGAGCGCCCGAAAACGCGCCGGTGCATCCGGCTGGTCCTCGATCGCCGCGATGTCCTGGCAGTCGTGGTCCTGGAGCAAGAACCAAGAGAGTGCGGACCGCAGGTCGCGCATGGTCACGTGTTGGTGGCGCCGCAGGTGAACCACCTCGAAGAGGCGCCGGAGCCGCTCGCGAGGAATCTTGCCGGTCACGGGATCGCCCAGGGTCGCGGCGTTCCGGCGCAGAGGGCAGACCTCGGCGATCCGGCAAGGGCTACAGGGAGCCCAGAGCGCCGGATCGACCAACTTCGTGAGTTGGGCCTCCACGATCGACGCGTCGCCGTCGGCGGCGACCGCCCTTAGGTTCAGGTTGACGATCAAGACGCGCGGCGGTGGCTCTGCCTTCTCGACGAAAAATGCGGACACCACGCGGCGCAGACCGCCAAACCGACGGCCGGACTCCGCATCGTCGAGGAAGTCGCGCAGCCGGCCCTCGTTGATGGCGATCAGGCGCACCTGGTGGCCGCCGAGCCCGACCTTCAGGTCGTCGCCGGCGAACGGCGCGAAGAATTCCATCAAGACGCGATCGTTCGCCGCCGCCCCTTCGTCTTGTGAGCCATCGTAATTCGAGACGAAGTCCAGCCCATCGTGCGACCAAGCCGCACCGTTCCCGGCCGGCCTCGCCGACACGGCCGCGCCGTTTTTTGCGAACGCGTCTTCGAGCTGCTGCAGGAAGGCCGTCTTCCCGTCTCCTGCGTTGCCCGTGATGATGACCAACCGGAACGTCCCGTCGAGGATGGCCGGCTGGAGCGCGGAATCGAGCCTGGTCTGGACGTAGGTCCGTCGGCCGATGTCATCCAACCCGCGGGTCCCGGCGTTCGAACGGCTCGCCTGACTGAATAGCGTCAGCATCTGCTCGACGTAGGGGTTCTGGTCAACCGCGTGGGATGGCCCTTCGTCATGCGGTGGATCGATTGGCTTGGGCGCATGCAGGTGAGGGACGGATTCCAGCGCTGCTCGCATCTCGGCGGCCGTGGAGAAGCGGTCGGCACGCCGCGGTTGGACCGCCTTGAGGAGGAAGGCGGCGAACTCGGTTGAGATCCCGAGTCCGAGCTGCGCGGGATCGATGGGGGCGACGTCGTCGGGTTGGTCCGCAGGGAAGGGGTGCCGGTGGGCGACCAGCTCGTAGAGCACAACCCCGAGGGAGAAGAGGTCGGCGTCGGGGCTCCAGCTTGGCTTGCCGCGGTCTGGCGCCCAGTAGCGCGGCGTCCCGCCGGATCCGGTGGCTTCGTCCTGCATGGCGGCCAAGTTGAAGTCGATCAAGACCGGCACGTTGCCGGGCGCCAACAGGATGTTGGCGGGCTTGATATCTCGATGCAGCCAGGCCGCGCCGTGCACGACGGTCAGCGCGTCGAGGAGCGCGGCGCCGATCTTCCGTACCTCGCCGTAGGGAAGGGCCTTGGTGCCTTGACAGTATGCCGTGAGGGGTTCGCCCTCGATGAAGTCGGCGAGCAGGTAGAGCTGGTTGCTCGGAGGCGGGAGCTTGTCCAGCCAGCGGATCGTCGCGATGTTTGGGTGGGCTGGGAGCTTGTTTGTCTCGTACTCCTGCATCGCGAGGTCGGCGCCGTCGACCGAGCGCATCACCTTCATGGCGTACGTCCGCCCGTGGTTCAGGTGGTGCGCCTTGTAGACCGTGGCCGTCGCGCCGCTCGCAATCTCAGCTTCGATGCGGATGCGCCGGTCGATGACACTGCCCGGTTTGAAGGAGATCGCAGGGGGATCCGGTTCGCTCAGCCCAGGCCGGGAAGCCCTTCCCGTCGTGTCATCGAGGATACGGACCAGTTGATCGAGCGCTTGCGCGGCGGTCGGACGCGCATTCCATTCCGCGACCTGCAGGCAGGCCATGACCAGGGCGTCGAGCTCTGCAGGCGTGCCAGGTCGGGCCTGGCTCGGGGTTGCTGGCGGCAGGCCGTTGGCTTGCCGCGCGGCCTTAGCCGTTTCGAACGGCGGCTGGCCCACGAACAGTTCGTAAAGCAGCACTCCGAAGGCGTACAGATCGGCCGCCTCGGTGAAATCGTAGTCCGTTACGTCTTCCAGCTCGGGTGGCACGTACGCCGGGTTCCGAGCCTTGGTTAGCGCAAAGACGGTCTGCGCGCCTGGCTTGCCCAGGTAGGCCCGGTCAAAGTCGGTCAGCCGTGGCTTTCGCTCGTAGTCAAGCAGGATCGCCTCCGGGCAGAGGTTGCGGTGAACGACCTGGTGCCGGTGGATAGCCAAGAGGGCTCGGCACACGCCGATGGCGATGTCGAGCTTCTCCTGGATGGTCAAGGGATCGCGGGCCAGGTTCTTGAGGTAGCCGTGCAGCGTGCCATGCTCGGACCACTCCGTGACCTCGTAGAACCCGTCGCCATCGTCCAGCATGTCGAAGGCGCGGACGGCGAGCAGGTTTGGATGAGGCCCGATCGCGTGGACAGCCTCGCTCGGCCGCCGCACGCGGGCGAGCCAGGATCGGGTCTCGGCCTCGGAGAGCTCTGGCGGGCGGTGCCAGACACGCAAGCGGTAGGATGCCTGGTCACCCAGAAACGCGTGCTTGGCGAGGTACTCGGCGTGTTCATCGTCGACAGCCAACGTTTCGGCGATCACGTAGCTGCCGACCTGACCCAACGGGCCGCGCCGTCGGCGGCCCCAGCTTCCTTGGATCGTGGTGACGAAGTCGGCATGCTTGGGAGTGAGGTCCAAACCCGGCGCTGCTGCGGCGATCCTCGGATCCCTCAGGAAGCGGGATAGACCCGCGAGTGTCACGGCGTGGTCGGCCCAGCTGCCGCCGACCATGATCGACGTCCCGGTCGGCACGACCAGGACCGGCACGACGCGCCCGGCGCCCATCACGGGCGTCAGCAGCGACTTGAGCACCTTGGCCTTGCGATTCGCGAGCCACAATGGGCACTTCTTGGCAATCCGGTTGTTGATCAGCCACTCGCTGTCGTCGCCCGTCAGCTGGCCGATCCAGTTCTTGGCCTCGACGACGTAGACGGCATGGGGGGCGAAGACGACCACGTCCATCTCGAAGGCATCGTGGTTCTGGCGGATCTCGAAATTCGGGACGATCAGGTAGCCGTCGGGCAGGGCTTCAAGCAGGACCTCGACGACCAGGGCTTCGAAGTCGTTCAAGGGGCCGTCGCCCATCGGGCTCGGGATCAGCTTAGCCATTCAGGGAAGACCTCATGCTCGAGGATGCGCACGGCCTCTTCTTCCGCTTGCTTTGCCGCCACCCGCGCGTCGATCGCCGCCAGGACGTGAACACCGCACCGCTCGACCAAGTCTGCTTCGTCCGGAAAGGGAAGCTGCCGCAGGAGATCGGGGCGCATGCTGAGAAGCTTGGTCCCAACGGCGGTGGCACGCAGGAGCCGGAACCCGACCAACGTGGAAAGGAAGGAATAGGCCAGCTCGAACGCGCTGGTATCGACGGAGATTCTGAGGATGTGCTCCGAAAATGCGGAGTGATCGAGGTCCGGCCCCATCAGGGCGACTCGGCCAAAGACTTCGCCTTCACCGAGCGTACCCTGCCCTCCGACCAGGAGCATATTTCGCTTGCAGAACAGTTGCCCGTGATCGAGATCGGGGCGCATGATGCGACGCGGTACGGGCCGCATGAGGAAGACGTCGCGCTGGGACAGGAAATCGATGCCGTGTGGAGGTTGGCAAGAGACGCGGGCAAAACGGGGGCCACGGAAGATGCCGTTGGAATCGACCACGTCGCCCAGCCGAGCTGACCAGCGCCGCTGCAAGAAGCCAAGCGCCTCGCCGGCCGATCCATACGTCCACGCCGTGAGAGTCGGCAAGGAGCCATCCCAAACCACGCAGCGGCGCGAGCGCTCGCGGCACATGGCCGTCGCCTCCTGCATTTCCGGTAAGGCCTCTACAACGGCCCTTGCTCGCTGCAGTTCCTGCCAGTAGCGCTCGCGCTCCGCGACCACTGTGCGGACGTGATCGGCCACTCGCTGGATCTTCTCCGTCCCGGCCAGCGGGATGGGAATGGCCGCCAGCAGGTCTTTGCGCAGGCGAAGGATCTTGGTCCCGAAGCTCGTCGCGCGGACTATCTGGACCCCTAAATCCGTGCAGAGGAAAGCATACGCGTATAGCGCGAGATCCGCCCCCGGCTCATGGCACGTCAGCGTCATCGAATCGGGACCAACGATCTTGCCGGCCAAACGCGCATCCGCGATCAAGGAACGGCCGTACAGCTCCGTGTCCCCCAGGGTCCCGGCCCCCGCGATCAGGATCTGCCACGGCCGGATGTACTGATCTCTCAGCCGAGGCAGCGCATCGGGCCGGATCCAGCGGCCCATCGGCTCGGCTGCAAACATATCTGCCTGCGGCAGCAATTCCACCCCGTGCTCGGGTTCGCAGTCGTAGCGCACGAAGACTGACCCGTACGCCGGCCCCATTCGAGCGACCAGATCGCCTAGCCGAATCGTTTCGCCGGACCCCACTCGCCGAAACACTTCGGTGGCCGGCGCATAGTTGAGCGATCGGATCGTCGTGGACGAGAGGCTATGAACAAGGTAGGCGGAGCGTGGCATCCCTTACTCTGCCTCAAAGGATTTGCCGTTGACGTGCTTGCGGTACTGAGTTGCAATCCACGGCAGGTCATCCGCCAGAACGGGGGCGGGGCGACGCTCGGGCAGCTCCTTGATGGTGCCGTCGCGATCCTGCCAGCGCAGGATCTCTTCAGTTTCCCGGATGATTTCCCGTCCGTCAGGTCCACGCTCGACGACGGTCTCGCCACGCCGGCCGTGACCGACTTTTTCGGCGATCGCCATGAACACGGGCTGTTGTTCGGGTGGGACTCCCGCGCGCAATTTCAGTTCATCGGGATGGCGCCTGCGCAAGAACACGCAGCTGGCCTGGACCGCAACCTGCGGCAAGAAGGCCTCCGCGGGCAGATCCACGCTTGCCAAGAGCTCGAATTCTTGCAGGATCCAAGCCCGTACCGAGGCCATGTCCCCGCCCGGGTTGCCCAGGATTCCGTCAGGCAGGACGATCGCGAGTTTCCCGGTACCGGGTTTCAGGAAGCGCGCGCACGCCTCGATGAACAGGATCTCGGGTGGGACCCGCTTGTGCAGGACGCTGCGCCGCCAGACGTGCCCCTCAACCTCGCCCTTGTGGCCAAGGTCATAGGCCGCCAGCACCCGGGGATCCGTGATCGGAATCTTGGCGCCGAACGGCGGGTTCGTGAAGACGAAGTCGAAGGCGCCGAATTCGACCTTGTCGGGCGAACGGCGCATCCAGGCGTCCGAGAGTCCGACGGATGCCACGAAACGCCCCATCTCGTCCGTCTCCAGGCCAGGTACGCCGAACTCCAGCGAGTTGAAGTTATAGACGTGCGCGTGCCCGTCGTTGTTCATCACCATGTTCATGCGGGCGGCCTTGCGTAGATCGGCATCGACGTCGATGCCCCACAGGTTATGCTGCGCGTAGGCCTTGAGATCCCGTTCGATGAGCTTCAGCTCAATCGGCACCGGATGGTCCAGCATCGGGCAACCGGCCTTCTCGAGCAGCCTCTTCCTAACGTGGTTGAGCACGACGACCAGGAAGCCGCCACTGCCGCAAGCGGGGTCGAGGACGCGCTCATCCGGCCCTGGATCCATCATCTCGACCATCATGGCGATGACGTTCCGCGGCGTGAAGAACTGGCCGCGCTCCCGCTTGAGCGTGTTCGACGTGATGGCCTCGTAGGCCATGCCCTTGGCGTCTGCGTCCGTGCCAAGGAGCGAGTACCTGCTCAGCTGGGTCGCGACATAGGCGAGTGCCCGTTCGTTCAGTTCAATGCGCTCCGTGCCGTCAAAGACGTCGCGGTAGGCGTCCTTGGTTCGTTCAAAGAGCGCGCCGATGCGTCGAGCGATCGTCGCCTGGCCATCCGGTGTGTTGGGCTCGCGGGCGCCGACGAAGAAGTCCCGGCGGCTGGATTGCTCGTCGTGGATCTTGCAGAAGATCAGATTGAGCAACTGCCAGAAGGCCTTATCCGTACGCATCGACTGGTTGCCGTAGAGGTAGTCGTGGGCGCTCTTGAAGGCGCGCAGGAGCGATTCCTTGGTCGCGACGCGCAGGGGGCGCCGAGTCGCGGTGTCGAGGTCTTCCACGGTCTCGTCTGGGGCCGGAAAGTCTGCTAACCGATGGATTTGACGCTGGCCGGCACCCGTATCGGCGACCTGGACGAAGTCGATGGCGTCGCCGTTCGTCCAGGCGCCGAAGATCTCCGAGCGACCGTCGAACAGCTCGGTGTTCAACAGCCCCTCCAGCGCCGGCACGCCCGCCTTCTTGTCCTCAGGCTTGGTACCCTTCTTGGCGATCCAGACGAGCCGGATCGCCTGCGCCGGTCTCCACCCGCCCTCCGGCTTTGGCCCCTCGTAAACGACCAGCGCGACCCTCTTGCTGGTCTTGCGCGCCTGCCCTGCCGCATCGGGCGTCCAGCTGAAGGCCACATCCCGGTCCATGTGCTCATGCGGCACGTGGTACTCGCGGTGCAGCTGGTCGATCATGGCCTGGAGTGTCTCTTCTTCCGGCGTGATCTTCCTCGGTTCCTTCGTCAGGCGGCAGATCAGCTCGGTCTCGGAGCCCAGTTCTTCTGCCTCAGGTGCCTCTTCTTCGGCGTCCCACGCCACTTCGTCGGCACCAGGCACCCCGACGGATGAACTCTTGCCACCGGCCACGACAGCCACCTCCCGCTTCGACGTTGGTATGATCAGAGGGCCATCTCCCCAGATAGCATGATTGCTGATTACCCTCTCTTGATCGGACGCAAACCAAGGTATCCCCGATCTCGACATGGGTGCTCCCGTACCTGAGGGGATCGCTGACGACTTGGGGCCAGCCTCACCGCTTGGCACGCTTCTTCTTGCCAGCGGTCGGCTTCGCAGCCCAATCGAGTCGGGCTTGAGCCTGATCTACCGAGAAGGCTTCCGGGTCGAAGCCCGCCCCTAGGACCTCTCGCGCCTCCTCGTGGTCGGGATCGCCGGGATCCTGGAAGGCCTCGAGCCAGTTCTGGAAACCCCAAGCCCCGCCGCAGTCTTCCGGTGGTGCGGCGCGCTTTCCACCCGTACAGCGTGGTATCGGGCCATCGGGGAGGCTCGCGAAGCCCTTCTCGACCTTGATGCTGTGCCTCCAGTCATCCCCGAAGTCGTAGACGTAGCGAAACGAATCGCCCGGTCCCAGCAGCTGGTTCAGGCGGTAGTTCCGCTCGGGCAGCGTGTCCTCCCCCCAGCCGGTCGGCTGGCCGAATTCCCGATCGCCGATCTCGAAGACATGCATGTGAGCGTCGAGCCACCCCATGGCGCCCTGGATAACGCGGTGCAGGTCGGGCAAGGGGATGTCCGCCGGCACGATCACCCGCCGCCAGATGGGGGGCTTGGTTCCCGACAGCGTGATCTTGATCTGGAAGAAGCGGGTGGCCTCACCAGCGGCCCGGGGCGACGGAAGAGTCTCACGGCCCAGCGCCTGTACGCTGAAGCCCTCGCGCGCCGATCCCGAGACCGAGACCTTTTCGATGTGCCGGCGATCCCCCGGGAACAGCTCCTGCTTCCGTTTCCGCAAGGCCTTCAGGAGACCCAGCTTCATGAACGAGTCCATCCCGGAACGCGCCTGCAGCGCGGCCTCCAGGTCGGACGGCATGCCCCTTTCTCGGGCGATCTCCTCGACCAACAACATGTTCCAGATGTCGGCCAAGGTCTCCAAGCGGGCCTGCACCTCCCTGGCTGACATGGTTGGCCGCATGGGCTCGAAAATCGGCTGGGCGAACATCAACAGGGCTTCCGAGAGCTTGAGAGGCCCGTCCGGCACCCGAGGCGCCGGTTCCGCCCCCCCCAGGGCAATGACGGCTGACTTCATGAGCATTTCGAGCGCCCAGGGCTGGCCAGCCAAAGGGATGGCGGCGGTTGCCGCGAGCTTGGCCTTATGGGGCTCCCTCCGGCGCTCGAACAGGTAGGCGAGGTCTTCCAGGCGCCCCTTCCAGAGCCGTCGCGTTGGCTCGTCGAAGATCACCTCCGCCCAGCGCGCCAGGAAGGCGCTGTCGATCGCCCGCTCGCTGCGCAGCCCGGGCAGGATCTCCTTGAAGAAGTCCGCGGTGCGGTGGGTCCCGTCGTTGACGAAGAAGTGCGACCGGCAGACCGGATCGACCAGTAGTTCTTCGGTCGGCAGGAGGGAGGGATTCCCGGCCAGACGTTTCGCCACGCGGGCGACATCGACGGGAGGCTCCTGCCACAATCCGGCGAGCAGGTAGCGATCGATCTGGAAATCGAACGGCAAGGGGAGGTGCCGCGCCTGAGAGAGGGCGATCGCCTCCTTGATCCGGGCGATCGCATAACCCACCGGGACTTCGGTCATGCCGGGGGAGTCCTGGGTCATCCGGGCCACCATGGCCTTTTGCTCGGTCATGGTCATGGCCGGATCCCCGAGGCCGTCGACGAGGCCGCGGGTGTCGTTGACGACGGCGCCCACCATGGCGAAGGTCTTGTCGGGGCGGCGCCGGAACAGGAAGACCGCCCGGCTTCCGCGGCCGTCCGGGACGGACGCGAAGCAGGAGACAACCGGCCAGTCGAGGGGCAGGTGCTTGAGGTTGGGCGGCTTGAGGGCCAGATTGGCCGGGGGCAGTCCCATCACGAGCGGGTGGTCGGATTCTCCCCAGTCCTCGGGGGTCAATCGTGCGAGGTAGGCTCGGGCCGCCTCGCCCGAGGCCATCAGGGGCCCCATGAGCTCGCGGTGGGTCTCCGCGCCCACGCCGTAGAGCATGGCGAGCGCGGCGAACGTGCCGCCGTGCGGGCCGGTGCGCAAGGCTTGCACGAGCACCCGCGCCATCCCAGGGCGAAAGGAAGGCGGCAAGACGAGCAGGGCTTCGGCCAGGGCCGGCAAATCCTCGAGGCGGGAACCGAGATCGGCCGCCATCCCCTGGGCCACCTCGGCAAACGGTACTTCGCTGATGGGCGCCGTCTCGGTCGGTCGCAGCTCCACCTGCTCGGCCAGCATCATGAGGGCCATGTCGGCCCGACTGTCTTCGGGGGGACGTTCGCAGGCCCGAAGGCAAGCCTCTTGAACCGTTTTCAGGTCATGGGCCAGGATCAGGAAGGTCCCGAAATTGGTGACCTCCTGCATGCCCTCCGGATTCGGCGGTGGCGGGGTCTTGAGCCATGCCTGGAGGAGGTCGTGCGCCCGAGCCGCGGTGGCCTTCCCGGGCAGTCTGGCGATCGCCTGCTCGATACCCTCCGTCGAGTACCCGTCCGCTTGCAGGTCCCGGATGATGGAACGGTAGCCTGGCTGACGCGGCATGCGGAACTCCTCCTCGTCGCCGGTGCTCTTCCATTGTGCCATGCCTTGAGCAAGCAAGCGCGCATTCCTGTTCGACCGAGATACGGCCGCATCGTGTCGAGGAGCGAAGTGGCGTACCATAGACGGAGACCTATGGGACACGACCAAGGAGGCGCCCGGTCATGACTATCCGCACCCCAATCGATTCCCTCTCCCTTGAAGAAGCGGTGGGGCAGCTGATCTGCCCGACCCTGTTCGGCGCGAACCTGCTGGGTCAACCCTATGACGAGGCCGGGATCCTGGCCGATCTGGAGCGCTACAAGTGGGGCGGCTACATCCTGCACCACGGTCAGGCGGCCCCCACCAAAGACCGGCTGGCCACCCTGCAGCGCGCGAGTCGGGTTCCCCTGCTCATCGCGGCCGACATGGAACACGGGGCGGGCCAGCAGCTCGACGGGCTCAGCGTGTTTCCGACCGCGATGGCGTTCGGGGCGGCGGGCGATCGCCACCTCGTCCGCGACCTCGGAGCCTGGACCGCCCGCGAGGCCCTGAGCGTCGGCGTCAACTGGATCCTGGCCCCGGTCGCGGACGTGACCAACAACCCCCTGAACCCGATCATCAACATCCGGAGCTTCGGGGGGCGGCCCGAAGAAGTCGGCGAGCTGGTCGCGGCCTTCGTCGAGGGGTGCCAGGGGCAGGGGGCGATCGCCTGCGCCAAGCACTTCCCGGGCCACGGCGACACCAGCATCGACTCCCACTCCCGGCTCGCCATGGTCGACGCCGACAAGGCGCGGCTCGACGCCATCGAGTTTCCGCCCTTCCGTTCCGCGATCCGCTCGGACGTCGCGAGCATCATGACGGCCCACCTGGCCTTGCCGGGCGTGGACCCGGTGGAGCGGCCGGCGACCCTCAGTCCCCTCGTCATGACCGAGATCCTGCGCGGGGAATTGGGCTTCGAGGGGCTGATCGTGACGGATGCCCTCGTCATGGGGGGGATCACCAAGACGATCGACCCGATCGAGGCGGCGATCCAGGCGATCGCGGCTGGCTGCGACGTCCTCTTGATGCCCCCCGACCCTCGCGGCACCTTCGACGCCGTCCTGGCAGCCGTGCGCTCGGGCCGCCTGAGCGAATCGCTCGTCCGAGCCGCGGCCGCGCGGGTGCTGAAGGCCAAGGAGCGGCTCGAGACCGCGGCCGCGGCGCCCGAACGCTCGGCCGCTCAGGTAGCCGAACAGGCCGCCGAGCAGGCCGTCACGCTGGCCAAGGGGGCCACGGCTCCCGTCCTGCCCAGGGAAACCCTGGTGCTCGCGGTGGATGACGGGGTGGAGCCCGATCGGCTGATCACCTGGGCGGCGGCCGCCGACCGGTACGGGATGACCAACCTCGCGACCGTCTCGCCGGAGACGAGCGAGGCGGAGTGGCGCCAGCTCGCCGAGCGTGCCCACCAGGCCGGAACGGTGCTGCTCGCCGTCTTTTCACCCATCCGGATCCACAAGGACCGCAGCCTATTGGCGGACAGCTTGCGTCAACGCTTGGAGTCGCTCGCCAAGGGCCAGGTGACGGCCGTGGTCTCGTTCTCCAGTCCCTTTCTGGTCGGGCAGTTCCCGGGCGCGACCTGGTGGGTGCTCGCCTACGGGACGCGGCCCGTCCAGATCGAGGCGGCGGCGAGGGCGCTCTTCGAGCACCGTCGATTCCCGGGGAGGCTGCCCGTCGCCATTCCGAAGCAACTGAACCCGGTCGACGCGAAGGACGGCCCGACCTCGCGCGGACCGTCCTTCGCATAGTCGAGGTGATTTCCCTCCCGTCTCCCCGGCGCAGGCCGGGGTCCACAGCCAGACGGCTATCGCGATAATGGCTGTGGATCCCGGCCTGCGCTGGAATGAGGGGGAGAGGACTCGAAAATCCCCGAGAATATGACTAGGGATCGCCCATCTGTTGGTCGATCGAGCTATTGTTGTGATAATCCTGCACCTGGTGCGGGGCGGCGATGAACACGACTCCGGGATTGAGGGTCTGGGCGGTGGCGGCAGAGGCGTTGCGACCGAACCGCTGCCGGATGCTCGCTTCGTTGGCCAGGGTATCCGTCGCCGTGTCACCGGCGACCAACCCGGTCGTCGTCCGGTTGTCGACCTGCGTGATCGCTGCGTTGGTATCCTTGCCCGCCTTCTGATCGATCTGATGCTCGTTCGATAGTGTCTCGGTGACGTTCCCCTTGGGCGCCGTCTCGAAGACGACCGTGATGTCGTTCGACGCCGTGATGGACGCCGAGGCTTCGCGGCCGGCCTTCTGCCCGATGGTGCCCTCATTAGAAAACTCGGCGGACGCCGAGCCGTTTGTCGACGTGAGGGAAACCTCCCCAGAAGAGAAGGGACTCTTGCGGTTCGTCTGGGAGAGGTCGGCCGAGGTGTCCATTCGGCTGGCCTGGTTGATAGCGGCTTCGTTTTCCGTTTCGAACGAGACATCGCCAGTCGCGTTCAGCCGTAGAGCCGGGATCTGTTGGTCCTGCGTGACGGTGAGCCGGGAACTGGCCACCTGACGATGAGGCGCGCCGGACGGCGCCAGCCCGGGCAGGGCTGCGCAGCCAAGCGAAAGCGAAGCGGCGAGCATACCAGCGAAGCCGATGCCAATGCGGGGCATGGGTGAATCCTCCTTCCAAAGGGGGTGGGGCCCTAATTGTCGGCGCGACGGGTCGGCGATTCCCGCTGGGTCACGTTGGCTTCCTGACTGAAGTCGACTTGAACGGTGTCCCCTTGCACGATCTCGAGGCCACCCCGCTGACCCTGCTGCCGGATGTCCGCGACGTTGTCCGACCCGCTGGTCTGCCGGAGGGTGGCCTGAGAGGTGTTCCGGTCCGTGGCCCGCCCCTTCGCCGTCACGCTGCCCCCTTGGTTCAAGAAATCAGACTGGCTCAGGAAGGCGCTGCTGGTCGCGCCGCTGACCTGCTCCACCCTCGAATCGTTCTCCCATGCGCGAGACGCGTTGCCTTGAGGGGCTGTCACCGTGACGGGGAAGTTCGAAATGTGGGTCTGGCCGTTGGAGGCGTCTCCTTCGTGGCCACTGTTTTGCTGGATGTTCGCCTGATTGGAGAACTCGGCGGAGGCATCCCCCCGGGTGGCCGTCACGGTCTTCCCCCCCGGGAACGAACTGTCATTCGAGAACTGTCCGATGTTCGCCTCCCCATCGCGGCCGTTTTCCTGGCGAATGGTCCCGTTGAGTTTCATGTCGAGTGTGGCGCTATCGGTAGTCATCAGGTTCGTCGGAGCAAGCGTGTAGTCCTGGACGAGAGTGGCCGAGTTGTCGTGCCCCTGAACCAAAACCGGGCCATTGGACGCTTGGGATGGCAACTTCCCACAGCCCATGAGGTAGGTCCCCAGTAACACCGAAGCCAAGGCAATCTTGCGCGACATCGGGCCTTACTCCTTTCCCTTGAGGGACTTCTGGTCGATCGTCCCGGTTTCTTGCACCTTCGAGGTGACCGTGGATCCCGTCATGACGGTATTGGCCGAGGGCAAGAAGAAGGTCGTAGGCGCGAAGTTCACCTCTTGACTCCCCCTCGCGTCGCCGTCGCGGCCGCTCCGTTGCGTGATCCCGAGGTCGTTGGTCACCGAGCTCGAGGCGGTGGCTCCGGCCGTGGCCGTGAAATTGAAGCGGTTGGTCAGTTGGCGGTTGTTGGCGCTGCTATCCCGGCCGCTTTGCTGGAAGATGTCGGATTGGTTGGACACCCGGGTGCTCGCGTCGCCCTTGGGGGCCGTCAGCGACATGGTGGCAATCTCGTTGGTCTGGGAGTCGGTCGCAACCTGGCTATCTCGGCCACTCTCCTGCCAGATCCGGGCCTGGTTCGAGAAGTCGACGGAGACGTTACCGTGGTCAGACGTCACGGCGATCGACGGGCTGGCCTGATTGAGCTGGGTCAGGTCGGTTATCGTGTCCAGCGGATGCTCCTGGCGGATGTCGGCCTCGTTTTCCGCCACGACCGCCACATCGTTGGACTCTCGCAGGGTGGGCCCCGATAGCCGGTTGGATTGGCTGCCGGTGACATGATCCCCGGCGCTCAGGACGGCCTTCGTACCGCTCGGCACCTGAACTGGAAGCAGCGAGCATGCCGTTGAGAGGCCCGTTCCGATCAGAACGGCCCCCAGAACCCGTTTCATGGGCATGGTGGGACTCCTTAGTTAGCGGACGAGTCGCCGGCGTGCTGCGGTCGACCCCTAAACCTTGCTTCCCAGGTTAAGGGATGTGAGGCAAATCACAGAAGGGCAAGTTGCCAGGTTCCCATTGACACCCTTCCTGCTTGCTCGCTTTGGCGTGTCACCACCTCCCCCGGCTCGTCAGGCCACGAGCAACAATTCGTCACCGGGCAAGGTCGGGCCTAGGTAGTTCTTTCGGTCGATCCAGACGGAGTACGGATGGCATGCTCTCTTGGTCGCCTAAATTGGCTACCCTACTGGATTTGACATAGTTCGAGAGACTAGGAAATGCATCAACGGACCATCACGGAGCTTTATCGGTCGCTAGCACTGGCAGCGTCCACCTCGATCGGGATTGAAGCCACCCTGCTCCAGTGCGTTTCCCGGATCTGCACCCTCATCGGTTGGCCGGTCGGACACCTCTACTTGCCGACGGCCGATGCCGAACGATTGGTCTCCAGCTCGATCTGGTACCTGGCCGATCCGGCCCGCTTCGGCGAGTTCAAGGAAGGCTCGGAGCGGATCGCCCACGAACCGGGGCTCGGCCTGGTAGGCAGCGTCTATCGGAGCGGCCAACCCATCTGGGTCTCCGATCTACGCTCCTACAAGGGCTTCCGGCGCTCGGAATACCTGGAGGGGAGTGGGCTTCGCTCGGCCGTGGCGTTCCCCATCCGGTTAGGGGAACGAGTCGAGGGAATCGTCGAACTCTTCTCCGATCACATGCAACCGGTCGATCTGAGCTTGCTAGCCACCCTGGAGGAGCTGGCGGGGATGCTGGCTCGGGTGCTCGATCGGAAGCGCTCCGAGCGCCTCGGCCATGAACCCACCGGCTCCGACGCCTTGACCTATCTGCCTGGTCGGTCGCTCTTCACCCAGCGACTGGCCGAGGCGATCGCCACCGCCGGCCGCTCCGATCAGCTGGCCGCGGTGCTGTTCATCGACCTCGACCGATTCAGCCTCATCAATGAAACCCTGGGACACGATATCGGCGACAGGGTGCTTCGCCAGGCGGCGGAACGGATCCTGGCGTGCGCGGGGAAATACGAGCAACTGGGGAGGCTCGGGGGAGACGCCTTCACCGCCGTGCTCCTCGATCCTTCCGATCGACTGGAGGTAGCGGCCTGGGCCGAGAAGATCCGTCAGGCCTTCGAGGTGCCGTTCCGGGTGGGCGAGCACGAGTTGTACGTGACCACCAGTGTCGGGATCAGCATGTTTCCGGACGACGGAAGTGAGGCTTCGGTCCTGGTGAGCCATGCCCGCGCGGCGGTCCAGGATGCCAAGCAGGAACGCAACTGCGCCCGGTTCTTCCTGCCCCACATGCAGGTCGCGACTTCCGATCGCCTGATCCTGGAGCACCACCTGCGCAAGGCCATCGATCGCAGGGAGTTCCTGATCCACTACCAGCCCCAGGTCTCCTTGCGAACCGGTGCGTTGAGCGGATGCGAGGCCCTGATCCGCTGGCAGCACCCGGAACTGGGGCTGGTGTCTCCCGCGAAGTTCATTCCCTTGGCCGAGGAGACCGGGCTCATCGCGCCGCTCACGGAGTGGCTCACCCGCGCGGTATGCGACCAGCAACGCGCCTGGCGAGCCGCCGGTCTGCCGCCTGTGCGGGTCTCCATCAACGTGTCGGCGCAGCATTTCAGGCGGGGGGGCTTGCGGCGGCTGATGGCTGATGGGATCGCCGGCGGGTGGCTCGACCCCCAGCTCCTGGAACTCGAGATCACCGAGGGGACGCTCATGCTGGACGTCGAGTCCACCGTCTCTCAGATGAACGACCTGCGGGCCCTGGGTTTGTGCTTCGCCGTCGACGACTTCGGGACTGGCTACTCGTCCCTCAGCTACCTGAAGCGCATCCCGCTCAGCGTCCTCAAGATCGACCAGAGTTTTGTTCGGGACCTCGATTCGGACCCGGATGATCGCGCCATCGTCCAGGCCATCATTGCTCTGGCCCACCAGTTGAACCTCCAAGTGGTGGCCGAGGGCGTCGAAACCGACTCCGAGCGAGAGTTTCTGGCCCGGCAAGGCTGCGAACTGGCCCAAGGCTACCTGTTTGGTCGACCCGCGCCGGCCGATTCGTTCGCCGACCTGCTGCGGCATGCGGGCACCCTGGAGGGTCAAGTCTCGAAAATCGGCTGACTCGCGTGCCGGGTTACTGCTTCAACTTGGGATCGAGAGCGTCGCGCAGCCCGTCACCGACAAAGTTAATGCTCGCGACGGTCAGGAAGATCATCAAGCCGGGATAGAAGGCCAGCCAAGGCGTCATGATGAGGTACTGCTGAGCGTCCGTGAGCAGGTTGCCCCAGCTCGGGATGGGGGGCTGGATGCCCACCCCCAAAAACGACAAGGCCGATTCCAGCGTGATGGCGTCTGCCACGCCGAGGGTCGCCGAGACGAACACCGGCGCGAGCGAGTTGGGGATCAGGTGGCGGAAGATCTGCCCGAAGGAGCCGACGCCAACCGAGCGTGCCGCCTCGATGAACTCCTGGCCCTTGAGGGACAGAATCTCGCCGCGCACCAGGCGCGCCACGCCCGTCCAGGACGTGAGGGCGATGACGAGCACGATGATCCGGATATCGTGGCCCAGGAAGGCCACCAGGACCATCAGGAGCATCAGCAAAGGCACGCTCTGGATCACGTCGACCAGGCGCATCGAGACCGAATCGACCCAGCCCCCGAAGAAGCCGGCGAACGCCCCGATGAGCGTCCCTACGAGCACGCTGAGGCCCGCGACGGCAAGGCCCACCGTGAAGGAGATCCGTCCGGCGTAGAGCAGGCGGGTCAACACGTCTCGGCCCAGCTCGTCGGTGCCGAGCCAGTGGCGCACGGTCAGGTGCCAGTCACCCGCGTGAGCGAGGTCGTTGGCGTCGAAGGCGTAGGGGCTGACGAAGGGACCCAGGTACACGCCCACGGCGAGCAGGATCAGGACCACCAGGCCCGTGACGGCGAGGCGGTGCTTGAGGAAGCGGCGGGAGACCGATCGCCAGCGGCTCTCGGGTGGGGCGAGGTCGTCGGAGGGGCGGGCGATCGCCGGGTTCATCGTGGCCATGCGTCCCTCCTAGTCCAGCCGGATGCGCGGGTCGACGACGCTGTAGAGCACGTCGGCCAAGAGGTTGAAGACGACGACCAAGGTCGCCGAGATGAGCAGGATGCCCATCATGACGGGGTAGTCGCTCTTGCCGAGGCTGTCGTAAAAGAGGCGGCCGATACCCGGCCAGCTGAAGATGGTCTCGGTCATGACGGCCCCGCCGAAGAGGGACGGCATGGCCATCATGACGACCGTCACGACCGGGATAAGCGCGTTACGGAGGGCGTGCGAGCCGATCACGACCTTCTCGCTGAGGCCCTTGGCCCGGGCCGTGCGAATGAAGTCCGCCCGCAGCACCTCCATCATCGACGAGCGCATGAACCGGCTCCACGAGGCGATGCTCACGATCGACAGCACCGTGATGGGCAGGATCATGTAGGGGAGGCCGTCGAGCCAGTTGTCCTCCTGGCCCAGGGAGTGCATCCCGCCGGCCGGCAGCCAGTGCAGGCGCGCCGCGAAGACCATCATGAGCATGATGCCGAACCAGAAGGTCGGCAGCGAGTAGCCCAGGAACGAACCCGTGGTCGCGACGTAGTCGAACTTGGAATACGGCCGCACGGCCGAGAAGATGCCCAGGGCGAGGCCCAGGATCAGGCTCAGGACCGTCGAGAGGCCCATGAGCATGAGGGTGTTCGGGGTCCGTTCGGCGATCATGGCGAGCACCGGCCGGCCGGTGAACAGGGAATGGCCCAGGTCGCCCTTCACGGCCGAGATCAGCCACCGGATGTACTGGATGTGCAGGGGCTGGTCGAGGCCCATCGCGTGGATGAGGCGGGCCCGGTCGGCCGCGTGCATGTGCGGGTTGTTGCCGTAGACGGCGAGCGGTCCGCCGGGCACCTTCTGCATGAGGATGAAGAGCAGGGCCGAGATCCCGATGAGCAGCGGAATGGCGAGCAGGATCCGGCGTAGGACGTAGCGACTCACGAGGGATTCTCCGCCTTTCCGCCCGCCGAGGGGCTCGCGTCGTCGATGTACCAGTCCTGCACGTTCCAGACGAAGCGGCTGGAGCTGGGGTTGGCGCGGAAGTTCATGAGGTGGCGGTTCACCCCGTGCATCTCGGTCCAGAACACCAGCGGGATCACCGGCAGGTTGGCGTTCAGGATGTCCGTCATCTTCCAGTAGAGGGGCTGCCGATCCTTGCGTGCGAGGGTCCGGTTGCCTTCGTCGAGGACCCGGTCCATCTCGGCGTTGATGAAGTGGGTCGTGTTCTGGCCCTCGGGGGGCACCTGGTGCGAGTGCCAGTTGGCCAAGTTGTCCGACGGGTCGACCCCGGTCGAGTAGGCGAACAGCGCCGTGTCGTACTTGTAGGACTGCAGGAGGCCCGTCGGGTACGAGGCGAAAAGCAACCCGCCCTCGACGTTCTGGATGGCCATCTCGATGCCGACGGCCTTGAGGTAGCCCGCGATCACCTGCTCGACCTGCTCGCGGGTCTTGCGACCGGCCGTGCTCGTCATGGTGAAGGACAGACGCTGGCCGTTCTTGACCCGGATGCCGTCCGGACCCGGCTTCCAGCCCGCGGCGTCCAGGATGGCGCGCGCCTTGGCCGGGTCGTAGGGATACGGGACGCCGACCTTGGGGTTGTAGGACCAGGACAGGGGGTGCTCGGTGCCCTGGGCGACCGGCCACATGCCCTTGTAGATGGTGCGCGAGAGCTCGTCCTTGTTGATGGCGTGGGCGATCGCCTTGCGGATCGCCACGTCCTGGAACAACGGCTTCTTCAGGTTGAAGGAGATCTGCTCGTAGGTGAGCGAGGGCATGTTCGCCACGAACAGGTAGGGAAGGCGCTTGGCCGCCTCGACCTGCTCGAGGTTGAAGTCGGCATACACGTCGATGTCGCCGTTCGCGAGCTGGATGAAGGCCGCGTTGTCGTCGGGCACGAACTTGATGTAGAGCTTCTTGAGCTTGGGCGCGCCCCGGAAGTAGTCCGGATTGGCCACGAGGCCCACATGGTCGCCCGAGACCCACTCCTTGAATTTGAAGGGGCCCGTGCCGACGGGCGCGCGGTTGAACGTCGAGACGTTGAAGTCGGCGCCGTCCATCTTCTCCAAGAGGTGAGCGGGCAAGATAGGGTCGTTGGGCAGGGAGAAGAGGCGCAGGTAGGGGGCGTAGGGCTCCTTGAAGTGAACGACCGCCGTGAGGGGATCCGGCGTGTCGACGCCCGTGATCTTGTCGTAGCCGTCCCGGCTGTTGACGATGACCTTGGGGTCCATGTGCAGCTTCCAGCAAAACCAGACGTCGTGGCTGGTGAGCGGCACGCCGTCGTGGAAGCGCACGCCGGGTCGCAGCTTGAAGGTGACGAGCATCCCCTTGCCCTCTGGCTTGACCATCCCGTTCTCGGGGGTGGGCAGGACGGTCAAGAGGTCCGGGAAGAGCTGCAGGTGGTCGTCGACGCCGACCAGGCCGTTGAAGATGGGGGTCGTGCAGTCGACGGCGGCGATCGCGTTGGTGATGGTGGGGTTGAGCTTGTCGGGCTCCTGTTGCGAGCGGATCACGACCGTGTCGCTGGCATTGCGCCGCACGACGTGGGCGTTGGCTTGGGCACAGGCGGCAAGCGCCAGGGAGGCAAGCGCGGCGATCGCCGCGAGCGCACGGCGGGGGGTGAGACGGATCTGGCGCATGACTAGCCCTGGGGCGCGGAGGCCGTTCCGGCGGGCTGCTTGGCCATCGGCAGCTCGTTGACCAGGTGGCAGGCCACGAAGTGCTCGCCGCCCACGTCCTTGAACTCCGGATCGACCGACTTGCACACGTCCTTGGCATAGGGGCAGCGGGTGTGGAAGCGGCAGCCCGCAGGCGGGTTCACCGGGCTCGGGATGTCGCCCTGCAGGATGACCCTCTCCTTGCGAACGGTGGGATCGGGCTCGGGCACGGCCGACAAGAGCGCCTGCGTGTAGGGGTGCTTGGGATTGCGGTAGAGCTCCTCGGAGCTCGCGAGCTCGACCATCTTGCCCAGGTACATGACCGCCACCCGGTCGCTGATGTGCTCGACCGTGGCCAGGTTGTGGGCGATGAACAGATAGGTGAGGCCGAATTCCTTCTGGAGGTCGTCCAGGAGGTTGAGCACCTGGGCCTGCACGGACACGTCGAGCGCCGAGACGGGCTCGTCGGCCACGATGAACTTGGGGTTGATGGCGAGCGCCCGGGCGATGCCGATGCGCTGACGCTGACCGCCCGAGAATTCGTGCGGATAGCGCTCGGAGTAGCCTGGGTTGAGGCCCACGCGATCGAGCAGCTCCTTGACCCGCTTGGTGAGGCCCGGGCCCGACATGAGGTTGTGGACCTTGAGGGGCTCGGCGATCGACTCGCCGATCGTCATGCGCGGATCCAGGGAGGCGTAGGGATTCTGGAAGACGATCTGCATCTCACGCCGCAGGGCGCGGAGCTCTGCGGGCTTGAGGGTCGTCACCTCGCGGCCGTCGAACTTGACCGACCCCGACGTGGGCTCGATGAGCCGCAGGATCAACCGACCGGTCGTCGACTTGCCGCAGCCCGACTCACCCACCAGGCCGAGGGTCTCGCCCTTCTTGATCTTGAAGGAGAGGCCGTCCACGGCCTTGACCGCGCCCACCTGCCGGCTGAAGAGGATGCCCTTGGTGATCGGGAAGTGCTTGGTGAGGTTCGTGACCTCGAGCAGGGTCTCGCTCACTTACTTGGCCTCCTTGGTCAGCCAGCAGCGGACCATGTGGCCCGCTTCGACGGTCTCGAGCAACGGCACCTCGCGGCATTTGGCCATGTAGTGCTTGCAGCGCGGGCCGAACGAGCAGCCCTGCGGGAGCTTGGACAGGCTGGGGGGCTGGCCCTCGATGGGCTCGAGCCGCTCCTGCCGGACTCCCAGCTTGGGAATGGAGTTGAGCAGCCCTTGGGTGTACGGGTGCTTCGGATTCTTGAAGAGGGTCTGCACGTCGGTGTACTCGACCACCTTGCCGGCGTACATGACGGCCACGTAGTCGCACATCTCGGCCACCACGCCCAGGTCGTGGGTGATCAGGATGACGGCCGCGCCGCGCTTGGTGCGGATCTCGCGCATGAGGTCGAGGATCTGGGCCTGGATCGTCACGTCCAGGGCCGTGGTCGGCTCGTCAGCGATGAGCAGCTCGGGCTCGCAGCTCAGGGCCATCGCGATGATGACGCGCTGGCGCATACCGCCCGAGAATTGGTGCGGATAGTCGTCGATGCGGCTGCTGGCCGCCGGGATGCCGACCGCCTCGAGCATCTCGATGGCGCGCTTGCGGGCGGTGGCGCGGTCGACCTTCTGGTGGAGGATGATGGCCTCCATGATCTGCTCGCCCACCGTCAACACCGGGTTCAGCGAGGTCATGGGGTCCTGGGAAATCAGGGAGATGCGGTTGCCGCGGATCTCGCGCATCTGGGGCTCGGTCAGGGCCAGAAGATTCGTGCCCTGGAAGAGGATCTGCCCGCCCACGATCTTGCCCTGCGGGCCCGCGACCAGGCGCATGATCGAGAGCGAGGTGATGCTCTTTCCGCAGCCCGACTCGCCGACGATCCCTAGGATCTGGCCCTTCTGAACCTCGAAGTCGACCCCGTCGACCGCCTTGACGATGCCCTCTTCGGTGGTGAAGTGGGTCTGCAACCCGGAAACCTTGAGCAGAGCTTCTGGCACGATTCCTCCAACGGGAGCGGCGCGGGCGCGGCACCCGCTGGTGGGGATTACCGCTCGAAAAAGGTTATCACACGACCGATGGGGTGTCCACGCGGCACAGCGACGGGCTCAGAGGCGGGCGAGAATGGGCCTGGAGACTGTTCCGAAAAGGGGCGAAGCCTCGTCTTCCCTAGTCGCTGCCGGAGTCCGACGAATCGCTCGATCCGTCCGAACCCGAGTCCCCCGCGTCATCGGGGTCGAAGCCAGGACCGTCGTCCAGGTCGTCACCGCCGCCCACGACGAGCGTCCCGCCGCGCCGCAGCCCCAGGACCACCCCCCCGGCCGCGATCGCCACGACCGCCACCGCGTACCAGGGCAGCACCTCAGTCGTCGAAGTACTCGCCGATGTGGAAGTCGGCGGGGCACTGGAAGCGCGCGTCGGTGAGGGCCGCGTCCTTGATCCGATCGACGCGGAAGACGCGGCGATCGCCCCGCATGTGGCAGTGGGCGATCAGCCAGTGGAGATCGCCCACCTGCTTGAGGCCGTAGGGGTCGATGCGGCGCAGGTTGAACTCTTCGCGGCTCATCGAGTAGTAGGAGACGTCTAGCGAACGCTCCTCGCGAATGGCCTGCTCGATGACGGGCAGCACGCCGTCGATGGCGTACATGGGCAAGGCGTAACTGGAATCGACCGTCATGGCGTCGAGGTCGCTCGTCTCGCCGTCCTCCCCGAGGCTCGCGTGGATGATGTCCTCGACGATCTGATCGGTCATCTCGACCAGGTCTTCGGGCAGGGTCTTGAGGAGCTTGCCCATGAGCCCCGTCATGAGAGCCTCCTGAGCGATCCCGTTGATCTCGATCGCTTCGACCATCTCGTCGAGGAGCTTGAGCCCGACCATGAGCAACACCGCCTCATCCAGCGACAGCCGCAGGGGCAGATTGCTCGAATCACTCATCGTCAGGCCTCTCCTCGCATCCCGCCCTCCAGGGCCGGCGAGATCCCCGGCATCTTAAGGGCCGGCCAGGGATCTGTCAATTCGCCGCTTGGGCTCAAGCCCAGGCGCCTCGGGTATATGGCGTTTGGTCGGTCGAGGTGGAGGGGGGATCGTTGATCCGCTCGCGGAGCGTTCCATTCGGCTCAGCCCTGCTCGTAGCGGGCCTATTGGGCTGCGTCGCCCACCCCAACGTACCGGCCACCACGCCCCCCGCCCCGACCGCGGCAACCGGCCGGATCCACCTCGACCTGCAGGGGTTCGGGCAGGTGGTCCGTCACGTCCAGCAGGCGCCGACCTTCGCGACCGCCACCATCGGCCTGGATGGCGCCACCATGCGGCGACCCGTCTCGATCCAGCAGAGCTTTGCCCTGGGGGCCGCGGCACTCGACATCGGGGGGGTACCGGCCGGCACGAACCTGGTCCTGACCGTCCAGGGCCTCGACGTGAACAACCAAGCCCTCCCTGGCGCCCGCTACTCGACCACGGTCAACGTCGTGGCGGGCCAGCAGGCCACCGCCTCGGTGGGGGCCACGACCACGACCCGTGCCGACGTGGTCGCGGCCCTGCTCGCCTCCGACCGACTCGCTCAGCGCGACGCCTCCCACTCCCTCGCCGCTCGCCTCGACGTGACGACCCTGCAGGCCCAGCTCGACCGCGAACGCCCCCGCCTCGGGCTCTCGGCTCCGACCCTCTTCAACGCCAACCGGATCGCCCTGGTCGTCCAGCAGACCTCGGACCTCACGGGCACCGGCTCGGTTTCGCCCCCGATCGGCGACTACACCCCGTTCGTGCTGGCGCCGGGCCAGGCCAGGATCTGGCTCTCGGGCCTCCCGGTGGGCGGAACGGCCACCGTCTGGCTGGACGACCCCCTCTCCCCCAAGCAGACCAACCTGCCTACCGGAGGGGCCATCATCTCGCCCGTCATGCCGGGGACCTGGTCGATCACGGTGCAGTCCCCAGACGGCACCCAATCCACGGCCTCGGTCGTCGTCCCCGCCGGGCTCGCGACCAGCAGCGCCCAGGTCCGCTTCGACCTCGGCCACTGGGAGCTCCGGCCGCCCCTCCTGACGGGGGCCACCGGCAGCACGACGGTGATCGGGATCGCCGGAGCCACCACGGCCACCATGAGCCTCGGAGGGGCCACCCGGCTCGTCATGGTCGGCGGGATGGACGGATCGGTGGCCCCCAACGGCACCACCCCGTTCGCCACGAGCTCTTGCTATGCCTTCGACGGCTTCCAGCTCACCTCCTTCCCGACCCTGCCCACGGGCGTCAGCTATGCGGCCGGCACCGTCGCCAACGGCCGGTTCGTCCTCTTCGGCGGCATGAAGGCAGACGGGACCGAGTCGTCCGACATCCTGACCTCTGACGGGACGACCTGGCAGCGGGTGTCGAGCCTCATTGTCAACGGCCAGGTCTCGGGCCTGACGGGAGCCGCCTGCGCCCTTCTCGGTAACAAAATTTACGTGTTCGGTGGCAGCATCAGCCGGTTCGCGCAGGCCTACGATCCGGCCACCCTCGCCGCGACGGCGAGCGTGCCCATGAACACCCAGCGCACCTATCCGGCCTCCGTGGTCTACCAGGGCAAGCTCTACGTGTTCGGCGGGGTCAACGACGGCGGATTCACCAGCACGGCCGAGGTCTTCGATCCGGTGGCCGCCACCTGGACGCCCCTCACCAACCTGCCCGTGACCCGCTTCGGCGGGCAAGCCGTGGTCGTGGGCAGCCAGATCTTCGTGATCGGGGGCATGGACGGTAATCGCCGGGCGAACGGACGGGTCGACGTCTACACCCCGGCCACCGACTCCTGGTCGAGCTACAGCGCCTTGAACTACCCGCGCGGCGCCGTTTCGCTCGGCTTCCTGACGGATCCGCTGACCGGGACCAACCGGTTGTTCGTGGTCGGGGGCAGCGACGGGCTCTTCTACCAGCTCCTCAACGGGTCGCTCAGCTACGAAAAGCCCATCCCGACCAGCATCGTCGAGGTGTGGCGGCCGTGAGGGCGCGGTTCTGGCCCCCCGCGCTCGCGGCCCTGGCCATGGCGATCGCCACCGGCTGCCCCGAGTTCCCGCTCGCCCCGTTGCCCGTCCGCAACACCCTGCAGGGCCTGGGCTCGCGCCAGGCGACCGGATCGAGCGCCCCGACGGTCGCGACCGGCAGCGCCACGCCTGGCGCGACGGCGTCGGCGAGCCCGACCCCCGTGTCCTCGGGTACGCCCTCCGCGAGCCCGAGCGCGACGCCCTCGGCCTCCCCGTCCGCGACTCCCACGCCGACGCCCTCGCCGACGCCGTCCCCCACTCCCACCCCGACTGCTCCGCCCGGGTCCCTGCACATCGTGGCGGCGAACAATCCAACCGGGGTCTGGACTCCCTTCGGCGCGCTGTCCCGCCCCCGCATGGGGCTCGTGGCCGTCGCGGCCGGCAACCGGATCCTCGTGGCGGACGGCAACGGCCAGGAGGTCGTCGACATGTTCGCTCCGTCGACCGGCGAGGTGGGCGGGGCCGACTTCGCGAGCCAGTTCACGGGGGCGCAGCTCGGCAAAGAGGCCGGGCACTACTTCTCGTGCGGGGCGGTGATCGGGACCGACAAGGTGGTCATGGCTGGCGGCTATAACGGCTCGTACATCATGCCGACGACCCGCGTGCTCGCGGCCCAGACGGCGACCTTCAGCTTCTCTTTGAGCTTCGGCGACCAGATGAAGACCCCCCGCTACGCGGCCGCCGCCACTGCGATCGGGGTGCCGGCGGCCGTCTACGTGGCCGGAGGGCGGACCTCCAATGGGGCCGTCTCGGGGGCCTTCGAGGCCTGCGACCAGAACGGGCAGAACTGGATCGCGCAGACCAGCGTCCCGTCGCCGGTCGCCGGGGCCGCCGCCGTGGCCTACCAGGGCAACTTCTGCCTGATCGGGGGCTACGGGGGATCCGGGGTGCCCACCAACCAGGTCCAAGTCTACTCACCCGGCCGGGGCTGGGTCCTCACCGGGGGGCTCGGTGCGATCGTCGGGCTCAACACCGCTCGGCACTCCTGCGCGGCGACCGTGCTCGGGAACAAGGTCTACGTCCTGGGGGGGATCGGGGCGGACGGGAAGGCGACCGACTCGGTCGAGGTCTTCGACCCCACCGCGTTCGGCTGGGTAGCCGGTCCCCCCATGTCGACCCCGCGCGCCCTCCTGGGGGCCGTGACCGTGGGCAACCAGATCTACGCCATCGGAGGAGTGGACGCCCAGGGGAATGTCCTGCGCACGATCGAGGTGTTGACGCCATGAGCTTCCGACCGCTGCGCACCGCCACGATCCTGGCCCTCGGCGCCGTGACGGCCTGCCAGTCGATCGCGCCCACCGCGCCGCCCGGCCCGGCCGTCTCCGGCGCGGACCCGACGTTGACCAGCGTCGTGGCGGCCCCGGGGGCGCTCGTCACCGAGCGAAATCCCTCGCCCATCGAGACGGTAGGGGGAGAGACGGCGCCGGCCGCCTCCTTCATCCCGCACGAGCTGGTGGTCGCCATGGACGCCACGGCGGACACCCGGGCGATCGCCCGCCAGGCGAGCGCGTCGATCGCGGACGACCTGACCTTCTCGGGCCGTTACGCCCGGCTCGTCCTGCCCGCCGGGGCGAGCCTGACCGAGGCGGCCAGGCGCCTGCAGACCACTCCGGGCGTGCGCGGGGTTGAGTTCAACTGGCGGGTGACGCCCAGCTACCTGAGCGCCGCCACCGCGCAGCCCAACAACCCGAGCTTCTCGTCGCAGTGGGGCCACCGGGCCATCCACTCGGTCGACGCCTGGCACCTCCTCGGTCCCGGCTTCTCGGCCGCCGGCACGATCATCGCTGTGCTCGACACCGGGCTCGACACGAGCCACCCCAAGTTCGCGGGCCGGATCCTGCCCGGCATCAACCTGACGAGCGACAACCCGAACACGGCGATCGCCTCGGGCTCGGATGTGACCGACCAGGCCGGCCACGGGACCCACGTGGCCGGGATCGCGGCCGCCATGGGCAACGACGGGGTCGGGGTGTGTGGGCTCGCCTGGGACGCCAAGATCCTGCCCGTCAAGGTGCTGGGGCAGTCGGGCGGCAGCCTGTACACCGTCATGAAGGGCCTGCATGCCATCGCCGACTACGTCCCGCCCGCGGGCTCGGCCGTGCGGGCAGCCAACCTGAGCCTCGGGGTCGAGGGTCACTTCGCAACGGACGCGGCCATGGAGGACGCCATGGCCTACGCCTGGCGCCATGGCATCGTCGTGGTCGTGGCGGCGGGCAACGCCTCGAGCGACGTGACCAACCCCGCGGTCAACCCGCACGGCATCGCCGTCTCGGCGACGGGGCGGTACCAGGTGGGGGGCTTCTTCGCCGAGTGGTTCGCGGGCTTCTCGAACCGCGGGGACCGGATCGACGTGGCGGCGCCCGGCGGGGAGATCCTCTCGACGCTGCCCCAGAACACCAACGACATCAGCACCCAGATCGGGCTGCGGACGCGACCCATCGGGGACTCGACCAGCTCGGTCGATCCCCCCTACGGGTACCTGAGCGGCACCTCGATGGCGGCCCCCTTCGTCACGGGCCTCGCGGCCCTGATCGCGGCCCGCTACGACCCGAACAACCAGATTCTCACGTCCAGCTTCGCCGACAAGGTCCGGGCCCGGTTGCAAACGAGCGCCGACGACCTCGGGGCCCCGGGGAAGGATCCGCTGTACGGCTACGGCCGGATCAACGCGCTACAGGCGTTATCGCCAACCACGATGTAGCCGGGGCCTTCACATCCGACGCGAATCAGGAGGGTCCCCTCATCCTCTCCTTCCCCCCAAGGGGAAGGAAGTGCCTCCGGCGACGGCTCGTGACGTTGAGGCCAGCTGGATTGGACGAGTCCTGTGCGGAGGCAGCTCCCTCTCCCCGGAGGGGATGAGGGAAGGGGTGAGGGGCTAACGCGGATTGAATCGTCTCACGATGCGCCTTTTTGCCTAACGACAACGGGGGTTTGCCTGCTTGGGGGGCGGGTATGACTCCCCTTGGATGTCCGAGGGGAGGCCCCACCGTGGCTCGTTTCCGCTTCATTCGATCGCTCGCCGTGCTCGGGGCCCTCGGGGCGCTGCTCGGGTGCCCGGTCAACAACGGCGTGTCCTCGGATGGCGACAACTCCAACTTCCTTCAAGACTCCTCCGGGGGCGGGGTCGGGCATCCCAAATCCTTCTTGGAGGGCGGCAACGGCGGCGGCAGCGGCGGGGGGATCGCCCAGCCCTTCAGCTGCGGAGCGCTCCGATCCGGGGCAGGGGTATCCCCCGACCCCACCAGCGGCCAGAACCCTGGCAGCCTCTCACCCAACGGCGCGACCGTGGTCGCGCCGCTCTACTTCAACGGCGGGGACGTGTCCGTGTCGATCTCGAGCGCCAAGACGGCCGTGGTGGCGCTCGCCGACACCCAGCTCACGGGCACCACGGCCTTCAACGTCGCCTGGAGCGGGTCGGGCCTCGCCTACCGCACCCAGTCCGTCCCCGCGGCGGCCGGCCGGCCCGAGACCGGCCAAGAACGCACCGAGCGCCTCGCGCAAGAGTTTACCCGCCGCCTGCATCCGACGACCCCGCCCGCCCGGCGGACCCAGGCCGTCGGGTCGTTCAACGTCGGGGACGGCCGCGTCTTCAAGGTGATCAACTTCACCCCCCCCCAGCAGGTCATCCAGGTGCCGACCACGGCCGTGTTCGTCAACCCTCCGGGTTCGGACGGGCACGGCGGGTTCGTTATCTGGGTCGACAACCAGGACGCGGCCATCTTCCAGGGCGGAAACTCACCGCTCAACGCCATCGCGAGCCAGCTGCGCGACCGCATCTACCCGACCGACACCTGCGCGTTCGGCTACGACACCCTCGTCTCCGACAACAACCAGCAGCCGCAGGATCACCAGATCATGCTGTCGGACGACTATGTCCACTTCGTCTTCTCGCACCTGGTCGACGGCTCGGTGCCAGGGTCAACCCAGGGGGGCGATGGCACGCTGGGCTTCTTCACGCTCGCCGACTTCACGCCGGGCGAGTCCGCGGCCAACAACGACAAGATCCTCTACATCGCGGCGAGCGCCACCAGCCGCTCGCTGGGCGACCTCTACGCCGTGGTCGCCCACGAGTTCCAGCACTGCCTCTTCTCGATGCACCGGGTCAAGACCGTCGGCTTTTCCAACCACCTCGCCGAGTTCAACTCGGGCAAGACGACCTGGATGAACGAGGGCATGTCCATGCTCGCCATGCTCATCAACGGCAACGGGCCGGACGGACCGTCACCCAGTCCCTCGATCCTGGCACAGATCGCCGAGTACTTGAACGGCGGGAGCCAGAGCCCGGGCGGCCCCGAGCGCTACTCGATGACCGACTTCTACCAGACGAACGGCAATCCTTCGGATGCCTACGGCATGGTCACCCTGTTCTTCCAGTACCTGGACGACCGGCTCGGCGACGGGATCATGAAGGAGCTGCACTCGGTCAACAATCAGGGCTCCATGTACGTGGGAGGCAGCCCGACCCCCCCGCTCAGCGCCACCACCCAGCCGACCAACCTCGACCCCCTCGACCTGGTCAATCGGGTCCTGCAAAACCACGGGACGTCGATCGCCCAGATGCTTCCCGAGTTCGCAGCGGCCGTCGCCCTCGACGGCTCTTCGGCCCTGTCGGGGCTGAGCGCCGGTCAGGCGGCGCGCTACTCGATCAGCAACGTCAACCTGCGGGGCAAGTACACCGTGGGGGGCCAGACCATCCAGCTGAACGGACCGGTCGCGCTGACGCCGTCCTCGCGGGCCTTCACGATGAAGCCGTACAGCATCGGCTTCACGGCCCAGGGCAACCTGACCTCGGCCCTGAGCTTCAAGACGAATGGCGTCGGGGGCGGTGCCCCGCTCTTGGCCAAGCTCATCCTGCAATAACGATCAGTCCCCGCCCGTCGTGAACGGCGCCGTCCCCCCCGCTCCGGGGCGGCTCGCCTTCATGAGCAGCTGCACGATCGTGCCCACTCGGTTCGCGAGCTGGGCATGGTCCTCGCGCAGCTGGGTGGCGCGCTTCTCCTGCTCCTGCACTTCCTGGTGCTGGGCTCCCAGCGCCTTGACGGCCTTGGCCTCCAGCTCCTTGATCTGGCGCTGCAGCTGCTCGAGGGCCTGGTTGACGGCACGCGCCGTCTCCTCGAGCTGCCGATGCACAGCCCCGGTCATCCCATGGGCCTGCTCGAACTGGCCCCGGGCCCAGCTCATGGTCTGCTCTTCGGCCTTGATCGCCCCCGCCTGTACCGCGTCCAGGGCGATCGCCAATTGCTGGGCATTCTCCGCAAGCGCCGGCATGGCCTCCTTCAAGGCGGAAAGCTCCCGGTTCGCGGCCTCGTGCTGAGTCTGGACGGTGCCCTGCAAGGCGTTCAACGCCTCGACCTGGGCCCGCAGGGCTCCGGCCTGGGCCTCCAGCTGCACGCGCATGGCCGTCCCCTGGGATTCCATCTGCTGCGCCGCCGTCGCGAGCTGCGAGTCGACCTGGGCGCGCAGGGCACTCTCCCGCTCTCGGCCGGCCGCCTCGCTGGCCGAAAGCCTCTCCTCCACGCCCTCGGTCGCGCGCGCCAGCTGATCGGCCACCTCGAGGCGCTGCTGGTCGAATTGGGCGATCGCCCCCCCCACCCGCTCGTTCAGCTCGGCGATCGCCTCGGAGTGGCGGTTCGCCGCCTCGACGGCCCCCAACAGGCCCTCCGCGAGCTCCTCGCGGGTCGCCTCCAGCTCGGAGCGCAACCGATCCTCCTGGTCATGGCGGGCGTCTTCCAGCCGCGAGAGCTCGGCCTGGTGCTCGGTGAGGCGGCCCGCGAGGTCGTCGAAGACCTCGTCCAGCGTCGAGGAAAGCCCCGCGACCTCGTCACGCAGCCGCTCCATCCGCTCGTCCCGACGAGCCTGCTCCTCGCCGATCCGCTCGAGGCTCCGGGAGACATGGGTCAGCTCGGCCTTCACCTCGGCGAGCTCGTCGCGTAGCTCCTGGCTGAGCTGCAGGGTCTCGGCCCCGATGACCAGCTGGTTCTCTTCGGTCTTGTCCTGACGATCGGTCAGGCGCTGGATCTCCGCGGCCTGCTCGGCGATCGCCTCGCGCCAGGCCAGCCGCTCTTGCTCCAGCTCATAGACGAGCGCCGCCAGTTCCGAGGTGATCCGATCGAGCGAAAAGGCCGCGTCTGTGGTCTCTTCCACCTCGGGACCTCCAATGGCAAGGCATTTCAAGCCGCCTGGACCCCATGTACCCGGGGCCGCCGCCTTCCTACTGCCGATCGCGGGGTGCGGTATCATGGGCCGACCCCTTCGCGCTAAGCATGCCCTGTAGGGAAACAGGGCTTCCATGAACCCTCTCCCCTCGGGGATGAGGGCAGGGTGAGAGGGAAAAGCGAGCCCGGATGGCGAGCCTTCACTGCTTAGGACCAGGCCCCGTGTCCCACCAGTACGACCCGCACGACCTCGACTCCGCCTTTCGAAACCACCCGTGGCGCCTCGCCTTCCGGCTGTGGCTGCTATTGCGGATCGTCATGCTGTTCGCGATCTTGGGCTGGTGGGAGCACAAGAGCCCGTTCAAGCTGAGCGAACAGGCGCTCGCCCAGCGCGAAAAGCGCGCCGCCGAGCGGTTTCGCCAGGCCCTGATCGACCTGGGCCCGACCTTCATCAAGATCGGGCAATTGCTCTCCACACGGCCCGACATCCTGCCCCTTGGCTTCATCCACGAGCTCGAGAGCCTGCAAGACCGGGTGCCGCCGTTCGATTCGGCGATCGCCCTCGCGACCCTCAAGGGCGAACTGGGACAAGAGGCGACCGAGCTCTTCGCCGAGTTCGACGTGCGGCCCCTCTCGGCCGCCTCGATCGGCCAGGTGCACCGGGCCAAGCTGCCCACCGGCGAAGAGGTCGTCGTCAAGATCCAGCGCCCCCACCTCGAGACGACCATCCGGCTCGACCTGGCCATCCTGCGGCGGATCGCGAGCTGGGCCCAGGGCCGGGACGTGACCCGCTTCGGGGTCCCCGTCGCCCGCGACATGCCCTACGTCGCCATCGTCGACCGCTTCGCCCAGAGCCTGTACGACCAGATCGACTTCGTGCGCGAGGCCGAGAACCTCGAGACCTTCCGCCGGAACTTCGCGGACTTCCCCGGGGTGAGCGCCCCCAAGCCGTTCTGGGAGTTCACGACCACCCGGGTGCTGACCGAGGAGTACGTTCCAGGCTTCAAGTTCGACGACTACCCTGGCATGGCCGCGGCCGGGCTCGACTACGTGGCGATCGCCAACAAGGGCGTGCGCTCGTTCATCAAACAGGTCCTGGAAGACGGGTGGTTCCACGCCGACACCCACCCCGGCAACGTCCTGGTGCGGCCCGACGGCGAGGTCGTCTACATCGACTTCGGGATGGTCGACACGGTCTCGGAAGAGAGTCAGCGGCTCATGGTGGACCTCTTCGTCCACCTCGTGCACACCAACTTCGAGGGCTTCATCGAGGACCTGATCGCCCTGGACTTCCTGCCCGAGGACGTGGACCGCGCGCGGGTCCTACCGCTCGTGCGCGACATCTACACGGCCCAGCTGGGCCTCACCGAGCGCACCATGAGTCTTTCCGAGATCCTCGAGAAGCTTGGCTCGGTCCTGTACGACTACCCCTTCTACCTGCCCGAGCGCTTCGCCTTCCTCATGCGCTCGGTCGGCAGCATGGAGGGGGTCGTCCTCTCGCACGTGCCCACTTACAAGTTCCTCGAGGTCGGCCTGCCGTACGCGGGCAAGCTCATGCTGAACCCGCGCAAGCGGGTGCTGCGCGACAAGCTCGTCGTCGAGCTCATGCCGGACGGCACCCTGCACCTCGACCGCCTGCTCGAGCTCTACGAGTACGCCTCGCGCGAGCCGACCTTCCACGTCGGCGAGCTCGTCCCCTCCGCGCTCGACTACCTGCTTTCCGACGAGGCGACGGCCTTCCGCACGGCCCTCACCGAGGCCCTCCTGACCCCGGAGCGGCAGGTCGAGACGGGTCCCTTCGCCCGGATCCTGGCTCGGATCCTGGCGGATCCCTCGATCGACTGGCTCTCGGCCCTGCGCCAGGGGGACGCCTTCCTGCGGACCGTCGACGGTCAGGAGTGGCTGGAACGCGTAGCCGGACGCCTCGCGGGCCTCGAGGCGAGCGCCGTGATCGGGACGGCCCTGCCCGTCCTCTTGCCGCGCCTCGGCTCCGCCGCGATCGCCCAGGGCCTCGCGACGGCCACCGTCGTGCTCGCCAACCGCGACCTGCACCTGCAGGGCCTGATCGACTGGGCGGCCCGCTGGCTGGCCGAGCCGGAGTCGCGGGTCGTGCTCGCCCAGCTGGGAGAGGAGCTCTCGGCCCTACCGGGCGATCGCCGACAGGACCTGCTGGTCGTCGCCCAGCTCGCCATCGAGCACCCGCGCCTCGACTGGACCCCGCTCATGGCCGAGCTGGTGCCCTACATGACCTCCCCGGAAGGGGAGGTCTGGCGCGAACTGGTGATCGGCTTCCTGGGCTCGGGGGAGGTCGATCAGGCCCTGTGGCAGCTGGGCAGCCGGGCCTGGTGGAACCCGAGCCTGCGCGACGGGGTGCTGGCCGGGGTCGTCCCCGCCCTGCGCTTCCTGCTCTCTCCCAGCGCCCAGCAGACCCGCTCGGAGCTGGCGGACGCCGCCTGGCGCCGCTTGACCCGCTTGTTGCCCCCCCTGTGACCGGAGGACGCCATGACCCTCACCCTCGACCTCGACCAGATCCGACTGCTCGCCACCCTGTTCCTGGCCGAGCAGGAGCCGACGGACGAGGGGGTGCTGGGGGTCATCCCGGCCCCCTTGCTCGCGATCCTGGACCAGGCCCAGACCCAGACCGGCGCCGCCCGCTATACCGTCACCCTGACCCCGGACGAGGCGGCCCCGCTCGCCGCTGTGGTCGAGCAGGAGCTGGAGGCGGCCGCCGACGAGGGGGATCTCTTCGCCATGGCCGAGTTGCAGAGCCTGCTCGGCCAGCTGGTCGGGGACGAGAATCGTTGACCCGGGTATAAGATCCGCACCCAGGAAAGGATCGGGTCATGCACGAGGTCAAGTTCACGGTGGGCGAAGAGACCCGCAGCTTCTCGGTCGAGCCGGGCGCCAACCTGTTGAACTCCGCCCTCGAAGCGGGTATGCCGATCGAATACGTGTGCAAGTCGGGCCGGTGCTGCACCTGCAAGGTGAAGGTCCTCTCCGGCCTCCAGCATCTGGGGGCTCCCACCCAGAACGAGGTGTTCCGGCTGGGGCGCGACAAGCTCAAGCGCCAGTGGCGGCTGGCCTGCCAATCGACCGTGAACGGCCCGATCGAGGTCATGCACACCCCGTTTCTCAGCAACGCCCAGCGCATGACCGCCGAATAGCACTGGCCCCGCTGCGCCGTTGCAGCGGGGCCACAAGCTTTCGGAGGGGCACGCCCCTCGTCGATCCCTCCCCAAGGGTCGACGCCCCTTCGCGTCGACCCTTGGGCTCGGGTGGTCCCCCCACCATAACCAAGTTACAGAGATTTGTAAAGGTTTTTTGCGAACCAAAACCCTCGGCACGTCCCCTCGCCCCGGTTCCGGCGTATAATGGGGGCGAGCCGGCGCTGGAGCCCGGCCTGGAGAGGAGGACCCCGCCATGAGCCCGACGAATTCCCTGGGGACCTTCCTCCGCACCTACCGCCAGAATGGCGGGCTGACGGCCCAGGACCTCGCTCAGCGCTGTCAGGTGCCGGTCTCGGTCATCCTCGACCTCGAGCACGGCGATCGCCCCGAACCCGAGCACCTCCAGGCCCTCTCCGAGGGCCTCGGCATCCCCCTGGTCGAGATCCATCGCATCGCCCAGGGCGAGCCGACCGCCTTCCTGGCCCCGACTCCGCGCTCCCTGCCCGACCTCGAGCCCGCGTCCGATCTGGACCGCTCGCCGACCATCCTCGAAGCCGTGCAGGGTCTGAGCCCGGCCCAGATCGAGAAGGTCATGGACTACATCCAGCTCCTCAAGCATGCCGAGCAGGGCCGCCGCCAGTCCGCCTCGTCCTAGAGGGTGTACGGAACGAACCTCTAAGGCCTCAAGGTTTCCCGAAATCTGCCGTTCTCTCGGGTAGAGACTCGTCACCCGGGCCCACGGATCGGGCCCGTACCGTGCAAGGACGCGCGTGCCCGAGAGAGGGACGCCATGGCCGCCGACATCATTTCGTTTCCGACGTCCGAGAATCGCTTCTATCGCGTGATCGACCGCCTCGAAAAGATGGCGGCCCAGTATCCGTTCCTCCGCCAGGATGCGCAGCTGATCTGCACGGACCTCGAGCGCTTCATCTTCAATCTGGACCAGAACCTCGGCGAGGCCTACCAAGTGATCGAGAACAGCCGCAACCTCGAAGTGAAGGCCGCCGCCTGGTCCGAAGCCATCCAGGAAGTCCTGCCCGCCGATGCCGCCCACCAGGTGCACGACGCCTACATGCGGAAGCTCGCCTGCGCGATGTAACGGCCCTTATGGGGCGTTCCTGGGGGTCAAGGGCAGGCTGAACCACAGCACCGACTCCCCAGCGCTCGAAGCCACCCCGATCTGGCCCCCGTGGGCCTCGATGATGGACTGGCTGATCGCGATACCCAGCCCGCTCAGGGGGAAAGCCCCACGCGACAACTCCGAACCCTCCAGGGGGGCGAACAACTCGCCCCCTTCTGCGGGCTCCCCCCCCGCATGGCGCACCTGCAAAACCAGGCGACCCGCCTCCTGCCGAGCCGCCACCCGGACTCGACCATGCTCGGGACTCTGCCGGACGGCCCTCCGCAAGAGGCTCTCCAGCACCAGCAAGAGGCGGTTGCGATCGCCCTGAACGACCGGCAGCGAGGGCATTTCGAGCTCGATGGCCACGTCCTGCAGCCTGGCCAGCGGATCCACCTTCTCGATGGCTTCCCGGGCGAGGTCCTCCAGCGACACATGCTGCCACGACAAGGCAAATCGCCCCGTCACCAGGCGGCTGAAATCCGTCAACTGAGTGACCAGGCCGAGCAGGGCATCGGTCGCTTGCATCATGCGCGACAGGTACCGTTGCTGAGCCTCGTTGAGGGGGCCCGCCACCTCGTCCTGCAAGACGCTTCCGAAGCCCATGAGGGTGTTGATCGGGGTACGCAGCTCGTGCGAGACGACGGCAATGAACTGGTCCTTGAGGGCATCGGTCTGCCGGAAGGTCTCCTTGGCCCGGTGCCAGTCGCTCACGTCGCGCAGGACCTGCCCGAACCCGGTGAGGACCCCCTCCGCATCCCGCAGGGCGAGCGTCGTGACCTCGGCCCAGAACGGCCCCCCATCCTGGCGGATCCGCCATCCCTCGCGGACCGTGCGTCCCTCGTCAGCCGCTTCGCGCAGCTCGGTGGCCGGTACGCCCCGGCGGCGATCGCCCGGCGTGAACAGAAAGTCGTAGGGCTCCCCGAGCACGGCCTCCCCGGAATGGCCGGTCGCCAGGGCGGCCCCGGTTCCCCAGTGCATGACCCGGCCATCCAGGTGCAGCAGGAACATGACCGTATCGGGCAGGGTCGCGACCAGCTCGCGATAGAGGGCCAGCGTGCTCGCTGGATCGAGGCGCGGGGACGGGTTCGAGTCGCTCATGCCGGCCTCCGAGCGGCGATCGCCCCCGCCATGCGCTCCACCCCCGGGCCGATGAGGGCCAGGGGGGCGACGAAGCTGAGCCGCAACCACCCCTCGGCCCCGAAGGCGACTCCCGGGATGGTGACGACGTTGGCCTCGGCCAGGATCGAGAGGGCGGTCTCGAGGGACGGGGCCCCGTCAGGCAGTCTCACGAGGCAGTAGAACGCCCCGTCGGGCGGGACGTGCCGGAGCCCGGCTCGCTCGAGGGCCGCGAGCAGCTCGGCGCGCTGGGGCCCGTAGCGCTCGCGCATCCGGGCCAGGGCTCCGGGCTCCTGGAACAGGGCGAGCGCAAGCCGCTGGGAGAAGGTGCTCGCCGCCGTCGTGATGAACTGATGGACCTTGATGACCCCCGCCATGACCTCGGAGGGCCCCAGGAGCCAGCCTAGCCGCATGCCCGTCAGGGCGTTGCTCTTGGACAGGCTGTTCGCGACCAGGGCGTGCGGGTAATGCCGGGCGATCGAATCGGGTGGCTCCGGGGCGTAGTAGATCTCCCGGTAGACCTCGTCCGAGAGCACCCAGACGGGCTGCCCTGGCCGAGCGGCGAGCCCGCGGGCCAGGCGCGCGAGCTCCGCGGTCGGCCAGGTGCGGCCCGTGGGGTTCGAGGGACTGCCGAGCACGACGAGCCGGGTCCGGGGGCTCAGGGCAGCGAGGACCCGCTCGGCATCGGGACGGAAGCCGTCCTCGGCGCTCAGAGAGACCTCGCGAACGGCGATCCCCTCCATCTGGCACAGCTTGGCGTAGAGCGGGTAACTGGGCGAGACGACGAGCACCTCGTCGGTCCCCGGAGCGAGCAGGGCCTTGATTGCGAGGTACAGGGCCTCTTGGGAGCCGTTGGTGACACAGACGTGCTCGGCGCGGTCCAGGTCAGGCAGGGCATAGTGGCGGGCGATCGCCTCGCGCAGTTCGTGGAAGCCCGGGTTCGGGGAGTAGGGGCAGCCGTGCGCGGCGACCCAGGCCATGGCCGCCTCGAAGGAAGCGAGCTCGGGGGCGAAGGTCGGCTCACCGAGCCCGAAGTCGATCGAGTCGGGCCGCTTGCGGGCATTGAGCTCGCGAATCAGGGAGGGGGGGATATCGGCGAGCAGGGGGTTCATAGGCCGAACAGGTCCTCGAAGGCGCGCAGACTCTCCTCCAGGTAGGCCACGGGAACGGACTCGTTGGCCTGGTGAGCCTGGGCGGTCTCGCCGGGGCCGAAGTTGACGGCCGGAATCCCGCGCGAAGTGAGCAGGGCAACGTCCGTCCACGCCTGCTTGGCCTCGACCGGCAGGCCACAGCGGGCCCGCCAGGCGGCGAGCAGCGGGTGATCGAGGCAGACCGCACCCGAGGGGGCCACGTCCACGATCGAGACGGCCCCCTCGCCCCGGATCAGGGCTTCCAGCTCGGCGATCGCCACCTCGGCGCTCTTGCCCGGGGCGTAGCGGTAGTTGACGTTGAGGGTGAAGGCGTCCGGCACGACGTTGCGGGAGTTGCTCGTCCCGGCGAGCGTCGCCGTCATGACCTCGTAGAAGGTGAGCTCGCCGAAGGTCACTGGGCGCCGCTCGAGGCGGGCGAGCCGCTGCAGGGTCGGGATTGCCCGGTAGATCGCGTTCTCGCCCTGCCAGGGGCGGGCGCTGTGAGCCCGCTTGCCCGCGAACACCACCTCGGCGTGCAGCCCGCCGACGCAGCCCGCCTGCAGCCGGTTGTCGGTGGGCTCCAGGCAGAAGGCGAGGTCGATCCCCTCGGGGATGGCACCCGCCGCGAACAGCGGGGGCAGGCCACTGTCGGCCGTGGGACCCTCCTCCTTGTCGTAGAAGACGAAGACCGGGTTCGCGGCCGTCACGCGCGGGACCTCGGCGAGCAGGGCCAGCATGACGGCGAGGCCGCCCTTCATGTCGCTCGCGCCGCACCCGAACACCCGATCGCCCCGGATCTCGCAGGGTTGGTCGGCGGCGGGCTTCACTGTGTCGAGGTGGCCGAAGAGGGCGACGGTGGGGCGATCGCCCATGCGTTCGGGGCACACGACCACCGCGTTGCCCACGTGCCGGACGGCCGCCTCGCCCGCCAGCTGCCGACAGGCGCCCGCCACGTACCGCGCGAGCTCGGCCTCGTCCCGGGTCACGCTCGGGATCCGGCAAAGCTGCAGGGTCTGTTCGGCGAGCGAGAGGCTCACGGCCCGGTCTTTCTAGACGACAACGCTGAAGGTCCGCAGCACGTCGTTGAGGGAGGTCTTCTTGTCGGTCGAGGCCTTGCGCTGACCGATGATCAGGGCGCAGGGCACCCCGAAGGAGCCTGCTGGAAACTCCTTGGGCATCGTGCCGGGGATGACGACCGAGCGAGCGGGCACGCGGCCCTTGAGGATGACGGGTTCGGGGCCCGTCACGTCGACGATGGGCGTGCTCGCCGTGAGCACGACGTTGGCGCCGAGCACGGCCTCTTCCTCGACGATGACCCCTTCGACCACGATGCAGCGCGAGCCGATGAAGGCGCCGTCCTCGACGATCACGGGGCTCGCCTGCGGGGGTTCGAGGACCCCGCCGATGCCCACGCCGCCCGACAGGTGGACGCCCTTGCCGATCTGGGCGCAGGAGCCCACGGTGGCCCAGGTGTCGACCATCGAGCCCGCCCCGACGTAGGCCCCGATGTTCACGTAGCCCGGCATGAGGATGCACCCGGGCTCAAGGAAGGAGCCGTAGCGGGCGACGCCCGGGGGAACGACGCGGATGCCGGCCTTGTCGAGGTCGCGCTTGGTCGGGATCTTGTCGTGGAACTGCAGGAAATCGGCCTCCATGAGCCCGATGGGCTGGGTGGCGATGTAGAGCAGGATGGCCTGTTTGACCCAGGCGTGCGTCTGCCAGGCCCCGTCGATCTTCTCGGCGACGCGCAGCTCGCCACGATCGAGGCGGGCGACGATTTCGCGGACGGCCTCCTGGACCTCCGGGCGATCGAGTAGAGCGCGATTGGCGAAGGCCTCGGAGACGAGGCTCTGGAGATCGGTCGTGATCATCGGAGCTCCTTGGTAGACGCGGGACCCCGCCATTCTACCGGGGTCGGGGGGGCGATCGCCAGGCCAATCGCACTCAGTAGAAACGCTTGGCGGTTTTGATGTGATTTCATCAATATGATCCAAATATCACAAATGTGGAAGAATCCGTCTCCCCGGCGCAGGCCTGTGGCTTCGCCGGGGAGACGGGGCGTGGCTTCGTCCAGGGAAGGCTAGAAGGTCGACCCCAACCCCACGATCAGCGTGTAGGGGGAGATCAGGGGTTGCAGGGTGGCCGACGGGGCGATCGGGAAGGCCACGCCGGTGCGCAGGTCCGTGCTCAGGTACTGGAAGAGCTTGAGCTGGCTACGCAGCTCGAGCGACGCCCCCTGGCTGAGCAGCTCGGGCGTGAACTGCTTGACCGCGATGTTCGGCAGGTCCCAGAAGGCGCCCAGGTCGTAGCCGACGGCCCCGTAGAGGCGATCGACGTAGATCGGGAAGGTCCAGAGACCCTTGTTGACCTCGACGATCGGGAAGCGGTACTCCCCGCTCAGCGCCACCACCTTGTTGGCCCGGAAACCCACGCTGAGCCCGCGCAGCGACACCGCCTGGTCGAATACGGAGGTCGCCGAGGTGAGGTCCGTCTGGCTGAGGAAGCTCGCGGGGTTCGACCCGCCCACCGTGTAGTAGCCGCCATCCTTGCCCCAACTCAACCCCGTCACGCCGCGCAGGGCGAGGACGTGGTGGCTCCAGGGCAACGAGACGTAACGGCGATAGTCCCCCCAGACCCGGTCGTAGCTCGCGTTCCCGCCCAGGACGGGCAGGGCCTTCTCGTAGCCGATCGTCGAGAGCGAACCGCCCTCCGGGCCGTTGCCGTAGCTGCGTCGGAAGCTGTCGGCACGCTGGTACATGGCGTAAAGGCTGTTCGACTGCCCCGAGTCGTTCGCGAGCTCGTTGGTCGGCACCCGCGAGAAGGGCAGGGCCACGGTGCTGCCGCTGGCGTCCGTCGTCGTGAGGGTGAGCGGTGCGAGGTCGGTGCGGGTCAGGTTGTAATTCTGCGAGTTGAGGGCCCGCGCCCCGACCACGTAGCTGTCGCCCGTCACCCAGTTGGTGCCCAGAAGCGGGAACGGGATGCCCGGGAACCGGGCAGAGAGGTCGAGCGACTGCTGATCCTGCCACAAGAGCCCGGTGTTGAGCGGGGCAGGCAGGGGATAGAAGGAGACCGACGGCAGGCGCAGGTAGGACGCCGTCAACGAGGGCAGGAACTGGTCGTTCTGGTAGGTCAGCCCGAATACCGGGTGGTCGTTGCGCAGCCCGTAACCAGTCGTGCTGAGGCCCGTCGCGGCCACGGCCGAGTAGAAGTGCTGCTTGAGCACGTCCTGACCGTAGGCCGCGAGCCCCAGGAGGGGGCCCACGTCGTCGCGCGCGATGATGGGCGAGTAGGCGTTGGGGGCCAGCGTGGGCCAGGGGCTGTAGTCGCGCGGCTTCGCCGAGAGGGCGTACCGCATGTCCAGGGGATCGTTCGTCTCTGGCAGCCGCGGCGCGAAGTGGCCCGAAAAGTCGCTCGTGAGCGCCTCGTCCATGTCCACCGGGCGGAAGGTCGCGGGGTCCCACGGCATGACGTGCAGGTCGTAGCCCGGTCCCGAGTAGCCGATGAAGGCGAGCTGCTTGCCGTCGGGCGAAAGGGCGGCCTCGCCGGCCGAGCCGAGCACGTTGGTCACCTGGAAGAGGGCATGATCGGCCACGCGCAGGGCGAAGACGTTCATGACGCCGCTGCGATCCGAATTGAAGGTGATCCACTTCCCGTCCGGGGTGTAGGCCGGGTAGAAGTCGAGGGCGTTGCCCGTCGTCAGCTCCGTCTCCGCCCCCGTCGCCGGATCGACCGAGACGACGTGGTAGTGGCCCTCGAACCAGCGCGACACCAGGATGCTCTTGCCGTCGGGCGCCCAGGACGGGTTGGCGTAGTTCACCTCGTAGCGCGGAGGCGTCAGGGAGCGCACCTTCTTGGTGACCGGGTCGATCACGACCAGGTGGTTGGTCGCGCGGGTCGTCGCGACGGCGACCAGCGACTGGCCATCCGGCGAGATGGCCGGCTCCACGGCCCGAAGGCTGGTCGTGAGACGGGTGCTGTGCTTGGTCTGGGTGTCGTAGCGGTAGAGGTCCGAGAAGCTGGTGAACTGGTGCTCGTCCGAGTTCTGGATGGAGTAGTAGGTGTAGCGGCCATCCCCCGTCCAAGAGTAGTCGCCGGTCGGATCGGTCGAGAAGAGTCGGGTTGCCCGGGCCCCGGGCATGGCCGCCCGTTCGGTCAAGAAGGAGCCCACGCCCTTGAGCGACTCCGTCACGCTCAGGCGGCCGTCGCTCAGCCACTTGGGATGGTGGTGATGACGGCCGGTATGGGTCAGCTGGGTGGAACGAGTGAGGGGCGATCGCTGGATCTCCTGGACCTGGACGGCATAGCGCTGCTTGAGCCAGGCGATCATCTCGTTCCACAGGCCGGCACAGGTCTTGCCGGGCAGGACCCTGGCGACGGCGAGGTTGATGCCGAGCCACGGGGTCGTCCCCATCACCTTCACGATCTTGGCGGGCTTGTCCTCGCCGTAGGTGTGGATCAGGTACTGGAAGAAGGGCATCCCGTAGTCATACTCGTTGCCGCCGGACGGCCAGTCGAGCAGGTAGGTGCCGTTGACCTGGTCGATCGTGTACAGGCGGTCTTCGAGGGAGGCCATGCGCAGGTGGGTGTCGAAGTCGCCCTCCTTGGCGCGGCCGCCCGGGGTGAACTTCGACTCGGTCGTGACGGCCAGGCCCTCGGTGATGAAGCGGGGCGGGTCCGAGAGCAGGTTGGGGATGTAGCTCTGCACGTAGCTCGGCACGCCGGGGATCGAGAATTGGCTGAAGAGGGCCGAGCCGAGGATGGCGTTGAGCTCGGTGATGGCCCAGGGGGTCTCGTTCTTGTGGAGGATGTGGGTGTACTCGTGGGTGACGACGTAGCGGATCCAGTCGTCGTAGCGGCCGATGGGGAAGCCGGCGTCGGGGCTGGGCGGGTGCAGGTTGAGGTGGATCCGGTTGTGGGGGTAGTTGTCGGCGTTGGCGTTGGTGTCGTCGTAAGTGTCGAAGCAGACGATATCCGTCTTCTCGTAGGTGGTGAGGCCCATGAAGGGGGCGTCCTTGCGGTGGGCATCCTCGGCGATCGCGAGCACCCGCCGGCCGATGTCTTCGAGCCCCTCCGGGTAGTTGACCCGGAAGTGGGCGCTCTCGAGGACCTTCCAGTGGAGGCCGGGCTCGAAGCTGGTGGCGGCTTGGGCGGGAGCGGCGAGGGCGAGGGTGAAGGCGAGGCCGAGGACGGAACGTTTCATCGTGACTCCCAAGCAAGCGAAACCGGGCCCCGCCTGGCACAGGGCTTCCCGATTATTCCCCCGCCGCTTCGATCGAAACCGTTTCCCCCGGGCGCCCAATCGGGTATAGTAGCTTTGCGTCTGCAAAGTTTCAGAGATCGCTCAACCCGCAGGAGTCCCCATGATCGAGCCGCTCCGTCGGTTCAAGGCCGAATTCTTCAAGGCCCTCGCCCATCCCTTGCGCATCCAGATCATCGACGCCCTCCGTGAGGGCGAGCGCGGGGTCAACGAGCTGGCCGAGCGACTCGGCGTGGAACCCACGACCGTCTCCCAGCAGCTCGCCGTCTTGCGCAGCCGCAACATCGTCTATGGGCGAAAAGAGGGGAACTACGTTCTCTATACGGTCAAGGACCCCATGATCTTCACGCTGCTCGACGACGCCCGACGGATCTTCAACAACCACCTCGTGGAGATCCGGGACACCCTGGAGGCCCTCGAACCCGCTACCTGAGCCGCTCAAGCCAGGCGGACGCTCTTTCGCTTTTTTTTGTTAACTATCTGCAGATATTTGAAGGTATTGGATTGATATGACAAAGGGTTGGCTTTCATGACGTTCAGTGGCCGCTCGACGCAACCGGGGATCGATGGCCATGACGCCGCGGAATGGCTCGCGGCGGGTTCGGATCCCGAGCTGGAGCTCCACCTGGTAAAAGCGATCGCCCATGCCGCCGAGTTTCTACCGGCGCAGCCGCCCATTCGGACCTTCGTCCACCACAACCCGCTGCATGCCTTCGAAGACCTGCCGTTCGAGCATGCCGTTTTGAAGGCGGCTCGCCGGTTCGGCACCCAACCCTACGAGTCCGAGGAGGCCTTCGCCTCCCACATGGCCTCGGGTCGCATCCAGGAGTCCGACCTCGTGGCCGTGCTGGCGACGAGGTCGACGGACGATCGCCCCGAGCTGCCGGACGGCCTGACCCGCGAATCCTTCCGCCTGCTACGGCTCCGCCACCTCTTCGAGATCCCGGAAGGCCTCGCGCTCGACTGGCTTCTCTCCGAGGGAGCCGCCCTGCGGCGCCTGCACCCCATGGTCGGAAGAACGGCACGCGAGCGGCTGCTTGGCCAGAACCACGACCCACAGCGGGAAGAGTGGGTATTGCGGTCCCTTTGGGAACTCTTCTCGCCGCTCGCGCCCAGCCAATCGACCCCCGAGGCCGCCCTGCGGTGGCGCGATCGCCTGCTGGCTGCGACCGGATCCGACCTGGACGAGTGGGTCCATCCACTCATGATCCGCCTGTGTGCAGGCTTCGTCGACCAGGGAGTTGCCTACTGGCCGATGCCCGAGCGCCAGTCGGGGATCCTGGACGCCTTTCGCGCCCTCTACGGCCGCCACGCCGGCCCACCCGACCCGTGGCAACACGGCCTATCGGAGTCTCTGGAACGCCAGGCCGCCGAAGGCTGGACCGCCGAGCGTACGGTTATCGAAATGCTGCAGGCCATGCGGATCCCGCCCGGGGAGTGGGAGGACTACGTCGCCGCGACGCTCCTCTCTCTGCGGGGCTGGGCCGGCATGATCCACCAACTGGAGGTGCGACCGGATCGGGCTCCCGTCCAGGCGCCTAGAGCGCGCCTCCTGGACTTCCTCGCCGTCCAGCTCGTCCTGGAATCCCACGCCATTCGCTACCTGCAAGGCGTTCCCTTTGGCCAAGGGGTGAATACCGACCCCCTGGAGCGCATGAGTCCGACCCACGCGCCGGACCGAAAGCGGGCGATCGCCTACGAAGCCTTCGTGCTCGCCCAGGTGGCCGGACTGCCTCCGGCGGTATGGACCCCGTCGCTCGCCGCGGCGTGGCTGCAGGAGGTGCAGGAGTTTGATGCCCTCCACCGCCGCCGGATGCTCCACCTGGCCTATGAGCACCGCCATCGGGTCGAAGTCCTCGATAGCCTGCTGGCGCATCAGCAACTTGGAACGGCCCCGCCCGCTCGACCTCGCGTTCAGGCCATCTTCTGCCTGGACGAACGGGAAGAGTCCATTCGTCGCCACCTCGAAGAGGTGTTTCCCGAGGTCGAGACCTTTGGCTGGGCCGGTTTCTTCGGGGTGGCGATGACCTATCAGGGCATCGAGGACGTACGGCCGACCCCCCTGTGTCCGGTTGCGATCCGGCCTCGCCACCTGGTCGTCGAGGAGGCCATCGAGGCCGAAGCCCACGCCGACCTGGCCCGTGCCAACCGTTTCATCGGCTCCTTGCAGCATTCGACTCGGGTCGGAAGGCAGACCCTGGTGCGCGGCAGCGTGCTGTCCGCCACGCTCGGCCTGCTCACGGTGATTCCCCTCATCGGGCGAACCCTGATGCCCCGGATCTCGGAACGCCTCTCCCATGCCTATCACCATGTCGCGGCCAAGCCCAGGACTCGCCTGAAGATCGAGCGTTCCGAATCGGAAGGGCCGGGCGAAACCGGGCTCTTGCCTGGCTTCACCGTCTCCGAGATGGCCGACGTCGTGGCCGGCATGCTGCGGCCGATGGGGATCGCGCGAAACCTCGCTCCCCTCGTGCTGGTGGTGGGCCATGGCTCGTCGAGCCTCAACAACCCGCACGAGGCGGCCCACGACTGCGGAGCGACCGGCGGTGGGCGGGGCGGACCGAACGCCCGGGCCTTCGCGGCCATGGCGAACCACCCTGGCGTGCGGGCGATCCTGCGGGAGCGGGGCCTCGCGATCCCGGAGAGCTCCTGGTTCCTCGGAGGCTATCACGACACCTGCGACGACTCGATGACCTACTTCGATGACGACCTGGTGCCGGAGGCCCTGCGCAAGGAGCTCGTCGCGCTGCACCGCGCCTTCGACGAGGCGCGGCGTCGCGATGCCCACGAACGTTGCCGCCGCTTCGAATCGGCCTCGCTCTCGCTCGGTCTGGAAGCCGCTTTGGCCCACGCCGAGGCCCACGCCGTGGATCTGGGGCAGCCCCGCCCCGAGTACGGTCATGCCACCAACGCCGTCAGCGTGATCGGGCGCCGCGAGCAGAGCCGTGGGCTGTTCATGGACCGCCGGGCCTTCCTGGTCTCCTACGACCCGACCGCGGATCCAGACGGCGCGATGCTGGGCCCCATGCTGGTCGCTCTGGGGCCTGTGCTGTCAGGCATCAACCTGGAGTATTACTTCAGCTTCGTCGACCCGACGGGCTATGGCTGCGGCACCAAGCTGCCGCACAACATCGTAGGCCTGCTCGGCGTCATGGATGGCCACGGCTCGGACCTGCGCACAGGCCTCCCGTGGCAGATGGTCGAGATCCATGAGCCGGTGCGGCTGGTGACGGTCATCGAGACCGAACCGGCCGTCCTGGAACGCCTCATGACGGCTCACTCCGGGTTCGGTCAATTGGCGAAGAATCGATGGATCCAGCTCGTCGCCTGGAGCCCGAGCACGGGGGAGATGAGCGTGCTCACTGATCAAGGCTTCCGCCCCTATGAGCCGGAAACGACCAAACTCAAGACCTTTCCCACCTCAAGGGAGTGCTACGGGGGGCACCGAGAGCACCTACCATGGGCCCGGATCGAAGCCGGGTGCCGCCTGGGAGCCGCCTCCTGATGCCGTTCAACTCCCACTCCCTCGAGGTTCTTCTGGCGCTGCCGTTTTTTACCTTGGCCTTGCTCGCGATCACCCGCTGGCTGGGCCGTCCGCTCAGCGAACGCCTGACTGTAGGCCTGGTCGGACTCGCCTTCGGGCTCGCCCTGGTAGGGATCTTTGGCCTCGATCACCCCGAAGACCTACCGTCGGTCGCCTTTCTGGCCCTCGACTTCGTGCTCGTCGGCCTAATCGCGGCCTTCTCCAGCCGCTACCTGCACCGCGAACCCGGCTTTCATCGCTTCTACCTGCTGCTGACGCTCCTGGCCATCGGCATCGAGGTCGTCGTCCTGTCCCCGAGCCTGGACGTGCTCATCGTCGGCTGGGAGCTCGTGGGGATCGCCTCCACCCTGCTCATCGCCTTCTTTCACCATCGCCCGAACCCCGTCCGTCATGCCTTCAGGGCCTTCATCACCTACCGAGTCTGCGATGTGGGGCTGATCTCCGGGGCACTCTGGCTGCATCACGTGGCTGGAACGACCGCTTTCATCCGGTCTGGCGACTGGGCGGGGCTCGCGGCCCCAGCGGGAACCGGCGCGACCGTCGTCGCGGGACTCCTGTTGCTGTTCGCTTCCATGGGCAAGTCGGCCCAGGTGCCATTCAGCGGCTGGCTCCCTCGGGCCATGGAGGGCCCCACCCCATCGAGCGCCATCTTCTACGGAGCCCTGTCGATCCACCTGGGTCCCTTTCTCCTGCTGCGATCGGCCCCGTTATTCGCCCATTCGCCCCTGCTATCCGCCCTGGTCGTCCTGGTCGGCCTGTCCACGGCCCTGCACGCGACGGTGACGGGCCGGGTGCAGTCAGATATCAAGAGCGCGCTCGCCTACGCTTCGATGACCCAGGTGGGCCTGATCATGGCCGAGATCGGACTCGGCTTCCATACGTTCGCCCTCGTCCACATCGTGGGCCACGCCTGCCTGCGCACCCTCGAGATCCTGCGTTCGCCCAGTCTCCTTCACGACCACCACCACCTGGAGCAGGCGATGGGCTCCGTCCTGCCCCGCACCGGCTGGCATTTGGAGCGCCTGGTGCCCGCGACATGGCAGCCTTGGCTCTACCGCTACGCCCTTGAACGGGGCTACTTCGACTCGTGGCTGAAGGACGGAGTCATCGGTCGCTTCGTGCGGTTGGTTCGTTCGATCGATCGGCTCGACCAGGCATGGATCGGCTTCTTGTCTCAACCTCCGGGCCCGCGCGCGATCGATGAGGCCGGGCGATCGCTGCGAGGCACCCCATGACCCAGTTCTATCCTTTGCTTGGCCCACTCGCCCTGTGGCTGGCGGCCTGGTGGATCGACCGGGGCATGCCGGATCGGAAGGCCCGGATGATCAGCCTTTCAGCGGCCGGGGTTTCGCTCGTGGCGACGCTCGCCCCGGGGCTCGTCCTGCGATCCAGCCTGTTGCCGGCGGCGATCGCCGCCACGGGGCTCGTGGCCGTCGCCCTCTCGCCCCTCGTCCGCACGGGACCAGGCGCCTTCGCCGGGATCCTGCAGGTGCTGGCGCTGTCGCTCCTGGCCACGCTGGGCCACAACCCGCTGGTGGTAGCCATCATGGGGGCCGGCACGGCCTGGCCGGTTTGGCGAGAGCTGCGCGCCCATGAATTCACCCGTGGACTGGCCCGGGCCTTCGCCCTTTACCTGGGATCCAGTGCCGCCCTCATGATCCTCGGAGCCTTGCTGTCGAGCCAAGGATACGCCTGGCCGGCCGTCGGGGTGGTTCTGGTGGGGTTGGCGATTCGGATGGGCCTCGTTCCGCTTCACAGCTGGCTGCCGGCTCTAGTCGAATCCGCCCCGATCGGCTTGTCGGTGGCTTTTCTGGCACCCGGCGTCGGCCTTCACTTGCTGTCTCTGGTGGCGCACGGTTTTCCAGGCCAGACGCTTGGAGTCGTTTCGACGATTGCCGTGGTCTCAGCCCTCTTCGCGGCGGCCATGGGGGCGGGTCAGTCGTCGGCGCGCCGCTCCTTGGCCTACCTCTTGATGAGTCAGAGCGCCTTGCTGGTCGTCGGGGGTCTGGAAAGCGCCGGGGATCCGCCTGGACCTTGGCTTTTGGTGCAGGTGGCGATCGCCGGGTTCGCCATGGCGATCGCCGGGCTCGAGGCCCGTCGCGGTCCCCTCTCCCTGGATCGGCCGAGCGGAAACTTCGCGCGGCTGCCGCGGCTCGCGACGGCGTTTCTGGTGCTGGGGCTGGCGATCGCCGGATTCCCGGGGACCATCGGTTACGTGGCAATCGAGCACCTGACCGGGGAAGCTGGCAGCCTATCCATCGCCCTGCGGATGGCTCTGCTCGCCGCGACGGCCTTGAACGCCATCGCGGTCCTGCGCGGCTTCTTCATGCTCTTCATGGGAACGGCCCAGCACCAGGGGGAGCAGGATACGACGAGGCGGGAGAGCCTGGTGTTCTCCGCCCTCATGGCGGCCGTCGTCCTGGCCGGCGTCTGGCCGGCCATCACCTGGCTGCCGTCAACCCTCTCGTCCCCCTGGGTTGGCCATCCCGACTTCCAGCGTATTACGGATCGTCCAACCCGATAAGGAACCAAACCCGGACCAGTCCGTTGCGGAGCGCAGCGGGAACCGTGATATCGACCGAGACGCGCCTTTCGAGGTGAGTGCCGTTCGGGCAGGGAATTGAAGCGACGTACCGTCCGGTCCCCACGTCGTTCACGATCAACCCGATGCGGAACACCCGCAGGTCGATATCGATGTTGAAGTTCCCTCCCTTCGGGATGGTCGACGAAAAGATGCGCTGACCGATGGCGAAGGTGCTTCCGCCACCCCCTCTGTAATAGGCCCCATTGTTGTTGAGGACATGCCAACCCTGCGGTTGGTTCAGGTAAGGGAACCCGGCCCCGAACCGGTATTGCAATTCCCAATCATCTCGCAGGGAGACCATGCCCCGGAGGATCTGCATGGATTCGATGGTGATGCTGGCCGTGCAGTCCCCCCCGATTCGGGGCGCGGGCAGGGGGGCGGGGCCCGGCGGCATGAAGGGCGCGAGAGGCGGGCTCGGCGGTAGGATAGAAATGGGTTGGGGACCCAGGCTCGGCGGCATGTTGGGCGTGGGTTGCTGACCCGCCGGCGATTCGGGGCCTGGCCGGCCGGGTTGCAGCGGCATGCCGGGAACCGGGGACGGCGAGAAGCTGGGTTCCCCGATTTGGCGCGGGGGAAGTTGCCCCCCTTGTTGGGTCTCGAACCGGCCGGGATGAACCGCGACGAAATCCGCTCGAACCGGCGGCTGGGATGGAGGGGGAGGCTGTCCGCAACCCGACAGCCCGACCATCGTCGCCATGCCAATCCACCAGACGAAGAAACGCCTCAACCCCATCGGAATCCTCGCTTCCTTGGCAGAAGACCTCTCCAGTCCTCTCCCATACCTGCGATCCCAGGGGTTCGCCCTCGGCCAACTTCGACGACACGGTCGACGAGGCTTCGACTCCGTCCTGCAATGGAGATTTCCTCGTTTACCGAGCCGGTAAACGAGCCTTCGAGGTCATCCCTGACCTGTAGCCCTAACGCGCGAACGGCTGCACGATCACCAGGATGACGATCCCGATCATCAGGAGGGTCGGAACCTCGTTCATGATCCGGAAGAACTTGCCGCTCTTGAACTGCGGGTCGGCGATCAGCTTCTTGCGCCAGCCCGAGGCCATGCCGTGCACGGCCGTCATGCCGAGCACCAGGGTGAGCTTGGCATGCATCCAGGGCTGGTGCAGGAGGCTGGGCATCATGACCAGCATCGAGATCCCGGTCAGGAAGGTCATGATCATCGCTGGGTTGACGATCCGGCGCAGCAGGCGCACCTCGTAGCCCTGCAGGCGCTCTTTCACGATGAATTCGGTCTCTTCGGCGTGGTAGACGTAGAGGCGCAGCAGGTAGAGCATCCCGGCCATCCAGGAGATGACCGAGATGACGTGAACGGCTTTGATCCAGAGAAACATGGGGGGTCCTTTGCTCGTGGAATCCTAGGCCCAGTCCCGGGCCACCAGAAAATCGGTCAGCAAGAGCGCTTCCTCACTGCCCGGCTCCGGCCGCCAATCGTAGCCCCAGCGGACGACGGGCGGCATCGACATCAGGATCGACTCCGTGCGCCCGCCGGACTGCAGGCCGAACAGCGTCCCGCGGTCCCAGACCAGGTTGAACTCGACGTAGCGGCCCCGCCGGTAGGCCTGGAAGGCGCGCTGGCGATCGCCATACTCCATCCCCCGCCGCCGCTCGACGATCGGCCGATACGCCGGCATGAAGTGGTCCCCCACCCGCCGGATCAGCTCGAACCCGAAGGCGAAGTCCCGCTCCGAGAAGTCATCGAAGAAGATCCCCCCGATGCCGCGCGGCTCCTGGCGGTGCTTGAGGTAGAAGTAATCGTCGCACCAGGCCTTGAACCGCGGGTAGTAGCCCGGCTCGAGCGGGTCGAGGGCGTCGCGGCAGGTCCGGTGGAAGTGGACGGCGTCTTCCGCGAACCCGTAGTAGGGTGTGAGGTCCATGCCGCCCCCGAACCACCAAACCGGCTCCTCACCGGCCTTCTGGGCGCAGAAGCAGCGCACGTTCATGTGGACGGTGGGCACGTACGGGTTGCGCGGGTGGAGGACCAGCGACACCCCCATGGCCTCGAACCCACGCCCCGCGAGCCCGGGACGGTTCGCACTCGCCGAGGGGGGGAGGGCGTCTCCAAACACATGCGAGAAGGCGACCCCGGCCCGTTCGAACAGGTCTCCATCTTCCAGGATGGTGGTGAGACCTCCCCCCCCTTGCGGACGCTCCCAGGCGTCTTTGCGGAAGGAGTGGCCATCCAGCGCCTCCAACTCGGCGACAATCCGATCCTGCAGGCCCTGAAGGTAGGTCTGGACGGCCACGAGGTCGATGGATGAGGTCACGGGGCTAGACGGGGACAACATCCGCGAGCTCCTGGACGGCACGCACGAAGGCCTGGGCGTGCGCGACCGGCACGTCCGGCAGGATGCCGTGCCCCAGGTTGAAGATGTGCCCGGGACGGCCCGCCACCGAGGAGGCGAGCCGTCGCACCTCGGCCCGGATGCTCTCGGGGCTGCCGTAGAGGCGGCAAGGGTCCATGTTGCCCTGCAGGGCGACGCGATCGCCCACCGCCGCGAAGGCGTCCGCGAGCTCGATCCGCCAATCGATCCCGACCACGTCGGCCCCGGAGTCGGCCAGGTCCGCCAGGACGTGCCCGGCCCCGTTCATGTACAGGATGACCGGCTTGCCCAGGTCCTTGACCCCCGCGATGATCCGCTTGGTCGCGGGCAGGGCGAACTCTCGGTAGTCGCGCGGCGACAGGTAGCCGCCCCAGCTCTCGAAGATCTGGACGATGTCGGCCCCCGCGGCAATCTGTAAGCGCAGGTAGTCGATGAGCGTGTCGGCGAGCTTGTCCATGAGCCGGTGGAAGGCCGCCGGATCGGTGTACATCAGCCCCTTGATGTGGCTGTAGTTCTTGCTGCCGCCCCCCTCGACCATGTAGGCCGCCAGGGTCCAGGGCGCCCCGCAGAAGCCGATCACGGGCAGGCGACCGGCGAGTTCCCGCTTGAGCCCGCTGATGGCCTCGCCCAAAAAGGGCACCGTCTCGGAGGCCACCGGCACCCGCAGCCGCTCGATGTCCGCCACCGAGCGCAGGGGGTTGTCCAGGTGCGGTCCCTTGTCGTCGAAGCGCACGGCCATGCCCATCGGCTCGACCGGGATCAGGATGTCCGAAAAGATGATGGCCGCATCCACCCCGATGTGCTCGACCGGCTGCATGGAGACCTCGATGGCGAGGTCCGGAGTCTTGCAGAGGGTCAGGAAATCGACCTTCGAGCGGATCGCCCGGAACTCCGGCATGTAACGGCCCGCCTGGCGCATGATCCAGACGGGCGGACGATCGACGGGTTGGCGCCGGGCGGCGCGGATGAGGCGGTGTTCGGAGGTAGTCTGGGACATTCGGCGGGGTCCTGTTCTCGGCGTCACGCCGCACCCGCGGCGGATTTCGAGTTCAGTCTACCATGCCCAGGCTGTCTACTCCTGTTTGTTAGGCGCTCTACCCTTTGGCGTTACGACGGGCGTTGCGCTTCGCCGGCTTGGGCATGGCCACGACGGCGTGGGGATCGCCGACCGACATGAGCTTGGTGACCCGCGGCTGGGCCAGGTGCAGGAAGATCGCCTGGGAGTCGATGGCCGCCCTCCCGTCCTCGGGGGTCAGACGCCGGTAGGTGCCGTCCGGGCCCATGAGGCGGGCCTGGGTGTTGTCCGCGAGCACCGTGTCCAGGACTTCGCGGTGAAGCCGCTCGCGCAGGACCGGGCTCTCGATGGGAAACAGCACCTCCACCCGGCGATCGAGGTTGCGGGGGCGCCAGTCGGCGCTGCCAAGGTAGATCCGAGGCTCGCCGCCGCAGCCGAACAGGAAGATCCGGCTGTGTTCGAGGAAACGCCCCACCACACTGATCACCCGGATGTTCTCGCTCACCCCGGCGAGCCCGGGGCGCAGGCAGCACATCCCTCGGATGATCAGGTCGATCTGGACGCCCTGGCGCGAGGCCGCGTACAGCTCCTGGATGATGGAGGGATCGGTCAGGGCGTTCATCTTGGCGATGATCCAGCCCGGCTGTTCGGGGCTGTGCAGCATGGCCTCGCGGCGGATCAGCGCGATCAGGGCGTCGCGCATCTCACCGGGAGCCACGATCAGCTTGCGGTAGTCGTGGGGGTTCGAGTAGCCCGTCAGGTGGTTGAACAGCTCGGAGACGTCCTCGACGAAGTCCGGATGGCAGGTGAAGAAGCCGAGGTCCGTGTAGATCCGGGCCGTTTGGGCGTTGTAGTTGCCGGTGCTCAGGTGGACGTAGCGCCTCAGGCCGTCCGGCTCGCGTCGCACGACCATGGCCATCTTGGCGTGGGTCTTGAGGCCGATCAGGCCATAGCTGACGTGGATGCCCACGTTCTCCATCTTGCGGGCCCAGGCGATGTTCAGCTCCTCGTCGAAGCGGGCCTTGAGCTCGATCAGGACCGCCACCTGCTTGCCGCGCTCCGAGGCCCGGATCAGGGCGTCCACGATGGCGCTCTCGCCGCTCGTGCGGTAGAGGGTGATCTTGATGGCCAGGACGTTGGGGTCGTCAGAGGCCGCCGAGATGAAGTGGACGACCGGATCGAACGACTCGTAGGGGTGGTGCAGCAAGAGGTCGCCGGAGCGGATGGCCGCAAAGAGGTCGGAGCCGGGCGGAACCTGAGGGGAGGTCGGAGTGAGCACCTGGTCCTTGAGCTCGGGGCGATCGAGCCGGATGAGGGCCATGAGGTCCTTGGCCGCCAAGAGGCCGTCCACCTCGTACAGGTCGTCCGTGCCGATCTCGAGCTCTTCGAGCAGCTCGAGCCGCAGGGATGCCGGCATCGACTGGTGCACCTCGACTCGGGAGGTGTCGGCGAAGCGGCGATCGCGCAGGCCCTTCTCGATCGAGAGCAGCAGGTCCTCGGCCTCTTCCTCTTCGATGTCGATCCCGGCGTCGAGCGTGACCCGGAACGGGTAGCAGCCCAGGATCGTGACCCCCTTGAACAGGGCCCCGAGGTTGGCCGTGATCAGGTCCTCGAGGAGGACGTACTGACTGGTACGACCGATGGGGACGAGGCGGGGGATGGTGGGCGGCAGCTTGACGACCGCCCACGACTCCCCCTCGGGCGTCAAGAGGCGCACGGCGAGGTTGACGCTCAGGTTGGCGATGTAGGGGAAGGGGTGGCTGGGGTCGATGGCGAGCGGGGTCAAGACGGGGTAGACGTCGCGCTGGAAGTAGGTGTTGAGGCGGCTCGCCTGGCTGCTCGTCAGCTCTTCGTAGCGCAGGATCGTGATGCCGTGCTCCCGCAGGGCCGGAAGGACGTCGCGGTTGAGGCAGTCCGAGAATTTCGCCAGGGTCGGCAAGAGGTCGCGCCGGATCACGGCGAGCTGCTCGGTGGCCGACAGGCCATCGGGCGAGTAGTTGGGCATGTCGGACCGGGCCTGCTCCTTGAGCAAGGCGACCCGGACCATGAAGAATTCGTCGAGGTTGGAGGCGAAGATGGCCAGGAACTTGAGCCGCTCGAGCAAGGGGTGGCGAGGGTCGAAGGCCTCTTCGAGCACGCGCTGGTTGAAGGCGAGCCAGCTCAGCTCCTTGTTGACGTAGAGGTCGCGCAGGCGCAGGACGGCCCGGGGTTTGCGCGTCCCCTTCGGTTTGCGGTGGATCATGCAACGTCTCTCCTGGCGGGGATGGAGCTGGTCTATTACCATACCCTGATCGGCCCCATTCCACGCAATCGCCCGCTCGGCGCTAGCAGGGACCGCTCCTCCGGTCCTAACATGGCGTAAGCATGTCCGGAAGGGAATCCGGGCTACCTTGAATCCCCCACCCCAGGGGGCGGGGGCCGGGGGCGGGGGAAAAGCGAGCCTGGATGGCTCGCCCTCCCTGTTTAGCCACGGCAGAGCGAGGAGGGGCGGCATGCGAGGATGGAAACTGGCGTGGGTCCTGGCCCTGGTGCTCATCCCGTCCCCCGGGTGCGCCCGCCTGATCGCAGGCGGACTGGTCGCCTCCCAGGCCCTCACGCCCATCAGCGACGACCAGGAGATCGCCATGGGGGCGGCGGCCGTCCGGCAAATCACGGCGAGCCCGGACTTCCACCTCTACGCCGAGCCCCAGGTGAACGCCTACGTGACCCGGATTGGCCGTGAAATGGCCGCCCAGACCAGCCGACCCAGGCTCCCCTGGCAGTTCATCGTCCAGGACAGCCCCACGATGAGTGCCTTCGCCCTGCCGGGAGGCTTCGTGTTCGTCACGACCGGATCCCTCAAGGCCATGACGAACACGGCCGAGCTCGCCGGGGTGCTCGGCCACGAGTGCAGCCACGTGGCAGTCAAGGACGGGATCCAACAGGTCAAGGAGCAACTGATCGCCCAGGGAGTCCTGATCTCGGCCCTCGGGGAGAGCCCGCAGGTGGCCCAGCTCGCGGGCGACATCGCGGCGACCGTCGTGCTGCGCGGCTACAGCCGCGAGGCCGAGTACCGGGCCGACTGCAACGGGGCGATCGCCATGTCTCGAGCCGGCTACGATCCGCATGAGCTGGTTCACTTTTTGCAGGTGCTCGCCCAGCTTCCGCCCGAGACCCCCTCCTGGCTCGGCGCCCTCGCCACCCACCCGACCGCTCCTGACCGGATCGCGCGCCTGACCCAGGAGATCGCCTCCCGGCACCTCGAGGGACGGCTGGTCGAGGCACCGGAATTCCAGGCGGCGATGGCCCCGCTCACCGGGGGCGGGGCAGCTCGAACCAGAAGGTGCTGCCCTCACCCGGGGCGCTCTCCACTCCGATTTGGCCGCCGTGGGCCTCGACCAGGGTCTTGCAAATGCTGAGACCGAGTCCGGTGCCCCCGACCTTTCGGACCCCTTCCTCCAACTGCTGGAAACGGTGGAAGAGCTTGGGCAGGTCATCGGTCGCGATCCCGATGCCGGTGTCGCAGACCTCTCCGCGCACGCTGGATTCGAGAGACCGTAACCGGACCCGGATCGCGCCCCCCCGCGGGGTGAACTTGATGGCGTTGTTGACCAGATTGATCAGCACCTGTTCGACGCGGAGGGGGTCCATGGGCACGGAAAGGGTCTCGTCAGGAGGGGAGAGGTCCAGGATCACCGAGGCCTCCAGGGCCTGCGGCTGCAGGCTCACGACCACCTTCCGGGCAATCGTCGCGAGGTCGGCGTTCTCGAGCTGGAGGCGGAAGGTGCCGGCCTCCATGCGGGCGAAGTCTAGCAGGTCGTCTACCAGGTGCTGCAGGCGACGCGTGCCCTCCTTGATCTCACAAACGTAGGTGAGCTGCTGTTCGGAGAGGGGGCCCCCCACCAGGTCCTCGAGAAACTCCGTGTAACCCAGGATCGAGGTGAGCGGGGTCCGGATCTCGTGCGACACGGCGTTGACGAAGTTGCTCTTGAGGCGATCAAGCTCGCGCATAGTCTCGGCCTCGGCGCGGGCTGCGGCCTCGCGCAGCTGGAGGCGGGCCCTCTCCTCCTCGGCCCGGATTCGCTCCGTGATGACCTCGTAGGTGCCGAGAATCCCGACCACCTGCCCGTCAGTGGCGCGCAGGGGCACCTTGTTGGTTTCGAGCCAGTCCAGCGAGCCGTCTGGATGGTGCAGGGGCTCCACGATCTGGGTCTCGGGCACCCCCGATTCCATAACGCGGCGATCGACGAGTCTAAACCACTCGGCCTCTTCCCGGACGGGCACCAGCTCGTAGTCAGTCAAGCCGACGACCTCGGCGGGCGACAACTTGCCGTGCTTCTCGGCGAACGTCCGGTTGCAACCGAGGTAGACCGAGTTGCGATCCTTCCAGAAGACGGCCTGCGGGATGTTGTCGAGAACGAGGTGGAGCATGGCCCGCGACTCGAGCTCCTGCAGGACCAGCCCGCCGGTCGCCTCGTAGAACAGCAGGCGACGGCGACATTCGGCCAGTTCGGCCGCCAATTCCTCGCGAGTGGGCTCGCCAGGTTGGCTGGTAAACGACTTGCGGGCATCCATGGCCCAATCCTACCCGATCCATGCCACGGACGAATCCCGAAGCGCCCCTGGAATCGGCTCCAGCTAGCGGTGGTAGGAGACCCCTAGCTGTACGCCGGCGGCGAGGCGGATCACTGCTTCTTTTCCACTTTGGCCCAGGTGTCGCGCAGGGTGGCGGTGCGGTTGAAGATGAGGCGATCGCCCGAAGAATCCGGGTCCACGCAGAAGTAGGCGAGGCGCAGGAACTGGAAGCGATCGCCCGGCTTGGACTGTTTGAGCGATGGCTCGGCGAGGGCGTTCGGGAGCACCTCGAGCGAGTTCGGATTGAGCTCGTTGAGGAAGTCGTCGGTGGGGGCCGGCGTGGTGAAGAGGGTGTCGTAGAGGCGCACCTCGGCCGGGACGGCGTGCTCGGCCGAGACCCAGTGCAGGGTACCCTTGACCATGCGGCCATCGGGAGTGACGCCGGCCTTGCTCTCGGGGTCGTAGGTGCAGCGCAGCTCGACGATGTGGCCCGCGTCGTCCTTGATGACCTCGCGGCAGGTGATGTAGTAGGCGTGCTTGAGGCGCACCTCGCCACCCGGGAAGAGCCGGAAGAATTTCTTGGGCGGATCCTCGCGGAAGTCGTCCTGCTCGATGTAGATCGTGCGGGAGAAGGGGACTTTGCGGGATCCGGCGGTGGGATCCTCGGGGTTGTTCTCGGCGTCGAACCACTCGACCTGGCCCTCGGGGTAGTTCTCGATCACCACCTTGAGGGGGTTGAGGACGACCATGACCCGGTTGGCCGTGAGGTTGAGGTCGGTGCGGACGTGGTGCTCGAGGAGGCCGAACTCGACGACGCCGCCTGCCTTGGTGGTGCCAGTGCTGGCCATGAAGTTGCGGATGGCGGCGGGCGGGTAGCCGCGGCGGCGCATGCCCGAGATGGTCGGCATGCGGGGGTCGTCCCAGCCGCTGACGTGGCCGCCCTTGACGAGCTCGATCAGCTTGCGCTTGCTCGTGATCATGTAGGCGACGTTGAGGCGGGCGAACTCGATCTGGCGCGGGTGGCAGTCGATCGTGATGTGGTCGAGGACCCAGTCGTAGAGCGGGCGGTGATCCTCGAACTCGAGGGTGCAGATCGAGTGGGTGATGCCTTCGAGGGCGTCCGAGATGGGGTGGGCGTAGTCGTACATCGGGTAGATGCACCAGGCATCGCCCGTGCGGTGATGGTGGGCGCGGCGGATCCGGTAGAGGACCGGATCGCGCATGTTGAGGTTGGGCGAGGTCATGTCGATCTTGGCGCGCAGGACGAGGGCGCCGTCCGCGAACTCGCCGGCGCGCATGCGCCGGAAGAGGTCGAGGTTCTCGGCGACGGGGCGATCGCGGTCGGGGCTGTTGCGGCCCGGTTCGGTGAGGGTGCCGCGGTACTCGCGCATCTGGTCGGGGGTGAGGCTGTCGACGTAGGCGAGGCCCTTGTTGATCAGCTCTTCGGCGTACTGGTAGAGCTTCTCGTAGTAGTCGGAGGCGTAGTAGAGGCCGCTCCACGCGAAGCCGAGCCACTTGATGTCGGCCATGATCGACTCGACGTACTCGGTCTCTTCCTTGGTCGGGTTGGTGTCGTCGAAACGCAGGTTGCAGGTGCCGCCGTACTCCTGAGCGAGGCCGAAATTGAGGCAGATGGCCTTGGCGTGGCCGACGTGCAGGTAGCCGTTGGGCTCAGGGGGGAACCGGACGGCCACATGGTCGTGCTTGCCCGACTGCAGGTCCCCGTCGATGATCTCGCGGATGAAATCGCGGCCGGGCTTTTCGGTGAGCGTCGGGGCGTTGGCGGTGTCCATGGGCGGGCCTTTCATGCGACGGGGATTCTAAGAGGGTGGTACCAATCTACCAACATCCGGGGTGCGCGACTAGGCCGGTCGCAGCGCCAGCCTTGTCTCCCCCAACCCTTTGGGGAGGGGGTTGGTGGGCGGGGTGTCAGTCAGGACGCACTGGAACGAACAGCCGGCTCCCAGTAGGTGGTGCGAAGCAAAGCAAGCAGGTCGGCGCCTTCCCTGGACAGCGTGCGGTAGGCGAGATAGCCATCGGGCCGTACCAGCGCCAGCCCCCCCGATTCCAGCCCGAAGGTGCGCCGCATATCCCCGTGGGGATCCACCTCGGCGCCGACCACGTGAAGGGTGACGTAGGCCGGCCAGCCGGCCGGGACCCCGCCATCCCCAACGACGCCCGGGAACACCAAGAGGTGATGGGCAGGGCCACGCAAGAGGTCGAACAGGGTCCCACTCCCGATGGCCAGATCCGGCACGCGGGAGCCCGCCCGCAACCCATGCCCGGGGTCCCCGACCGCGTCGCAGACGATGGGACTGTCCGGATAGGCGATCCCCAGCTCCGAGACGAAGCCGAAGGCCTTGGCCCGCCGTCCCCGATCGGCCAGGACCCGGGGCACCACCCAGCGGGCCATGGCATCGCGGACGGTCGTCACGAGGGGGTTTCGGGACGAAGCGAAGGAAAACAGGCGATCGGTGCCCTTGAGCAATTGCTGGCCGACGGGATAGCGCTCGGCGTGGTAGCTATCGAGGAGGCGATCGCCCCCCTCGCCCCTTAGCACCATCGCGAGCTTCCAGCCCAGGTTGTAGGCGTCCTGGATCCCCGTGTTCATGCCCTGGCCACCAGCCGGGCTGTGGATGTGGGCGGCGTCCCCGGCGACGAACAGCCGGCCGGCCCGGTAGCGGTCGACGCCGCGGTGGTGGAGATGGAACTTGGCCAGCCAGCGAGGGTCGTGCAGGCGCATGGGCAGGGACGACCACCGGTCGACGAGTCGCTGGAACTCGTCGAGGGTCGGCTCGCCGGTCGCCCCGGGGTCCCCGCGCATCGTCGAGAGGATCCGGTAGGTGGAGCCGGTGAGCGGGATGAAGGCCAGGATCCCCGAGCGGGCCAGGAAGAAGCGCAGCCGCGGCTCCTGCTGCCAGTCGATCTCGACGTCGGCCAGGATGAAGTCCTGGGGATAGGCCGCCCCTTCGAAGCGGAGGCCCGCCGCCTTGCGAACGAGGCTATGAGCCCCGTCGCAGCCGACCGCGTAGGCCGCGCGAACCTCCTCGGTCCGCCCATCGGGGTGGCACAGGGTGGCGCGGACCCCTTCGTCATCTTGCGCGAGCGCCACCACCTCGACGGGATGCTCGACCCGACCACCCGCCCTCAGCAAGGCTTCTTCTAGCACCCGCTCGGTCTCGGCCTGGGACACGAAGAGGGCGAAGGGAAAGGGCGTGCCCTCGAAACCGAGGTCCCGCAGGGTCAGGCTTACCCGCTCCCTGCGGTTCGTGTAGATCGTGACGTCGTAGGTCTGGCGTCCCTTTTCGATGAGGGGGCGGGCCAGATCGTGCTTGTCGAGCAATTCGAGGGTCCGTGACTGGACGACCAGCGCCCGTGACTTGTCCGAGCGCTCGACGAACTTGTCGACCAGGCGATAGCGGACGCCACGGATCTGCAGCTCCAGGGCCAACGTGAGGCCCGTGGGCCCGGCACCGACGATCAACACCTCACAATCGGACATAGGCAGGCCTCCCTTTGGGACTCACCTTATCACTCCTGCTTGCCGGACTCCAACCTCCGAACCCCGGCGACACCAAGCCCGCCGGCGATCGGCTTGACAGGCGAGCGTTCGCCCGAGCAAGCTAGAGACGGCAAGGGAGGCTTGGGGTGGACGGAACCGTCGTCAGGGGGCTGCCAGGGCCGGAGCTGTCCGGCACCCTCTGGCGCACCTACGGGGAGTGGCTACGCTCCGGTGTCCCATCCGACCGGATCCTGGCCCTCCTCGACTCGGCGACCCGCACGAGCTGGACCGCGCTGCTCAAGGGCGAGCCCGAAGAGCACATCGCCCCGGGCTCGCGCCCCAAAACGCCTGTCGAACCCTTCACCCTGGCCACCGGAGCCCAGCGCTTCGACACCCCCAACGCCTGGATCCGCAAGGAGCTGGACCGGTGGTGGCCCGTGGTCGACGCCCGGCTCACGGCCATGGGTCTCCCGGCTGCCCGACCTGTCGCCACCCCGCTCGTCGTCGACGTGACGATCGCCCAGCACCTCCTGGAACGCTTCAGCGCCGAGCTCCGCCCCCCCGTGGGGACCTTGCTCGAATCGTCCGAAACCGATCGCCTCTTCCAGAACATCCAGATGCTCGATGCCCTGTCCCGGGGAATCGAGCACGGCGCCTCGCTGGCTGCCGTGGACGACGGTACCCCGATCGAGGGCCTCGTCGCACCCATCATCCGCAAGCTCAAGGACGGCGGGGATCCGTCCCCGGACGCTCAGCGGCGACTCGACGAGATGGGACAGGTCCTCGTTCGATACGCCTCGGGGATGCTGACCCACCGGATCCTGGATTTCGCTCTGGCGCTCGACTGCTACACCGCGCTCTTGTGGCCCCATCCGGCGTACCGCACCTACTTCCTCTCGGGGACCACCCACCTGCTGGTCGAGAACCTCGACGAGTGGCCGCCCCGCCTGCTCAGCTGGATCGAAGAGGTGGGGGAAAGCGGCCCGATCCTGTTCGCGACCCGACAGGGTGAACCCGAACCGGGGTCCTTCGCGGGCGGGCTGAGGGAGCACCTCGGCGCCGACCCGATCGGGGCCGAGGCCCTGGCCTCTCGCCTGACGAGCCTCCCTCCCGACGCGTCCGATCCCCCCTTTCACGGGGTGGGTCGAGCCCTCTACGACGCCGTGCTGGGACATGTGGCCAAGATCGACCGGCCCGTGGATCTCATGATCCGGCTCGACCACCTGACCTATGGGGACATGCTGGATGTCGTGCTGGCCGAGCTCATGGGCCTCCTGCAAGACGTGCCCCCGGACGAGGTCGCGCTGGTCGTCCCCACCCTCGACCCGCTCGTCATCTGGCTGGTGCGCCACAAGCTCGAGCAGATCGGGCGATCGCTCTACGTCTTCGCGGGCACCAACCGGCTCACCGACTACCGCCCCGTCCGCGTCCTCTTAACCCTCACCAAGCTGGCCCATCCCGCCTGGGGCCTCGTGCCCACGACCTTCGAGCTCCAGGAGCTCGTCGAACAGGTGACCCGACTCGACCCGTTCCGCATGGGTCGGGTGGCCGATCGCCTCCTGATGAACGGCTCGCTCGTCGCGACCGACTGGCTCGGAGCCCTGCTGCCCGAGCTCGGGGATCGCGGGCGCGAGTGCTACGACCGGCTCGTGAGGTGGCTCGACGAGATGGGCAGCCACGGGCTTCCCGACCTCCACCTGTTCCTGCAGGACGCCTTCGCCCGTGTCTACGTCCCGTCCCTCCAGCTTCCGCCCGACGGAAGGGACCCTGACGAGCGCGCCCAGCGCGAGATCAGCCAGATCGGCCAGCTCATCGATCTCGCCCGCAAGTTCCAGGAGGCCGATCGCCGGGTGGCCGGCTCGGATGATGCGGCCTGGGGCCGGCGGTTCATGGAGCACCTCGCGGGCAACCCGATTGCCGAGCGCCCCTTCTTCAAGCGCGAACCGCGCCGGGACGCCCTCATGCTCAGCACGGCGCACCAGCTCGCGGAGCGGGGGTTCCGGGCGACGGGCGATCGCCTCGAGCACCTGTTCGTGCTCGACCTGGGCGCCGAAACCTGGTGGAAGCCGGACCGGCGCGAGCTGACAAACCCATGGGTCCTCTCGAGACACTGGCCTGGCGGGCGCTTCACCGAGGAGGATGCCCAGGAGCGCATGAACCTCAAGCTCGCCCGTGTTCTGTTCAGCCTGTGCCTCAAGCCACGCAGCTCCCTGCGCCTTCACGCCTGCCTGACGGATGCTGAGGGCCGCGAGAACCTGGGCGAGCTCCCGGGGATGATCGAGGAGATCGTGGGCCGTACCCCGACGAGGGCCCGGGCATGAACGACTCGTTGCGTCCGGCTCAGCAACGGGCGCTCGCCTACGAGGGGGGCCCGCTCGCCATTTCGGCGGTGCCAGGGGCGGGCAAGACCTTCATCCTGACGCGGCTCGCCGTGCGCCTGGTCAAGGATCTGGGTGTGCGCCCGCGTCAGATCCTGATCCTGACCTACATGCGGAGCGCGGCGGCGACCTTCCGCACCCGGATCAACCAGGCCCTCACCGCAGAGGGCATCACGGCCTATGGCCTGCAGGCCATGACCATCCACGCCTTTTGCCTGGGCGTAATCAAGCGATACCGAGGATCCCAGCGTGAGGTGGCGAGTGAGGACTCGCTGCTCGGATCCGAGCCGTTCCAGGTTCTCTCGGAGCCTGAGCAAAAGCGGATCCTGCTGGCGGGTCTGAAGGCTTTCGGCCAGGACCGCGCCGCCTTCGCGGCGTGGCGGGAGCGGCGCGCGGGGGCCGATGGCGATCGCGGAGCCAAGAAGGACCTCGAGACCCTGTTCTACGAAACAGCCGACACGGCCCTGCGGGTCATCGGCGCGGCCAAGGCGTTCCGGCTCTCAACCGACCAGGTGGATGCCTTGCTGGGGACCACCCAGCCTGAACTCGCCTTCCTGTACCGCTTCTACCTGGCGCGCCAGCAGGCCGAACGGCTCGTCGACTTCAACGACCAGGTGCAGCAGGCAATCGCCCTCCTCCGGCGCGACCCCGCCCTCTTGAGCTGGTACCAGCGCCGCTACGCCTACATCTTGGAGGACGAAGCCCAGGACTCCACGGCGGCCCAGCACGAGCTCCTGACCCTGTTGACCGCTCCGGACCACGGTGGGGCTGGCAACCTGGTCCGGGTGGGGGATTCCAACCAGTCCATCACGACGACCTTCACCTTCAACGACCCGGAGTACTTCCGCGACTTCTGCCGGAGGCTGGAACCCCAGGGCCGCCACGTGGTGATGGATCAGTCGAGCCGCAGCGCGCCCGAGATTCTGACTCTCGCCAACTCGCTCGTGACCTTCGCGGCCGAGCATCCACACCCCGACATCCGCCGAGCGTTCGTCACGCACCTGATCCAACCGGTGACCGAGGGCCAGGTCCGGAACCCGACGCTCCTGGCCGCTCCCAGCTGGACCATGTATGACAATCCAGATGACGAACGCCTTTCGATCCTCCGGGCCGCCGGATCCTTTCTCGCCGCCGATCCCGACGCGCACGCCGCCATCCTGGTCTGCCGCAACAAGGACGTGGCTGACTATGCCGCGGACGCGCGGCGCCTGGGGATTCCCCTGTTCGAAGGGGGGCTCGCGACCCTGAAGTCCCAGGACGTCCTGGCCGTCCTGGTCGAGCTCGCCCACTTCCTCGCCGCGCCGGGGGACCATGCGAACCGCCGATTCCAGCGCCTCGTGGAGCTCTCTCAGCGCCACCAGCAAGAGGCCTGGGCCGACCCCAAGACAGCCCTCGCGTTCCTCCACGAGGCCTCCATGCCGGACCTCGTCTACCCCGCCTACAACCTGGCTCCCCCGCGTCCCGTGGCGCTGTCCGAGCGAGACTACGCGACCATGCTCGACGTGGCCGACGTCGTGAGGCTCTGCTTCGACTCCCGGCACCTTCCGCCCGAAGACGCCTTGCCGCAGGTCGCCCTCGCTTTCTTTTCCGATCCTCTGGCTCCGCTCATCGCGGCCACGGCCGTCAAGGCAGCGCGCCGGACCCTGTCGCGGTCGACAACCGAATCCGGCAACCCATGGGCGGGCTTCGCCCGCGAGTTCGAGACCCTGAGCCACCTCGCCGAGCGTCGGGAGCTCGTGGTCGCCGAAGGGACCTTGGCCGTTCCGCAGACAGGCGAGCTCCAGGTTCTCACCCTGCACGGCTCCAAGGGGGCCGAATACGACGCGGTCTGGATTCCGGGGATGGGCTACGGGGAGAGAAGCTCGTCGTCCTGGTTCCCCTGGATGCCCGCGGACACCTACGTCATGGACGTGGAGGGTCTCAAGGCCGAGCGGGCCCTGCGGCTCGGTCCCGACACCGCGCTGCCGCCCGAGAGCATGCTCGTGGAAGAAGCCAAAGCCGCGGCGATCGCCGAGCGCCTGCGCCTCCTGTACGTCGGGATCACGCGCGCCCAGCGGGCCCTGCACCTGTCAGCGCATCGCTCGATCCGCCGCCAGGACTCGCTCCCGCGCCACATCGCGTACCTGGCCGCACTGTGCCAGCCACGGGAGGCCGTCCGATGACCCCGGAGATCGGGCGGGAGATCCCGCGCCTGAGCGTCCAGAGCCTGCGCACGTACGACGATTGCCCGCGGCAGTTCGCCATGAAGTACCAGCTGAACCGGTACTGGCCAGCCCCCCGCCCCGCCGATCTGGCGGAGAGCCGGTCGGACCGGGTGAGTGGGACCGAAGTGGGAAACCTGATCCACCGGCTGATTGAAGTCCGTCAGCTCGGTCTGGACCCCGAACCGCTGCTCGCCGCCAACGACGACCGGATCCCCGAGCTGCGCCGGCTCTGGGAGGCCTTTCTCGCCTCGGGCCACGCCGACCCGGCGCCCGAAGCCGAGGTGTGGACGGAGCAGCCGCTTTACTTCTCGCTGGAGGGCGTGCCGTTCATCGTCCGCTTCGATCGGTTGGTGAAGGATCGCGATCGCTGGCAGATCCTGGACTGGAAGACCGGCCATCTCGACGAAACCAGGTTGCGGCAGACCTGGCAGACCAAGCTCTACCCGTTCGCCCTGGTCGAAGCGGGGCATGCCCTCGGCCACGGGCCGATCCGCCCCGAGCAGGTCATGCTCGTCTACTGGGAGGTCGCCCGGGGCAAGGGCCACCCCATCTCCTACGACGCCGCGACCCACGCCGCCGCGCGTCGGGAGTTCATCGCCCGGGCCCAGGCCGTGAAGGTCCCCTTCGGCCCGGAACTCCCCGACGATCCCCGCTTTCCGCGCCGATCCGCCCACTGCGGGCGTTGCTCCTTCGATTCGCTGTGCAACGGCGATCGCCTTGCCACGCCCTCATCAAGCCCGCCACTGCCAAGATTCTCGCTGGACGCGGGATGTCAGGGCGCCTCGCACGACGGGTAAGCTATGGCCCGCCCATGCGTCGGATCACGTTGTTGATCGAATCTGAGATGTACAAGTACCCGTTGGCATCGAGCGCGAGGCCAGCCGGGTAGTCGAATCGGGCAGCCGAGCCAAGGCCATCGGCATATCCCTCGCTCCCACCCGCCAGCGTGGTCACGACTCCGGAAGGAGTCACCTTGCGGATGACATGCGATCCGATCTCCGAGACGTAGAGGTTACCGGAGCGATCAATGGTCAGGCCCTTTGGCAGGTTGAACTGGGCGGAAGTCCCGGTTCCGTCCGCCGATCCGGAGGATCCCCCACCCGCGAGCGTGGTGACGGTACCGTCCGGTGTCACGCGGCGAATGGCGTTGTTGAACTCGTCGGCCACATACAGGGTGCCGCTGGCGTCCATGGTCAACCCTGCGGGGTTCGAGAATTTGGCCGCTACGCCTGAAGCATCGGCCAAGCCGGCCGAGTTGCCGGCCAAGGTTGTCACCACCCCCGATGGGGTCACCTTCCGGATCCGATTGTTGCCAGTGTCGGCCACATACAGGTTGCCGGCCGAATCGACGGTCAACCCTTCGGGGTCGGAGAATCGGGCCGCCGTTCCGACACCATCCGAGTAGCCCCCTGCCGAATTGCCCGCCAAAGTCGTCACGGTGCCGTTGGGAGTGATCCGTCGAATGGTGTTGTTGCGACTATCGCAGGCATACAGATTGCTGACCTGATCGATTGCCAGGCCAGTTGGCCCCCAAAACTGAGCGCCTGAGCCCGTGCCGTCGGCCGATCCGATGTCTCCGCCTGCCAAGGTCGTGACCGCTCCGGCCGGGGATATCTTGCGGATAGCGTAGTTGAACCGGTCGGCCACGTACAGGTTGCCGGACAAATCGAACGTCAGGCCAGCGGGCCCCTTGAAGCGCGACGAGGTCACGTTGCCGTCCAGTATCCCGGACCCACCGGCAAGGGTGGTGACGGTCCCGCTGCTCGACAACAGTCGGATGGTCCGGTGGCCACTCTCCGTGATCGCCACGTTTCCGGAACGATCCACGGCCACGCCAGTCGGCCAGTAGAATTGGGCGGATGTTGCCGCCCCATCGGCAAACCCGAGTGAGCTTCCCGCGACGGTAGTGACCACGCCGCCCGGTGTCACCTTGCGAATCCGCGAGTCGATCGTGTCGGCCACAAAGAGGTTGCCGGCGGAATCCAGGGCGATACCGGCGGGCTGGGTGAAGGTCGCACCGGTTCCGGCGCCATCCGCGAAGCCGCTCAACCCACTGCCGGCCAACGTGCTTACCTGGCCGGCCGAGCTTACCTTGAGGATCCGGTTTTTCGAGGTATCTGCGACGAAAAGGTTGCCACCCGAATCAGCGGCCAGGCCGAACAGCGTTCCGGATTGCAGGGAGAAGGATTGGCCCAAGGTGAGACCGGGCACGGTTGAGACGACTCCGTCCGGTGTCACCTTCCGGACCTTCTGATTCCCGGTGTCTGCGACATAGAGGGTCCCGCTGGCATCGATGGCCAGTCCGCCCGGATAGTTGAAACGGACCGAGAATCCGGTCCCATCCGCGTAACCCGACACCGGGATGGCGCCAGCATAAGTCGTGACGACCCCGTCAGGGGTCATGCTGCGAATGAGGTGGTTCCCGGAATCGGCCACATAAAGGACGCCGTTGCCATCCATCGCCAGACCGATGGGAGTGTCGAACTGAGCGCTGCTGCCAGTCCCATCGGCCCATCCGCGCCTACCGCCCGCCACCGTCGTCACGACCCCGGTTGGCGACACCCGACGAATCGCATGCAACGCCGTGTCGGTGAAGTAGAGGTTGCCGTTGGCATCGAACACAGCGCCGTATCCCGCGACCAGTGCGGTCTTTCCGGTGCCATCCGGCGAAAACAGTCCGGCGAATGTCGTGACCCGATTCGAGGTGACCGGGGCCAGGAGAAGGGGCACCGAAGGAGGGCTGCTTGTAGCTAATGGCGTGGGGGATGGGCTTGGTTGGGGCGAGATGGTGGCGCTCGGGGTCGAGGCTGCGCCTGATGAGTTCGCCCCACCCCTCGTTGGGAGGGTTGTGATTGGCAAGCTTCCCAGGCCGTCGGTGACGGTGCAACCAGGAAGCGCGATCGCTCCGGCACACAGGCCAATTGCAATGGTTCGGTATCGATTCAACCTGCGGCCTCCGGACTCCCAACGGCGGACGTGACAAGCGCTTGCTTGTCACGACATACCCGCCCTGATCGGCGCAGAAACGAACGAGGCCTCGACTCAGGGGCCCTCCTCCGGTCGGAGGCCGATCCGCCCCGAGCAGGTCATGCCCGTGTACTGGGAGGTCGCTCGAGGCAAGGGCCATCCCATCTCCTACGACGCCGCAACCCGAGCCCCCGCTTCCTCGAATTTCGCCGGATCGTTGGGCCGGCCTGGAGACCTGGCGGAGGCCATCCGATGGATCGCTTGGGTTAGTGAAGGCTTTCCCAGACCTTACGCTCGTCATAAGACACCGAATGGGCTGACGGCTCGATAACAGCCTCATCGCATGGGCCCCTTGTTGGGGCGGAGCAAGGGGGGGCGAGATGGGACTTTCGGGGATCGCGGCAAACGGCGCGAAGACCGTGTTGACCAAAACCACGGCCGCCGGTGAATCCGGTGTGGCAAAAGAAGCGGCCGATCAAGCGACCACTGGCCTTTCAAAGGACGTGTTCAGTTCCGGCCAGTCCTCTTTGGCGAACAAAGCCGGGGCCGCAGCGACCGACCTGGCCGAGAGCAACTCTCCGGCTGCCAAGGGCTTCTGGGATGTGTTCAACAAGGTCTTCAACTCGCTCGCGAACGACGTCAGCGAGCGGGAGTACGGCCACAAATTCTAGGGCATCGAACCAGGATGATACGCTGGGGCGGGGGAGTGTTCCCCCGCCCTTCGATGCTCGAGCATGCCGATAACCAGGCGATCGCCCTCCTGGCCCCTGACCGCGTGGTACAGTAGCCAGGCGTCCCCCCTCCGTTCAGGCAGTAGATGGCCCGTTGGTTCGTCAAACCCGCCGATGACGCCCGCGTGGGGGCGATCGCCCAGGCCACCGGCCTGCCCGGGGCGATCGCCCGCAGCCTCTTCCTGCGCGGCTACGACTCGGTCGAGACCGTCCGAGCCTTCCTCGCTTCCCGTGAGACCCTGCGCTACCTCGACGACCCCATCCTGACGCCCGGCATGGAGCGGGCCGTCGCTCGGATCCGCCGCGCCATCGACTCCCAGGAGCCGATGGTGATCTACGGCGACTACGACTGCGACGGCGTCACCAGCACCTCGCTGCTCTACCGCTACCTCAAGAACGGCCTCAAGGCCAACGTCTCGGCCTTTCTGCCCAACCGGTTCCGCGACGGGTACGGAGTCACCCCGCACGCCGTCGAACGCCTGGCCAAACAGGGCGTCAGGCTCATCGTCACCTGCGACAACGGCATCGCCGCCCACGCGGCGGCTCGGACCGCTCAAGAGGCCGGCATCGACTTGATCGTGACGGACCACCACCAGGTCCCCGAGACCCTGCCGGAGTGCCACGCCATCGTCCATCCCGGCGTCGAGTTCCCCCACCTCAAGGACATGGCCGGGGTCGGAGTGGCCTACCTGCTCGCCCTAGCCCTGGAGGGAAGGCGCACCGAGCGGATGGGCTTCCTGGAGGACTTCGTCACGATCGGCACGGTGGCCGACATGGTCCCCCTGGACGGCCCGAACCGCCCACTCGTCTGGTCGGGCCTCGAGCGGTTTCGAAGCGGAGCCAAGCGCTTCCCCGGTCTCCAGGCGCTCGCCAAGGTCGCGGGCACGTCCTGGGAGACCTTCGGGGCGACCGACATCGGCTTCGAGTTCGGGCCCCGCATCAACGCCGCCGGGCGGCTCGAAGAGCCGGACGTGGGCTTCAAGCTGTTCACGGCCCAGACCGAGCGCGAGGCAATGGCCTACGCGAGCGAGCTCGATCGGCTCAACAAGGAGCGGCGCACGCTCAACAAGGAGCTCGAGGCCGAGATCCTCGACCGGATCGAGCGCACCTGGGACCTCGAAGCCGAGCCCTTCGTCGTGCTGGCCGATCCCGCCTACCACCACGGGATCACGGGTATCGTCGCCGGCCGGGTCAAGGAGCGCTACCGGGTGCCCGTGCTCCTGCTCTCCGAACACGGAGACGGGATCTGGAAGGGCTCCGGCCGCAGCCCCGAAGGGGTCCACCTCTACGAGGCCCTGCATGCCGCGCGATCCCATCTGATCGGCTTCGGAGGGCACGCCCAGGCCGCGGGCTGCTCGGCGCGCGCCGAGGACCTGCCCGCCCTGCGCCGCGCGCTCAACGGCTACCTCGCCGAGATCGGCTGGAAGCGCTCCGAGGACCTGGTCGCCCTGGATGCCGAGGTCCCCTTCGAGGAGGTCACCCTTGGGCTCCTGGACGAGCTGGATCGGCTCGAGCCCTTCGGCCAGAAGAATCCGGCCCCCGTGTTCGGGCTCATGCGCGCGCGGGTGGTGGGTCAGGAAGCCAAGGGAGATCATCTCTTCCTCAAGCTGGACGACGGCGTCTCGGTGCGGCGGGTGCCCGCCTGGAACCGCGCGGCCGACGCCGAGGCGCTTTCCGGGTGGGTGCGGCTCACCTACCGGATGAAGCGCTCGACATACCGGCCCGGTACGGTCGACCTGACGGCCGGGCGCATCGAGGCGGCCGACGCCCCGCCCCCTGTCGACCTCGACCGGCTCTTGCCCCCCGACGACCCTCCGGCTCGCCGCGACGAGGATCCCCTCACCATCGAAGAGCTGCGCGGGCTCTACCAGGCCTTGCTTGAGGAGCGGCGGGGGCGGTCCGCCGACCTTCCGATCGAACTGCCGGGCTTCGGGCCCGACCGCCTGAGCGAGGCGCTCGACATTTTCCGCGAAGCGGGCCTGTGCCTGGTCCAGGGGGACTCCTGGCGCCTCCTCAGGGCGCCGGATGCAACGATCTCCCTGGGGGCGATCGCCGCCTATCGACGCCACCTCACCCGGGTTCGCCTCCGCCCGGAGGGGATGGAGTCCTCCCCGACCTGAGCGGCGCCCGAAAACGCGCGCCTTTCTGTTGCGTCGGATCCCCGGGTGCCCTATATCGAGGGCAGGTATGGCGAATCGAGCGGCCGTCTCGGCCCTTGATCGACATTCCGGCTTCCCCAGGGCCGCCAACCTCCCCGTCGCGCCCACCGTCGCCTAAGCATGCCCGGAAAGGAATCCGGGCTTCCTTGAATCCCCCACCCCTAGGGGCGGGGGCAGGGGGCGGGGGATCAGCGAGCCCGGATGGCTCGCCCTCCCTGGTTAGGCGGCCACACGAGTGACGAGGTGAGGCATGAAACTCTTCCGAGGAGCCCTGGCGGTCCTGACTCCCGTCGCCCTGATCGCCGCCTGTGCGGCGCCTGCGACCGCCCCCCCAAGTGCGAACGGCGTTGCGAGCTTGCGGGTTCAGGATGTGACCCCCACCGTGCAACCCAACGCCGAGCAACCGGAGGCGATCGGTCAGGTAGGCCAAGAGGGTCGTGTCGGCGAAGAGCGTCGGGGCGGGCGCGTCGGCGGCGGCCGTCGGGGCGAGATCGGTGGTGGCCGTCAGGGCGAGATCGGTGGCGGCCGTCAGGGCGAGATCGGTGGTGGTCGTCAGGGCGAGATCGGTGGTGGCCGTCAGGGCGAGATCGGTGGTGGCCGTCAGGGCGAGATCGGTGGTGGCCGTCGGGGCGTATGGCCCCCCTCCTGGTGGGGCCAGCGTACCTGGTGGTGGTCGGGGGCGGTTCCCGTCTGGTGGGGAAGCGCGACCCTCGTCCCGAACCAGTTCATTCTGGTCAACGGCTACTACTACCCGTACGTCATCTACGGCGGGCAGATCTACCCGGACTACTCGCAGCCCCACATGCTGATCAACGGCATCTTCGTCGCCGTCTACAACGTCCAACCCATCCTCCCCGGCCAGGTTACGGTCCCGATCCCGGTGGGCCAGGGCCAGGGCCAGATCGTCATCGTCCAGCCCAACCAGATCCTCGAGGAGCCGGCCCAGTAGGCCTCCTCCCTCACCGGGCCCCCAGCCAGAGGGCGGCCGGGGGCTCTTAACACCCTCTTGACGGACTCCGGATCGATTTAGTACAGTCGTCCTAACGGAGGGACGGCCATGACCGTGACGACGCGCGATACCCGCCAAGAGATCCTGGAAGCGGCAGCCGAGCTGTTTCGCAAGCAAGGTTACGCCGCGACCACCGTCCAGCAGGTGGCCGAGCTGACCGGCATCTCCAAGGGCAACCTCACCTACCACTTCGCGAGCAAGCGTGCGCTATTCGAGGCCGTCCACGAGGTGGGGGTCCGCTATGTACGCGATCGCCTCCTCCTCCGCTCACTCCAGGAGGCTCCTAACCTGCAGCAGGGGCTCAACGACTTCTTGCGGCGCCTCAAGCGCCAGCTGGTCGATCGGGAGGGGCGCTTTGTCGGCTGCCTGTTCACCAACATCGCGGTCGAGACCCGGCATGCGGACCCGGCGATCGCCGACCTGGCCCGCGACGCCATTATCAGCTGTCGTCAGGCGCTCGCCGACTTCTTGACCCTCGCCGAGGCCCATGGGGAGCTTTCGCTCGCCCGGCCGCCCGTCGAGCTCGCTCACGCCTTCTTCCGAGAATACGAGGGGGCGCTCACCCTGGCCCGCGCCCTCGACGATCCGGGCGAGTTCGACGCCTTCTGCGCGCGCATCGCCCAGACCTATCGGTGATTCTGTCATGCCTGGCTTAGGACAGCCGTCCTAGAGGAGGACCCCGCCATGATGACCGTCCGAACCCGACTGTGGGGGGTGTTGGCCCGCTGGTGGCTGTTCGAGCGGAAGCTTTCGCCCACGGGCGAAAGCCGCCTTTCGATGCGCTGCTGGTGGAGCGATTGCGACATCAACCGGCACATGAACAACAGCCGCTACCTGGCGTTGATGGACGTGGGGCGCTATCACTTCATCCTGCGTTCCGGTCTGTTGGCCGAGCTGTGGCGCCGCCGGTGGTTCCCCGTGTTGGTGCGAGCCGAGGTCGACTTCAAGCGATCGATCAAGCCTGGCGAGCGCTTCGTGCTCGAAACCGCCTATGAGCGCGTGGGAACCAAGAGCGCCGTGCTGCGCCAGCGATTCCGGGTCGAGGGCGAGATCGTCGCCGAGGCCTTGGTGACCGGCCTGTTCCTGCACCGGGGTCGCGCCCAGGAGCTTCGCCCCATGTTCGATCTTTACCCCCACCTCGCGCCCGAACCGAGCGAGCCACGGTCCGAGGCCGTCCCCGTCCCGTCCTGATCCAGAACCGGCCGTGGGAGCCTTGCCCGGAACGTCGGTCAGGGTGTCTTCACGGGAGCGGGCTGCAACGGCAAGGTGAACCAAAAGGTCGAGCCCTTGCCGAGGACGCTGCGGACGCCAATCTCCCCCCCATGGGCTACCACCAGGGCCTTGCTGATGCTCAACCCCAGGCCCGAGCCTCCGACCCGGCGCGTATCACTCATGTCGAGCTGCACAAAGGGCTTGAACAGCTTCTCCATGTCCTCCTCGGAGATGCCGATCCCGGTGTCCTCGACCTCGCAGACCAGGCGATCGCCCTCGATCCGGGTCCTGACCCGGATGGTCCCCTCATCGGGCGTGAACTTGATCGCGTTGGTGATCAGATTGACGAACACCTGCCCCACGCGCTGCTGGTCCGCGACGACCGGGGGCAGGCCTTCCGCAACCTCGGCGATCAAGCGCTGTCGCTTCTGGTCGGCGAGGGGCGCCAGCGACTCCGTGACGGTTCGTACCGTCTGCTCGATCCGCATGGGGGCCGCGTCGAGCTGAAACTTTCCCGCCTGGATGCGGTTCATGTCCAGCAGGTCGTTGACCAGCGCCAGGAGCGTGTCCGCCCCACCCAGGATCTTGTCGATGTACTGGTGTTGCGTGGAGGTCAGGGGCCCGGCCACCTCGTCGCCCAGGATGCTGCCGAAGCCCGTGATGGCGTTGATGGGGCTCCGCAGCTCGTGCGAGAGGATGCTGATGAACTGGTCCTTCATCGTATCGACCTTCCGCAGCGCCTCGATCTGCTCGAGTTGCAGGCGCTCGCGCTGGACCCGATCCGTCACGTCCATGCCAAAGAGCAGAATGCCCTTGAGTTCGTGCGATCCCTCGAGCAAGGGGTGCAGGATCAGCTCGAAGTAGGTCGGGCGACCGACCTGGCTCTGTCGACCGTTGATCAGGTCGGGCAGCCGGTAGGTGCGCCGCTCTGCTTGAACCCGTTGCAGGGCCGCGAGGAGCCATGGATGCTCGGAGATCCCTTCGCTGGCCGGTCGGTTCAGAATTTGTCCGCTCGACCGATCCAGGAGACCGAGGATCAGGGCATTGGCGGCGCGGAAGACCAGCTGGTGGTCCACGAACGCGATGCCGGCCGGGGCGTTCGCGACGATCTCCTCGATCAAGCGCTTCTGGGCGGCGACCTCGTCGAGTCGCGCCTGGAGCTCCGCCTCGTAGATCGCTAGGTCGACGTAGACAGCCACCTTCTGGCGGAGGACCTCCGGTTCGATGGGCTTGTGCAGGTAGTCCACCGCGCCCAGGGCGTAACCATTGAACGTGTATCGCTCGTCCCGGTAGACGGCCGAGAGGAAGACGATGGGGATGCGGCGGGTGCGCTTGCGCTGCTTGAGAATCCGGGCGACCTCGAAGCCGTCCAGGCCGGGCATCGAGACGTCGAGGAGGATGACGGCCGCCTCTTCCTGAAGCAGGAATCGCAGCGCCTCCTCTCCGCTCCGGGCAAGCACCAGGTTCTGGTCGAGGCTCTCCAGGCTCGCCTCGATGGCCAGGAGCTCGTGCGGCTGGTCGTCGACCACCAGGATGTTGACCCTCCCATCACGCATAGCTAGCCTGCCCGGCCGACCTGCGGCGCGACCCAGTGGGCCAGGAGAGCGGTCAGGGCGTCGAGGTCCACCGGTTTCGCGATGTAGTCCGAGGCACCAGCGTGGAGGGCGTCCTCCTGGTCTCCGGGCATCGCCTTGGCCGTGAGGGCGATGATGGGCAGGGTCTTGAAGGTCGGGATCGAGCGGATGATCCGCATGGCGTCATACCCGCTCATCTCGGGCATCATGATGTCCATCAGCACCGCGTCCACTTCCGGATGTTGCTTGAGGGTGGTGATGCCATCCTTGCCGTTCTCGGCGAACAGGACGGTGATCCCCAGGGTTTCGAGGGCGCTCGTCAGCGCGAAGATGTTGCGGACGTCGTCGTCCACGATGAGCACCCGTTTGCCCGCGAGCTCCGCCTTCGACACCTCGGTCGGCACGGGGGGCGGGGGCGGGAAGGCCATTCGCTCGGCGACCTGAGGCAGCGACGGTTTGTAGCCGAAGGCCGACGAGAGACGCTTGAGGCCCTCAATCTGCGCCTCGCTCAGCTCGTTGCCGACATGGATCACGAGGGGCACTTTCTTGAGGTCGGGTTCCGACTGCAGTCGCTCTAGAAACTGCTCGGGGGTCGTGTCGGGGAGGCCCTCGTTCAGCACCATGCAATCGTACTTGTCCTCTCGGAGGGCGGCGATCGCCTCGGCGCCGGTGGTGGCCGTCGTCAGCCGGAGATTCTCGGCGTCCAGGTAGCCCGTCAGTTCGGCGAGTCGAGCCTGGTCGGCATCGAGCAGGAGGACGCTGCCCACGGCCTCCTCGAGGATGACGGCGAGGTTGTCCAGGAGGTTGTCCAGCTGCTCCTTGGAGACGGGCTTCTGGAGGTAGGAGAAGGCCCCGATCTGCGCCTCTTGCTCGACCCGGCTCAGTATCGAGATGACGGACACGGGGATCTTGTCGTAGGTCGGATGGCTCCGGAGCCAGGCCATGACCTCCCAGCCGCTCTTGCCGGGAATCTTGAGGTCGAGGGTGATGGCATTCGGGTGGTAGCGCTGGACGAGGTCGACGGCTTCCTCACCGTCCGGGGCGACGATCCCCTTGAACCCCTTCTCACGGGCCAGCATGAGCAGGATGTCGGCGAACTTGAGGTCGTCCTCGACGATGAGCAGGACCTTGTCTTCGCTCTTGATCTCGTTTCGGTCGTCCTGCAGGGCCGGCTCCCGGCTCGGCTTCGCTTCCAGCATCGAGACGTTCAGGCGACCGATCGGCGATTCGGGGCGCCGGAGCTCGAAGGTGCCGGGCAAGGGGCGCGGCGACGGGCCGACGTAGAGCTGGGGCAGGTAGAGGGTGAAGGCGCTGCCCTTCCCGAGCTCGCTCTCGAGGTGGATCTCGCCACCCAGGAGGTTGGAAATCTCCCGGCTGATGGTGAGCCCCAGGCCCGTGCCGCCGAACTTGCGGGCGATGGAACTGTCAGCTTGCTGGAAGGCCTCGAAGATCACGTCCTGCTTGTCCTTCGGGATACCGATGCCGGTATCGGTGACGGAGAAGCCGATGACCTGCTCGGATTCCTTCAGGGCCTGGTTCCGGTAGCGGAGCCCCGGCTCGGCCCGGCTGATCCGGCAGACCACCTGCCCCTGGTCGGTGAACTTGAAGGCGTTGGAGAGCAGGTTCCGCAGGATCTGCTGCAATCGCTGCTCGTCCGTGTAGACCGCCTCCGGCGTGCCGGGATCGGTCACGACGGTGAAGTGGAGGCCCTTCTGCTGGGCGATGGGGGTGAAGGTGGCCTGCAGGTACTCGACCAGATCGATGAGCGGGATGTGCTTGGCCGCGACCTCCATCTTGCCCGATTCGACCTTCGAGAGGTCCAGGATCTCGTTGATGAGGTTGAGCAGGTCGTTGCCCGAGGTGTAGATGGTGTGGGCGAACTCGACCTGCTTGGTCGTCAGGTTCAGGTCCTTGTTGTCGGCCATCAGCTTGGCCAGGATCATGATGCTGTTGAGCGGCGTGCGCAGCTCGTGGGACATGTTCGCCAGGAACTCGGACTTGTACTTGGAGACCTGGGCGAGCTGCTTGGCCTTGTCTTCCAGCGAGGCGCTCGCGAGCTCGACCTCCTTGTTCTTGATCTCGAGCTGACGAGCCTTGTCCTCCAGGTTCTTGGTCTGCCCTTCGAGCATGGCGTTGGACCGGGTCAGCTCCTGCAGGAGCTCCTCGGTGCGCATGGTCGCCGAGATGGTGTTCATGACGACGCCCAACCGGTCCATGAGCTGATCGAGGAAGCTCTGCTGGATGGGGTTGAAGGGCTCGAAGGACGCCAGCTCGATGACGGCCTTGACCTCCCCCTCGAAGAGGACCGGCAAGACGAAGATGTTGAGCGGTGTTCCCTCGCCCAATCCGCTCGAGACCTTGATGTAGTCTTCGGGGACGTGCGTGAGCAGGATGCTCTGCTTCTCCAGGGCGGCCTGCCCGACCAGGCCCTCGCCGAGGCGGAAGCGGTTGGCGAGGTTCTTGCGCTCGCGGTAGGCGTAGCTGCTGATGAGGTTGAGCGTGAAGTCGCCGTTCTTCGCGGGTTCGGACAGGTAGAAGATGGCGTGCTGACCGCCGACCACGGGCGTCAGCTCGGACATGATGAGCTTGGCGACGCCCGTGAGGGTCTTCTGGCCCTGCATGAGGCCGGTGAAGCGGGCCAGGTTGGTCTTCAGCCAGTCCTGTTCGGTGTTCTGCTTGGTCGTCGCCCTGAGGTTGGTGATCATCTGGTTGATGTTGTCCTTGAGCTCGGCGACCTCGCCTTTGGCGTGGATCGTGATCGACCGGCTCAGGTCGCCCTTGGTGACGGCCGTGGAGACCTCGGCGATCGCCCGCACCTGGTTGGTCAGGTTCTCGGCCAGCTGGTTGACGTTGTCCGTGAGGTCCTTCCAGGTTCCGCTCACGCCCGGCACCTTGGCCTGACCGCCCAGCTTGCCCTCGATGCCCACTTCACGGGCGACCGAAACGACCTGGTCGGCGAAGACGCTCAGGGTGTCGGTCATGTTGTTGATCGTCTCGGCCAGGTCGGCGATCTCGCCGCGGGCGTCCAGCCGGAGCTTGCGCTTGAGGTCGCCATTGGCGACCGAGGTCACGACCTGGACGATGCCCCGCACCTGGTTGGTCAGGTTGCCGGCCATGAAGTTGACGCTGTCCGTCAAGTCCTTCCACGTCCCGCTCACGCCCTTGACCTGGGCCTGGCCGCCCAGCTTCCCTTCCGAGCCCACCTCGCGGGCCACCCGGGTCACCTCTTCGGCGAACGAGTTGAGCTGGTCGACCATCGTGTTGAGGGTGTTCTTCAGCTCGAGGATCTCGCCCTTCACGTCCACCGTGATCTTCTGCGACAGGTCGCCCCGGGCGATCGCCGTCGAGACCTGGGCGATGTTGCGCACCTGGGTCGTGAGGTTGCCGGCCATGAAGTTGACGCTGTCCGTCAAATCCCGCCAGGTCCCGCTCACGCCCGGCACCTTGGCCTGGCCACCCAGCTTCCCTTCCGAGCCCACCTCGCGGGCCACCCGGGTCACCTCTTCGGCGAACGAGTTGAGCTGGTCGACCATGACATTGATCGTCTCGGCCAGGTCGGCGATCTCGCCGCGGGCCTCCAGTCGGAGCTTGCGCTTGAGGTCGCCGTTGGCGACCGAGGTCACGACCTGGACGATGCCCCGCACCTGGTTGGTGAGGTTCCCGGCCATGAAGTTGACGCTGTCCGTCAGGTCCTTCCACGTCCCGCTCACGCCCGGCACCTGGGCCTGGCCCCCCAGCTTCCCTTCCGAGCCCACCTCGCGGGCCACCCGGGTCACCTCGCTCGCGAACGAGTTGAGCTGGTCGACCATGACGTTGATCGTGTTCTTGAGCGCGAGGATCTCGCCCTTCACGTCCACCGTGATCTTCTGCGACAGGTCGCCCTTGGCGATCGCCGTCGAGACCTGGGCGATGTTGCGCACCTGGTTGGTCAGGTTCCCGGCCATGAAGTTGACGCTGTCCGTCAGGTCCTTCCACGTCCCGCTCACGCCCGGCACCTGGGCCTGACCGCCCAGCTTCCCTTCCGAGCCCACCTCGCGGGCCACCCGGGTCACCTCGCCCGCGAAGGAGTTCAGCTGGTCGACCATGACGTTGATCGTGTTCTTGAGCTCGAGGATCTCGCCCTTCACGTCCACCGTGATCTTCTGCGACAGGTCGCCGCTCGCCACCGCCTTCGAGACCTGGGCGATGTTGCGCACCTGGTTGGTCAGGTTGCCGGCCATGAAGTTGACCGAGTCCGTCAGGTCCCGCCAGGTCCCGCTCACGCCCGGCACCTTGGCCTGACCGCCCAGCTTCCCTTCCGAGCCCACCTCGCGGGCCACCCGGGTCACCTCGCCCGCGAACGAGTTGAGCTGGTCGACCATGACGTTGATGGTGTTCTTGAGTTCGAGGATCTCGCCCTTCACGTCCACCGTGATCTTCTGCGACAGGTCGCCCTTGGCGATCGCCGTCGAGACCTGGGCGATGTTGCGCACCTGGTTGGTCAGGTTGCCGGCCATGAAGTTGACCGAGTCCGTCAGGTCCTTCCAGGTCCCGCTCACGCCCGGCACCTGGGCCTGACCGCCCAGCTTCCCTTCCGAGCCCACCTCGCGGGCCACCCGGGTCACCTCGCCCGCGAACGAGTTCAGCTGGTCGACCATGACGTTGAGGGTGTTCTTGAGCTCGAGGATCTCGCCCTTCACGTCCACCGTGATCTTCTGCGACAGGTCGCCCTTGGCGACCGCCGTGGCGACGTTGGCGATGTTGCGCACCTGGTTGGTCAGGTTGCCGGCCATGAAGTTGACGCTGTCCGTCAGGTCCTTCCACGTCCCGCTCACGCCCGGCACCTTGGCCTGACCGCCCAGCTTGCCTTCCGAGCCCACCTCGCGGGCCACCCGGGTCACCTCGCCCGCGAACGAGTTCAGCTGGTCGACCATGACGTTGATCGTGTTCTTGAGTTCGAGGATCTCGCCCTTCACGTCCACCGTGATCTTCTGCGACAGGTCGCCCTTGGCGATCGCCGTCGAGACCTGGGCGATGTTGCGCACCTGGTTGGTCAGGTTCCCGGCCATGAAGTTGACCGAGTCCGTCAGGTCCTTCCACGTCCCGCTCACGCCCGGCACCTTGGCCTGACCGCCCAGCTTCCCTTCCGAGCCCACCTCGCGGGCCACCCGGGTCACCTCCCCCGCGAACGAGTTGAGCTGGTCGACCATCGTGTTGAGGGTGTCCTTGAGCTCGAGGATCTCGCCCTTCACGTCCACCGTGATCTTCTGCGACAGGTCGCCCTTGGCGATCGCCGTCGAGACCTGGGCGATGTTGCGCACCTGGTTGGTGAGGTTCCCGGCCATGAAGTTGACGCTGTCCGTCAGGTCCTTCCAGGTCCCGCTCACGCCCGGCACCTGGGCCTGACCGCCCAGCTTCCCTTCCGAGCCCACCTCGCGGGCCACCCGGGTCACCTCGCCCGCGAACGAGTTGAGCTGGTCGACCATCGTGTTGAGGGTGTCCTTGAGCTCGAGGATCTCGCCCTTCACGTCCACCGTGATCTTCTGCGACAGGTCGCCCTTGGCGACCGCCGTGGCGACGTTGGCGATGTTGCGCACCTGGTTGGTCAGGTTGCCGGCCATGAAGTTGACGCTGTCCGTCAGGTCCTTCCACGTCCCGCTCACGCCCTTGACCTGGGCCTGACCGCCCAGCTTCCCTTCCGAGCCCACCTCGCGGGCCACCCGGGTCACCTCGCTCGCGAACGAGTTGAGCTGGTCGACCATCGTGTTGATGGTGTTCTTGAGCTCGAGGATCTCGCCCTTCACGTCCACCGTGATCTTCTGCGACAGGTCGCCCTTGGCGATCGCCGTCGAGACCTGCACGATGTTGCGCACCTGGTTGGTCAGGTTGCCGGCCATGAAGTTGACGCTGTCCGTCAGGTCCTTCCACGTCCCGCTCACGCCCTTGACCTTGGCCTGACCGCCCAGCTTCCCTTCCGAGCCCACCTCGCGGGACACCCGGGTCACCTCGCTCGCGAAGGAATTGAGCTGGTCGACCATCTGGTTGACCGTGGTCCCGATCTGCAGGAACTCGCCCTTGATGGGAACCCCCTCGATCTCGAGCGGCATCTTGTGGGTGAGGTCACCCTCTGCCACCGAGATGATGACGCGGCCCACCTCCGAGATGGGCTGGATCAGGTCCTCGATCAGGAAGTTGACGGCGTCCAGGGTGTGCTTCCAGCCGCCTTCCGCTCCGGGAACGCTGGCCCGCTCACCCATGTGGCCTTCCTGGCCGATGACCCTCCGGATCCGGATGTGCTCGTCGGTCACCTGCTGGTTGAGCTCGACGTAGCGGTTGAAGGTTTCGAAGATCTCGGCCAGGAGGCCGTCTGGGGCGACGGGAAGCCGGACGGTGAAGTCGCCGTCCTTGGCGGCCGTCATGGCGCCGAGCAAGAGCCTCAGCTGCGCCTCGGAGGGAGGGTGGTAGTGAGCCTCCGGCTCACCCGCTTGCCCCCCGGAGACCGCCCGCGGCTTCCTGCCCGTCATACGCCCCTCGCTGTTCTATCCTGCCTCCCCGAACCGCGCCGAATGATGGGTTCGGAGAGCCCGCGGCCGAAACATGCCAGAGGCGAGGCCTGAGCGCAATCGCCGAGCGAGGCTATTTCTCAGCGCTTCTTGATCGTCTCGGCGTGGGCGTCCAGGGTCATGTGGCCTGGGACCACCCGGGCGTTGTGCTCGGCGAGAAACACGACCGAGATACCGCGCTGGCTGTTGGCGACCCGGCTCTCCCAACGCCCCTCGGCGACGCGGACGTCGACGAGATCGGCCTCGGGTTCGCGCAGGGTTTCGTGCAGGAAGGTCGCGAGCTGATCGGTCGCCTGCTCGCGGGTCAGCCCGAACGGGGTGCTCGACGGAAGTGCCATGATTTCCTCCTGGCGGCATGACCACCGGGGTCGAGTATAGCGGCCGGAAACCATCGCCCCAAGCGACGATCGACCCTCATGCCGGCAAGCGGCCTTCGACGTGTTACCCTGTCATCAGGAGGCGAACCATGGCCAACACTACCCCCGGGTTCGACCGGGATCTCGGGTACCTCGACAAGTTCCTGGCCAACCTGGAACGTCACGCCCAGGGGCTGGAGGAGCCGCGCCAGTCCGCGCTTGGCCGCCTTCTCGTCGAGGAGCGCGCTCGTTGGGACCAGATCCGCGCCATCCTGGCCGGTCAGTTGCCGGTCGAAGCGAATCCCGGCCGTGAGGGCCAGGTCGAAGAACGGGCGATCGCCGCCCCCACGGGCCTCACGGTCGGCAGTCTGATCGCGCGCTAGCCTCCCAGGGTCTCGCTGACGGTGATCGTCAGCCGGCTGGGATCGAAGGGCTTGGGGATCAGCCCGGCGACGCCCAGGCGGGCGTATTCCTCGCGGGCCTCGAGGTCGTGGCGGGCCGTGAGCAGGATGACCGGGATGTCCCGGGTCCGCTCGCTCTCGCGCAGGTGCTGGATCACGGTGGGGCCGTCCATCTCGGGCATCATGACGTCCATCAAGATGACGTCGGGAGCGTCATGGCTCACGACCTCGAGCGCCTCGGGCCCCGAGGAGGCCGTCTGCACGTCGTAGCCCCCCATCACCGTCAGGATGGTCGACACGACCGAGCACATCCGCGCGTTGTCGTCGACGACCAGGATTCGCTTGCCCATGGTCAGGTTCCCTCCGAGGTGTTCACCAGCTCCATGTACCCGAAACGGGGGCCCGATCGCTCGGGCCCCCGTTTCAAGGCGAATTTGCCTACCGCTCCGCGCTAGGCACCAAGTCGCCGCGAGAGCTGAGCAAACTCGCCCAGGGACAGGGTCTCGCCCCGCCGACCCGGGTCGATGCCGACGCCCTCCATCGCTTCCAGAAGGCGCGGCTTCTCGTACCCCGCCGCGGCCAGGGCGTTCAGCAGGGTCTTGCGACGCTGCTGAAAGGCGGCCCGGACCAGCTTGAAGAAGCGGGCGGGCTCCGGGGTGTCGACAGGCGGGGTGGAGCGCGGCCGCAGCATGATGACCGCCGAATCCACCTGAGGGCGAGGCTTGAAGGCCGAGCGCGGCACGGCGAGCACCCGGCTCACTTCGGCAGCATACTGGCAGATGATGGACAGGGAGCCGTAGTCCTTGGAGCCTGGAGCGGCCAGGATCCGGTCCGCGACCTCTTCCTGGACCATTAGGAGGATCCGCTCGGGGCGCGGCTGCTGGGCATCGATCCCGTGGCGCTCCAGGTGGTCGGCGTGCAGCAGCTTCATCAGGATGGGGGTCGTGATGTAGTAGGGGATGTTCGCGACGACCTTGCAGCCATCCTCTTCCAGCCCCAGCTCCGGAAAGCTCGTCTGCAAGAAGTCCGCCCAGACGATCCGCAGGTTCATGAACTGGGCCTGCAGGGCCTCCAGCTTGGACGCGAGCCGCGTGTCGACCTCGACGGCGACCACCTGCCCAGCCCGGCTCGCGAGCTCCCGGGTCAAGACCCCCTCGCCGGGCCCGATCTCGAGCACCCGATCGCAAAGAGCCAGCTCGGCGGCCTCGGCGATCGCCCCCGGCACCCGGGGATCGATCAGGAAATTCTGACCCAGGTGCTTCTTGTGCCGAAACCCGGTCGTCACGTCTGCTTGGCTCCCATCCGGGGCTCGGTGCCCTTCAGCAGCCGCTGGATGTTCGAGCGGTGCCGCACGATCACGTAGACGGCCGTCGCCGTCCCGAAGGCAAGTATCGCCGGGGGCTGATGGGTCAGGAGCATCCAGACCGGGACCGAGAGGGCCGCGAGGATGGATCCCAAGGACACGTAGCGGCTCGCGAAGAAAACGAGCGCCCAGACCCCGAAGGCGGCGAGGCCCACCAGGGGGGCGAGCGCCATGATCACGCCGACCCCCGTGGCGACGGACTTTCCGCCCGTGAACTTCAAGAAAATCGAGCGGCTGTGGCCGACGATCGCGAGCACGCCGAGCGCGATCACGGCCCACTGGGGCCAGCCGAGGCGCAGGGCGATGAAGCACGGCAGCCAGCCCTTGCCGAAATCCAGGACGAAACAGGCGATCCCCGGCACCTTGCCCAGCGACCGCACGACGTTGGTCGCGCCGACGTTCCCCGAGCCGAGCGTGCGGATGTCGACCCGGTAGAAGATCCGCCCGATCAGGAGGGCGAACGGGACCGAGCCCAGCAGGTAGGCGAGGAGGGCACCGAGGGCGATCGCCCCGATCACTTGCGCTCCCGCCGTTGCCGGAAGATGAGCCGGATGGGCGTCCCCTCGAAGCCGAAGGCCTCGCGGATCTTGTTCTCGAGGTAGCGGGTGTAGTGGTCGGTGACGAGCCTGGGCTCGTTGCAGAAGAGCACGAACGTGGGCGGCCGCGTCGTCACCTGCGACGAGTAGTAGATGCGCAGGCGCTTGCCGTGGCTTGCGGGCGGCGGGTTCATGGTCGTCGCTTCCGCGATCACCTCATTGAGCACGCCGGTCGTGACGCGGCGGCTATTCTGCTCGGACGCGGCCTCGGCCGCCTCGAGCACCTGGTCGACTCGCTGGCCGGTGCGGGCCGAGATGAACACGACGGGCGCCCACTTGACGTGGCGCAGCTCCTCGGCGAGCTTGGCCCGGAAGGCCGGCATGGTGTGCGAGTCCTTGGGGACGATGTCCCACTTGTTGACCGCGACGACGAGGGCCTTGCCCGAATCCTCCGCGATATTCGCGATCCGCTGATCCTGCTCGGACACGCCCTCGGCGCCGTCGATCAGCATGATGATGGCGTCCGCCCGCTCAATTGCCTTCAGGGACCGGACGACGGAAAACTGCTCGACCCCGTAGTCGACCTTGGCCCGGCGCCGGATGCCCGCCGTGTCAACCAGCACGTAGGACTTGCCATCGAGTTGCAGGCGGGTGTCGACGGCGTCCCGGGTGGTCCCCGCGACCGGTGACACGATCATGCGCTCCTGGCCCAAGAGGGCGTTGGTCAACGAGGACTTGCCCACGTTGGGGCGGCCCACGAGGGCGATCCGCAGCTCTGCGGGCGGCTCCTCGTCGGCGGGGGCCGGGAAGGCGTCCACGATGTCGTCCAGCAGGTCGCCGATGCCCTTGCCGTGCATGGCCGAGACGGGCTTGGGCTCGCCGAGACCGAGCTCGTAGAAGTCGTTGGCCTTGGGCTCCTCGGTCACGTCGTCGAGCTTGTTGACGAGCAGCATGACCGGCTTCTTGGTGCGGCGCAGGAGCTCGGCGATGTCCGTGTCGACCGGGGTGGGGCCCGACGAGCCATCGACCATGAACAGGATGACATCGGCCTCTTCGATCGCGACCTTGGCCTGCTTTTCGACCGACTGCAGGAGCTCCTCGTCGGTGCCGGGTACGATGCCCCCGGTATCGACCACGATGAAGTCGCGGCCGTTCCAGTCGGCGCGCAGGTAGAGGCGATCGCGCGTCACGCCCGGCTGGTCGTGGACGATGGCCTCACGGCGGCCCACCAGGCGGTTGATGAACGTGGATTTCCCCACGTTGGGGCGGCCGACGATGGCGACCACGGGCAAGGCGTTCACGGGGCGAGTACCTCGAAGGGTTCGGGCTCGGAGAAGCCCTGGATCGCTAGGTCCGGAAACCGCGCCCGCAGGTACTCGACCACCACGTCGACCACGGGCTCTTCCGTGGCCTGGTGGCCGGCCTCGACGAGGCACAACCCCTGCTGTGCGGCTTCCAGAGCCGTATGATACCGCACTTCGCCGGTGATGAAGAGGTCGAGGCCGAGCTCGATCGCCCGGTTCACGAGGTCCCCGCCCGCCCCCGAGCACACCCCGACCCGCGACACGGGGCGGTTCCCGTCCCCCACCAGGCGCAGGGTACGCGGATGGATTCCCGTCCGCACCCGCTCGGCCACTTCGTAGGCCGTCATGGGGGAGGGCAGCTCGCCCCAGAGGCCGATCCCGTAGGGCTCCCCGGCATTCTCGAGCCGGATCAGGTCGTAGGCCGGGGATTCGTAGGGGTGGTGCTGGGACAAGGCGCCCAGGACGGCCCCGCGGACGCGGCCCGGTACCAGGACCTCGATCCGGCGTTCGGGGCCGGCGTGATCTTGGGCGATCGCCCCCACCGCCGGAGTCGCACCCTGCAGAGGACGGAACGAGGCCGTCCCGTCTGACCAGAAACCCGCTCGGTCGTACTCGCCAAGCTTTCCAGCCCCGGCAGCCCACAGGGCTTCCAGGAGGCCGTGAGACTGATCGATCGGGACGGTCACGACCAGCTTGTAGAAGGGATGCCGGCCCTCGACTTCGAGTGGGCGGTCCATCGGGATTCCGAACAACTTGGATAAGTGGTGATTGCAGGCCGTGGCATCCAAATTGGTGTGGGCCGCGTAGCTCGTGATCCCGGCCTCGGCGAGGAACTGGATGATGCGCCCGGGGTCGACGCGGGTATCGAGCCGCTTGGTCGCCTTGAACAGGAGCGGGTGGTGGGTGATGAGCAGGTTGGCCCCGAGTCGGCCGGCTTCCTGGGCGGCTGCGAGTGAAGGGTTGACCGAAACCAGGATGCCTCGGCAAGCGTCTCCAGGATTGCCGAACTGCAGGCCGCAATTGTCCCAGGATGCGGCGTAGGAAAGGGGGGCGAGCTCTTCCATGTAGGAAAGGACGGATTGGTGTGACATCGGGTCCTCGTCGAGGCTACGGGCGATCCAGGCGGGGCCTCTTGACATGGTACACTGAAGTGCCCCAGCCGCCAGGAAGGACCCCCCTTTGCCCCTCATCGAGCAGGCCTGCAACCAGCGTACCCGGCCCCTCACGGCCCAGGTGAATTCCCTCGGACGCTGGGAAATCGGGGGCTGCGACCTGGCCGAGCTCGCCGACACCTACGGCACCCCCCTCTACGTCATGGACGAGGTCACGATCCGTGCAGCGGCCCGCGCCTACGTCGAGGCGGCCCGTCAGCACTACCCCGGGCCCAGCGAGATCCTGTACGCCAGCAAGGCCCTGTGCAACATGGCGATCAACCGGCTCCTGCACGAAGAAGGGCTCGGCACCGAGGTCGTCTCGGGCGGCGAGCTCGTCACCGCCCTCAAGGCCGGGATCCCGGCCGAGCGGATCCACTTCCAGGGCAACAACAAGAGCCCCGAGGAGATCCGCCTCGCCCTCGAAGAAGGCGTGGGCCGTTTCCTCATCGATAACCTGGACGAACTGGGGCTGCTCAACGCAATCGCCCTCGAGCTCGGCACCCGTCCACAGGTCATCCTGCGCGTCACACCGGGCATCGAGGCCCACACCCACGAGTACATCCGGACGGGCCACGTCGACTCCAAGTTCGGCCTCGACCTGCCCCACCAGCTCGACGAAGGCATGCGCCGGATCATCGCGACCCAGAACCTGCAATTCGTCGGCCTGCAGGCCCACATCGGGTCGCAGATCTTCGATGTCCAGCCCTTTCTCGACAACGTGGACGTCCTGCTCGACCTTGCCCAGCACATCGAGCGCACCTACGGCCTGCGCGTCGAAGAGTTCGACGTGGGCGGCGGGCTCGGGATCGCCTACGTCGACAGCGACGACCCGCCCGCCATCGGGGATGCGGTCGCCCAGATCGCCCAGCGGGTCAAGGCGGGCTGCGACGAGCGCAGCCTGTTGCTGCCCAAGCTCATGCTCGAGCCGGGCCGCTCGATCGTCGGCACGGCCGGGGTCACGGTCTACTCGGTCGGCACCCGCAAGGAGATCCCGGGGGTCCGAACCTACCTGGCCGTGGACGGCGGCATGCCCGACAACCCGCGCCCCATCACCTACGGCGCCCGCTACGAGGCCGATCCGGTCGTGCTCGCGGAGAACAGCGAGACCGTCACCCTCGCAGGCAAGTGCTGCGAGAGCGGGGATATCCTCGTCCCGGACGTGGCGCTGCCCCGCATGAACTCGGGCGAGCGGCTCGTCATGTGGGCGACGGGCGCCTACTGCTACTCGATGGCTTCCAACTACAACCGCCTGCCGCGGCCCGCCATGGTGCTCGTCGCCGACGGCAAGCCCGAGGTGATCGCAGAGCGCGAAACGTTGGCGGACCTGGTGGCGCGCGATCGCCTCCCCCCGCGGCTCGGAGGGACCCGGTAGATGGCCTACTGGCTCGCGATCCTCCAGCAGTTCGCCACCAGCCTGCGCTGGCAGGACGTGCTTGACATCATCCTGGTGAGCGTCGTCCTGTACCGCCTCTTCCTGCTGATCAAGGGCACGCGCGCGGTCCAGTTGCTGCGCGGCGTCCTGCTCCTGCTTGTCGCGTACCTCGTGAGCCGCGCCCTCCAGCTCAACACGATCACCTGGCTCGTGCAGAGCACGGCCACCATGATCATCGTGGCCATCCCGGTCGTGTTCCAGCCCGAGCTGCGCCGCGCCCTTGCACTCTTGGGCCAAGGGGAGCTGTTCCGACCGGAATTCTTCGGCAAGCCAGCGGCCGACACCGGGCGCGTGATCGACGAGGTCGTGCTCGCCGTGCGCATGCTGAGCGCGCGCAAGATCGGCGCCCTCATCATCCTCGAGCGCCAGACGGGCCTCAATGAGTTCGTCGAGACGGGCACCGCCATCCAGGGCCTGGTCACGAGCGACCTGTTAACCTCGATCTTCTTCCCGAACTCGCCCCTGCACGATGGGGCCGTGATCATCCGCGGGGACCGGATCGTGGCGGCCGGCGCCCTGTTGCCCCTGTCCGAGAACTATCGCCGGCCCCAGAAGCGCCCCATCGGCACCCGCCACCGCGCCGCCCTGGGCCTCTCCGAGACGACCGACGCCGTCGCCGTCGTGGTGAGCGAAGAGACGGGCGTCATCTCGGTCGCCCAGATGGGCCAGCTGCAACGTCACCTGACCGAAGACGACCTGAGGGCGATCCTGACGGGCATCTACCAGGCGCCCAAACCGGCCACCATGAACCTGAGCATCCCCATGTTCCGGAAGCCTAGCTGACATGATCGTCCTGTGGCCGCACGACGAGAGCAATCGAGGGCTGCAGGTGATCGCCATGCTGATGGCGATCGCCCTCTGGATCTTCGTCGCCCTCTTGCCCCGCATCGACAGCGACAAGCGCAAGCTGGTGACCGAGATCCACGTCAAGAACGCCCCGGGCCTCATCGCCCTGCGCACCAATCCCGCCGTCGCCGAGGTCCAGCTCGAAGGCCCTAAGGTAGCCCTGAGCAAGCTCGGCGAGCAGGACGTCGAGGTCTTCGTCGACGTCAAGAAGCAATGGCAGGGGCATCCGCGTAGCCTGCCCTTGAGCGTTTCGGGGCCGCCCGGAGTCAAGTGGGAGGTCTCCCCGGCCGAGGTCCAGGTCGTCCAGCCCTAGTTTGACAAATCATCCAAGCGTGCCTAAGATATATCCAGTCCGGATATATCCAATCCGGACTGTCGATGAGGGGAAAGGGACCTGCCCATGGGCAAGCTCGTCAAGCGTGACGCGGGACCGAATCCGGAAGCCTGGTTGCCGCTGTTGCCATCAGCCTACCAGATCCTGCTGGTTCTCGCCGAAGGGGAGTGCCACGGCTACGCCATCATGCAGGAGATCAACCTGCGAACGGACGGGGCCATGCGGCTCGGGCCAGGGACCCTCTACCGGACCATCAAGCGCATGCTCGAGGACGGCTGGATCGAAGAGGCGGGCGATCGCCACGACCCCACCCTCGACGACGAGCGCCGTCGCTTCTATCGCCTGACCGACCTGGGGGTCCGGGTGGCGCGGGCCGAAACCCAGCGCCTGACAAACCTGGTCGACATGGCGCGCTCCAAGCGCCTCTTGTGGCCGGATGCCCCGGCGTTCGCGGGGGTGTAGCGGCCAGATGCCCCTCCAGACGTTGCCCCAGCTCGCCCTCTCCGCCTACACCAAGCTCCTGCGCTGCTATCCCCGCCCCTTCCGCAGCCAGTTCGGTCCCGAGATGATCCAGGTGTTCCGGGACGCCTCCCGAGACGCCCTACGGCGCTCGGGGCCCGCGGGCCTCTTGCGCCTCTGGCTGTGGACCGGGATTGACCTCGTGATCACGGCGGGCAAGGAGCGAGTGCTCGATTGGGCCCACACCATGAGCCGCCGCCGGCGCCACGCCGTGCTCGTCGCGATCGCCGTCGCCTTCGCGATCGTCACGGGCTGGGCCAACACCCACACCAACGAGGTGACGGCGCTCATGCTCCTGCTCGTGCCGGCCACCTTCGGGCTGGGCGTGGCCCATCCCCTGAGGGCCTGGCGCTGGGCGCTCCTCGTCGGGGCGTCGGTGCCGGCGTCTCAGGCGATCGCCTTCGTGTTCCACCTGCACGTCCCCTACCCGAACCAGCTTGCCGACGTGGGTCAGTCCTGCATCGCCATGGTCCCCGCCATGCTGGGCGCCTACGCCGGGGCAGCCGTCGGACGCCGCTTGCCCCGCCGGACCCGCAACTCTCGCACTTCATCTTGACCCACGGCCCTCGCCGAAAGGATCCCATCTTCATGGCCACGAAAGCGACCAAACTCGAGACCCGACTCTGGGAAGGGGTCGATCGCACCCGGCTACCGCAGCACGTCGCCGTCATCATGGACGGCAACCGTCGCTGGGCGCTCAATCGCCTGCTCGCGGGGGTGCAGGGCCATCGGGCCGGCGTCGACACCATGCGCGAGCTGGTCCGCAACTGCCGGGACCTCGACATCCGCTACCTGACGGTCTACGCCTTCTCGACCGAGAACTGGAACCGGTCGGCCGACGAGGTCGGCTACCTGTGGAACCTGTTCCAGGAGGTGATCGCCCGCGAGGTCGACAGCCTGGACGAGAACGGGGTCCGCATGCGCTTCATCGGGGAGATCGACGAGCTCGCCCCCAAGCTCCGCTCGACCATCCAGAACGCCGAGGCCCGCACGGCCGCGAACACGGCCCTCACCCTCAACATCGCCCTCAACTACGGCGGGCGCCGCGAGATCCTCGAGGTCGTCAAGGCCGTCGCCCGCGCCGCCAAGGCCGGCCAGATCGATGCCGAAAGCCTCGACGAGCAGCGGCTGTCGAGCTTCTTCTACACGGCAGGCCAGCCCGACCCCGACCTGCTCATCCGCACCAGCGGCGAGCAGCGGATCAGCAATTACCTGCTCTGGCAGCTCGCCTACACCGAGATCTACATCACCCCGACCCTCTGGCCCGACTTCCGGCAAGAGGACTTCCGCCAGGCCCTGCTCGCCTACCAGTCGCGCGAGCGGCGCTTCGGGGCCCGACCCTGAGCGTGGAATCTCCGATCCTCGTTCTCTACGGAGAGGACACCTACTCGCTCAAGCAGGCCGAGCAGGAGCTGGTCGATCGCCTGGTCGACCCGGGCTTCGCCTCGCTCAACCTCAATGTGATCGAGGGGACCACCACGCCCCCCAGCCAGGTTGTGAGCGCCGCCTTGACCATGCCCTTCGGCCCCGGGGCCCGGGTCGTGCTCGTGCGGGACTGCCCCTACTTCGGAACGGGCCGCTTCGAGGGATCGGACGAGGTGGAGGCGATCGCCGAACTCGCCGACCGTGGCCTGCCCGAGGGCTGCCACCTGATCCTCTCGGTCTCGGGATCCGTCGATCGGCGGCTGTCGTTCACCAAGTCCTTCTTCACCAAGGTGGCCGTCCGGGAGTTCCCGGCCGCCAAGCCCTGGGATGATGGCTCCACGGTCGACTGGCTCATGGCCACGTCCCGCGATCGCCACTACAAGCTGAGCATCGACGCTGCCCACACCATCGTGGACACCCTGGGCCACGACCGCTGGAAGCTCGAGGCCGAGCTCGAAAAGCTCGCCACCTATGCGGACGGCCAGCCGATCACGATGGAAACGGTGCGCCTCCTGGGCAGCCCGGGCGAGAGCGACGTCTTCGAGGTGCTTGCCGCCATCTCGCGCCGCGAGCCCGCCAAGGCCCTCTCCCGGTTGCGGACCCTGCTCGTCACCGAGCCCGCTCTGAAGGTGCTCTCCACCATGGTGACCATGATGCGGCGCTGGCTCGCCGTGAAGCTGCACGCCGAGAAGGGGCTGGGGCAGGAGGCGATCGCCAAGGCCCTCGGCAGCAAGTCCTCATACGGGGTGCAGAGAGACCTGGAGCAGTGTCGCAACTGGACGTCGCGCCAGCTGCAGGCCGCCCTGGAAAGGCTGCTCGAAACCGATCTGGCCCTCAAGCGCGGGGCCCGCGGCCACGAGACCTTCCTGCTCGAAGCGCTGGTCGCCCGCCTTTCCGCCATTTAGAGGGTGTCTTGAAAGGCCGAAGGCCTTTCAAGACACCCTCTAGACCCGACGGGGAGCCTGTTTCCAGGCTCCCCGTCGGGCGAAGGAAGGAAGGGATTGGGTTACGGATTGGGATTGGGAGCGAGCAGCATGACCGTCGTGAGCGGGACGTTGGCGGCCGTGGTCTTGCGCTTCTTGATCGTCACCTTGGCGAGGCTGCCCGAAGCGTAACCGGCGAGGGTGACCTTCAGGGTGTAATCGCCGGGGGCGAGGAAGGGCACGTGGTACTCGCCGCTGGACTTGCTCACGGCGCGATAGATCTGGTTGTTCGCGAGCGATTGCAGGGTGATGGCTGCCCCCGCCTTCGCGACGAAGGTCTTGGCGTCGTAGATCTTGCCGTGCACGCAGCCGTCCTTGATCAGGTTCATGACGACGCCCAGGTCGGGGATGTCGTAGACGGCCGAGACGTTGAGGGTCGAGCCCGACATCAGGCCGCGGACCAGGACCTTGTCGTTGAGGTACTTGGCGACCTTGAGCTGCTCGGCCTCATCCTTGCCCGCGATGGGCAGGCTCACGTTCGACTGGTGGATGAAGCCCTTCTTGTACTGCAGGTAGAACTTGCCGTCGGCATCCGACCGGATGTAGCCACACTTGGTGCTCGTCTTGCCGAAGAGACCCGAGAGGCCCTGCACGGTCTCGCCAGAAGGCGCGAGGCTCGGGTCGGTCGCCGAGGCGTCGGTCGAATCCGCCGGGGCGAGGCTCGTGAGGGCCGTGTCGTCGAGGTCGTCGAGCAGGCCGCCTTCGTTGACCGAATCGAGCTGGGCCGACTCGGCCGAGGAGATATCCGATCGGGCCCCGGCCCCGGAGAGGCCCGGTCCGTAGGGGTTGGCGTTGCCGCATGCCGTGAGCCCTCCGGCCAACAGCAGCGCGAGCGCGAGGCGTAGCGTGTTCATCCCTTCCTCCTTCGCGACGGTTTTCTAACACGTCCGTGGAGGGGTTATCGCGAGCGGGGCGCGGAATGAGGTAAAAGCAGTTTGAATCTTCAGTAAAGAGGGCGTTAAAAATGCGTCACCAGGATCTCCCCCAGAACAGCGAAAAGAACCTGCCTGAGAGGCCGCAGGTTCTTTTTCAGCTGCTGATGGTGCGGGGAGAAGCTTAGACGCTCTTGGCGTTGAAGGCCTTCTGGAGGCGCGACTTGCGCCGGGCGGCGGTGTTGGGGTGGATGATCCCCTTGCGGGCCGCACGGTCGATGGAGCTGATGGCCACCTTGAGGAGATCCGAGGTCGCCTGCTGGTCGCTGCCCTGAGCCATCGCCTCCTGGACGCGCTTGAAGCGGGTCTTGACGGCGCTCTTGATCGAGACGTTGCGCAGGCGGTTGCGCTCGGCGACCTGCACGCGCTTGATGCCGGACTTGATCCGTTTTGCCACTGTTTCACCTCCTTGTCGGCCGCGGATTTCGGATCCACTCCCGGATCCGATCCGACCGAACTCCTAGCTTACCACGAAACTCGCCGAAACTTAACCGGCCGCCCGATCTCCTAGGGCTGGAACTTGCTCAGCGTGGAGACGATCAGATCGTGGCTCCACCCGCCGGCGCGCGGATCGGTATAGCCTTCCTCGTAGACCCGCTTGACGGGCCCGACCCCGGAGGCGAGCCACAAGTGGTCGACCTGGTGGTACTCCTGGCCCGAATGGCCCATGTGAGAGAGCACGTCGACCGTGATCACCGGGCAGTTGTCGAAGCGCCCCGCCGGCGTGTCGACTGGCTCGAAGGCGTCGAGCGTGATGGTCCGATCCGCCTTCTGGGAGATCAGGCCAGGGTGCTGCAGCTTGGTCATGTCGAGGGTGAGGCCGTAGGCGTCCATGCGAATCGTGTGGCCGTTCTTGGCCACCTGCTGTCGACTGATCTCCCGGCCATCCTGCAACTCGACCAGGATCGCCGTCTGGCCATCCTTCGCCGACAGGCTCTTGACCGTCAACACCCGATCCCCGTCGGTGCCCGCGAGCTTGTCCGCGACCCGATAGGTCCAGCGAGTGGTCGAGGAAAGCGGCAGGTAATCGATCTTGGCGGCGCCCAGGGCGATCGCCACCGGCCCCACCAGGGGCACCTGGGCCACCGACGACCCGCAGCCCGCGAGCCCTAAGGTCATCAAGGCCATCCACCGTGCCATGCCCACACTCCACCTCCCATCGGCGTGGCATGGTTATCCTCTCCTTAAGGCCTCGAGTTTCTTAAGGATTAATCAAGAATAGGTAAAGATTTGGTTATGGGTTGCGGTGCGGTACACTGAGGGGATGAAGATCACCCATGCCGAGCTTGCGGCGACGGCCGTGGCCCCCGCCCAGTTTCCCCTCCCGCCATTGCCGGCGATCGCCTTCGTGGGCCGCTCCAACGTCGGCAAGAGTTCGCTGATCAACCGGTTGCTCAACCGCAAGTCCCTGGCCCATACGAGTTCGACGCCGGGCAAGACGGCGACCCTCAACTTCTACCGGGTGAACCAGACCCTCGACCTGGTCGATCTGCCGGGCTACGGCTACGCCGAGGTGGCGCGGGCCAAGAAGCAGCAGTGGTCCGAGATGATCGAGGGCTTCCTCGCCCAGAGTCCGCAGCTGCACGGGGCCATCCAGGTCATCGACCTGCGGCACCCGCCCTCGGACCTGGACGTCCAGATGTTCCAGTGGCTCCAGGCGACGGGGATCCCGACCGTCGTGGTCGCGACCAAGGCCGACAAGCTGGGCCGGTCGCGCTGGGCCGAGCACCGCCAGGTGGTGGCCGAGACCCTGTTGCTCCAGGATGCCCCGCCGGACGTCTTGATCGTCGCCTCGGCGGAGTCCGGGGAGGCACGGGATCGGATCTGGAGGGCGATCAATCGGCTGGTCGAGTTGGGGCCCGTCGAGCGCCAGGAAGACTAGGCGCTCGCGCCGAGCTCCGACACCGAAAGGATGATGGGCGACTTGCCGGTAAGCGGGGTGACGCGAACCTGTTCGGCGCTGATCATGGTGACGGCGAGCCGGCAGGATTCGCAGCAGTAGCCGAGCCACTTGGTCACGCGCGTGAGGCGCGCCTTGCACTCGGGGCAACGGTAGGTCTGGACGAGCATGGCTGCCTCCTTTCCGCTCTGGGCCCAGTGTACCCAGGGTATGTTGCGCGGAGGTTGCGCGGGGCGATCGCCGCGGTTTCAGGAGGACGGGTGCGACACCAGGATGGGATGAGGCTGGCGCTGGCAGCCGCGGAGCAGGCTCGGGCGATCGGAGAGGTGCCGGTGGGGGCTGTGCTGGTGCACGGCGACCAGGTCATCGCGACGGGCTGGAATACGCGCGAGACGGCCTTCGATCCGACGGGTCACGCCGAGTTGATGGCCATGCGGCTGGGTGGCGAGGCGCTGGGCCGGTGGCGACTCTTTGGCTGTACCTTGTACGTGACACTCGAGCCATGCCCGATGTGCGCGGGGGCGATCGCCCAGTCCTGGATCGATCGGGTCGTCTACGGGGCGCCGGATCCGAGGCTGGGTGCGGCCGGCACGGTCTTCAGCCTGATCGAGCGACCCGAGTACGGTCACCGAGTCGAGGTGCTGGGGGGGTTCCTGGAAGCCGACTGCCAGGCCATGCTGAAGGCCTTTTTCGCGGAGCGGCGAGACTCCCGGTAGGGAGCCACTCCCTTTCCTTGACACCCCCTTCATCTCGGGCTAAGCTTGGTCTCTCTCGGGCGCATAGCTCAGTTGGTTAGAGCGCTACGTTGACATCGTAGAGGTCACTGGTTCGAATCCAGTTGTGCCCACTCCTATACGTCTATTCCGGGCTATACAGCCGGAATAGACGTTTTTTTGCCAGCAATCGGAGGCATCGCTCTTCTCGGCGCCCGTCCATAGCGATTTGAATAGGGGGTGGAGCCTCCCGTCGAGGTCTCGCTACTCTAAAAGGATCAAGGCGACCGACCGTGGCCCGCCGTCAACTGCTCTGATCGGTACCACCTGGCAAGACTGAGAGGCCTTCTTGACCCAAACCATATCCGCGAGCCTAGCCCCCTTGGTGCCCTGGGGCAATTTCTTCGGCGGCTGGCTCACCCAGCCTCGGCGTTTGAACTCTGATCGGTAAAATGCGCTGACCTTCTCCGGAAGAGCCGGCACAGCAAGCACCAACCGCGGATAATCCTCATGAGGCCTGTCCAAGACCTTCGATCCAGGCAACAGGGGGACCTGATCCCAGGTCATTCCGAATGCTGCCCAGGTCGGCATGAAGGCGGCGGCTACGATGAGGCCCAATCGAATTGCAGCCAGGACTCTCCTGGGAATTCTGACCACGCGAGGCTCCTTTCTGCGTTGCTTTCCCCCAATGCATTCCAAGATGGGAAGGAGTCGAGTAACTAACGCCAGGTGCTCTCACCAGTATGTTGCCTCACCGAAAGGCGACCGACGAGACACATCGACTGGCTAAGTGAGGGACGGTGCGACGAAGCGAGAATAGGGTTCGGTTATACCTATACCCCAGTCAAGGACATATCCGCTTCATTTTGACTGAGAAACGAGCAGGCGATTTCCCGGGGGAGTACTGCGGTATTACCGTGATGTCGCGAGAGTCGGGTTCAACTTCAATCCCGGCACGCGCTCGAAGTGGGAAACATTCCCAGTCACCAGTTCAAGCCCGTGGTAGATGGCAGTGGCGGCAATCTGGAGATCCGAGTCCTCGAGGATTCGACCTTGCACCTCCAGGGCCGCTCGGACTTTCCCGAACACCTTGGCGACGGCGGAGTCATAGGGCAAGACCGTCACGTTCTGCAGAAGACGATCCTCGATATAGGTCAGAAAGCGCTCGGCGTTCGAGCTTCGGTAGGCCCCTTTGTAGAGCTCGCCCAAAGTCACGGCGCTCGTGTACTGACTCTCCAGGGGAATTCCCTCGAGCCATCGAAGGTAGGCCTGGATCGGCCGAGGGCGCCATACTTCGGAGATGGCATCGGTATCGAAGAGAAACGACACCAAGAACTACTCCAGCTCAGGAACGATTCGGGATCCCAATCGGCGCTGGCTGTTCAAGGCCCCAAGAAAATCCTCAGCATCCGGCAGTGTACCCGCGAGACTCGCAAGACCGCCCTTAGGGCGGGCAGCTCTCAGTCGGCGGATTTCGTCGAGATCCACGATGGGCACCAGAGCGGCGATCGGCTTACCATTGCGGGTGATGACGACGTCATCGCCTCGCTCGACGTCGTGAACGCACTCGGACAACTTGGCCTTCGCCTCTGCCAGAGATCGGTGCTTGAGCATGGTCGCCTCCTTTGACTATTATGACTATATTGACCAAATCGGCCCGAGTCAAGGAGAGATGGAACAAACGGGTGGGGGCTCTCAGATTTCGGAGACACCTCGAACCTGCAAGTCAAGCCCCACGGTTGACATCGTAGAGGTCACTGGTTCGAATCCAGTTGCGCCCACTCGAATCCCCCCAAATGGCTTGCTTAAGCCATTTGGGGGGATTTAGCGTGAAAACACGGGGTCATCACCCCGATCGGCAAACACAAGGTTATTCGCGGGTTTCCGGCAACCGGGTAAGTTCGAATCCTGTTAAGGGGGTTAGGGGCTACCCGGTTTGCTGGAGGGTAATCCCACGAGCCTCGTTCAACAGGGAGGCCGCGTTGGCGGAGCCATGCCGAGGAAGCATACGGGCACACTGGCGTGAAGTGTGCTCGACTTGCCGTTTCGACTTATCCAGCCGGGGGTAGTTTTAGCAAGGAAGCCGTTGGCCGGGGTAGGTCGAAACGTCTTGTTTTTTGCAATGAGGCTTTCCGCACCGTACGGGAGAGTTGCCGTTTGGAGTTTGGCCAGGTTCTGAGTAAAAAGATCGAGGCTCTGGTGACCAAGTCCTCGATCGATTCCAAGTCCATACTGGTTTCAGAAGCTGACCGTGCGGCGGCCGCGCTTGGTCCCGATGTGAAGCGACTGACAACATCACGCCATGCGAACGGTACGGGTTTCAGAGGCAAGACCAAGGTTGCCGGATCTGGCCAGGGTGCCTTAAACCAACTGCCTGATGGAAAGCCGGACGGTTCGCATGCCAACGGAAGTCCAAGGCAGTTGCGTGAAGCCAGCTTGGCGACGGGAAGGATTTGGACTGTCGACGACGAGTTGCGGGCATGTGACCTCTGGAACTCCCATGTCAACGATGCCGACAGCGTCGTTCAGGATCTCATTGATGAGTTCGACGCGGAAGGTCGCTATGATCAACGTGACGCCCTCATTGACGCATGGAGCGACTCAAAGGATCGGCATCACCAGGCGATCCAATCCGCTCTCGATTCCTTTGGCGAGCTCAAGTCTGATTCTTCTGATGAGGAACAGAGTGCTTTTCACCAAGGAAGAAGTCAGGTGTGGGATTCCGACGCTCAGTCGTTGGACAATGATGCAAATGCCCTGATCCAGCGGTACGCCGACATTCAAGGGAATCAGCCCATTGGCGGTGGCGGGGCGAGCGGACCTGGCTCGGTTGCCTTCCACAACGGCCTCAATACCGTGAAGGCGGCCAACGAGGTACTGGTTGACTACCGCGACCGAGGCGTCACCTATAGCCAATCCCACAAAGGCAACACGGCCGACTGCAGCACAATGGTCCACGACATCCTGGTAAAGGCTGGCTACGATGTGGACTACACTACGACAGGGGCATTTGCGGATAGCGAGCAGTTCGTCAAAGTCGCGGATCCGCTGCCAGGCGATGTCATCCTGCAGCTTGACGAAGACTCAGGCCACGTTGGCATCTTCACCGGATACGTTGACAAACAGGGGCGCCCTTGGGGGGTTCAGATGGGGGTCCACGGACCTTCGCCCGCTCCTTGGGGACCAAAGGGCTGGTTCAAGGAGTTGGGACCGGTGGAGTATTACCGCCCAAGAAATCCGCCCACGGAGACCAACTAATGGAACGCGGAGATCGTTCCTTGGGTCGAGCTGGACGGGGTCTGCTTCTCGCTAGTGCAACGCTAGTCTTCGTCGCATGGGCCTCGGGGGAGCCAGGATTCACGACCCCGACGTTGAACCGCGAGGTCTCCATTCCCAACAGTTCGGTGGAGGCAGCGCGCACATTGACGGCCGGTAGCGGGCAGCAGTTTGGGTTTGTCCACCGCCTGCTGACTCGGGGTGGGAGATGGTATATAGCCTTTCACAGGGCGAGTTACTTCTTTGGCGATCGGGCGATAGCCGAATTCCATGCCGATCATCCCTCAATCTCCTATGGTCCTCCAGACGGCTACTATGTCAGAGACACCTACAAGCCCGGTGATCAGCTAATCGAGCTTCCACTCAGCTCGCAGGCTACTGTGTTGACGTTGTTTTACACGAAAGAGGGAAAGTTCTTTCTGGAAAACTATCGACCGGATGAATTCGTTAACGCGCTTTCGCTATCGAAGCAAGTACACCTCTGGCAGGTCGATCGAAGGGGGACTCCATTCTGGATGAGCGTAAGATCCGGTGAGGTCGCGCTGTTGGCTAACCAGTTCATGCCTTGAATGGCGCGCTCTCTGCATGCCCCGGCACTCAGCCTCCGAATTCGCCGGCATTGCCTCGTCGAGAAGGACTTACGCTTGTAGGCGAATAAGCATTCTGATGGCAAATGGTTCTAAACTTATATCTCGTTGCCTCGGGAGTGCTAGTATGCCGGCCTGGGCAACTGGGGCGGGGGGCTCTTTCGTAGCGAAGACGACGTTGATCGATGATCCGTAAGGCTGCGCTCCCGTTGGCCTTACTCGCCACCGTCTGATTACAGCCAGCAGATTCAGCCCGTCATGCTCGCAGGGCTCCCGCAGATGAACCCTTTATCCCGTATTTCAACCGTAGAAAGCCGCACTTTAGGGCCACCGCGTCCGCGCCGGCTCGGTGCTCGCGCCATGCTGATAGACGTGCTCGCGGGTCCAGGGTAGGGGCTGGATCCCTTCGTCATCCCTGCCCGCGAGCACCTGGTACACCGACACCCACCCCTGCTCGAAGGCATGGGCGCATGCCGCCATGTAGATGAGCCAGATCCGGTACCGCTTTTCGCCGACGAGCGCAAGGGCCTCGGAGCGACGAGCCTCGAGGCGCGACACCCAGAGCCGCAGCGTCTGTGAGTAGTGCGGGCGGAGGGACTCCACGTCCGTCACCTCCAGGTGCTGATGGCCCATCTCACTGAGGACCAGGCTGAGCTGGGGTGTTTCCCCGTGAGGAAAGACATAACGCTCGATGAAATCCCCGCCGCCGAGCGCATGAGCGCCGTCGTTGGACTCGGAGGTGCTGATCCCATGGTTCAGGATTAATCCCCCTGCCGCCAGGTGGCGATGGGCGACCCCGAAGTAGACCGGGAAGTTCTTGCGGCCGACATGCTCGACCATGCCAACGCTGGCGATCTTGTCATAGCGGGCGTCCTCCGGCAGATCCCGGTAGTCGCAGAGGAGCACCTGACAACGATCCTGCAAGCCTTCCCGCTGGATCCGCTCCCGAGCGTAGTCGTACTGGTTGCGGCTCAAGGTGATGCCTGTGGCCGTGACCCCGTAGTGCTTCGCGGCCCAGCGAGCGAGGGCGCCCCAGCCGCACCCGATGTCCAGCAATCGCTCGCCTGAGCGTAGCATGAGCTTTCGGCAGATATGGTCGAGCTTCTGCTCTTGGGCCGTGTGGATGTCCTCCTGGCCTGTCTTGAAGTAGGCGCACGAGTAAACCATCTCACGGTCGAGCCAGAGCTGGTAGAACTCGTTGGAGACGTCGTAGTGGTAGCGGATGGCCTCGGCATCGATGCGCCGCGAGTGACTGAGCAGCCTCCAGGGGGCGAATTGCTTGCGGACCATCGCACGGCGAGTGAACGCCTCCCCCTGTTGTTGAGGGCGTAGAACCGAGTTTATTCGATGGGGTGGGGGTGTGTATCCCCACCCCTCGTCGTTGGGTTCAACCTTTGGGTCTACGCCGGCGGGCTCGACGTGCCGCCTGAAGCTCCTCGGCT